>Ga0209062_1000020_pt1 | contig 720411 bp, 616 predicted proteins | sample Coa_R2_2_FD_187158 | JGI IMG/M metagenome (GOLD analysis project Ga0209062, IMG submission 187158) | Surface soil microbial communities from Centralia Pennsylvania, which are recovering from an underground coalmine fire - Coalmine... | ecosystem: Environmental > Terrestrial > Soil >... | reverse complement strand
CCTCGATCCACGTCAGCTTCTTCGCCATCGCTTTCAAAATCACGTCCTGCAGTTTCATCATCCGCTCCGTTTCCCGGACCGGTATCACCTGGCTCTCTTCCACCCCGCCAGCTTCCACCTTCCGGACTGACCGGACAACTCACGTGTTAATTGGACCGGACAACTCACATGCTAACGACATTGGCGAAAGGGCGCGATTGACTCCTGGCTCGTCCTCCGATATAACGGAGGACGTATATGAACGAAGACGTGGGCTCCTTTCTGCCGCTGTCGCCGGCCGTCCTGCACATTCTGCTGTCGCTCGCGGGCGAAGAACGCCACGGGTATGCCATCATGCAGGAGGTCGCCCGCCAATCCGACGGCCAGTACAAACTCGGTCCCGGAACCCTGTACGACAATTTGCAAAAACTGCTGAACCAGGGCCTGGTCGAAGAGTCGTCCCGCCGCCCCGCCGATGATGACCCGCGCCGCCGCTATTACCGCCTGACTTCCTTCGGCCGCCGCGTCCTCACCGCCGAAATCGCCCGCCTCGAATCGGTCATCCGCGAGGCCCGGGCGCACCTGCGAATCCCCAGCCCCCGCCGAGCCTGACATGGTGCGCTGGCTGTACCGCTTCCTGCTTCGGCTGCATCCGGCCTCGTTCCGCGACCAGTTCGCGGGCGAGATGCTCTGGATCTTCGACGAGGCCGCAGCCGGTCGCGCCACGGCGCTCTTATTCGCCGACGGCTTTGCCTCCCTCGCGCGCCAATGGCTTTTCCGCACCGGCATGTGGAAGGGCGTGGCTGGTTGCGCCAGCGCATTTGTGCTGATCAGCCTCATGATCGGAATGGCCGCCTTACCCGCCCGCACCGGGCGCGTCAGGGGCACGGAGGTCGATCCGCTTGCAGCGCCCGTACGGCATTCCCGCGTCTCTCCCGCTCAGTTCAACGGACACTGGACCGGCTACTTCCAGTTTCCCGGCCCCTCCGGCCAGTTGGAGTTCACCCTTACGGACAGCGACGGAACCTGGACCGGCGAACTTTGGATCCGCAGCGCCGACGGCCTCATCCATCCCGGCGTTCCCGAAAATATCCAGGTGGCCGGGGACGCGCTTTCCTTCCGCTTCCAAACCAATCAAGGGGAGATGATTTATCGCGGCCGCCTGATCGAAGGGAAGCTGCGCGGCTATGTCCGCGCCGTCGTTCCCTAGCCCCTCTTGACACATAAGTCAGAATCAGATATACCTGATTCCGAGTTATGCTCGAACTCCGCCGTGTCACCAAGCGCTTTTCAGGGATTCCGGCTGTCCAGGACGTCAGTTTCGCCGCCCGCCCTGGCGAGATTACCGGATACCTCGGCCCCAACGGCTCCGGCAAGTCCACCACTCTCAAAATGATCACTGGTCTGATTGAGCCGAGCGACGGGGAAATCCTTTTTCGCGGCGAGCCGATCCGCCGCGACTGGATCGCGTTCAAGCAGCGTCTCGGATATGTCCCCGAAGAGCCGCACCTCTATTCGCACCTCACCGGCCTGGAGTACCTGGAAATGGTCGGCCAGCTGCGCGGCCTGCCGGCGCGGCCGCTAGCCCGGAAGATTGACGGATTCCTGCGGCTGCTCTCGCTGCACGACGACCGTTATGTGGCCCTCTCTTCCTACTCCAAAGGAATGCGCCAGAAGATCCTGCTGGCCGCCGCCCTGCTGCATAACCCCGATCTTCTTCTGCTGGACGAGCCGTTCTCCGGCCTCGATGTCAATTCCGCTCTCGTGCTGCGCAGTCTGATCCGCGAACTCGCCGCGCGCGGCAAGGTGGTCTTGTTCAGCTCGCACGAGCTCGACACCGTGGAGCGCGTCTCCTCCCGCGTCGTCATCCTGCACAAAGGCCGCCTCGTCGCCAATGATTCCATTGAGCAGCTTCGCTCCCTGATGGCGCTCCCCACGCTCGAAGATATTTTTTCGCAGCTCGCCGTTGAGCAGGACACGGAAGCCGTCACCCGCCAGATCGTCGAGCTCATCGAGGGCTGAGCCGTGCCCAGCGAACGCCGCCAGTTCGGCCTGCTCTATCGCGACTTCCTGTTTCGCATGGTCGATCTGGAACTATTCTCGAGTCACGGTGATATCGGCAAGCTGCTCGGCCAGGGCGGCGCGCTCCTGGCTGCTTTCAGCTTCGTCATGACCGTCCTGATGGTTCCGCGCTACATGACTTCGCGTCTGCCCGTGGAGGGGCTCGCGGTCGCCGCTTGGGGCGACGAAGAGTTTCTCATCTCCACCACCCTGGCGGTTGCCGGTCTCTTTGCCGTAGTTGCCTGGAACGCCGTGCTGCCCGACCGGCGCGATGCGTTTGTCCTCGGCCCCTTGCCCGTCCGCATCCGGACCGTCTTCGCCGCCAAGGTGACTGCCATGATATCCGGGCTCGGCGTCAGCATCCTGGCCGTGAATGTCTTCACCGGAATGGCGTTCCCTACATTCGGCGCCGGGCTGCGCGCGCTCGCCGCCTATTGGACCACCATGGCCGCCGCCGGTGTGTTCGTCTTCGCGTCATTGCTGGCGTTGCAAGGCTTCGCGGCGCATTTGTTGAGCTACCGCCGGTTCCTGCGCATTTCGGGCGTGCTTCAGACCGTCGCGTTATTTGTGATTCTGAGCTGCTATTTTCTGACTCCGTCGCTGGCCACTCCTCACCAGCTCGCCGCGCCCGAAAATCAGCGTCTGTTCGCATGGCTGCCGTCGTTCTGGTTTCTCGGCTTCTTTCAGGAACTGCGCGGGAGCACCGATGCCGTCTTTGCTCCGCTTGCCGTACAGGCCGTCCGCAATCTGTCGATTGCTTCGGCTTTCGCGCTCTCCACTTACACACTCATGTATTTCCGGCACATGCGCCGCATCGTCGAGGAGCCGGACATCGCGCCCGCCGATCGCGCCCGCAACCGGTCGGCTGTCGCCGCTCTCGCCGCGCGCTGCATGGCCAAGCCGCTCGATCGCGCCATCCTGCTGTTCACCGCCCGCACCATGGCGCGAAACCGGCAGCAGCGCTTCCTCCTGGCGGCATATGCGGGCGCCGGGTTTGCCATCTCGTTCTCCTACGTCAGGCAACTCACCTACAGCTTCGGACTCGGTCCGTTGGGACGCGTCACCCCCCAGGGCCTCACGGTAAGCCTCGTGCTGCTCCTGTTCACCGTAGTCGGCGCGCGCGCCGTGTTCGCTCTGCCGGTCGCTCTCCGCGCCAACTGGATTTTTCGTTTGACCGCCGTTCATTCTCCGCCGGCATACTTCACGGCGGTTCGAAAATCGCTGCTGGCGCTGGCCGCTTTGCCGCTCTGGGCCGTCACGGCCGTCATCTATCTCGCGATCTGGCCGGTCCGTGCGGCGGTCGGGCACCTCGTCGTTTTGGCGGTCGCGGGCGTTCTCCTGGTCGATCTCTCGCTCCACGAATTCCGAAAGATTCCCTTCACCTGTTCGTACCTCCCCGGCAAAGCCAATCTCAAGGTGAAGTTCGGCATCTACGCCGGAGCGTTCGTTTTCGGGCTCAGCATCGTGGCTGCCCTTGAGTACGTGGCGCTGCGGACGCCCGTCCGTTTCCTCTTCTTTCTGGCCGTCGCGCTCACCGTCGCCTGGTGGGCCCACCGGCGCTGGGCCGAGTTCGCCTTCCTGCGTCATCAATCCATTCAGTTCGAAGACCTTCCGGTGGATGGCCTCGTCACTCTCGACCTCGGCAGCGAGTCCGGTTCCGCCGGTGAGCCTTTGCGAATCGAGGCGGCTACATCCTCAGGCCTAAAGGATTCCTCCTAGCCCGCCGATCCTATTCACCGGAGTTCGTTATGCCTTGTTCTTTATGCGGGTCGCTTTTCCACCGTTTCGGTGGCTGGCTCATTTGCGCGCGCTGCGGTCACGCCCAGCTTCTCTCCGGGATGACTCTTCCGGGTTATACGCCGGCCAGGAACTGGCCCGGCCGGATCACGCCCAGTGACGCCGCGGTCATGATCAGGCCTACCCCGATGATGATGGCGGCCGATGCCACCGGAATCAGACGAAACGCCGCGTGACGCGATGTCTTCTCGCCGTCGGGCAGCAGGTGCTTGGCATACAATACCACCAGCCCGATCGCCATGAGCACGCCTGCCAGTCCGAGGCTGAACGCCACCAGCAACACCAGCCCCAGCCCCACGCGCCCCAGCGCGATCGCGCTCAGCAGCAGCACCAGAGCCGAAGGGCAGGGAACCAGGCCGCCGCTGGCGCCCAGTGCAATCAAACTGCCCAGCGTGATGTCGCCTTCCGGCACGTGGCTGTGAACGTGCCCATCGCCATGGTCATGCACCAGCACGCCATGACTGTGCGTATGTTCGTGATGGTGATGAGGATCACGTCCGTGCGCATGCTGATCATGATGCTCGTGAGCATGCCCGTGCTCGTGGTGATGATGATGGTGGTGCGGATGCGCGTGACCGCGCGCCGCCTTCAGCCGCTTCACAAACAGTATCGCGCCAATCCAGATGATCGACACACCGGAAATCGCGCCCAGCACCGGCGTGATCTTCTCCGGCAAGACAAACTGCGAGAGATACAGCGTCACCAGCCCGATCAGAAACACGCTGATGGTATGGGTGAAGGTCACCATGGCGCCGAGAAACAGGGCGTGCCGTGGCGTGCCGCGGCTTCCCACCAGGTACGCCGCCACAATCGTCTTGCCGTGGCCGGGCGAGAGCGCATGCACCGCGCCCAGACCGAACGCTACCGCCAGCCCAATCAATAAGACGCCGAGCCCGAGATCGCTGCGGTGGAGCAGCCCCGCCAGATACTCGCTCGATGGCGCCTGCGATCCGGCCGGCGTTTGCGCCAGCAAACCCGCCGCGGGCAGAAAAACCGACAGCACCAGAGAGCGTTTCATTACAATAGACCTTACGATTGTACAGCGGTTCTTCCTATGAAGAAGGTCGTCATTGCGCTCGATGTTCCCGCGAGCGGTGAATTGCGCGTTCCCGCCGGCACTATTATTACGCCCGCCGCGCGGGAAGTCGCGCACTCGCGCGGGGTCCGCATCGTGGAAGTGGCTGACGATCAGGTTCCGGCGGCACCGCCCGAAAAGACCATCGCGATCGGGGCCGACCACGGCGGCTTTCGCCTCAAAGAAACGCTCAAGCCGATCCTGCACAGCCTCGATCTCGAAGTTCGCGACGTCGGCGTGCACGCCGAACTTCCCGCCGACTATCCCGATCTCGCCCTGCAAGTGGCCGAACTGGTCGCTTCCGGCGCCGTCACGCGCGGCATCCTCATCGATGGCGCCGGCATCGGCTCCTCCATCGCCGCCAATAAAGTTCCGGGCATTCGAGCAGCCCTGTGTTATGATAAGGCATCCGCTCGAAACAGCCGGGAACACAATGATTCTAATGTGCTTACCCTCGGCGCGCGCCTGCTGACCGCAACTCAGGCGGAGGACGTTTTGCGCACCTGGCTTGGAACCGCGTTTGCCGGCGGACGACACCAGGGACGCGTGCAAAAGATCGCCGAGATCGAGCGGCGGTACCTTCGGAAGGGCCCATGACCCCAGCGGAACTCGACCAACTGGTGGCACAGATCGGCGAAGAAATCCTGGCCCGGCTGAACGTCTCCGGCGCGCCCATCCCGGCCCCCAAGAAGGGTGAAGGCCTGAATTTGCCCGACCAGGTTTGTCCCGGTTGCGTCCAGCGCTGCCCGCAGACCTGCGCCCGCAACACGAAGGAAATTATTGCGGCCGGCGCGGACCGGATTTCGGCGAGCGAGCGGCTCACCAAAATCGATCCCGCGATCGCCGCCCTGATCGATCACACGTTGCTCAAGCCCGAGGCGACCCGCGCCGACATCGTCAAGCTCTGCCGCGAAGCGCGCCAGTACAGTTTCGCCAGCGTCTGCGTGAACCCCTATTGGGTGCCGGTGGTGCGCACCGAACTGCAAGGCTCGCCCGTCAAAGTCTGCACCGTGATCGGCTTTCCTCTCGGTGCCACGAGCACGGAAGCCAAGGTGGCCGAATCGCTGGCCGCCTTGCGCGCCGGCGCGCAGGAACTCGACATGGTCATTAATGTCGGCGCTCTCCGGTCCGGGGACCAGGAAGCCGTCAAGCTCGACATCCAGCAGGTGGTGAAAGTGGCGCATGAAGCCGGAGCCATCGTCAAGGTGATTCTGGAAACCGCGCTGCTCGATGACAATCAGAAGGCCGTTGCTTCGACGCTCTCGAAGCTGGCGGGAGCCGATTTTGTAAAAACTTCGACCGGTTTCGGCCCGTCCGGCGCGACCGCGCACGATGTCGCCCTGATGCGCAGCGTGGTCGGCCCGTCGATGGGGGTAAAGGCTTCCGGCGGCATTCGCACGCTGGACGACCTCAAAACCATGACCGCCGCCGGCGCCACCCGCATCGGCGCCAGCGCCAGCGTCAAGATTGTTGAGGCGACCGCCGCCTGAACCGGCCGCCGCGCCAGGAAAACGCCATGCAAGCTACCCGCAAAGCCGCTGTCCGTTTTCGCGAGCGATCCGAGCTGCTCGATTTTCTGCTCGAGGTCTCCGCCGCCACTGCCCAGACGCTCGACCTCGACCAGCTCCTCGCCAACGTCGCCGAGATCATCCAGAAGGTGCTCCCGTACGACCTGTTCGCCATCCTGCTGTACAGCGAACGCCGCCAGGACCTGCGCATCCGCTACGCGGTCGGCCATCGCGAGGAAGTCGTCTCCAACCTGGTCCTGGCCTTGGGCGAAGGGATCACCGGCACCGCGGCCGCGCGCGGCGAGCCGGTGCTGGTCGGCGATGTCCGCAGCGACCCGCGTTATCTCAACAGCGTGGATGCCGTCCGCACCGAATTGGCCGTTCCCATGACCGCCCGCGGCAAGCTGGTCGGCGTCATCGATCTGCAGTCCACCCGCGTCAACGCCTACACCGAATACGACCGCGCCTTGCTGCGCCTGATCGCCGCGCGAGTCAGCGTGGCCATCGACAATGCGCGCCTCTACCGGCGCGTCGAACGGCAGAACCGCACCCTCAAGGCGCTGGCGCACATTTCGCGCGAATTTTCCGCCATCCTGAACCTCAACGAATTGCTCGGCAAAATCGCCGAGACCATGCGCGCGCTCATTAACTACGATGCCTTCAGCATTCTGCTGGTCGATCAAGAAGCGCGCGCCTTGCGTCACCGGTTCAGTCTCCGCTATGACCAGCGCGTCGATATCGACAACATTCCGCTCGGCAAGGGGCTGACCGGCGCCGCCGCGAGCTCGCGCGAAGTGGTCCGCGTGCACGACACCACCAAGGACCCGCGCTACATCGCGTCGCACCCCGATATCCGCTCGGAGGTGGCGGTCCCGCTGATCGTCCACGATCGCGTGGTCGGCGTGATGGATCTGGAAAGCGAGCGCGTCGGCTTCTTCACCGACGACCACGTCCGCACCCTCACCGTACTGGCCCCACAGGTGGCCAGCAGCGTCGAAAATGCCCGCCTCTACGAGGAACTGGCCAACAGCCAGCGCCGCATGGAAGAGGATCTCAAAGCCGCGCGCGAGCTGCAGCGCGTCATGCTGCCTGACGGCGCGCCGGAAATTGAAGGCGTGGACGCGGCGGTCAAGCTGCGTCCCGCGCGCCAGATCAGCGGTGACATCTACGAGATTTTCGAACACAAGGACCGCCAGACCGTCATCGCCATCGGCGATGTCAGCGGCAAAGGCGCCGCCGCGGCCCTGTATGGCGGTCTGGTCAGCGGCCTGTTGCGCATGCTCGCGCCCCGCCGCCGCCGTCCCGCCGAGTTGCTCAAGGCGTTAAATGAAGCGCTGGTCGAACGCCGCGTCGAATCGCGCTACGTCGCGCTCTGCGTCCTGTTGTGGGATCCGGCCACCCGCCAGATCGTGATGGCGAATGCCGGCGCGCTCCCCCCCATGATCTGCCGCGGCCACGAGATCCTGAAGCTGCGGGTAGAAGGCGTCCCGCTCGGCCTGCTGGACGCCCGCGAATACGAAGAGGTCCCCTTCCAGGCCGAGCCCGGCGATCTCATCGTTCTGTACTCCGATGGAATCACCGATCACGTCAATTCCGCCGGCGTCGAATACGGCCGGGGCCGGCTCGCCCAGGTGGTTCGCGTCCACTGCGACCAGCCCGCCGCCACGGTGGTCAGCGAGATCTTTAAAGACATCGACCGATTTGCCCGGACGGCGTTCGACGACCAGACCGTCATGGCCGTGAAGGTGATGTGAAGAAAAAAGTCAAAAGTCAAAGGTCAAAAGGCAAAAGTCAAAAGTGAGCAGGAGGCGCGCTGCGCGCGCGTTTTGGATGGGCGATTTGGCGGAGCGGTTGTTGGATTACGGCGCTCGCATCGTGAAGTTGGTGAGCGCACTGCCGCCGACGATGATCGGTAGACGAATTGGAGATCAGTTGCTGCGCAGCGGAACCGCGGTGGGCGCGAATTATGAAGAGGCTCGCGCCGCGGAATCCCAAACCGATTTCATTCACAAACTACAGCTAGCATTAAAGGAGATGCGCGAATCAAACTATTGGCTGAGGCTACTAGTCAAAGCGGAAGTCGTCCCCGCGGAGCGGCTGACGCCGCTGGCCGACGAATCGACTCAACTGCGTGCGATACTCTCAAAAGCGGTAGCCACGGCAAAAGGCACGCAAAAAGAGGTCGTCGCGCCGTAAGGCGCGGCGGTACCGAATCACTTTTGACTTTTGCCTTTTGACCTTTGACTTTTGACTTTTTTCTTCCCATGTTCTCTTACTCCGAAAACGACCTCCACTGCGACCAGGCCCCGCTCGAAGAGATCGCCCGGGCGGTAGGCACCCCCGCGTATGTCTACTCCGCGGAGGCGATCCTCGAAAATTTCCGCGCCTATCACGAAGCTTTCTCCGACCTGCCGCACAACGTCTGCTACGCCGTAAAGGCCAATTCCACGCTGGCGATTCTCGCGCTGCTCGCCAAGGCCGGCGCCGGCTTCGATATCGTCTCCGGGGGCGAACTGTACCGCGTCCTGCAGGCCGGCGGCGATCCCGCCAAAGTCGTGTTCTCGGGCGTCGGCAAGACTCCCGACGAGGTCGAATACGCGCTCGCGCACGGCATTCACAGCTTCAACTGCGAATCCGAATCCGAGCTGATGCTCATCGATTCCCTCGCCGCCCGCCGCGGCGTGAAGGCCAGTTTCGGCATCCGCGTCAATCCGGACGTCGACGCCGCGACGCACCCGTACATCTCCACCGGTCTCAGCGAACACAAGTTCGGCATCGCCATCTCGGAGGCGCGCGGCGTGTACGAGCGCGCCCGCAAGCTGGCCAACCTTTCGGCCGAGGGCGTCAGCTGCCACATTGGGTCCCAGATCCTCGATCCCAGTCCGATCCTCGAAGCGGTCGACAAGGTGCTGGAACTGGCGGCGGATCTCCGCGCCGCGGGGCATCCCATCCGCCACCTCGATCTCGGAGGCGGGCTCGGCATTTCGTACCGTCCCGAAGAACAGGCCCCCGAAATCCGCTCGTTCATCGCCAGCCTGCATGACAAACTGCGCGCCAGCGGATTATGCGTGGTGGTGGAGCCCGGGCGTTCGATTGTGGGAGCCGCCGGCGTGCTGCTCACCCGCGTGCTCTATCGCAAGAAGAACGGCCCCAAGGAATTCGTGGTGGTGGATGCCGCGATGAACGACCTCATCCGGCCTTCGCTGTATCGCGCGCATCACGAGATCATCCCGCTGCGCAAGAACACGCTGCCCGGCATCACCGCGGATGTGGTCGGCCCGGTGTGCGAGTCCGGCGATTTTCTCGCGCGCGACCGGCGGATGGCCAATGTGATGCCCGGCGATTATCTCGCCGTCTGCGCCGCCGGCGCCTACGGATTCGTGCTTTCCTCCAACTACAATTCACGCCCGCGCGCGCCCGAAGTCCTGGTCGAAGGCAGCACCTTCCGCGTCATCCGCCGCCGTGAAACCTACGAGGACCTGATCCGCGGCGAAACTGTCTGAACGCCGCGCTACTCCAGCGAGACTTTCAGATAATTGATGGAATCGGCCTGTACGCGCACCGAGCGGGTGCCCTGCTTCCCGTCCTTTTCGACGGTGATGTTGTAGGTCCCGGGCGCGAGAGGCACCTGCGCCGGGGTCACCTGCGGCAGCTTTTTCCCGTTCACCAGAATCGATGCGCCGGGCGGCTGGCTGCTCACCATGAGGGTGCCGCCGATCGCCCGCAAAATGACCGGCGGCAGTTCGATGCCTCCGGTGCCGATATCCACTTCGCGGTGCTCCACCTGGTAGCCCGGCATCATGATCGCGATGGTGTGGCGGCCGGGTGTGGCATTGACGGAGCAGGGCGCCGTACACGCGGTTTGCGAGCGCCCGTCCAGCTCGACGGTCGCGCCGCCCGGGCTGCTTACCACCTGCACCGGATACGTGATCCCGGAAGCGGGCCGAGCCGGCTGCGCGGCCGGTAGCGGGGCGGGCGAAGCGGCGGGCGGAACAGCTTCGGGGTGCGTTTCTTTCGGAGAATTGCCGGTTGGCTCGGCGGCGGCCGAGTCATCGGGAGGGGGCAGCGCGCTCGGTTTATTGCTCGCGGCCGCTTCCGGCGGAGGAGGCGGCGCCGGTTCGTTCGCGGGCGGCGGTGGCGTCGCTTGGGCCTCGTTCTGCTTCGTGTCGTTCTGCTTCGTGTCGCTTTGCTTGGTTTCGGCCGGCGGATTCGGATTCTTCGCGATCCATGGCGCGGCCTGCCAGCCGAGTAACGCCAGCAGCGCCGCCGCCACCAGAATCGCCATCAGGAACGCCCAGAAACTCGGACCTTTGGAGGGCGCGCGCTCTACTGTCGTTTCGGCAAGGCGCGAGCGGTGCGGCTCCGGCAGCGCGACCGGAATCGCGGGTGCGGCTTCCACCACCGTCGGCCCGCTCAGGCTGCCGCCGCGCCGCATCGGCTTCCATCCCGGCGTGATGGCGCAGGCGCTTTCCAGCGCCGACGTAAACTCCTGGCAGGTGGCGAACCGCCCCTCGGGATTCTTCGACATCGCCTTGCGCAGCACGTCCTCGATCGCCCCCGCGATCGTCGTGTTCAGCCGGTGCGGCGCCGGCGGCTCCTCGGCGACAATCTTGTACACCACGGTGGTGAGATGCTCGCCCGTGTACGGTTTTTCGCCCGTCAGCATCTCGTAGACGATCACCGCCAGCGAAAATTGGTCCGAGCGCCCGTCCACTTCCTGCCCTTGCACCTGCTCCGGCGACATGTAGTGCGGCGTCCCCACGATGGTGCCGGTGATCGTGAGGTGTTCGTTGGTGCTGACCTTCGCGATTCCGAAATCGGTCACCTTCGCCGCGCCGTCCGCCGCGATCATGATGTTGGCCGGCTTGATGTCCCGGTGCACGATTCCTTTGGAATGCGCGTAATCGAGCGCCGCGGCGGTCTGGCCGAGCACGCTGAACATTTGCCCCGGCGCAATCGGCTCGTCTTGCGAAAGCAGATAATCCAGCGTCGGGCCGTTCACGTACTCCATTGCGATGTACGCCAGCCCGTCCTCTTCATCCACGTCGTAAATGGTGACGATGCCCGGGTGCGACAGAATGCCCGCCGAACGCGCCTCGCGAAACAGGCGTTCGCGCAGCCGCTCCCGCTCCTCGGGCTTTTCCACTTCGCGCAGCCGGATGGTTTTGATGGCGACGTCGCGGCCGATATTCGGATCGATCGCCAGGTACACGACGCCCATCGCGCCGCGCCCCAGCTCCTTGACTACCCGGTATCGTCCGATCTTGTTCATCCCGTGCGTTCGGCCCTACTAATAGGATACGGGGTTGGACGGGCCACTCCGCCAATGCTCTCCCTAGTAAACAGCATTTTCGCGCTTATTGCGCGTCCGCCCGAAAATACTCCGGCAGCCCCTTCTTGGTGTCGCGCAGAATCTCAAGGACCGCCTGGCGGTCGGCCCGCGGCAGCCGGGCGTATTTCGGCGCCTTCTCCCGGCCGGAAAGCACCTCCCACATCCGCCGGTAAATCGCGTTTTTCACCGTAGCCGGCAACGCGTCAAACGCCGCGCCGTAGATCAGATAACTGCACGGATACCGCATCACCCGGCGTTCGAGGTCGAATTGCCGGAGCGACCGCCCCAGGCTGTCCCGCGGGCCTTGCGCGGAGAACTTCTCCGCGAACCCGGAGTTCCCCTGAACGCGGCCGGCCAGCGGCGCCTCGTCGACGAACAGCAGATAATCGACGAGCTCCCGGACTGCATCCTGAAGCTCTGCCGTACGCCCTTCGTACGCCGCGAACCGCGCTTCCCAGCCCACGCGCGTCAGCAGGTTGATCATGCGCGCCTGGTGATTGAAAACGAGCAGCGCCACGATGTCGCTGTACGGAGAAAGATAGGCGCTGGTCTCGAACTTGCCGGCCAGCGAATCCAGATCGCTGGCCGGCGGGATGTGTGCGGTCTCCTCTTCCTTCCGGAAAGTCAGGTTCCCGAGGTGAGGAAGGCCGCCGCTGTGCCCGGTCACGTACCAGCCGCCCCAGCGCTGCGCGAACGGGCTGCGCTGGTCGGTCACGAATTCGCCGAACGGGCGCATCGCGGTGCCGTCCGGGGCGGGGAAGACGCTGCGGTCCAGCAGGCCGGGCACGCCCAGCGTGGCGTAATCTTCGTGACATTGCAGGCAGACGCGGTCACGCCGCGCAAACACAGGCCGCTCGCCGGGGTTCTGATCGAGCGTGTAGAAGATGACGCCCTGCTCCACATCCGCGGCCGCTACTTCGACGAACGGCTCGCCCGGCACCCAGCCCACCGCCACCGAGTCATTGAAGAACAGAGAGCGCGGGTTGGTCGCGCTGATGATTCTCTGTTGCAGACTGGTTTTCGAGAAGACCACGAGCTGCGATTCCACCGGAACGTCGAGTGCCGCGAGCACGGACCGCAAATACCCGGTCTTGGCTTCGAACGAGAGCCGCGCGGCGCCGTCCCGCATCCGGGCATTCAGCTCCGCCACCGCGTTGTGTTCCGGCCGCGCCGCGTACTGGATGGCCGGGTGATCGAGGTCGCCCGAAAACGGCTGTTCCAGGTTCAGCGCCAGCATGGCGGCTGCCCCCGCCCACCCGGAGATCAAAATGCGACGCCAGCGCATTGGTCCGAGTCCAATGATAGCGTCCGCGCGGGACGGCCGTTCACCGATTTTTTCAAAATTCGCACGCCTGGGATCAATGTCTTACGGGCATCACCCCGATTTTCGCGGGATTCGGTTGCTACGCTGAAATCGAGTAAGAGGCTTGCCCGCCACTGGCGGCCTCCAACGACAAGCCTGCTTTCCGATACTGTCAAGCCTGCTTTCCTATACGTTTCACCCGGCACTTGCATCAGGAAAACCAACTACCTGGATCCGGACTTCACGGTGTCCTTTCGGGCGTTCCGAAAACAGCGTGAAGACCTAGTGAAGATTCCACAGGCCCTTCCCCCGGAAGATTGGTATTTCGAGCCAACGTAAGAGCGGCGACCAAGCTCCGAGACGAGACTGTCCTAAGCTACGCTCAGGGATTGGGAGGCCATGAAGCCCGCCACTGCGAGCAAATAGACCGAGTCTTGCGCGCCAGGCTTCAGCTGCGCCAACGAGGATGATTCGGCAAAGTCGCCATGTGCTGATTATCTGCTGGCCACTCTAAATTGATCGTGCGCCACAATACTGTTTGTTGACCGCGCGTCTCCCGACCTGCCTTTTTTGCCGCGACCAAATGGAGCGGGTCTTTCGATTAGAATATAAACAGGTCTGATTAGACAAGATAATGGCGATCACCGATCTCTTCATCCGGCGACCAGTCATGACCACGCTGGTAATGCTGGCAATCGTGCTGTTCGGCGTCATGGGGTATTTCGGGCTGCCTGTCAGCGATTTACCCAACGTCGATTTTCCCACTATTCAGGTCAGCGCCCAGCTCCCCGGCGCTAATCCCGAAACCATGGCTTCGGCGGTGGCTGGCCCTCTGGAACGGCAGTTCTCGACCATCGCCGGCCTCGATTCGATGACCTCGACGAGCGCCCTCGGCTCGACCAGCGTCACCCTGCAGTTCTCGCTCGACCGCTCGCTCGACGGCGCGGCCCAAGATGTCCAGGAGGCGATCGCCTCGGTCCTGCGGCGGCTGCCGCCCGATATGCCGGCCCCCCCGGTTCTCCGGAAGGTCAATCCGGCGGATCAGCCGGTGCTGTTCCTGACTCTCTCGTCGCCGGTGCTGCGATTGTCGGCGGTCGATGATTATGCCGAGAACCTCCTGGCGCAGCGCATCTCCATGATCGACGGCGTTGCGCAGGTGAACGTCTATGGCGCCCAAAAATATGCGGTGCGGGCGCAGCTCGATCCCAATCTGCTGGCCGCGCGTGGAATCGGCATCAACGATGTCGCCCAGGCGCTCAACCAGCACAATAGCAATCTGCCGACCGGCACGCTGTGGGGGCCGGATTGGGCTTTTACGGTGCAGACGAACGGCCAGTTGATGAACGCCGATGCCTACCGGCCTGTGATCGTGGCCTACCGCAACGGGTCGCCCGTCCGGCTGGGCGAACTGGGCCGGGTGATCGACAGTGTGCAGAACATCCGGGTCGCCAACTGGTACAACGACGTGCGCGCCATCATGCTGGCCGTGCAGCGCCAGCCCGGCACCAATACCGTGGAGGTAGTCGATCGCATCCGAGCGCTTCTGCCCGCCTTCCGCCAGCAGATGCCGAGCTCGGTGAAGCTCGACGTCCTGATCGATCGCGCCGAATCGATCCGCGAATCCGTCAACGACGTCAAGTTTACGCTCCTGTTGACAGTCTTCCTGGTGGTCCTGGTAATCTTCCTGTTCCTCCGTAATGCTTCCGCGACCCTGATTCCCAGCCTCGCGCTGCCAATGTCGGTGATCGGCACCTTCGCGGCGCTATACGCGTTTGGATACACGCTCGACAATCTCTCGCTGATGGCGTTGACACTTTCGGTCGGCTTCGTGGTCGATGATGCCATCGTCATGCTCGAAAATATCGTCCGCCACATGGAACTGGGCAAGACGCGCATGCAGGCGGCGTTGGAAGGAGCCCGCCAGGTCGGGTTCACCATTATCGCCATGACGCTCTCGCTCGCCGCCGTGTTCATCCCCGTGATGTTCATGGGCGGCATTATGGGCCGGCTATTTCACGAATTCGCGGTCACGGTCAGCGTGGCGATTCTGATTTCCGGAGTGGTCTCGCTCAGCCTGACCCCAATGCTGTGCAGCCGATTTCTGAAGCCGCCCGACGGCAATCAGAACGCGTTCCAGCGCGGATCCGAGCGCATCTTCCTCGGCATGCGCGCTATTTACGATGGGACGCTGCAGGGCGTGCTCCGCCACCGGCTGCTCACGATGACCGGCGCGGCCGCCACCCTGTTTGCCACGATCTACTTGTATGGCCTTGTCCCCAAGGGTTTCGTGCCGAACCAGGATATCGGGCAGCTCAGCGGCTACACCGAAGCGCCGCAGGGCGTCGCGTTCGATGCCATGGCCCGGCTGACCGGCCAGGTGTGCGCCGTGCTGGCCGCGAACCCGGACATTGAGGGCTACACGGCCAACATCGGCGGGGGCGGCGGGATCTCGTCACTCAATTCCGGCAATCTGTTTATCCGGCTCAAGCCGCGGGCGCAGCGAACGCATTCCCCGGAGGAAATCATCCAGCAGCTGCGGCCGCGTTTGAACGCGATCCCCGGCATCAAGACGTATCTATCGAACCCGCCGCTCATCCGCATCGGCGGCATGATGAGCCGCAGCACGTATCAATACACGCTGCAATCGACCGACATTGCCGAACTGTTTCGCGCGGCGCCGGTGCTGGAAAGCCGCATCCGCGCAATCCCGGGTTTGCAGGATGTGACGACGGACCTGCAGAACGCCAATCCGCAGGTGTTCATTGACATCAACCGGGATCGCGCCTCGGCACTGGGGATCTCCGCCGGCCAGATCGAAGACGCGCTGTTCGACTCCTACGGCTCGCGGCAGGTCTCCAGCATTTACGCGCCTAACGACGACTACCAGGTAATTCTCGAGCTGCTGCCCGAATACCAGCTGAATCCCAAGGCGCTTGGCTTGCTGTACGTGCGCTCCTCCAGCGGGAAGCTCGTGCCGCTGCACACGGTGGCGGGGCTGCGCACGGGCACCGGCCCGCTCACCATCGCGCACCTCGGCCAACTGCCGGCAGTGACGATTTCGTTTAATCTGCAGTCCGGAGTGTCGCTGGGAACGGCCGTGGACCGCATCGAGGAAACGGCGCGGGATACCGTGCCGGCTACGATCAGCACCAGCTTCCAAGGGATGGCGGCGGCGTTTCAATCGTCGCTGAAGGGCATGGGGGTTCTGCTGGTGATGGCGATTCTGGTGATCTACCTGGTTCTCGGCATCCTCTACGAGAGTTTCATCCACCCGCTGACGATTCTTTCGGGCCTTCCCTCGGCGGGACTGGGGGCCCTGCTCACACTTCTGTTATTCGGCGATGAGCTGAACCTGTATTCCTTCGTGGGCATTATCATGCTCATCGGCATCGTCAAAAAGAATGCCATCATGATGATCGACTTTGCCATCGATGCACAGCGCGAGCACCATCTGGCGCCGGTGGATGCGATCCATGAAGCGTGCCTGGTGCGCTTCCGCCCAATCATGATGACGACCATGGCGGCACTGATGGGAACGCTGCCGATCGCGCTCGGGATGGGGGCCGGCTCCGAGGCGCGACGCCCGCTGGGCCTGGCGGTAGTCGGCGGCCTGGTAGTGTCGCAGCTGCTCACGCTCTACATCACACCAGTGTTCTACGTCTACATGGAGCGCTTCCGGAGTTACACGCGAAAAGCCGCCAAGGCGTCAGCGGACCGGGAAGCCTTACTGGGGGCACACCAGGGGGATTCTCGTAAAATCCAGATATGATCCCTTCCACTCCGGCGGCCCGCTTTCGCCCCGACGCGGCAATGAGCCGCGAGGAAAAGCGAGGGCGCTTCCGGTGGGCGCTGGTGCTGTGGATGTTCGTCATCAGCGCGGTGGCTTACCTGGACCGCGTCAACATTTCCATCGCGGGGCAATTCCTGCAGAAAGATCTGGGGCTCTCCAATACCGGGCTCGGTTTCGTTTTTAGCGCATTCGTGCTGGGCTATGCGTTATTTCAGGCGCCGGGGGGCCGGCTGGCGGACCGCTACGGGCCGCGCCTGGTGATCGCGCTGGCAACATTATGGTGGAGCGCGTTCACCACGCTTTCGGCGTTCGCCGGCGTGCTTGGGTTGCTCATCGCCGTGCGGTTCCTGCTGGGCGTGGGCGAGGCTGTGGTCTATCCGGCCGGCAATCGCCTGGTATCGGAATGGATTCCCGTCCGCGAACGAGGGATCGCCAACGGCATCATCTTCGCCGGAGTCGGGACGGGCGCCGGACTGGCGCCGCCGCTAATCACCTGGGTGGTTCTGCACTATGGCTGGAGATGGTCGTTCGTTGTGAGCGCAGTGATCGGGCTGGCGGTCGGATCGATCTGGTACTGGCTGGCGCGGGACCGGCCCGAGGCACACCCTCGCGTGGGCGCGCACGAATTGGCGCACATTCAGGACGGAATCGGATCTCGCAAACAGGAACAGGTGCTGCCGTGGAGGGCGATTCTGCGCTCCCGCAGTGTCCTGGCGGTTTCGGCCAGTTATTTCACATTCGGCTATTCGGCGTACATCTTCTTCACTTGGTTTTTTATTTATCTGAGCAAAGTTCGCGGCCTCGATCTGCGATCCAGCTCGTGGTATGGGATGCTGCCATTTCTGGCCATGGCGGCCTGCTCGCCGGCCGGCGGCTGGATCAGCGACATCCTGACCCGAACGTTCGGGAAACGGATCGGCCGGTGTGCGATCGCGAGCGCCGGCCTTGGGCTGGCGGCAATCTTCGTGGCATTGGGAACGCAAGTCGCGGATCCCCGGTTGGCCAGCATCGTGCTTGCCGGCGGAGCGGGCGCGCTATACCTGTCCCAGTCGTCGTTCTGGTCCGTGACCGCGGACCTCGCTGGAAAGTCGGCGGGTTCCGTGTCGGGCATCATGAACATGTCGAACCAGATCGCGGGCGCGATCACGGCTTCGCTCACACCGTGGATTGCCGGCCGGTTCGGGTGGAACGCGTCGTTCTTTGTCGCGGCCGTATTGTGCGCCGCAGGCGCCGTCGCTTGGTGCGCCGTGAATCCGGAGGAAACGCTCTAAGCGTGACGTGCGAAAAAGAGCGATAACGCGCACTCTGCCGGAGGCGGTTCCCTACAGGAAAGCCTCGACTGCCTCGCGTGCGACACGGTTGAAGTTGCCGGGGGTGGTGTGTTTGAGGCAGCCGGCTGCGCGGCAAATCTTTGGGACAATGGGCCGGAGTCAAACGGAGTCAATTATGATCGACAGCGCGGGAGCGTTCTCGGGGATGACTGCGCTGGTAACCGGAGGATCTCGGGGCATCGGCAGCGCAATCTGCCTGCGCCTAGCCGCACAGGGGGCTCAGATCATTCTGCATTATCACCAGCGGCGGGCCGCTGCCGAAGAGGTGGCAACGATGATCGGACGGGAAGTGATGCTGGTTCAGGCCGATCTGGCATCGCTGCCAGAGGTTGAGGCAATGTTCCAGCAATTGGGCAATATGCGGCTGGACTTTCTTATTAATAATGCTGGCATCTGGAAGGCGACGCCGCTGGGCGCCTCGCCGGCGGAACTGGTGGATGAGATCGTCGATACAAATCTGAAGGGCCCGTTTCGAGTGACGCAGAGCGCCTTGCCGCTGATGCAAGAGGGCGGGCGAATCGTCAACATCTCGTCGGCGGCGGGGCGGACGGGAGTGGCGGGCGGCCGCAGTTTGTATGGCGCTACCAAGGCCGCGCTCGACTCGCTGACGAGGAGCTGGGCGTTGGAACTGGCGCCGCGAAAGATCCTGGTGAATGCCGTGGCGCCCGGCTACGTGACCACCGACATGACGGCCCAACACCTATCCGACGAGAATACGCGGCAGCGCGCGATGGACCGGCACCCGCTGGGCCGCTTTGCCACGCCGGAGGATGTCGCGGACGTGGTGGCGTTCCTGTGCTCGCATGAGGCGCGCTTCATTACCGGGCAGAGCATCAACGTGAGCGGCGGCTTTGTGATTTAGTGCCCGGGCCATGCTAACGGCGCCTCTGCCCCTGGTGGGGTTCACGGTATTGTTCATATTGATCAGTTGATAGCCGCCCATCGCGAGCCGGACGTTCCGCCCCGAGGGCGCTTCCGCAGCCATCCGGTGCCAGGTCATCGGAGCGGCGTAGATCATAAGATCTTTTCCGAAAATGATAGCCGACGGGCGGCAGTCGATTATACCGTCCAGAATTCGTCGGTGGTCGGGATGAACTGGATCGGCACTTCGGGAACCAGGGGCTTCAACCAGCGGGCAAATTCCTCCATGCCCAAGTCTTCACCGGAGGTGTGCGAGATGAAGATCGCACCCTTGTGGGCGCCCGAAAGCACGGTATCGCGAGCGTATTCGAAACTATCGTATTCGCGGGTTTCGCTGACAAGGATGCAGTCGGCCTTCGGCAGGGCTTCCATGTTCTGTGCGAGGCCGTGACCGCCGCGACTGACGAGCGAAACCTTTAGCGAGGGATCGCCAATCACGCGCACGCTCCTCGTTTCGAGCTTTCGCGCCACTTCCTTGGCTAGTTCCCCCAGCGTGGTCTCCGGGATTTTGAAATCGCGCAGGCTGCCGTTGATTTGATAATGCTCCCATCCCATTCCCTTGTTCCAGCCGGTGGCAATGCCGTCGGGCTTGTGAGCGTGCCAGTGGTCGTGGATGCGCCAGACAACGATGCTGTTGCGAACAGCCCAATCGAGCTTCAGTTTATACAGCGGGTCATCCTTGACCAGGTCGATGCGATCCCCGTCGCTGTAGAACGTGGGCTCATGAACAATGGCCATGTTCAGGCCTTCCTTCTTCGCCAGCTGCAGCACCCGGAGATTGGCGCCAAAAGAAGTGGCGATCCCCGCAACAGCGGAATCCGGACCGCCGATCTTGAACGTGTCTCGATAGGTGGAATTATTCCAGGGAATCCCGAGATTTTTCTTGATGCGATCGACCACTTCTCCGGCCGTGAGCTTGCCGCGCTGGCCCAAGCCAAGATTAGCGGCGGCCGCGCCGGCTCCGGCGATTTGCGCGAATCGTCTTCTCGATAGTGTCATGGCCTTCTCCGTTCCCGGTTAGTACGGCATCCAGGCCGGTTCGCCCGTGGGGATCCATTCCACGGGGACTTCGTTGACGAACGACTGGAGCCAGGCGGCCATTTCGCCGCAGCCGGGCTCCTCGGAAACTTCCTGGCCTAAAACGATCATTCCCTTTTTAATTCCGGCCGCGTGAAGATCGAAATTGTAGAGACTGAGCTCGTTCTCCCACTGCGGCTCGCCCACCACGATCAGGTCGACGCCGGGCTCGGCCAGCATGCGTTGCAAGTCGGCGATCCAGTACATGCCGGGCCACAACGCGGCTTTGCTTACGCGAATGTCGGGGTCTCCGCCGACGCGAATACACTTCATTCTCAGCGTCTTTTTGATTGTCAGCGCCGTCTGCCTGAGAGTCGCCGGCGGAATCGCGAAGAAGCCGTTATCCGTGGCCCAGGGCTGGCCGCCGGACGGCTTGTAGTGTTTCTCCCAGCCGAGCGCCTTGGCCAGACCCTGCAGCTGCGGGTCAGGCCGCCGCGCGCCCCAGTTTTCGAAGAACCGGTACACGACCAGGTTGTTGGCCGCGATGTAATCGCGCTTCATGCGGTAGACGGGGTCCCCGTCCATCGACGCCGGTCCTCGCCCAGCGCCGCCATTTTCGGGCGGACCGCCCGGACCGGTGCCGCCGGTGCCCGGGCGAATCTGAGCGGCGTCGCGGGCCCAGAACGGGGATTCGCGGCTGATGATCATGTTCTTCCCGCCGGCCACCGCTTTCCGCAAAACCTCCAGGCTGGGAGCGAAAGTGGTCACGATACCTTTGACTTCGCTGTCAGGCTTTCCCGCGAGGAAGGCATCCACGGAGGTGTTCTTCCATCCGGGTCCAACCTGGTGCTGAATCCGGTCTACGATCGATTGCGCGGTCATCGCCATAAGTTGCTTCTTAATGCAATGTCCTCCAGATAGGAAGGTATTGCTTCTCCAACTCCACGAAAGCGCCGACGATGGCCTGCTCGGCGCAACCGGGTTTGATGCGGTTGTTCGCCGCCATCGCTGACGGCAAGAGATATGCTCTTTCACTCGGAATATAGCCGATACTGCCCCCGCTGAGAGTCACCATCACCGTGCGGTCGAAGAGCGATTCCAGTTTGAGCTTCTCGCCGATTTCGGTAAAGACTTCGCCCGACACGTTTGCCAGCGCGATGTCATTGATCATCATAAGGCCGAGCGGAATGGCAACCGGCTCGCCGTCGACCATCTTTACCGTGGAAGCCCCCGGTGTAAAGGATCCAGGCACGGTGCCTGCTGGCTCGGAAGACTCGCGCCTCCGGCCCGGGCAAGTCACGCTGGTATTCTGGCCCCAGAGGACGACGCGATCCGTCGTGTTCTGGATGTTTCGGGCGACGCGAACGATCTCCTGGCCCAGCCGGCGCGCCTGCACGTCAAGGAGCGCCCATCCCGCCGCGCCTTCGTCATGAACGTCCGGTGCATCCTGATTATAAGTAGACATAAACAACGGGTTTTGATCACCCGCCGCTCCCGAGGTCCAGACCGCCACCGCGTTATTCTTCAGCCGGTCTTCGATATAGCTGGCGGTCGCGCCACCGATGTCGCCGGTGATTTCCGCTTGTCCGTCGCGCGTTTTCGAAAGGAACATCACCACGCCATGAACCGCGTAATTGGACCAGACAGCGATCGGATCGCCCGAGGGAGTCGTGACCAGCATCACGGCTACGGTCTTATCGGACGGACCATCGGGCGCGTAGCCCATTTTGTAGGAATCGCCGATCTTCTCATCGCGATTGGTGTTGATGTACGCCTTTCCGGTTCCGAAGCCGATGCGCGCCGGCTGCAGGCGCGCATTCGCCTGTCGCGCGGCTTCCACGATGCCCTTCTGCATCAACGCGAGATAGGGCGCCGGATCATAGCTGGTTCGGCGGCCCCCGCCTCCGAACGTCGGCGTGTTGTGGTCGTGGGTGGCGGCCAGGCTAAGGTGGCTGGCCGGAATCCCCAATTCCGCGGTGACCGCTTTTACAATATCGGCGCCGCTCGGCATGCCGGCCGTGTCGACGCTGATGAGAGCCATCTTCGAGGAGCCGTTATCGAGGACCAGGGCGCGGGCATACAGCGGATCATGCACGCCGGCCAGGACCTGGTTGCCGCGGATGGGGAACATCTCTTTGGGCGGCGTGATATCGATTTTGGCGGCGCCCGCGCGCAGCGGTCCCATCTGCTCCGCGCCGAACGCGGACCAACTCACGAAAATCATGCCCAACAGGCAAGGTCGCATCATTGGAACAGTCTCGGAGCAAAGTCGTTGAGCGCTTTGCGCCAGTTTTGCCACTCGTGGGCCAGGCCGGGCCACTCTACGAGGACTGTTTTGACGCCGCTCTCGTTCAGCGCATCGACCGTGGCTCTATCCCAATTGTGAATCGCCGGCTCCACGGTGCCGATGCTCCAATAGAACAAGTGGACCTTTTTGTTGAACGATTCCGGATCGGCAAACGCGCCATGGTAAACCTTTTTTAGATCGAACTCCCGGTACGGCGCCCGGCTGAAGACTCCGATATAAGAAAACTGGTCCAGATTGTTGCAGCCGATCTGGAGAGCGTGGCCGCTGCCCATCGATAGGCCGGCTATAGCTCGGTGATCGCGGTCCGCGAGGGTGCGGTAATTGGCATCGATCATCGGAACGATCTCATGCATGAAGACCTGCTCGAGCGTCGAATCTTGAGGCGGAGCGGGACTCTGCACCGGTTTTTCGCCAGGTTTAGTGGCGTATCCCCGGTCCATCACCACGATCATGGGCTTTGCCTTTCCGGCCGCGATCAGGTTGTCCAGGATGAAGTTAGCGTGTCCCTGCCGGGTCCAACCCGTGTCGTCCTCTCCGCCTCCGTGGTTCAGATACAGCACCGGATAGCGCGCCTGCGCGTTGGCATCGTAACCGGGTGGCGTGTAGATGTAGGCTCGACGCACCGCATCGGTGATCTTGGAATAGTACCAGTGAATGCGGACTTCGCCGTGCGGCACGTCCTTCCAGCCATAGAAGTCAGCGGCCTTTTCGGGGACCTCGATGCCGCTGGTCAGCTTGTTGTAGCCGAAAAACGTGTCGCTATTCGGGTCGTTGGCGGGAACGCCGTCGATCAGCAGCCAATAGTAGTGAAATCCGGGAACCACCGGCGGCGTCGTCACGGTCCACGTGCCCCCGGCGTCCCTCACCATATCGTAGGGTTGCTTTCCCAAGCCATTGGTTCCGTTGTTGCCGACGTTGGCGTCCGTGCCGGGCGCGACTTGCACTCTCTGAGCCGTCGGCGCTTCGACTTTGAAGGTGACGCGCCCGTCCGAATAGACGCGCGGGTATTCCGCCCCGCGCACGTTCGTGCTCGCGGGGCCGGAGTCGTCCTGGGCGGAACACGCCGCACAGACAACAATCGCGAAAACAAGACGACGCGTCATGCAAAGCCCCAGCCGGCCTCCGGCGTAGTTCAAAACGATAGTTTCAAGGCGAATTGGATCTGCCTCGGTTGATTTCGGCTTGCCGTCACCTGCCCGAACTGCGGCGTTCCGAACTGCGGGCCCGGCGCATTAAATTGCACGCGGTTAAACAAGTTGAAGAACTCGGCGCGGAACTGGAGCGCGACCCGCTCGGTAATCGCCGTGCGCTTGAACGCAGAAACATCAAAGTTGTTGATTCCTGCGCTGCGCATGTTGGGATCCGTACGGCTTTCGCCGCCGAAACCGAATGTCGCCGGCTGCGCAAAGCAGCTGGTGTTGAACCATGCCGTGAGTTTCGATTGCGCCGGGCCGTCGATATTCTTCTGGCAGCCGGCGGCGACGTTGGGGCGGGGGGTGCCCGCTCCGAAGAAGCGGCTGAGGGTGGTGGGCTGTGCGGTGAGGGCGATCGGAAATCCACTCTGGAACGTCGAGACTCCGTTCACTCCCCAGCCGCCGACCACGCGATCCAGTCCTCTGCCGATACCGCCGAGAAGCTTCTGGCCGCGGCCGAACGGCAGATCGTACACATAGCTGACCACCACGCGATGCGCGACATCGTAGCTGGCGAGTGAGCGCTCCGCCGACGTGTTGTTCCAGTTCTGCACGCTTCCGGCACCGGATGACTCCAGGAATGCGGTTTGCGTATCGGAGTTGCCGATCAGTTTGGACCACGTGTAGGCGACCAGAATCGTCCCTCCGGATGCCGTTCGCTTTTCCAGTTTGGTCTGCAGAGAATGATAAGTCGACGAGCCGCCGAAGTTCCCGGTATCGTACACGTTCTGATATTGCGGGAACGGCCGGAGCAATTGCCCGCGGGTAATGGTCGGCGCGGTTAGAGCCGCCGCTGTCGCGGGGACCTTTCCGGCAAAAGGATTCGCCACCTGCGCAATGAGCGCGGAGCCCAAGGCAATGTTCTGGTCCGAAATCTGATCGGCCTGCGCGACATCGAAGCCCGATACAAACGTGGTTAACGGCAAGTGGGTGCCCTTGGATCCGCCGTAGGCGACTTCCAGAGCCGAGCCGGCGAACAACTGCCGTTGAATCGTGAAATTCCATTGCTGGGCGTATGGGTAGGCATGGCCGGGAATCGGCGATTCCACGGTCTGGCCGATCACCAGGGCCGTATAGGAAGGATTGCGCCCCGAAGGCTGAAGCAACCCCGTTGGAAACGGATTGCTCAGCGAGTTGGCGGGTGTGATACCGCCGTCCAGGCTGGACACGTAGTTGGTCTGCGCTGCATTGGTCGGCGCAGTCCACGGGGCATTGTCGAAAACAATATCGTTCGGCAGGAACGAAATTCCGTAGCCGGCGCGGATGACCGTCAGATCGCTCAAACGATAGGCCAGTCCGAGCCGCGGCGCAAAACGATCATAACTGGCGGGCCGGATCAGGCGGTCGGGGTACAGGCTGGAATTGGTCAGAGCGAAAACTCCCTTGAGATTCATCCCGACGGTAGCGCCGAGCGGATCGGTCGCGGTCGGGAGGAACACGGTGGCGGAATCGCTCTTTTCCTTGAACGATCCGGGGTAATCCCAGCGTACGCCATAGCTTAATGTCAGCTTGCGCGAAACGTTAAAAGTATCTGCCGCGTAGTAACCGTGGTAGAACTGCACCTGGCCGGGGATGCGGATCTCCTTCGCTTGCCCGCTGGCGGGCAGACCAATCAGGAAGGACGCGAACGGGTAGCCCGAACCAGCGGTGGAGAGCGCATTCTGCGCGGTGAAGCCGCTATCGAACAAGAACTGCGGGGTGGAGTAATTCGTCTGGCCGAAGTACCACTCGATGCGCCGCGATTCGCCGCCGAATTTCCAGGTGTGGCGTCCGGCGATCTTGGTGATGCTGCCGGAGATATGGTAATTGTCGCTGGTGTTGCGAGCCGTGACAGCGTTGAAGCCCACGGCCTGTCCCGCGGCACCCGCCATACCTTGCACCTGAGGGAGGGGATACTGCGGAAACGTGACCTGGTTCTGCAGCAGAGCGTAAGCCGGGCCGAATTGGGACAGGTTGGCGCCGGTATGCAGCGGATTGAACCCCGAAATGAAGCGGAGGTACGTGGCCCGGACGTCGAGGATCGTTGACGGGCTGAGCGAGTAGGTATCGCCCAGGGCTGCATTGTCCGTGCCGTAGTACACGGCGTTGGCGATCTTGACGTGAAACGCGTCATTGGGGATCGTATTGCCGACCCAGCGGGTGTAACGGGCGAAAAGGCGCTGCTTCTCCCCCAGGTTCTGGTCGCCACGGAAGTTCAGTTGATACTGATCGCCGCCCGCGATCCCGTTGCCCACCCAGTTGTTCACGACGCCGCCTTGGGTCGGGGGGGCCCAGAACGCGAGCATGGCGCGTGCCGTCGCGTCGATCCGGCTTTGCGGGATGACCCGGTTCGCGAAAGGCTGGCGAAGATACACGGGATTCCCACTCGCATCTGTTCCGCAAGGCGCATTCCCATACCTCCCGCATACGGCTAACGGGTCATAGATCACCGGGATGCCTGCTCCCGAAAAGTCTCCGTTCTTCATGGCCGCGGTCGGAACGGTCGTCACCGAGGGGATGCCTTGCCGGTACTTGAATCCTTCCCAGGTGAACAGGAAGAAGGTCTTATCCTTAATCACCGGTCCGCTGAGGTTCGCGCCATATTGATTCTGCACGAAGGCAGGCCGGGCCACTCCGGCACGGTTGCTGAAGAAGTTATTGGCGTTGAGCGAACGGTTGCGCAGAAATTCGTAGACATTGCCGTGGAACTGGTTGGTGCCCGAGCGTGTGGTCATGTTCACGATGCCACCGGCGAACCGCCCGAACTCCGGGCCTACGTTGTTGGTGACAACTCGGAACTCCTGAATGGCGTCCGTGGTCGGGACCAGGATGACGGCGTTAATGTAGCTGACATTCAGAGGCGATCCGTCAAGGTAAGACGAACTCTGGTTCGCTGCGCCGCCGCCGATCTGGTAGTTGCCCCAGCCATTTACATTTGTTCCCGCGCCGAAATTCTGGTTGCCCATCGGGTTGCCGCTGGAGGATCCCTGCGGCACGACTCCCGGTACCAATCCGACCAGGTTCAGCACGTTTTTCCCGTTGAGCGGCATGTCCTGGATGGTCCGGCCTTCCACCACCTGGCTGAGGTTGGCCTGCTCGGTCTGGAGCAAGGGGACGGCGCTGGTGACTTCGACGTTCTGACTGATGTCGCCGACCTGCAGCTCGGTATCGACTCGGACGGCAGCCTGAACCTGGACCTGGATCTGGTCGCGCGTGAGGCGCCGAAAGCCTTCCTTCTCGACTTCGATCCGGTAGACGCCGGGCACCAGATTGACGAACTGGTAACTTCCTTGAGTATCAGTCTGGGCCGTTCGGCGCTCGGATGTGCCGGTGTTGATTACTGCAACACTGGCATTCGGAACCGCAGCTCCGGTCGGATCGCTGACCGTGCCTACCAGCGAACCGAAGAACGTCTGACTGAAGCAAGAGATCGCGAACAGAGCGAGAACAAAAATCACCCTTCTCATGGCACCCCCTTTAGCGATACTCATGCTAACCGAGTATGCCTCTGCTTCGGAACGAAATTGGAGTTAATCACTGCGACTTTGCAACGTTACAACGTTAATTGGCGTGGAACATCTCTCGATGCAACAGCTTATGCCGTCCTCTTTCGGTGGTTCGGACGGTGTATCGAACATGATCTGAACACGCCCCGACACCGCGCGCAGCCGACCGGAAAGCGGATTTGTCGGGTCTGGCGCGCGGATAGCCCGCGCTGGAACGAGAACCTGACGCCTGAAGGTACCGAGGTGTCGATGCTGCCGGCCGCCGCAGAATTCTACAAATATCGCGGCGACCCAAGGCTGGCACAGCAGGGCCGGTGATGCGCCAAGATTACACCGGGATCCACATCTGATCGCGGGTCGGGATAAACTCGACCGGCACTTCCGTGACAAACGCCTTCAGCCAGGAGGCGAAGTTATCCATCCCGGCTTCTTCACCGGCCTCGTGAGAGATTAGAATCAGACCCTTCTTCTCTCCGGCGAGGACCGCGTCGCGCACGTACTCGATGGAATCCCACTCGCGCGCTTCACTGACGAGCAGGGCGTCGACACGCGATAAAGCAGCCATATTGCCGGCCAGCGTATGGGCTCCGCGGCCGATGCGGCGCACCGGCAGATCGGGATCGCCAACAATCCGAAGGCTCCGTGTCTCCAGGCTCTTCGCGACATGCCCGGCGACCGCCCCCAACGTCGTCGGTGGCAGATCCCAGGTGCGGTTGTCGCCCGGCACCAGGAGTTTTTCCCAACCCAGCGCACGATTCCAGCCCTCGAAGATGCCGTCGGGTTTGCGCGCGTGCCAGTGGTCGTGCAGGCGGAAAACCATCATGCCGTTCTGCTCGATGTAGTTGCGCTTGAACTTGTACAAGGGATCGCTGCGCAGGGGCGCGATGGCGTCTTCATCGCTCCAGAACGTGGGCTCGTGGGAAATTACGAAGTTCAAGCCCTTCGCGTGGGCCCGCTGAAAGACGTCGAGGTTCGACATGAACGTGGACGCGATTCCGTGCACGACGCCATCGGGATCGCCGGCGTGGAAGACATCGCGGTAGGTTTTCTCGTTCCACGGAATTCCGAGGTGCTGCTTGATCCGGTCGACGACCTGCCGAGCGGTCAGCGGACCGGATGCGGAGAAGGCCGGCGAGCCGATCAGGAAACCGGCGCCCGTCAAGCGAGTGAAATCGCGGCGCGACCATTGCATCTTTAGCATCGTCATGACCTCTTTTCCGGCTGCAGGACGCGGAACGGCTCGCCGGCCGGAATCCACTCCACCGGTACTTCGTTGACCATGGTTTTGATCCAGGCCGCGACTTCGCCGCTACCCGGCTCTTCGGAGACCTCATTGCCTAGAATAATCATGCCGATCTTCCGGCCGGAAGCAATGGTGTCCATGAAATACGGGCCGGCCTCCCACTCCACTGGCTCTCCGCAGACGATGAGGTCCACAGCCGGATCCCGGAGGGCGGCGGAAAGCTCCGGCACGAGCAGAAATCCGTGCATCACGGCGGCGCGGGTCACGCGCAAGGAAGCGTCCCCGATCACGCGCGGCGCCACGCAGTTCAGCTTCGCCTTCATTGCCTGCACCGTTTCCAGGAGCGTGGCGGGCGCCGGCGTGAAGACGTTATTGGAGCGCGACCAGGCGCCAGCTCCTGGCTTGGGTTTGTAGTGCTGCTCCCAGCCGAGCGCCCGTGCCAGGCCCCGCAACTGGCTGTCCACCGGGCGGGCGTCCCAGTTCTCCTGCAGCCGCCACACCACCAGATTATTTTTTGCGATGAATCCGCTCTTCTGCTGGAAAAGCGGATCCTTCACCAAGTCGGAGCGCAGCGGGCCGACGCTGCCGCCGGAGTGCTCCATGACGGTATTCTCATGGCTCCAGAACGGGCGCTCTCGCGTGATGACGAGGTTGTGACCTGACGCCGCCGAGCGGCGCAGGACGTCGAAGGTGGCGGTGAACGAAGTTGCAACTCCGGTCACTACCGTCTCCGGCTTGCCCGCCTCGCAAATGTCCGTTCCGAACATCCAGGGGGCGCCCATATTCTTTTGAATTCGCTCTATGACCTGTTGTGCCGTGATAGCCATGCTTCACCTGTCCATGTGCCTGTTCGCTCGCAGGGCTGCGAAGTCAAACAAGGCCTCCTTCACCGAAAGCCCCACGACTTCGATATTCTTCGGATCTCTCGTGCCCAGCCCGGCTTCCTCCGCGAGGCGCAGCGTGCTGTCCGCGGTCTCAAACGGCGCAGTTCCGCGATCGGCCATCGGATCGTAGCCCATTACGGCCATGGTGATGGCATCCGTAGCCACCGGGTTTGTGCCGGCAACCAGAATCCCGGGCGCGACCGCCGTCTTCGGATTGGGTCCCCAGGGTCCTTCCCCGCCAGCGATGGTGCGGATTCCGTCGATGACCTGGAGATGAATGGGACGGGCCGCTGCCAGGTCGACCACAACACGAGGTATTCGGTATCCCGCCTGCCGGGGAGACCCGGGGTTGAGTTCCTGCGGCGCGCTCCGGGAGGGCGCGCGGCTGCCCGAGTGCAGCGCCCCTCCGCGATTCCCGCGCGGCTCTAACGAGGGCTCGTCGGTTCCGGCCCCGCTGCCGTAGATCGTCGCCGGCGTGATGCCGAAACTGTTCTTCATCGATAAGGTGACGCCCGCCGCGTTGTGCTCTTTCAGCTTGGCAATGCTGACATAGACGTCGCACTCTTCGTACGAATGGTTCAAATCGTACGCCGGAAAGACCAACCCGCCGAAGGGAACACGCAACCGGTGATAGCGCCGGCCCGCTCCGAGATAATTCGTGTTCTCAAACTCCACCCGAGCGGCCGCGTGGGCAATGTCGGCCACTTTCCATCCCGCTTGTCGCATCACCTCTTCGACCGGGTCGACGGTCGACATGGGGCTTTCCAGGATGCGAATGCGCTTCGCGCCGGCCTTGCCGATCAGTTGGACTGCCGCGCCGATCACGTTCGGATGGGTGTAGTGCGTTTCGCCGATCGGCAACCCGTTGACGAGGGATGTCGGCTCGCCCGTTAAGTTGATTTTGATCGCGACCGTTTTTCCGTTGACCAGCTTGCCGATGCCGCCCAGCTGATCGAACATCTTGCCGAGCGCCGCGGTGACTTCCACGGGTCCATAGGTTCGGCATCGTCCCAGGGAGACCGGGGCCGACAGCGCTGCGCGCAACGGGCGCCGCTCGACAAGAAGCCCCGCGGCGGCCGCCGCCGCAGAACGGAACAACTGACGCCTGTCCATATCTCTCTGCAACCCTACGATGGGGCAAGTGAATGCGGGAACGCAAGGGCCGGCAGCGTCCGCGGAGTTACCGTAACCCCCTTTTAACCTCGCCACGGACGCGGTCCTCATCTGGGCGTGCAATGACTTACAATCAGTTTTAGCGTTTTAGAGGGTCCCATGCTCACGGCGGATTTCACCCAGGAAAAGAACGAACTGGAATCGGTCCTGGCCTCAGGAATTTTCGATCGTTCGCCCAGTTTGGCGCAACTGCTGACGTACGTCTGTCAGAAGCACTTCGAGGGAACTGCGGACGAAATCAAGGAATACAACATCGCCATCGACGCGCTGGGCCGTCCTGCCGATTTCGATCAGAAGCGCGACTCGATTGTCCGGGTCCAGTTCCACCGGCTCCGGGAACGGCTGGCGGATTACTACGAGAGCGAGGGAGCCACTCACCCGTTCCGAATCGTGATTCCTCCGGGGCAATATGTGCCCAAGTTCGTGCGGCGCGACGGGGAGAATCGGGTGGATCCAGACGCGTTGGTTGCAACAGCGGGCTCCAGCACCGGCGAGCCGCATCCGGAGCCGCGTTCCGTAGCGCCGGCGCCCGTCGGCAAGGGGCGGTTCCTCTGGATTTCCGCCGCCGCGGTGTTCGTCATCATCGCCGGTGCAGCCGCGCTCCCTTTCACCGCACGCCATCTGTCGGCTCCGGCGCGACCTCAGTTCCCCAGCCCTCCTCCAGGCGCCAGTTTTGCCGGCAGCGATTCCGTCCGGATTCTGGTGGGGTTGAAAGCGGGCACCTTCACCGACCGTTTCGGGCATGTCTGGCAGGCAGATCAGTATTTCGACGGCGGCACTGTCGTGGAACTCCCGCGGCAGGCAATTGCAGGAACGCGCGAGCCCCGCTTGTTCCAGAGCCGGCGCCAAGGTCAGTTTCGGTACGACATTCCCGTCAAGAATGGTGACTATGAGGTGCGCCTCTATTTCGCGGAAACGCTTTACGGGGAAAACAACACGGCGGGTTACGGCGGGGAAGGAAGCCGATCGTTTTGGATCCAGATCAACGGAAAAACGGCCACAGACCACCTCGACGTTGTGGGCGAAGCCGGGGTGAGCACCGCGGACGCAAAAGTCTTCCGCGACGTGATTCCGGCCAGCGATGGCAAGATCCACATTTCGTTTGTGCCGCGGGTGGGTGTGCCTTTTCTCAACGCCATTGAAATCACGCCCGGAACTCCGGGGAAGTTAAGGCCGATTCGGATAGTGGCACAATCGCGAGGCTACACCGACGGGCAGGGGCGGTACTGGGAACCCGACCGCTACGCCACTGGTGGGGTGATGGTCGCGCGCACCGAAGCACCCGAAGGAGCCGCCGATCCAGGCCTCTGGTCCGGCGAACGCTTTGGCAATCTGACTTATACGATTCCGGTTTCTCCCGGGAGCTACACGGTCAACCTGTACATGGCGGAACGCTGGATCGGCCCCGGCCTGCCGGGAGGCGGCGGCGCGGGAAGCCGCGTTTTCGACGTACTCGTGAACGGGATTGCGGTTCAGCGCGATTTCGATCTGTTTCAGCGCGCCGGGTCCAACCGTCCGTTCGTTTTTCGGATGAAGGGGCTCCGGCCGAACCACCAGGACAAGCTCGTGATTTCGCTGGTGCCGGGCAAGAATTTCCCGCTCGTCAATGCGATGGAAATCCTCAACGAAGGGTCGTAGTGCCCCAGAGCCGTTACCGGCGACTCGGTCGCTTCCGGTAACAACCGTATAAATAAGACAGTTGCGCGAGATTCCGGACCGTCTCCACCGTTTAACCCCGGTAACCTTGTCCCTCGCGCGGCAGCATGTCAGCATACCCGCAGCTTAGATCTCGCTCCGCGAACTTCGAATACGAGGTGGCTATGACCAACAAGTTTGGGCGTTTGTTGCCCGCCCTGTCAGTGTCTCTGTGCGCCGCTCTTCTGATGCAACCTCCGGCGGGCGTGGCTCAGACCGTTTATGGCTCGATCGTCGGCACGGTGACCGATGCGTCGGGAGGCGGGATCCCGGGTGCGAAGGTCACGCTGACCAACAACGGGACCAACGAGCGCCGGGAAATTTCAGCAGACGGCGCCGGGAACTACCAGTTCCTGAACCTGCTACCGGGCGACTACCAGGTCGAGGCCGACCAGCAAGGATTTAAGCATTTCCTCCGGCCGCACGTCACGATCCAAGTTCAGGCCGCGGTCCGCATCGACCCGCAGTTGGAATTGGGCGATGCGTCGCAGACGGTCCAGGTGACGGAACAGACTCCGCTGCTGCAGACCCAGGAAGCCACTCTCGGCCAGGTAGTCGAGGGCAGGCAAGTGCAGGATATGCCCCTGAACGGCCGAAACGTGCTGAACCTGGTGGCGCTGGTACCGGGCGTGGTGCCGCAAGGCCAGACGGGCGGAAATCCGGCGACCAACAACGTCAACAGCTGGGGCAATTACCAGATCGGGGGCGGCACAGCGAACCAGAGCGCGGCTTACATTGACGGGGCCCCTATTAACGTGAGCTACGTGAACGGCACGGCACTGGTCCCGACGCAGGAGGCGGTGCGGGAGTTCAAGGTGGATACCAACTCCATCAGCCCCGAGTTCGGACGCTTCGCGGGCGGTATTGTGAACATGAGCACGCGGAGCGGAACCAACGATTTCCACGGCAGCCTGTACGAGTTTCTGCGCAACAAGGACCTGAACGCGAATAACTTCTTCAATAACCGGATCGGGACGGCGCGGCCGGCCTTCAACCAGAACCAGTTTGGAGTTACCAGCGGCGGCCGGATCGTCAAAGACCGAACGTTCTTTTTTATCAGCTACGAAGGCTTTGTTCTGCGGCAGGGGACCACGAACCTGACCACGGTCCCGACGGCGGCCATGCGGACAGGGGATTTCTCGGCCGCCAAGATTCCGGCGCTCTTCAATCCGCTGGCGGGATCGCTGGTGAATGGGGTCTACACGCGGCAGCCGTTCACGGGGAACATGATCCCGAAAAACCTGCTCAATCAGGCCGCGATCAACCTGGCAAACCAGCTCTGGCCCCTGCCCAACCAGCCGGGCGTGGTCAATAATTACCAGGTCACCTATGCGCGCCCCTTCAACTACAACCAGTACACGGGGCGTATCGACCACCGGCTGACCGAAAATCAGCAACTGTTCGGCCGTTTGACGTGGTGGCACAAGAACTACACGCCCAACTCGGCGCTGTTGAATTCGACCGGCACCGGGAATACATACGGAACGCATCAGGCGGTGGCGGGCTACACCAATACCATCAATCCGACGACGATCGCGGATTTCCGGGTCTCCATGCTGCGGTTCGTCAACCGGACGATTCCGATCTCGTGCTGCAACTACAATCTTTCGCAAATTGCGCCTGCCTGGGGCTCGTACCAGAGCCAGGTTGCTTTTTCGGAATTGCCGGAGCCGAACGTGGTCGGGATGTACAACTTCAACACGATCCCGGTGATTCTCAACACGGACAACGCGTATACTCTGTCGGGCAGCATCACGAAAACGCGCGGGTCCCATGTTCTGCATTTTGGCGGCGAGGCGCGGCGCATCGAATGGTATTACGCGCAGAGCAACAGCCCGACTGGGACGTTTAACTTCGACTCGGGCTTTACCTCGCAACTGCCGTTCGCCTCGGGCGCGACACCCGGATCGCCGCAAAACACGGGATACGGGTTCGCCTCGTGGATGCTCGGATTCCCGTCGGCGGGAAGCGCGCAAAGCCCGGCGCTGTCGGCCGGCGTCCAATATTACGGAGGCTTATACGCCTCCGACTCCTGGCGCGTGAGCCGGAAGCTCACGGTCAATATCGGAGTCCGCTGGGAACAGCCGGGATCGTTCTCGGAAAAACACGGCAGCCTCGCCTCGCTCGACCTGGCGCAGGCGCAACCAGTGCTGTCGCAGGCGATCGGCCGCACGATCACGGGCGGACTCGCGTTGACGGACACGCCGGGGAATCCACGCAGTTCCTGGCAGTCGCTGCATTGGAAGTTGTTCTCGCCGCGGGTAGGTTTGGCTTACAGCCTGACGGACAAACTGGTGGTTCGCAGCGGCTACGGCCTTTCCTACCTGCCCAACACCGTGGCATTCAGTCTGGGCCCGTACAACTCACCCGTAAACAACGCCACGACGATCATGGCGGCATCGCTCGACGGCGGACAGACGCCGAACCTGGCGGCGACGCTGAGCAATCCGTTCCCGAATGGCATCGTGCCGCCTCCGGGGCGGAGCCAATCTTATCTGAACAGCCTGGTTGGCCAGGGGATCGGGTCGCCGCTGCAGAATCAGCCGTATCCGTATACCCAGCAGTGGAATTTCGATGTGCAATATCAGGTGAATGGCGGGCTGATGGTGGATGTCGGGTACGCGGGCGCGAAAGGCACGCATCTGCCTTTGTATTCGGTCAATCTAGACCAGATTCCCGATTCGGCGCTTTCACTCGGCAGCGCTCTGCTGAATCAAGTGCCGAATCCCTTTTATGGAATTATCCCCGCGAGCGCGGGCATCCTGGGGCAGCCCACCGTGGCTTACGGGTACCTGCTGAAGCCGTATCCGCAGTATCTGTATGTCTCGGCGTTCTCGCCGACAGTCGGCGATTCGACCTACAACTCGATGCAGGTGAAAGTGCAGAAGCGGTTCGGCGAAGGCGGTGTGCTGATCGGCTCGTACACGTACTCCCGGCTCCAAGGCACCGCGGATGTACTAAGCCCCTGGCTGGAAGCGAATCGCTTCGGTGTGGGCGGCGCGCAAGGCGTGCAGGACAACAACAATATCTCCGGCGAAAAGTCGCTCTCGAGCTTTGATCTGCCGAACCGGCTTGTCATCAGCTACGTGCTGGATTTGCCGTTCGGCAAAGGAAAGCACTGGCTCGGCAATGTGCGCGGGGTCGCCGACAAACTGCTTTCCGGGTGGGCCGTCAACGGGATCACGACGTTCCAGGACGGCTTCCCGCTGGCCTTCATGGACGCAAGCGCCAACACATTGACAAACTTCTTCGCGGTCGGCAATGCGGGGCCGGGAACGGGCGCCGGAATTACTCGGCCGAACTTCGTTTCTGGGTGCCAGCCTTCAATCGGCGGATCGGCGCAGTCGCGGATCTCGAAATGGTTCAATACGGGGTGCTATACGCTGCCGGGTCCGTTCGAATTCGGCAATGAGCCCCGCGTCGATCCCAATCTGCGGGCGCAGGGCATCAACAATTTCGATTTTTCGGCCAGCAAGAACACCAGAATCGCCGAGAAATTCACGCTGGAATTTCGCAGCGAATTCTTCAACCTGTTCAACCGCGTGCAATTCTCGCCGCCGAATACGCAACCGGGAGCCGCGCAGTTCGGACAGGTCACGGCGCAGTACAACCTGCCGCGCCTGGTTCAGTTCGGGCTTAGATTAAAGTTCTGAGCCACTTCACGGCACGAGGCCGAACGCGATGATATTGGAGCCGGCGGCGACGCTTATGTACTGCTGGCCGTCGAATTCATAGCTCATCGGAGAAGCTCTCCAGATCTGGTTTGTCTGGAAACGCCAGAGCACCTCGCCGGTAGCGCCGTCGACGGCCTCGAACATGCCGCTGTCTTCACCGAAGAAGACGAGTCCAGACGCGGTAGCCAATGCGCCGCCCCAGGAGACCGCGTTTCCTTTTTGCGGTAGTTCCCAACGGATCTTGCCGGTGCGGATATCGATAGCGCGGAAAATCTTTTGCGGCACCTGCCCCGGCACGCCGCGGGAGGAACCGCCGAGATAACTGCGGCCTGCGGCCCACTCGGCGTCCCGTTTCGAGTAGAGGTCGCATTTCTCCAGAGTCTGTACGTAGAGCAGGCCGGTGGCGGGCAGATATGCCGTTGAATACCAGTTCGTCGCGCCGTCCTGAGAAGGGCATACCTGGGCGCTGCCGCTCGCGGTGGCTGGCAGTTCTTTGCGGACGGGCCTCCCGTCCGAGCCGATGCCCGAAGCCCAGTTGAGCTTCTTCACAAAAGGCGTTGCCTGGAGGAGCTTGCCTTCGACACGATCAATGACGTAGAAAAAGCCGTTGCGGTTGGCCTGCAGCAGCAGTTTGCGAGGAGCGCCGTTCCACTCCGCGTCAATCAGGATCAGAGGCTCGGATGCATCCCAATCGTACTCGTCGTGCGGCGTTGTCTGGTAATACCACTCGAGCTTTCCAGTCTTCCGATCCAAGGCCAGAATGCAATCGGAGTAGAGATTATCGCCCGCCCGCTCGGCGCCGTTATAGTCCGGCCCTGGATTGCCGCTTTGCCAGTAGACGGTGTCGAGCTCGGAGTCGTAGGAGCCGGTGAACCAGGCCACGGCGGACGGATGTTCGAGCGCCTTGCCACTCCAGGTTTCCGAACCCGGCTCACCGGGCTTAGGCGCGGTCCAGAAACGCCAGACCTCCTTTCCGTCCGCGAGGCGGTACGCTGAAAGAAAGCCGCGCGCGCCCTGCTCGCCGCCGGCTGTTCCGGAAAGGACGAGATCGCCGGCGACCAGAGGCGCCGAAGTCGCGCTGTAATTCACGCGCCAGTCCGCCATTTCCGTTTCCCAGACCACTTCGCCGGTAAAACGGTTGAGAGCGAGCAGGTGCGCGTTGTCGGTGACCATAAAAAGCCGGTCATCTTTGGCGGCGACACCACGGTTGTATCCGCCGGCCCCGTTACCGGTCAGACCCTTGGTGCGCAGCCGTTGAAAATGCCAAATCTGGCGGCCGTTTCCCGCGTCCAGCGCCCAGCATTCGTTGGCGGCGGTGACGTACATGACACCATCGATGACGAGCGGCGTGGTTTCGACTCGGGAGGACACATTCGGAAGAGTAAATATCCAACGGGGGGCCAGCCGGCTGATATTGGAGCGGTTGATCTGGCGGGTCGGCGCCAGCCGGTTGCCGCGCGGATCGCCGTTGTAGGTGGCCCAATTGATCGCGGAGGTCACCTCACGATACTGCTTGGCCTCGACACGAAGCAGGTGCAGGCGGCCGTCGTCCGACCGGAGTTGAAGATCGGCGGAAGTCTGGTTGATCACGACGCCGGAGATTTTGCGGCCATCTACGGTCAGAACGTCCATGCGTTCGGGAGGGTTTGTGGGACTGGGTTTCAGATTTCGCAGGTAGGCGATAATCTGCGGTGCCTCTCCGGGGCTCAGGCGGACGGCGGGCATGCCGCGACCCGGTAAGCCGTCGGCGAGTACACCGGTGAGTTCAGCATCAGTACGGTTGCGGGCGCGGCCGGCGATCGGGGGGCCGAACTCGCCGCCGAGCCCATCCGCACCGTGGCATAAGGCACAGTGAACCTCGAAAAGCCGCTGGCCGGGCGATTGGCCGAAGAGCGGGCAGGCGGCCACAACCAGAGGGACGGCACAGATCCAACGCATGGCGTGTCTTAGTGTAGGAAGACGGTGTGGCGTGGGACAAGCCCAAACAGGGCTGTTATGGAATCTCTGGGGTTACGCGGCCCGCGATTGGGCCGTAACCTGACCCTGCCAGAGCAGTAACATCGTTAACCTTGCGTCCTGGCCCGGCCACGCATAGACTTCAGAGGAAGTCCTATCTTGGGGGGTACATGCTCCGTCGCAGCTTTCTCCAGAGCGCCGGCCTGGCCGGTCTGATCGGCGCCGTTGCGCCGCGCGAGCAAAAGGCGCAGGAACTCGCGACCCGCGCGACTCGCGGGCTGGCTCCGCCGAAGATCCGGGATATCTCCGTGATCGAAACGCAGCCGGGAGGCGTGCGCCTGACGGTCGTGAAAATTACAACCGATCAGGACGGACTCTACGGCTACGGGTGCGCTACGTTCACGCAGCGGGCCGATCTGGTGCGGCCGGCGGTCGAGAAGTATTTGAAGCCGCTGCTGAGCGGTAAAACCACGGAGCGCATCGAGGACATCTGGCAGACCTGCTACGACAGTTCGTACTGGAAAAACGGGCCGGTCTTGAACAACGCGATCAGCGGCATCGACCAGGCGCTGTGGGATATCAAGGGCCGACAGGTTGGCATGCCGGTTTATCAACTCGTGGGCGGAAAATGCCGGGAAGCCGCGCAGGTGTACCGGCACGCGCGCGGCGCCGAGCCCGCGGCGATCATCGATGACTGCCGGAAGCTCATGGCGGAGGGCGCTCGCTTCATCCATGTCGGCGGTGGGCAGCAGCCCAATCTGAAAGGATTGCACGACGGTCCTGTCTTCGATCCCCAAGCGCAGGCTCGCGAAACCTTGAAGCTGTTCGCGGCCTTTCGCAAAGAACTGGGCGAGAAGGTCGGACTGGGCTATGACGTCCACGAGCGATTTCCCGTGACGCTCGCGGTACAGTTCTGCAAGCAGGCGGAACAATACGATCCGTATTTCATCGAAGATCCGCTCTCGCCGGAAGATCTCGCCTGGTTCCGGAATATCCGCCAGCAATGCGCGACGCCGATCGCGATGGGTGAACTGTTCAACAGCCCGCACGAGTGGCAGCCCCTGATTTCCGAGCGGCTGATCGACTACATACGGGTACACGTGTCGCAGTCCGGCGGGTTCACCCCGGCAAGAAAGATCGCGTCGCTGGCCGAGCAGTTCGGCGTGCGGACAGCCTGGCACGGGCCGGGCGACGTTTCGCCGGTGGGGCACGCAGCCAATCTCACGCTGGACCTGACCTGTTACAACTTCGGCATCCAGGAGTGGTCCGGCTTCAATCAGCAGGCGCAGGAAATCTTCAAAGGGTGCCCGGTGCTGAAGGGCGGCTACGCTTATGTCAATGAACAGCCGGGCTGGGGGATCGAGATAGACGAGAAACTTGCCGCGAAGTTTCCGTTCGGCGCCGAGACGGGCGACCGCAAACGGCTGAACGGCGGATGGGGTGAAGTGCGGCTGGAAGACGGCACAGTCATCAAGCAATGAGAAGTGGCGGCTGGTGGGTCGGCATCGCGCTGGCGTTATGCAGCGCGAGCGGTTGGGCGCAAGTCGAGCTGCTGTTAATCGGGACCTACACGAACACGGACGCGCACAGCCGCGGGATTTATTCCGCGCTGTTCGACACCAAGACGGGTGCGATCACAAATCTGAAGGTGGCGGCGGAAGCGGCGAACCCGTCTTTCCTGGCGCGACATCCTTCGCGGCCGTTTCTATACGCCGTCAACGAGATGCCGGACGGGATGGTAAGCAGCTTCGCGATCCGGGCGGGCGGCGAATTGATGCTCATCGGGAGCACATCCACCGGCGGCGCGGCTCCGTGCCATCTGATCGTCGATCGCAGCGGAAAGTGGCTGCTTGCAGCCAATTACAACGGCGGCAGCATTGCCGTTTTTCCCATTCTGGCGGACGGGAGCGCGGGGAAGGCGACGGTCATTCAACACAGCGGTTCCGGGCCCAGCCCGCGCCAGAAGGGGCCGCATCCGCACGAGATCGTCGAACTCGGGGGCAACATTATCCTCGTCCCGGACCTTGGCGCCGATCGCGTGGCGCGATACACGTTCAACGCCGCCGAGGGAAGACTGTCCCCGGCCGATCCGCCCGAGATGCGCCTGCCGGCAGGTTCCGGCCCCCGGCACCTGGCGGCGTCGGCGGACGGAAAGAAGCTCTACGTCTTGAGCGAACTCGCGAACACAGTAACCGTGTTAGTAGAGAGCACACCGGTGCAGACCGTTCCACTTCTGACGGACCCGGGAATCCGCAATACGGGCGCCGAAATTGCAATGCACCCGAACGGGCGGTATCTCTACGCGTCTAACCGGGGCGCGGACAACATTGTCGTCTTCACGGTAGACGCCACCACGGGAAAGCTGACGCGCGCGGGAAGCGCGCCGACGGGGGCCGGTCCCAGATTTTTCATGATCGACGCGGGCGGAAAGTGGCTGCTGGCAGCCGGCCAAGCGTCGAATACGATCACGGTCTTCGCGATTGATCCGGCTAATGGTCTGCTGCACCCACAAGGCAAGCAGTTTGACGTTCCGTCGCCCGTATTCATGGCCGCCTCGGCGGGGCACTGAGCTTATCGCAACGAATAGAAGCGATAAGTGATGGTCCAGCGGGACGCCGCCCCGGGCTCGATGCGCAGACGGATGAACGGCTCCGGCGCCGCCACGCTGAGAGTACTCCAGTAGTTGAGCCGTTCGAGAGGGCGGTCGCCGGTGATGCGCACGCCGGCGCCCGTGGCGCGGTTCTCGACGGTGATGTCGTAGTCTTTGGCCGAATCACCGAAGCCGGTGATACCCGTCATAGCGCGTTCGCCGTTCTCCAGAATTTTCAAATAGCGAATTTCTCGGCCCGCAACTTCGGCCAACCCTGTCATGGCCCGAGTACCCTTAACGTCAAACGGGAACGAGATACGCAGATCCGGACCCGGCGTCTGGCGATCGATGACCAGGAAATTATGGTCGTAGACGTTGCTCTCGAGCGCTTTCGAGCCGGTGTTCTTCAAAGTGTGCTCGATGATCATCTCGGGCGCGCCGGCGGCAATACGCACGATTTTGGCGTATTCGTAGGCATAGCCGTTGCTCGCAGAAACGGTTTGCGCGAATTCCACGCGATCCGGGAACACGCGGGCGCTCCATTTTCCGGGATCCGCAATCCGGTAAGGAAAGTAATGGTCGTACCTGCCATCGCTGCCGCCCTCGGGCTTGCGCAGTGCGCCGACGCCGATCTTCAGGAACGTCTCTCCGGGCTTGGCCTCGTCGTAACCGGGCGCGGAGTTTCCAGGGCCGGTGAATTCTTCAACCGGGCCCGCGTTGGCGCTCGCCTGCCCTGCGGCGTAGCCTCCCAATTCCTGCCGCCAGGCCACGTCAGCGACCGCGGGATCGAACTGGAGGAACCAGTTGCCGAAGTAAGTGTGCCCTTTGTAATCGAGATTCGCGATGCTCCCGGACCAATCGAAACGCGTCCCGCGATAAAACCCATTGGCCGCATCGGGCAGCCAAAGCCGCGCCCGAACTTGTCCGTTGGAGATGTCGGCAAACGGGTGAGCGGGATGGAGCAGGTGCTTCTCCAGCATGCGCCGGCGCACCACAGCGCCATAGACATTGCCCTCGGTATCAACGCCGATTCCCTCGGCACCGCTATGCTCCGCCCGCAGCGGTTCGAGGTCTTCGATAAAACCGGTAACAGAACCGTCCCGGGCATTCCCGATTCGAATCCCCTTCTTCCATCCGCTGACCTCTCCGGCTCCAGTATCGGGGCCGGTCTCCGAGTCTGTCACGTAAATCATGTCGTCCCGGGTAATGGAAATCGCGCTGGGCCGGCCGAACTGCGTCCACTGGGCGAGGAACTTGCCGTTTTGATCGAAGATCTGGATGCGATTGTTGATGCGGTCGGCGACGAACACGTTGCCGCGCGAGTCCAGGGCGATTGAGTGGGGCTCCCGAAGCTCGCCTGGGCCTGTACCCTGCTTTCCCCACTCAGCGAGGTAGCGGCCGGTGGCGGAGAACTTAACGATCCGGTTGTTGCCGGGGGCCCCCGTCGCCGCGTCGCGGTGGCCGTCGGCCACGAAGATATCACCATTTTTCGCGATGGCTACATCCGTGGGTTGGTTGAACGTTTCGTGTCCCGAGCCGGCCATTCCCTTCCTTCCGAGTGTCATCAGCACTCGACCCTCGGGGCTGAATTTGAATACCTGATGACCCTTGGTGTTGTCGGCTCCGGCATCGGTGACCCACAGGTTTCCTTCGGCATCGAGGGCCGAACCGTGCGGGAAGACGAACATACCTCGACCCCAGCTCTTCAGGAGCTTGCCGGAACGGTCATATTTCAGGATCGGATCTTCGCCGCGCCCCGCGCAGGAATTCTCGAAACAGCGGTAGACCACGTATACCGTTCCATCCGGCGCCGGTTCCACGGCGGTCACGGCAGCGGGCCAACGGGGAAGGCGGCTCTGCGCACCCGGCGGGAGTTGGGCCCAGTCGCGGATAGTTTGATACAGGCGGGGGAGGTCGTCCGAGGGACGAGCCGTGATCGTGTGCAGCGCTTGGCCGAAACCGGGGGAGAACGCGTTAAGCGCGAGAAGTCCGGCTAAATACAAACAGACTCGCTTCATCGAAGACCTCGTCCGGCAGCCTGCGGGGCACTCAGAACTCGAACCGCAGCGTAGTTGACAGCACACGCTGCGGAAGAGTCGCCGTGTCCTGGCCCCAGGTCGTATTCACGTTCGTGTTGCCGAGGAGCTGGAGGCTCGTGCCGATAGTCGAGAATTCCGAATGGTTCAATACATTGTACGCTTCGATGCGAGCCCGGAGCATTCGGCGTTCGCTGTGTCCCAGCGGAATGCGCTTGTCCAGCGTGGCATCGATGTTATACCAGGCCGGCTGGCGCAAGATCCCGAGGCCAATATTGCCGAAAGTCCCGGGGGAAGCCAGCGTGAATGCGGAGGTATTAAAGTTCGTATAGAAGCTTTGCTGGAACTTGTTCGGATCGCCGATGGCCTGACAGCGCGCCCCAATCGCATTCGTGCTACTGAAAGCGCCGACTCCCGATAAGGACGGATCGGAGTTGGCGGGTCCGGGAGACAGCGATGAACAGTCGGGCGTGACCGGAGCGCCTGTTTGGAACGAGGCAATCCCGGACAGGGTCCAGTTGCTCAAAATCGCCTTGCCAAATTTATTCGACGTGGGTGAGGGCAGCCGGTACGAATAGTTGAGGTTCAACACGTGACGGCGGTCCCACGGTAAGGGTCCGTAATACCAACTGCGGTAACTGTGGAACGGATCGGCAATGGTGCACCCGGAACCGTTCGTCGCCACCGCCGCACACGTGCCGAGCGCCTTCGAGAAAACGTACGCAACGCCAAATTGCAGGCCGTGGCTCAACCGGTGCTGCGCCTGGAGTTGCAGGCTGTGATAATTCACCGACGAAAGACCGTCGCTGTAGTACGTGACGGTCCCCATGCCGGGGAAGCGGGTCCGCAGCAAATTGGGATTGATCTCAGTGTTGTTGAAGATATTCGCGGGATTGGCGTACGCGAACTCGGGTATCGGATTCAGTTCGGTGGTGGTCTGCGCGTGACGATCGAAGTTGCCCACGTAGGCGATATCGAGAACCGTATCGAATCCGATATCGCGTTGGATTGTGAGGTTGAACTGGTGGTTGCGCTCGATCTTCTGCGGGCCATACAAGGAAGCGGCATTGGTGGGAGAGATGGCCGCCGACGCGGCCGCCTGCGGGATCTGCGAAATCTGGCTGTAATACACCACGGGCGTGAAGATCGTCGGCGGCGCGCCGCGGCCTTGGACGAAATTGGCATTGGGCCGGCTGTAAAACGTCCCGAACGAGCCCCGGATGGCGGTCTTACCGTCGCCGAAAATATCCCAGGCGAACCCCAGCCTCGGCGTAAACAGAAGGAATGGGAATTGGGCAAAATCGCTGTTGCCCGTCAGACCGTTGATACGCATGCCGTTCACCGGATCGCCCGAACCAGGCACGATGGTGTTCTGCAGAGCGGCGAAGGTGGTAGCACCGGTGAGGGAATCGATTGCCACGTTCTTGCCGTTGACCGTGGCCGGACGGTAAATTCTGGCGGCTTTCGCCGGATCCCAAAGTTGCGTGTAGAACTCCGAATACGCCTTGGAGTCATCCTGCATCAGTCCAACGTGATACCAGCGTACTCCGTAATCCAGCGTGAAACGGCGGCTGATGCGCCAGTTGTCCTGAACATAGCCCTCGACTTCGACGAAATGCGGATTCGGAATCAGGCGGTTGGTTGCCTCCGTGTAGGTTTGAAACACGCCCAGGAGCGCGTTCGCATATCCGTTGCCCGTATCCAGCGGATTATTGACGTTGCTGCCGAAGTTGAAAACGCCCGCGTAGTTGTATCCCGCCGCCGGCTCAATTTTGGAATTGTACTCGTAATATACGCCAGCCTTGAGGCTATGGTTGTGCAAGACCTTGCTGACGTCATCCTGAAAGGAGTAGGTGTCGTTGAAGTTTTTGTACGGAATCGGAAACGTGCTGTTGGTTGTGGCATTGCCGGTATACCCCGGTATGAACGCACCCGGGTTGGGCAGCGCTCCGCCTGCAAAAAGGGCGGCGGGCAAGTAGTTTTCGTATTGGGGACCCGTCGGAAAGGGTCGCAGCGTCGGTGGGTTCAGGGTGCTGGACCGGAAATAGGCCGAGTCTGATTCACTCCCCTGGCGATAATATCCGAAGTTGTTATGGCCGACTCCGACCACCATTTCGTTGACTAGCGTGGGGCTGATGATATTGGTGATGTGGCCGGCCCAGTTATATCCCGGCAGGAAATTGACAAGAGGTCCGACACCCGGAGAAACCATAAACTCCTGAATCTGGTCGCGGGTATCGTTTCCCCAGCGAACATACATGTTCATGTGGTCGGTGACCGCGTAATCGGCCCGGAGGATGTCATCGCGGCGGTGGTAGTAGGGCGTCGCGCTGGCGATGAAATTCGACGTGTACTGCTGCCCGGGCGCCGGATTTACATATCCGTTCGGCTTGGCGAAAAGATTCAGAAAGGCCTGGCCGGTGGGGTCGATGCGCTCCTTCGGAATCACATTTCCCGAGAACTGAGTTCCGGTCGTCGGATCGATGATGGGAATGAGGCGGCCGACTGAATTCAGCGACTTTGAGAAGTCGCCGCTGCGTTCCAGATCGGTAGGCAGATTTGCCGTGGAGACGCTAGTCGGCTGAGCAACGCGCGTGTATTCCTGGGAGAAGAAAAAGAACAGCTTCCGTTTCTGTGCATTGAATTTTCCAGGAATATAGATAGGGCCGCCGAGGCTATAGCCCCCCACGAAGTAGCGGTAAATGGGCCGCGCAATGCCCTGCCGGTTATTAAAGAACGTGTTCGCATTCATGTCTTCGTGGCGGCGATTCCAGAAGGCGGTGCCGTGGAAGTCCTGAGTGCCGGACTTGGTGACCAGGTTGATGCCGCCGCCGGCCGTGCGGCCGTATTCGGCCTGGTAGGCGCTGGCCAGTACGCGCATCTCGCCGATAGCATCCATATTGGGTGACACGTAGACGGCGTTCGCACCTCCTTGATCCAACTCAGTCACGCCATCGAAGGTCACGTTCTTGGTATTGGTGGCCATGCCGTTGATGTAAAGACTGCCGGCGCCGCCGGGGCCGGCCAGGCTGCGGTCGGTATTCGTGTCCACGATGCCGGGAACCAGCCGCATGAAGCCGAACGGATCTCGGCCTTTCAACGCGACTTGGCTCAACTGGTTGCTGTCGATGAGCGCGCTCCGTTCGCTGCTGGCCGTCTGCACGGGGGTGGCTTGCGCGTCGACCGAGATGGCCTCGCTGATCGCCCCAAGCTGCAGGACAAGCCGGCCGAGGTCGCGGGTCTCCGAACTGGCCAGATTGATATCTTTCATTTCCAGTGCCTTGAACCCACTCGCCTCCGCCCGCAGCGAGTAGTTGCCGGGCGGCAGGTTGAGAATCCGGAACAGGCCGGCTTCGTTCGAACTGGCGGTGTGCACCGCCCCGGTGGCTTGGTCAGTGACGGTCAGCGTTCCGCCGGCCACAAGGGCATCCGCAGGATCCGTTAGAGTGCCCACCATAACGCTGGCGCCGGTTTGGGCCCATACCGATCCTGCACCCGCCGCCATGAATAGAAGACCCGCCAAAAGATTTTGCTGCGCTCGTCGCATAGTCGCTCCTTGTGCCTACTGCCTCGTATCGAGGGGATGGGTTTCCTCGGCCTGAAACTCGTCTTGCAGCCGTTGGGTGGTCTGGTCCGCCTTGACGCCCCGAATGGCGGTGACGATCCGGTCAATCAAAATCTTCATCGCGGCCTCGCCCCGGGCCGCCGAGGCGCCGGCGGCATCGCCCTGGTAGTGGTTGGGGAAGCGGGAATACCAGGTGATTCCGGTACTCACGCCCGGCGGAAGATCCAGCCGCTTCTGGTCCGCTCCGGACTCCATTGCCGCGCGGTCCGTATGCACCAGATCGGGGCGGGAGGCCATCACATTGGAAATTTCGCCTTCTCCCGCGTGCCCGTCGACCCCGGGCCGCGAGGGAGCCGCGGCGCCAGTAGGAGCCGGGCCTCCGGTATTTGAGAAGGAATACACCACGTACCCTTTGGCATGCTCAATCTGAATGTGCGTGAAATACTGCAGGAGCGAGTTGTTGCCGCCATGACCGTTGACGATCAGAATCTTGTGGCAGCCATTGCGCGCCATTTCCTGCGTGGTCTCCTGCAGGAGATCGAATTGCAGGCGCTCGCTATACGCGATGGTTCCGGGTTGATGCTTGGCTTCGAAGATCTGACCGAAGTAGTACTCGGGGAAGACCACGGCATATTCCTGCCGGGCGGCATTCAGGCTCGCGTACCGTACATTAATAAGGTCCGTCCCCAACGGCCCGGTTGGGCCGTGCTTTTCGACGATTCCGAACGGCAGTACGCAGGTGCCCCGCGCTTGTTCCAGGGCTTTGATAAAGTCCGGCCCGGTAAGCTCTTCCCATCTCACGGACAGCGATTGCGCGGCGGAGGTGCCCGCAATAAGACCCAAGCCGGCCGCCAATTCGAACAGCGACAGCAACGTCTTTTTCATGTAGTGGCTCCTACCCCGAAAGCGATTCGATCAAGTGTAGTCCGCAGTATCGGGGTGTGAACTAGGGGATTACGGCAACGTGACGGTATGATTTCCGTTACGAGCTCAGCCGGTAACGATCCGGATTGTTACAGGTAACGGCGGTGGTGGACGTGTTTAGAAGCCGCTGGGGCGAATCCAGAAGCTCTCCTCCCAGACTTGCCCAGGGGCCAGCATTTGCAGTTCGTGGTAAAGACCCCGGTGCGCCAGATTCATCGCATCGGTAATGCCGGCCATCGGCTCGAAGCAAACGAAGTTGGGGCTTTGCGAGGCAGCGCGGGGCTGGGGAGAGAAAACCACCGCCGTGCTGTACCTGGGCCCGAACAGCACGTCGAGTTGCTGCGATTTTCCTTTGACCTGCATCAAGGCCCGGCCCTGCTCGTCGCGGACGAGATCGCTGAAGACATCGTCGAGATCGTAGTCTTTCAGAGCGATTCGTTCGGGGTCGGGAAACCGCTGTCCGATCGGCACGGTTTTTCCGGTGGGGATCTTGTCACTGTTCAGGACCCACTGCTTCTTGGCGCCGATCCGGATGATCCAGTTCTCGCGGGGCGAATCGGTCAGCTGGAAATAGGGATGGAATCCGATCGAGACCGGCATCGGCTCGGAGCTGAGATTGCGCAATTGGAGATTCACCTCCAGGACCCCGTCCCGCAGCCGGTAGGTCATCTCAATGACGTGAGCGAAGGGAAACTGGGCCATCCACTCCGGCTCGCGATAGAATTCGAGCCGGCTCGTGACCCAGGCGGCATCGGTATCGGCTTTGACTTCCGTCACGTGCCACTTGCCGGTAGCGGACAGAAAGCCGTGAATGGGATGGGCGCCGCGCACGTTTCCCAGGTCCATGTTGAAGGCGTACCGCTTGCCGTTGGCATAGAATGCCTGTTCATCCAGGCGGTTGGCCCATGGCCCCAGGAACGGAATGCCATTCAGACCCGGGCGGCTGCGGAATTCGGCTATATCGGCGTAGGGGAAGCGAAGGACGTTTTTTCCCTTCACCTGCATTTCGAACGCGACATTGCCGACGCTGGGGACGATGGAAACGCGGATCTGATGCGCGCGGTCTTCGAGCCGCACCACATCACCTTCGGTGAGCGCTGAATACTGGGCAATCGCCGACGGGATCAGCGCCAGGGCAGCTATCACTTGCGAATGCATGACTAGGTCGAGATGCCTAACAGCTTCGTACCGTTTTCCCAACGAATCTTCGCGAAGACTTCCGGCTTCGACAACTTCCGGGCTGTCGCCAGGGTTTCGCGCGCAATGCACTTCCCGTGCAGACGCGGCGAGGGGTTGGTGTTGCCGCCCCCGCGCCCGTCGGAGCATGGGCAGTCACAGCCGAACATGAGCTTGTCCTGATGCCGGTCGAGGAAGCCCGCGGTGAACTCCGGGTCGCGGTTCAGGAAATTATTGCAGGAGTTGGCCGACATGTCGGCCCAGAGGTTGGGGTAGTCGGACAGCCACCGGTCGCTAATGCCGCCGGGCTTGATCGGACCGCTCGGGTAGGCGGTCTCATAGGCGTAGTCCGAGCTCACGTTGGCCCAGAAGGTGTCGGCGTGAGCGATGAATTTTGTTTTGGGGAATGCTTTCAGCATCTGATCGAAGCGTTTGAAGCCGCCGTTGAAAACCGCATTACCGGCGGCCTGCGGCACATCGCCGAAATGAATCTGAATCGGCACGTTCAAGTCCGCCGCGAGCGCGTACATGCGCTTCATCTCGGGGCCGTCGCACTGGACCTGGTACTTAATTTCGCCCAAGCCGAGCGCGCCGTCTTTCACGGCTTTCGTCAATACGGCGGCGGATTCCGCCTTGGTCACGTCGGCGCTGACGAACCACACGAAGCGGCCGGGATATTTCGCAGCCAGCGCCTTCGATTGATCCACCGACTGGACGCGCGTAAGCAGCACAGCCTTCGTGACACCGCTTCCGTCAATATGGGCGAGGTTCGATTCGCGATCGGCGCGCAGATGGAGATGGATGTCGAGCACCGGGCCGCCCCATTCTTGGCTTTGCTGCGCCAGGAGGGAAGCGGTCGACGCTGCCGCTGCACCGAGAAACTGCCTTCGGGTGATCATTTGCGAGATGGTGTACCCCCCTGAGCGGCGAACATTTATTTCGCCGTGTACTGCGCGACCAGGTCGACCAACCCTTTGGCGATTCCCTGCTCCGCGCAGCCGGGCTTCAACCGGGAGCCGAGCACTTGGAACGTGTTGTGGTCGAAGGAACCATCGTCCGGGATATAGCCCGAACTGGCGCGGCCGTTCGCGAGTGTAACGACTACCGTCCGGGCCAGCGGCGAGTTGCGTTTCGTCCGCTGCGAAATCATCGTATAGATCTCGGCGTTCACCGCGGTCAGCGCGATATCGCCGATCCCGATCATTCCCAGCCGGATGTTCACAGCGTCGCTATCTTTGTAAGTTCCGGGCTCACCCTCGCGCCCGGCATTGGTGCGCTGCCGGCCGGGGCAGTTGATGGTCTGTTGCCCGCCCCAGATCGCGACGTTGCCGCTGCGGTTTCGGGTGTTGGTCATCACACGGATGACTTCCTCGCCCAGCAACTGGCCCTCGCTCTCGATCCAGCGCTCGAGCCGGTCGGCGACTTTGGGATCGATCTTGCCGTGCGGCACCTGGCCTTCGCGGAGAGGCGCTTCGACGTTCTCTCGAACCAATTCGTAGCCGGTGATCTTGACCCCCGATTTCGACGCCAGCGCGTTGGTGGCCGGCCGCATCAGGAGCGGATTCTGATCGCCCGAGGCGCCCTGGGTAAACACCATGACCATCCTGTCGTCAAACGCCTGCTCGACATAGCGGGATGCCGCTCCGGGATAATCCGCGCTGGTAATCCCCACCAGGTAACCGTTGATGGGATGCATGGCGTAATTCACGTAGGCCGCGATCGGATCGCCGGCCGGCGTCGTGAACGATACGACGGCGACAGTCTTGTCCGAAGCAGCATTCAAGTTGGGCGCCTGGGTCCAGCGATGGGTTTCCTCGCTGACGGCGTCGCGATTCACGTTCAGATAAGAGGAGCCGGTTCCAAACCCGACAAGGGCCGGCTGCAGTTTGGAATTAGCCTGGCGCACGGCATCCAGCATCGCGCTGACCAGGCGGGCGGTGGGTTGTTGCGGCGGCGGTCCGGGCGGCGGCGGCCCGGCAGGCACGCCGCTATGCGTGTGGGTGGCGGACATAATGATGTTTTCCACCGGACATTTCAACTCGTCCGCAATTTGCTTGCTCGCATTCGCCCAGACATCCTCCGGCATGTTGCCGAGGTCGGCGTTCAAAAGGGCCGCGCGGGTCAGACCGTTGTCGAGCACGATCGCGCGGACATAGAGGCGCTCGTGTTCGTATTTGCCGGAAGGGGGATATTCGGGGTTGACCGGCGGGGTGATTTCCACGCGAGCCGCGCCCGCGCGCAGCGCGCCGCGTTCCGCGCTTGCCCCAAAGGCCGCGCCGGACAGACAAGCTGCCGCTACGAAGAATGTCAACTTCATTAGGACCTCCCTCTATGCGCCAAACACCACGCGGCGCGCTTCGCCATCAGGGTTCATTTTCACTTCGCACTTGTTGTCGAAAACCATCAGGGCTCCGTCTTTCGCGGTAAACGCGGGCCATTTGGGAAGACCGGCATGATTCGGATCGCTTTTCCGCGCGAATGAAATCCAGGCGTCGGACATGCGCCCGCCGAGTTCCCGCGCTTCGGCTCCGCCGCCGGTCATCGCGGCCGCGCGATCGGTGTTGTTGAAGACAAACGGAAGCTCGGAACAGTGGAACGCGCGCGGACGGCCGTCCAGCACCGGCGTTTGCCAGGTGAACCAGAACATGTAGACGGGCGCGCCGCCGAGAGCGGTCTGCCGTTCAGCCTGGGTCACGCAGTTCTGCCGGCTTTGCGCCGCGAATGCGACCGACATCACGTCGAACGGTTTCGCTTTGGGATAGAGCTTCTGATAAGCCGCGATCACGGCCTCGGCGCGATCCTGGAAACGCTCGCGGGAGCGCCGCTGGACCTCGGCCATAGTCATCGCTTCATATTCGGGATGGTTGATCCCGTGCGTCTGCTCGTTGAGCACAGAACCGACGAGCAGCGGAATATTGGCCGAGATGGCGGGAGCGACGGGATCGAATGGCTGCGCGGGAAGAGTGCGGCCGTCGGGCGTCGGACGCCAGCCGCCACCACCGCCCGCCGCCAGGGATCGTGGAAACGCCTTTCGCAGCGCCTCGCCCTGCGCTTCGGCGAGCTTCTCGAACGGGACCTCGCGCAGCTTCGAAACCTGCGAGGGGCTGATGCCGAGCACGTCCAGCATCGCGGCGGCGAGCTTTTCCGAATCCTCGGGCGTGCTCTGCCGTAAGGCCGACCCGCTTTCGATGGCCGCTTTGTGAAAGAGTCCCTTCGCGGCAGGCATCGCCATCAGGCTGCTGACTTTGCTGCCGCCTCCGGACTGGCCGAAGATCATCACATTGCCGGGATCGCCGCCGAAATTGGCGATGTTGTCGCGCACCCATTCGAGCGCGGCCACCAGGTCCAGCATTCCGGCATTGGCGGAGCTGGCGTATTCTTCACCGTACTTCGCGAGGTTGAGATAGCCGAAGACGTTCAGCCGGTGGTTGAGGCTGACGAGTACGACATCGCCGCGTCGCGCGATGCTCTCGCCGTCAGAGGCTTTCAGCTCCTGACCCGATCCCGCGGAAAAGCCGCCGCCGTGGAGCCACACCATGACCGGCCGCTTGCGGTTGTCGGCCCCGGGCGTCCACACGTTCACGCGGAGGCAGTCTTCTCCGGGCTGCCCGTCATCCCACTCGAACATGAACGATTCCTCGTCGTTCTTCCATCCCGTTCGGGCGCCCTGCGGGCAAACCTGTCCGTAATACATCGAGCTGCGGACCCCGGTCCACGGCTGCAGTTTGGCCGGCGCAAGGAAGCGGCTCGCGCCGGCGGTGCTTCCTGCGTACGGAATCCCTTTGAAGGTGAGAATGCCGCGCGCCACATAGCCGCGCACCTTGCCCGCCGTGGTTTCGACCACCGGCTTCGAGGATGCCGCCACGATCAGCGGCTCTTCTCGCGATCCGGACGATTTCGGGACCGCGTTGGCAGTCGGCGGCCCCATCGAAGTAGCCAGCCCCGCGCCGGCGACGGCGGCGGCGTTGCGGATCAAGGCCCGGCGCCCGATGGTCTGATGTTCGTCGTCTCGATGAATCATTCGGTGCTCCTCACGATAGTCAAACAATGTCGCGCAATGTTACCGGAAAAGAAGTGGCGCCATATCGGCCAGTGAATGGCGCCAGACCTTCCATTCATGCTCGCCTGGGTAACTTTTCAAAACAACCGGGATTTTGCGGCTGTTCAACTCTTGGGCAACTTTAGTCATACCTTCCATTCGCGGATCCTCGGTACCGCAGGAGAAGAACAATAAGCGGAGTTTCTTGGCCGTGGCCGCGGGCTCGCCAAGGAATTGGGGATTGATCTTTTGCAGGCTTGCCATTCCGGCGGAAGCATCGCGTAGCGCCCCCGAACTGAGCAAGCCGATGGATGCGAACACATCCAGCCGCTTCACCGCGACATTCAGAGTAATGCCGGCGCCCATCGAGAGGCCGGCAAGGGCCCGGTTCTCGCGGCCTGGCAGCGTGCGATAGTGCTTCTCAATGAATGGAATCAGGTCGTCGACGATGTCTTTCTCATTGGCATCGAAACCCGGCGCGCCCGCGCCCGAACCCACGCCGGGAGGCGGAGCGCTGCGCGGCCCGGCGACATCCAACGAAGCGACCTCGTTCCAATACGCGTTGGGCATTACCACGATCATCGGTCTGGCTTTGCCATCTGCGATCAGATTATCCATGATGATGTTGGCAATGCCCATGACGGGCCACGCCTCCTCGTCTCCACCGCTCCCGTGCAGCAGGTATAGCACGGGATACCGGGCCGTGCTGTCTTCGTAACCGGGAGGCGTGTACACAAACATACGGCGCGGCGTTTTCATTGCGGTGGACGGAACCCACGGCGCCGCCATGGTTCCATGCGGCACGGGCCGCGCTTGAAATACCGCTGACGATTCGCCGGGCACGAGCACCGTGTTCATGAAGCCAACGCCATCGCGCGCGACATTGTAATTACCCGGATCGAGCGTGCGGACTCCATCGACGGAGAAGGTGTACGCCCACAACTCAGGCGCAAGCGGAGTCGTCGTCACGGACCAGAGGCCCGACTCGTCTTTGGTCATCGCCAGGCCGTGGCCGCGTTCCCAGTTTCCTTGCACGCGTACGTCCGAAGCTTTCGGCGCCAGCAGCCGAAACGTGACCCGGCCGTCCGGCAGCACCTCCGGAGAATGAACTTTCGCGGCCCGGGCCTGGCCTCCTGCGGTGCCCGGCGTAGTCGCCGGCGCTTCTTGTCCGAGAAGAGTAAAGCAATAAAGAGCGGCTGCTCCGATCAGCTTCATTCGAATCACCTTCAGAACTGCAAACGCAGCGCCATCTGCACCAGCCGCGGGTTCGAGCCAGGCGCCGTCGCAGTCACAATTCCGAAATTCGGATTGCCTACTTGCGTATTCGGCGCCGCGAACTGAACGCGGTTAAACAGGTTGAAAAACTCGGTGTGGAACTGCAGGTTCCAGCCTTCGCGGACCGCGAAGCTCTTGGTCAGAGCGAAATCCCAGTTATTGATGCCGGCGGCCTGGAGCACCGGATCGGTGCGGCTGGCGTTGCCCAACGAGAAACTGCCCGGCTGTTGGTAACAAGCGGTGTTGAACCACTTGGTGAGACGAGATTGCGCGGGCCCCGAAATTTCGGCGGCGCAACCGGCGACCACGTTCGGGCGGATCGATGAGTTGAGTGGGGAGACTCCCACTCCGGCCCCGAATTGCGAGGAGAGGGTGTTCGCGATTGACGTCATTACAAGGGGATATCCTTTGGCGAAAGTCGCCACGCCGTTGAGAGCCCATCCGCCGATTACGGCGTTGGGAACGCCGCGCAGGCTGTTCAGGAAATGCCGCCCTTTACCAAACGGCAGATCGTAAACGTAGCTGACCACCAGCCGCTGCGGTACGTTCTCGCTCACCAGCGAATAGCCGGAGTGCAAGTTATACCAATCCTGGGGAGTGCCCGGCTGGACTCCGCCTTCCAGATAGCCGGTCAAGCTGTCGGTATCGGCCAGGAATTTCGACCACGTGTAATTGGCTGTGATCACGCCGCCCCCGGTGAACCGCTTCTGGAGCGTCAGTTGAAGTGCGTTGTAGGAAGAGACACCGGTATTGAGCTGCGTCACCAGCACATTCAGGAATTGCGGGTAGGGCTTCAGGAGATACCCTTGCGCGATCGTCTTCTGCCCCAGCACGGTGCTGGCCGGCAGGATGCCATAGAACGGGTTGTTGACCTTCGTCAGCAGCGCGGATCCCATGGAGAAATACTGGTCGGGAAGCTGGTTCATGTTCAGGCCGGAGTTAGCCACAGTGAACGGGAGATGCCGCCCGACGGAGCCGGCGTAGGTCGCCTGCACCATGGTGGCGGATCCCAGGTCGCGTTGGATATTGAAATTCCACTGCTCCACATAGGGTACGGGCTGGTCGGTCACCGGCCCGATGAGATTGCCGCCTTCGAGCGTCGATAAAAAGCCAGGGGAGCGCCCCGCCGGCACGAGCAGTCCGTTCGGGAACGGGTTGCTCATCGAAGCATACGGCGTCAAACCACCATCGAGAGTGGTCACCATGCTCGTCACGGCCTGATTCAGCGCGGCGATGTTGGGACCGTTTTGCGCCAGGCTGTAAGGCAGGTGGCTGATTCCGAAGCCGCTGCGGATCACGGTCTTGTCCGTGGCCCGGTAGGCAATGCCGAAGCGCGGCGAGAAAACGTCCCAGTGCAGTTGCGATTCGAGCCGACTCGGCCAACCCGGCGAGTTGACCAGCACCGGCTGGCCTCTCAGATTGGGAAATCCAGCAGCGGGGCCGATCGGATCAGCCTTCTGCAAATCGAGAATCATGTTGTTGTCATGCTTTTCGCCGAATGCTCCGGGCTGGTCCCAGCGAACGCCGAGAGTCAAAGTCAGCTTGGGAGTGACCTGATACGTATCTGTGAAATAGATCCCGCCGCTGTTCAACTGCTGGTAGACTGTCTGTGCCGTCCCCAGCGAGCCGCTGGTCGGGTATCCCAGAATGAACGAGGCGAAACCCAAACCGGAAGCCGTCGTGTTGGTACCGGTCGCAGAGGTGAACGTCGCGTCGAAATTAAACCCGCCGCCCGCCGGCGAAACCGAGATGAAGCCCCAGGTGTCGCGGCGCAGCATACCCCCGACTTTGAGCGTGTGGCGGCCTATCACCTTGGTTAGGCTCGCTACATACGAATAGTCGTTGTCGCGGCTCAACTGCCCCAAACCGGTCTGCGTACGGAAGCCGCCCGTGATGGTCTCACCCGGATAGAACGGGAACGCCATCTGCTTGCCGATGGCCGCCCACGCCGGACCGAACTGCGTCATATCCACGTTGTAGCTGGGAGAGAACGCGCCATAGTACATCCGCAGATACGCCGCGCGGAAGTCCGCGATGAGCGTCGGCGAAATCGTGTAGGTGTCTCCTAAGACCACCTGCTGGTTTTTGATGTGCACCTGCGTGTTGCCCGTCAGATTGTTGAACGGGTCGCTCGGGCTGGTCTGCATATTCCAGAAGGTGTAGCGTCCGAACAGGCGGTTCTTCTCACCGAACGAATGATCGATTCGGCTCGTGTATTGGTTGGTGTTGCCGCCCGCCGGATTGTTCAGAACGTAGTTGTTCGTATTGCCCGGCGCATTCGGCAGCAGCCAGTACTTCTGCATCGCGAGTGTCGTCTTGTCGAAGCGATCGGGGCCGATCTGGTTATTGGAAAAGGGGGTCCGCGTCACCTGCCCGCTCGGAGAAACAGTCGTTGAAAGCGGATCGTAAATAATCTGCGGCACCCCGGCAAAATTGCCGGCCCGGAACGCCGCTGTCGGAACGGTAAACACGCTCGGAATTCCCTTGCGCAGCGCGAATCCTTCCCACACAAACGTGAAAAAGGTCTTGTTGCGGACAACCGGGCCATTGATGCTGGCGCCGTACTGGTTCTGCGTGAAAGGCGGCCGCGTGATCCCGGCCCGATTATTGAAGAAATCGTTCGCATTGAGCGAGCGATTGCGGAGGTACTCGTACGCAGTGCCATGAAACGCGTTCGTGCCGCTCTTGGTGGTCATATTGACCACGCCTCCCGCAAAACTGCCGAATTCCGCGCTGACGTTGTTGGTCGCGACGGTGAACTCCTGAACGGCATCCTGCGTCGGAATCAGCGCCGTCGCATTATTCGGAGGGAGGTTGATTGGCGCGCCATCGATATAGCTCGCATTCTGATTCGCGATGCCGCCCCCGATCTGGTAGTTGCCGAATCCCCAGACGCTGGTGAAGGTTCCGTTGTTCTGGTTCGCCATGGGGCTGCCCTGGGTGGAGCCCTGCGGAACAACACCGGGCACAAGCTGAATGAGGTTCATGATGTTGCGCCCGTTGAGCGGCATCTCCTGGACCTGCCGGCCCTCCACCACCTGGTTCAGCGTGGCCGATTCGGTCTGCAACTGCGCGGTTTGGGAGGTGACCTCCATGGTCTGCGACACGTCTCCGACCTGCAGCATGACGTCGACGCGGGTGGCGTTATCCACGCGCACAGCGATCTCGTCCCGGGTCAGGCGCTTGAAGCCGGACTGCTCGACCTCCACTTTGTACACGCCGGGCACCAGGTTCAAGAACTGGTAATTCCCGTTGTCATCCGTTTGGGCGGTTCGGCGTTCCGCAGTTCCCGCATTGGTGAGGATAACCGGCGCATTGGTGATGGCGGCGCCGGAAGGATCGGTGACGTTTCCAACGATCGATCCAAAGAACGTCTGCGCCGGAGCATAGATGACTCCAGCCAGGCAGGAAATCAAAAGCGCGACCCACAGGAACGCTCTATTGCGAGACATATTCACCTCTCTGACCTCCCAAAACGAGTGCTTCGTCCAATCAATCTCTGTTCATTAACTCGAGAAACCCGTTCACGATGCCTTGCTCGGCACAGCCCCGCTTGATCTTGCTGGCGGTGGATTCAAATTGGAAACCATCGTAGTTGACGTCGGCCGGAATATAGCCCGAAGCTCCGTTAGCCAGCCCGACCACAATCGTGTCCGCGAACGGAGAAGCGGACTGCACGTGAAAGCCGACGCGCGAAAGCGGTTCGCCCGAGATTCCGGCGAGCGCGACTTTATTAATCATGAGCAGCGAAAGGCGAATGGGCACCGGCGGAGCGTCGGCGACTTTGAAGTTATCGCAGGCGGGCAGCCTCGAATTGTCCACGGGCCACCCGGGATAGGCGCAGGTGAGCGGATGGTTCAACGGCGTAACCTTTTGTCCGGGGCAGGAAAATACTTTTTGCGCTCCCCAGAGATGCACGTTGGAGTTGAAATCCGCGATCTGATCAGCCGTGAAGATCACTTCCTCTCCCAACATTTCTCCAGCGATGGTCTGCATGTGGTGGGAGGCCGTCCGCTCTTGCTCGGTGGGGACACCGGCGCGGTCAATCCATACTTTATAGATGGGGTGCTGATCGCCCTCGGCGCCCGCCGCCCATAGAGCTACGACATTGCCCCGGTAATGGCTTTCTACGTACCGTGCCGTAACCCCGGCCACGTCCGCGCTGATCTCATCGCCGTTGCCGCCATTGTTGAAATCGGCATGCACCGCGTAATTGCAGTAGATCGCAATCGGCTCTCCGTTTAATCCATCAAACCGAAGAACGTACACCTTCTTGTCCGAGGGGGCGCTGGTATTAACGCCCTGATACGGCTGGTAAAGGTACCAGTGCTGATCTTTCGGGTTGAACCAATCGCGGTTTACATTGATGTAAGCCAAGCCGGTCCCGTACCCCACACGCGCGGGCTGCAGCCTGGTTTTAGCCTGGCGCACGGCCTCCACAATGGCGTTCTGAAAATTGGCGCGATAGGCCTGGTTGTTAGCGTCCTTCGGCGTCGGCGGCAGCGGACCGCCCGGCTGCTGGCTCAACCTCAGTTGCGGAGTGCTGTGCGAGTGGGTGGCCGAAAGGATTAAGTGGTCAGGAGCGATTCCCGATTCGCGCTGGATCCGGGCCGAAACCGCCGCCCAGATGTCGTCCTCCATATTCCGGGCGTCGGCCGTCACGATCGCGGCCTGCGTCGAGCCGTCATCGAGCACGATCGCACGGACGTAGATTTTGTCGAGGATCGTCTTGAAGGGCGCCGGTATGGCGTCCGCGGCGGGTGTGATTTCCACGCGCGCCGCTCCGACCCGGAAATTGCCGCGTTGTACGCCGGCTCCCAACGCCGCGAACGAAACCAGAAGCCCGGCAACGGCGGACAGCGGTATCGGTCCCAGCAATATTGCGCTACGCATGTTGTCTATCTCGCAGCGAGACTATTCAGGTAGAGTGTGGTCTGAAATCCTCACGGGCGGTAGGGACTTACGGCAACAAGACCGTATCAAACGCGTTACCCCTGCTCGTGGTAACCAACCCGGACGTTACGCGTAACGGAGTGGCCCGGCAGCTCGCCGGACCACCCCAGACCTCTCAGAAATTGAGCTTCAACGAGATTTGCAGGATGCGCGCGGGAGCCGCCGCGAGGATTCTCCCAAAATTGGGGCTCCCCAGCGTGGTCGGCGCCGATCCCGCCCCCGGCGTGGTGAAATTCGCGCGGTTCAATGTGTTGAAGGCTTCTGCGCGAAACTGCATGCGCCACCGTTCCCCTATACTGAACACGCGGTGCAAGCCGGCATCGAAGTTAAAAATGCCGGGGCCGACCAGTACGTTGCGGGCGGAGTTGCCGAACGTGCCGGCGGCTGGCGCGCTGAACGCGCCGGTATCGAACCATCGATAGATGCTCTGCTGGTCCGCCGGCAGATTTGGATTGCGGCTCAGGTTCGGCCGATCGTAGGTGCCGCCATTCACGTTGGCGCCCGTGTTGGAAACCGCCGATGCCATCAGCGGGCTGAAGTAATTCCCCGTCTGCGCGCTCCAGATTCCGGAAATGTCCCAGTTCCCGACAATGTAGCCCAGCGCGCCGTGATTGAGAAAACTGCGCCGCGGTCCGAACGGCAACTCATATGTGTGATTGATGGCGACCACGTGCGCCCGGTTCTCCAGCGCGGTCGACCATTCGCAGGCGTAGCAGCGCGCGTTCTGAATGGGGTTATTGGACTGGTTCGCGCCCTCGGCATCGGCCATGTTCTTGGAGAAGGTGTACGCCAGTTGCGCGCTCAAGCCGTGCCAGTAGCGCTGCTGCAGCTTCACTTGCAGCGAATGATATTTGCTGGCGCCCCAGTTGGACCAGAACTGCACCTGCTGCACGTTGGGCTGCAGCGCGTAGAGCGGCCGCCGCGGGTCCACCGGCCCCGATCCGGGGAAAGCCTGGTTGATGTTCACGTTCGACATCAAGTCGATGCCGCGCGTGCCGACGTAAGCCACATCCAGCAGCAGATCCTTCTTCAACTCTCTCTGCACCGAGAAGCTCCATTGCAGAGCTTTCGGCGTTACCATGTTGAAGTCCCAGGCATAGGGGAGCGTGCCCGGGCTGATCTGCACGACGCCATTCACCACCGGCGGCGGAACCGGAACCGGCAGGCCTTGACTCACCACCAAGCCGGGTGTCTGGTTCGCGGCGGCGCTGTACGACTGCGACAGGAAATTGGGTGCGTTCTTATATAGCTGTTGCCCCACATTGTACGCTTCGGCGTAGGACACGCCGAACCCGGAACGGATGACCGTCTTCTCGCTCGAACCGACCGTGTAGGCAATGCCCACGCGCGGTGAGAAGTTGTTATCGTCCAGGGCCCGCAGCGAACGGCTGTTGCCTCCCTGGCCGGCCGCCAGCAGTTGTCCCGTGACCACGTTGAAGTTGGACCATCGGTTCGCCACCTCCACCGGCGGCGCCTGAATCTCATACCGCAGCCCCAGGTTCACAGTCAATCTGTTGGTGATGCGCCAAGTATCGTCCGCAAAGCCCGCCAGGTTCCAAAAGCGCATGCCGAAGGTTCCGTTGAGCACGTTGCGGGTGACGGCGTTGGGGGCGCCGAGCGCCCAATCCGCCAGCGCGGTCGCGGTCGTGTTGGACACGCCAATTTGGCTCGTGAACTGGCCGTTGAAGTTGTATTGCCCGCGAGCCGGATACGCCGAGTATCCGTTTAAGCTCTGCCGGAGGAAACGGGCTCCGATTTTGAAGGTGTGGGAGCCTCTCACAATCGTGGCAACATCCTCGAATTGATACGTAAGTTCCCGGTTGGTTTCGGGGAAGAACGAATTCTGGCCCAGAAACCAGTTCTGGCCGGCGATGCTGAATCCCGGCAATCCGCCGGCAAACGGGTTGATATTGATTCCCGGAATCCCGACCGCGTCAGCCACCTTGTAGGGGGTATCGAGCGGCGTCAACTCGTGGTTCCATCGGATAGCGCCGACGCGTAGTTCGTTGACGATATTGGCGCCAATCACCTTGGTGTAATTCGCTCCCGCGGACCAGTTCTTGTACGTGGTGAAGTAGTACTGAGCGTTGCCGCCAACGTAAGGAGCCGTCTGGAAACCCGGATTCGCGGGCGCTGGAAACATTCCGGGGTTGGTCAGGATGGAATTGTCATAGGAATACTTAAAAAACAGCCGGTCAGCATCCCGAAGGTTGTGATCCACGCGGATATCGAATTGGTCGCTCCGCTGCGTGGTCGAGGGGGAAACCGCAAAGTTGGTCGCCGGATTGCCCGAAACGTTCGGGGCCGGCAGAAGACTGGTGAGTTTCTTCACCGCGGGATCGATCAGCGCCGCCGGAATGGCGTTCCCGGAGAACGGCACTCGCTGTCCGTTGACCACGTTGTATGGATTGTACAGAGTGACCGGGGTGCCGTTGGCGGTGGTGAATCCCGCGAAATTGCCGGTCTCGATCATCTGCGCCACGGCGGGTGTCGGAATCAGGGCGCTGTAGGTCGTGATCGGGGTGGCGATGCGCAGGCCCTGGTAATCGCCAAACGCGAAGGTCTTGTTCTTTCTGATCGGGCCGCCGAGGGTCCCGCCAAATTCGTTGCGCCGCTGCCCCACTCGGGATAGCTTGTTCAAGTTGCTGAAGAAGTTATTCGCGTTCATGTCGGCGTTTTGCAGGAACTCGTACCCGCTCCCGTGCAGGTCGTTGGTGCCGGATTTGGTCTGAACGATCGTGACCATCCCGGCCGAGGAGCCGTATTCGGCCGAGTAGTTGCTGGTCATGGCGCGCAGTTCCTGAATCGAATCCGGGGTCGGCACGATCACCATGTTGTTGAGCCATAGCCCCGCATTCACCAACCCGTCGATGAGATACGCGTTGTTGTCCGCCTGCGATCCGTTCACGCTGTAATTCGTGTTCCCGCGGAGTGCGTATACCGCCCCGGCAAGATTCCCCGCTGAGCCCGCATAGGCCCCGGGCGCCAGGGTGATCAAAGACGTGAATTGACGCCCGTTGAGCGGCAACTCCAGAACTTGGCGGTTATCAATCAACTGGGACACCGCCGCCGATTGCGATTGCAGCAGCGGCGCCGCACTGGTCACTTCAACGCTCTGCTTGACGTCTCCGACCATCAACTGCAGGTTCACCGTGATCGTGTCAGCAGCGGTCAATTCGACACCGCTGCGGACCAGTTTGGCGAAGCCTTCCCGCTCCACCGTGATGGTCAGAAAACCGGTGGGAAAGGCGTTGGCCGAGTACTGTCCCTGCGCGTTTGTCGTAACCGTGCGGTTGAATTGCGTGCCGTCGTTGACGATCGTGACGTTGGCGTCGGGCACCACGCTGCCTGCCTGGTCCGTGACGGTCCCAACAACGGTTCCGCTCTGTGCCTGGCCGAAAATGGTCATCGCGCAGAAGAAAAGCCCGCAAGCGGCGGGCAACCAAGTCATAGACTTCATGTGTGACGGCTCCTTCCCTTCAACTGTCTGCGGTGGTTTCACCGCCGGCGATCGCTGGCGAATGCACCGGTAACGGGCCTTTCGCCCAAGTAACGGCCGGTAACGAGCCGCTCCAGTCCCGCGTGGTGCGGCTTCGTAGAGCGCAGGGCGGCCGGGAACTTCCTGCAGTTTTCCGTATTCCTGCCGCCATACTCCTCACCATGTCGTTCCAGCGTTTGAGCAAGCCTAGAACTGGAACGAACGGCCTACAAGCGTATTACCGTAGCGAGCTGCAGAGGCGTTAGAAATGAATGGGGTAGGCGAGAGGAGAAACGCGCGTGCTGACAGTATGGTACAGTTGCCCGTGCCGGCGTAACGCTTCCGAAAGCCTCGCTCAGCGAGCTTTAACGGCCACTGAAGAAAAGTAGCGGCTAAAGAAAGCCATCTTCTCTTTGGAAGCAATCGGCCGGGGTCCCGCGTGATCGCCCAGTTCCATCGTCTGAGCCTGCTTGTCAGTGAAAGCGGGCCACGGCGGCAGACCCGCGCCATTGGGATCGCCTGAGGCGGCAAAGTTGAACCAGTACGAGCCCAGCAACTCCGCCAGCTTATGATCCCCATCGGTCCAGGGGCGCTTGGATTCATGGAGCGTGTCGAAAACGTACGGAACCTCGGATGTGTGGAACGCGGCATAACGCTGCTGATCGGGTCCGGGTTCGGCGTGAGTCCAATAGTAAGTAAAGACTTTGGTTTTGGCGGTCCGGGAGCGGTGGGCAGCCCACAGATACATGGAAACCAGTCCTTGCTCCCGCGCGCTCGTCTTCTCCATGGCTCCCGCCTCCTGGTCGCTGCCGAAGGGGTAGAGATTCAGGAAATCGTCCGCCAGTTCTCCAGACCGCTTGCGCACCTGTTGAGTAAAGTCGGCCGCCGGCACCATCCCGTAATCCGCGGCGGAACTGCCCTCGTCGGCGTTCAGGCCGGTGAGAGTCGGCACGTCGTTCTGCAGTCCGTGCGCGATCCGCGATTCCGGGCTCTCCGGCAGAACCCAGCCGTCCACGATCGGACGAAAACTGGAAGCATTGCCGGTACGCGTGCCGGAGACCAGATCCTGCCAGCTGATCGCGCGCAGAGCAGCTATGCTCTTGGCGCCTCGCGATTCCGCGAATTTCAACCCGGCTCTTTCGGCCTCCTCCAGGGTTACCGTACGGTTATTGCTCGTTACTCCGGATCCGCTTTCCGCAATCGCCCGATGGAACAAGCCTTTGGCCAACGGAGAGGCCACAAGGTTGTGGACAGAACTGGCTCCGGCGGACTGTCCGGCAATGGTGACCCGGCCCGGGTCGCCTCCGAATGCCGCGATGTTCATCTGCACCCACTGGAGAGCGGCGATCTGATCCAGCGTCCCGTAATTACCCGAGGCGCGGTGATCCGACTCCTTGGTCAATTCGGGATGAGCCAGGAACCCAAACACGCCCAACCGGTAATTTACGGTCACCACCACCAGCCCACGGCGGGCAAGCCGCTCGCCGTCATAGACCGGAACGGCGCCGGATCCTTCCGTATATCCGCCGCCGTGCAGCCAGACAAAAACCGGGCGCTTCTCCCCGGCGGACTGCGCGGCGGTCCAGACATTCAGATACAGGCAGTCTTCGCTGATGGGAGTGTGAGTCATGAACTCGTATGTCCAGGGCTTGCGCTCCTCGACAATGGCCTGAATACAACTGGCCCCGAACCGATCTGCGCGCCGCACGCCGGACCAGCGCGCCGCAGGCTTCGGCGCACGCCAGCGTAAATCGCCGACCGGCGGGGCGGCGAAAGGAATTCCCCTGAACGCCACGACGGCGGGATCGCTTCCGGTCATACCCCGCAGGGGGCCCGTCTCGGTGCGTACCGGTTCTTGTAAGGCGGCAAAAGCCGGAAAGGTCGAGAGGACGCCCGCAAAGCAGAGGGATAGACATCGCATGGAAGCCATTCTCGCCGCAATCCGCTACGAAGCGATAGCGGACTACCGTATCATACGCCGCGACGAGGAGTTACCAGAAATACGTTGCCACCACGTGCGGAGGCCCGGAGTTTCCGCTGATCACCTTGGTGGCCAGAACCACCTGCAGGTTCTTGTGTTCCCAGTCTCTCGGTGCATTCTGCGCGATCGCCCGGAGGTAATTGGGGTTAGTCAGAAACTCGCCGGCGGCCATGGTGCCATATCCCAGGAGCCCGGCCGCCACCACGACGATCCGATCGGTGGTGGGGTCCAGAACTCGTGAGATCAGAGCGTAATCGTCCGTCAGCTTCATGTAAGGCGTGGTCAGGCTGATCGCCCAATCCCGGCGGTCCGGATGCGCGCCATCCTTGATCCACCGCGTCTCGCCGGATTGCTCGAAGCTGAAGCGCTGGGGACCAGTCAAGCGAATGGTCCAGTCATTATTAAATGCACCGATCAGCACGACGGCTCCGTCTCGCAGATCCGCAAAGCTGGTGGCGCTCTCTCCCCGAATCCGGTAGCTCTTGCCCCGCGCCTCCAGCACACCGGCGATATGCGCGAGTGTGATCATGTCCGGCAGAGTCACGTTCTGGCTGCCCTGCAAATAGAGCTGCTCGGCGGTCAGAAGCTGATCCGAACCCGCCGGAATGTCGCGGGATTGAGAATCAGCCGGTGCGAAGCGCCCGTTGGGCCGCTGGCCGACACACAGCAATACCGGGTTCGCGGATTCATTGACCGGAGTCCAGAATTTATCCAGGGCGTTTCTTGGGCTTGCTGCGCGCAGCGCCAATGCGCCGATGATTACCGCTGCCAGGATACCGCAGGCAATTCCGATCGCCCGCCACGGATTGATACGGCTCGGCGCGGCTGTGTGTGCAACAGCGGGAAACCGGAATTCGGGTATATAAGAACCAGACGGCAGTTCGATCCGCAGCTCGGTTTCGTGACCGGGCTCGTGATAATACTGCGCAATGCGTTTCCGGATTTCTCCGGCCGTCGTTCGTACAACCGGATCGAGGTTCGTGTCGTAATCCGGAGCGCGGCCAAAGACATCGACGCCCAGCGTCCGCTCCTTGAGTTCACCGGCATGGCCATCGAGCGCGCGCTCAACGACGTACCGAAGCAGATTCGGATACCGTTTGCTGTTCCGAAATAGCGGGTTAGCCAGAAGGCGCTCGAGTTGTTCGCAGATCGCCTTGCGCTCGGCTTCGCCGCGAACACCAGGTAATTCGCTCCGCTCCGTGGAAGGCTCCACAGCTTTCGCGCGCGGTGTCACCCCAGTAGCCAATGCACCGCGATTGTATCATGACGATAACTGTCCGGAAAGCACCAGCGGTAACAGTAGTATACGTGCGTTACGAGCAAATCCCTGGAACTGGCGCGCTCGTCTTAAGTCATTGTCACGGCGGGACATGCCGAAGCCTCGGCAAATTCTACCGTAGGAAACTTGTAAACGCGGCCCCGACCCCGCAAGCTACCGATTCGGGCTGCAGCCGTAGGTGCGAGCCCGTGGTAAGGAAGCTCCACATGGCCACCGTCACCGCGGGCGCGCATTCTCTGGAGAGCCGCCAACGATTTGTCTACCTTGTTGCCGTGATTGCGGCGATTTGCGGTTTGCTGTTCGGCTACGACACCGGCGTGATTTCCGGCGCGCTCTTGTTCGTCAAGAAAGACTTCAGCCTCTCGCCCTGGATGCAAAGCGTGGTCACGAGCGCGGTGCTGGCGGGCGCGGCCTTCGGAGCCGGCTTCAGTGGCAGGCTCGCCGACCGGTTCGGGCGCCGGCGCATGGTGATCGCCGTCGCGGTCTTGTTCTTTGTGGCCAGCCTCCTGACTGGTTTGGCGCCCGGCGTGTGGTGGCTCGCGGTGGGCCGGGTTTTCGTCGGCCTGGCCATTGGCGTTTGCTCCTACACCGCCCCGCTGTATATTTCCGAAATCTCTCCGGCCCACAATCGCGGCGCCCTGGTTTCGATGAACCAGCTCCTCATCACGGTCGGGATTCTCGTGTCCTACGTTACCGACTACGCGCTGGCCGATGGAGAGCATTGGCGCTGGATGTTCGCTTTGGCTGCGATTCCTGCCCTGATCCTCGGCATCGGCATGACCTTCCTGCCCGAGAGTCCGCGCTGGCTGGTCAGCGTGGGCCAGCGCGAGCGAGCCTCCCAGGTCTTGGAACGGGTGCGATCCCCGCAGGAAGCGGCCGCCGAAATGGAATCAATCGAGTCCCACAACCAGGGCCAGGAAGCCGGCTGGACCGAACTCTTCCGTCCGGAGTACCGGCCGGCGCTGGTCGTGGGCGTTGGTCTCGCGATTTTTCAGCAGATCACCGGAATCAACACCATCATCTATTACGCGCCGACGATTTTCCAGCTTGCCGGGTTCAGCTCCGCCGCCCAATCCATTCTGGCGACTGCCGGAGTCGGCCTCGTCAACGTGCTGCTCACCATCCTCTCGTTACGGTTGCTGGACCGCGTCGGCCGCCGGCCTCTGCTGCTGGTGGGAGTAGCGGGAATGATCGCCAGCCTCGCGATTCTGGGAGCGGTGTTTCTCTTGGGCGCCCATTCGGCACAGTTAGGTTGGCTGGCGGTGGGAAGTGTGATGCTGTACGTGGGATCGTTTGCCATCAGCCTGGGCCCCATTTTCTGGCTGCTGATCTCCGAGATCTATCCGCTGCGGGTGCGAGGGGTAGCGATGGGAGCGGCGACCATGTGCAACTGGGCATTCAATCTTCTGGTTGCCTTGACCTTCCTGCTGCTGCTGGAGAATCTCGGCGGCGCCTACACATTCTGGGTTTACGCGGCGGTTAGCGTCGCTTCGTGGATCTTCTCCTATCGCCTCGTCCCTGAAACCAAAGGCCGGACCCTCGAGGAGATCAATGAGCAGTGGCGCTGCATTTGAAAGAATTTCGTGCTGCGCCCCACCGCGGCGCGAAACGGGCGGCGGTTCTCGGGCCGCTGCCCGCTGTCTAATGCGTGAAAGAGAGGACGAAACTCATGCCGCAGCTTTTCCATCGTCGCCAATGGCTGAAGGGGGCGGGCAGCGCCGCCTGCGCTCTCGGAACGGATCTCTTCCGCCCTGGCGCAACGGCGCCGGCGGCCCCGGCGGGCACTGCGTCCGCGCAGATCATAGCTTCTTCGGGCAAAGCCGTCGCCGAGACCGCAAGCGGGAAAGTGCGCGGCTATATCAGCCGTGGGATCTACACGTTCAAGGGAATTCCCTACGCCGCCGATACCGGCGGCAATGAGCGGTTCCTGCCTCCCGCGAAACCAAAGCCGTGGGCCGGCGTGCGCAGCGCGCTCCACTACGGACCCGTGTGTCCCCAGGGGGCCCGCACCGGATGGGCAAATGACGAAGAGTCTTTCGTGTTCGAGTGGGACGACGGGCAACCCGGCGAAGACTGCCTGCGCGTGAACGTCTGGACACCAGGTATTTCATCGGACGCAAAACGGCCGGTGATGGTCTGGCTGCACGGCGGCCAATTCCTTGCGGGCTCGGGTCAGGAATTGAAAGCCTACGACGGCGAAAATCTGGCTCGCCGCGGCGATGTGGTGGTAGTGAGCCTGAATCACCGCCTCAACGTGCTCGGCTACCTGGATCTGTCCGCTTACGGGAGCCAGTACGCCACGTCGGCAAATGCCGGTCTCCTCGACCTGGTGGCTGCCCTCGAATGGGTGCGCGACAACATTCGCAATTTCGGCGGCGATCCCGGCAACGTCATGATTTTTGGACAGTCGGGCGGCGGCGGAAAAGTCAGCGCGCTCATGGCTACGCCGGCTGCGCGAGGGTTGTTTCACCGTGCTGCCGTCGAAAGCGGGGCGGGATTGCGCATGGTGAGCCCGGAAGCATCGGCGCGCCTCGCCGATGCCGTACTTGCCGAATTGGGCGTTGGCAAATCGCAAATCGCCCAGCTTCACGATATTCCATACAACCGCCTGTGGGCCGCCGCCGCAGCTGCACAGAGGAAACTGCAACCGCCCATCGGCGGCACAGGTACCCTGAGAAAACCCGCGATCGTCGACCGAACCGGTTTCGCCGCGGTGGTCGACGGAAAAATCCTTCCACAGCACCCGTTTGATCCTGCGGGCCCCGCGGTCTCGGCGCAGGTGCCTCTGTTGACAGGCTGCTGCCTCAACGAATTCGCCAATAGTATTCAGATGGGCGACGCGTCGCTCGATGAGATGGATTCGGCCGAAATGCGGCGGCGCGTTGCCGCCGAATACGGCTCCCACGCCGACCGGATTATCGACGCTTATCGTTCGGCTCATCCCAGCGCGAAGCCTTTCGAAATCTATTCGGTGATCTTTGGGGGAACCTATCGCTTCAATGCCATCACCCAGGCCGAGCGCAAAGCCGCGCAGCATGCTGCGGCGGTTTACCTGTATTGGTTCACCTGGCAGACTCCCATCCTCGACGGCCGGCCGCGCGCCTTTCATTGTTCCGAGTTGCCGTTCGTGTTCAATAATCCCAACCGTTGTGCGGCAATGACGGGCGGCACGTCCGAAGCACGGGAATTGGCGGCTAAAATGAGCGACGCCTGGGTTCATTTCGCTCGCAGTGGCGATCCCAACCACTCCGGTCTGCCAAAGTGGCAAGCGTTTTCCGCAGAGACCGGCCCCGTGATGGTGTTCGATAATCGCTGCGAGTTAAAGAACGATCCCGATCGCGAGCGCCGCCGTCTGTTGCAGCAAACATAGTTAATGGCCCTGAAAAGAGATTCCGCGCTGTTCTGCTGGGCAGAGGGATTGGCGAATCGAAACTTGAGCTACTTGGATTCGTCGAAGATTTCCAGCGCGTTCACCAGAGGGAAATTCTTGTTGGGAACCAGCGACAGGACCAGCTTGCCCTGGTGATTCGGTTCAATATTGTGGAACGTTTCCACCAGCGCCCGGTTCGAGCCTCCGGCGCGCTTAAAGATGTCGTAATCCCTGGCGAGCACCACTCCATTGCAAAGAATGTCGAACAGGCGGCTGCCCACCCCGCCGCCACCCGGCATACCGGGGCCGAGCCACTGTTCCGCCATGTATAGCCGGATTCCGTAACGGCCTGACGGAACGGGGATGCTGTAGGTGAGGTTTCCGAACCTCTCTCCCGCAAAAAGTTCCGGTGTCGTTGCGCCCGCCAGTTCATTGGAACGCTTCACCAACTGACCGCCTGCGGCATAGCGGTCCGGCTCCCACGTGTTGCCCGCGGCATCGGTGTACGGCTGTGTCTGTGCCACGATGCGAATTGTCCGTAACCTCCCTGGAACACCCGGCGTGATTTCAATCGCGTTCAGAAAGGGAATGCTGACCAAAGGCTCGAAGCTCAAGTGCAGCTTTCCATCGGCTGCCGGAGAAACATCGCGGAACACCTTGATATCCGCGGCGCTCACGCCGACCTCACCGACCACGTCGAGCCGCTGCAGGACACGGTTCCCATTGATGAGGATGCCGAATGCCCGGCTGCCTTCGCCGCCGAAGCCCGCGGGATTATTCTCGCCGAAATTGGTTTCGGCAAAATGCAGCCGAAGTTCGTAAACACCTGGTTGCAAGGGAATATCGTAGTGAAAATTCCCTTGCCGTCGGCTTTGATACAGGCGTGGATCCCGGGTACCCGCAATCGCACGGTTCGGAACCTTGACGATAGCGCCCCCTTCGAAAAAGCGATCGCTTTCCCACGTACGCCCGAATCCGTCCACGAAGCTTCCTTCCATCACGCCCGCCAGAATGCGGATGGTGTCTGCCGAAAGCGCCGTTATCGGCTGCACTCTGGGTGTTTCCGGGATCGGAGCCCGCGGCCGGTTCAGCACCCACGCACCCAAGCCTGCCAGCCCAGCCACTATCGCGGCGATACTCCACCACAGCAGCTTCCGCTTGGGCCCCGCTACCGCAGAGGGAACGTCCTCTTCAGTTGGAGGCGCCGTACCCGGAATTGGCGTGCGGGGGGCAGTCGCTGAACCCGCCGTATGAATTTCAAAGCGAGGAATGTACTGGCCTTGGGGGATCACGATGTGGACGGCGTGATTTGCGCCATCGTTTTGGTAGTACTCGGTGAGCCGCTCCCGGAGCCTGTGAAACTGCACTCGCACGCCGGAATCCTTCTTCTGGTCGAAATCCGGAGCCCGGCCCAGCGCTTCGACGGCAATTTCGTATTCCCTGACCAGCTTACCTTTGCCTTCGAAGTACTTACCGCACACGTAGTTCAGCAGGTGCGCCAAACCAGGAGCGCGATCGAAAATTCCCGATGCGAGGACCGTCTCCAGTTCGGATTTCTCTCTTTCGAAATCCCCTGTGACGAGCATAAAGCAATTATACGTAACCACTCAGCACTGTCGCATTCGGAATTGAGCTATCGCAACCCGACGGTGAGCATCCCCGGGCTATCGCCAAGTTCGCCGGCAGTTCCTCACGATTCAGTTTCGGGCAGATTACGAATGAGACCAACCGGTGCGTCGGCGAACGGCGACAGCCGGATCAATATCGCAGCTGCCGTTGGGACCACAACGGCGTTTATCGGGAGCATCTCAGCTTCAATCTTGGAAGGAGAGCCAACAGGACAATGCCAGGACGACGTGCGGGCAGAATACCGTCAACGAGAGTCCGATCGGAGCAACCTTGGGTCAAAGCGCGGCGTTCTCTTGGCTGCGCTGGGTAGGTCTAGACGAGTGGTGACGGACTATAACGGGCGTTGATTTGCGCGTTTTTCATGTTCAAATCGGTCCTTCTCTGGCAGAAGGGACCGTGCTCCTGCGAAAACTCGTCGAGCAACGATGCGGAGATTTTATCCATGTGGCGCGAGTCTCCCCCGATCAGTATATCGGGCGGTGGCACCTGTTAGTAAGCGTCGGCCCAGCTTGATCTCTCGCCGAACTTCAAACGGAAACGGCGGTACGACATGTCGCAGCGCGCGCGTACGTCGATAGAGACCCTAGTCCCCCGACACCGTCTCGAACGGCTGCTCGACGGGTTCCGCCGGCTTCGACGCCGCTAACTGGCCGATGGTCACGTGGATCTGCGGCATCGCGCCCGTCTCGAACGCGTCCGACAGCTTGTCGAGCTTTTCGCGCAACATCTCGCGGCGGAGTCTCGCTTCGAATTCCTTGAGCTGGTCTTCGATCGTCTTCGCCTTCTGCTTGTTGCGGATCATGTCTTCGCGGTAGCGCTTCAGGAAGTAGCCGATGGTTTCGACGCGGATCTTGATCGAGCCCGTCGGCTTGTTCTCGTCGATGTCCTTGAAGCAGAAGTACGGGGTGCCGGAATGCTCGACGATCTCTTCCACCACCGTGTAGATCGGGGCGTCGTGGCCGCACTTGAAGCTTGAGAGCTCCAAGGCCACCAGGTTCGGATGCCGCGCGACATACTTGGCGGCCCACACCTTGCGGCTGGTGTTTTCGCTGTACGAGTTCTTCCAGACGTCGGTAATCGCCAAGGGATGCGGGATCTCGCCGGCTTCCACTTCGTCGCCGAACAGGCGCCACAGGATGTCGTCGTCGATCGGCAGGCAGTCCTGCGTGAACACCGGGTAGCCGAGCTTCTGGAACTCTTCCAGGATTTCGTGGTTGCAGCCGGGGTCGTTGTGATACGGGCGGCCGAGCAGCACCACGCCCAGCCGGTCTTCGCGCTCCAACTGCTCCAAGACTTCGCGCGCTTCGGCGCGCATCGTCACGTTGTTGAACAGGTCGAGCGCGCGATAGCCTTCCTCGACCGCTCGCTTATTCTCCTCGGGCGACAGTCCCAGAATGTCTTTGAACTGTTCGTACATCTGCCGCTCGAGGAGGTCGGGCCGCGAGAGGTTGACGAAGGTGTCCAGGAACAGAACGCCTTTTTCTTTAAACAGATCGCCTTCCTTGGTGAACGCCGCCTTCACCGCTTCCGGCGTCGTGGCCACCGTCGGGCACGAACGGCTGGCCTGCACGGAGTGCAGGTCGCTGGTGAGGCAATCGATCATCGGGAAGAAAATGATGTCCAGCGGCTTCTTCGCGTGCACCTTGTAGAGCAGGTTGTGCACGTGCGGAATCCCCAGCTTCGAGGGGAAGCACGGGTCGATGGCGCCGCGCTTGGCGCCTTCCTTGTACAGCTCCTCGCTGGTGTAATCGGAATAAACAATGTTCTCGGCCTTGATGCCCAGGCTGGTGAAATAGCCCGTGAACACCGGGGTCTGCGAGTACATGTTGAGCACGCGCGGCATGCCGATGCGGAGAGAGCCGCGTTTCTTGATGAGTTCGGCGCGCTTTTTCTGCGCGGCGGTGATCTGGAACTTCGGCGGCGCATCGGCCACGAGCGGCATATCCGGCACGCGGAACACCGCCTTGGCCGCGATCTCGACGAAATTCGGATTTTCTTTCTTGACCTTGTCGAGATTGCCCTTGATCTGGCGCATCTCGTCGATGTTTTCAACCGTGCCTTTTTCGCAGGTGGCGATGATGAGCCGCTGCGCGCCCGCCTCGAGCGGCACCTTGGTCTTGACCGGCGGCTTGTAATCCGGGTTGACGACGCTGGTCTTGACGTCGATGAACGTGCGCAGGCACTTGTTCTTGCAGAAGTAACAGCGCGTCGATTCGTTGCGCGTGGTCTTGTACTGAATGTGCTGGCACGCTTCCAGGCCGATGAAGGTTGACTTGCGGCCATTGTCCCAGAGCCGCCCGGCTTCGAGCGCCGCGCCGATGGCGCCGGCTTCGCCGCAATGCTCGTGCACGATCACTTCCGGCTGCACGTCCTTGCCCTTGAAGCGCGATTCGATGAAATCCACCTGCGCCTTTACCGCGGCCAGGTTGTACTGCGTGCCGCCCTGCAGCAGGAAGCGCGTGCCGATCGCCGACAGGTTCGGAATCTGCGAAACGTACAGCCAGATGTTCTTCGGCAGCACGTTGCACAGGCCGGCCATGATCTCTTCCGGCTTCCATCCCTGGCGCTGGAAATCGACGATGTCACTCTGCATGAACACCGCGCAGCCGTAGCCGAACGACGGGAATCCCTTCGCGCCGAACGCGGTGTCGGCGTACTGCTCCACCGGCACATTAAAACCTTGCGCGGTGGATTGCAGGAAGTAGCCGTTGCCCGCCGAGCACTGCGTGTTGAGCTTGAAATCCTTCACGCGGCCGTGCTTCAGGATAATGATTTTGATGTCCTGCCCGCCGACGTCGCAGATCACGTCCACGTTGTCGTAGAAGTGCAGGCCGGCCTCGGTGTGCGCGACGGTCTCGACCAGCGCGGCGTCCGCGCCGATCACGTCCTTCAAAATGTCTTTCGCGTACCCGGTGGTGCCGACGCCGAGGATCTTCAGCTCCGCTCCCTGGTCGCGGATCTGCCGGTCGAGCTTTTGCAGCACTTCGACCGTGTCTTCGATCGGGTTGCCTTTCGAAAGCTGATAGGTTTTGGCGAGAATGCGCCGCTTGTGATCTTTGGAGATCAGCACGGCCTTGGTCGAGGTCGAGCCGCCGTCGATCCCGATGAACCCTTCCACCACTTCGCCCGGCTGGAACGTGGCGGGAACGAACTTCTTGTGGCGGTACTTCGCCTTGAACGCGGCCAGCTCTTCTTCGTCTTTAGCGAGCCCGCCGGTGCCGCCGCGCTTGGCTTTCTCTTCGTCGCGGCCGACGTTGATGTACCACTCGAGCTTGTCCCAACCGAGATACTGGCCGACGCCGTCTTCTTCCGTTTTGCCGAATTCGACCGCCCCGATCGCTGCGAAGTATTGCGCGTTGTCGGGCGTCTGGATGAGATCTTCCGGCGGCACGCCTTCGGGCAGCGGCGTATTGCGCTCTTCCCAGATCTTCGGGATGTTCGACTTCCAGCAATCGCGCATGCCCTTGATGTAGCAGTTGGGCCCGCCCAGCAAGAGCACCACCGGCTGCAGCGTGTTGCCACGCGTCAGCACGGAAAGATTCTGCATCACGATGGCTTCGAACAGCGAGGCCATCAGCTCATCCGGCGGCACCCCCATCTTCTGCAGGCCGTTGATGTCGGTTTCCGCGAACACGCCGCATTTGCCGGCCACCGGGTGCAGCTTCAGCCCCTTGTAGCCCATCTGGCACAACTGTTCCGGGGGAATCCGCAGCTTGGCGTTGATCTTGTCGATGACGGCGCCGGTGCCGCCCGCGCACTTATCGTTCATCGACGGGATCTTCTTCTTGCGCCCGGTCTCGGGATCTTTCTTAAAGATGATGATCTTGGCGTCCTGGCCGCCGAGCTCGATGACCGAGCCGCACTCCGGATACAGTTTTTCTACCGCGAGAGAGACGGCATTGACTTCCTGGACGAACTTCGCGCCCAGAAACTTGGTCATGCCGTTGCCGCCGGAGCCGGTGATGAACATGCGGCTGTTGGCGGCCGAGAAACCTTCAACCTCAGTCTCGAAGCGCTTGAGAAACTCCAGCACTTTTTCCGGCTGCTTGGTATCGTGCCGCTGATAGTCCTGCCAGACGATCTGGTCGGTCGCGGCATCGATCACGACGGATTTCACCGTGGTCGAGCCGACATCCATGCCGATGAGGAAATGTTTATCCATTGGGGATCTCAACCAGCTCTAGTTCTTTTCCGCCTTCATCCGGTCCGCGATGTGCAGCACGAAATTCGCGGCCTGCCCGACTACGCCTTTCGTGTGCGGCACGTGATACATCGGCCGCTTGGTTTCCGGATGCGCTTCCACCCACGCCCGGCACTGGTCCAGCGTCAGGCCGGTCCGTTCCAGGCACTCCGCGAATTCCTTCTTGGCCTTGTTCTTGGCTTCGCCGAGCGCCATCTGCACGCGGCTGTGCGCGTTGATCTCGCCCTCGCCCGACGTCTCGATGGGCAGGTAGATCATGTCCTTGTAATTGGAAACCACGGCCGATTGCGCGCCATCCGACTGCGTCGACGGCATGCACCCGAACGGCTTCAGCGACAGCACCATATGGGCCAGGTCTTTGTTCGAGTAGTAGATGTTTTTGGCGACTTCCAGGTGGCCCTCGCCGCCGCCGGCGCGCGAATTGTAGAACGGATGCCCAAGGCGCTGCAGTTCGTACTGATCGGCCAGGTGATGCGCGATGCCGCCCAGCGCGTCGACGATCTTGTGATACTCGCTCTTGAAGATCGCCTCGGCCAGCTTCAGCTTGGCCACCTTCTGGCGGTAATTGATTTCGATTTTGGTGCGCGTGCCCAGCTTCCAGATCGGCGGCAGCACCGCGCCTTCATCGAGTCCCTTGAAATCTTTGTACTTTTGGACCACCTGGTGGATCATGTACATGATCCAGGTGCCGATCGGCTCCACCAACACCTGCGCGCCCTCGCGCTGCAGGAAGTTGAACATATTGAAATTGCCGTCGCCTTCGGTGGTCTGGGCCCAGAATTCGCCGGTGATCTTGACGATCGGCTTCACGCGCAGGCGGTCGATTTCGATTTCGTTGAACCGGTCGCGGCAGCGCTGCAAAGCCGGGACGTATTCATCGCCCTTGATCTGGTTGACGAACTTGCCGATGTACTCGGCGGTATCGGAGAAGCCACCCAGGTACTTCGCCAGATTGCCTTCCAGCTTCCACGGCTGTTTCTTGCGGAATACCTCGTGGAGGTAATCCATCGTCTCATCGAGGATCTGGTCGGTTTGGCCCGCGTTCACTTCGTACGGCCGCAGCGCGTAGGCCACTTCGTTCATCACATCGCCGCAGTTGAGCGCGTTGAGAATCCCGAGGAAGAAATCGAGATTCATCTCGAGCCCGGCTTCGGCGTCGCTCTGGCTGAGGCCGCCCGACTGCTGGAACAGCAGCACGCGGAAGCCATCGAAGCCGGCATTGCGCAGCGCGAGGCGGTACTCCGCCTCGTACATGCCGAAGCGGCACGGCCCGCAGGCGCCCGCCGTGAAGAAGACGTAGCGGTCGATGATCTCCTGCTTGCTCAGCCCCTGCTCTTCCAGCGTCTGGAGATACTGCACCAGGTTGCCGACGGTGAAATAGGTCGGGTTGCACTGGCCGTTGTTGCCGTATTCTTTGCCGGTCTGGAATGCTTTGACATTCGGAGTCGGAACGGCCTCGGCGCGGTAGCCCAGTCCTTCGAGCGCGCCGTGCACCAGTTTTTCGTGTTTCCAGGTGAGCCCGCCGAACAGCAGCGTGGTCTGGCTGCGCTGCTCCTTGGTGAACGGCTTCTCGGTGGGCCGCTTGAAGTGATGGACTTCGCGCTTGACCACCCCCGCTTCCCGCTCCAGCCGCGCGCGTTCTTCGGCAAGCCGTTGCTGAATAATGTCTTCGATGGACGTCCCAATCTGGACCAGCCCCGCGGGCGGGTTTGCTTTCGGTTGGACAGGCTGAGTGCTCATAGTTAGACGACTCCGAATTTACGGCCATCTTGCCCGTTTAACCGATTGAAATAAATAGGTATTCATCGAATGGCGACTTTTCTGGGGCAACGGGAGAATCGGGGGGTTGAGCGGGCTTCCCCAGACCGGGCCCGGCCGCCCGGGATTCTGCCAAATTACTGAAACGGTTACCAGGTTCACGCAGCGCGAAGCGCCCCCGGGGTGTTGCCGCCCGCCGGCAAACGTTGATTTTCATACGGGAATTCGAGCTCCCGCCGGTTTCCGCGCGGCGCTACACTGGGCGGGAGGCCTTCATGAATCCGGCCTTACACGGCCCGGTCTTCCAGGAGAAGCTGCGGAGCCAGCTGGCCGACCGCCGCTCCCGGCTGCAATCGACCATCAGCGAACTGAATCAGCCGGTGGATCTGCTGCGCCTGCTCGCCGAGGTCGACACCGCGCTCAGCCGCCTCGATGCCGGGCACTATGGCGCGTGCGCCGTTTGCGGCGGTGAAGTGGAGGAATCCGACCTCGCCGCCAACCCGATGGCGGCCTATTGCGGCTGCCCTCTGACTCCCGAGCGGCAGCGCGCGCTCGAACGCGATCTCGAGATGGCCTGGCAAGTTCAGGCGGCGCTGCTTCCGCCGCTCGGGCTGTCGGCCGCCGGCTGGCAGACGCATTATCGATACATCCCTCATGGTCCGGTGAGCGGGGATTACTGCGACCTGGTCGTCGCCGATGGCGAAGGCTTATATTTCATGCTCGGCGACGTATCCGGAAAGGGCGTCGCGGCGTCGCTGCTCATGGCGCACCTCAACGCCGCGTTGCGCAGCTTCGCCCACCGCGGATTGTCGCCGCAAGCGGCGCTCGGGGAGGCCAATCGTCTGTTGACCGAGAGCACCGTGGCTTCGCACTATGCCACATTGGTGTGCGGCCGCGCGAACTCCTGCGGCGAGATCGAACTCGTCAACGCCGCGCACTGCCCCCCGTTTGTGGTCCGCGCGGGCGGAGCGGTGGAGACTGCGGAGGCTGCCGGGCTGCCGCTCGGGCTGGCGCTCGAGCGCGCCGTGACGCAATTTCCCGTCGAACGAATGACTCTGGGTCCGGGCGACACCTTGTTCCTCTACACGGATGGGCTGACCGAGGCGGTAAACTCCCGCGAGGAGGACTACGGCAAAGAGCGGCTCGCGCGGGTGCTCGCGGCTGGTTCGCAGCTGGGCTCCCGCGATCTGGTCGCCGCCTGCCTGGGGGACCTTACTCAGTTCCTGGCGGGCGCCTCGCTCGGCGACGATCTGACCGTGCTGGCGCTCCGGCGCGCCTGAAGCGATTTGAGCCGCGGGCTTAGACTAGTGAAGTGATCCGCACGCTGCTGCGCGCCCTGGGCCTGATCTACCTGATCGCGTTCCTGGATTTCGGCGTGCAGGCCGCCGGGCTGATCGGTTCCCGCGGCATTCTTCCGTTCGCCGAATATCTGCGGGCTGCCCAGTCTTCTTTCGGCAAAGCGGCGTACTGGGAGGTGCCCAGCATTCTGTGGTTGAGCCGGCGCGATGGCGCGCTCACCGCGGTTTGGGTGGCCGGCGCGATCTGCGCGCTGGCTGCGATCGCAGGCTACCGGCCTCGAATCGCTCTGGCGGCGTGCCTGGCGCTCTGGCTCTCGTTGTGCTCGGTCGGTCAGGATTTTCTCTCGTTTCAATGGGACGTGCTGCTGCTCGAAACAGGGTTCCTCGCGATCTTCGCCGACGAGTCTCCCGCGCGCGTGTGGTTGTTCCGATGGCTGATCTTCCGGCTGATGTTTTTCTCGGGCATGGGCAAGCTGCTCTCGGGCGATCCGTCGTGGCGGGGGCTGACGGCGCTGCACTACCATTACGAAACGCAGCCGCTGCCGACTCCGGTCGCCTGGTACATGTACCAGCTGCCGATCGCATTTCAGAAAGCGTCGACCTTGTTCGTCCTGGCGGCCGAACTGGCGGCGCCGTTCCTGTTCTTCGCGCCCCGTGTGTATCGGCTTGCGGGCGCGTGGATCACGATCGCGCTGCAGTTGCTCATTCTGATCACCGGCAACTATACCTTCTTCAACCTGCTAACGATTATCCTTGCGCTGTTTCTGTTCGTCGAGCCCAAGCGCGGACCGCGCGGGCGCTGGCACAGCGTGATCAGCGCGGCGCTCGTGGCGTTCATTGCGGTCACCTCCGGGCTGCTGGTGCTCGATCTGTTCGGCGCCGGCTCGCCGCCAGGCGGCGGAGCGATCCTGCACGCGGTCTCGCCGCTGCGCATCGTGAATCCATACGGGCTGTTCACGGTCATGACGGTGATGCGGCCGGAGATCCAGATCGAAGGTTCCAACGATGGCGCCACATGGCTGGTTTACGAGTTTCGTGACAAGCCGGGCGATGTAATGAGGCCGCCGCCGGTGGTGGCGCCGCACCAGCCGCGGCTCGATTGGCAGATGTGGTTCGCGGCGCTCGGCACGTACCAGGAAAATCGCTGGTTTACCAATTTCATGCTGCGATTGCTCGAAGGCGAGCCCGCCGTGCTGAAGCTTCTGCGGTCGAATCCCTTCCCGAATGCGCCGCCGAAATTCGTTCGCGCGCGCATCTTTCTTTATCACTTCACGCATTTCGGCGAGCGCGCCTGGTGGCGCCGCGAAGAAGAAGGTCTGTATTTTCCCGCCGCCAGCTTGCGGTAAGGGCGCTATTTCCGCGCGGTCCCATAATGGTCGACCAGCCGGTGCAGAGCGGAAGCGCGATCGATTTTGCCCTCCAGGTACGGCTGCCAGTCCTGTTGCAAAACGGGCAAGAGCCCGGCCCAGCCGCGCTCATACAGCCCGTTTGCAATCGCGTATGGGGAATATCCATCGAGATGGCGTGCCACGATCGCTCCGGTCGTGTAGAACAGGAGTCCGTGCCAGGCATCCTGGCGCGGCAGGAACTTCCCTTGCGCGCGAACTTCCTGGAACAGCGCATCCGCGACGGGCTTCACCAGCGCGTGCGACGCTTCGTGGAACAGCATCTCCAGCGCGGCTTGCCCCGCGTATCCGGGCGCCGTGCTGGAAATCGTGATGTGGGTAGGATTCAAGGTCGTGTACGCCCCCGCCCAGTTGGCATACTCGGCGACATCGGTGCGAATCGGATCCTTGGGCCAGGGGGTGCCGTAGACGGCAGATAATTCGCCGGTGAGCGCCGCACCGTACTTCTGAATGAGCGGCCGTACCGCTGCGATCCACTCCCGGTCAGTGCGCTCGTGTGCCGGCCACCAGCGTTTCCGGTATTCGGGAGCGGCCTCTTGCAGCACCGCAATCAACTCCGGCTTCAGACCGGAACCTTCGAGCGATGAGGCCGATTCGCGAACCGAGAGCGCATGGTTGATCGCTTCCATCTCGCGATCGAGCATGTCTTTCTTCACCAGGTTGGCGCGGTAATGGTCGAGCGCGCGCCGCCATTCGGGCGAATCGGCCGCGGCGGAAGCCTGCATCGCCTGTTCCAAGAGGAAATGATGCAGGTTTACCCAGAAGCCGCTGTGAAAGTCGAAGATCGGAGTGCTCTGGCTGTGCGCGGCGGGCAGCAGCAGCGTCGCCAGTAAAACACGAAAGAGCATCGCCGGGTCTCCTCCTGAGAGCTAGACGGAGAACCGGGCGAAAGCGTTGGCTCGATTCATGGAAGCATGCCGGCGATCGGCTTGCCCGCGGCCGGCACGGCGGCGGTGTAGTCCGCGCCCAGAAGCGCGGTTCATTCCGGTGCTCGCCTTCCGAGTCCTTTACGCGGCGGTCAACAGGACCGGCTCGCCCTTGGTGATCACGAGGGTGTGTTCGTAGTGAGCGGACAGGCTGCCGTCGGCGGTCCGGACAGTCCAGTGGTCGCGCTGCAAAATGCCGCGGCCGCCGCCTGCCGCGATGATCGGCTCGATTGTGATGACCAGCCCTTCGGTGAGCCGCGTGTGGGAACGCGGATCATGAAAATTGGGAACGCTCGGCGGCTCGTGGATGGTACGTCCGACGCCGTGCCCGCACAACTCGCGCATGACTGCGAAACCGCGGCGGCGCGTTTCCCGTTCCACCGCGCGTCCGATTTCCGACACGCGATTGCCGGCGCGCGCCACCCGCGCGGCGCTATGAAATGCGCTCTGCGCGCAGCGGACCAGGGCGCGGCCGGTCTCACTGGCCTCGCCCGCCTGCACCGTCACGGCCGCATCGGCGAAGTAGCCATCTTTTTCGGCTGCCAGGTCGAGTTTGACCAGGTCTCCGGAGCGGATCACGCGATCGCCCGGAATGCCGTGAATCGCTTCGTCATTGACGCTGATGCACAGCGCGCCGGGGAAGCCGTAGACCTTCGGCGGCGCCGATTCCGCGCCCGCGGCGGCCAGCACACGCGCGCCGATTTCCTCCAGTTCGCGGGTCGCGATCCCCGGGCGCAGCGCCGCGGCGGCCGCGTCCAGCGCCTGCCGGACAATCCGTCCGATGATCCGCAGCTTCTCAAACTCCGCCTGTGAACGAATGGACATGCGCTGCGCCTCTTTTTCAAATTAGGGTTACGTGTTGTGCCCCACCGCGTTCTTCAAGGGCTTCTGCAGCGCGAAGATCGCCAGTCCCGCCGCCACCGCCAGCAGGGCGATCATGCCGAAGAACGCTTCCTTCGACATCTTCTCGTAGAACGTGCCCAGATACCCGGTCAGGTAATTGCCGAAGAAATTCGAGAAGTACCACATGCCCATCAACATGCTCACCAGGCGCGCGGGGGCGACCTTCGTCACCAGGCTGAGACCGATCGGGCTCAGATAGATTTCGCCCAGCGTGTAGACCGAGGTGCAGCCCACCAGCCACAGAAAATTGATGCGCTGCTCGGGCTGCAGCCCGGCGGTGACGTAAATCAAGGGGAGAAACGACAGCCCGAGCATCGTGCAGCCCATCGCCATTTTCGTGACGCTGGGCGGTTCCTTGCCGCGGCGCGATTGCCAGCTCCAGAACATATTGAGCAGCGGGGTGAGCGTGAAGATGAAAAACGGATTGACGGCCTGGAACCAGGTCGACGGCATTTCGAAACCGAAGATGTGCCAGTCGGTGTTGCGGTCGGCGAATAGCTGCATGGTGTTGCCCTGCTGTTCGTAGACCGCCCAGAACACAATGTTCAGCAGCATGAGCACCACCAGCCCGCCGATGGCCTTCCACTCTTTGCCGGTAAGCGGCGCGTGCTCGGTTTGCGCTTCTTTGGCGCGGGTCAGCTCGTCCTTCGCCAGGAAGCGCTGGCCCCACAGGTAGAAGAAGATGCCAAATACCATGCCCACGCCCGCGGAAGCGAAGCCGTAGCCCCAGCCGTAGACCTGCCCCAGCGTGCCGCAAACCAGGGGCGCGATGAACGCGCCCAGATTCACGCCCATATAGAAGATGGTGAAGGCGCGGTCGCGCCGCGGGTCGCCCTGTGGGTAGAGGCTGCCTACCTGCGTGGAGATATTCGGTTTGAAACAGCCGTTGCCAAGAATGAGGAAGAGCAGGCCCGGAATGAACATCGATTCGATCGCCAGCAGAAACTGGCCGATGGCCATGAGCACGCCGCCGATGACTACGCTTTTGCGCTGCCCCAGGACGCGGTCGGCCAGCATGCCCCCGAAGAACGGCGTGAAATAGACAAACGCGGTGTACAGGCCGTAGATCTGCGATGAAAGCGGCTGCACCGCCAGCGGGCCGAAAACCGCCTCCAGGCCGTGCTGCAGGCTCATGAATCCGAAAACGTGGCTGGCGCCGGAGTGCACCCGGGGAATCAGGTAGTCCACCATGTACAGCACCAGCAGGGCGCGCATGCCGTAATAGGAAACCCGCTCCCACATCTCGGTGAAGAACAGGACGAACAAGCCCGCGGGGTGTCCCAGGATTTCTTTATGCTGGCGGACCGTGTCGACGCCGGAACGAATCATAGAACAGTCTCTCTTTCAAGGACGCGGGCCGGCTACTCCGGTTTCCGCCAGGGCATCGGTGAGAACGGCGACGCGGTCGAAGCCTTCGGAAACTGAAGGCGGCACCAGGCGGGCGGCCATTTTCTCGATGGCTTCCCCGGGGACCACGCGGCGGCGGCGCGCATTCCGTTCGCGGCACACCTCCAACGGGACATCGAAGAAGATCGCTTCGATTTCGCACCCATGGGAACGCCCGATCCCGATATACGGCTGGCGTTCTTCGGGAGTCAGGTTGGTGGCGTCGATGTAGGTCACCGGCCGGCCGAGCGCCAGGCGGTGCCGCAGCAGGTACCGCACGGTCTGAAACACCCGGTCGTGGATGGTCTGATCGGTTTCATCGTCGGCGAGCAGGCGGCGGATCGCGTCCGAAGACAGCGCCCCTGCGCGGATCTGCTCCAGGTAGGTGGACTTTCCCGACCCCGGCAGACCCACCAGCACCACAATGCGCATCTGCGAACATGATACCGTGCGGCGCGGGGAGTTACCGCGCAGGGAAAGGCCTTACAATGGTCCGACGGAGGTTGTGGATGGATCGTCGCAAAGCAATCGGGTCGGTGCTGGCGGGAGCCGCCGCGGCGGCCGCGGCGCGCGTCGCGCATGCCGCGGACAAGCAGATCGAGGTGTTCACCGACCATTGGCGCAAATCGAAAGACCTGACCCTCAAGGTGGCCGAAGCCATGCCGGCGGAGAATTACGATTACAAGCCCTTCGCCGATGCGCGCCCGTTCGGCGGCGAGTTGCAGCACCTGGGGCAGGCCGAGGGCTTCTATCTCGGCCAGCTAGGGAAAGGGCGCGGCCCGCAAGCGCCGCGCGGCGATACCACCAAAGAGAGCACGGTCCAATATCTGACTGCGTCGTTTGATTGGGCGATCGGCGTGGTCGGACAACTGACCAACGAAGACCTGACCAAGTCCTTCCCGATGGGGCGCGGCGGCTCGATGACGGGTCTCGACTTGTTGTATCAGGCGATGATCCACACCGCGCACACCCGCGGCTATGCCGAGATGTATCTGCGCAACAAGGGAATCACGCCGCCCCCGTACGCGGTCTAAGTCAATACGCCACGGCCGCGGAGTGAAGTCCCGCGGCGGCGCAGATGGCCTCGGCGGCCGGCCGATAGCCGTGCCGCGTGTCGATCATCAGATCGTAGAGCTGGGGGTCGCGCCAATCGAGGCCGAACTGCGCGCGCACGAATTCGCTTTGCGAGCGATCGTGCTCGCTGAGCAGGGACGCCAGGTCGGCCCGATCGCCGCCCATTTCGGCGGTTCGCTCGATCCTCACCGGCAGCGGAGCGCGCAGAAAAACGTGGAACACGTCGCGGTATCCGCGCAGGATACACTGGGCTCCGCGCCCGACGATCACGCAATCGCCCATCCGCGCCGCTTCTGCCATGACGGCGGCCCGTACCGGTAGTTCGTCTCCGGCGGCCAGCCGCTGAGCCAGGCCGTTCCAGGTCACTTCCTGGACGAGCTTGCGAAACCAGAGGTCGGAGTGCCAGGAAGCGGTTCCCGGCAATGCCGCCTGCGCGGCGCCCAGCACTTCAGCCAGTATGTCGTGATCCAGAATCCGCCAGCCCAGGCGATCCGCCAGCAGGCGGGCGATGGAAGTGGCGCCCGATCCGTATTCTCGCGTGATGGTGACGACGCGGGTCACAACGTATCGCTCGGAACACCAGAGTAAATCGGAACCGGATGGGAGTAAACCCCGGATAGTTCTATCCGGAGAGAAACAGATTACACGGTCACAGGTTCCGGCCGCGGCGCCGGCTGGCCGGCCAACAGTTCCAGGAAGGCCTGGGCGGCGCGATTCAACTTTTTGCGCTTCTGGTGAACGATCCCGATCGGCCGCACCAGTTTCGGAGCGTGCAGCTTCACGGCGACCAGCCGCCCCTGCTCGATTTCCGCCTGCATGGTGCGGGCCGGGAGAATGCTGATTCCGGAGCCGACCGCCACCGCCTCTTTGATGGTGTGGATGTTATCGAAGTGCATGGCGAGGTTCACTTCGACGCCTTCGGCTTTCAAGAACCGGTCGAGTTCGCGGCGAATCGAGAGATCTTCGTCGAAGCCGATGAAGGTCTGGCCGTTGAGGTCGGAGGGGTATACTTCCTCGCGGTGAGCGAACGGGTGCGACGGCGGCACCGCAACCTGCATCTGCTCGTCGCGCCAGGGGATCACGGCCAGGTCGCGGGTCGGCTCGGGGTAGCTCACCAGTCCCAGATCGGCGGCCTCGTTCCTCACTGCTTCATAGACCTTGTCGGGGCGCATGTACTCGACGTGCAGGCTGGCGGTCGGGTAGCGGGCGGAAAATTCCTCCTGCAAATGGGTCATTTCCGACAGGCCGATGGAGTAAATCGAAGCCACCCGGACCGCGCCCTCCACCTGGGCCTTCAACGATTCCAGGGCGAGTTCGAGTTCCTCCTCGCGGCGCAACACGTCGCGGCAGAACTCGTTGTAGATCTTGCCCGCCGCGGTGAGCTCCAGGGGGCGTTTACTTCGGTCGAGGAGTGTCACGCCGAGACGGCGTTCCACCTCCTGCACGTGCTGGCTGGCGGCGGATTGACTGACCCCGCAATGCGCCGCCGCCCGGCTCATGCTGCGGGTGGCCGCTATTTCCCTGAAAAGCTTCAGATCCCAGAATGGCACGGCACTATCGTACCATAAGCTGAGCTTATTTTGTAGATCGATATTTTTCTATTGCCTAATACTAGAGAAATTGGTAAACTGGGCTAACTTTCGGAGTTAACTATGAACCACGACCCCAGTGTCCAGCGCGGCCTGCCGGAAGCGCAGGGGCTCTACGATCCGCGCTTTGAACACGATGCCTGCGGGATTGGCTTTGTCGCCAGCATCAAAGGGCACAAATCGCACGACATCATCACCAAGGGCATTCAGGTTCTGATCAACCTGACGCATCGGGGGGCCTGCGGCTGCGACCCGGAGACCGGCGACGGCGCCGGCGTGCTGATTCAGGTTCCGCACGCGTTTTTTGCGCGCGAGTGCGCCAAGCTGGGGTTCACGCTGCCGCCGGCGGGCGAGTATGGCGTCGGCATGACCTTCCTGCCGGTGGAGCGGCATCCGCGGCTGCTGTGCGAAGGGATCATCGAACGGATCGTGCGCGAAGAGGGCCTGACGGTGCTGGGGTGGCGCGACACGCCGATCGACGGCACGGCGATCGGGCGCGTGGCGCGCGCCTCGCAGCCCTACATCCAGCAGATCTTCGTAGGCCGCGCCAAGGGCATGACGGAAGACGAGCTGGAGCGGAAGCTGTACGTGGTCCGCAAACGGTGCGAATCCGAAATTGCCGCCTCCGACGTCCCCGACAAGGCGTTCTTCTATATCCCGTCGCTGTCGGCGCGGACCATCGTTTACAAAGGCCTGCTGCTGGCGCCGCAGATCGCCAATTTTTATCCCGAGCTGAGCGACCCCGAAGTGGTGAGCGCGCTGTGCCTGGTGCACCAGCGGTTTTCGACCAACACGTTCCCGACCTGGCAGCTGGCGCATCCGTTTCACTACATTGCGCATAACGGCGAAATCAACACGCTGCGCGGCAACGTCAACTGGATGCACGCGCGGCAATCGGTGCTGGCGTCGCCGCTGTTCGGCCCCGATATCAAGAAGCTGTTTCCGATCATCCAGCCCGGCGGCAGCGATTCGGCGGCGTTCGACAACGCGCTCGAGCTGCTGGTGATGAGCGGGCGCTCGATCCAGCACGCCATGGCCATGCTGATTCCCGAAGCCTGGTCGAGCAATCCGCACATGAATCCGGAGAAGAGGGCGTTCTACGAATACCACGCCTCGCTGATGGAACCATGGGATGGGCCGGCGGCCATCGCCTTCACGGACGGCCGCGTGATCGGCGCCACGCTCGACCGCAACGGCCTGCGGCCGGCGCGTTATCTGGTGACTGACGACGACCTGATCATCATGGCTTCGGAGACCGGAGTGCTTCCCGTCAAGCCGGAGCATGTCAAGCTCAAAGGCCGCCTCCAGCCCGGCAAGATGCTGCTGGTCGACACGGTGGAAGGGCGCATCATCTCCGACAAAGAAGTGAAGCGCTCGCTGTACACGCGCAACCCGTACGAGCTCTGGATCAAGGAAAACCAGATCACGCTCGATCAGCTTCCGGAGCCTTCGCGCGAGCACGGCACCGATCACGACACGATTCTGTCCCGCCAGCGCGCCTTCGGCTACAGCGACGAAGACATCCGCATGATTCTCGCCCCGATGGCGGAGAAGGGCGAAGAGCCGATCGGCTCGATGGGCACCGACACGCCCCTGGCCTGTCTTTCCGACAAGCCGCAGCCGCTGTTCAACTACTTCAAGCAGCTGTTCGCGCAGGTGACGAACCCGCCGATCGATCCCATCCGCGAAGAAATGGTGATGTCGCTGCAGAGCTACATCGGGACCGAGCGCAACATTCTCGATGAAACGCCGCAGCACTGCCACACGCTGAAGCTGTCGCATCCGATCCTGACCAACACGCACCTGGAGAAGCTGCGGCGCGTGTCGCGGGGCGATTTTCTGGCGACGACGCTGCCGATGCTGTTTGCGGCCGAAGAAGGCGTCCGCGGGCTGGAGCGCGCGCTCGATCAGCTGTGCCGCCGCGCTTCGCTGGCCATCAAGTCGGGTTACACCCTGCTGATCCTCTCCGACCGCGGCGTGGACCGGGACTATGCGCCGATTCCCAGCCTGCTCGCGCTCGCCGCGGTCCACAACCACCTGGTCCGGGAGGAGACGCGCACTCAGGTGGCGCTGATCATCGAGTCCGGAGAGCCGCGCGAAGTCATGCATTTCGCGCTGCTGATCGGCTACGGCGCCAGCGCGGTCAACCCCTACCTGGCCATCGAGACGCTGGAAGACATGGTCAAGCGCGGCCTGCTGCCGCCGCAGATCACGTTTGAAAAAGCGCTGCTCAATTTCAAAAAGTCGGTCAACAAGGGCCTGCTGAAAACCTTCTCGAAGATGGGCATTTCGACCCTGCAGAGCTACCGCGGGGCGCAGGTCTTCGAGGCCATCGGGCTCAACAAGCAACTGGTCGACAAATATTTCACCGGCACGGTGTCGCGCGTCGAAGGCGTCAGCCTGGACGTGCTCGCCCAGGAAGCCGTGCTCAAGCACCGGCACGCGTTCTTCCCGGTGACCGAGTCGGATACCGAACTGGCGGTCGGTGGCAATTATCACTACCGGGTCCGCGGCGAGTATCACCTGATCAACCCGCTCACGATCTCCAAGCTGCAGCATGCGGTCCGGCAGGAGAGCCCGCAAACCTTCCGGGAATACACCGACCTGATCGATAAGGAAAACAAGCAGCTTTGCACGCTGCGCGGCCTGCTGGAGATCAAGAAGTCGGACAGGCCGATCCCGATTGAAGAAGTCGAGCCGGCCAAGGAGATCGTCAAGCGCTTCGCGACCGGAGCGATGTCGTTCGGCTCGATTTCGAAAGAGGCGCACGAGACGCTGGCCATCGCCATGAACCGGATGGGCGGCAAGTCCAACACCGGCGAGGGCGGGGAAGACGAGGCCCGCTTCCGGCCCGATCCCAACGGCGATTTGCGCCGCAGCGCGGTCAAGCAGGTCGCTTCGGCGCGCTTCGGGGTCACGACCAATTATCTGGTCAACGCCGACGAACTGCAGATTAAGATGGCGCAGGGAGCGAAGCCCGGCGAAGGCGGCCAGCTTCCCGGCCACAAGGTGGATAAGGAAATCGCGCGCGTGCGGCATTCGATCCCGGGCGTCGGGCTCATCTCTCCGCCGCCGCACCACGATATTTACTCGATCGAAGACCTGGCGCAGCTCATCTACGATCTGAAGAACGTGAATCCGCGCGCGCGCATCTCGGTCAAGCTGGTGGCCGAAGTCGGCGTAGGCACGGTAGCGGCCGGCGTTTCGAAAGCGCACGCCGATGTGGTATTGATCTCCGGCGATTCCGGCGGCACCGGGGCTTCGCCGCTCAGCTCGATCAAGCACGCGGGCGTTCCGTGGGAGCTGGGCCTGGCTGAAACCCAGCAGGTTCTGGTGTTGAACGACCTCCGCAGCCGCATCCGCGTGCAGACCGACGGCAAGCTGCAGACCGGCAGGGACGTCGTGATTGCCGCGCTGCTCGGCGCCGAAGAGTTCGGCTTCTCGACCGCGCCGCTCATCTCGATGGGTTGCATCATGATGCGCAAGTGCCACTTGAACACCTGCCCGGTCGGCATCGCCACGCAGGACCCGGCGTTGCGCAAGAAGTTCGAAGGCAAGCCCGAGCACGTCATCAACTTTTTCTTCTTTATCGCCGAGCAGGTTCGCGAATACATGGCCCAGATGGGCTTCCGCACATTCGACGAAATGGTCGGCCGCGTCGATATGCTGGATGCGCGGCATGCCATCGAGCACTGGAAGGCCAAGGGTCTGGATTTGTCGGTGCTCCTTTACAACCCGCCGACGCCCAGCCGCATCGCGCGCCGGTGCGTGCAGCCGCAGGATCACGGCCTGAGCCAGGCGCTCGATTACAAGCTGATCGACCACGCGCGCGACGCCATTGAAAACGGAACGCCGGTCGAAATCAAGCTGCCGATCCGCAATGTGCACCGCACCGTCGGCGCCATGCTTTCCGGCGAGATCGCGCGCAAATATGGGTCCGCGGGCCTGCCGGAGGATACCATCAAGTTCCAGTTCACCGGTTCCGCCGGCCAGAGTTTTGGCGCGTTTCTGGCCAAGGGCGTGACGCTCGAACTCGAAGGGGACGCCAACGATTACGTCGGCAAAGGCCTGTCGGGCGGCAAACTGATCGTCTATCCGCCGCGCAACTCCACGTTCCTTCCGGAAGAAAACATTTTGATCGGAAACGTGGTGCTGTACGGGGCGACCAGCGGGGAAGCGTATTTCAACGGCATGGCCGGCGAGCGATTCGCGGTCCGCAACTCCGGCGCGACCGCCGTGGTGGAAGGCCTGGGGGACCACGGCTGCGAGTACATGACCAACGGGCTGGTGGTCGTGTTGGGCAAGACCGGCCGCAATTTCGCCGCCGGCATGAGCGGCGGCATCGCCTACGTGCTGGATGAGAAAGGCGATTTCGCCGAGAAGCGCTGCAATACCGCGGCGGTGGACCTGGAGCCCGTGGCGAGCGATGAAGATGTCCGTGTGCTGTACGATCTGATTGCCAAGCACGTGGCGGCGACATCGAGCCCGCGCGGCAAGTGGATCCTGGAGAACTGGGACCAGATGGTGCCGCGCTTCGTGAAAGTCTTCCCGCACGAATACAAGCGCGTGTTGGGCGTGCCGCGCCTCAGCGAAAAGCTGGCGGCGACCGCGTAATCAGACGCCACTAGGAATTTCTGACGATGGGCAAAGCGAGCGGTTTCATGGAATACACGCGGGAGATGCCGCAACGGCGTCCGCCCGCCGAACGGATCAAAGACTGGTTCGAGATCTATCTGCCGTTCCCGGAGGACAAGATCCGGACGCAAGGGGCGCGCTGCATGGATTGCGGCGTGCCGTTCTGCCACACCGGTTGTCCGCTCAACAACATCATTCCCGACTGGAACGATCTGGTGTACCGGGGACGTTGGAAGGACGCCGTCCGGCAGCTGCACGCGACCAACAATTTTCCCGAGTTCACGGGCCGCATCTGCCCGGCGCCGTGCGAAGCCGCGTGCGTGCTGGGCATCAACGAGCCGCCGGTCACCATCAAGCAGATCGAAAAGACCATCATCGACCGCGCGTTCGAGGAAGGCTGGATCCGCCCCGAGCCGGCTCCCTATCGCACGGGCAAGCGGGTGGCGGTCGTGGGCTCCGGCCCCGCCGGGCTGGCTGCCGCGCAGCAACTGGCGCGCGCGGGCCACGACGTCACGGTGTTCGAAAAGAACGACCGGATCGGCGGCCTGCTGCGCTACGGGATTCCGAATTTTAAGATGGAGAAGCACCTCATCGACCGCCGGCTCGAACAGATGCGGGCCGAAGGGGTGCGGTTCCAGGCCAACGCGCACGTCGGCGTGAATGTGCCGGTGCAGGACCTGCGCAAGGATTTCGACGCCATCCTGCTGGCGGGCGGGGCCGAACAGCCGCGGGATTTGCCGGTGCCCGGGCGCGAACTCAAAGGCATTCACTTCGCCATGGAGTTTCTGCCGCAGCAGAACCGCCGCTGCGAAGGCGATACCGTTCCGTCCGAGACGGCGATTCTGGCCACCGGCAAGCGCGTAGTCATCATCGGCGGCGGCGATACCGGCGCCGATTGCCTCGGCACCAGCCACCGCCAGAAGGCGGCGCACATCACCCAATTTGAATTGCTGCCCAAGCCGCCGGAGGAGCGCTCGCCGCTCACGCCGTGGCCGCTGTGGCCGATGCAACTCCGCTCGGAAAGTTCGCACGAGGAAGGCGGCGTCCGCGACTGGAGCGTCTCCACGGTCAAATTCACCGGCGACGAACACGGCAATGTGAAACAGTTGCATGCGGTGCGGGTCGGGCCGCCGCCGAAATTCGAGCCGCAGCCCGGGACGGAGTTCACCATGGACGCCGACCTGGTGCTGCTCGCGATGGGGTTCCTCGGCCCGGTCAAGAACGGCATGATCGAGCAGCTCGGGCTGAAACTCGACAACCGCGGCAACGTCGCTACGGACCAGAACTACATGTCGTCGGAGACCGGCGTTTTTGCCGCCGGAGACATGCGGCGCGGCCAGTCGCTGGTGGTCTGGGCGATCGCCGAAGGGCGCAAGGCCGCCCGCGCCATTGACGTTTACCTGATGGGCGACAGCCGGCTGCCGTGAGCCGGCGCCGGATCGCCTCTGCTACTGGCCGCCTCCGGCGGCCCTCACGGACGGCACCGGATAATCCCGCGGATCGAGATTCGCCAGATGTTCCGAGGGCAGAAAATCGTGGTCCTCATAGGTGCTCTGTAAGTCGTCGCGGCTGACCACGCCGGCGAAGTCCGGCTTCTTCGCCGAATCGTAAGCGGCCTGCCAGAGCATCCCCAGCGTGCGGGCGCCGTCGGCAATGCACTGCAGCGTCCCTTGCTGGCAGGCGTTCCACAAACCCTGGATGACCTTGGCGCTTTTGCCGCCTCCAAGCGTGTTGTAGGTCTGGCAGATTTTCGCCGGGGGCAGGTATTTGTGCACACGCGCCATCAGGTCGATGGCCGCCAGCCCCGCGTCGCAACCGCTTTGCAGATCGCTCGCGTTCCGGCTGATCGGCGCCAGTTTGATGTTTTTTGACGAAGTCAGTGCCTTTGTCAATTGCGGGGCGAACCGGTCGATCATTTTCTCTTCATACGTGCTATGAACGCCGGTCGCCGCGCCATCGAGACCATCCGCGTGCATGGAGCTGTGCAGCGGCTGGCAGGCATCGCCGATATAGTGGGCGAGAATTCCGGCGGCGCACAGGAACTTCGTTTTCGATCCGTTGCCCTCCTGGCGAAACTGGATCATGGCGTCGAAGATCTGCCAGACGCGGAACGGCAGCGAGCCCATGTTCACGGTCTTGCTCTTGCTCTGGTCGGCGGCGGGCTTCGGAGCGGAGCGATAGAAATCGAGCCACTCGTTGAGATCGAGCCGCCGCGCCGGCGTGCCGCAGAGGTCGAACAAAGTCCGTCCATCCGCGCCCGGCAGGTCCATATCGGCATAGTGATTCCAATTTTCCTGCGGCCGCACGGCCTCTCCGCCGCGGTTGATGTTCGATTTCCAGACCACATCCGGCACGTCGGCCAGAGGCACGAAGCTGTCGGGAGACGGTTTGATGCTGCCGCTGGCGATGGTATCGACCGAATAGGTGAGCTGTTCCAGGTTCTGCTGCAGAAACGCCTTCAACGGTCCGGAGGTGGAGGCGATCGCCAGCTCCGCGATCTTGTAGTGTCCGACCGCTCCCCAATATTGGGGCAATTCCGCGTTCAGATCGGCGACCACATCCACGTCGAGTTCGCGGCACGCGACCGAGACCGAAGCCGCCAGCGCGTACTGCGTATAGCGGTCCGGGCCGGAATCCGACAGCTTCTGCCCGCCCCACTGGATCGCGAACGGGCGAAAACGCAGCGGAGAATCGGCGGCTCGCGCCGGCGCCGCGCCTTTCTTTGCGGCTGTTTCGGAAGCGCGGTTCTGCCGCGCCGGCAGCATCTCCGGATCGATGCACCACAACGTGCCGGAATCGCCGGGCATGGTGTTCATCGGTTTACCGCCGCGGCCGCCGATCAGGAAATCGGAAACGTAATCCACGCCGCCGATCGTTCGATACCGGTAAAACAGCGCCTTGATCTCGCCCTCCAGCCGGCCGGAGTGAGCGCCGTGCGCCACCACCTTGCATCCAATCCAATCCAGGCTGGCGGTGGTGGAGTTGAACTCGATCAGTGGACCCAGCACGCCGAGGCCGAAGATCTGCGCGGTCCAATCGGTGATGTCCTCGATCGCGACGAGAGCTGCATCCAGGTTGCTTCGGGTATCGGCGCCCGACAGCCCGGGGTACATCTTGGTGAACTCGGCGCTGCGGATCGATTTGGAAGTGGCGCGCCCGATCTCGCGCGCCTGGCCGTTGACCAGCGTGTAAATCTTCTGGCCGGGATCGCCGGCGACATGCTGATTGGTTAGCGCATAGAACTGGCTGCCGTCGGTCACCAGACAGCCGACGGAGCCGCGGTGCTCCTGGCCCTGCACCTCGGTGATCACGGGATATCCGCCGCCGAACGTCCCGGTGCTGAAGGTGTACGGGTGCAGGGCGTCGCTCTCCCCTTCAAACGTATTCGCCTGGACGACACAGGTCGGGATCACGCGCCCGTCCGGCAGATAGAGAAAGGGCGGGACCATCTGGTCCTGCGCCTTGGCGGCGGCTTCCGGTTTCAACCACTCCTTGACGAACACCAGCACGCACGGCCACGACCAGGGCTTGACGGACGAATTTTCCATCGTGCGTGCCTGCGATTTTTTGCCGCGCTCCCTGGCGGCCGCGTCCCGGACATCGTGGAATTTATCGTGGTCGAGATCGCCTTCGCGGATCCGGTACAGGCCGATCGCGGTGGCGAAGACGTTTTCCATGTGGGTCAGGTGGATGTGGTAGGCTTCTCGAGCTTCCAGCAGGTCTTTCACCGAAAGCGAGGCATAATGGCGCGCGTAGGGATCGAAGTGGGTAGACATTTCCCTTCTCCTGGCGGAATCGCAAATCAAATATATATCAACCGTGAATAAATCAACGTTTTAAATTGATTTCAGACGAAAAACCATGTGCGGAATCGCACATGGCCGCGGGGCTTGCCCGGCCTGTGGAGGACGGCGCAAGCCTCGGCTTCAGCGCCGGCGTTGTGCTTTACGGCCGCAGAGTCGCGATCACGCCCGCATGGTCGGAGGCGTAAGGAGGCAGGAAATTGGTGGGAGCCAGCATCAGCTCCGATCCGTTCACCTGCAAGCCCTTCTCGAAAAACAAATCAATTCGCTCGAGCGGCGCAGCCGGGCCGTAGAACGGCGGAGCAGGGAACAGATCCTGCTCGTAATAAGGCCACGTCAACCCCGGGTCCGCGCTGTGCGTCAGCGGCCAGACCTCTTGATATCCCGCGGCCCGAATCACACCGGCGGTGGGGGTAGCGTCCAGAAAGTGGCCGCCATTGGCATCGGAGTTGAAATCCCCGCAAATCACCACCGGGACCTCCACGTGGCGCAGCGCCGCCAGCAGCTCCTGGGCCTGAGCCACCTGCACAGCGGTGGCCGCGGGAACGCCGGGGATCGCGCTGGTGAGATGCGTCGTCACCAGGCGGAAGTGCCGGTTCCGGGTATGCACCTCCGCGGAAATCCAGCCGGCGGAAATCGGCAGCCCCTCGAAATTGAAGACGGCGTCGAACAGGTGCGTGTGGACGTCGGAGAGGTGCAGCTCCGGCGGGCGGGAATCCGCCCGGATCAGCAGCGCATTGCGATCCGTGAACCGTACCGCGGCTACGTGAGAGCCGGGCAGCGCGACATCGTTCACGTTGTTCAGCGCCGCGAGCTGGTAAGGCGCGCCGGCTTGCGCCAGCGCGGCCAGCAGGAGGTCGAGCTGGTCGTAGACAATGCTGGCCTGGGCGGGAGCGGCCACGTCGATCTCCCACCGCGTGGCCTCCTGCAGCGCCACCAGGTCCGGCTTTTGCTGCGCGATTTTGGCCGCCAATGCCTGGGCGCGCTCCGGGATATGGCTGGCTTGCAGTTCCGATGCCGTCAGATCCACCGCGTCGGCCACCGAAAGGCTGGGAATCAGCCCCAGCTTCGCCGCGATGACGTACGACTGGTCCGTTCCGGCATCCATGTTCTGAGTCAGAATCGCGACCTGGAAGGCTCGGTCGTTGTCCCGGCTGTCCGCGCGCAGCCACCCGGTTGCTGATAAGGAAAGTATGGCGAGTGCCGCAAATCTGCGTCTCATGACCCCTCCTTCGATCGGAGTAACGCGCCGGTCCGCTCCCTACACCGCTCGCGTACTGGCGCCCCACAATTCGCGCGAGGCCAGCGCCGCGCCTTCCGCCAGCGCCTTCAGCTTGGCCCACGCGATTTGCGGGTGCACCCGGGCGCCCATGCCGCAATCGGTTCCGGCGATGACGTTCTCGCGGCCGACCAGCCCGGCGAAGCGCACGATCCGTTCGGCCACCAGCTCCGGATGCTCGACCACGTTGCTCGCATGGCTGACCACGCCGGGTATCAGAATTTTGCCGGCCGGCAGCTTCACGTCTTTCCAGATCTTCCACTCGTGCTCGTGACGCGGGTTGGCCGCTTCCACCGAGTAAGCGCCCGCTTTCACCTTGAGCAGCAAATCCACCACGTGCTTCAGCGGAAGGTCATGGGTGTGCGGGCCGTGCCAGCTTCCCCAGCAGATGTGATAACGCACGCGGTCTTCCGGCAGCCCCTCGAGCGCATGGTTCAGCGCATCCACCGTTTCGGCCGCGATCTTCCGGTATTCCTCGATACTCGGCGGCGGCACGATCATGTCATACGTGTCGGGCAGCGCCGGGTCGTCGATCTGGAGAATGAATCCGGCATCGACGATGGCCTTGTACTCGTGCTTGATCGCGTCGGCCAGGGCGAACAGGTATTCTCTTTCGCTCGGATAGTATTCGTTGTAGAAGAAGTGGTGCAGCCAGCCGGGCGCCAGCACGCACATGAAGGTTTCCTCCGCCTTCACGTTGGCTTCGGCCAGCGCGGCCTTGAAAAATTCCAGGTCGCGCTTCACTTCGTCGTGCCCGATGTATTTCACCGGCCCGTTGCAGATGGCGCGTTCCGCGGGCGCGGGCATGAACTGCAGCTCGCTGTAAAACTCCGCGAACTCGATGCGCTCGTTGGTATGCAGCGCCATGAACGGCGCCTCCCCCGGCTTCAGCTTGCGGCTGGCCAGGCCGCTCAGACGCCGGCCGTAATAGGTGACGCCGCCAAACCCGATTTTCCCCAGTTCCCCGTCGCTGATGATATCGATGCCGGCGGCCGCCTGCTTGCGCAGGACATCGACGATGCCGCTGCGCACCATCGGCACCAGCTTGTTCATGTCGAGCGAGTGCCCGGCGATGATCCCGCGGGTCATTTCCATCAGCTCGCGCGGGCCGTCCAGGCGTCCTGCATGCGTCGTCAAGATCCGGTTCGTGCTGCGTTTCATTACGGGTTCACTCCGGGTTTGATGTGGCCTTCGAACAGGTCCTTATTATTTTCCTCGCAGGAGTATTCCATGATCTGCCAATCCGGCCGCAGCGTCCAGACTCGCACGCTGTCCCATGGCTTCGTATATGTCTTTGGATCGTCAATCGTGATCACGTAATCGATGTGCCCCAGGTCGCGCCGCTTGAAGCGTTCGATGGTGTGGAGTTGATCGCTCACGGGATGGCCGATGGTATCCACCCGCGTTTTGCCGTTGAAGGCGATGGTGTCGATCACGAGCGTATCTCCCTCCCAGTGCGCCACCGAGTTGCCGAACCAGGTCGGGTCCGGATCTTTGGGATGATCGACGCCGATGGGCGTTACGTGAAACCAGGTGTTCTGCTCCCAGAGGAAGGCGATATACTTTTCGTCCTGCATGATCTGGACCGGGTGCGGGCCGCCCACCGACCGCAGCAGCCCGAAGGGCAGGCAACTGCCGGCGTAATCGCCTTTGGAGGCGTCGTAGCTTTCCCACTTCTGGCGGCCCCATTCCGTGAACGGAAGGTTCTTCACTCCCTTGCAGCACCGCTCGTCTTTGGTGACGTCGGCCATGCGGGGAGTCTGCCAGACGCCGCGGAAATCGGGCTTGCCGTTCCACAGCCGCGGCGCGGGTCCGGCCGGCGGTTCATAGGGCTTCTCCTGCCCGGACGCGAGCGGCGCAAGATACAAAGCCGCGGCCGCCGCCGTCATCAGAAAACTGCGTGTCACATGATGCATGGGGGTCTCCTGTCAGCGTGCTGCCCGCGCGACTTCCGGCGGCGCGTCGATCGCCAGAGCCAGTGCCCGCGCGGCCCAGCCCGTCGCCATGGTTGAAATCCACTGATCGTGCCCGTAAGGAAAGCCGCTGTCGAAATAGGGCTGAAATTTGGTGGCGCGGCTCGCCACATGCCACGATCCGTCGCCGCTTTGGGTCGAAAGCAGGAACTGCACACCCTTCCGATACGCATTCCCGGCCGGGCTCACGATGCCGGCTTCGGCCAGGGCGCACAACGTCATCCCGGTGGCATAGGCGTCGCTGGCGAAATTCTCGCGCTGCGCCCATCCGCCATCCGGCCGCTGCCGCGCCAGGATCGGCTCGGCGATCTTGCGAAGCTCCGCGCGGCTGCCTCCCGCCGAAGCGACCCCGATCAACACCATGTCGCGGTCTTCGAGCGTCACGGGCGCGGCATGCAGCAGCCACTCCCTCGCGCGCTCGATCCGCTGATTCATCTCGGCGGCGCGTCCCGGGGGGCCGAACGCTTTCAGCGCGCGCAGCCCCATGGCGGTTCGCGAGAAACTGCTGTCCTGCATCGGGCTGCGCGAGTATCCGCCGAGGTGCCAGCTGCCATCGGCGGCCTGCTGCATCGCCAGATTGGCGGCTAGGAAATCGGTCTCGCGGTCCGGCTTGTATCCGATGCGCACCAGCTGCTCGGCCGCGTACAGCGCATTGTCGGCGCCGCCCAGCAGGGCCGGGCCTTCCATCGCGTTGGGGCCCGTCGGATTCAACGTCACGGTCTGCCGGCGGCGCTGCTCGGCGGCTCTCTCGTCAATCGCAATTCCCTTGGCCTGCGCCGCGGCCGCGGCCAGATCGGCGGCCACCTGTTCGTGGCAGGCAAAACAGGCGCCCTTGCTGAAGAACTGCGCGGTCGTGCGCTCCAGCAGCCGCACGCTGCGCTCGACGGCCGTCCGGACGTCCGGAGTGACCCCCGTGGCGGCGGCCGGCGTAACCAGACCGCTCCGGCTTCCGCCCAGTTCCTGAATGACGCCGGGCGTGCCGATCTTGCGCGCCCAATCCAGCGCCGTCTCGCCCTCCAGGTTCTTCGCCGCCGTATCCGCGTGATGCCGCAACAGCAGCCGCACGGTTGCCGGGTTCTGCCGGTCGGTGCCGATGGCGAGCATCAGGGGCGTGAAGCCGCGCACGTCCGCGACATTGACTTGCGCGCCCGCGTCGAGCAGGGTTTTCACCACCTCGGTGGGCGCGAATGCCGCTGCCGTCAACAGCGCGGTAAACCCGCCGAACGCGACGACGCCGTTCTTGACCGGCGGCAGATTTTCGCGCATCGAAACGGCATTCACATTCGCACCGCGCGCCAGCAGCAGTTTCACGGCCGCGAGATTCCCATTGCCGGCGGCGTTCATCAAAGGCGTCCAGCCGATGAACGTGTCGGCGAGGTTCACGTCGCCGCCGGCCGCCGCCAGGGCGCGCAAGGCCTCGGTATCGTTGCCGAAGGCCGCGGCATTGAGCGCCGTCCAGCGGCGGTTGTCGGCCGCATGGACGTCCGCGCCTTTGGCGAGCAGCAGCCGAACCGCTTCCGCGGACGGATTCGTGAACGCGGCCACAATCAAGGCGGTGCGGCCGCTTCGGGAATGGATGTTTGGATCCGCGCCGTGGTCGAGCAGCAGCCGCACCTTTCGCGGATCCGCCACCGACCAGAGCAGCGCGGTCGAGCCCGCGGTGTTCTGTGCATTGACGTCGGCGCCCCGCGCGAGGAGCAGCTGCATGGCTTCGACAGAGCCGGCCTCGGCGGCCGCCATCAGCGGCGTGATTTGCCGGCTATCGGCGGCGTTCGGGGAGACGCCTTGATCGAGCAGCGCCGCCAGCGCCTGCAAATCGTTGGCGCGAATCGCCGAGTATAAGCGGTCCGCATCGCCGGCCGCGCGCGCGGGCAGGGAAGCCGCCCATAATGCCAGCAGAGCCGCCAACCAGGTTTTCGACATCCACCCCTCGATTCGGGGCTATTATATCAACCGCTTGCCCGGAGAGAGTTTTCCGGTCTCCGCGTCTCGGGGTGACTCGATTGTGCGGTCACAGCACTTCCAGGGCCGGGTCTACCGCCGCCGCCTCGGGCTTGCCGAGGTTTTCGATGTGTCCCTTTACCAGATCCAGGTCCGGGGGCGCCGGCTCGAGCTTCAGATAATTTGCCATGTGCTCCTTCGCGCCCGCGGTATCTCCCTTGGCTTCGAGAATCCGGCCGAGCACGTATTCCGCGCGCGGCAAGTGATGGTAGGGATCGAGCTGGATGCCCTGCTGCACGCTGGCTTCGGCGGAGTTCAGATCCTTCTTCTCGTATTGCGCCACGGCCTGGTGAATGTACAGCTCCGGGTAAAGGTGCTTCACGTCCACCTTGATGCCCTCGGCGGCCGTTTGGGCCGCGCAGTCCCAATCCTTGGTTTTCAGGCAGAGCCGGGCCAGCGTCACGTACGGCTGTAGAAATTTCGGGTTGGCTTTGAGGGAGTGCTCATAGGCGTCGCGCGCTTCCGAGTTCTTGTTGAGGCGCTCGTCGACGACGCCCAGGGCGTGCCACCCTTCGGCGAATTTCGGAGAGGCCTTCACCGCCGCTTCCAGTTGGCTGCCGGCTTGCGCGAAATCGGGCGTATCGAGCGCCTTCATCGCCGCGCTGAACGGTCCTTTCGCCTTGAAGGGAATGTTGTCGCTCGAAACCACGATCGCGTACGGCTCCGGAACCTTCTTGGAAAGGATCAGCGGAGGCAGCGTGTGGGTGGTATCGTGCGACGTTTGGTTGATCCCGGAGATGTCCTGGCTGGTGGAAACGTAGCCGGCATGGGTGGCCCGAATCCAGCAGGTGCGGCTGCGAAAGGCATCGATCTCCATGGTCCAGATGAACTCGCCCTTCTTGTTGGTGATCGGGCCGGGCGCCGAACCTTGCAGATCGCTGCAGACCTGCTCGATCCCCACGGTGAACGGCGGCGGCGAGCCGTCTTCCATCGTGACCTTGCCGCTGACAATCACCTTGTAAGTGTCAGCGATGGCGGGCGTTTGAGAGATCAAAAAGCCTGCCGCCACGCCGAGCCCGCAGAGCGAGCGGACGCGCACCATGAGCACCTCCTTGCGTTTTTCAACCTATACCACAACCAGCCAAGACGCGGGACTCGGCGAGACGGTTACGGCAGGCGGGAGTTCAAATAAAAAAGGCCTCGCCGCGGCGCGGCGAGGCCTCGTGAAAGTTTACTGCGGTTAGAAGGTTACGCGGGCCACCAACTGGCCGCTGCGGGGTTGAGTGCCCGCGCCGCCGAGAGTATTGATATAGCCGTAGCCATTGGTCAACACTCCGTTGGTGTAAGCGGGAGCCGTGAGCGTGTTAGTACCGAAGATCCCGCCAACGGCCGGCATCGACAGGAACGTCCGGTTGAACACGTTGTAGAACTCCGCGCGGACGTTGAGCACCACGCGGCCTTCCTTGGCCAGCGGGAAGTTGCGCCCGAGGCTGAGCGATTCCTGCGGCTGCCGCTGCCACCGGTAATTGTTGTAGTAGGCGGCGGCCGTGCCGAACTGGCCCGGCGCTGCATCAGTCCAGGCGTTCGGGTTCAGCGGAAGCGTGGTCTGCGGGTTGAAGCAGTGGCAGTTCGGATCGACGTTAAACAGCGGCTGCCCCGGAACCCGGTTCTCGAACGTATTGCCGCCGCCGAAGATGGCGGGGTTGTTCGATGGACCGCGCGCCAACTGCGTCAGCAGGTTGTTGCTTGAGGGCGGAGTCGGGATTACCACGCCGCTCTGGTACCGCAGCACGCCGCCGAAGGTCCAATCGCGAGCCACCCACGACAAGGCCTTGAATCCCTTGCTGTCGGCCTTGAAACGCGGAGTGATGTAGTTGAACGACACCACCAGCATGAACGGCCGGCTCAAGCTCGAGATCTGCTTGTTCTGGTTGCGGTTGAACACATCGTTGATCAGCATCGGTCCCGGCGTGAAGTAGGACGTATCGGAGTTGGCGCCGAGCGTCAATTCCTTCGCCCAGGTAAAGGCGCCCTGCAGATCCAGCCCGTGCGAGAACCGCTTGGTCAGCTTGGCCTGGAGCGAATCGTACCAGGTGTCGCCGAGCGGCGGTCCGAGGAATGGCGGCACGCCGCCCCACTGCGGGTACGGCCGCAGCGCCTGGTTCAGCGGCTGCGTGGCCGGGAATCCGGGATACACGGCCGGAACCGTCAAAACCGGCGCGGCCCCAGCCGGGGCGATATTGACCACCTGGAACTGCGGGAAGCGCGCCTGCACCGCCGGGGAATTGATCGGGGTGGTCAGCAACGCGCGGTCCGCCGGGTTGTTGATATTGATTCCCCAGTTCTGCAGCAGCCCTTGCGGCGTGAGAGCGTTGTAGTTGACATCCGCCAGCACCGGAGCTGTCCACCATACGCCGCGGTTGCCCACATACTCGGCTTCCACCACGATGTTGCGCGCTACTTCGCGCTGCAGACCGACGCTCCACTGGATGATGCGGGCCGGCCGCCCGGCGTTCCGGTCGATGGAGATGAACGGCGAAGACGGGTTGATCAACCCGGAAGCCGCTCGCGGCGGGAACTGGGGCGTGAAGTTGGGATACACATCCACCGGATTGCCGTAGGGATTACCGGGGGCGTACGGGTTTCCGTTCTTCAAAAGACCCGCGGCCAGACCATATCCCTGATTCGTGATGGTGTAGAAATCCGGCACGCTATACGAGAGGAACGCATTGTTGGGTGAGGTGCCGTAGGAAACGCCGCCGCCGGCGCGGAACACGGTCTTGGGCGTGATCTGGTAAGCTACGCCGATCCGCGGCCCCAGCGCGTATGGATAGTTGTTGTTGAAGGTGCAGTGGCACGAGCCTTCGTAAATTACGCTTCCCAGACGATTGCCGACCACCGGATTCGGCGTGTTGAACGCAGCGCTCTGCATACGGCCGTATTGTTCCCGCAGCAGGGTGACGTAGTCGTAGCGCAGACCGTAGTCGAGCGTGAGCTTGCGCGTCACCTTCCACGTGTCCTGGATGAACAACCCGATCGAATGCTGCCCCAGCCGGGAATCGGTGATTGCCGAATGCGTGATGCTGTCGGCCTGGCCCAGCAGGAAGCTCGCATACGGGAATCCGGTGGCGAACAGTGAGTTCACGTTGCCGTTGTCCCAGGGATTGCCCGTTTCCGCCGCGGCGAAAGTAAATCCGCCGTTGGCGCGCGCGTAGCTGAATTGCGGGAAGCCTTCGATCAGCAGTTCGCCGCCCGCCTTGTAGGTGTGGTTGCCCTTGACCCAGGTCAAGCTGGCGTTCGCGGTCGGCTTGATATCCTTCAAATCGACGTTCGCGAAGCCCGGCGCGCCCGGTCCGGTTCCACCGAACAGGCCGGAGCCCATCGAGACACCGCCGGTGAAGAAGTTATTGGCGGCGCCGATCGACGGCGCGTACTGGTTCGCCGCGAATTGCGCATTCGCCGGCCAGTAGTTGCTCTGCGGATAGGTGGTGGTCCACTGCGGATGGTCGTAATACATCAACCCGATTCCGACGTGCAGCAGCAGGGTCGGCCGCAGGGTGTCGTCGAAGTTGATGCGGGGCGTGTACACCATGTCATCGGTCGGGATCACCGATAACGTCTCCGGCGCGAAACCGTTAGCGCTCGGGGATTCGGTCCGGGTCACCTGCAGATATCCCGAGATCTTCATGGTCGAGCTGATCGATTGATCGATCTTGAGCGAGGGGATCGTGGTGTGACGGAAGTTGCTGTAGGCGGGCACCGCGTAATTGCTGACCAGAGCGCCCGGAATATTCGCGTGCGGAATCAGATTCTGCAACTTCACGGCCACCGGATCGAACTGGCTTGCGGGCACGACATTGCCCGGGTATGGATTGCGGAGCAGGACGCCGCCCGGCCCCTGGAACGTGCTGTTCGGGTCAAACACCGTGAATGCGAAGAAGCTTCGGCCCAGCGGATCCGGCGGAGTCGGGATCGGGAAAGTCGCGCGGCTGAAATCGCCGCTCCGGTAGGCGTCGGTCGGAACCGTCGCCAGACCGTTCCGAACCATTTGCGTTTCGCGGAACTGCTCGAAACTGAAGAAGAAGAATGTCTTGTCGCGCCCGTTATAGCGCGGCAGCACGACCGGGCCGCCCAAGGTAAAGCCGTAATCGTTCCGGCGAACCGCGTTGCGGATCAGGTGTCCATGCCCGTCGTTGGTGAACGGAAGACCTGCGTTCAAGGCTTCATTGTCGTAGTAATCGTAGCCGCTTCCGTGGAGCTGGTTGGTGCCCGACTTCATCGTGTAATTGAAGTAGCCGCCGCCCACCTGGCCGTACTCCGCGGCAAAGTTGCTGGTCTGCACCGCGACTTCCTGGATCGAATCCACGCCGGCTTGCGTCGCCTGTGTGAGCTGCTTCCACATGCCGTTGGTCGCGTCCTGGCCTTCGATGCGAATGGTTTCGGTGCTCGACGGCATTCCATTGACGCGCAGGGTATTGTCCGTCGAGAACACCGCTCCCGGCAAAAGTGTGGTGACTGCCAGCGGGTTGCGGATGTTGCCCACGCCGCCGCCGCCGGCCCCCGTTAAGGTGAGCAGCGGCAGATTGTCCACCCGGTTGTAATCCACCGTGTGGCTGAGTTCTCCGCTTTCTGTTTTGAGCAGCGGCGCTTCCGCTTGCACCGTGACGGACTCAGTGGCCGCGCCGACTTCGAGTTGAAAATCCACACGCGCCGTCTGAGCGACGTTCACGATGATGCCGGGCCGAACGGATTTTTTGAATCCCGGGACCGTGACGCTCAATTCGTAGGTGCCGGCCGGCATCTGCGCCAGCGTGTAATTTCCCGTGGCCGATGTGCCTGCTTGAAATACTGTGCCGGTATCGGCATTTTTCGCTTCCACCACGGCATTGGCGATGACTGCTCCCGCCGGGTCGGAAACCGTGCCGGTAATGGTGCCACGATCGGTCTGGGCCATGACGGCCAATACAGACGCGAACAGGCAGGCGGCATACTTCAACACACGCATTTACCCCTCCTGATGAAAATTGTGAACTTCAGAATTGTGAACTTTCGGACCTCTAGCTTTGCCGACAGTGTATCCCAGCTAGCTCGAAAGGGTCAAGATCCGGGCTATCAAAAAGAAGGCAAAAAGTTTAACTGTTGTACAAATCGACTCAAAACGTACGGTGGCGGCGTCCGATGGTCTCCTGCAAGTCATCGACGGCGGCGCTGTTTCCCACCAATAAGTCTTGTGGAAACCGGCGGTAAGTAAGGATTTCGCGGTAAATTTCGGGACCCGCGACGGCGTTCAGCCCCAGCCCGGCTAGATACTGAAGCCGGAGGTTCAGGTCGTCGGTAATTTCAACGCCGGAAGTGAGTGGTTGTAAATCCGCGGCCCGGCCTGCGTAAGTTTCTAACAGTTCCGCGGCGGAGTGAAACTGGGCGTCCGCCAGCGAGGCTGCCACGGACCGGTATGCGGGCTGATCCAGCCGCCGCTGCAAGTTATCGACATTGATTGGGTGCGGGTCCGGGCGCCCCACCAGAACCATGTCGTACCCGTCGCCGTTCAAGTAATTGCTCCACACGGTGGCGTTGGGAAAGACGTCGAAGAAAGTGGCCAACTCGGTTTTTACGGTTTCCAGGTCGCTCTCATACAGCGGAAGCCACTGCGCCACCACCCCGCCGGGGTTCAGGTGCGCCTTGACCAGCTCGTAATACTCTTTCGAGTACAGCGTGGACGTCCCCTTGACCCACGGATGAATCGGATCGGTGGTGATGACATCGAACTTGTCCGGAGCGGTCAGGATGTAGTGGCGCGCGTCGTCGTAAACGATGTGCGTCCGCCCGTCGCGCAGCACATGATTATTTTCCGGGCCGAAGTGCTCGTCGGAAGCCGGCGGGATCATCGGCTCCAGTTCGCAGATGGTGATGCTGCGGACTTCGGGATAGGGCACGAACGATCCCGCGGTCACTCCCGCGCCGAACCCGACGACCAGCACCGAGCGCGGCCCGGCGTGGATCAAGGCCGGCAGGTGTCCCATCATCCGCTGCAGCCGCATATCGAGTATGGTCGTGGACGCTTCCGACTTGCCGCTGACATAAAAGAAACGCTGCCCGCCGCGTTCGGTAATCACCGCCGAGGCGTTGATTCCTTCGCCGACGAAGAGCGGCTTGGCTTCAGCGGTAGGGCCGAGCCCCCGCAGGACCGGCGTGACGCGCCGGCCATACGCAATCGCCTGCCACGGAACTTCGGAAACGGTCGCGGCGAGCGCGACCACGACGACGCAGGAGCCCGCCATGGCCGCCAGAGATTGGAGGAGGCGCCGCCTCTCCGCCCGCCACGCGCCGGCGATGGGCAGGATGGCGCAAAGCGCCGCTCCCGCCGATAGCCAGATGAGCCACTGCTGCGAGACGCGCGTGCCCGCCGCGGGAATCAATACCAGGCTGAACAGAAGCGCGCCCACGATCGAGCCGGCGGTGTTCGCGGCGTAGACCTCTCCGGTCAGCAACGCCGGGTCTTCGCCTCGCCGGGCCGCGCCGGCCAAGGCCAGGGGGAAACTCGCGCCCCAGAGCAGCGTCGCCGGCAGAATGGTGCGCAGGCACCGCGTCACGTCCAGATCGAAATTAAAAATCGGATTGGTCGACAGCCACGGGTCCACGGGCCAGTAGGGGAGCAGATACGCCAGTGAAAACGCCGTCCAGGCTATCGCCGCCGCGAGGAGCACCTGGCAGACGGCCAACGCCGCCCGGGCGTCGGCCGCGCGTCCCGCGATCCAGGAACCCACGGCGCTGCCGCCCCACAATCCGATCAGGAATACCGCGAGAATGATCGAGAAGGTGTATACCGTGGCGCCTAACAGCAGGGACAGCAGCCGCGTCCACACCACTTCCGCGCCCAGCGCCGTGAGCCCGGAAAGAGCAATCGCGAGATAGACGAATGCCGCTCCCGGCGCGCGCGCGGCGGGTTGCGCGCGATCCTGTTCGACTGCCGGGCGCCGATGACTGCGAGCCGCGAGCGCGAACGCGAGCGCGGCGACCGCCACATTCACCGCCGCCGCCGCATACGTCGTGACCGCCATGTCGTAGACCCGCAGCAGGTAGAATCCTGCCGTCAAACTGCCTGCCACCGCGCCCGCGATGTTCGCGCTGTACAGCCACCCCATCCATGAAATGCCCTTCGGGGTCGTCTCCACCCATCGCGCAATCGCCGGAAGCGAGCCGCCCATGAGCAGCGTCGGCGGCAGCAGGCAGACCGCCGCCACCAGGCCGCGCAGGACAAGCCCCAGCAGGCCGGTGGTCGCGCCGGCCACATACAGGCGGCCCACCAGGGGAACTCCGAACAGCGCCACCACACCGAACGCGCCGATGCCCAGTTCCAGAGCCGCGTAGACCCGCAGCGGATGCGCGCGCCGGGAAACGAAGCGCGGCAGCAGCGCGCTTCCCAGGCAGAGCCCGCCCATGTACGCCGCCAGCAGCAGTCCGAGCGATACGGCCGAGGAGCCGATGACGAGCTGCAGCAATTGGAACCAGACAATCTCGTAAATCAGCGCCGCGCAGCCGCTGCCCGCCAGCAGCAGCAGCAACCAGGGAAGAGCCGTGGCGGCGAGTTCCGGCTTGCCGGCCTGAGGCGCCTCGGCGTAAACCGGCTCGGCGGGCTCGACGGGCTCCCGCCGGTTTTTGTCAGGGCGTTTGGCCACAGACCTATTACACTAACAGACCGCGCCCGTCAGGCCGCGCCGGCCAGAATGCCGGCGAAGACGTCCCGATCCACGTTGCCGCCGCTCAGAATCACCGCCACGCGCCGGCCCCGCATCCGCTTTCGTTCCTGGAGCAGCGCGGCCAGCGCGGCGGCTCCTGCGCCCTCCGCTAGATTATGGGTATCGGTGAACAGGTGCCGCATGGCGCCGCCGATCTCATCGTCCGATACAGTCACCACGCGCGCGGCGCCGCGCCGGATAGTCTCCAACGCTTCCGGATCCGGCACGCGGCACGCCATGCCGTCCGCCACGGTGCCGGCGGTCTCGGTGGCAATCGGGCGGCCGGCTGCGAAGGACAGCGCGTACGCCGGCGCTCCCGCCGCCACAACGCCGATGATCTCGGTGTTCACGCCCAGCGCATCGCGCGCCGCGATGGTGCCGCAGAGGCCCGAGCCCATTCCGATCGGGACGTAGACCGCGTCCAGCCCGGGCACGCTCCGGAACAATTCCAGCGCGTAGGTGCCGACGCCCGCCACCAGCGGCCGGTCGAACGAGCGGACGAAGTGCAGCGCCTCGCTTTCCGCCAGCCGGGAGGCATACTCGAATGCTTCCTGAAAATCGCGCCCGTGTTCCACCAGTTCCGCGCCGAGCGCTCGCATGGCGGCGTTCTTTTCCCGGCTGTTGCCGTGCGGAACCACGATCACGGCCCGCAGGCCGGCCCGGGCCGCCGCGAATGCCACGCTCTGACCATGGTTGCCGCGCGTAGCCGAGAGGACGCCGCGAACGCCCGGCAGGCGCCGGCGCAATTCGTCCATGTAGACAATCCCGCCGCGCAGTTTGAAGGCTCCCACCGGGGTATGGTTTTCGTGCTTGACCCAGACTTCGGCGCCCGCGCGCGCCGAGAGCAGCGGCCAGCAGATCTGCGGAGTCGGCGGCATCGCCGCGTGGACCAGCGCGGCCGCCGCTTCCAGTTCGCCGAGGTCGGGAAGTTTCACGCTTCCCACTATAACGGCGGCGCCGGGGCGAAAAAAAAGGCCTCGCCGGTTCACAGCGGCGAGGCCTCAGGAGGGTACTGCTGTCAGCTAGAACTGGAAGCGGGCGACGATCTGGCCGCTGCGCGGCGTCTCGACGTAGCCCAATGCGCCGGGAACCATGTTCGAAAAGCCGTAGCCGCCGGTGAGCTGGCCAAACTGATTGCGGGTGGTCAGCGCTTGCGGATTGGCGGCGGACGGCGGCGTCAGGAACACGCGGTTGAAGACGTTATAGAACTCCGCGCGGACGTTGAACGTGGCCCGTTCCTTGATCCGGAACGTGCGGCCGAGGCTGACCGATTCGGCCGGCTGCCGCTGCCACCGCACGTCATTGTAGTAGGGCGCCGCAGTCCCGAATTGTCCAAACGGGGCGTCGCTCCAGGCGCTCGGGTTCAAGGTCAGGGTGCTGAACGGGTCAAAGCAATGACAGTTGGGATCGACCGCCAGCACCGGCTGGCCGGCCACCCGGTTCTGCATGGTCTGCCCGCCTCCCCACAGCGCGGGGTTGTTGCTGGGGCCGCGGTCCAACTGGGACAGCAGGCTGTTGTTGGAACCGGCCGAGCGGATCACGACCCCGCTCTGATACCGCAGCACGGTGCCGATGACCCAATCGCGCGCCGCCCACGAAAACGCCTTCAAGGCGCCGCTGTCGCCCCGCAGTTTCGGGGTGGTGTAATTGGCCGAGATCACCAGCATAAACGGCCGGCTGAAGCCCGAGATCTGCTTGTTCTGTTTGTAATTAAACACGTCGTTGATCAGCGGCGGATTCGGCGTCAGATACGACGTATCGGAGTTCGCGCCGTTGGTCAATTCCTTCTGCCACGTGAAAGCGCCCTGCACATCGAGGCCGTGCGAATAGCGCTTGGTCACCTTGGCTTGCAAGGAGTCGTACCAGGTATCGCCCAGCGGCGGCCCGAGGAACGGAGGCACGCCGAACCACTGCGGATACGGCCGAATTGCCTGGTTCAGCGGCTGGGTGGAGGGGAAACCGGGGTACACGCCCGGCACGGTGCCGTTGACCACGGCAAACTGCGGGAAGCGCGCTTGCACGCGTGGATCGCCGACCTGCAGGCTGAGCAGATTGCGGTCGTTCGCGTTGGTGATGTCCAACCCGAAATTCTGCTTCAAGCCTTCCGGCGTGAGGGCGTTGTAATTGTACGTGGCCAGCAGCGGGGCGGTCCACCACACGCCGCGATTGCCGACATACGCCGCTTCCACCACCAGGTTGCGGGCGACTTCGCGCTGCAGCCCGATGCTCCACTGCAAGATCCGAGGAGGCCGGCCGGCATTCCGGTCGATCGAGATAAACGGCGATTGTGGCGGCGTCGCCCCGCCAAACGATACCGGGTAATGCGGACTGAAATCCGGCCACACGATCGGGGCGTTGCCATACGGATTGTTCGGCGCGAACGGGTTTCCACTTTGTAACGGCGCCACGGACGCATACGAGCCCGCCGGCGCGACGAAGGTGTAGAAATCGGGAACGCTATAAGAGAGGTAAGCATTGTTGGGCGACGAGCTGTACGCCACCCCGGCGCCGGCGCGAAATACGGTTTTGGGCGTAATCTGATAGGCCGCCCCCAGCCGCGGCCCGAACGCAAACGGATAGTTTCGATTGAAGCGGCAGTTGCAGGTGGCTTCATAGATGACGTTGCCCGGCCGGTTGCCCGCCAGCGGATTGGGCGCGCTGAAGGAAGCGCTCTGCATGCGGCCATGCTCCTCGCGGAGCAGCGTCTCGTAGTCGTAGCGCAAGCCGTAGTCCAGGGTGAATTTGCGGGTCACCTTCCAGGTGTCCTGCGCGTAGAACCCGAGCGAGTGATTGCCGATGCGGGAGTCGGTCACCTGCGAGACCGTCAGGCTGTTATTCAGGCCCATCAGGAAGCTGGCATAGCCAAACCCCGTGGTGGCGAACGAACCGCGGTTGAATTCCCACGGGTCGCCGGTTTGGTTCGCGCTGAAACCGTACTGCCCGTTGGCGCGCGTGTAGTTGATCTGCGGAAAACCTTCGACCACCATTTCGCCGCCGAACTTGTATGTATGGTTGCCTTTCACCCAGGTCAGGCTGGCATTGGCCGTCGGCTTCACATCCTTCAAGGAATAGACCGAGAAGCCCGGACCGAGTCCTAGATTGGTGCCGCCCCTGCTTGGATCGTTCAGGCCGGTAAGCGCCGGAAACTGATTGATGTAGTACGGCGCGAAAGTCGGGCCCAGCGTCTTCTGGTCGAAAACGGGGGCGATTGCCGGCTGCGCGGTGTAGAACAAGCCGATCCCCAGGTGCAGCAGCAGGGTCGGCCGAACGGTCTGATCGTAATTGATCCGCGCGGTGTTGTTCACGGTATCGGTGGGCTCCACCGCGGAAAACGGGAATTGGCTGGGATCGAAACCATTGGTGGCCGGCGAGAGGGTGTGGGTCTGCTGCCAGTATCCGGAGATCTTGACGGTCGCGCTGAGCGAATGGTCCAGCTTCACCGACGGAATCGTGGTGTGCCGGAAATTGCTGTAGGCCGGAATGGCGTAATTGTTGATCGCCTGGCCCGCCAGAGGCCCGAGCGGCGCGGGAAGCGTCGATTGGATTTTCAAGGCCACCGGGTCCATGCGCGCCACCGGGATGGTGTTGTTCGGGAAGGGAGTCCGCACGGGCGAGCCGTCGGCGCCCGGGCGAGTCGAAGCCGGGTCGAAAATTTGATTCTGGAAAAGCTGCTGCCCCGCCGAATCGATCAGCGGCTGTCCGCCGGCCGTCAGCGCGCCCAGGCGGGCTCCAGTGAAATCGCCATTGCGATAGGCCAGCGTCGGCACCGTCGAAACGCCGGTGCGCACCACCTGCCCTTCGCGGAACTGCTCGAAGTTGAAGAAGAAGAATGTCCGGTCGTGTCCGTTGTAGAGTTTGGGCAGCCACACCGGACCGCCGAGCGTGAAGCCGTAATCATTGCGCCGCACGACGTTTCGGATGTGTTGTCCCGCCTTGCGCGAATCGCTGGCGCCGGCGTCGGTAAACGGTGTTCCGGCGTTCAGCGCTTCATTGTTGAAGTAATCGTAGGCGGTGCCATGAAACTGGTTGGTCCCGGACTTCATCGTGTAATTGAAGTACCCGCCCCCCGCCTGCCCGTACTCCGCGGCGAAATTGCTGGTTTGCACCGCCACTTCCTGAATGGCATCGACGCCCGCCTGCACGTTCTGGTTAATCTCGCGCCACATCCCGTTGGTCGCGTCCTGGCCTTCGATACGGATGGCCTGCGAACTGGACGGCATCCCGTTCACCCGGAGGGTGTTCTCATTCTGGAACGAAGCGCCGGGCAGCAAGGTTGTGACCTGCAGCGGGTTGCGCACGTTCCCGAGTGTGCCGGCATTCCCCAGCGTCAGCAGGGGCAAGGCATCCACGCGGCTGTAATCGACGTTGTGGCTCAATTCGCCGCTCTCGGTCTTCAGCAGGGGAGCTTCCGCTTCCACCGTGACCGATTCGGTGGCCGCTCCGACTTCGAGCGCGAAGTCCACGCGGACCGTGGATGCCACGTTGACCATCACGCCCGGCCGCACCACTTTCTTAAACCCGGGTACGCTTACAGTAAGTTCGTACGTGCCGACCGGCAGTTGAGGAAGCGTGTAGTTTCCCGTCGCTGTCGTGGCCGCCTGATACGCCGTGCCACTCTCCGCGTTCTTCGCTTCGACCGTGGCGGCGGCAACTACCGCGCCCGCCGGATCCGAGACGGTTCCGGTAATCGTGCCGCGATCGCTCTGTGCAAAGGCGGCAATACTCAACAACGTCGCACAAACATACACCTGTAAATTGCGCATGGAAACCCTCTAGTGACGATGCGAATCGTCAATACACCCCAAATTCTGAGCGAGTATATAGCGGGTATTTCATGCAGTCAAGACTTTTTACACTCTTCAAGAGCGCTCTTTCGATACGCCGTCGTGCTCCGCTGCATGCAGGTGCAGCGCCCGCTCCGGGCTCGGTGTATCTTGTACGAGATAAAGGAGTGCGATGAGTCTTGTCAGCTTCGGCCAGCCCGCCGACGGCATTATCCAAATGGCATATGTGGTCGCCGACATTCACCACGCCATGGCCGAGTGGTCCGCCCGCCTGAAGGTCGGGCCGTGGTTTCTGATCGATCATTTCACCGGCGTCGAGCCGCTCTATCGCGGGCAGGTTTCCCAGGCGGAGGTCGCGCTCGCGATGAGTTTCGCCGGTCACATGAACATCGAGCTCATCCAGCCGAACAACGATGCTCCGTCGGTCTACCGCGAAATCATCGAAAAGCGCGGATACGGGTTCCATCACTTTGGCGTGGCCACCGCGAATTTCGATCGCGATCTGGAACGCTACCGCGCCGCCGGCGCGGAACTGGCGTTTTCTCTGCGGGTACCCAGCGGAGGCCGGGTCGCTTACCTCGACACCACCGACCGTCTGCCGGGAATGGTCGAGCTGATCGAGCTCGGCGCCCAATTCGAGACCGTGTTCAACCGCTTCTACCGTGCGTCCATCGGCTGGGACGGACAGGACCCGGTGCGTCCGTTCGCGTAGCGGTGGCGCGCGCCTCGTCGCCGCTCCGTCCCACCACGTAAGATAAGGAAATCATGCAATATACGAAACTTGGGAAGACCGGAATCACGGTATCGCGGCTCTGTCTGGGCTGCATGAGTTATGGAGGCGGGCCGGTCCCGGATTGGGCGCAAGGCACCCGCGGCTGGCACGTCAACAAAGAGGACGCGCGCGAGCATTTCAAGATTGCCCTCGAGGCCGGCATCAACTTCTTCGATACGGCCGATGTCTACTCGGCCGGCCAGAGCGAGGAGATCACCGGACTGTATCTGCGCGAAATGGCCTCGCGCGACGACATCGTCGTGGCCACCAAAGTTCACGGGGTGATGGGCAAGAGCCCCAATCAGCGCGGCCTCAGCCGCAAGCACATCATCGAAGGGTGCGAGAACTCGCTGCGCCGGCTGGGCATGGATTTCATCGACCTGTACCAGATCCACCGGTGGGATCCCGGAACCCCCATCGAAGAGACGCTCGACGCCCTCGATTCCCTGGTGCGCGCCGGCAAGGTGCGCTATCTCGGCGCCAGCAGCATGGCCGCCTGGCAGTTCTCCAAGGCGCTCTACACCGCCAGAGAGAATCGTTCGCATCGCTTCGACACGATGCAGAATCACTACAACCTGATCTACCGGGAAGAAGAGCGCGAGATGATTCCCCTGTGCATCGACCAGGGAGTGGCGCTGATCCCGTGGAGCCCCCTGGCGCGCGGCTTTCTCACCGGGACTCGCCGCCGCGACGGCGGCAGCACGACCCGCGCGGAAGTCGATACGTTCGCCAAGGACATGTACTACAGCGAGGACGATTTCCAGGTGGCGGATGCGGTGGCCGAGGTGGCGAAGAAGCGCGGCGTCTCCATGGCGCAGGTCGCGCTCGCCTGGGTGTTGCAGGCGCCGGGCGTTACGTCACCCATTGTCGGCGCCACCAGGACGCCGCAGCTGCGCGATCTGATCGGCGCGATCGATCTCAAACTGACGGCCGAAGAAATCGCGGCGCTCGAAAAACCGTACAAACCGCACGGCATCCTCGGGCATGCGCAGCCGAGCGCGAAAACCATGGCGGCCGCGGCGCGGAGTTAAACGGCTCTCATTCTTGGCCGGCGCCGGTTGTCCTCGCCGGGCGGCGCGAAGCCGCCGATTCCGGTCTACTTCTTTCCCGGCGCCGGCTGCGGAGCAGGAACCGGTGGCGCCTGCTGCTGTTGCTGCTGCTTCATCGCTTGCTGCTGCCGCTGCTGTTCCGCCTGAAGGTCCTGCGCACGCAGCCTGTCCAGGGTCTGCTGGAACGCTGCCTCTTCCCGGGCGTCACGCGCCTGCCGCATCTGGTATTCCCGGGCGACTTTCGGCGCGTAGAAGCGCATCTGAAAATCGCGATTCCACGACCAGCCGGATGCCGTCATTTCCCAGTTGGTGCGGTGCTGCTGCGCCTCGGGGCTCGACGCGAACAGGTCGAAGGAGCGGCGCGCCGCCCACTGGTGCAGTTCATCGGTTTTCTTAGGGTTGAATTTCGAAATCGCGAGCGGATTCTCCAGGCGCACGGCGTCTCCCCGGCCGGCCTTTACCATGCGATCCCCGAGGCGCACGTCCGCCTCTCCGCCAAACACCCGCAGCGTGTTCTCGCCGAGATCGAACCGGTACAGCCCCATGCGCCGAAACTCCGTCACGGCGCCGCCGTAGCGGATTTCAATCCGGTCTCCTTTGGTGGTTTCGACCACTTCCACCAGCGCGGTGCCCTGGAGCAGCTCTACCTGCGTTTCATCCAGCCGGGTGCTGAGCATGCGAAGCGCGCTTCTCTCGCCGGCGCGCAGGAAGACTCCGGAAGCAAGCAGGATCTCGACCCTTCCGTTGCCGGTCTGAAGCGTCTGCCCGTCCTTCAGGAACGGGAACTCGGTAGGGCTCGTGTGAACCGGCCGTCCATCCACGGCCACTTGGCCGACGGCCAGATGGATCGTGCCCGCCCGCGCGCCGACTACGTGCTGCGCGGCCGCCGCACCGCCGCACAGAAACAGCAGGGCCAGCTTTGGCGCGACGGTCATCCGCCCCTCTCTACAGTCAGCGTACAATACTATTCGGCATCCTGTGAGACACCGGGCGCGCGTCCTGATTCTGGCTCTGGCGGCGGCTGGAATCGCGTCATCCGGCTTCAGCCAGGCGTCGCTCGGCCCGCGGGCTCGCTCCGCTTCGAACCAGCCGGCCATCCCCAGCGCCAATCTTCGCGTGGACACCAACCTGGTCCTGGTGCCCGTTACCGTCAACGATGAACTGAATCATCCCGTTACCGGCCTCGAAAAGGAAAATTTCCGCGTCTATGACGACAAGGTCGAGCAGCCCCTGGTCTCGTTTTCGACCGAAGACGAACCGATCGCGCTCGGCATCGTCTTCGACACCAGCGGCAGCATGCGCGGCACGTTGCCGCAAGGCCGCCGCGCGGCCGCTCAGTTCCTGCAGCTCGCCAATCCGGAGGACGAGTTCTTTCTGGTCGAGTTCGACAGCGCGCCGCGGCTCACCGTTCCTCTGACGGCCGACACCGGCACGATCGATAGCGAACTGCTTCTCACGCACACTGGCGGCTCCACCGCTCTGTTCGACGCGCTCTACCTCGCGATTCATGAGATGCGCCAATCGCACAAGACCAAAAAGGCCATCATCCTGTTTTCCGATGGCGGCGACAACAACAGCCGTTATACCCAGACCGAACTCGACAGGCTGGTGCGCGAGAGCGACGTCTTGATCTATACCGTGATGGTGCCGGGCTTCGATGCGGATCCCCGGCTCATGAGCCGGATTGCGGAGATGACGGGCGCCCACGGCTTTGTCGCAGGCTCCTCCGAGTTGTCCGACATCGCGCTCAAGATCTGCATCGAGCTCCGCAACCGCTATGTGCTCGGCTACCGGCCGCAGAACCTCGCGCGCGACGGGCGCTACCACCGCATCGAGGTCAAACTCGTTCCCCCGCGCGGCCTGCCGAAGCTGCGCGCGCACTGGCGTCTCGGCTACTACGCTCCTTCGGACTGAATCAGCGCTTCGGCGTAAGACGCAGAAGCTGGCCGGTGCGCGCCAGCAGATAGACCGCGCCGTCGGGGCCTTGCCGCACGTCGCGAATCGGCAGCTTCAAATCCTGAAGCAGACGCTCTTCCGCCACGATGCGGTCGCCTTGCAGAACCAGCCGGACTAATCCGCGCGCCGACGCTTCCATTGCGCCCACGAACACGCTGCCTTTCCACTCGGGAAAGACGTCGCCGGTATAAAACATCATTCCGGAAGGCGCGATGTCCACCGACCAGAAATACGCCGGCTCTTCCACGCCTTTCATCGACGTGGCGCCGTTGCCGACCGGCACGTTCTTGCGCCCGTCGGTGCGGTAGGCATCGTATTGCACGCCGTACGACACGTTGGGCCACCCATAATCTTTTCCGGCCCGGACGATGTTGATCTCGTCGCCGCCCTGCGGGCCGTGATCGGTCACCCACAACTCTCCGGTCGCCGGATTGATCGCCGCGCCTTCCGGATCGCGCAGGCCGTGCGCGAAGGTTTCCGCCGCAACCGTCGCCCGGCTGAGCCACGGATTGTCCTTCGGAATCGAGCCGTCGCGGTTGATGCGCAGCACCCGCCCGGAGAAGTTGCGGGCGATGTCCGGATTGTCGGTGAAATCGTGGTCGGCGCCATCCATATCGGAATCGTAGAAGCGGAACCGGTCCGCGCCCGTCACCAGCAGGGTGCCGTCCGGCGCCAGCACCACCCGCCGCTCCGCGCCTTCGGCGAGCGTTTCGACTGCTTCCAGGCGCCGGTTGTCCTCGCTGAGACGGGCGCGCGCCACCCGCTCCATCCCGATCTTCATGGTGCGCCGCTCGGCCAGCGACTTCGTCCACACCCGCTGATAGAAGTAATCGTTCGGCCAGATCGCCGGCGCCTCGCCGGGCGGCGGCGCGAAGTACGTAAAGTACAACGTGCGGTTCCGCGCAAAATCGGGATCGAGCAGAATGTCGTGCAGACCTTGCGCCGTCACTACTTTCACGCCGGGCACGCCTTCAATCGGCGCCGAGATCACGCCGTCGCGCCGCACCACCCGCATGGTCCCGGTGCTTTCGGTGACGAGGAAATTGCCGTCCGGCAGGAACGCCATTGACCACGGCCCATTCAGCCGGGTCGTGATGGTTTCGACCGAGATCGGCGGCGACGGTTTCGACGGCTTCGGGGCGTCGGTCTGGCCGGGAAAGGCCGGTTTGGGATGCCGGTGCTCGCCGGCGAAATCCTGTGCGTGGAGAGGCGCGGCCAGCAAGGCGGCGGCCAGGGCCACTGCGAGCGAATGCAGCTTGTTCATCTCACTTACTATACCCGGCAATCTCGCGTTGTATACTGCATTATGCGTTTTTCGGTAGGGACCCTGTCTTCGCTCTTGCTGGCCAGCGTCGCGTTGGCGCAGACTGAGCACGCCGCGATCACCGGGACGGTCTTCGACGCCAATGGCGAGGTTGTCGCCAGCGCCACGGTTCAGGCGAAGAGTGCCGCCGGCGAAGCGTTCAAGGCCGTTACCTCGCCGCAGGGAAAGTACACGCTGGCCGATCTGCCGCCCGGTTCCTATGAAATCGCGGTCAATGTCGCGGGGTTGAAGCCTTACGCCAGGAAAATCACGCTGGCGGCGCCGAAAATGGAGCTCGCCATTCACCTGGAGGACACCACGCAACTGAGCACTCTGGGGGAGGACCGGTTTGCCATTGCCGCCGATATGAAGAAGCACGCGCCGCCTTCCGGTCCCGCGCCGCGCATCGACGGCAAGCCCGACCTTTCCGGCGTCTGGTGGAGCCCCACCACGGTCGATCCCGGCAAACCGGAATTTCTGCCTTGGGCCGAGCAGGTCGCCCGGGAACGCACCGAGAATCAACGCAAGGATAACCCGCAGGCCCACTGCCTTCCCTCCGCGATTCTGCGGCGCGGCCCCCTCTACGAATTCGTGCAAGGGCGGCAGTTGATGGTGGAAATTTCCGATGACGACAGCCCCGGGTTCTTCCAGATCTATCTCGACGGCCGCGGCCATCCGAACGATCCCGATCCGCAGTGGTACGGGGATAACGTGGGGCACTGGGAAGGAGACACCCTCGTAGTGGACCGCGTCGCGTTCGACGAACGCGCTTACCTCGACCAGGAGCAGCACCCGCATAGCGAGAAGCTGCATATTGTCGAACGGTATCGGCGGCTCGATATGGGGCATCTCGAAACCGTCATTACCGTCGAGGACCCCGGAATTCTCGCGAAACCCTGGACCTTCAAACGAATGTCGGAACTCGCCCCCACCGAACGGATCTACGAATTCATCTGCCCGGAGAACAATCGGGACGTCTCGCACCTGGTGGGCAAGTAGCAAACCGCTCAATCGAGCGGCGGCACGACCCGCTCTTCGAGAAATTTGCGGATCGACGCGGCATGATGACGCAGCTGCGCCGCCTCTTTGCGCAGCTCCTCGCGCCGGGCTTCGTCTCCGTCTCCATGTTCCATGGCGTATTCAGCCAGCTCCGCCCCTTCCTCCAGCGCCAGGATGGCTTCGTAAAGCTTCCGTTCCTGGGCCGAAGTATGTTCGCTGATCAACGTTCTCAGCGGGAACTGATGTCCCACCCGGCACCGGAATTCCGGCGGCTTAGGCTGTACTTCCGACAGCGGCCCGTGACACTCCGGACACGTGAAGCCGCTGAATCGCTCCGGGTCGAGATGCCACCGCAGGGCCGCGGTGTTCTCTACCACGTGCTCGCCGAGAACCAGGCCGCTCAGCAGCGGCCCGATTGTCGCCGCTTGCAGCTGGTAATCCACCGGGACGTCGCGCAGCGCGCTCACCGGCATCGACGGGAACAGCGCTTCCTGCGGGTCTTGCACAATCGTGACGCCGCCGTGCCGGGCGATCTCCCACAGGCCGGAAGCCCCGTCGTCCAGCATTCCGGAAAGCAACACGCCGACAACGCGGCGGCCATAGACGCGGGCAGCCGAACGAAAGGTCACGTTGATGCTCGGGCGTTGCAGGCCTTCCTTGGGCCCGCGCGTGACGTGCAGATGATCCTGCCCCAGCACCAGATGGCGGTCCGGGACAGGCACGTAGATCCGGCCGGGTAAAATCGCCTGGCTTTCCACTGCCTGACAGGCAGGCAGCGGCCCCACTCTGTTGAGAACGTCGGCCAGGAAGTTTCGCTGCCGCGGCGGGCCGTGAATCACCACAAAAACTGCAGCCGGCAGGCCCGGCTTGAGGGAAGCCGCAATCTGTTTTGCGGCATCGAGCGATCCGGCCGAACCGCCGATCACGATAATGTCACGGCGTTCCCGGCCGTTTCCGTCCATATTCGCTGGGGCCAGCGTTCAGCAGAAACGCGCCGGCGTGAATAGAGCCGCAATTCGCGGGCCAGTGGAAGGAACCGGCCTGCGCCCGTTCACAGATCGCTTTCTGCCGCCGCTGGTTGGCATGCGAACTGCATTTCGTACGCGAGGAGGACCTCACAGATGCTTCACTGGTCGCTAGTGTTCCTAATCATCGCGATCATAGCGGCAATTCTAGGCTTTGGCGGAATCGCCGGAGTCGCCGCCGGTATCGCCAAGATTCTGTTCTTCGTGTTCCTGGTGATCTGGATCCTGGCCTTTTTCCTCGGCCGCCGCGCAGTTTGAATGGGGGAGGGCCGCTCCGCCAGGAGTGGCCCTCCTGCCGTTTTCCACTTCCGTCTACTTGTTTACTTCTTTCTCCGTCTTTTCCGCCAAGCGCAGGTGCTCCTCCAGGGTCGGCAAGGTTTGAGCCGCAAATGCCTTGACCTGCGGATTGTCGCCGCTGTTGGCCTCCTTCTTGAACTCAGCGACGTCCTGCCGGTGATCCTTCACCATCTCCTGCATATAGGCCCGGTCAAACGCCGCTCCGTTCAGTTTCGAGAGCCGGTCCATTTCGGCCTGTTCTTTGGCGCTCACCGTCGAAGGCAGCGTGATTCCTTCCTGCGCCGCGATTTTCTTCAGTTGATCGTTGGCCTTCGAATGATCGTCGACCATTTTCTGTCCGAATTGTTTCACCATGTTGTTGGACGCGTGTTGAACCGCGAGTTGGCCCATCTCTACCTCGGCCATTCCCCCTTCGGCCGCCTTGGTGACAAACGTGTTATCGGCGGCCAGACGGTTCGCGCTCTTGGATTGCGACTGTGCGGCCGCCATGCCGGCGGCGAGAGCCGCCGCGGCCGCGCCGGCCAGAAATTTCTGCGGCAAATTCATAACGATTCCTCCTGTTGGCAATTCCGGCGGCATTGCACACCTCGCGCAACGCACACACGGATATGCCCTGGGAGAGTGCATGTGCCGGACCGTTGCCACGTACGGCACTTTTGGCGCGATCGTCGGAGTCGTCACGATGGCCGCTGATCTGCGGAGCGAATCTGCATGAGAACCTCATGGATCGCTCGCGGGATCGCGGCTCTGCTGGTGGGCGGGTTAGCTCCCCTCGCCGTGCAGGCGCAGACCGCGAAGGATGACGCCAAAGACGCCGGCCGCGACACCAAGCAAGCCGCCAAGGATGCGGGGAGCGCGACCAAAAAGACCGCCAAGAAGACGGGACACAAAGTAAAACGGGGATCGAAGAAAGTCGTCAACAAGGGCGCCCAGAAAACCGAGCAGGGCGCCGACCGGGTCGAGCAGAAGACGCGGCCGTGACGCAGGGCGGGACGCCATCCCGCCCCACGCGCGCTAGCTATGCACCGGCGCCGCTTGTCTGCTCTTCCGGATCCACGTGTAGACCGAAATCACACTCGCCAGGATGGAGACAGCGATCAGCGCGATGATCGCGATCTCGAAGGCCGGCGTGCGCGCGATCCGCAGAACCCCCCGCCCGAATAACAGAGCGAGCGCGCCATCCACCATGAAGCGGACCAGACGGGCGCCGCCGAGAATGCTGAAGAGCTTCTTTCGCGGATATTGGAAAGCGGCGGCTGCGATCACAAACGGGGTGAACGGGAACGGCGGAGGCATCAACGCCGCTGCCGCCAGCGCCCAGCCGGCTCCCTTCTTCACTTTCTTCCGCACGTAGTCGAGACGGCGGCCGGATACGTGTTTTTCCAGGAAAGCCTCTTCGCCCTTGCGGCTGATGATATCCATGATCAGGCAGCCGGCCAGAGAGCCGGCTGTGGCCATCGCCGCGTAATACGGCATCAGATCCCGGTGCTGTGCCGTGAGAATGATGACCAGCAGATCGTTGCCCAGCGGCATCACCAGAAACGAGGAATCCAGAACTCCCAGCAAAATCAGGCCGATGCCGCCGAGCCCCACCAGGTGCGCAAACACGAATCCGAAGAGGTTCTTCAATCACCACGTCCCTTAGCCGTGATGTTGTAGTCATTGCACGAATGGGGCCGACCGGCGCGCGGCCCGCCGCTTGGGCTAGAATCGTTCCAAGCTCCCGCGGGCGGAACCGAATTGTAAGAATCTTTCCCGAGTGCACATATGAACCTTGAAGGTCAGTCGATCATTGGATTTGCGCGCAGCCGGAACACCGGCGGCGTGTTTCGGGGAGTGAACGCGGCAACCGGAGCGCCGCTGCCGCCCGATTACTTTTCCGCCGGCGACGCCGAACTGGACCGCGCGGTCGAACTGGCGGCTTCGGCCTTTCAGAGCTATCGCGATCTGCCCCGGCGGCAGCGCGCCGCGTTTTTGCGCCAGATCGCGGCCAACCTCGAGGCGCTCGGCGACGCGGTGATCACACGCGTTCTGGAGGAATCGGCGCTCCCGGAAGGCCGGGTTCGCGGCGAGCGCGACCGCACGTGCATGCAGCTGCGGTTTTTCGCCGGAATCGTCGAAGAAGGTTCATGGGTGGATGCCCGCATCGACACCGCCGACCCGGCGCGGAAACCGCTCCCGAAGCCCGACGTCCGCTCGCTGCTGCGTCCGCTTGGGCCGGTCGGCATATTTTGCGCCAGCAACTTTCCGCTGGCCTTTTCGGTGGCCGGCGGCGATACCGCTTCCGCCCTGGCGGCGGGCAATCCCGTGGTGGTCAACGCGCACTTCTCGCATCCGGGTGCGGCCGAGATGGCGGGGGTCGCGGTTCGCGATGCCGCCCAGCAAACCGGCATGCCCGAAGGCGTTTTCTCGCTTCTGTTCAGCAGCGGGCAGCACATCGGCCAGCGCCTGGTGACGCATCCGGCGATCCAGGCCGTCGGGTTCACCGGTTCGAGGCGGGGCGGCGAGGCGTTGATGCGTCTGGCCCAGTCGCGCCCGCGCCCGATCCCGTTCTACGCCGAAATGGGCAGCGTCAATCCGGTGTTTCTGCTCCCCCATGCGGTGGCCCGGAGCGCTTCTCCGCTGGCCGGTCTGTTTCACGCTTCGATCAATCTCGGCGTCGGGCAATATTGCACCAACCCCGGTGTGTTGCTGGTGCCGCGCACGCAGCCCGGCGAGGAGTTCGCGTCCACTCTGGCGGGGAAGATGCAGGAGTCGCCGCAACTGCCGATGTTGCACGCCGGCATTCTGGATAATTACCGGCGGATGGTCACGGCGCGCGCCGCCGACGCGCGGTTGCGGACGCTGGCTCACGCCGCCGGCGGCAGTGCGCGGGCCGCGGTTCCCGCGCTCTTCGAAGCCGATGTGCGGCTGTTTGTGGAGACGCCGGAGCTTTCCGAAGAGGTCTTCGGACCGGCCTCCCTGATGGTGCGCTACCGCGAGCCGGAGGAGTTGCTCGCTGTCGCCGCCGCGATGGAGGGCAGCCTGACCTCAAGCATCCTGCTGGGCCCCGGCGACGAAGAACTCGCGCGGAAGCTGGCCGCCATCCTGGAAACGAAAGTGGGGCGAGTCGTCTTTCAGGGCGTTCCGACCACGCTCGAGGTCTGCCAGGCCATGGTACACGGCGGGCCTTTCCCCGCCACGTCCGACGGCCGAAGCACCTCGGTGGGCGGGCGCGCCCTGGAACGGTTTGCCCGCCTCGTGTGCTTCCAGGACGCTCCAGACAGCCTTCTGCCCGAGGAACTGCGCAACGCCAATCCCGCCGGCATCTGGCGGGTCGTCAACGGAGCTCGTACGCAGGGCGCAGTCTGACGCGCGGCTTACGCCGCCAGCGTCTCGCTGGGCTCCTCCTGCGCCGCCGGCTCGGAGGAAAGGCTGAGGACTCGCGCCCGCTGGCGCTCCGCCAGCCGCTGCAGCAGTATTTCCTGCCCGTTGCGGAATCGCACTCCATCCCGGTGCCGGCCTTCATCGGCGTTCAGTTGAATGAAGGTCACCTCCTCGGTTTCGCCAATCCCCAGCTTCTGCTGCAAGCGCTCGGGAATATCCGAGAGCGACAGTTGGGCGCCATGAGGGATGCAAATCGCGCAGGGGACCTGTCTGGCGTCAAACGACGACCACCAGCCGTGAAATTCCGGTTTGTACATTTCGAGCTCGGCCGGAGTCGTCATTCCGAGCGACCCGGTGGGGAAGCGGTACGTAACCAGCTCCTCGCCTACCGACGCGAGGCGCGTTCGCAAAGCTGCCAGCGAATAATCACACATTGCCTGACCCTTTCTGCGGCGAAGCCGGCGCGCTGCGCCGCTTCACCCGGCAATCGTGTATAGCAATTGGCGAGCCAGCGAACCCCACTGTGAAGAGGGTTCGTGAACGGCAGGACCGTTGCCGGGGGTACCAGCTTCCCGCGGTTTCGGTTTCCGCGGCGGGGCCACCCGGGTACTACGGCGTCCACCAGTCCCCCCGGTTGTGCCAGCACCGCCTTGGGCGTTTCCCCCGACTCGCGAACCGGCCCTTTCAGCGTATCCTCATTGAGGCTGGCAGTTCATTGCAGCGCCGGCAGTCAGGCTCACTGAACGGAGTTCGCTAGCTCCTGCCAGCCCTTCCTCACTTTCGCCGTCAGAAGGTGAGGCGCATTTGGAGTTCGATGCGGCGGTTGTTCGCGGCGTTGCCGCCGCCGAAGCCGGCATTGCCCTGGCCGCCGCCCGCGCCGCCGCCCCCGAAGCCCGAGTTGATGGCCGTGGCCTGGCCAAACTGGGTCGAGGTGAGGATCCCCTGATAAGAGCCCGGGTTCAGGTGGTTCAAGATGTTGTTGAAGTTGGCGCCGACGGTGAGGTTGTAGCGGTGCTCGGTGGTGTCGCCGCCGCCAAAGAATCCACCGCGGCCGCCGCCGCCCCCTCGTCCCCCACGCCCCCCGCCAAAGCCGCCGCCGCCGAAGCCGCCTCCCGGAGGTCCGTTGAATCCGCCGCCTTGCGGCCGGTTGCCGCCCCGTGACGGCCCGAAGCCGAATACGCGGTACACCCGCATGTTGATCGAGACCAGGTCCGCCATGGTCAGATAATTTCTCGGCACCAGGTTGGCCGTCTGTCCGGGCAGGACCGCCGTGTTGAACGCGCCGAAGGGCGTGCACTTAACCGGGCTGCTGGGACCACAATCGCTCGGAGACCCAAACGCCGGCCGCGCATTGAACAACGTGTCGTTGTAGAGGTCGGTCCCGAGAAGCACGTCGTACGGCGAGCCCGACCGGATGGTGATAAACGGCGCGAACCGCAGGCCGAGCGGCCCCGTCACCGAACCGGCCGCCTGGACGTTATGGCGCCGGTCGAGATTCGACCGCCCCCAGTCGGCCGCGAAATTGTAAGGATCCGATGGCGATGTGGGAAGATCGTGGGCATAATTGAGCGTGTAATTCATGAACATCGAAACGCGCCGGCTGAACCGCGTGTTGATGTTCACCATGACCATGTGCTGCTTCAGAATGCCGCCCGATTCGTACTCGAACAGGTTTCCCGCATTGTATCCGTACGGGAAAATGCCGTTCGTCGGGCCCTGGGGCAGGCTGCGGTCGAACGTTCCCGGCAACGCCGCGTTAATCGGCACCGACTGCAACAGATGGTTGCTCCGGTCGTAGGTGTAGTTCACCGATAGCGTCGTGCTGCGCGGCAACTGCCGCTCCACGCCGAGCGCCCACTGCAAATTGGTGCCGGCCCGCAAATTGGAATCGAGCACAAAGGAAGTATTTTGCGCGGGGCTCAACGATGAGATCGGGGGAGTGTACGGGTAATTGAACGCGGGGTTGTTGACCACGTATTGCTTCTGCGCCACGCCGTTGTTCAGGTAGGCGCGTTCAAACGTCGTGGTTCCCAGGCGATCGTAGAAGATGCCGAATCCGGCGCGTATCACGGTTTTCTGGCGGCCGTTTTTGGAGCCCGGCGCCCAGGCGAGGCCGATTCGCGGCGCGATATCGCCGCGATCGTTCAGCAGCGTCTGGGTCTCGTATCGCAGTCCCAGACTGACAGTCAGGTTGGGGCGCATGCGCCAGTCATCCTGGAAGAAGGGCCCGACGTCCCAGCGCACCACACTGATGTATGGAATCCCGGCCTGGACCGTGTACTTGGTTGGCCCGCCTCCCATCGCCTGGATCTGCGCCCCGGTAAAACCTGCTTTCTGCAATTGCAGATTCCGCTGGTATTGCCCGAGAGCCGTTAGCGGCGCGAGCACCGGTTGGCCGCTGGCGTCGTATACGATCTGGTTGCCGGCATCCAGAACCGGCTCCAGGCCGCCGGTGAACGTGTACGTTCCATTGAAGCCTTGCGGGCTGTTATTCATGTCGCTGTCGCGCCGGAACCGGCCGCCGAACCGGAACGTGTGCGTCTTCCAGGTGATCGTGGTGTAATTCTGGAGTTCGAAGTGATGGGTTGTATTATGCGTGTCCCCCATCCCGTTGCCGCCGGTGACGAATTCCCCGGCCACGTTGAGTCTCGGGATCTCGTTCCCCAGCGTCTGGTTGTAGCCGCGGCTGTACTGAAAACGGGTCTCGTTGACAATCCGGGCATTGAGGATAGCGGTCTCGGTGAGCGCGGCATTCTGGTTGTTGCCGCGGGTGTCGTAAGCCAGCTGGGAATAAGGCGGCGGCAGGTTGTACAGGCCCAGGCCGGCGTTATCGCGGCCATTCCAGCGCTCTTCATACCGTGCCGTCAGCGTGTGGTTGGCGCTCAACTGGTAGTCGACCCGCGGCTGAATCGTCATGTTGTAGTTCGGCGTGACGATCGACGTGGTGATTGGCGTGGTCAGGAACGTGTTGGGATCGAAATAGACGGCGTTGGTGACGGCGTTGTCCTGAATATCGCGCCGGTTGAAATCGATGAAGTACGACGTCTTGCGGCCGAGCGGGCCCCCGACGTTGGCATCGATATTGCGGTTCGAATAATCCGGCTTATTGCTGGCAAACGGATTCCGCGAGTTGAATACGCCATTGCTGTAGTTGGTCTGGATCTGGCCGCGCAGCTTGTCGCTTCCCGGTTTGGTGAGAATCTCGATGCGGCCGTAGCCCAGCTTGTCGTACTCGGCGGAAAACGGATTCTGGTTGATGCGGATTTCGCGAATCGATTCCTTGGGAGGCAGCTGGCCGCCGGTGAAGCCGTCGATGTACATCTGCCCGCCGTTGGGCCCGGCGCCCGGGCCGGCCAGCGCTTGCAGCGCGTCCGAAAGGTCGTCGGGGTCGTCGGGCAGAGCCTGCAGATCCTCGCCGCGCAGCACCAGGGCGCTGGCGTTGTTGTCGGGCTCCACGCTTACCGTCGTGTTCGTCTGGCTCTCGACCGTCACCTCCTGTTTTTCGGCGGTTACGGTGAGTTGGATCGGCACGTCGACCACGGCGCCCGCGCCGACCGTCACGGTTTTCTCAAAGGGGCTGAACCCGGGAAAGGCTGCGTGCACCGTGTAGTCGCCCGGCGGCAGCCCGGTCACGCTGAAGCTTCCGTCGGCTTGCGTGCCCGCGGTCCGCTGCGTCCCGTTTCCCGAAATCGAGATGCTGGCTCCCGGAATCACCGCGCCGGAGTTGTCGGAAAGCACGCCGCGCAAGCCTCCTGTCGAACTTTGGGCCGCGGCACAGATCCCCAGCAAAGCCAGCGTAACGGCAATAGAAATTTGGCGCAATGTGAGCATGATTTTTCGTATCGGTTCGCGAATGTCGTTGACCGCGGCTGTTTACTCCGGTCCGTTGTTTTCGCCGAAATTCCAGCCCGCCATGATGTCGCGGGCCGCATCCGGAGAGGCGGTTAACAGCGGCTCCACGCCGGTCAGAAGCGTGATAGCCGTAAGATGGCCGGGGTCGGCGCCGGTGCTGCCGGAGATCATAATGGCATCGCCGGGTTTCAGGTCGGCCAGCGCCGCCGGCGGAAGCCGGTCGAGCAATTGACCGAGATCGCCGCCGCCGCCCGGCCCCCGCCCGGCTCGGGGCGGCGCGGCCGCCGCGTCGGCTGGAGGCCGGAAGCGGCGCGCCAGCGTTTCGGCCACCACGGGCGAAAGCTTCTTCAGCACCGATGCCGAATTCACCGTAATCGTCACCGCCTTTTTGCTGGCCAGGTCCTTGATTTGAATTTCACCGGCTTCGGCGCGCACCGAATTGATGGTTCCCGCCAACTGCCGGAACGAGCCGGACACCACGCGCTCCGCTTGGACCGTCAGCCCGTCGGCGCTCTTGTCGCCCAACGCCCGAACCTGATCCCCGATTTTGATCTCGTTGAACGAACTCTCCACCGAATCGCTGAACTTCACCGAGTCCGGCGCGTAGCGGCGGAACTCGGTCCCTGCGGCGGTCGCAATCGTCAGTTGCCTCTGGCCGGCTTTCACCGTGAGTGTCTTCGCGGCGCTATCGATGGCCGAAACGGTTCCCGCTACACCCCGGGCCTGCCAGTCCTGCAACTCGCGCTGCTGCCGCTGCGCGATGTCGGATTTGGTCATGATCACCAGCGTCCGAGCCTGCAGTTCCTTGCCGCCTTCACCGAGAGTGCCGACCGCCAGAATCCGGTCGCCCGGCGCGATCTCGGGAAACGAGATGCGCGTCGCTTTTTTCAGATCCGTTTCCCCCGGCGGTACCCGCAGCACCGGCGTGTTTTCCGCTGTCGAGACCGTGACTGTCGCGCCATGATCGTCCTGCAGAACGACCCGGTGCGCGGCCGCGTCCGCGGATTTCACCTGCCCGATGATCTGGCTGCGCGCGGCGGCAGCCGGCGCCGGCGGCTGCGCCAGAAGCGCATGAGCAAAGAGCACCGGGATAGCCGACGAGGCGCGAAACAGCGTTTTCATCCTTTCCCCCAAGGAGCTTACGGCGTCAGATACAGGGCGATAGAGGCCTCGGGCAGGTTACAGCCGGGAGCCGGATCGGCTCCGGAAGCCGAAGGCCGGTGTAGGCAATCACTACAGAAGCCGCTTCAACCTCAGCAGCCGGTTCCTTTATAGCTCCGGCTGCGCTTTGACCTTCGCCAGTAATTTCTTCAGAATTCCTACGGCTTTATCGACTTCCTTCTCCGTCACAATATACGGCGGCAGGAAGCGGAGCACCGTGTCGTGCGTGCAATTGAACAGCAAGCCCTCTTGAATGCCATCCAGTACCAGTTGCTTGCCCGGCACCGCCAGATCCATCCCCACCATCAGGCCGAAACCGCGTACTTCTTTGATAAACGAGTATTTCCGCGCCAGCTCGTTCAATTGCGAATGGAAATACCCGCCCACCCGTTGAATCGCGGGCAGCAGTTCCTCGAGGATGTCGAGAAACTCCAACGCCACCCGGCACGCCAGCGCGCCTCCGCCGAACGTGCTGCCATGCATGCCCGGCTTGATGGCCGCCGCCGCGCGCTCGTTCGCCATGATCACACCGAGCGGAATGCCGCAGGCCAGCGGTTTGGCCGCCACCATCACATCCGGCAAAATTACCGGTTCGGTTCGCTGGTAGGCGAAATACGTGCCCGGCCGCCCGATGCCGCACTGGGTTTCATCCGCGATCAGTAAAGCATCATTTTGATCGGCCAGCTCGCGTGCCCGGCGCGCAAACGAGCCGCTGAGAGGATAAATTCCGCCTTCGCCCTGGATGAGTTCCAAAATAATTCCGGCGGTGCGGCCGCTGACCGCGGCTTCCAGCGCGGCCACGTCGTTCGGCGGCACGAACCGCACTCCCGGCAGCAGCGGCTCGAAATCCGCGCGGTACTTCGGCTGGCCGGTCACCGAAAGCGCGCCCAGCGTCCGCCCATGGAACGAATTCTCCAGGGATACGATTTCGTATTTGTCCGAGTGGATGGCACGGCCGTGCGCCCGCGCCATCTTGAGCGCGCCTTCCACCGCCTCGGTGCCGGTGTTGGCAAAAAATGCGCGCGCCAGCCCGCTGACCCGGGCCAGGCGTTCGGCCAGCGGCCCCTGAAACGGGTGGTAATACAGATTCGAGGAGTGGATGAGCAGCCCTGCCTGCTCGCGAATCGTTTTGACGATCCGCGGGTGCGCGTGCCCCAGCGCGTTCACCCCGATCCCGGTGATGAAATCCAGATACCGGCGGCCTTCCAGGTCATAGACATAGCTGCCCTTCCCACGCGCGATCAGGAGCGGATACCGGGCGTAATTCTGCAGTAAGTGGGCCCGCTCCAGCTCCATCGTGGCCTGCGCGGACCGCTCCCCCACGGGAGGAAGAACGCTAGTCATTTCCTCATGATACAAAATCGCAGGTCGCCGCCCGCTAACCAAGGTCATGGTTGAATCCTCGACAGCATCGGCTAGGATCGAGTCTTGGCGACCCTGTCCATCGTCCCCGAACAGGCCTCGACTGCCTCTTCCCCGCAGCTCGAGCGGGAGGTCGTGGGCGCGTACCAGCAGTATTCCCCCCAGCTCTCCCGGTACGCGGCTTCCTTGGCGCAGGACTCCGATGCCGCCCGCGACGCGGTGCAGGAGGTCTTTCTCCGCTATTTCGTCGAGCGCCGCTACGGACGCGAGATCGCCAACCCGCGGGCCTGGCTCTATCACGTGCTGCGCAATTACCTGTTGGACCAGCACCGCAGCGTGACGAACCGCGAAGTGATCGCCGAGGATCTCGACCACATGCCCGGCAGCCAGCAAAACCCCGAGCGCCTTCTCCAGCGCTCCGAAGTCGCCCGCGAACTGCAAGCCGCGCTTTCGGCGCGCGAATTCGAGTGCCTCCGGCTGCGCACCGAAGGCCTGGACTACGCCGAAATCGCGGAAGTCATGGGCATCCGCAGCGGCACCGTGGGGGCTCTTCTGGCTCGCGCGCAGAAGAAAATCCGCCGTTCCGCCGAGGGCGATTGCTCCTCTCCTCTGAGCGCCGCCGAAGCGGTGCGCTCTCTGTTCGAGAAGCGCGAAGCGTACTCGTAGAGCGCCGGGAGGGAGCCCAGGGTAGGACCCCTCCCGCCTCCCAAGGCATTTTTCATTTCGCGAGCCGCAGCAGCGACGAGGCGACCTGGGTAAATGCGGCCGTCAGGTTATTGCTGTTATCCACCTGAATGTACATCCCCACCTGCTGGCTGGGATCGTAGGACGTCGAATCCTGCGTGTTCGCCAAACGCTTCAGCAAGACGGAATCGATACCTCCGTTGCCCGTATAGCCGATCGTAAAGATCGTGATGGGAAGCATGTTGGTGGGGGCGGGCAGCGATCCCATGGCTCCCTGGGTCCGAATGGTCTTTCCGATATTGTCCGTCGTGTTCCAGATCGCGATGCCCCACTGGCATTCATTCGTCGCGGAGCTCGACGAGTTCGGGTTGTAGGTAACGGTGCAAGGGTTCGCATAGGCGGCGCCGAGCGTGTAAGCCGTTCCCGACGTCGAGTTCCCGTAGTAATCGGTGGAGGGGATTTTCGCCAGGTCGCTGAGCGCCCAGTTCCCTCCGTTGCCCAGCCCGCTGCAGCCGGAGATGGCGGCCGACGGGTTGGACGTCGCCTGGAAGTCGGAGAGTCCGTGGCCCAGCCACCAGGTGCTCGTATGGGCCGTGTCATAGGCGCGCAGCAGAGACATGCCAACCGGGGCCGTATTGGACCAGGGCGGCCCGTTGCCATAAACAGTGACCCAACCCCTCATGGTGGTGCTCGCGGTCGGAGTTGTCCCCCCGTTTATGTTGTACGTGCAGGGGCTGTGACCGCTGGTCGATCCATGAGGAAGCAAGGCATTATTGCTCGGATTGTTGGGGCTCATGGCAATCGAGGTGGGCAGGCCGTCGGTGAAAAATACGATCGAGTTCAGATTCACGTCCACGCCGTTGACCGCAATGTCGTGGTTGTGCGCCTTCTGGAGTTCGATATACGCGAGCGAGAGCGCCTCGGACGCGTTGGTTCCTCCAGCCGCGGTCATCGCATTGATCTGATCGAACATCGGCCCGGCGGTAGATGAGGTTGCAAAGCTGACATCCGGTCCCCGCTGGGTCGTGCTGGTCGGGTTTTGATCGTAGGGCGGCGTATAGATCGGGTACCCGACAATCGCGCTGCCCGAAAACCCGACCAGCCCCAGTTCGTCGTATCCGGGCGTAAACATTCCGGTAAACTGCGAGGCTCCGGCTTTCATCGTGCTGATCACCGGGCTCATGGATCCGGAGTGGTCCAGCACCAGCACCACGCGCGTGTTGCGGCGGGTCGCTGTCGCCGCGGCCGCGACCGTGGACGACTGCTGCCCGAAGATCCGCATGAACAGCAGCGGAGATTGCACGGTGGCCGCTACATTGATCGTGCTCGTGCCCAGATTGTTTGTGTAAGTGATGTTCGGCGTGAGGTTGCTGGTCCCCCACCAGCCGGCCGGAAAATTCACGGTGAGAAATTCGCCCGCGATTTCCGTCGTGTTCGCCGTCGTGTTCAACAGCCGCCCCGCGCCCAAGGCCGCGCCGTCCACGGCCGCCGACAGCTTGGCCTGGACAATATACAGGCGGGTTCCATCGATGGCCAGGCCCACCAGCGGAATAAAGACCAGCGGCAAGCCCAGCAGGACCAACATCAAGGTCGCCCCTTTTTGACGGGCTTTCTTGCTCAAGTCCACGCGCCTCATCCCGGTTTCCTTTCCTGTTTTCCCGAATCAGAAGAACCCAAACTCGTACATGACCGCGTTCGATACAAACGGAGGCATATTGAAGCCCGACGCCGCGGCTTCGGCCAGATAAAGAACCTGGCCGGAGGGCAGCCCGGATGCGACGCCGTTCACCACCGAGTACGGATTGACGCCGCTCAATGTGGCGACATCGCCCGCCTTGGTGGCCTGGTCCAGCGCCGAAATCTTGCCGTCCGACCCGATCGTGACACCGCTTGGCGTGCCGAAGTTGCTGGTGTGAATGGCGGTGTTGCCGACCGTCAGCCGCTGCGCAAACACCCATTTGGTGTAGTTGGTGCAGGCGGCGGTGGGATTTCCGCTGGCATCGACGGCGCCCACCGCGGCGCACGCGGCCTTGTCGATATACGTAATCGACGAGAAGATGACGACCGCACTGCTTTGCGCCGGGGTGGTGCTCAACCCCACGTCTTTGCCCAGATTGGCCAGGATGGTCTGGTTCCCCGGCAGCGCGAAATCGACCCCGCGGGCATACATGTGGCCGGCGTCGCGCGACAGTTGCACCACCTGTAGTTCGCGAATCATGTTGATCCCCAGAGCGCCCGTGCCCAGCAGCAGGGGCACCATCACCAGCGTGCTGAAGGCGAACTCAATGCTCGAAACACCTCGACGGCTATGGGTTCTCATCGTGCCTCCTACGGAGCCGTCCCGATGCACGGGGGATTTCGCGACGGCTCGATGATATCGGCGGAATTGACGTTGGCAATCACCAGGTCGGAGTTGTCGATTCCCGCTTTCCCGTAGACTCGCGGCATCAGGGGATGCAGCGCGTAACCCTGTACCGATACCTGCATGATGTTGCCCGGCGCGTCACCGTTGGCCGAGGTGGAAACGTCGGTGGCCGGCGAGGATGAATTGGGCGCGGGCGGCAGGAAGTAGTTCACTTTGATTTTCGCCAGGCCGCTGGAACCGTTCAGCAGGCCGAACGCATTGGATTGCACGATCCCTTTGACCGTATCGGTGAGGCAGGCGCCGGCGGCCATCTGGGAGGCAGTCAGCGTCACGCCGGTGCGCACGCCGATGCGCACCGCGCGCTGCAGCGTGCTTTCCGCGAAGATCGCCCACCCCGTGTCCAGCAGGACCGTCATCATGGCCAGCAGCGGCACAATCACCATCGTGAACTCCAGCAGTTCCGATCCTTTGCGGCGGCGGGCCCGATCCGCGCGCCGGCGCTGGAGATCCGCGCCTTCCCCCGGTTTCATAGAACTCCTCCGCTTCATAGGGCTGTTTCCGACGTATATGAGTAGCGGCGGCCCCGGTTTCTTTACACCCGTACCGAAGGGGTTTTCTTGATGACGGTCCTTGCTAAGCCGGAAAACGGTCAGCGAAAGTTCCGCTGGCCAAAGTTAATTCGCGCCTGCCGGTGGCGGGTAGTGTCTGATGAAAGGTGCGTTGATTGAGATTCATCGCTGTTTGCAATCCGTCGCGCATCGCCGTACCGTGTGTGTATGGTAGCTGGCCGCGATGAACTCGAAGCGCTCAAGAACATCATTGCCGAAGTGGATCTGATCCTCGAAACCACTCCGGATCTTCCGCAGAATCGAACCGGGCGCTCTCGCGAACTCCTGCATTCCGCGCTGGCCCTGGTGAACGACCTTCTCAAGCACCACCGCTCCCCAGCCGCAAAGGCGCTAGGTCGGAAAGGCGGCTCTGCTATTGCCAAACGCGGCTCGGAATATTTTCGAGAACTGGCAGCGAAGCGAAAGACGAGGGCCGGTGGACGGCCCAAAAAACTACCGAATTCCGACCTGTAACAACGCACTCTGAAAGCGGGATTGGCCCGAACACGAATTGGCTTTACTCCCACACGCATATCATCTTCTTTGTTTTCCACACTGCAAAAATATGATTCCAAAGTTCTTATTGGACCTGTGGAATATGAGATGGAGATGGGAGTAAAGCCAATTCGTCTTCGGGCTATCGGGCGCTCGCTGTTTTCTTGCAACACTAGAACGACACACTTCAATGGCATGTCCGAACTTCGGCATATGTAACCATCATGAATGCATAGCGATCCGAACCGCACATTCCATGTTGACGGCCGACGTTGAAGACGATATGATCCTTGTAGAGCGATTGCCGTCGCTCCCATGTGAGAAAGGATCATGAGCTCACCAGATAACGCATTACAATCTGCTGTCGAGGTTCTTCTTGCGAAATTAGAAGCGCAGGAACAGACCGTTCGCGACACGAAGAAGATGATTAACGATCTGCTCCGACACATCGGCAAAGAGCCGATGTTCGCGGATCTCGCAGAGCCTAGTTCAACGCGAAGCATGTCAATTCGGCCCGATCAGTTCTACGGCCGCCCCCTAGCGACTGTGGCGAAGGAAGTCCTTGAGGCAAAGGGCCACGCGATGCCAGCCCAGGACATCATGGATGCTCTGGAGCGCGGCGGGTATGATTTTGATGCCCAGGGATGGAAAGAGAAGGATCGCCTGCGAAACTTCTCAATTACTCTCGCGAAGAACACCACCGGCTTCCATCGCCTGCCCAATGGCCACTTCGGTCTACCTAAATGGTATCCGGAGGCAGTTAACCGGAAGCAAAGCGCGAAGACTGAACGCGAGTCAGCGCCCAGCGAACAGGCGGCAGCGAATGGGGAGGACTTGCCGGAAGGCCAGTGAAATGATTTCGGCCGGACCCTTGCCGGAGCCCGGCCCGATGCTACGTAACCCCATGTGAGAAAAGAGGTTATGTGAGAAATGCTCTCACGAACTATTTTAGCTAGACCGCCACCATAAATCAAGAGATAATCGACAAGGGATTGGGACTGGGAGAGCGGCTTGCGACGCTCTCCCCGCTTGAGGCCGGGGAGCTTATCTTGGCATGGTGCTGGGACGGGAGCCTGCAACTCCCGAGCAATGGGTTCGATCCCCACCCCGGTCTTCCACGTAGAGTCTACACCATAGACGCCAATTTTGTGCAAGTGTCTGCATGAAAAGGCGAACAATCTTCTTGAAAACAGCGTGCGCTCGCTGTATTATTGAATCATTGAAACAGGCAGTAGAAGTCGTTCCTAGTATGACTTGCAAGGCGTGTGGTATCGAGTGTCAACGCTTCGGAAGGCATCGGAACGGGCTTCGCCGGTTTCGGTGCCCCGACTGCCACAAAACCTACACCGAGCCGCACGAACTCACCCTTGGCGAGATGTATACCCCGAGAAGCGCCGCGTTGCTGGCGGTCCAGCTTCTGCTGGAAGGGAACTCGATTCGTAGCACGGAGCGCATCACAAACCTTGACCGGAACACGATCATGAAGCTGCTGGTGCTCGCAGGCGAACGGTGCGAGAAGGTTATGGGCCGGATCGTAGTGAACATCCCGGTAAAAGACGTTCAGTGCGATGAAATTTGGGCCTACGTCTTCAAAAAAGAGGCCCACAAAACCCCGCTCGAAGCGAACGACAACAGCGTGGGCGATGCCTACTGCTTTGTTGCCATCGAGCGCAATACGAAACTGATTCTGAATTTTTCTTTGGGCCGTCGCGACCAAACAACGTGCGACGTATTCATCGAAGGCTTGCGGGCCGCGACAGCCCCGCAACGGTTTCAGATCACGACTGACGGATTTCAGCCGTACCGGTCCGCAATTGAGACAACATTGTCGGATCGCGTAGACTTCGCGCAATTGGTGAAGGTGTACGCTGCTCCCCGCGAAGGGGAACAGCTCTACAGCCCGGCTGAAGTCGTGGAGGCGGTCCCAGTTCCGCGCCTCGGAGATCCGGACCCTGCCCGAATTTGTACCAGCCACATCGAGCGACAGAATTTGACGCTTCGGATGTCGATTCGCAGGCTGACGCGCCTTACCAATGCGTTTAGCAAGAAATTCGAGAATCTGTGGGCCGCGTATTGTCTGCATTTCGCCTACTACAACTTCTGCCGCATTCATCAGAGCCTTCGTGTTACTCCTGCGATGGAATCGAACTTGACCGATCACGTTTGGGACCTCGCGGAACTACTCCGATGAAAAACAGCATCAACGCACCTTTCAGACACTACCCGGTGGCGTCCCGGCCGCGTTTGCGTCAACATTAAGATAGTCGGAGCCGGATGCCGTTCGTCTTTGGATTTGCCCCCGTTCTCTTCCTCTTTCTAGGAAGCCAGATCTATTTCGCGTTTCGCGGCCTGCGGTGGGTCGGCGCCAGCTTTCCCTCGCGCGCCGCGCGCATCGGCATCGCGGTCGCGGGCTTTGCCGTTTACTTCCTGTATTTCGCCTTGTACATCCGGGGGGTTGCCGGCCGCCGCGAACCCACGCATATGACTCCGTGGGACGCCCTCGTCGCTGCCCCGTTCTTGTGGTGGATCTTCAGTTCGACCATCGCCTTTGCCGTGGTGGTTTTGCTCTGGATCGGCAAAGCCGTCTTCCGCGCCGCGCGCGGCTGGGTTTCGGCGCTTCGGCCCGCTCCCTCGCCGCGGCCCGCTTCACCGGGACCTTCGCGGCGGCAGATCCTCGAACACGCCGCCACCGCCGCGGTCGCCGCGCCCTTTGTGGCCGGGGCCTATGGCCTGCTCTATGGGCGGCTGAACCTGGAAACCTCCCATCGCCGCATTCAACTGGCACGCCTGCCGGATGCGTTCCACGGCTTTCGCATCGCTCAACTCTCTGACATCCACATCGGCCCCTTCATGAGCGAGGACGAGATCCGCAAGTACGTGCGGATCGCCAATTCCCTGAAACCCGACCTCATCGTGCTCACCGGCGATTTTCTTACCTTCGATCCTTCGCCGAAAGAAGCCGTCGTCGCCGCGCTCTCGGGGCTTCGCGCGCCCTACGGCGTGTACGGCTGCCTCGGCAATCACGACGCCTGGGCGCGGTCGGAGGACGCGCTCACGGAGCTCTTCGGGCAGGCCGGCATCCGGATCCTGCGTCAGGAACACGTCGCCATCCGCAACGCCGGCGAGCGATGGAATCTGATCGGAATCGATTACGCAAATTCCCGCCACATGTCGGCCGGGGTGGGCCACATGAACAGCCAGACGCTGGAGGGCATGGAAGCGCTGATGGAAAAGGATGCCGTCAACATCCTGCTCAGCCATAACCCGGAGACGTTCGATCGCGCGGCGGAACTCGGCATCGATCTCAGCCTTGCCGGCCACACTCATGGCGGGCAGCTCGCGCTGGAATTCATCAATCCGGAGATCGCCCCCAGCCGGATTGTGACACCGTACGTCTCGGGCTGGTTTCAGAAGCCCGGCGGGCAGCTCTACGTGAACCGCGGCATCGGGACCATCGCGGCGCCCATGCGAGTCGGCGCGCCGCCGGAACTGACGGTTTTTGAACTCGCGCGCGGCGCGTGAGTGTTCCGAATTGCCGGTATCGTAAGATAGTCTTCATGAACCGGCTGGTAGCCGTCTGGGGTTTTGCTCTCGCTCTCACAACCTGCCCGGCGCCGGCTCAAGTCATTGAATTTGAATCGAACGGACTCAAGTACCAGACGCTCACGCGCAATGGCGTGACGGTCATGTTTGCGCATCTCGCCCCGCACGTGCAGGGCTATACGATTATCCAGACCGCCATCTCGAACGGCTCCGCCGGCCCGTACGTCATCAAGCCCGAGAACTTCTTCTACGTCCGCGCCGGCGGCGAGGTCATCGAAGCCTCTCCCGCCCATACCGTGATTGACATGCTGATCGAAAAGGGCAATCGCGGCGACGTCATCAAGCTGGTCGGCACTTATGAAACCGCCTTCTATGGCATCTCGCGGATGCGTTCGAGCAACGGATACGAGCAGCGGCGCCAGGCCGCGCTGGCCGAAACTTCCACCAAGCTGAAGGCGGCGGCCACGGCGTCGGCGCTCGCGCTGGTCCTCACGCGCCTCGCTCCCGGAGAATCGACCGACGGCGCCGTTTTCTTTCAAACCGAAGGCAAGCCGCTCGGGCCCGGACACCTCGAAGTGCGCACCAATACCGACGTCTTCCAGTTCAACCTCGAGTGAGGTCAGTTCAACGGATACCCGTGAATCAGTTTGAACTCCCGCGACCACCGCGTCTTGGTGAAGAAATGCGTGATGACGTCGAATAAATGGTTGATCCCGATATTGGGATTCGTCAGGTCTTCGGTCGGCGCTTCGAACGACCAGTAGATCATCAGCGGCGTCCCGACCAGGTTCTCGCGCGGCACAAATCCCCAGTACCGGCTGTCGGAAGAATTGTCGCGGTTGTCGCCCATCGCAAAAATCGAGTTGGGCGGCACCACCACCTCCCCGTTCACCACGTGGTTCTCCAGCATATCGACGGCGCTCGGATACAGCGGTGAATTCGGCTGGCTGGGGAAATTGTCGCGGTAAGAATCGATATACGACGTCTTGTGCACCACGTACGGCTCTTTGACGGGCTTGCCGTTCAGGATCAGCTGCTTATCGACCAGCTTGATGTGATCGCCAGGGAGCCCGATCGCGCGCTTGACGTAATCTTCCTTGATGTTCAGCGGGTAACGGAACACGATGATGTCGCCGCGCCGCACCTCCCGGTACGGCAGCAGGTGTTTGGAGACGGCGGCGTCGGGCGCGTAGGTGAGTTTGTCTACCAGAACATGGTCCCCGATCAGCAGCGTGTCTTCCATCGAGGCGCTCGGAATGACAAACGCCTGCACCAGACTCGTCGTGCCGAACAGCAGCAGAATGATCGTGACCGTCCACTCGGCGATGAAACCGCGCCGCACGTCGTGCGTCAATTCCTGATAACGATGGTACAGGCCGCTGCTCTGGCTTGCTTCTTGAGTCTCCACAGCAGTCATTGTAACGAATGCCGCGGGTTCGACTCCGCCCGGTCTGGTACAATCGCCAAGGGGGGTTTGTTTGTCTAAAGCCATCCAGGAATTACCCCGTACTCTGGGCGCCCTACGCCTTAGTTCCTTCTCCGAAGCCGCGCTGGCGAATCGATCCGTCAAAGACGAACTCCGAAACAACCTGATCTGCAAAATCCAGCGAGGCGACACGCTGTTTCCGGGCATCTTGGGCTACGAAGATACCGTGATCCCGCAGGTCGTGAACGCGATTCTCTCCCGGCACAACTTCATCCTCCTCGGGCTCCGCGGGCAGGCGAAGACGCGGCTGATCCGCATGCTGACGACGCTTTTGGATGAAGCGGCGCCCTACATCGAAGGCTGCGAGATCCACGACAATCCCTACAAGCCGATCTGCCGCCGCTGCCGGATGCTGGTGGCCGAACAAGGCGATGAAACGCCGATCGCGTGGCTCCACCGCGACCACCGGTACGTCGAAAAATTAGCCACCCCCGATGTCACCATCGCGGACATGATCGGCGACATCGATCCGATCAAGGCGGCGCGCCGCGGCCACGACATCTCCGACGAGCTCACGGTGCACTACGGGCTGCTGCCGCGCGCCAATCGCGGCATTTTTGCCATCAATGAATTGCCGGACCTGGCGGGCAAGATCCAGGTTGGTCTGTTCAACATCATGCAGGAAGGCGACGTCCAGATTAAGGGCTATCCGGTGCGCCTCCCGCTCGACCTCATGCTGGTCTTCACCGCAAACCCGGAAGACTACACCGCGCGCGGAAAGATTATCACGCCGCTCAAGGACCGCATCGGCAGCGAAATCCGGACGCACTACCCCGCCACTCTCGAGCAGGGCATCGCCATCACCGAGCAGGAGGCCTGGCTCAACCGGCCGTCGCCGATCGCCGTCCGGGTGCCGGATTACATCAAGCAGGTGGCCGAACAGCTGGCGTTCCTCGCGCGCGAAGACAAGCGCGTCGACAAGCGGTCGGGCGTCTCGCAACGGCTGCCGATTTCCGCGCTGGAAAATGTCGTTTCCAACGCCGAACGCCGGGCGCTGCGCGCCAAAGAAGAGATCGCCGTGCCGCGCATTCTCGATTTGTACTCGGCCATGCCCGCCATCACCGGCAAGCTTGAGCTGGAATACGAAGGCGAGCTGAAGGGCGGCGACACGGTGGCTCGCGAGCTGATCCGCACCGCCGTGGGCAAGGTCTATTCGCAGTATTTCGAAGGCGCCAACATGGCCCAGGTGATCCAGTGGTTCGATTTGGGCGGAAGCCTCAAGCTCGACGAGCACATCGATTCGGCCACCATGGTCAAGCAGCTTTCCGGAATCCAGGGCCTCATGGAGAAGGTCAAGGTGTTGGGCCTGTCGGCCAATGAGCCGGACGCGGTCCGGGCATCGGCCGCCGAGTTTATCCTCGAAGGGTTGCATGCGCATCGCCGCATCAGCCGCAATGAGGAACGCGGATTCGCGGCCGAAGAAAAGCGCCGCGAGTCTCCCAGGGAAGAAGGCGGCGGCCGTGGAGAGCGGCCGAACTTCCGGCGGCAATACAACTGAGCCGCCGCTCGACGAGCCGCCGCATGAGGGTGCTGTCATGAAGTGGGTCCGTTATTCCAAGTACACCGGCGAAGACATGGGCATCGGCGGCGAGGATCTGCTGCAGGCCCTCTCCGATTTTCTGCTGGAAAGCGGCTTCAACATGCAATACATGCCCTTCAGCGAGTGGAATCAGCACACGCTGGAGGAGCTCAAAAAGGCCATCCAACAGGCGCTCGAGCAAGGCAAGCTCTTCGACGAACAAAGCCTCCAGGAAATGATGGAGAAGCTCCAGAGCATGACGCCCGAGCAGATGGACAAGCTGCTCGAGAACCTGGTGCAAAAGATGGTCGATGAAGGCCATATCACCATCGAGGAGCCCGGCGAACAGCAGGCCCAGGCCCCGGGCATGGGAAAAGGCAGGGATGCCAAGATCAAATTTGAGGTCACCGACAAATCGCTCGATTTCCTGGGATTTAAGACGCTCAAAGACCTGCTCGGCTCCCTCGGCAAATCCAGCTTCGGCCGCCACGATACCCGCGACCTGGCCACCGGCATCGAGACGTCGGGGTCTTCCAAGCCGTACGAATTCGGCGACGTCCTGAACCTCGACGTCAGCGAAACTCTGTTTTCCGCCATTCGCCGCGAGGGCGCCAAAGTGCCGCTCGACATGGACTACTCGGACCTGCACGTGCACCAGTGCGAGTATCAGAGCTCCTGCGCGACCGTACTCATGCTTGATTGCAGCCACAGCATGATCCTGTACGGCGAGGACCGCTTCACGCCGGCCAAGAAAGTGGCGTTGGCTCTTTCCCACCTGATCCGAACCCAATACCCCGGCGACAGCCTCCGCTGCGTCCTGTTCCACGACAGCGCCGAAGAACTGGCGCTCAGCCAGCTCGCGCGCGTCCAGGTGGGGCCTTACTACACCAACACGCGGGACGGCCTGATCCTGGCGCAGAAGCTGCTCAACCAGGAACGCAAGGACATGCGCCAGATCATCATGATCACCGACGGCAAGCCGAGCTGCCTCACGCTCGAAGACGGCCGCATGTACAAAAACGCGTTCGGCCTGGACCCGCTGGTGATCAGCAAGACCCTGGAAGAAGTGAACCGCTGCAAGAAGCAGGGCATCCTGATCAACACGTTCATGCTGGCCAGCGACTATGGCCTGGTGAACTTCGTCCAGAAAGTGACCGAGCTCTGCCGCGGCAAAGCGTACTTCACCACGCCGTTCACTCTGGGCCAATACCTGTTAATGGATTACATGAACCGCAAGACGCGGACGATTCACTAAAGCGGAAACTACGCCGCGGGCGGATTGAGCAACAGCTTCTTCTCGATCTCGGCGAGCCGTCCCGCCAGCGTTGCCATGCGGGCTTCCACTCCCGTGATGCGCGTCTCCATGGTCGACTGCCGCACCCCGACTTCCTGTTCGAAGGGAAGGAATGCCTTCAGGATCTCGGTCTGCATGTCGCGCATCTGTTCGAGCAGCCGTGCTTCCTGCGCTGCCTGCTGTTCCAGCAATCGCGCTTCCAGCCCTAACTGCTTCTCGAGCAATCGTGCTTCCAGCGCCGACTGCTGTTCCAGCAGCCGTGCTTCCATCCCTTCCAGGTACTGCTTCAGTTCTTGATCCACGTTGGGCCTCGCCTTGACGGCAGCCTGCACCCTGGTATTTTACCAGCCTTAATCCGACGCCTTCCAATCGCCCGCAATCCGGCGGACATACTTCTGTGTTTCCGTGAACGGCGGAATGCCCTGGTAGCGGTCCACCGCGGCCGTCCCGGCATTGTACGCTGCCAGCGCATGGTAGAGCGCGCCGTGATAGCGCTCCAGCAGCTCGCGAAGGTAGCGGGTTCCCGCGTCGACATTCTGAACGGCGTCGCGCGGATTCGCGCCCAGCACCTTGGCCGTCTCGGGCATCAGCTGCATCAGGCCGATGGCGCCCTTCGGCGACCGCGCTTCGGGATTGAACCCGGATTCGGCCGCCATGACGCGCCGCACCAGTTTCCGGGGCAGCCCGTACTTGTCCGCCGCGGCATCGGCGAGATCCGCGGGTAAGAGCTTTGCCGCCGCCGCGGTCTTCGCGACCGCTGCCGCGGATGCCGTCTGCCCGTCTGGCTCGAACCCGGTCACCCGGTCCGCATCCATCTCGATGGTTCCGCCCCCCACGTACAAGCGCACCCGCGTCCCGGCGCTCTCGTGACGATCGACACGCATCCGCCCGCCGTTCGCCAGGAGCGCGAACTCTCCTGCGAATATTGGGTTTCCTACCAAAAGGAATATAGGTATCAGGAAACGCATTACGCCTATACTGTAATTGTGACGTATTGGACGGCGGAAATGTGCACTCAGGGCCCCGGTCCAGCCCCACGTCGCCCGCCGGCTCTCAGGTATCCCCACACCCTCGCGGCCGGCGCCCATTCGTTCGTTTGGAGGTAGTTTTCGCGGATGCCTTTTTACATCCAGCCCATTCGGGAGTTTTTGGTCCGTCCCGCTCTGCCGCCTTCGCTGTCGCGTCTGACGGAACTGGCACACAACATCCTCTGGAGCTGGGAGCCCATGGCTCGGGCCGTGTTCCGGCGCCTGGATCAGAACCTCTGGCGGGATTGCGGCTATAATCCCGTCCTCATGCTCGGCCGCGTCTCGCAGGCGGCGCTCAAGAAAGCCGCCGCCGACCCGCGGTATCTGGCTCTTTACCGCATGGCCTGCGACACCTACGATGCCCGCGTGCGCAAAGGCCCTCCGCCGGCTGACGGCAAGCTCATCGCCTACTTCTGCGCCGAATACGGCCTCACCGAGTGCCTGCCGGTCTACTCCGGCGGCTTGGGCATCCTCTCGGGAGACCATCTGAAGTCCTGCAGCGATCAGGATTATCCGCTGGTCGGTCTCGGCCTGCTCTATCAGCAGGGGTATTTCCGCCAGTTCCTGAATCCCGACGGCTGGCAGCAGGAACGCTATCCGCTGAATGACTTTTATACCCTCCCCATCTCGCCGGTGAAGGACGCCGCCGGGCAGGATCTGAAGGTCACGGTCAAGCTCCCCACCGGCCACGTCTACATTCAGGTCTGGAAGCTCGACGTCGGCCGCATCACGCTGTACCTGCTCGACACCAACATTCCCGAAAACAGCCTGCCGCAGGATCGGGACATCACCGACTCGCTGTACGGCGGCGACACCGATACCCGCATCCGCCAGGAAATCGTCCTCGGGATCGGAGGCATGCGGGCGCTGAAGGCGATGGGCCTGAAGCCCACCGTCTTCCACATGAACGAAGGCCATTCGGCGTTTCTCGCGCTCGAACAGATCCGCGTCTATATGCGGGACGAGCGGCTGCGGTTCGATGAAGCCCTCGAAGCCGCGCGCGCCAGCAACGTCTTCACCACCCACACCCCCGTGCCGGCCGGCATCGATCTGTTCGACCCCGGCCTGATGTACCACTATTTCTCCGAGTATTGTTCCGAGGTGGGCATCGATTTTCAGCAGCTTATGGCCTTGGGCCGCCGCAACGTCTTCGACCGCGACGAGCGCTTCTCGATGGCCGTGCTGGCTTTGAACACTTCCGCCTATCGCAACGCCGTCAGCCGCCTGCACCGCGAAGTCTCGCAGGAGATGTTCCACGATATGTGGCCGCAGCTGCCGGTCTGGGAAGTTCCCATCACCTCGGTCACCAACGGCGTGCACCTGCCGAGCTGGCTGAACGGCGACCTGGCTTCGCTCTACGATCAGTACCTGCAGCCCGACTGGCGCGAGCGGTTCAACGATCCCGCCATCTGGGAGCAGGTGGCCGATATCCCCGACGAGGAATTGCTCGAAGGCCATCGCCGCCGCAAACGCCGTCTGGTCAATTTCGTCCGGGCCCGGCAGCATGCTTCTGCGTTGCGCCGCCAGGCGTCCGCGTCCGAGGTGCGCCGCGCCGCCGAAGTGCTCGACCCCAACGCCTTCACCATCGGGTTCGCGCGCCGCTTCGCCACATACAAACGCGCCACCCTGCTGTTCCGCGACGTCGAACGCCTCAAGCGCATCCTTCTGAACAAAGAGATGCCGGTGCAGGTGATCATCGCCGGCAAAGCCCATCCTAAAGACCAGCCGGGCAAGAGTTTCATCCGCGAGATTGTCCAGCTTTCCCGCGATCCCGACCTCTGGAAGCACGTCGTCTTTCTCGAAGACTACGACATCAAGGTCGCGCGCGAGCTGGTGCAGGGCGTGGATCTGTGGCTCAACAACCCGCGCCGCGGCGAAGAAGCCTGCGGCACCAGCGGCATGAAGGCCGCCATCAACGGCGTGCTCAACCTCAGCATTCTCGACGGCTGGTTCGACGAGGCCTACGAGCAGTCCGGCGGATGGGCGATCGGCGAGCGCGAGCCGTATTCCGAAGATCAGGACGGGCTGCACGCCAGCGCCATCTACTACCTGCTCGAAAACGAAATCGTCCCGATGTTCTATGAGCGCCGCGAGCAGACTCCGCGTGAGTGGATCCGCCGCGTCAAGCAGTCGCTCATGTATATCACGCCGCAGTTCGATTGCCGCCGCATGGTTCACGAGTACATGACCGAACTCTACGAACCGGCGCACACCCAGCACGTCCGCATCGTCAAGAGCGGCTATCAGCTGGTGCGCGAGCGGGCGCAGTGGAACTCGCGGATCCGCGAGGTTTGGGAGCGCGTGCGTTTCGTCGATCCCGGCGCCGCCCCTCCCGGCGCGGTGGTCAGCGGCAAGCCGCTTTCGGTGCGAACCGCCATCGACCTGGCGGGCCTCACCCCCGCCGATGTGCGGGTCGAAGTCGTCATGGGCCGCGTCGATATCGATGGCAACCTGGAAGACACCGAAGTCATGGTGCTGCCCGCGGTGGAACAGCAGGGTTCGGTCGCGGTATTCGGCAAGGAGATCGTCCCCGAGCGCACCGGCAGGCTCGGTTACGCCCTGCGGGTCAGCCCCAATCACTTTGACGACCCGCTGACCCGCCCCTGTACCAGCCTGCTCAAGTGGAGCCCCGCGGGCTAACCCGTTCTCCCCGATCCAGGACCTCCCGCGCGCCCGCTTGACATTTTCGATCTTTCCATTATTATGGAAATATCGAAAATGAAACCTAAGCCGGAACAGACCGCCCGTTATGCCGATATGTTCGCCGCCCTGGGCGCCGAACCGCGGCTGCGCATCCTCCGGCTGCTGCTTTCCGCGCACCCCGAGGGAATGGTGGTGGGCGAGATCAGTTCCGAACTCGGTATTCCCAGCTCGACGCTCTCGCATCACCTGGATAAGCTCAAAAACGAAGATCTGGTCAGCGTGCGCCGCGACGGCACGTTCCTCTGGTACACCGCCAACTGCGACAGCCTCCAGCAGTTGCTCGGTTTTCTGTATGCCGAATGCTGCACGCGCAACCGGGCCATCGCCCCCGAGAAGATTGTCTGCTGCCGATAGGAGCCCCTCATGGCCGGTGACATTCAACAGGTAGTGAAAGAAAAATACGGCGAAGCCGCCCTCCGCGCGCGCAACGCCGCGAAAAGTTCCTGCTGCGGAACATCCGATTCTTGCGGCGTCGACGGCGATCCCGTCACGTCCAACCTCTACGCCGAGTCCGAAACCAGCGTCGTCCCCGAACAGGCCGTTCGCGCTTCGCTCGGCTGCGGCAATCCCACTGCCCTGGCCGAGTTGCAGCCGGGCGAAACCGTCCTCGACCTCGGCTCCGGCGGCGGCATTGACGTCCTTCTCTCCGCCCGCCGCGTCGGCCCCGCCGGCAAAGCCTACGGCCTCGACATGACCGATGAAATGCTCGCGCTCGCCCGCGACAATCAGCAGAAGGCCGGCGTCACCAACGTCGAGTTTCTCAAAGGCGAGATTGAGCGCATTCCTCTGCCCGACAACTCCGTCGACGTCATCATTTCCAACTGCGTCATCAATCTCTCCGCCGACAAGGACCGCGTCCTGCGTGAGGCCTTTCGAGTCCTGAAACCGGGCGGCCGCTTCGCGGTTTCCGATGTGGTGGTGCGCGGCGAAGTGCCCTCCGACGTCCGCCGCAGCATGCTGCTGTGGGTCGGCTGCATCGCCGGCGCCTTGCAGGATTCTGAATACGCCGCCAGGCTCGCCGCGGCCGGCTTCGAAGCCATCTCCATCGAACCCACCCGCGTTTACAGCATCGAGGATGCGCGCGCCTTTCTGAGCAATGCCGGCATCGACGTCGATACCATTGCGCCGCAGGTGGAAGGCAAGTTCATGAGCGCGTTCGTCCGCGCGCGCAAGCCGTCCGCTGCGTCAGCCGCATGACCCGCGTCCTCATCGTCTGCACGGGCAATTCGGCGCGCAGCCAGATGGCCGAAGGCCTCCTGCGCCACGACGCCGGCCGCCACTTTGAAGTCGCAAGCGCCGGGACGAGCCCCATACCGGTTCGTCCCGAAGCGATCCGCGTGATGCAGGAACTCGGCATCGATATCTCCGGCCACCGCTCCAAATCCGTCGCCGAGTTTGCCGGCCAGGCTTTCGATATCGTGCTGACCGTCTGCGATCATGCCCGCGAAACGTGTCCGGTCTTTCCCGGCGGAGTCCGGCGCGTCCACCGCGGTTTCGAAGATCCGGGAAATGTGCCTGGATCCGCCGGGCAGCGTCTCGACGCCTTTCGCCGGGTGCGCGATGAACTCCGCGCCTGGTTGCGCGAATTCGCCGCCGCCGTCACTGAAGGCCGCGGTCTTTCTTCGTGATCTCCACAATCCCCTGGTCTCCGTCGACCTTCACCCAATCGCCGGTCTCGATCGCGGCCAGAGGATCCTGATCGAGTTCCGTCACCGCCGGCACCCGCAGCACCACGGCCCCGAGCGCGATTTTCGTGTTCATGATATTGAACACCATCGCCTTCGGCGCGGATTTCGTCAGCCGCGTCATGTGGAACGCGTTCGACCACCCCGAAGACCCCTTCGCGCCCGGAAATACCAGAACCTTGTCCTTGAAGCTGACCCCGCGCAGTTCGTGATGCGTCTCGATCACGGTTCCGGTCATCGGATCGATGCCGCCCCAGCCGCTGATGGTCTGTTTGGTGACCAGCGCCTCGCCTTCGGCGCAGCCGCCCACCACGCCGCGCCCGCGCAGCACGAGCTTGGTTCCGGTCATCGCAGCTCTCCGCTCCAGCGGCCCGTCAGCGCCGCCCGGATGCAGTCTTCGGTCGTACCGAACCACGCTTCGATCCCCACCATTGCCGGCAGATAGTGCGCCTGCTTCGCCGAATCGAGCGCCGCCACCTTCGTGCCCTTCGGAACCGCGCGGCTGATTGCCGAACACGTATCGGTGAGGACCAGGCCGCCGGCGTCCTGAATCGTTTTTGTGTACCCGTTCAGGTCGGCCACGCTCTTCACGCTTCTTGAAGTGAAGATCCACAAGCGGCAGCCGCTATGCAGCCTTTTGCCTTCCAGCAGCCGCGCCGCCTCCCACATCTGTTCGATCGAAGCGTGCGGGCACCCCAGCATGACGTAATCGACGTTCAGATTGCTGCCCACCGAGTTCAACCGCTCATACGTTTCGCGCCGCTCCTTAGGCCCGTAGGAGAGCGTCACCGCCGGCTTCTTCCCGCCCAGCGCCATCTCGAGCGTCGCCGCTTCCGGCGTGATCCCCACCATGTGATACATCTCGACCCCGCCCGAAGAAGCCGCCGCCGCGCCGAAATGCTTGTGGCGCGTCAGGTTCGGCCCGCCGATCGGACCCGCCAGCACGGGAATGTTCTCTTCCACCGCGTATCCGGTGAAGTAGCCCAGCATGCCCCAATCCATCACGCTCTCGACCGGCACTTCGACGTCGATTTGGTGTGTCGCCAGGCGGCCTTCGTCCCGATGCAAACCCCAATCCGGGATCTTGCCGGTGAGCGCCGCCGCGCTCGTGCTCTCGCGCCCCTCCGTATTGGTGCGCGCGCCCAGCACCGAATTGCAGAACACCACCGCCGATGATTCCATCCACGCGCAGTGCTCGCCTTTCACCGGCACATTGCCCGCCAGGTACGGCGTGCAGGTCTTCAGAATCTGAATGCCGTGCGCCGCCACCTCGGCTTCGTCCTGCTGGAAATGCGCGTGCGCCTCGGGGCTCATCCCCAGCTCGGCCCAGTTCTCCGGATCCATCCCGCCTTGCAAATGGCAGCAGTACGCCTCCACCTTCGGGACCTCCACGATCTCGTCGCTATCCAGATCGTAGAGCGAATAGATCGCCTGGTAGCTGCCGTCGCCGAAATGCCGCTGATAGTAGTTCTGCAAAAACAGCGTCGACGACCCCGGCACACCGGCGACATTATGGGTAGCGACGAACCGCTCCGCCCCGAGCACCTCCGCGTAGCGCACCAGCAGTTCCATGGCCTTCTGCCGTGCCGCGCCGCGTTTGCCTTCGAGCATCGCCCGCTCGTCGCCGGTCAGCGTCATCTCTCAATCCTCGACATTTCTGCGGATCCGCTGCCGCAGCGCCCCCAGGTCGATCTGGTGCACGCTGCCGCTGCCCGCCAGGTCGAGCGCGTGCGCCGCCGCCGCGCCCATCGCGATGCACGGGCCCATCACCCGCACGCTCGACAGCGCGGTCGCGTCGCCATCGATGCACCGCCCCGCCGCCAGCACGTTATCCGCGCCCGGCGGCGTCAGGCTGCCGAGCGGCACGTAGTGCACGTGATCTTCCGCGAACGGCTCCCAGACGTAGCCTTCCGCGTGCTGGTGTTGTTCGAGCGGCCACGCCGTCCGCGCCACGCTGTCTTCGAACTTCACGCCCCGCCGCACTTCCTCCACGGTGAGGTGATGACAGCCCACGATCCACCGCGTCTGCCGGATCCCCGGCAGCCCGTATGCCCGCACCCGCGCCGCGCCGAAGGCTTTCGGAAACTCGCCTTTGAGAAATTCCAGCGCGCGGTCCGCCTGCTCCTTGCCCTCGATTCCTTTCCGCGACGCCGCGAACGGATCCAGCGGGTTCTCGATGTGGGTCATGTTGACGATCGCGGTCCGGCCGCCCGGCAGGTTCATCGCGAACCCGTCGCGCCGCGTCATGCCGTAATGCGCCGCGCGCTCGCGCAGGCGCGCCGAGACTTCCTCGCGGCTCGGCCGGTGCGCTTCTTCGAAATTCTCGATCACGATCATCTGGGAGCCGTAAATCACTCCCTCGGCCGGCTCGCGGCATTCCAGCCCCGCTTGCCACACCAGGGCGGCATCCCCGGTGGCGTCGACGAAGCCTTCCGCTTCGAGCGCCACGTCTCCGTACCGCGTCGCCAGTTCCAGTTCCACGACGCGGCGGCCCTCCATCCGGACTTCACGCAAGATCGCGCCGAGAAGGGGCGTGATACCCAACTCCAGCACCTGGCGTTCCACCCAGCGGCCCAGCCCCACTTCGTTATAAAACGCGTTCGGCGAAACGCCCCCCATCCGCACTTCGAGATCGCCCGACGCCCCGAGATCGCGCAAAATGTCGTCCGCGATGCCGTGCGTGAGCTGCTTGCCGTTCGGGCCGTTGCCAAACAACCCGACGATCATTCCGATGATCGAATTCACCGCCTGGCCGCCCAGCGAAGGCAGGCCGTCGAGCAGAACCACCTTCTTGCCGAGCCGCGCGCCTTCGATCGCCGCCGACACGCCCGAAATCCCGGCGCCCGCCACGCAGAGATCCGCGCGGTGCCGGCGAACCCCCGGCGCGGGGCCGCGGCGCACGATGCGCGTTTCGGGACGGAACGGCTGGTTTTCCATGGGCAACCGGCTTTGTTCTCGATTATCGCCCATGTGATATGGTGCTCCCATGAACCACCGGCGATTCGTCCTCGTTGCCGCCGCCCTCCTCTGCGCCGCGCGCGCTCCGGCCCAGATGGCCGATTCCCAGCAGCTGGCGCCCGAAGGCACGCTGCGGGTCCTTTTCCTGAGAGACAACGCCGTGCAGGGAAGAGTCGATCCGAATACGGGCGCGATCACCGGTCCGGTGGCCGACATCACGCGCGAACTCGCCCGCCGCCTCGGCGTCCCGTTCCAGATCACGCCCGCCGCCGGCGTCCGCGCGGTGCTCGATAGCGTCAAGACGCACGCCGCCGACCTCGGATTCCTGGCTTACGATCCCACCCGCGCCGCCGAAGTCGATTACACCGAAGTCTACGAGCTGGCGTACAACAGCTACCTGGTGCGGGCCGATTCGCCGATCCAGAAAATTGCCGACGCCGACCGCCCCGGCATCCGCATCGCCGCGCGCAAGGGCGATTCCGGCGAACTGTACCTGAGCCGCACCCTGAAACAAGCCGAGTTGAAGAGCATCCCGGGTCTCGACGTCGCGCCGGCGGTGAAAATGCTGGCCGCCTCCGAGATCGACGTGTTCGCCACTAATCGCGAGCGGCTGGTCGCCGAAAGCGCCGGTTTGCCCAATGTCCGCGTGCTGCCCGACAACTTTTACGCCGTCCCGCAGGCCTTGGTGGTCGCCAAGGGCGACCCCGCGCGGGTGGCCTACCTGAACCGCTTCCTCGACGCCCTGCGCGCCGGCGGATTCCTCCAATCGGCCATCGACCGCGCGCATCTGCACGGCGTGGAAGTCGCGCCGCCTCCCAGCCGGCAGTAACAAACCGGCCCCAAAAGTACTGCCGCTCCTACGCGCCGGCCGCGCCGGTACTGGCTCGCTGATTTTTTCCGGGTCCGGCCTATGTGTTTGCGTTCTCGAAAGTTAGCGCGGAATTCCGAAAATCGCGCTTCCTCTCTGAACAGTACCCAACTTGTTCAATCCGCCGCGAACTGACATTCTGCTGACAGGAAGGTGTAAGCCCGAGTCGGGGACCTTCGAAAACCGCATGATCGATTCAACGGCCATCCTGGTGGCAGCGCCGGACCAGGTCTCTTGTGACATCGGAAATCAGATGGCGATCCTGAACCTGAAGAGCGGGATCTACTATGGGCTCGATTCGGTCGGGAGCCGCGTCTGGGAACTGTTGCAGACGCCGCGCGCTGCCGGCGAAATCGAGGCTGCCTTGATGGCCGAATATGACGTGCAGCCCGAGCGGCTGCGGCCGGACCTCCAGCGGTTGTGCCGCGAATTGGCCGACGCGGGCCTGATCGAGATCCGTCTATGAGAAGAGTAGCCAGATTCTGGTCGCTGCCGGCCGCCGATCGATGGCTGTTGATGAAGGCATTCGCGCTGCTCGCCGTGGTTCGGCTCCGGTTGGCGGTGCTGCCGTTCCGGCCGGGCATGCGGCGCCCGCCGGCGCAGGAGGCCGCGCCCGGGAAGCAGGCGTCGCCGGAACGGATCGCCTGGGCGGTCGACCGGGCGGGCCGGTATGCCGGCAATGCCACGTGTCTGGCGCGGGCGCTGGCGGCGCAGGATATCCTCGCCCGCCACGGCTTCCGTTCCCGCGTCAGCATCGGGGTCGTGGCCGGAGAAAAAAAAGGTAGAACCAGCGAGTTGATTGCGCACGCCTGGGTCGAATTCGGCGGGCAAATCCTGGTGGGCGGCCCGGATGTCAGCCGCTACACACCGCTGCTGACCTGGTCGAGTTAGTCAAATGAATTGGAACGTTGCAGCAGGAGAAATCAAATGACGAATCAAGTTGAAAACCGTGTTCCGCAAGCGGAGTACTCCGCCGGTTCGGGCGCAAAGAAGAGCTACCAAACCCCGGAACTCGCGGTGCATGGCCGCGTGAACGAAATCACCCAGTTTCTGCCGTTCGCCAGCCCCGTCCATTCCAAGCCGTAAGGCGCCAGCAACATGCTGCCCGGCGAGTTCGCGATTTACGGCCATCGCTTTCGATGGGCCGACACGGAATGCGGGTGCCCGCCTTCGGAGCGGGGGCCGATCGCGCTGATTCGCGCGCGAGACCGCTTTCCGTCCGAATCGATCGAATGGCTGGGCAAAGGGAACGGGTATATTCCCGACTTCGGGAAGCTCGGCGACTGTTCCGCCTACCGCTTCGAAGGCGTGGCCGGTTTTCTGTTTCCGCGCGACGGCCGCTTTCTGAAGATCTTCATCGAGCCCGGCGCCGAACACCACACGCTGGAGTTCGTGATGTTTCGCGGCGTGATTCCGCGTCTGCTGCACCTGCGCGGCACCACCAGCCTGCACGCCAGCGCGGTCGCTGTGGACGGCGGAGCGGTGGTGTTCTGTGGTCCGAGCGGCGCGGGTAAATCGACGCTGGCGGCCGCTCTGGCGACGCGGGGTTTTCCGCTGGTGAGCGACGACGTCGTCCCGCTCCGGCCGTCTGCGTCGGGCCAGGGAGTCGACGCCGGACCGGGTTTGCCGGAACTTCGGCTCTATCCCGCCACTGCCCAGCGGCTCGGCCTTGCCGGCCGCGTCGCCGCCCCGATGGAGGGGCAGACGAAGGCGCGCTGGCAGCCGCGGCGGGCGCCGGAAACCCCGCTTCCGCTGCGCGCGATTTATCTGCTCGAAATCGACCCGCAGGCCTCCCGGTCGCGGCGCGCCACTGTGCTGCCGCTGCCCCGTCCCGAAGCCCTGCTTCGGTTGATCACCAATTCGTACTGGGTCCATCCGCGCGAGACCGCCGCGCTGGGCAACGACATGAAGTGCCTGGGAACGCTGCTGCGCTCCGTTCCTGTCGCGCGCCTCGCCTATGAGCTTTCCGACTCCGGCTTCGAGGCCGTGGAAGAGTTGATCGCGTCATCGGCCCGCGTGCACGCGTAATCCACGCTTTTCTCGCGGTTGCCAAACCCCAACTTGCCTCGATATCCTGGGCATCGCAAGGAGCGAGGATGAGAACGCATTTGCGCGGGATGGCATTAATAGCTGTGGTGGCTGGTTTTCTGGGCGCGGGGCTGGCGCGCGCGCAGGCGCCGGCCCGGCCGGCGCCGCAATCAGCCGGAACCGAATCGGGTTTCGCCGTGTTTCAACAGCGGTGCATGGGCTGCCATGGCAACCCGAACGTCGAACGCGCGCCTTCGCCGGCCGCGATTCGCGAGATGCCGCCGGAAAAAATCTACGAGGCCCTCACCACCGGCGTCATGAAAGGCCAGGGCGCGAGCCTCTCCGAAGATCAACGGCGCATGGTGGCGACGTTCATGAGCGGCCGCCCGCTCGGCAGCCTGCAGGAAGGCGACGCCAAGCAGATGCCGAACCAGTGCGCGAGCAATCCGCCGCTCGCCGATCCCGCCGCCGGCCCCGCCTGGAACGGCTGGGGCGTCGATCTCACCAACGGACGCTTTCAGACCGCCAAGGCCGCCGGCCTCACGCCCGCGCAGGTGCCGAATCTGAAGTTGAAATGGGCGTTCGGCTATCCCACGGGATTGTCCGCCTTCGGCCAGCCCGCCGTCGTGTCCGGCCGCGTGTTCGTGGGCACCGATATCGGATTCATCTATTCGCTGGACGCCAGGAGCGGCTGTGTCTATTGGTCGTACCAAACCAAGGGATCGGTGCGGAACGCGGTGAGCGTCGGCCCGATTCAAGGGCACGGCAATTCGAAATACGCCGTCTATTTCGGCGATGCGCACGCCAACGTGTACGCCATCGACGCGCAGGATGGGCGCGAGCTCTGGACCACCAAGGTCGACGATCATTTTGTCGCGCGCGTCACCGGTTCGCCGAAGTATTACAACGGCCGGCTCTACGTGCCGGTTTCGTCCTCGGAGGAATTCACCGCGGCGACCCTCGATTACCCGTGCTGCACATCCCGCGGCAGCGTGGTGGCGCTCGATGCCAATACCGGAGCACGCATCTGGAAAACGTACGTGGTGGACGAGCCCAAGCCCACGCGCAAGAATTCGAAAGGCGTGCAACTGTACGCGCCGGCCGGCGGCTCGGTCTGGAATTCGCCCACCATCGACGTCAAGCGGAATGCGATCTATTTCGGAACCGGGGATGCCGAAACCGAGCCCGCGCCGAACACCACCGACGCCATCATGGCGCTGGACCTCGACACCGGCAAGCGGCTCTGGGTCTACCAGGCGCAGGCTAATGACGCGTTCCTGGGCGGCTGCAGCGGCGCCAGCAAGACCGACAACTGCCCCTCGGAGAACGGTCCCGATCTCGACATCGGCAATTCGCCGATCCTGCGAACGCTGGCCGGCGGCCGGCGGCTGCTGGTCGCGGCCACGAAGGACGGAAACGTGATCGCGCTTGACCCCGACAAGAACGGCGCCGTCGTATGGAAGAAAAACGTGGCGCCCGCCGATCCCAACGCCAAAGGGCCGAACGCGTTTTTCGCGCGGCTGGGCGGGATTGTCTGGGGCGGCGCCGCCGACGAACACAATCTGTACTACGGCTTGAGCCGCGGCGGCATGGTGGCGCTGCAACTGGCCACCGGCGAGCAGCTCTGGTATACGCCGCTGGCCAAGCCCGGCACGCGCGTCAACAACGCCGCCGCCACCAGCGCGATTGCCGGGGTGGCGTTCGTGGGCGGCTCCGATGGCAAGCTGCACGCATTGAATACCGCGGACGGCAAAGTGATCTGGGAATACGACACCGCCCGCTCCTTCGACACCGTCAACAAAGTTCCGGCCAAAGGCGGCGCGATCAGCTCGATCGGCCCGACGGTCGCGGGCGGGATGCTGTTTATCGGCTCCGGGTACGCCGTGACCGGCAGCAATTCCGGCAACGTGCTGCTGGCCTTCGCCGCCGAGTAGCGCGCGCTACGCCACGCCGCACTCCAACTCCAGGCGGCGGAGCGCGGATGCCATGCGGCTGACAACCGAGGTGAAGGCGAGAAAATTCTCGCCGCAGCGCTCCTGGCGCGCAATTTCGGCGAATTCGTTCAGCAGACGCGTGCAGCGCCGGTCCAGCGCGCGCAGCCGCACGTGCATCTCGACCGGCGGAGCGGGCGTTTTGGCCGGCTGGGCGCGGCGCATGTCGGCTACCGCCGCGGCCAGCTCGCGCGAATTTTCGACGCTCAGCTCGATCGAATTTCCCTGGTGCCGCAATGCCCCGTCGCGGATGGACGGCGCGACGGCGCGATAGGTGGCCGGCGAAATGCGAGTCAGTTGGGCCAGCTCAAAATAGCCGGGACCGAACTCGTCGAGCAGACGAATCAGCTGGTCGGCGTGCGCGCGGCTCATTTTCAAGTAGCGATCGCAGAATTCGCGCCACTCGGGCGTGAGGCGTCGATACAGCTTGGAATCGCGCAACGTTTTGAGCGCGGCAGCCTGTGCGGCGGAACAGCGGCCGGCGAGAAGGGCAAACGAAAGGTTCTGGCCCACGATGGAGCCCAGGTCGACCGCCGCGGCCATTTCCGCCGGCGGGTCGGGGACAATTTTCTTCACGGCAACTCCCAAACGGCTACACTGTAGCCATTTCAAAAATGCAAACTCCGGAAACAACGAGGTTTAGCAAGAACGAATGGCTTCGATCGAAGCCATTCTTCAATTTCAAGGTCGCATACACGCGCCGGGATTCGACCTTGCCGAGGCCTGAGAATTCCGCGCAACCGCGGCATCGCAACGGGTTTAGCGAAATTTTTCCGGCTTGTCACCGCTTTGGGTACAATTGCGGCGATGCGCGCTATACCGTTCGTTATCTTGTTCGCGAGTGGGATGCCGGCGCTTTGGGCCGCCGGGGGCGGTTGCGACCGTGCCTGCCTGAAGAGCATGCTCGACCAGTATCTGAATGCGGTGGTGAAGCACGACCCGGCCGCCGCGCCGCTGTTCGTGGGTTTTCGCCAGACCGATAACGCCGTGGTGGTCCGGCCGGGATTGGGCGTGTGGAAGACCGTGACGGCGCTCGGCAAATTGCAACGGCGGTACCTCGACCCGGTGAGCGGGCAGGCGGCTTATTTCGGGATTGTCGAGGAGGGCAGCGCGCCGGCCATCGTCACCGTGCGGGTCAAGGTGGAGCAGCGCCAGATCACCGAGGCCGAATGGTTCCTCGCGCGGGCAGGCGATCCCGGGCTCAACGGGCCGACCGCGCCGGGACAGCCCGCCGGCAATTTCTTCGATCCCGAAAACCTGATCGCCAATCCGCCGCCGCAACGGACGCTGCCGAAGGACCAGCGCCTCTCGCGCGAAGCCCTGAGGGCCATCACCAACAGTTATTTCGACGGCATCACCACGCACGACGGCTCGCTCATCCAGGCGTATCCCGGTTGCACGCGGGTGGAGAACGGCCGCACCGTCACCGGGCGGCAGGGGCGCGGCGGGCCGGGCGCCGTGAGCGATTGCACCTCGGGGCTGGCCACCATCAATATTTCCAACGTGGCGGCGCGGCGTTACCCCGTGCTGGACGAAGAAGCGGGCGTGGCGCTGGCGATGGCGGTGTTTCTGCGCAAGCCGGGCACGGCGACCCGCCGCAACGTGTTCAGCGAGTGGTTCGTCATCGACAAGGACAAGATCCGCAGTATCTACTCGGCGATGTTCTACCCGCCGCCCGAGCAGCCGGTGCCGAACTGGCCGCCCTACGACGGCAATTGGCCGCTTCCGCCGAGCCTGGCCGCGCCCGCTGCGCGGTAGTTCTCGCGCGAACGGGGCGGGGAAAGCCCTGATCACTTTCGGGGTGCGCCGCGCTGCTCCGGAAGGGCAACGGGGCGTTGTTTGCCCTCGGCTATTTTCGCGGATGTTTTGCACACCGGGTAAGAGTTGCTGCCGCGCGAACGCTTCCAAGTCTCTGGATCCGAAGTTGTTATTTTTGGCACATCGGATGCTGGAGGCATTCCCGCCATGCAGAACCAATACCCCAATCCATTCGAAAAACCGGCGCCTTCGCGTTCCCGCACTCTGCCGCTGCTGGTCGCGATTTTCTGTCTGGGCGGCGTGGCCCTGGGTATCTGGGTCAAGGACCGTGAACAGGTGGACGCGATGAATGCCGAGCGCGCGCACATGGAAACGGCGCTCAACCAGGCTCTCACCCAATCGAAAAGCCAGATTCAGGATTTAAACGCCCGAATCGAAGCGCTACAGTTGGCGGAAGCCCGAGCGCAGGCGCCGAAAGCAACGCCGCGCCCGGCGCGGAAAACGGCTGCCGCGGCCGCGCGCCGGAAGCCCGTGGTGGCGAACGACCCGCGCGTCGACCGTCTGCAAGGACAGCTGGCCGATACCCAGCAGGAACTCGCCCGCACGCGCGACGACATCGCCAAGACGCGCGACGACATGGCAAAAACGCGCGACGACCTGAACGGGTCGATTGCGCAGACCCGCGATGCGCTGGCGAAATCGCACGACGAGCTTTCCGGCCAGATCAACTCGACGCGCGCGGACCTGAGCGGCTCGATCGCCAAGACGCATGACGAGGTCGTGGCTCTGCGCAAGCGCGGCGAGCAGAACATCTACGAATTTCAGCTCGACAAATCGAAGCAGTTTCAACGCGTCGGACCGCTCAGCGTTTCTCTGCGGAGCACCAACGCCAAGCACAAGACCTACGACCTGGCAATGATGGTCGAAGACAACCAGATCAGCAAGAAGCACGTGAACCTGTACGAGCCGATCTGGATCCGGCTGAGCGACCGGCCGCAGGCGGTGGAGCTGGTGGTGAACCGGGTCGACAAGGACCGCATCAGCGGCTATCTCAGCGAACCGCGGTACAAGCGCTCGGAACTGGCCTCGACCGCGGAAAAGGCTCCGGAAAAACCGCAGCAGCTCGAAACGCGGTAGGGCCGGCCGGGAGTGCACGGCGCAGCCCCGTGCACTCCCGCACAGATTCCATCAGGAGCCCGGGACCTGGTCCGGTTCCCGTTCCTTTCCTTCGCACTCGTCTTCTTTCTTCTCCGGCACTCCCGATTCATTCCACTGCTTTTCTTCGGTTTCGTAATCATCAATCGCGGCGATCATAAACGCGGGCTCTGGATGAGCGTGCACGCCGCAGGCCAACGTCCGGGCTCTGCAACGGCGATCCAGTTGCACGGAAGAGCAGGGGAGTTTGAAGCATGCCCGGACGAAGCATCACGGAACAAGACCCTCGCGCCTTGGGGGAAAAGCCGCCGTTTGACGAGCCACCGCAAGGCACACCTGGCGCGGAAACGGAGATGCGAACCAAGCCGGATCACGGCGAAGAATCGTATGTCGGGTATGGGCGGCTGCGAAACAAAGCCGCGCTGATCACCGGGGCGGACAGCGGAATCGGCAGGGCGATCGCGATCGCTTACGCGCGGGAAGGAGCCGACGTGGCGATTTCGTATCTGCCGGAAGAACATCAAGACGCGGCGGAAACGGTCCGCTGGGTCAAAGAAGCCGGCCGGAGAGCGCTGCCGCTCCCCGGCGACGTGCGGGACGAGCGATACTGCCGCGACCTGGTGGACCGCTCGATGGCCGAGTTCGGGCGTCTCGACATCGTGGTGAACAATGCCGCGTACCAGATGACACACGAGAAGATCGAAGAGTTCAGCGCCGAAGAGTGGGACCGCACGTTCCGGACCAATATTTACTCGATGTTTTACATCTCGAAGGCGGCCTTGCCGCGCATGCAGCGCGGAGGGGCGATCATCAACACGGCCTCGGTGCAGGCGTATCAGCCCAAGGGAACGCTGCTGGCGTACGCCACCACCAAAGGCGCGATTGTGACGTTCACGAAGGCCCTGTCGCAGCTGGCAATAGAGCGCGGGATTCGCGTCAATGCGGTGGCGCCCGGGCCGGTGTGGACGCCGCTGATTCCCTCCACCATGCCGAAACAACACGTGGACAATTTCGGGAAGTCGAGCCTCATGGAGCGGCCGGCGCAGCCCGCCGAGCTGGCGCCGGCCTACGTATACCTGGCGGCGGCGGATTCGCGGTACGTCACCGGGGCGGTGATGGATGTAACCGGCGGCAGGATGCTGCCGTAAGAGGTGGTCATGAAAAACAAAATTGTGCTCACAGCGGCGCTGTCGGTGGCGCTGTTCGGATTCGGGGGCTGTTCCGACAAACAAAGCAACAACGCGGATCGCACCAGCGAGCGGGAGCCGACGCCGCCCGGAAATGTGCGCTCGTCGCAAAACGGCTTCGAGCGGCAGCCCTCGACAGACGGAGATACGGCCGGTGCGCGGACCGGAGGGCCCGATACGAACCAACGCGGCAGCGGGTCCAGCGGGACGGCGGACCGGAATGGGTTTTCGGCGACGAGTCCGGGCCGGGACAGCGACCGGAACGTAGACCCGCGCTTTGCGGGGAGCCGGCAGGGGGGCCGCGGCGCCACACCGCGGACCGGCGAGCCGGCGAAGCAATAGGCGGCGGGCGACGCCAGGGGGGAGTCATGGCAGGCAAGAAAGCGCACAAGCCCAGGAACGTCAAGCAAGCCGGGGCGCACGGAGTGCAAAACCCGGTGGGCCACGGACGCAAGAGTACCGGCCAGACCGAAGGACAGTTCGGCCGGGACACGAAGGGCCGAAAGGGCCAGTTTGGCGGCGCCGGCGATGCGCCGCTGATTAAGAAATAGCGGGGCGGCGCGGCCGGGCGCGGGCCGCCCCAACCCCGGTCAATCTACTTCCGCTGCTGCTGCCGGCCGGCGATCGTTCGGGAGAGGCTGTTCAGCACCGGAGATTCTTCGTAGTCGAAGCCATCGGTGTTCCAGGGGCCGCGCGCATCGGTCTCGCCATCCGGGCCGGTACCCGTCGAGTCGTTGAAGTATTTGTTGACGAACTTCGGATCGGGCGGAAGCTGGCCGATTTCCAGCGGATCTTTGCCCAGGCTTTCGAGCGCAATCATGAACGACTTCATGTGGGCAATTTCGCGCGTCATCAAAAAGGTCAGGGCGTCCTTGCTGCCCGGGTCTTCACAGAAGTGGAGCAGGCGTTCATAGGTGATTTTGGCGCGGGCTTCGGCGGCGATATTGTTGCGGAGATCCACTTCGAGCGCGCCGCTGATCTTGAGATAGTCGGCGGTCCAAGCGACCCCCATGGAGTTGAACAAGCCGACGCCGCCTCCGCCGACCAGAGACAGCAGCGGGCTGGCTTCGGCGGCGGCGCGCTCTTTCTTAGTCGATTTGAGGTGCATGCGGGCGAGGGTCCCGATGACTTCGAGATGGCTGATTTCCTCGGTGCCAATGTCCATGAGCATGTCTTTGCGGCCGCCGTCTTCGCAGTTGAGTCCCTGAACCGTGTACTGCATTGCCGCCGCCAGTTCGCCGTTGGGGCCGCCGAACTGCTCGAGCAGCATGTTGCCGAAGCGCGGGTCAGGCGTGTCCACGTGCACGGTATACATCAATTCTTTTACGTGGTGGTACATAGAAGCTCTCCTCCGAACCGAATTCTGCCGTTCAGCCGCGACTGGATCAGCCACGCCTACCGGACTTTGCATCGCGTACCCAAACACCATAGCTCCGCCGGAGGAGGAGCGCCGTCCGTTTCCTCACCGAGGGCGCGAGACAGCGTGCGATTTCGGTCCTGCGGGCAGGAAGCTCTTCGAAGGAGCAGGGGCCGAGGACACGGTAACGGCGGCCGGAGGTTGCAGCGCGACGATGGCGCCCGGGAACAGGCCGCCCAGCACCACGAACAGAACCGCCGCGGTGAATGCCCAGCGCTCGCGCGGCAGAGCGTCGGCCATGACGGTGAAACCGGTGCGGCGCGTGCCGAGGAACAGGCGCGTGAACAGACGAAAGATGCTGACGGCATTCATCGCGATGGCAATCGGGAGGAGCAGGCCGGTTTGCGGGTGGGACATCAGGGTGCCGTGGATGAGCAGGTCCTGCGAACAGAAGCTCAGGGTTCCCGGCAATCCCACCAGAGCGAGCGCGAACAGGACGAAGAAGACGGCCAGACGCGGCGCGTGCGCGGCAAGGCCGAGGTGGCGGCCGGCGGTCAGATTTTCTCCAAATCGCACTTCGAGCAGCCGCACCACTCCGAACAGGCCCATGGTGGACGCGGTGACGACGAACCAGTGCACCATCGCACCCGTAATGCCTTCGGGCGTGCGGCTCTCCAGGCCGGCGAGAATACAGGCCGACTGGCTGAGCGCAATCAAGGCGAGCAGCCGGCGCGGCGAGTTTTCGCAAAGCGCGCGAACCGCGACATACAGGGCGGTGACGAGCGCGAGATAGGAAAGCACGGGAAACAGGTTGCGGCTGGTGTCCGGAAAGAGCGGCACGATCAATTTCGCGACCAGCAAAGCGCCGAAATGGCCGTTCAACAAAAGAGCGGTCGGGATGGCGGGACCGCCCTCGGCGGCATCCGCCACCCAGGCGTGAGCGGGACAGATTCCCTTGCGGAAGACGACGGCGGCCACCAGAAGGCCAAAGACGGCGAGGCCGCCGGGATTCGTGGCTGCCAGCCGGCCGATGGACATGGGCTGTCCGTCGGCGGCGAGAAACGCCACCGCCAAGGCGAAGGCGACTCCGGAGAACAGCAATCCGAGGCGCGGCCGCCAACTCCGGGCGCAGAACAGCCGCGGTAAAAAGAACGGGACGGCGGTTAACATCCAGGCGGCCAGCAGCACCAGCAGATTCTCCGTCCCGTAGCCCAGCAGAGTCGCCCCGAGGATCAAGAGCATGCCGGCGATTGTGCCGGGCGTGCAGTCGCGGCGCGGCAGCACGAGCATCGCGACGAGAGCGAGGCACGAAAACAGGACCATCAAAACTTCGCCGAAAGACGCGCCGGCCGGCGCGGCGCGCAGCAGAAGCGCGCTCATGAACGCCGCCAGTGCCGATGCAATCGCTCCCACGGCGCGCGGTTGACGCTCGAACACGATTACCACGAGGGCGGCCAGCCAGGGGGTGCCGATGGCAAGGAGGCTCAGGGTGGCGACATAGTTCAGCATCAACGGCCTCCTTCGCCGGCCGGGGTCCGAACCGAAACGAACGCCGGTTCAGGCCGCGGCCGATCCGATCCCAAGCCGTCGAGAGCCGTCAAAAAACGGGAGAGACGCGTCAGGGGGGCAATGACAAAGCGGTCGAGAATCGTGTCGAGATGGCCGCGATCGAACGCCCACCGGTAAAGCCATAGCTGAGCCGCTTCGGGCAACAACTCTTCGAGGTGCCTGCCGGTGGGCGACAGCTCGCCCCCGATCGCCGAGTGCATCTGGTGATAGTCGTGGAGCATCGAAGGCGCGCGCAGGAACTGCAGAGTACGGACGGTGGCGTGTCCCAGAATGTGAGCGACCGCGACGGATCTCCAGCCGAACCCGATCTCGACAAATACGATGCCGACCTGGGTCAGGGACGCGTAGGCCAGCGAGGTTTTGGCGTCCGCGCTCGCCCGGCCGACGATGGTGCCATGGACGGCGGTGAGGAGCCCGGCCGCGATCACAAGGCCCGCCGCCAGCGGCGACCGCGCCAGCAGCGGCTGAACGCGCAGCAGCAGATAGGCGCCGGCATGAATCGAGATCGCTCCGTAAAAGATGGCGCTCGACGGGGTGGGCCCCTCCATCGCGCGAGGCAGCCAGCCGGAGAAGGGAACCTGGGCTGCTTTGCCCGCCGCGCCCAACAGCATGAATCCGCAAACGGCGGTTGCCTGCCGTCCGGTCAGTGCGGGAAGACCGCCGGCGAACGAAGCGGCGCCCGCCCAGTGGTGCAGCGCAAACACCGCTACCAGCAGCCCGATATCGCAGGCGCGATAAACCGCGAATACCCGGAGACCGTTTTCGACGGGAGCGGTCCGTTGCTGAAAGAAGGCGATCAGCAACACGGAGGTGATCCCCACTATTTCCCAGCCGGCCACCAGCAGGTCGAAGGAGCCGGCGGCGAACGCAAGCAAAGAGCCGAAGGCAAACAGGTGCAGCAGCAGGAAGAACCGCAGAAAGCCGCGCTCGCGATGGAGATAGGTTGCGGAGAACTGGCCGATGAGGCCGGAGAGGACGACGGTGAGCGCGAGGAACGGCATGGAAAGCCGGTCGGCCGTGAGGACGAGCGGGAAATGGTAATCGTGTACGGCAAACCAGTTTCCGAACGTTACAGTGACGGCCGGAACGCCGCGGACGGCGAGCCGCCAGAGGATTGTCGCAAGCGCGAAGGTAGACCCGGAGAACGTCACGGCCGTGACGCGGGAAAGCAGCCGTTCGGCAGGCGTCCAGCCGAGCAGCCAGAGCAGCGCAAAAACTCCGAAGACCAGACCGGGGGACAAGACGACAAATATGAGCGCCGCTCGATAGAAGTCCACTCCTAATGGCCTCCTTGCGGGCTTTGAATCCACGCCATGGGAAGATGCCGGATCTCGCCGGCATACCAAGCGGCGGAAGAGGACGCGACCGGCAGGCGTGGGAGAGGGTCCTGGAATTCCTCGAAAGCGCCGTCGCGATAGACGTGGACGCGGCCGGAGGCCGGATCGATCGTCGAGATTCGAATCCACCGGTTCTCGATCAGCTGCCGGAGAGGCGGGCTCGCGTTCACGACGTTCATGAGGCGTTCCGGAGTCGTCTCGACGACGAAGAGAATGCGCACGGGCTCGTGAATCTCGACCATCTGCCAGGGCAAGCCGGTGCGCAGGTCGCTGGCATGGCCGTCCATCACACCGACGAGGCCCGTCACGTTGTGCGGCAGTTTCGTGCCGCAGCCGTAGCGATCGTTATCGACGAACGAAAAGTAATACTCGAGGCTGATGCCGGCGCATACGGGTACCACGGCGGCGAGCAAGGCGGCGAGGCTCTGGTCATCGGGATCCTGGTCCGGGTCGTAGGAGGTCAGGAATGCACGGCGATCGAGGAAGAGGCCGCGGGTGAGGCTGCGGCGTCCCACGATGCAGACGGAATTGGTGCAATGGCCGTACTCCGGCCTCGGTTCGGCCAGATGCTCGCTGCGTTCCTCGACGTGGCGCAGCGCCTGCTCGGGCGAAGCGCCGGGCGGGCAGGATTCGAAGCGGCGCGCGCGCTCGTGGGCATTGCGCGCCCGCGCGCGGTCGAGGGACTCGCGAACGCGTTCCAGGTCGGGCCGGTGACTGTCCGGGACGGATTCCAGATCGTAAAGCTCGATGTCATCGCTGCACGTATCGTGGTAGCCGCCGACGAAGCAGGTGTCGTCCGGAATGTCGATGCCTTGCTGCCGCAGCCGCTCCCGCACTTCCGGCCGGTTCGCCATGGCCGCGAACAGGCGGGCGTTGGGGCCTCCGCGCCGGCCGCCGCAAGCTCCGCAATCGTGGGCGGATTCGTGCGGATTATTGAGGCTGGTGGAGCCGTGCCCCAGCACCACGACGAGGCGCGCAAAGCCGCGGAGCAGACCGGCGGGCCGGAGCACGCTCGCTACGCGTTCCGCTTTCTCGGCGGGCGCAAACCCCATCAACAGACCCTTGACTGTGTCTTGCGAGCGGGCGCTGTTGCGCATCAGGGTCAGTTCGGTGCGCGGCTCGGGGAGGAAGGCGCGATGGAGCGCGCCGCGCACCTGGGCATAGCGCCGGGGCGCGAGCAGGTGCCCGATCAACGGGACGGCGGAGAGCAGACCGAGAGCCGATGTCGAAAGCCAGCCGCGCACCAGCGTCCGGGAGGAGACCAAGGAGTGCCGCATGAGGCGGCCGAGGAACTGGCGGCGCAGGCGGCGGGTTTGGAGCAGTTCGCGATCCTCCGCTTTCGCCTGCTCGACCACCGCGTGCCGCGGCGTGACGACCACAGGACAAAAGGGTGCGCCGCGCGCGTCGTCGATTCCTTTGTAATCGACGGCGACCCCGAAATAGCCGGCCGCGCTGAACGTCTCGATTCGCGGATCGATCTCTTCCACGGCGCGGCGCATGGACTCCTCGCGCTCGTCGATGCAGAAGAACACCTGAGCGGCGGGACGGCCTTCGACTGCGGATAAGCCATGGCACGAGCGATGGCCGGCCAGCCCGCGCAGAATCTCGCGCTCGTGCCATCGTTCATAGGCCAGGTGCAGGATGCGGCGGCGCTCGAGTCCATTGCACGCCTTGACCTCGCCGGCGAAGGCGGCCCACTCGGCGTCGGAGAGGCGGGAGATGCCGGGCGCGGTGAGCGATACGACGCGGGCGGCGTCGTAGATGCGGGCGGCGCGGCTCAGCCGGCGTCTGTCGCGGGTTTTGAGCGGGATCTCTTCGGGAATGACGCCGGCCGCGCCCCGGCGGGCCGCGACCCGGTTCAAAGTGAGCCGCACGGCCAGAAAATCCATCACAGAAGCGGGCAGGGGCTGATGCGGAGCGAGACCAGGATCCTGCTCGATGCGGCGCATCAAGCCGGCCCAACCGGGCAAGGCGAGCAACTCGGCTTGGAGGAAATTTTCCCAGTCGGGCTCGTGGATCCGGCGGGCGTCGAGATAGTCCAACACGGCATCGGCCGCCGTGAAGCCGGATCGCTGTTGACGCCGGAACTCGTCATCCAGACCGGTGAGGTATCGGGGAAAGATGCCGCCAGGCTGAGACAATAGGGCGCGAACGCTCGTGTAGAAGCCCTGCGCGCGGCGCGGCATGGGCCAGTAAGCCATGCCCTGATCGAGAAAAACCGAACAAAGCCGGATCAGCCAGGGATGAATGATCTCATCGATGGGGTTGGGCGCGGCGGGCTCGTCCTCAGGGGCGGCGGCGCGGCTGAAGCAAGCGCCGAACAAAGCGCGGAGCGCCGGCTGGCGGAAGTCGCGGGCCAGATCGCCCTGTTCGGAGCGCCACGTGACCGTGGCGGCATCAAACTCGCGGACGCCGGGTACGATCATGGCGCGGCGCAGCGAACGCCGGTTCAGGCGGGGGAAGATGGCGGCATCGGGTTCGGACGCGAGCACCGCGTCGACATCGTCCAGGCGGATTCGTCCGCGCGCGAGTTCGGCGCGATACGCCGCTTCGCTCATGTACGGTTCGGCGCCGAAGAGTTGCCAGGCCCCGATGACCGCCTGTTCGAACGGGAGGTGTTGAAACGCGTGCAGGGTGTTGTGATGAACGAAGGCACCGATCGGCCCCTGCATGGGGAGCAGATGCGCGGCATGGTCCACTGCACGCAGCAGCCGGGCTTGCCGCGAAACCGCCGAATCTCCACTGCCAGGGTGATGGTTCACCGGCGGCGCGGTTCCTCTTGCATTTCGTCCAGCATCTGGATCGATTCATGAAGGTGCGCCTGGAAGTACTGGCGCATCAGGTCAAGCACCTTCATCAGGACCTTGTGGCGGAGCGAATAAAAGACTTGGTTGCCTCCCTTCCGGCTGTTGACGATCTGGCGCGCGCGCAGGATGGCGAGGTGCTGGGAGAGGTTGGCCTGTTCGACGCCGAGCCGCGCCTGAATGGCGCCGGCCGACAATTCGCCTTCGCGAAGCACTTCGACAATGGCGATGCGAGTGGGATGCGCGAGGGCCTGGAAGACGCCGGCTTTGTATTCCCGCAGGAGGCGGTTCTGCATTAACTATAGAATATTCGATTGATCGAATATTCTCAAGTCAGGTCAGCGGAGGCATGCGCGCCGGGGTGACCGGCGGCTCGGAACGTTCGGGCCTAAGAACGAGCCAGCCCGGAGTGAATCCGCGGGCCGGGTTCCTGCCGCGCCAGGATGGTTTGCTCACAGGCGAGCAACTGGCTCCAGCGCGCGTCGAGTTCGGCACGCGGGGTGAATTTGGCGGCGAGTTCGAGGAACACACGGTAGTGGCCGGCTTCCGAGGAGAACAGGGCGCGATAGAAGGCCGAAAGTTCTTCGTCCGCGGCGGCGGCGGCCAGGACGGCGAAACGCTCGCAGGAGCGCGCCTCGATCAGGGCCGCGACCAGAAGCCGGTCCAACAGTTCGACAGGCTCGCCCTTGCGGACCAGTTGGCGCAGCGAGTTGGCGTACGGGTTTTTATGAAAGCGGTCGAGCCGGCCTCCGCGTTTGGAGATCAGGCGAGTGACCTGCGCCAGGTGGGAGACTTCGTCTCGGGCGATGGCCGTCATCGCTTCGACCCAGCCGTCCAGCCAGTCGTTCGGCCACCGGGTCAGCAATTCCAGAGCATTGGCGGCCGCTTTCTTCTCGAGAAACGCATGGTCGATGAGCAGGCTGACCGGATCGGCCAGCACGCGGCGGCCCCATTCGACCGGCGTTCGCGAGAGCAGGGGAAGGGCCGCCGGCGGATTCTGTGCGAGCGGGTCCACCGCTTCAACGTACTCTTTCCGGTTACCGATTCGCAAACGGTTCGTCCACGCGGAGCCGGGCGGCGCGGTTGGCAAAGCGGTCTGCGCCATCAGGGGGTCGCCTCGTGATGGGGTTGAGTGTGGGGGTTGCGTAGACTGTCACCCAAACTCCCGTCACCCAAACTCCCCAAACTCCCGAGTTTGGGGGTCTCGTAGACTGTCACTCAAACTCTCAAACTCCCCTACGCCACCTTTTCCGCCGCTGCCCGGAACTCCTCGTACGGGCCCTTGAAGTCTTCGATCGACCCTTCCGCAAAGCTCCAGATGCGCGACGCTACTTCGTCGATTACATCGTGATCGTGGGTCACTAGCAGGACCGTGCCGTCGTACCGCTGGAGCGCGATGTTCAAGGCGTTGATCGATTCCAGGTCGAGGTGATTGGTCGGCTCGTCCAGCAGCAGGACGTTCGGTTTCTCCAGCATCAGCCGGCAAAATGTCAGGCGCGCGGCTTCGCCGCCGGACAGGGCTTCCGTCCGTTTGACGGCATCGTCGCCGCTGAACAGCATCTGCCCGAGCACGCCGCGCAGTTCCGCCTGCGAGGCCATCGGGTCGAACTCGTGCAGCCAGTCGATCAGGGTCACGCCGGCGCGAATCGATTGCCGGTGGTCCTGCGAAAAGTAGCCCACCGAAACCTCGTGCCCCCAGGTCACCGTGCCGGCATCGATCGCGAATGCCCGCTCCGCCTCATCGATCGGTCCCGGCGCGTTCCGCACCAGCGACCGCAACAGGGTGGTCTTGCCGGCGCCGTTGCGGCCGATCAACGCAATCTTCTCGCCCCGGCTCACACTCGCGGTGAAGTTGTCGATCACGGCCGCGCCTTCGTACGATTTCGACAGCCCCTTCACCTCCAGCGGATGGCGGCCGGACGGGCGGTCGATGCCAAACTTGATATACGGGCGCTGGATGTTCGACTTGGCCAGCTCCGAGGTCTGCAGCCGTTCTACCTCTTTCTTTCGCGACGTCACCTGCGAGGAACGCGTGCCGGCCGAAAATCGCGCGATGAACTCGTTCAGTTGCGCGATCTTCTTTTCGCGCTGGGCGTTCTGCGCCTCCACCCGCGCGCGAATCTGCGTCTTCGCCAGCACCATGTCGTCGTAGCCGCCCGTGTAGGTGATCACGGTTTCGTAATCGATGTCCGCCACATGCGTGCAGACCTCGTTCAGGAAATGGCGATCGTGCGAGATCACGATCAGGCAGCCCTCGTAATTCAACAAATAATCCTGCAGCCAGTGCACCGATTCGAGGTCGAGATGGTTGGTCGGTTCGTCCAGCAGCAGCACGCTCGGACTGCCAAATAGCGCCTGCGCCAGCAGCACCCGGACCTTCTGGCCGCCCTGCAGTTCGCTCATCCGGCGCTCGTGCCACGGCTCCCCGATGTCGAGGCCGTCGAGCAGCACCGCCGCGTCGCTCTCGGCCGTGTACCCGCCTTCATGGCCGACGATCCCTTCGAGCTCGCCGAGCCGCATCCCGTCTTCCTCGGTGAGTTCGTCGTGAGGCTTGGCATAGAGAGCGTCTCGTTCCTGCAGTGCGGCCCACAGCGGCGCGTTCCCCATGATCACGGTATCGAGCACGCGGTAGGAGTCGAACGCAAACTGGTCCTGGCGCAGAACGCCGAGTTTTTCCGGCCGCGTCACCGAGCCTTTCGACGGCTCAATCTCGCCCGTCAGGATGCGCATGAGGGTCGACTTGCCGGCGCCGTTGGGCCCGGTAATCGCGTACCGGCGCCCCGCAAGAAACGTAGTGGTCACGTCCTCGAACAGGACGCGGTCGCCGAAGCGCATGGAAACATTGTTGATGGATAACAATTTGAAATTCTTTCCTGAAAGGGTGTATCGGGTTCGGGCAGGGCGCCGAGGACCGGACTTCGTTATTAATTATAGCGAAAGTCCCCATCAACACTCAGAACGCAATTAGCGGCGCCAGCCGGGCTCGCACTTCCTCTAAGGTTTCGGCCGTGCAACGTCCAAGGCGCTCGGCATGCCGCCCAGGAAGAGTTCTGCACGCTCCACGTTGGCCTCAGCCGCCGGCACGCCGACAACCTGAGCCACCCAGCTCATGCTGGGGCTGGGTTGGAGGTTTCGTAGACTGTCACTGAAACTCTGAGCCACCCAGCTCATGCTGGGGTTGAGTTTGGAGGTTTCGTAGACTGTCACTGAAACTCCTGGAGGTTTCGTAGACTGTCACTGAAACTCGGGAACTTTTGCTGCGCTACCCTCGTTAATAGATCAGTGCTGATGCACGGGCATGCCTCATTCTGGGACGCGGTGAAGGGCGCGATGGCGTCGCTGCGCTCCAGCAAGCTGCGCAGTTTTCTTACGCTGCTCGGCATCATTCTCGCCACCACGACGCTGATCGCGGTCATGTCGGTGATCAAAGGGATGGACGTCTATATCGCGCAGAACGTCTCCAGCATGGGCGCCGACGGATTCCGCGTGCGGCGCATCGTGATGCTGCAGTGGAATCCCAAAAAATTTCTGGAGATGCAGCGGAAGAACCCGATTTTGCGCCAGGAGGAATTCGAGTTTCTGCGCGACCATGCGACGCTGGTTCGCGAATACGGGATCGAGACCAACCGCGCCTTGACCGTCTACCACGCCGGGGATCATCTGGACGGAGTCCAGATCATCGGCGGCACCGCCAACCTGGAGCTCATCGGCAATTTCACCGCGGAAGAGGGCCGCTTCTTCAACGAATTTGAAAACCGGCGGCGGGCTCCGGTAGCCTTCATCGGCAAGGACGTGAAAGACCATCTGCTCGCCAATACGGACGCGGTCGGCAAGAAGATCACCGTCGACGGAGTCGAGTTCGAAGTAATCGGCGTGGCCAAGGCCAAAGGGTCGGTGTTCGGCCAATCACAGGATAGCTTCGTAATCGTTCCGGTCGAAACGTACTTTAAGATCTGGGGGTCGCGGCAGGGCATGGGGTACGACGCGATCGCCATCGACCACGCCCACCTGGCGGCGGCGCAGGAGGAGACGCGGGCGCTGCTGCGGGCCTACCGGCATCTGAAGCCGAATCAGGACGACACGTTTTCGATGGTGACGTCGGATGGCCTGCTGAATTTCTGGGATCAGTTGACGGGCGCGATCGCCGCCAGCGCCGTGGGGGTGGTCTCGGTATTTCTGGTGGTAGGCGGCGTGGTGATCATGAATATCATGCTGGCGGTGGTGACGGAGCGGACCCACGAGATCGGAATTCGCAAATCGGTCGGCGCGCGCCGGCAGGATATCCTGAACCAGTTCCTGGTGGAGTCGGCGATGCTGTCGATGATGGGCGGCGCCATGGGGGTGGCGCTCGCCTGGGTCGTCGCGATTCTGGTGCGTAGTTTTACTCCGGTGCCGATGGCGGTGCCGCTGGCATCGGTGCTGGTCGGTGTGACGCTTTCGGCCGCGGTCGGATTGTTCTTCGGCATCTATCCGGCGCAGCGCGCGGCGAAGATGGATCCGATCGAAGCGCTGCGGGTGGAGAAATGACGTTCGGTTCCTGGACTTCCGGAATCGGCCTCGCGCTCGGGACGGTGCGCGCGCACAAGCTGCGCTCGTTCCTGACGGTGCTCGGGGTGATCATCGGGACGGGCGCGGTGATCGGGGTCGGCTCGATCATCGCCGGGCTCGATACCGCCATCAGCAATCTGCTGCGCAGCTTCGGTCCCAACACCATCATCGTGCTGCGCGGCAGCGCCATGGGCAACTGGACGCCGGAGGAACTCAAGCGCAAGCCGCTCAATCTTGAGCAGGCGCGCGCGGTGGCCGAGCGGTGTCCCTCGGTGGAACACGTCAGCCCGTATCTGTTCCCGCTGAACGGCATTCATACGGCCAAATACCAAGGAAACGAGCTCTACCAGATTCAGATGGGCGGAACCGAGGAGGCCTACTCCTACGGCGGCACCACCATGAAGCGCGGCCGCTTCTTCTCCGATTTCGAAAGCAATCATCATATGCCGGTGGTCGTCATCGGGGAGGACGTCGAAAAACAGCTGCTGCCGAACGTCGATCCGATCGGGAAATGGATCGAGGTGGACGGCCATTCTCTTGAGGTCGTCGGAGTGATGGACCGGCCGGCGTCGTCGCTTCCCGGCCAGGACGACACCCGCGTTCTGGTCCCTTACTTCACGATGCGCAAGATGTTTCCCAACGCCACCGAGCACATGCTGGTGATCATCGCGTATCCGGGCAAGCTCGACCAGGCGCAGGACGAAGCGCGGGCGGCGCTGCGGCTGGTCCGGCACGTGCCGTTCAACGCGCCCGATACGTTCTCCATGCAGACCGCCGAGCAGATGATCGAAGATTTCCACCGCGTGACCGGGACGGTGGCGCTGGTAATGGTGATCCTCAGCTCCATCGGATTGCTGGTGGGCGGCATCGGCGTCATGAATATCATGCTGGTGAGCGTGACGGAGCGGACGCGCGAGATTGGGGTGCGCAAAGCAGTCGGCGCGCGGCGCGCCGACATCGTTCTGCAGTTTCTTACCGAAGCGGTGGTGCTGACGGGCCTCGGCGGCGTGCTGGGGCTGCTGCTCGGGTGGCTGATTTCGCTGGCGGCCCGGCTGGCGTTTTCGAATCTCCCGACGGCCGTGCCGCTGTGGGCGGCGGTGGCGGGCATCGTGATGTCGGTGGGGGTCGGGCTGTTCTTCGGCATCTGGCCGGCGGCGCGCGCCGCGGGCCTGGATCCGGTGGAAGCGCTGCGGTATGAGTAGAAGCTGCCCTCCACAACCGCACAGAGCGTCCCATTTTTGGGACGCGCTCATCGGGATGCTGTTTCCCAACTCGTTTTGCGCGAATGTATTCCGTCAGTTCCGGGGAATGCGGCGGCGGAGAGGAAGTTGCAAGAATAGCCGGCATGTCCCGTCTGTTCGATGACGTTCGCTACGCAGGGCGGCTTCTGCAGAAGAGCCCCGGGTTCGCCCTGATCGCAGTCCTGACGCTGGCGCTCGGAATCGGCGTCAATACCGCCGTGTTCAGCGTGCTCAATGGCGTTCTGCTGCGGCCTCTGTCGTATCCCGAACCGAACCGGCTGGTTCGGGTCTGGGAGCGAACCCGGTCCTTCGAGCAGAATTCGGTCGCCTACCTCAACTACCTGGATTGGCGCAAGCAGAACCGGACGTGCGAAGAGATGGGCGCGGCGCGGTCCGAGGACTTCAACCTGACGGGGAATGGAATGCCGGAGCGCTTGAACGGAGCGCAGGCCACCGCCAGCCTGTTTCGGGTGCTCCGCATGACTCCGATGCGGGGGCGGGCGATGACAGAGGACGAGGACCGGCCCGGCGCTCCTCCGGTGGCGCTGATCAGTGAAGGCTTGTGGCAGCGGCGGTTCGGCGGCGGGGCTGGAATTCTGGGGCGGCAATTGATCCTGAACGGAACGCCGCACACGGTGATCGGGATCGTCCCCGCCGGGTTTCAACTGCCCGATCGCGGCCGGGTCGACGTGTTCACGCCGTTGGGACAATGGGACAACATCCTTCTGCGGGAGCGCGGTTCGCACCCGGGAATTCAAGTGATCGCGCGGCTGAAGCCGGGCGCGACCGAGCAGCAGGCACGGGCGGATCTGGTTCGGATTGCCGCCGCGCTGGAGCGCGCCCATCCGAAGGAAAACGCCGGCCACAGCGCGACCGTTCTGCCGCTCAAGGAGTCGGTGGTCGGCGATGTGCGGCCCATCTTGCTGGTGCTCACGGGCGCGGTCTTCCTGGTTCTGTTGATCGCCTGCGCGAACGTGGCCAATTTGATGCTGTCGCGCGCCACGGCGCGGCAGAACGAGATGGCGGTGCGGATGGCGCTGGGCGCCGGGCGCTTCCAGATCCTCCGGCAGCTGCTGACGGAGAGCGCGATTCTGTCGCTGCTGGGGGGCGCCGGAGGTCTGGCGCTGGCGTCCTGGGGAATGGATTTCCTCCTCAAAGCCGTGCCCACGGGCCTGCCGCGCATGGAGCAGATCGGGATCGATGGACGCGTGCTGGCGTTTACTCTGCTGATTTCGCTGGCGACCGGCATGTTATTCGGAATGGCCCCGGCCTTCACCCTGGCGCGCTCGAACCTGCGGCCCGCGCTGGTGGAAGCCGGACGAGGAATGGTGGGAGGCAGCCAGCGCCTGCGCGATCTGCTGGTGGTGGGAGAGACGGCGCTGGCTCTGGTTCTGCTGGTGGGCGGCGGGCTGATGATCCGGAGTGTCTGGCGGCTCAGCGGCGTCGAGCCCGGCCTGAACCCGCATCACGTCTTGACATTCAATGTGGCGCTCTCTCCCGCCAGCATGGCCAGCCCCATGGCCGAGCGGCGGGCTTATACCCAGATGCTCGAACGTCTCCGGCGCACGCCAGGCGTGGAAGCGGCCGCCGCGATGCTGGACCTTCCGTTCAGTCACGACGATTGGGAAAACGGCGTGTGGATCGAGGGAACCGAGCGGCCGAAAGCGGATAACGATCTCCCCTTGATTCTCACCTACTACACGACGCCCGAGTATCTCCGGGTCATGCAGATCCCGCTCATTCGCGGGCGGTACTTCAACGAGTTCGACACCTGGGGGAAGCCTCCCGTGATGGTGATCGACGAAGTGATGGCGCGGTCGTTGTTTCCCGGCCAGGACCCGATCGGCAAGTACGCGCGAATTGGCGGTTTGGATGAAGGCTCCCTCCGAGCACAGATCGTGGGAATCGTGGGCCATGTGCGCCATTGGGGCCTGGAGCGCGATGCGAGCGCCACCGTCCGTTCTCAGATGTATGTGCCGCTTATGCAGATACCGGATCGATATGCAAGCTTCGTTTCGGCGTCGACCATCGTGCTCCGGACCGCGGGCGAGCCGATGCAGTATCAGAACGCGGTGCGCGCTCAGGTGCTGGGGAGCGACCGGGACCAGCCGGTGTGGGACGTGAAATCGATGGACAGCCTGATCGCCGATACGCTGGCGGAGCGGCGTTTTTCGATGCTGCTGCTGGGCGCGTTCGCCGGGATCGCGCTGCTGCTGGCGACGGTGGGAATTTACGGCGTGATCTCGTACCTGGTCAGCCAGCGCACCCGCGAGGTGGGCATCCGGCTGGCTTTGGGCGCGCGCACCGAAGACGTCCTGAAGCTGGTGGTCGGGCGCGGCGTGCTCTTGGCGTCAACCGGTGTCGGCATCGGATTCGTTGTAGCGCTGGCGGCTACGCAGGCCCTTTCGAAGATGTTGTTCGGGGTAGGCGCCGCCGACCCGCTGACGTATGCCGCGGTCGCGCTGCTGCTGGCCGCGGTGGCGGTGCTGGCCAGCTATCTTCCGGCCCGGCGCGCGGCCGCGATCGACCCCATGGTGGCGCTGCGGTACGAATGACCGCGCGGTCCCGCGTCCCTCACTGCCCCGGCAGATGCGGCACGTCGCGATTGTTTTCGTTGCAGATGAATTCGAGCAGTTCGGTGTCGGGCAGCAGGTGCACGGGCTCGACGACCGTCCAGGGCCTGGTGTAGGCTTTCGGGTCGTCGATCGTGATGGTCAGGTCCATGTGGCCGAAATCCTTGCGATGGAACCGCTCGATGACGTGCAGTTGGTCGGTGGAGGGCTTGCCGAGTTGATCCAGCCAGGCCTTTCCATTGAAACCGCGCGTGTCGACAACCAGGGTGTCGCCGTCCCATTTGCCCACCGAGTACCCGAGCCACGTCGGATTGAGATCTTTGACGCGCTCGCGGCCGTCCATGAAGACCTGGCGCCAGAGCGTGAACGCTTCATAAATGATGGTGAGGGAGCCGGGCTGCTGCACGATTTTCCAAGGCGCGGGCGCGGCGTCGATTTTGGGAACGCCCTGCGGCAGGCAGTTGGCGTCCGGATCTTCCTTGGAGTGGGAGCCGTCCGTGCGTTGATCGTAGAGCGCCTTGGCCCAGGGTTGAAACGGCACCTCTTCTTTCAGATCGGCGGCGATGTCGCGCACATATCGGTTCTCCCTAGGCTCCCAGATGCCGGAGAGATCCGGTTTGCCGTCGTGCGTGCGCGGCGCAGGGGCGGAGAGGTTGACCCGGCCATCGGCGGTGCGCGGAACCCCCGCCGCCGGAAGCTTCGTCCACTGCGCGGAGGCAGGAATCGAAAGGAAGAAGGAAACGGCGGCGGCCTGCTGGACGTGCCGTGCGAAAGAGGATCGGCGCATAGGCCCTCGCAATCTCCGGGAATTATACACCCGAGGCCAGAAGCGCCGAGTGTCCGCGGTCAATGCTCCCAAGCCGGGCTAGCCACCGGCGGCGAAGCACGCCCGGCGGCCGTGTCACCGGTCGGGCTCAGGCCCGGCCGGAGGAGGTGTTTCCAGCGACTCCAGCAGCCAGCGGGCGGCTTCGTCGATATTCGCAAAAGTCCGCATGGCGGGCGCGTCGGGTTGACCCGCCGCGATTTGAAAGGAGAGTCCGCCCAACGACATGTTGGTAAAAGCGAAATGGGCCTGAAAGGTGAGCTGATCCGGCATGATGACGACCGTGCAGACCGCTCGCCCTCCATGTTTTTCGATGCGGAACTCGGCCGAGTCGAGCGATACCTCGAAATCCTTCCAGCCTCGCAGGCTGACGGCGGCCGCCAATTGTTCCAACCTGGCGTGAGGGCTCGTTAAAGATCGTTCGTTCACGGACATTGTCGATTTCGCCGCCTTACTTTGCCATGACTGTAGCATCTGGATCAGACAACGCTGCGACCGCGGCGGTGATGGCGTGCTTGGTCGGGGACAAACGGCGCATAGGCCCTCGCAATCTTCGCGATTATACCCCGGCCGGTTGCCGCTCAGGCTTCCGCCTCGAAGATCAACCGCAGGTACGATTTGGCCTGATACTCGATGCGCAGCGGCACGGGGCGGGCGGCGTCCTGTTCCACCCATAGCCGGAACGATGAGTCTTTTCCCCCTGTTTCGCGCCGGACTTTGCCGGCCACGCGAAGGACGCCTGCTCCCGAGCGGACCAGGCCGCGCTGGCGGAAGGAAGCCGCCGCCTTTTCGTCGGGAGTTTTTTCGAGCGCCAGCCGGTAAAAGCGCCCGGCATAGGCGAACCGCGACTCGCCGTTTCCTTGCTGCCGCAGCACGGCGGCGAGCGTTTCGAGGAACGGTCGAATAGGAGCGCCGCCGGCATCTCCTTCCGTGGGGCGCGGCGGGGCGGTTTTCAGAGCCGCGCGCGCCAGTTGCATCAGGTCGCTGCGATTGGCGATGGACCAGCGCGCCGGCGCGGTGAAGTGAGCCACTACCGTTTCCACCGAGCCTCCGGCAATCCGGCCGTCGATGGCCGTGTAAGCGGCATCTTTGGCTTTCGGGTGCAGCGCCTTGCGGGCCTCCTCCGCGGTCTCTTCCGGAGAAGCGGTCATCAGGCCGAAATAGAGGGATTCCGGCGCAGTGCCGGTTCCGCTGCGCGTCATCTCGCGAAGAAAGCCGAGGCGGTTCAGGCCGGCCGCGCGCTCCGGATTGGAAAACCCGGTGAATTCCAGGTACCGCAGCGTGCCGCCGCGCGGCTGCTCGATCTCGCGCCACGCGGCGCCGCCGCCGCCGACATTGGGCCAGCGGACCAACGGCAGCGACAGAATCAGAATCTGCGCGGTGGCGCGATACCGCCGGTCGGGCTCCGGGGCGGGATCGGGCGCGGCGTCCCAGGCGAGAGTGCCGCCTCCGCCGGGGTCGGCTGCCAAAGAGCGGGGGAGAATCCGCGACACCACCGCGCCGGCCAGCATCCGGTTCCACAGCCGTCGCGTCAAAAGCAGGTTGGCAAAGGCCATCGTCGGGCAGCGTCTTTCAGTGTATCGTCTCAGCCGGACCGGGCCGGACACGCTACCATCGAGGAATGGCGGTTTCGATACACCGCTTCTCGCGGCGATCCCTGCTGCTTTCGGCTCTGGCGTTGCCGGCGCTGGCCGACGAGACTCGCGTCTCCAAGCCCGGAGTTTTCGAATCCGAGTGGAAGCGCTATGCCGACCCGGCCACCGAGTTCACGGTGTTCCGCCTCACCGAACCTTCTTATACGAGCACGCTGCCGGCGTATTACAACCGCGCGATCTCGCGCAACAGCGGCAGCCTGCTTTTCTGCTGTGACCGGACCGGCTCGCCGCAAGCCTTCCGGATGGACTTGAAGTCCGGAGAGACCCGCCAATTGACGGACCGCGAGGGCGTGGACGGCGCCTCGCTCAACTTTCTTCCCGACAGCCGCTCGTTCTGTTATTTTGCGGGCCGCACATTGTACCTGGCGAATGTCGCGAGTCTGAAGGAGCGCGAGATCTACACCGTCCCGGATGATTGGGAGCGCTGCCCTGGATTATTCACCGGCGCCGACAGCGCGCACGTGATCTTCGCCGAGCGGCGCGGCGAGCGCTCGCGCCTCCGTTCCGTCCCCCTGGCGCGCGGTATGGCGCGGACGGTGTTCGAGGCGCCGGTTCTGATTTCCGATCCCATCGAACGCCCTCTGCGCGGGCAGATTCTCTACCGGCAGCAGGACGGCGGCCTGTGGCTGGTCGGCAGCGACGGCCGGCAGAACCGCCGGTTGAAGCTGGCGGCCGGCGGTATCGGCTCGCCGAACTGGTCGGTGGATGGCCGCACGCTGCTCTATTTGAATTTCCCGGAAGATCCGAAGCAGTTGAACGCCATTCGCGAGTATTCTCCGGACAACGACACCGACAAACTGGTGGCGAGCACGAGCCAGTACGCCAGCTTCGGGTTCAATCGCGACACTTCCGTGTTCGTCGGGGCCAGCCGCAACGCGGCTTCGCCGGTGGTTCTCATTATGCTGCGGCTGACGCGGCGCGAACTGACGTTGTGCGAGCACAAGGCCAGCCGTCCCGACGCGGTGACCCCCATGTTCGCGCCGGACGCGCAGCGCATCTACTTTCAAAGCGACCGTCACGGCAAACCGGCGCTCTACGCCATCAACGTGGACAAGCTGGTGGAAAAGATCGGGGATGACAAGGAGTGAGGAGCAGACGCATGAAGGGGAGCCGGTTCGCATTGCCATTCCTCGCCGCGCTGGTGAGCGCGGGGCCGGCGCCCCTGAGCGCCGCGACCAAGCTGCTGGTGACGGTGGTGGAAGCGAAATCGGGCGTGCCGGTTCCCGGTCTCAAAGCCGAAGATTTCACGGTGCTCGACGATAAGACGCCGCGGCGCGTCGAAGCGGCCGAGTTTTCGCGCGACACGCTCGACATCATGCTGCTGCTCGATACCAGCCTGGCGGGCGGCCTGGTGCAGCCGGTGGCCGAAGATTTTGTCTCGCAATTGCAGCCCAAGGAACAAATGGCTGTCGTCGCGTATCATTCCGCGGCCGACCTGATTCAGGATTTCACTTCCAGCCGCGAATTGATACTGCGCTCCATCAGCCAGGTCAAGTACGGCAATCAGCCGCGCGTGCTGGACGCCTTGTACGCGGCCATCGACGGAGGATTTCAAAACACCGTATTCCGCCGCGTGATCCTGCTGCTGACTTCCGGGCTCGAAGGCTACAGCCGCACCGGGCCGCGCGACGTGATCCGGCTGGCGCGCAGCAACCAGGTTTCAATCTTCCCGGTGTATGCCATGGGCAGCGAGCGCGGGCTCTTCGAAGACCTGGCCCGCGGCACGGGCGGCGCTTCGTTCAGCCTTCGCGATCTCAGCAAGGCGGGGGGAGAGAAACCCGGCCGGCGCGTTTTCGATGTGCTCCGCACGCACTACACCCTGACGCTGAGCGGCAATCTGGGGTTCGGAGAAAAACTGAAAGTGGAAGTGAAGACCGCCCCGAAGGCTCAGGTGTCCGCGCTCCCTTTGGACTGAGCGGACGCCAGCAGCTGTTTCCCGTAGTGCACGATCAGGTCCGGCGCCTCCATCGGAATGAAGTGCGTGCGATCGGGCAGCAGGACATCTTGGCCCCGTGGGAGCCGCGACGCCAGTCGCGGATCGGTCGGCGAGTTGCTGAACGGCAGATCGCTGCGGCATCCGGCGCGCAGCACAATCACCGGAATCGCCACGGACCCCAGCACGTCGAACAGCTTCGTCTCCGGCTCCTTCGAACATTCATAGATGGAGGCTTCGACCTCGGGCGGGCAAGCCAGCACGAACCCGCCCTCGTCCGGCAGGAGGCCGAACTCGCAATAATCGCGCAGGATCTCCGGTTTCCAGGTCTCGAACGGCGGCCGCCCGCGAAAGCTCTCGAACATCTCGTCCGGCGACTGCCAGCGGGCCCGCCGCTTGCGCACGAACGAGACGTCGAAGGGCGGGGTTCGATACGCCTCGGGCGGGCGGATGGTGGGGTCGGCCAGCAGCAGCGCGGCAAACGCTTCCGGGCACGCCGCCGCGGCCGCGACCAACGTATGCCCGCCCATCGAATGGCCGATGCCGATCGCGCCTCTCACCTGCATCTGCTGGATCACGGCCAGCAAGTCCCCGGTGAACGCCGACCAATGGTAGGGAGGCGCGGGCTTGCTGCTGCGCCCGTGGCCGCGCTCGTCGATGGCGAGGCAGCGCCGGCGGGGAAATTCACGGAGGATCGAATCCCAGCATCGGCCATGGAAGCTGGTGGCATGGGCAAACAACAAGGCGGGTTCTTCGCCCGGCCAGTCCCACACCGCGAGGCTGAGTGCGCCGCTGCGCATTTCGAGTAACTCCGGGGTTCGCGTCTGCTCGCTCCGCACCCTGGGATTCTCGCATACTGCTGTGAGGAACTGGGATTGGCGCGTTCGCGGGCGGCCCCGCGCGGGCGCCGGCAGCGCAGCTTGGGGCCGTGCAGCTGGTTTGAAGTACCAACCGAGAGTTTGACCTGTTGCTGATGGATCTGAACTACATCCGGGACACCACGGCTTTGGGCGACAAGGTCGTCACTGCGGTGGCCCCCTTCAGCGAAAGTGGGCCGGGCGACGATGCGACTCTGGTGATTTGCGTCTTCGAGTTAGCTCAGCCGTTAGAGCAGCGGACTCATAATCTCACTTCGGCTTCGTCACTCAACGAAACTGATTGAAACGATTGAGAGTCACGTCGCCGGTCAAGGGCACCGAACGAAACCGAGGTGTTCCGGGCGTGGTCGTCGTGGTGCAGTTGGTAGTTCCGTGGGCGGTCGCCATGCCCAGGTCGGTGGCCTTCGCGCTCGTGTTGCAGTCGGGCGACTGACTAACAACGAAGAAGTCCGCACCCGGTTTGCGCAGATCTGGAGAATCGGCAAGGAACTGAACGAGGAGTACCAGCGCAAGTATCTGACCCCCGCGATCGAATAGGCACAACATTGCCGAAGACAGGGTGTCTCAGGCGGGATTACGAGACACTCATTGTTGATGGACTGGCTGACCCCAGAGCAGCTCCCGCGGAACAGGCCATCCGTTCGCGCGGCAACAGGTCCACCGAGAAGGCCATCAGGTTCCGCATGATCCGGGCCGGTGTGTGCGGCAACCCGCTCGACCTTGGCATTGCCGTGCGTTCGGAATGTCATTCCGAGTCCTTTGGTTTGCGCGCAGTCGCGATCCGGTCAAGTCCTTCCAGCAGTACTCGGATCTCTTTCTGCGCGAAGGATTGGCAGTCAGAATAGAGCTTGGTCAATAGCTCTGGCAGAGCGTCCCGGATTGTAGGCAAGATTTGCTCTAGTTCCAGAAACGTAGCGCGAAAGGAACGTATCCTCTCGGAGTTCTCTCTTAGCCGCAACTTGCGCTCTGCTTCGTCTCCCCACACGGTGCTCCAATACCGGCACGTTAGACAGGACGCGGCGCACCGGGTTCCGTCGTGGGCAAGAAATGACGCCCAGCCGGACTCAGCGAGAGATAGGGTCTTCACCGAGTCGTCGCGGCGTTTCTCACCGTTACACTTCCTGCATGCGACGAGGACATTGCCGGCGACGTGAAGACCCGCGCGATAGCGGTTCATCCCGTCTAGATGCTCGATTACCGACTGGCCATCGGCAAGAGTACGAGAGCAATATGGGCACTTGTTGCCGAACCACTCCCGAACCATTTTTTCGTATTCCTCACCGTCGACTCTGAATTTCCAGTTCTCAGCGATTTTCCGGCTCAGTTCGTGCAGGAACATGCTGACGATCTTGTTCGCAACGTCGGATTTGGCCCGTCTCGTCGCCGACCGTAATTGAGAGGTCGGGTCTTTCACTTCTCGTCTCCGAAAAGCCACCCGACCTGAACTCCTAGCGCCGTCGCGAGCCCCTTCAGTTCATAGTCAAGGACACGTCGATGGTTGTTTTCGATCTTGGCGATCGCGGCCCGATCAAGTTGAATTCCGAGCCGTGCTAGCTTCCCTGAAAGCGCGTCCTGCGTAATCGGAGGTTGAAGCAAATTGCGCGCTTCGGCGACACGCCGTCCGACGATGTTCTTACCTCTCGGACCTTTGGGCACACGACGAGAGTAGCTTCTAACGACATCCGAGAGTGTTCTAGAATAGAACGCTGTGCAGAGCACGGATCAAAGGGGCCAAAGGTGCGTGGATGTGAGGCCCGCCCAATATCGCAGGCTTTGTCGCCCAAGGCGAATTCCCTATCACACCTCCGGGCGCACGGTGAACCTGCCCAGAGGCCACTGCTGTATGTGCGGCCGATCAGCAGACAAGCATGGAGTCGTGCTCGTCGCAGTTCAACATGTCTCCCACAGGCGGGAAGGCAACACTGTTCGGAGTAGCACGCAGGTACGCTGCGAAGAATGCAATACAGGGATGGAGTTTTGCATAGAACTCACAGATCCGGCATGGATGAGTGCCGTGATGGCCCACAACAGCGTCCATGTCCGCCTGGGAGAAACGCTGAAGGCGTTCAAGGGTGACCCGGTCCCGGCGGCGACGCTGGATTACGTCGCCAACCAGGACGGCTGGAAGAAGCGCGTTCGCGAACTGCGGTACCTCGGATGGGAGATCGAGAGTTTCAATCGCAAGGTGGGCGAGGGCGGGCGCGTCTCTTCTTACTATCGGCTTGTGAAGTCCCGGCCGTGGCCCGAAGATCCAACCGGAATCATCCGCCAATACGAGCGCGACCGCGCTGAGCGCAACCGGGGCGACGATTGAGGCTTGAGCAACCGGACCTCTGAATCCTCTTTTCCGGCCGCGATGCGCTGCCAACTCCCTCCTGAGGCTCTAGAGCCGACCGAAGCTGTAGACGATGCCGCCGCCAACGCGAATGCTGTTCTGCGTGACGCGGGAAGAAAGACCGTGGCGGCTGAGGAGATAGTCAGCAGAAGGCCGGACAGCCCAGCCGCGGGCTATTCTTAATTCGACCCCTCCGCCAAAGAGCGCCGCGAAGCTGTTCTGGGAAACTGAAACTCCCAGCGCACTTCCCGTAAGATGATCCATTCCGACGAGCGCATGAAAGAATACCGGCCTGAAGCTGATCCTCGGGCCCCCAGCCAAGATATAGTCATGTGCGCCAATACCTGACCCCAAGATGTTGGTCTTGTAATATCCGCTAAAGTCACCCTCGACGCCGAATAGCTTGTTGACGTTCACCGTGGCCGAACTCTCCCAACCATTCAGGCTCTGCCGCGAGGTCGCACCGTTTGTGTCCACGTTTAGATAGGAGTAACCGCCAAAGATCTCGGCCCGATAAATCTCTGGCCGCGCCAGCCCCTCAGATCCCACGCCTGTGTTGCGAGCGCCCTTTTCCCCTCCAGTCAAGTTCGGCCGCTCGGCAATAGGCGCCGGCAATGCCGCGGTTTGAACCGCTGGCTGTGTGGCCGGGGTTGCGGCGTTGAGTTTCGCCGCCATGGCCTTAATGACCTCCTCGGGTACTTTGGCTTGCCCTAGTGCGATCAAATCTCCGGGAAGCAAACCGAATTGGAACGTATCCGCAGTCCGAATCGTCTTGATGATGAGATCGGCGGGAACGCCAGACTGAACCATACGGATGATGTTCTCGTTCGTCAATGGTTCAGCGGCTGTCAGAACAACCGCGAGCGCTGTGAAAGCCAGCAGAATTCTAATCGATTTCATATCCCGACAATGGCCGAATTCCCGGTGGTGATTCAAGATCCAATGGTCTGAAGACAGGTACGCAGGACGTCCGGTGGGGGGCTACCTGATGGCGGTAGTTAACGTTTAACGCGCGCGGTGCGAAGGGACAATGCCAGCAATCGAGGGCGAGATTGTTTTCTGAGTAGTGCCTCCGTCAACGAATGATCCCAATCGGTTCTCTTCGAGCGCTAGCAGCGCCACCGGCGCGAGCATGGTTGCTAGTGGCGGTTCCGGCTCCCGCGATGCCCGTACGTTAGAATTGGGGAGGCGGGCCCTTAGCTCAGCGGTTAGAGCAGCGGACTCATAATCCGTTGGTCGTAGGTTCAAATCCTACAGGGCCCACCATCGGTCACACACACACAAAGAGCCTTCGGGAATGGCGCTGGGACCACCTGCGGCGCCGAGTCCGAGACGGCGACTCGACGAACATTTGGGACTGATCGCCCGTAAAGGCGGGCCGCATTATAATTGTGGGCCGGAGGCTAACGATGCCGAAGTACATCATTGAACGGGAGATTCCCGGCGCCGGCAAATTGTCGTCCGCCGAACTTGCGGCTATTGCACAGAGGTCATGCGCGGTGCTCAATTCCATGGGACCTTCGATTCAGTGGGTCGAAAGCTATGTGACTGGCGAGAAGGTGTACTGCATCTACATCGCGCCGAATGAGGCGGCGGTGCGCGAGCACGCGGCGCGGGGGGGATTTCCGGCGAATCGGATCAGCGAGGTGAAGCGCGCCATCGATCCGACTACGGCGGAGGCGGCTACGCAGGGCGTCGCGGGGTGACGCGGTCGCCCCCAGTTTTTAGGGCGCGGCGGCGCTACTCCTCTCCACCGCCTGCTTCACGCCCTTTATACGGGCGCCCCTTCGATGATGGACAGCGGGCACGCGGTGTCAATGATATGCGTCATTCGGAAGCCGGAGGCGGCGAGCAGCGCGTTCCACTCCTGCTCGGTCCGCTCGCGGCCGCCCAGGATCAGCATCATGGTGAGGTCGTAAAATTTTTTGGGTCCGGTTCGTTGGGCGGTCCCAGCACGCGGTCAGCGATCAGAAGCCGGCTGTGCGGCCGCATAGCCCGGCGGCAGTTGCGGAGGATCCGGACGGCGGGCTCGTCGTCCCAGTTGTGGACGATGTGCTTCAGCAGATAGGCGTCCGCGCCTTCCGGCACGGCTGCAAAGAAATCTCCGGCCGCGAACTCACAGCTTCCAGCAAATGCCGCGAGCAAGCCCTCGGTCTTCGCCTGCTCGATCACGGAGGCCCGGTCGAATAAAGTGGCGCGGAGTTCCGGCGCGCTGGAGAGAATGGCCGCCAGCATATTTCCGGTCCCGCCGGCGATATCCGCCAGATGCCCGAATCGCGAAAAATCGTACGCGGCCACGAGCGCCGGAGCATCGCCCGACGAGAGATCGGTCATGGCCCGGTTGAAGCGGAACTCCAGATCGGGGTGCGCCGGGAGGTATTCGAAAAAGCTCTTGCCGTACAGGTTTTCCAGCGCCGGACGGCCATTTTCAATGCTCGAGCGCATCGCCTGAAAGCTGTGAAGCTGCCAGTCATCCATCTGCATCATGGCGGCGTGCCGGAGGGTAGGCGCGGCATTGGTGCGCAGCAAGCCGGAAAGGGGCGTTTGCGAAAACGCGCGGTTCGCGCCTTCGTGGAAAATGCCGAGTCCCGCCAGCGCGCGCAGCACGCGGTAGAGCGGGTCCTCGCGGACGTGGAGCAGCGACGCGAGCTCTTCGGAGGTTTTCGGACCGTCTTCCAGATGGTCGGCGATTCCCAGTTGGGCCGCGGCGCAGATGGCCGTGCTTCTGCGGTGCGCCAGAATCATCTCGAGCATCGCGGCATACGGAGAAGCCGGAGGAGAGGGTTGCATAGGATCAGTATGGCGTGGCGGGCACGGTGCCGGCATAGGTCCGCTGGATAATGAAGAGGTGCCGCGCGATTGGGAACAGCACTACGCCGAGGCCGGCAATCTGGAGCTGCCGCCCTCTCCGCTTGTGGTGGAAGTAGCGGAGATGACGGCGCCCGGGCGCGCGCTCGATCTGGCCTGCGGGGCGGGGCGCAACGCGCTGTATCTGGGCTCCCTCGGATGGGATGTCGTCGCGGTGGACTCGTCGGCATCGGCGGTGCGGATCGTCCGCGAGCGGGCCGCCGCGGCCGGAGTGCGGATCGACGCGCGCAGGGCCGATCTGGAGAACGGCGAGTTCGCGATCGAGCCGGGCGGCTACGATCTCATCTGCGATTTTTTTTACCTGCAGCGCGAACTGTTCGGGGCCATTCGCGAAGGCGTGCGGCCGGGCGGGATGGTCGCGGCGGAGATTCATCTGCGCGACGACCAGCCGCGCCGGTTTGTCCTCGAACCCGGCGAACTGCGGCGCGAATTCGAAGGGTGGAAAATCCTTTATTATTCGGAAGCCGCGCGGGCGGGCCACACCCGGCCGACCGCGGCGCTATTGGCGCGGCGCGCGTGACCGCCATGCCCTACAATGGAGAAAAAACGGGAATCGTTTGACCTCTCCCTGGCATGCCGAAGCGAATCGCGATTGTCGAAGATGAAGCGGAACTGGCGTCCCTGCTCGATTACAACCTGACCCGCCACGGCTTTGAAACCCAGGTTCTGGGCGGCTCCAAAGGCACGCTCAAAGCGCTGGAAAGCTGGAAGCCGGATCTGATTCTGCTCGACATCATGCTTCCGGACGTGGACGGGTTCGAGTTGTGCCGCCAGGTTCGCGGCTCGTCCTTGCTGGGCCGCACGCCGATTCTGTTTTTGACCGCCCGCTCCGACGAAGTCGATCGCGTTCTCGGGCTCGAGATCGGCGGCGATGATTACATGACCAAGCCATTCAGCCTGCGCGAACTGGTGGCGCGCGTGAAGGCGCACCTCCGCCGCGAAGAACTGGACTCCGAGCCGCTGGTGGTCGAGATCGGCCCGTTTAAGCTGGATCGCAGCGCGCGCCGGGTGTTCCATGGGGACCGGCCGCTCGAATTGACCTCGACCGAGTTCAACCTGCTGGAGTTTTTCCTGATGCACCCCGGACGCGCCTACAGCCGCGAGCAGCTTCTGGAATCGGTCTGGGGCGAACAGCGATTTGTCACCCCGCGAACCGTCGACGTGCACATCCGCCGGCTGCGCGAGCAGATCGAAGAGCAGCCCGACAACCCGCGGTATTTGACCACGGTGCGCGGGTTCGGATATCGCTTCGAGGAGCCGCAGCCCTGATCCGCCGATCACGGCTTCATCGCGAATTCACGCCCTGTTAACCGCCTTGTAACGAACCCGCTGCTACTTTGATTGAGAAACGCAGGCGGGTATGAAAAAGATCGTATTGATTGAAGACGATGCCGACCTCTTCGCGCTGCTGCAATATAACCTCGAAAAGGAAGGCTTCCTGCTGACCGGCCAGCAGACGGGCCGGGGCGCTCTCGAGTTGTGCCGCAAGGCGCGCCCTGATTTGATTCTGCTGGATATCATGCTGCCCGACTCCGACGGCCTGGACATCTGCAAAGGAATGCGGAAGGACCCGGACCTGGCCGCCATCCCGATCATTTTCCTGACGGCGCGCGCGGCCGAAACCGACCGGATCATCGGGCTCGAAATCGGGGCCAACGATTACGTCGTCAAACCGTTCTCGATCCGCGAGCTGATCGCGAGGATCAAACTGCAGTTTCGCAATCAGGCCCAGCCGCCGCGCGTGCTGGAGGCGGGCGGCATCGAGCTCGACCGCACCAGCTGCCAGGTGCGCGTCAACGGCCAGCCGCTGGGGCTGACCGCGACCGAGTTCCGGCTGCTGGAATTTCTCATGTCGCGTCCAGGGGTGGTCTTCAGCCGCGAGCAGCTGCTGAACGCGGTATGGGGCCAGGACCGTGCCATCACGGACCGCGCGGTGGATGTCTACGTCCTCCGATTGCGTCAGAAAGTGGAACGGGATCCAGCGAACCCGCGCATGATTCACTCGGTGCGGGGCTTCGGATACACCTTCGAGCCCAGCCGGGAACGCGCCACGACGGCCTAAGATATTCAGACTGCCGCGCGCCGCAGCCTGTCGAGCACGCCGGCCCAGGCGGGCGTGTCCGGCGGAAGCTCGACCGCGATCCAGTCGAGGCCCTGGCGATCGAGTTCGTGCAATCGGTCGTAGAGCGAGGCCGCGAACGCCAGCGGATCGCCGCCCAGGTGGAGCCAGGCTCCATTCCCGGCGGGCGGCTTCGCATCGCGCGGCAGCAGGTAAAGGGGAGTAGCCGGGCGGTAATGGCGCGGGTGCATCCCCGGCGCCGGATGCGCTCCCTCTCCGGCATGCGCCGCAGGCCGCACGGGGCCGATCAGGGCTTCGATTTCGGGAAGAGGAATCACGCCGGGGCGGAGCAGCGCCGGCGGACCAGCCACCGAGATCACGGTCGACTCGATCCCCACGCGCGCCGGGCCGCCGTCCAAAACAAAATCAGCGAGCGATTCCGCGATGTGGACGGCACGCGTCGGCGAGAGTTCGGTAAAACGGTTGGCGCTGGGGGCCGCGATCGGCACGCCGGCCGCGCTGATCAGCGCCAGCGCGAGCGGATGATCCGGCATGCGCAGCCCGACCGTCGGCAGGCCCGCGGTCACGATGCCGGGAACGCGCGGCTGCTTCGGGACGACCAGCGTCAACGGGCCCGGCCAATACCGGCGCGCCAAAATCTCCGCCGATTCGGGCCATTCGGAAGCCAGCCCGCGCGCCATCTCGATGGAATCCACATGGACAATCAGCGGGCTGGTGCGCGGGCGGCCTTTGGCGGTGAAAATTCGTTCCACGGCGGCGGCGTCCAGCGCGTTGGCCCCGAGGCCATAAACGGTCTCGGTCGGGAACGCCACCAGCCGGCCGTCGCGGATCAAGGCCGCGGCGCGCTCGATGTCTCTCACTCCGGCAGGTCGTCCTTGCCGTCGCCGGCGGTCTTGCCGGTCTTTCGCCATACCAGATACGCGTGGATCAGCGGTTCCAGATCGCCGTCGAGCACGCGGTCCACGTCCCCCAACGCCAGCTTGCTGCGGAGATCTTTCACCAGCCGGTACGGCGCCAGCACGTAATTGCGGATCTGGCTGCCGAAGTTGATGTCGAGCTTGGAGTCTTCGGTCTTGCGCGTTTCCTCGCGCTTCTTCTCCAGCTCGTGCTCGTACAGCCGGGCGCGCAATTGCTTGAACGCGCTGTCGCGGTTTTTGTGCTGCGAGCGCTCGTTCTGGCACTGCACGACAATCCCGGTGGGGAAATGCGTGATGCGCACGGCCGAATCGGTCATATTGACGTGCTGTCCTCCCGCGCCCGAGGAGCGGAACGTGTCGATCCGGATATCTTCGGGCCGGATCTCGATTTTTATCTCCTCATCGATCTGCGGATAGACGAATACCGAGGCGAACGAGGTATGGCGCCGCGCGTTGGCGTCGAACGGAGAAATGCGCACCAGCCGGTGCACGCCGATCTCGGATTGCAGCAGCCCGTAGGCATTCTCGCCATTGACTTCGAAGGTGGCCGACTTGATGCCGGCGCCTTCGCCTTCCAGCCGGTCCGTGATGACGGTCTGAAAGCGCTGCCGTTCGGCCCAGCGCAGATACATGCGCAGCAGCATCTCGGCCCAATCCTGGCTTTCGGTGCCGCCGGCCCCGGGATGGATGGTGACAATGGCGCTGCGCGCGTCGTTTTCGCCCGAGAGCAGCATGGCGGTCTCGAGCTTTTCGAGCAACTCGCCATAGGCCTTCATGCTGTGCGCGATGTCGCCGTTGACGTTTTCGCCTTCGCGCGCCAGCTCAAACAGGGTGTCCAGATCGTCGGTCATGGAGCGGATGCGCTCGTCATTGGCAATCGCTTCCTCCAGCCGCTTGCGGTCCTGCATGACCTTCTGGCTTTTTTCGGGCTGGCTCCAGAAATCGGGCTGCGCGATCTGTTCTTCGAGTTTGGCTAGTTTCTGCTTTTGCGCGGGGGCGTCAAAGATACCTCCGCACGGCAAGAGCCTGTTCGCGGAGGGGTAGGTATTCGCGGTCGAGTTCTTCTACGGTCATTACTCCAATTCTAACAAATGCCCCTTTTTGCCGACGTTTTTCGCGCGGGTTCTGCCGAGGTGAATTTCAACGCCTTCGGCTTCGTGAATGTGGCCGCAGAAGAAGTATTCCGGCTGGTGTTTTTCGATGAATTCGCGCACCGCATGAGAGCCGGCGTGCAGGCCGTTGCGGATCTGATCGAGCGCCGTGCCGTGCGGCGGAGCGTGACAGACGAGGACCAGGGGGCTCAGTTCGGCAAAGCGGCGCAAGCGCTCGCCCAGCTGCGCCTCGCTGTACTCGCCCGGGGTGTTGAACGGTGTCGGATTGGAATATCCCAGGCCAGCCACCTGCCATTTTCCGACCCGGATGTGCCGCTCATGGAAGTTGTGCAGGCCAAAGCGGGCGCACATGGTGGCGACCTGTTCGGCCGATTCATGGTTGCCCGGCAGGACGTAAACCTGGTCGCCGCGGGTCTGCAGGATCTCGCCGCAGCGCTCGATGCCTTTGGCCCACGTGACCTGGTCGCCGGCCGCGATGTAGTAATCGGCCTCGTTGGCCAGCAGCTGTTCGAGCGTTTTCCAATCGTTGTGGATGTCGGAAAAGATCAGGAGCTTCAATGAATGCATCTTACCGTACAGCCGGTCCGGGCCGGGCACCGGCTATACTTTGGGTGTCGAGCGGCGCATGAGCGATTACGACAGCGAACTGTCCCGAATTGTCGAGCAATTGAACCGGGCCGCCCCCAGCCAGAAGCCGGCGGCGAGCGCGGCGGCATCGAGCTCCTCGCTGGATCAGCTGCTGGAGTTCGCCGGCAAGCGCAACGCGTCCGACATTTTGCTGGTGGCCGGAGCCCCTCCGATGCTGCGCATCAACGGAGCGCTGGCAAACGGTCCGGGCGCGCTGCTGGAACCCGAGGATATCCGCCTGCTGGTTCTGCCGCTGCTCGGGCCCGCGCAGATGGAGGAATTGCAGAAGCACAAATCGGTCGATTTCGGGCTCGTCCGCGAGAACCTGGGCCGGTTCCGGATCAACCTGCATCACCAGCGCGGCACTCTGGCGGCCAGCATCCGGCTGCTGCCGAACCGGATTCCTTCGCTCGAATCTCTGCACCTGCCGGCCTCGCTGGCCCGGCTGGCGGAGCGGCGGCAAGGGCTGGTTCTGATCACGGGCCCGACCGGGTGCGGCAAAACTTCCACGCTGGCCGCGTTGGTGGATATCGTGAACGGCCGGCGCGCGGCCCACGTGATGACGATCGAGGACCCGGTGGAATACCAGCACGCCAATCGCACCGCGGTGATCGAGCAGATCGAGGTCGGCCGGGACACGCCCGATTTTGCCGGCACGCTGCGCAGCATCGTGCGCCAGACGCCGGATGTGATCCTGATCGGAGAAATGCGCGATGCCGAAACCATGGCGACGGCGCTGACGGCCGCGGAAACCGGGCACCTGGTGCTTTCGACACTGCACACCAACGATACGATTCAGGCCGTTTCGCGGATTCTGGACTCGTTTCCCGCCGCCAACCAGCCGCAGATCCGGCAGCAGCTGTCGCTGGCATTGCTGGCGGTAGTCGCGCAGCAACTGGTTCCCGGGATCGATGGCGTCACGCGCTGGCCGGCCACCGAGATCATGATCGCGACCGATGCGGTTCGCGCGTTGATCCGCAAAGGCGACGATCACCAGCTGCGCAGCCAGATCTCGGTCGGCCGCGCCGAAGGGATGATGACGATGGAGCAATCGCTGGCGGAGCTGGTGCGCGCCGGCCGGATCGCGCGCGATACCGCGTTGGCGCATTGTTTCCGGAGCGACGATCTGCAGCGGTACCTCAGCGCGTGAGCGCCGGGAGCCGCCGGCGATTCGGTCTGACTGGCGTTTAGCGCGCCGGGACCGGCCGCGGCACGTGCAGGGACATCAGCACCAGGGTTCCATTGATGGAGCTGAACCAGTGGGGCGTATTCTCCGGAACAATGATGAAATCGCCTTTGGCGACAGCCTGCGATTTGCCGCCTTCAATGGCGGTGCCGGTCAGGTTCTCGGGATTGGTGCGCTTCTCGTTGACGAGTTTGCCGCCCGTCATCAGGGTGGCCGAGCCGTCGATCACGTAGAACATCTCGGCCTCTTTTTCGTGGACGGCGGCGGGGCCCACGGCGGCGCGGTATTCCAGATTCGCGTTGTAGGGGGCGAGTTTGAGAATCTGCTGCGTAACCAGGGGCGCGTTGTCCTTGCGCTCGCTTTTGGATTTCGCGATCAATTCCTGGATTTCCGCGGCGGACGTATAAGTCTTGACGCCCGATCCGTTCTGCTGAGCGAAGCCCGCCGCCAGCAGGGTCAGGGCGAGGGCGATTCCGATTGCGCGCATACCAACCTCCGGGTTGTATTTCCCGTTGCCGGGCTCCAGAAATGCTAGCACAGGTCCGCGTTTGGAGGGCAGACGATACAATGAGGAAGAATCCTCATGAGGCGCGGTCTGGGATGGACGGCAACGGGCGCGGGCTTGCTGTTTGTGATCGCCGCGGCGGCCTTCGCGCAAAGGTTCCGCTTTCGTTTTGACGCGCCGGAGAACGAGGCTCCCGAAATTCCGCCGCGCGCGGCGGAATTCCATTTTGAGCGCATGGAATACACCGATCTGCCTCAGTTCCAGCGCGGCTTCGGCTTCCGCTCGCGGAACGGCCGCGGCGCCGGCTGGTGGCTGCAGGATTGGCCGGACGCGGAGGACCACTTCACCGCCGGGATCCAGCGGCTCACTCGCATCGACGCCGGCGAACCGCGGCACTTGAGTCTGCTCGACGACCATCTGTTCGACTATCCCTGGATCTATGCCACCCAGACCGGCTACTGGGATCTGAGCGATGCGGAAGCCGCGCGGCTGCGCGAATACCTGCTGCGCGGAGGATTTCTGGTGGTCGACGATTTCTGGGGGCCCGAAGAGTGGGAATGGTTCCGGGAGACGATGAACCGGGTTTTGCCGAACAAGCCGATCACGGATATTGCTCCCTCCGACGAGGTGATGCATGTGTTGTACGACATTCAGGAGAAAGACCGCACGTTCATCCCGGGCTCCCGCCACCTGCGCCGCGGTCCGGGGGGATCGATCGTCGTGGTCCAGCCTCCCGGAACGGTTCCGGCATGGCGCGCGATGTACGACGACCGGAGCCGGATGATCGTCGCGGTGAACTTCAATACCGATGTGGGCGACGCCTGGGAGTTCGCCGATGTTCCGTATTACCCGGCGTCGATGACGCTTCTCGCCTATCGGTATGGGGTTAATTACATCGTCTATTCCCTGACGCACTAGGCGGCTGAAGACAGCGCCGGCGCCGGACGGCGAGGAACCATCACTGGTAGTTGGCGGCTGCGAAGGCGCCGAACGCGCCCAGGAAGAAGCCGGCGTCGATGTTGCCGCCGGCAGTCAGGGGCGCGGTGAACAGGCCATTGCCGGATGCGGGCTGGGGACCGGAGCCCAGCGCCAGATAGCCGATGCCTGTGCCGCTGGGCGGCGTGGCGGGCAACTGGGACAAAAGAGCGGCGGGGACGGTGATCGAGCCAGCGGAAGCCGTGGCGGTGCAAGTAAACGTCCACGCATCGTAGATCGGAGCGGCGGCGGTTCCGCCGACGATCGCGCCGGATATGCCGGTGACGGATACCAAATCGCTCGGGTTGCCTCCGGTCCACGAGAGAGTCAGATCCTTGGCGCGGTCAATGGAAGCGGGAATGCCCCCCGATAGCGAGAGGGGTTGCGCTATGGACACGGCTGCGGAGAAGGCGCCGACATCGGCGCCCCCGGCTCCGGTTAGTTGATAGGCGCCGGGCGCGATCTTCGGGGTCAGGTCGAACGAAGGAAACCCGAGGGGCAGTTCGAGTCCCGAAACCCAAGGAGCAGCAGAGCCGAGAAGCAGCGAGTAAGCCCCGGTAGAGCGGTCGAAGGTGAACGTGCTTGCCGCCGCGGCGGGCCCGCTTAGCGTCAGGGTTCCGGCATCGAGGTAGGCCGCCGAACTCCCAAATGCCAGTTGAGCCGGATTGCCGACCGTGTGCGAGGTCTGGCAGGATCCCGGCGGATTGAGCAGAGGCGCGGCGCTGGCCAGATGGAATCCCGAATATTTCACGAACGCTCCGGCCGCGGACTCGTTGACTCCGGCGGTCTGAGGCGATGCCGAAGCGAGTTGCGCCAGCCAGAAATTGCCGAGTGTCAGGGTCCCGCCCTGATCGAGGCGGCTCAAGGTATCGGCGCTGAGCGAAACCGGCCCGCAAACGGCGCTGCCCGCGGGCGCAATGGACATGGTTAACGGATCGCTCCACCGGCCGCCGACGCTCACCTGAACGGGCACGGCGCACCCGGTGGGGACGTCGGCGGGGAGTTGAAAGTTGATCTGGTCAACACCGGAATAATTCGGAGAACGGCCTGCATAGAGCGGGGCGATTGGCTTGCCGCCCACGACGACCTGAATATCGGTCTGCCCGCGGAGATCGATGGCGCCGGGGGACATCTGGTCGGGGTTGGGAATCGCACCCATTCCGGTTCCGTAGGCGATCAGGAAATCGCCCGGATGAGCGGGGCCGGCCGACGCGGTCGAGCCCGGGAGCGTTCCCGTCGTAAACCGGTTATACGAGTAATTCCCATTCGCGTCGATGCTCTGGAGAGCGGCGGCTCCGGTTCCCGAGCTGTCGGCGGTAAACAGTTCAAACTTACGGGGCACCACGGTTGTGGAAACAGGCGCGCTTGTCAGACCGTTGCTTGTGACCGTTACATTGTAAGTTCCGGGAGTTGTCGTAGACGGCAGGATGGCCGCCAGCTGCGAAGCCCCGCCACGGCTCGAAGTGTAAGTGAGGTAAGGCGTCACGACGGGACCTCCGCCAGCGGGCGTGAACGCGATGGAAACGCCGTTGAGCGCCGACGGAAGGGGAAACCCGCTGGCTTGCACGAAGCCGTCCGGCGCCAGGTGCGATCCTCTGACGACGAAGATGCTGCCTTGAGCGATCTGGGGTGTGTAGCTGGCCGCGTCCACGACACCAGCAGGAATCCCGACGATCACGGGAGCGGCGATAGTGGGCGCCGGCGAATTTGCGAGCGCGACGAGGGTGCGTTGTACGCCGCCATTCAGCGCAGCAGTGAGTACCGCGCTTGTGTTCGCGGCTACGCCGGAGGCCGTAACGGTGAAGTTTGCAGAAGACACGCCTTCCGGCACGGACACGGCGGCGGGCGCCTTCAACTCCGAACTGCTGCTGAATAGAGCGACGGAAGCGCCGCCCGACGGGGCCGGCTGATTTAGGGTCACGACGCATGCTGCCGCAGTTCCGGAAACGAGAGTAGCGGGGTCGCAAGAAAGGCCTGTGATCAACAGGGTTCCGCCGGGCGCCGGGCTTCCGGCGGGAGGAGCACTTACAGGCGGCGGAGACGAGGGTGGGGGCATTACAGGCGGCGGATTAACCGGCGGTGAACTTACAGGCGGCGGATTAGTGGGGCCCGTGCTGCTCGAAGTAACTACTGAGATCGTTCCTGCAGCGCCGCTAACGGATGCCGGAGCCGCTGCCGGAGAGGCGGCGGACAGATTGGAGACGCCGATCGTGATGGAACCGGCCGAACTGGCGGAGAGATTGACGTTCACGGTGGCTACCGGTCCATTGGCGATTGGATTGGCATTCAATCCAAAAATGAGGCAATTGTAGGATCCGGCAGTGCCGGCGCAAGTCATGTTCTTTGCGGCCGCGGTTGTGGAAGCCGCGGGCGTGGCGGTGATTCCGGCAATAACGGAAGGATCATACGCCAGTGTCCATTGCAGCGCCGCAGGCTCGCTGCCAGCCGGGGACGTCAGCGTCAGAGTCAAAGTCGCATTGGCGCCCTGCATCGCCGAAGCTGTGGACAACGCTAATATATTCGCCTGACCGAATGCGGCGCCGCTCAACAATAGAGTTACTGCCCAAACCTCGAAAGAACGGACGAATGGTGGCAATGGATGTTCCTTTACGAGTAGGATTGTTGAGCGTCGTCTCGGGCAATTGAGCTGCCACGAAACGGGCTTGAAAACGCGGGGGTTGAGAGGATGCTCGAAGGAGATCTAGGCCGCTTTTACCCGGTAAAACCTACCTCGGCAAAAACACGTGCCGGATCTCATCAGGATTATCCCCGCGGCTGCCTATTACTCTATGGGAGTCGTAGTAAGGCGAGTTATTTCTTGGGTGCGAGACTGCGATACACAGCTTCGACGAACATATCGGTAGTCCAGAAACCGGTGTCGGAGCCATACAGGGGGTCGTAATCCCGAGTTGGCTTGGAAGCTTTGACCTGCTCCAGGCTCATTCCCTTGCGGATCGAATCCTGGATGCGATCTCGAATGATCGTCACCATGTCACGATATTCGACCACATCCGCCTGATCGCAGAGCCGGCCGTGGCCGGGAACGACGTAGGTTCCGCCTTCCTGTTTTTCGGCGGGAACGGTGATTTCGATAATCTTATTCAACCCCGCGACAATGCCCTGCACGCTGCCGCCGCGGGCGAGATCGATGATGGGGTAGTGCTCCGGCGTGAAGATGTCGCCCACGCTCAGCACATCAGACCGGCGGAAAAATACAAAGCTATCACCATCGGTGTGGGCGTTCGGGATATGGATGATTTGGACGGCCTCACCGTTGAAGAAGAGATTCTTACCGGCCGTGAAATACGTGTCGGTCGGAAGCATGCCGAAAGGCAGGGGCGGCTTGGCGGAACTCATGCGGTTGAGGACGTTTTCATGCGCGACGATCGCCGCGCCCACGGACGCATCGGTGATATTGCCGGCCACATTTCCGCCGGCAATGGTGCTTCCTAACTTGCCAATATTCTCGTTGCCGCCGGTATGATCGGCGTGCATATGGGTGTTTATGATGTAGCGGATCGGACGATCGGAGATCTTACGGATCGCCGCCACTACTTTATCGCTCATCGGGCCGTATCCAGTGTCCACCAGCAGGACGCCGTCTTTGCCCGCCTGCACGGTAATATTGCCGCCTCCGCCGACCAGCATGAAGACGGCGCCTTGCACCGGCAGCGTGTGAATTTCCATCTTGCTGAAATCGGGTGTTTGCGGACCGCGGCTGGAGGCCGACTGCGCGGCGGCGCTCAGGCTCAGTACGACCACCAAACCAAGTGGCAATGCGGCGTGTTTCATATGTTCCTGATTACTTTTTGGCGACCGATTTGATCTCGGTCTTGAGTTTCATCTGATATTCGGGATACATGGTCTCCGCGCCGCCGCGGGCGGCTTCCGGGGGGAGGCCGTACCTCGCGGGGAACTCGCTCAGGAACGTATTGGTTCCGGGCAAGTGGTGGGGCACCGCTCCCAGGGGCCGGTCTACTTCGACCACCTCTTCGCAGGGATACGGGTCGATGTGCTGGTCCGGGTCCATCACCCAGTTCGTGGTTCGAATGAACGGCTCGGTGAGATAGACGGGGTCGTGAATGATGCTGACCAGCGTCAGATAGTCGCCGTGACGAATCCAATGTTCGATTAGGGTGGCCTTATCGCTGCGCGGGATGCCGTTGCGGCGGATCCAGCCGATCTTGAGATGCGTGGTGGTGACGGTCAGCATGTTGCCCTCCCACTTTCCGGTCGAAAAACCCTGCCAGGTGTGGGGCGCGTAATCCGGGGGATGCGGCCGGCCGTCCATCCAGATGGTGCGCTCGGGCGCCTGCCAGGAGATATGCGTGTGGTAGGCGATCAACTGCTGGGTGGCGGTGTCGATTTCCTGCCAGATCCGCAGATTGGCGGGACCGCGCGGGCCGTAGTCCGCCGGGTGCGGCTTGCACTGGTGTTCCGGCAGGGTAAGCAGGGAAGCATCCCAACTGTCGCCCCGGAGGCGGGCGGCATCATTGATCGGCAGCCCGAGATAATCGCCAATTTCGGGTCCGGGGATGCGTTCGGGCTGGTCCTCGTGGAAGCGCGGCGCCCACTCGCCGCTCGGGTCGCGCGGCGCGGTTTCGGCCACGGCCCCGCGTTGCGCGAATGCTGGAACGCCGGCCAGGAACGCCATCGCGAAAAATAAGAAGGGGCGCATATCGACCTCCCGGAGGTGAGCAGTCGGGTACCGCTCGGGTTTTATTATATGAAAGCAGCGCGGCGCCCGATACCACAAACCCCCATTTTTGAACAGAATCTTGACGTTAGGGACGAGGGTCAGACGCCGATATCTTCGTTCCAGAGTTGGGGATTGGAGCGGATGAACTCGCTCATAAGCGCGATGCATTCGGCGTCCTGCACCACTTCGATTTGAACGCCGTTGGCGCGCAAGTAATCTTCGGCGCCGAGGAACGTCCGGTTCTCTCCAATCACGACGCGGGGAATTTTGTAGAGAACGATGGCTCCGCTGCACATCGGGCAGGGCGAGAGGGTCGAATAGAGAATGCTGTGGCGATAGACTTTCGCGGACAACCGGCCGGCATTGCGGAGGCAGTTCATTTCGCCGTGATCGATCGAGCTGCCGGTCTGGACGCGGCAGTTGTGCCCGCGTCCGATGATGCGTCCTTCGTGCACCAGCACCGAGCCGATCGGGATGCCGCCTTCAGCGAGACTCTGGCGCGCCTCTTCGATGGCGGCGCGGAGATACGGATCCTGGGTCACGGGACGCAGATGGCGCGCGCGGAGGGTTGGTATAACTCCTCGACCAGCGCCGCGCGGCGCTGCAGGACGGCCCGCTGGTTGAGCGAACCTTTATCGGTTACTTCGTGCGCATCGATGGACGGGGGTTCCTCGACCAGAATCGCAGCCGCCACCTTGTTGGAACTGCCGGTGGCGGTCCTGGCGAACTCCTTCAGCAGGCTCTCGAAAATAGAACGCACCGCAGCGCTGGCGAGCACCTCGGCCGCGGGGGCGCCGGCGATGGCGTCCGGACAAGCGCGCCGGCAGGCATTCATATCCGGAAACAGGAGGGCGGCGACATAGTCGCGATCGTGCCCGGCGAGGACCACGTCTTGAAGATAGGGCGCGAAGTGCGTCAACATGCGGGCGCGCAGCGGGCCGACACTGACCCACGTTCCGGTGGCCAGTTTGAAATCTTCGGCGATGCGGCCGTCGAACATGAAGCCGCGGCCGGGGTCCCGCTCGTCGACGAACCGCAAGGCATCGCCCAGCTTATAGAAACCCTCTTCGTCAAAGGCCGCGCGCGTCAGTTCCGGCTGGCGCCAGTAACCGGGGGTGATGTTAGGACCGCGCAGCCGCGCCTCGAGCTTGCCTTCCACGGGAACCAGCTTCAGCTCCACGCCCGGCGCGGGCAAACCGACCATCCCCGCGCGGCCCGCTTCTTTGGCGAACAGCGCATGCGGAGCCGTTTCCGTGGAGCCAAGGCCGGTGAGCATCAGGATGCGCTCGCCGCAGGTGTCGATGGCGAGTTTCTCGAGCTCGTCCCAGACGTGCTGGGAAAGCCCGGCGCCGGCATAATACATGACTTTCAGCCGGCTGAAGAAATTCTTTCGCAGCTCCGGTTCGCGGCGGAGGTGCGGAACCAGCATCTCGAAACCGCGCGGCACGTTCATATGCATGGTGGGCGCGATCTCGCGGAGGTTCCGCACGGTTTCCTCAAATTGTCCCGGCGCTGGTTTGCCGTGGTCGATGTACAGAGTGCCGCCGTTGTACAGGATCATTCCCATGTCGGCGTTGCCGGCGAACGTGTGATTCCACGGCAGCCAGTCCACGATCACCGGCGGCTCCTGCTCCAGGAACGTGAAATAGGCATTGGCCATCGCCTGGTTGCTCGACCACATACGATGCGTGTTGATCACGCCCTTCGGCCATCCCGTGGAGCCGGAGGTGAACAATATTTTGGCGATCGTATCGGCGCTGACCCGGGCGTGCGCGGCATCGAGGGAAATACCGGCCGGACTGGCGGTGAGATCCGCGAACCGAGTTGCGCCCGGCAGCGGATCGGCGGTGACGACCACTTCGACTCCCGCCGGAAGCGCGGATTCGAGCGCGCGCTGGAACCGCGCGCCGCTCGCCGCAAACACCAATCCGGGAGTAAGCAGCCCGATGATGTGGCGCAGTTTCGCGAAGTCGGAAGAGACCAGCGAATAGGCGGGCGAGATCGGCGCGTAGGGGACGCCGGCGTAGAGCGCCCCAAACTGAATCAGCGCGTGTTCGAGATCGTTGCCGGAAAGCACGGCTACCGGGCGCTCCGGGGTGAGGCCGCGATCGACGAACGCCTGTCCGACGCGGCGGGCCTGCTCCCGCGCCTCGGCATAGCTCAGGCGCCGCCAGTTTCCATCGGCGGCGCGCTGGGCGAGGAAAGTCCGGTCCGGAGCGGCCGCGGCCCAGTAATCCAGCCGGTCGGTCATGCGCTCGGCGTAGGGGCCGAGCGGGTTCTTCGAACGGACATAGATGGCGCCACCCGGCCGGCGGTCCAGAATCACGTCGGACGGGCCGAGCGGGACTTCGCGCAGCGGATGGGTCGCGGGGCTCATGACGTGGCGGCTCGCTCCTTGTTGGCGGCATCGTAGGCGGCGAAGGTGGCGCCCTCGCCGGCCAGCCGCCGGAGCAGGGGCGCGGGCTCCCAAAACTCGCCATGGACCCGGCGAAACTCCTCGATCCGGCTGAGCACTTTCTTCAGACCGACGGTATCGGCGTACCACATGGGCCCGCCGCGGTAAGCGGGAAAACCGTAGCCGGTCAAATAAACCGTGTCGATGTCCCCGGCGCGCAGCGCGAAACCTTCTTCCAGGATGCGAGCGCCTTCGTTGATCATGGCGTACAGGCACCGGTCGAGGATCTCCTCGACGCCGATCTGCCGCCGCGGAATGCCGGCCTCCCGCGCCGTTTTCTCGATCAGCGCGAGCACTTCGGGATCGGGAATGGGACGGCGGGTCTCGTCGTAGCGGTACCAACCCGCGCCGGTCTTCTGGCCGAGGCGTCCCAGCTCGTAGAGCCTGTCATGAACCAATGGCCGGCGCAGGCCGGGCTTTTCGCGGTGCTTGTTTTCCTGCCGCACGCGCCATAGCACGTCGATACCGCCCAGATCGTCGACCGCGAAGATCCCCATCGCCATGCCCCAGTCGGTCAGGGCCTGATCGACCTGGGCCGGGGTGGCGCCTTCTTCGACCAGGAATTGCGCTTCGCGCATGTACGGGAACATCATCCGGTTGCCGACGAAGCCGAAGCAATTTCCGACCAGCACGCCGACTTTCTTCAGTTTTTTCGCCAGCGCCATGGCGGTGGCGATGACCGGTTTGGAGGTCGCTTTCCCGCGAACCACTTCGACCAGCCGCATGACGTGCGCCGGGCTAAAGAAGTGCAGTCCCGCGACCATCTCGGGCCGTCTGGTGGCGCCCGCAATCTGATCGATGTCGAGGGTCGAGGTGTTGGAAGCCAGCAGCGCGCCGGGCTTGGCGATGCGATCGATTTCGCCGAAGATCCGCTGCTTCAACGCCATGTTCTCGAATACCGCTTCGAGAACCAGGTCGGCTTCATCGAACCCTTCGTACGTGAGCTGCGGCTGGATCAAGGCCAGGCGCTGGTCCATCACCTGCTGCGAAAAGCGGCCTTTCTTGACCGAGCTCTCGTAATTCTTGCGAATCGCGGCCATGCCTCGGTTCAGCGCGGCCGCGTCAGAATCCTTGAGCCGCACGGCGATCCCGGCGTTCGCCAGGGCCATCGCAATCCCGCCGCCCATGGTGCCCGCGCCGATAATGGCCGCCGTGGCAATGTTGAGGGTCGGGGTGTCTTTCGGAATATCGGGAATCTTCGCCACCTCGCGTTCCGCAAAGAAGGCGTGAATCAGGGCGCGGGCCTGGGGGGAAGCCAGGCATTCGGTGATGAGCTCGCGCTCTTTGCGGCAGCCTTCCTCGAACGGCAGCACGGTGGCGGCTTCCACGGCGTCGATAGCCATCAGCGGAGCGGTCTGGTTGCGGCGCGTTTTGCGCGCCTGGTCGCGTCCGGCGGCGAACAGGGGCGCATTCGCGGACGGAGTGCCGAGCTTGTCGCGGCGCTCCCGGGTTTTGGGGGGCGGGCCGCCGCGGTCCGCCATTTCGCGCGCGAACGCCACCGCGCCGGAGCGGAGATCTCCTTCGATGATGCGGTCGATGAGGCCGAGCGAGAAGGCCTGTTGGGCCGAAATCGGTTTACCGGACACACACATGTCGATCGCCGCCGCGACGCCCACCAGCCGCGGCAGCCGCTGCGTACCTTCGGCGCCCGGAATGATGCCCAGATTGACTTCCGGCTGGCCGGCCTGCGCGTCGGGAGCCGCCACGCGATAATGGCCCGCCATCGCGACTTCCAGCCCGCCGCCCAGAGCGGTTCCGTGCAGGGCCATGACCACCGGCTTGCTGCAGTCTTCGATCTGCTGCAGCAGCGGGCGCAGCTTGGGAGGGGCGCCGTGTCCGGCGGCGGCGTGTTCCAGTTCCTTGATGTCGGCGCCCGCAATGAAGGTGCGGCCGGCGCCGATGACCACGATCGCGCGGACCGCCGGATCGCGTTCGGCGGCGGCGAGCGCCTCTCCAATTCCTTCCGGGACGCCCGGACTGAGCGCGTTCACGGGGGGATTATTGATGGTGACGACACCAATGTCCGTCTCCCGGGTAAGAGTGACCAGTTCGCTTTTCATGAGGTGATGACCTTCATAGTATCTTGAACAGCGGCGCTCCCGGGACGCTCGCCCGTTTCCGGGAACGGCTTCCGCAACCAAAGATAGTAATGGTTTCCGATGCGCTGCGCGTACGGCGACCGAAGCAGCAGCAGATCCAGATAGCGGAAGGGAAACAACAGCCAGCCGAAAAACAGGTGCGCCGCGGCGCGCCATGCCCGCCAGGGAAATAAGAGCTTGATGAACTCGATGGTGAATACCAGCAACGTGGCGGCGGGCCCGGTCCGCCATCCTTCCGCGACGACGTCGAGCGGGCCCGCCAACTGCTTCAGGCCGTCCGGAGTGAAACGCCGGAAGTCTTTCGGATATTCGTGAAAGGGATGGCAGAAGGGCGTCACCAGATGCGCATAGCCGCCGGGGGCGAGAACGCGGCGGATCTCACGGATGACCTGAGCCGGATCGTGGACATGTTCGAGCACGGCATCGCACTCGACGCGCTGAAAAATGCCGGGTGGGAAGGGAAGACGCTCGGCATCCGCCGCCACGTCCACTCCCGGGACGGCGAACAGGTCGAGATTGACGTATCCATCCACCCGCCGGCCGGCGCCGCCGATGTAAAGATTCCAACGGCCCAACGGAAAATCGTTCGGCTCGGCCGGATTCATCACGAACGGAGCGGGAGGCTGCAGCAGGCGGAACAGGCGATCGCGCCAGCGGCGCGAGGTCCGCTTCCGGTACAGCGCTTCCAGATCCGACTCTTGCGACACTCCGCTCTGCCTCCGTCTGTCACAATAGCAATGTCTGTCATGACGGAGCGGCTCTATTATCACGACTCGTATCTGCGCGCGTTCACCGCCACCGCGGTCGAGGTCAGGGAGGCCGGTATGACGGTTTATCTGGATCGCACGGCGTTTTATCCGACCTCCGGCGGCCAGCCATTCGACACCGGCTCGATCGCGGGGGTGCCGGTGCTGGAGGTGGTCGACGAAGAGGAACGGATCGCCCACAAGCTGGCGGCGCCGGTGTCTTCCGGTCCGGTCGAGTGCGCTATCGACTGGGAACGCCGCTTCGATCACATGCAGCAGCACACGGGACAGCACCTGCTTTCCGCGGTTTTCGAAGCCCGCTTCGGGCTGCGGACCATCAGCTTCCATTTGGGACAGGACAGCGCCACGATCGATCTGGAAGGCGGCGGGGTGGACAGCCGCATCGTCGAAGAGACCGAACGCGAGGCCAACGCGATCGTGTGGGAAAACCGGCCGGTGGGCGTGGCGTTCGAAGAAGCAGCGCAAGCGGAAGGTCTGCGAAAAGCTTCCGAGCGCGCCGGCACGCTGCGGATCGTGACGATTGCGGACCTGGACCGCAGCGCCTGCGGCGGCACTCATGTGCGCGCCACCGGAGAAATCGGAGTCATTCTGATTCGGAAGCTCGAGAAGATCCGGCAGAGCACGCGCGTGGAGTTTTTGTGCGGCGGCCGGGCGGCGCGCCGGGCGCGCGCCGATTTCGCCGCGCTCTCGCGGGCGGCGCAGTTGTTTTCGGCTCCGCTCGACGACGTGCCGGAGCTGGTCGCCGCGCAGCTGGAGGCGGCCAAGGCGTCTGAGAAAGCCCGCCGCAAGCTGGAAGCGGACCTCGCCGGACATCAAGGCAGAGAGCTATACGAGCAGACGCCCCCTGGACCGGACGGCATGCGGCGCCGCGTTCATGCTGGCCCCGGGGTTTCCCTCGAGAGCCTTCGCGTCATCGCGCAAAGCTTCACGGCGAAACCGCGCGCGGTTTTCGTGGCAGCGACCGAGAGTCCGGCCGCGGTGCTCTTCGCCGTTTCGTCAGATGCCGGCATCGACGCGGCAAAGACTTTGCAGCCGCTGCTCGCAGCCGCCGGGGGCCGCGGCGGCGGCACCGCGCGCATGGCGCAGGGCAGCGTGCCCGATGCCGCGCAGGTCCAGCAATTGCTCGAAAGGCTGGCGGTGGTTTCGTAGAGCGCCCGGCGGGAGCTTTCCACCCGGATCTGCCTTGGAATATCCGCGGAGCATCGGTGTTGACACACGTCAGCCGTTTGTTTCAATCTATTGTTATTCTTGTCGACTCCGGGCCCTCGCCAAGCTGACCAATCACTTATGAGTCCGAAAGCCGCCGTCGCCCAGAAGAAGCCCCCCGGCGCTGGATTGTTTTCGCTGCTGCGGCCCTATCGGGGCCTGGTGGTGCTGCTGGTGGTTCTCACCGTCGCGGCCAATGCCCTTACGCTGGCCGTGCCTCAAATAATCTCGCGGGCGATCGATGCCTACACGGAGCGTCATTTTGTCCTGTCCCGCCTGGTGCTGCAGTTCTTTGTCGTCGCGTTTTTCGTGTTCGTTCTGACCTATCTGCAGAGCATCACGCAAACGTACGCCTCCGAGCGGGTCGCGCGCGAGCTGCGCACGCGCCTCGCCGCCAAGATCGCGACTCAGTCTTACAGCGCCATCGAGCGGCTGACGCCCGCCAAACTTCTGACCAATCTCACGTCGGACGTAGACGGCGTCAAATTGTTTGTGTCGCAGGCGGTCGCCACGATCATCGCTTCGCTGTTCTTGATTGTCGGAGCCAGCGTCATGCTGCTCGCCATCAACTGGCGGCTGGGTCTGAGCGTCCTCGGTGTGGTGCCGGTGGTGGGAGGAACCTTCTTTTTCGCGCTGCGGAAGGTGCGGGTTCTTTTCAAGCGGGGCCAGGAAGCCATCGACTGGCTGAACCGCGTAATTAACGAGAGCATCCTCGGGGCCACCCTGATCCGCATTCTCAATTCCCAGCGGTTCGAAGCCGAGAAATTCACGGCCGCGAACACGGAGTCGCGGGACATAGGCCTGGCGATTCTGCGCATCATGTCCGCCATGATCCCGGCAATCACCCTGGCCGTCAACCTTGCCACGACCGTGATTCTTCTGCTCGGCGGCCATTTCGTCATTACCGGCAGCATGACCTTGGGAGAGTTCACGGCATTCAACAGTTACCTGGCGACTCTGATTTTCCCAATCATCCTGCTCGGATTCATGAGCAATGTCATGGCGCAGGCGACCGCGTCCTACATGCGGCTGAGCGCAGTCATGATGGCGCCGGAGAGCAAGAAAGAAGGGGCGCTCCGGCGGCCTCTGCGCGGCGATCTGGCGGTCCAAAACGTCTCCCTCGCCTTCGGCGACAAAGAAACCCTGAAAAATATTACGTTCTCCGTCAAAGCCGGCAGCAAGACGGCGATCATCGGTCCGACGGCCGCCGGGAAGACGCAGTTACTCTACGTGCTGATCGGACTGCTCCAGCCGACCTCCGGAAGCGTGACGTATGACGGCGAATTGCTGGACGCCTACGATAAAGAAGCGCTCCACCGGCAGGTCGGCTTCGTGTTTCAGGACAGCATTCTGTTCAACATGACGCTGCGGGAGAACATCGCCTTCAGCACCGATATCGGCGATGCGGATCTGGAAAAGGCGATCGCCGCGGCCGAATTGCGGGATTTCATTGGAACCCTTCCGCAGGGCCTGGACACGGTGGTGTCGGAGCGCGGCACCACGCTTTCGGGCGGACAGAAGCAGCGCGTCATGCTGGCGCGCGCGCTGGCGCTGAATCCCAAGGTGTTGCTGCTTGACGATTTCACCGCGCGCGTCGATACCAACACCGAGCGCGCGATTCTGCGAAACATACACGAGCAATATCCGGGCATCACTCTAATTTCGGTGACCCAGAAGATCGCTTCCGTCGAGAACTATGACCAAATTCTTTTGTTGATGGAAGGCGAGATGCTTGCGATGGGGACCCATGCCGAGCTGATGGAAATGTCGCCGGAATACGTTCAGATTTACGATTCGCAGCGCAGCACCAACGTCTATGAAGTACAAGCTTGAGACGACCAACGCATTCGGCACGAAGCGCACCCTGCGGGCCGGCATCAAGCGTTTCGCCCCTCTGATTGTCCCGGAGCGCAGCCGCCTTTTGATGGCGCTGGCGGCGATGCTGGTGAGCTCCGGCGCCACGCTCGTCGGTCCGATCATTATCGGCCGCGCGGTGGACACCTACGTCCGGCTCAAGGACAATCACGGCCTCGTCATGTCCGCCATGTTGCTGCTGGCCATCTATGTTTTCGGAGTGGTGGCCAGTTATACCCAGATCCGCACCATGGGCACGGTCGGCCGCAATGTGCTGTTCGCCTTGCGCAACGAGCTCTTCGCCAAGTTGCAGGACTTGCCTTTGGCGTTTTTCACCGAGAACAAGGCCGGCGACCTGATTTCACGCGTCAACAACGATACCGATAAGTTGAACCAGTTCGTCGCCCAGGCGCTGATGCAGTTCGTCAGCAGCCTTTTTCTGATGAGCGGCGTCGCGGTATTCGTGCTGTCTCTCAACCCGCGTCTGGGAATCGCGGCGCTGTTGCCGGCCATCGGAGTATTTGCCTTTACCAAAGCCACGTCTGCCTGGGTCAAGAGCAGGAACATGCGAAGCATGCAGACGCTGGGTGGGTTGAGCGCGGAGGTTCAGGAAAGCCTTCACAATTTCAAAGTCATCGTGGCGTTCAACCGGATGGATTACTTTCAACGAAAGTTCAAAGCCGCCAACGACGCCAACTATCGGGCTTCCGTATCGGCCGGTTTCGCCAATAACGTGTTCATGCCGATGTACGGGTTTGCGCATCACCTGGCGATGCTGGTGGTGGTGGCGTACGGGGTCGTGCTGATCGGAGAAGGGCGGACGACGACGGGTTTGCTGATCGGCTTCCTGCTCTACGTCAATAACTTTTATGGGCCGATGCGGCAACTGGCCACCGTGTGGTCGTCATTCCAGCTTGCGCTGGCCGCGCTCGACCGGGTCTCGGAAGTTCTCGCGCTCGAATCCGACATGCCGGTTCTGCCCGCCAGCCAGGTGCACTCCCGCTTCGTTCTAGAGTTCCGAAATGTCCACTTCCACTATCCAGGCGGGAAAGAAGTTTTGCGGGACATCACGCTGGAACTGGAAAAAGGAAAGGTATACGCGCTGGTGGGCCCCACCGGAGGCGGGAAAACGACGACCGCGTCTCTGATGGCGCGGCTTTACGATCCGAGCGCCGGGTCGATCTTCCTCGACGGCCGCGACATTCGCTCGATCCCTCATGCCGAGCGAGCGCGCAAGATCGGCGTCATTCCGCAGGAGCCGTTCCTGTTTACCGGCACCGTCCGCGACAATATCGTGTACGGAAACGAAGCCTACGCGAAATGCTCCCCGGAAGATCTCGCCGCCGTTCTGGAGAGGTTCAACCTGTCGAGCCTGCTCTCGCGTTTCCCTGAAGGACTGAACACGAAAGTTGCCAGCGCCGGCAATACCATCAGCTTGGGTCAAAAGCAGCTCATCGCCTTTATGCGCGCCGCTCTGCGGAGTCCCGAGCTGCTCATCCTTGACGAAGCGACGGCGAACATCGACACGGTCACCGAGCAACTACTGGAGGAGATCCTGGCTAAGCTTCCGCCGCAGACCACGAAAGTGATCATTGCCCACCGCCTCAACACCATCGATAAGGTGGACCAGATCTTTTTTGTCAACGCCGGCGCCGTCACCCTGGCCGGCTCCATGGAACACGCGCTGGAAATGCTTCTGCACGAGAAAAGGGCCAGCTAACGGGTCCGGGAGTTCGCGGATGAAGCGCGAACGGGCACCCCAGGTTACCTTGGCGGCCGCGGGATTGATCTGGCAAAGCAGCGCAGCGGCGCGGCATCAACGGCGGCTCTGGCGGGAACACGGCCGGAACAGCGGTAGGCGCGTTCCGATCGTTCGCTAGGGCGCGCTGGTTTCGTCGCTCTCGTCCGACGGCGGCAATCCGATCTTCTGTTCCACGGTCAGCTTCCAGTGTTTCCAGGCGTTCGGATCGGATCGGATCATCATGGCGGCAAGGCGCTTCTGAAAGGCGCAGTCATAGATCCGGCGCATCAGTTCCGATCGGCCATCTGCGGGAAGAAGGTGAAACTTCTTGACATAGGCGCGAAAGGTCCGCGCCTGAAACTGCAGACAGCCGTAATAGAGTTGTCCATCACGGTCTCGATGGACCAGCCGTTCCCGATTGCCGGATTCCGCCCATGCCAGTTGGTTCAGCCAGTCTGCGATCCCGCCGGCGGCGGTGTCGGACGGGTGCGCCGCGGCGTCGCGCAGCGCGCGCTGCTGGGGATAAGAACACAGCGGGAAGGCGGCCACGACGGCAAGGGCGAGGAAGCTCTGCCGCCGATTGCGGCTGGAGCTGGGACAAACCTTCATCGCTCCGGCAATTATGCGGCGGCGATGCACCCCTCTCAATCCATCTTTCGGTAAGGCCGGCGCGTTGTCGAGCCGCATGAGGGAATTCCCGCGCGGGCCGGACTTCAGTGATTCCCCGCATGGAACGGTTACGTCCTGCTGAACCACCGCTGTGTAATTCTTGGTGTTAACTTCCGGCCGCTATATGGTTCGTCTGCGCGTCAGAGCAGCGGAGCGGAGACGCGTCCTTCCGCAGCCTCTTGGAGTATCCGTGCTCTGGCCGGCCGATTGCTTAGGAAGTCGGGCGGCTATTCCGGGAAGATGCCGGATCCCGTGGACGGGAGGGGAAATTGCGTTGCCTCTACTGCGGTACCGAATACTGGCTTCCATCGCGGGTTCGTCGCGATCCTGATTTCTGTAGCCCCGCTCACCGCGAAAAATACAACCAGCGAATCGATGTCGCGATGCGGAACATGCGGGGGCGCCCAATGCCGGGCTCCGAGACGGCCGCCGAAGGGCCTCTTTTGCAGCAACAGGCGGGCCCACCGGAAGCCGACTTATTCACCTTCGAGTTCGATCGCTCATTCGTGCCGTGGACAAAACTGTTCCGGTACTTGCGGCAGCTGAAAATCCGGAAAACCAATACCGTCCCCACCGCAAATTGTCCCGGACACGAAGTGCAGATCCGTCAAACTCCGGTCCGAAGAGATCCGTCTTCCTCCGGGCGTCGAAGGCTGCCGGATCGCTATCTCCCCAGGTTCGTTCTCAAGGCCGTGGCTGCTTCAGCGGCTGCGGGCGTCATGCTATGGCTTGTTCCGATTGCGGGGCGATTCGGGAGCGAACTGCTGCACCGGCGGGCCGCGGCAGGGAAGCGCCCACCGGCCGAAGGCGCGGCCGTCGCCGGCGGGATCGCAATTTCACCAGCTCTGTCGCCCGCGCCTCGCGACTATTCGGAGCATCCGCTGGATTGGTTCCGGAGCGCTGCCAGGAAGCGCGCCGCCATCCAACTGTCCGAGAGCTTCGATAACGGGATGGCGAGCTGGGGTGTGCCGAATCGCTGGGCGCCTGGCTGGCGGCACAGTCCGGATGGCTACGTGCGGCCCGGACCGCTTGCATTGTTCCAGCCGTCTCTTGCGTATAACGATTACCGGATGGAATTCTTTGGCGAGATCGAAGATAAAGGCTTGAGCTGGGCGGTTCGCGGCAGCGATACGCGGAACTACTATGCCATGAAGTTCCACGTGGTCGAGTCCGGCCTCCGGCCGATCATTTCGCTGGTCCACTATCCCGTGGTCGCCGGCAAGCGGGGTCATGCGGTGGAAGTGCCGCTGTCGGTCATGACGCACAACCACACGCCTTACCATGTTTCCGTCGAAGTGAAGGGCAGCCATTACCGCGTTTCCGTGGAAGGCGAGGAAGTCGGAGCATGGTCCGACGACTCCCTGCTGGACGGTGGGATCGGATTCTTCTCGGAGCCCGGCGAGCGCGCCCGAATCTATTGGGTAAAGGTTTTCCACAACGACGACTGGCTCGGACGGCTTTGCGAACACATAGCGGCCGTTGGCGCGGACCCGGAATCGGCGTTGCTCGAATCTTCGCTGCCATCCATTCTGCCCGAGCCTGCGGCCGCATCGGCGTACTTGATGCGATATTCGCTCAATTAGGTCAGATTATGGAAAGACATGGGATCTCAGGCGGAACTGAAGAGGCAGCGGGGTCCCGGCTTGAGAGTTGGATCAACCGTATTCTTCGGTGCCGTCACCGGCACAAAAGTCTTCCGTTTACGCCGAGGGGTGAAAAAGAGCCGTATGCTGTGTGCCTCGACTGCGGGCAGCGGCTCGCGCCCGACATGCTGCTGATCAGCGCGCCTCTGAGCGCCTCGCGCGAAATGCCCAAGGCAGGCGGGAGTCGAGAGCACCGCCCGGACAAGTCTCGCAGTGTCCCAAGACAACCGGAGACCGCATCGAAAATGGCGTCCGTGCTTCATCACGCGGCGCCGCCTTGGAAGCACGACATGCTCTGGCTCGGTCTTTTCGTCGCCGGTCTGTCCGGCGGGCTGTATTTCTCCGCGCAGAATCATTCGAGAGGAAGCGACCGCGCGGCTCAGAAACCGGCAGAACCGTTAGCCGGCGAATCTCATATTGCCAAACAAGAGCTGAGCGCGCACGTGCAATTGTCTCCGAGTGCCCCGCCCGCTGGACTAAAGTCCGGCACAACCGGACCGAGAGCTTCGGATGGATTTTCAAGACCGGCGGGTCCCGCCGGATCGGAACGGACGTACCGGCTGCAGGGAAAGAGTTCGGTGGTGGTGCTGGGACTCGATGCGCCGGCCGTCTTTGAGCTTTCGCAGCATCCGGACCGGTTGGCCGAGTTAATCCAGGGTGGGTCGCTGTTCACCGTTCCTCGCGGGACCGCGGCCAGAGTGGAAGTCACCGGGCAAGGCATCGTGAAGGTTCTGATCTTAGACGGCTCCATGGCCGGTCGCGAGGGCTGGGTTTCAGCGTCGCAACTGAACCGGCTCTAGGCTATCCATCCAGTGCCGCCCTCGGGCGTTTGTCGGCGAGCCCGCCGAGTGGTAACTTTGATTCAGATAAATATATCTGAAACGAGGTCGCCATGAGGAATTTGCGAAGCGTGCTTCTCCTGCCTGCCGTGGTCGTAGCGGCCGTGCTGGGCGCATGCTCCAGTGAGTCTCGTCCCAAACAGTCTCAGAAGTCCGGCAGCGTACCCGACAAAATTCAGGGGAAAGTCCAAATTATGCCGCAGTCCTACGGCTCGGCGGACGCCAGTCTGAGCCAGGGCAGGCCGGTGGTCTTCCTCTGGCAGGGCGTGCGGCGATACACGCTGTTCTTCCGGAATCCCGTCGATGTGGTTCCGGGCAAGGAGTATGCGGTCGAGGGCGTGAACGCACAGCGAGTGATCGACGGCCTCGGCGACCCGGACTTAGGCAGGAACGGCTATCCGCTGCTGTCGAGTTGCGAGCGCGTCGTCCGGATGGCCTGGAGCGGACTGGCGTTTGACGAAATGGATGCGCACGCTTCGGCTTTGCGCGTCCGCGTGAAGCGGTATCCGGCACGGCCCGTGTTCCTGGTCACGCGCATCCAGCCCGCGGCCGAGCCAGAGAGGGCCGGCTCCGCGGATCGCCAGTCCGATGCCGAACCAGACGAGGACCTGCCGGTTGTCGCCGTGCCGGCCGAGAAGCAGCGCGCGTCTCTGATTTCCGGTACAACCGTGCTGACCGCTCCTCTTTGGGAGCCCGCCGGCGGAACGGTTCTGTGCCAGGTGGTGATCGATCCGGAAGGCAAGATCTCGGAGTTGGGCACGGGCATGCAACTCTGTGAGGCCGTCCCGTGGTCCGAATTCCGATACAAGCCGCTGCTCAAGGCGGGCCGTCCGGTGAAAGCGAAAACCGAGGTGGAGGTTATCTTCAAACCCCTTGCGGTGGAACGCCGCGAGTAGGGCGGCGCAGACCGGCGGCCGCCTTCACTTCCCGACCATGTGCTTCGGGTCTCGGTTGTTTTCTTCGCAAATGCTCTCGATCAGGTCGGTGTCGGGTTCCAGCCGCCACGCGAGCCTCACATTCCAAGGCCTTGTATAGGCCTTCGGATCGTCGATCGTCACGTCGATATCCATGTGTCCCACCTTCGGCCGGTGGAACCGCTCGATCACCCGCAGCGATTCAGTGCCGGGCAGCCCGCGCATGTCCAGCCAGGTTTTGCCGTTTTGCCCGATGGTTTCGACCACCATTGTGTCGCCCTCCCAATGGCCGATCGAGTAGCCCATCCAGGTGGGCTGCGGATCCTTCGGGAGGGGGCGTCCGTCCGTGAAGATCTGGCGGTAGATCGTGCGGGATTCGTGCAGCAGGATGATCAGGTCTTCGGTTTGCACCAGCTTCAGCCCGTCCGGGATGTTGTCCTTTTCCGGAATTCCCGACGGCAGGCACGAGACGCCGGGGTGGTCCTTGCCATTGTTCGCAATCCGCTGGTTGTAGAGGTCGCGCGCCCAGGGCTGGAGCGGAATGTCTGATTCCTTCATGTCGGCGGCCAGATTCAGCAGATGCTTGACCTCGTCGACCGGCATCCAGAAGCCGGACAGATCAGGCTTGCCATACGGCGTGAGCGGCGTAGGCGCGTTAAGGTCGACCTTGCCGTCGGGCGTGCGCGGAACGTGCTTCCATGGATAGGGGTCCCACTGCGCGGCGGCGCTGCCGGCCATCGCCAGCAGCAGCACGGCAACGGGGATGCGCGGCTTTTTCTGGATGCGGGTTCGGATCATCGTGGCGGCTCCTCGCGGATTCTGGCGTTGGTGTATTCTCCAAATGATACACTCGCCAGACGAAGATCGGAGTCCCCGAATGGGAAACAATTGCAGAACCGGCCGCTTTTCGGGCCATGCGGCGCGCGCCGCCGCCTTGTTGGCGGGAGCGTGCCTGGCCGCCGCGGCGCAGAACGCGAGCCCCATCACCATTACGCTGACGGGCCAATCGATGATCCGGTCGGACCTTCGCGCAACGGCGCCCCAGGCGGCGCCGGTAATCCAGGGGCTGCTCAAAGGCGACGTGGTATTCACGAATTTCGAGGGCGCGGTGGCCGAGAAAGGCGAAACGGTCCACGAAGGACGCGGCTTTCTCGCGCCGCCCGAAGCGCTCGACGCGCTGCGGACCTTCGGTTTCAACCTGGTGGCGCTCTCCGGCAATCATGCCTTTGATCTGAAAGAAACCGGTATTCGGAACACCATCCGGGAAGCGGACCGGCGGAACCTCGTGCACGCCGGAACGGGAAACAATGTAAGCGAAGCCGCGGCGCCGGGGTATCTGAGGACGCCCAAAGGCGTGATCGCCCTGATCGCGAGCGCGTCCGGGCTGATCCGGCCCGGAGCCAGCGCGGCGGCGAACCGGCCCGGCGTGAACGAACTCCGGGTCGAAGCCGGCGGCAAAGAGAATGAGGCGACCGACGACCTGCCGGGCGCGCCGGCCAACACGCCGAACCCCGAGGATGCGCAACGCATTCTGCGGAGCATCCGCGAAGCGCGGCGGCAGGCGGCGCTCGTGATCGTCTATCAGCACAATCACGTGTTCGGCAACCGCTCGTTCTCGACTATTTTTACCGAAGGCATGCCGGAGCGCCTGGCGCCCAACGAGTGGCTGCGCAAGTGGACCCACGCGGAGGTGGATGCCGGGGCCGATATCGTCGTGATGCACGGCGCGCCGTTGCTGCACGGCGTCGAGATCTATCGCGGCAAGCCGATCTTCTATGACCTGGGCAACTTCATTTACAATGTGCCTCCGACCCTGACCTACATCGACGAACCGATGAGTTGGGAGAGCGCCGTCGCCTACGTGCAATTTCAAGGGGGAAGCCTGGCGTCTGTGTCATTCCGGCCCATTGTTCTAAACTATGTGGGCGAAGGCCAGCCGGACATCCACGACCCGTATGCGAGCAACCAGTTCCTGCACACGCGCGGCTTGCCCGCTCCGGCTACCGGCGCGCGCGCAGGCTATATTCTGGAGCGGTTGGCCGAACTGTCGAAGCCGTTCGGAACCAGGTTTCAGATTCGCGGGGAGAGCGGGGAAATCCGGCTGAAGTAGCCCGCGCTGCGGCATCCCTGGGACGCAGAGAATCGGGCCCGCCGGTCGCGCGAGGGCAACGGGGTCAAGTGGGCCAGGCCGGCTGGCCAGCGGCTACGTTCCAGCCTGGACGCGCTCGCGGGCGATGATGGCGAGGGCGTCCTGGCGCGTGTACCAGAGGCCGTCCACCGGGTTCCGGTAGATTACCCAGCCTCGGGAATTCATCCGATACGCCCAGCCCTCGTCCGTGATCAGTTGATGATCGCTGGTCACGAGCGCCCGGCCAGGCGCGCAAGAGCGGCAATCCTACGCAGAAGTAAAGTCATGTTCCGGTCATCTTACCACCGCCCCGAAGCCTCTGGCCGGGTGCGCCGCCCGGCCGGCTGCCCGCCGCAAATTGTGAAGCCGTTCTCATTCCACCGCGAAAATGGCCAGCGGCACGCGCCCAACTGCTTGTATACTGATCGGTCCAGCAGGGCAGAGGCCCTGCGGGATCGCAGTGAACCTCAGGAGACCTTATGAAGCCAGTATGGATCGCGGTTGTTGTCTTTTCAGCGGCGTTGTTGCACGCCGACGTCAAAACGCAAGAGAAGAGCCAGGTCCAGTTTCCCGGAATGCTGGGCCGCATGATGCATCTGTTCGGAGGCAAGGCCGCGCGGGAAGGTGTGACCGATACCGTGGTGGTGAAGGGCAACCGCAAGCTCACCCGGAACGATGCCACGGGTCGCATCATTGATCTCGATGAAGAAAAGATCTACGACTTCGATCTGAAGGCGAAGACTTACAAGGTGATGACCTTCGACGACCTGCGGCGTCAGATGCAGGAGCAAGAAGAACGGGCCAAATCCGAACAGCAGAAAGGCGAGCCCCCGTCCGCGAAGAGCGAGCCGGCCGATTCGAACGCCAAGCAGATGCAGATCGATTTCGACCTGAAGGAGACGGGCCAAAAGAAGAACATCAACGGATTCGATACCCGCGAGGTTGTCATGACGATCACGGTGCATGAAAAAGACAAGCCCTTGGAACAATCCGGGGGCATGGTGATGACCACGCACGAGTGGCTGGCGCCTCGGATCGCCGCCATCAAAGAGATCGCCGATTTCGACAGGCGCTACCAGGAGAAACTGAACGGGCCGTCGTTCGCGATCCTGCCGTCGGCCGACCAGATGGCCGCCGCCGCGGCGATGTACCCGATGCTGACGCAAGCCATCGGCAAGTTCAACGTCGAGAACGTAAATATGGACGGCACCGCGATCGAGACTGTGATGACGACCGAAGCGGTGGCCAGCGCGGAAGAACTCCAGAAGCAGCAGCAACAGCAGAGCGCTCAGAAGAATGACGACTCGAGCAGCGTCCCCACGTCGGTGGGAGGCCTGATCGGCGGGTTGGGCCGCCGGGCCATCCGCAACCGGCAGCAAAAGCAACAGCAGGAGCAGGCGAACACGCCGCCCGGGCGCTCCACGATCATGACGATGCATCACGAAGTCTTGAACGTCGCGACCGACGCCAGCGCCGCCGATGTCGCCATTCCCGCGGGTTTTAAGGAAAAGAAGTAACTGCGTGGAGGCGGCGCCCTCCAGTCCGGCGGGGGCGCCGCGGCCTATCGCGGCAGCGCCGGCAGCAGCGCCGGGCGATCGGGCGGCAGGTGCTGATCGACGGCGTTCAGCATGAGGGCTACCCGGAAGTAATCGCCCATGATCATCATCAACTGCACCGTCCGCTGTCGCCCGAAGTAGGCCACCATCTTGGCCCACAATTGGCTGCTGACCCGGTGCTCGCGAAACAGCGCGCGCCCGAATGTGATTACGGTGGCGTCCTTATCGGAAAGCCCGGCGACACTCCGGTTGTACTTGACGACGTCGATGACCGCCTGCTCCAGGCCTTGCCGCCGCCCCGCCGGCTCGTGTGATGACCATTCGTACTGCTGGTCGCTCTCCCGCGCGGCGATCAGGGCCGCGAGCTGAAAATAGCGAGGCCCCACCGGGCTCTTCTCGCCCGATGGGATCCCCAGATCGAGCTCGCGGGGGCTGTACGCGGTGATGTGGGTCGGGCCAGGCGCCGGCCTGTAGCCGGCCCGCGCGGCGAGGAGACGCTGGCCCGCCGGGTCCAAATCCGCCGCGGTCACGGGAGGCAGCCGGGAAAGCGTCACCGGGTTGATATCGGGGGGCAGCGAATTCCGGTCTTGAGGCGCGACTGGAGCCGCAGCCAGCCACACGAGACACCATCGGACCATCCTCATCCAATCACCTCCGGCCGAGCCGAGCCGTGCGCGGCCGCAGTCCAAGATATCACGGCGGTCGGGCGCGAGCGGACAAACCCGGCCGCGGCCGGAGTCTCCGACTGCCCTGTCAAAATATGAACTTCAGAGCAAGCTGAATGACGCGGTAATCGCCGGCCTGCTGGCCGTTGTTGCCGCTGATGTCGCTGGTGATCTGGCCGAAGTTCGGCGCGGTGACATTGACCTGCCCGCCGAACAGCGTGCCATTGATGGGTGTGATGCCCGGGGTAAACGGGTTCAGGTGGTTCGGCAGGTTGAACGCCTCGCCGCGCAGCTGGAAACTGCGCTTTTCCCCAACCGGGAAGTTTCTTGAGAGCGCCAGGTTGAGCTGGAAGACGCCGGGCCCTTGCAGATTGTTGAGGCCCAGATTGCCGTAGGTGCCGGCCGCGGGGAGCGTGAACGCAGCGGGATTCAGCCAATGATCGACGTTCCGGTTCGCCGGATAGATGCTGGCCCCCGTCAGGTTGGCGGGCTGGCCGGGCACGCCGGTCAGCGCCTGGTCGGGGCCGGCCAGCACGGAGAAGTACGGGCCGGACTTGATCATCATGATGGGCGCCAGCTCCCAGTTGCTGGCGAGAATGCGGGCCGCCGTGTTGGAGAATTTCGGAGTGGTGTACACCGCGCTTAAGTTGAACAGGTGGCGGAGGTCGGTTCCCACGCAGTTGCTCCGCCATTGACGGCGATTGTTCGGGATCGCGACGCCGGCCGCGGTCGGGTTCTGGTTCCAGGGATCGCTGATGCAATGCGAATAGGTGTAATTGGCCAGGATATTCAGTCCGGTGCTGAAGCGGCGCTGCGCGGAGAGGGTCAGGCCCTCATAGCTGGCGGTGCCTCCGTCATCCGCGATGCCGATGCCGCCGAACTGGCCGAGCGCCGGATTTTGCAGGTACAGAGCGCGGCGGAAGTTCGTATTCGCGGTGGTCGAGCACGGTCCCGGCGCCCGGAGACCGTATTGGCCCGCCACGCAGGTGCCCGGGATGTATATTGCCGGGTCCACGCTTTCCCCGCTGATGAAGTGAATCGTGCTGGTCCCGAGATAATTCGCGCTGACCAGCCATCCTTGGCCGAGCTGTCTCTGAATGCTTAAGTTCCACTGGTTGACATACGTCGGATGGAAGTTGCTCAGGTTCGAGGTCACGTACGTGCCGAACGGAAGGAACGGAATGCTCGCCGCCTGATGGCCGATGGCATCGAGCGCCGAAAGGATGGCCATGGGGTTCTGGCCGGCCGGCAAACCCGGAATGCCCGGATAGGCCGCCCACGGATTCGTCAGGTCGACGCCGCTCAGCGCGACGATGTTGCCGAACGGCGGGCCGAACTGCTCCTGGCTCAAGGAGAGCATGCTCATCCGGTCTCCGAACATCCCGTACGCGGCGCGGACGGTCATTTTGCCATCGCCTTTGGGATCCCAGGCCAGGCCGACGCGTGGGAAGAACTTGTGCCAGTTGTCGCAATTGAAGCTGTTTCCGCACGTGTACTGGGGATCGCCGGAAAAGACGATCCCGGCGGGAGCGTTCTGGTAATACGAACTGCGCACGCCTTGCGCAAACAGGCCCGCATCGAAGTGCTCATCCTGGTGGGGGAACTTCTGGAACACCGAGAGGTACGGTTCCCAGCGAACGCCGAAATTGGCAGTCAGGCGGCTGCTGATCTTCCACGAATCCTGAATATAGAGAGCAGCGTAATATTGCCGGCTGTAGAAGCCGTAGGCCGTGCCCTGCTGGAACGAAGACGGGTGCCCCAGCAGGAAATCGGTCAGCAGGTTGGCCGCGCCGGGGCGGCCTCCGGCCGCGGAATAGGAGCCGTCAAAGCTCGCCGTGCCCTGGCCGAACGGCGCTGAGTAGTAGTTCAGCATCTGCCGGTAGATGCTGCCGCCGAATGTGATCTGATGCGATCCTTTCACCCAATTGACGTCCTCGAAAATCGACCAGAGCGGCCCGTTGTGGGACGCGCCCGGCGCGGCCGCGCCGCCGCCGATGGCGAACTGGTTGCCGGCGGCAATCGCGATGACGTTACCCGCCAGGGGGCTGACGTTGGCGCCGAATTTATCCCAGCCGGAGTAGTTATCCGGTATTTTTACGATGTTGGTGCGGCTTGCCGACACCCGCAGCGAACTAACCAGCGCGGGACTCATCACAAAGGTATCGCCCAAGGCGATCGAGTAGTCCAGGTCGTTGAACCCATAACTGGAAATCGAGAGCGGGTTCTTGCCATCGTACGTCGAGCCCTGATTGAGCTTCGCGGTGGTCACGCGTCCGAAAATGGAGTGCTTGGCCGAAGCCTGCCAATCGATCTTGCCCGTGACCAGGTCTTCATCGTAGCGGTTGGCCAGCTCATAGCCGGTGCGGCCGCACGGGTTGCTGGTGGTTGGAAGGGTCTTCAGAACATTCAACGCCACCGGATTGAGCGCGGTGGGCGAAATCTGGTTATTGGTGAAGCCGAGCGAGGAAGGCAGGGTGATCTGAACCCCGCTGTTGCACGCCGGAGACGTGATCGCGGTGAAGTTGCCGTTTGCCATGTCCGGAGTGGGGATGAACGCGGTGCTCTGGACGCCGTCGGAGCGCAAGTCGGTGCGCTGATAACCGGCGAAGAAGAACAGCTTGTCCTTGCGGATCGGGCCGCCGATCGTGCCTCCGTACTGGTTGCGCTTCAGGGTATCGCGCGGCTTGCCGGCCTGATTGTTGAAAAAGTCGTTGGCGTTCAGGTCTCCGTTGCGGAGGAATTCGAACAGGTCGCCATGAAACTGGTTGGTGCCCGATTTGGTCACGGCGTTGACGGCCGCCGTGGAATGGTAGCCATACTGCGCGGGGACCGCGCTGGTCTCCACCTTGAACTCCTGGAGCGCGTCCGGGAAGGGCAGGGGCAGGCTCAAGTTGTTGTATGGATCCTGGTGAATGACCCCATCCAGGTTGTACGACACCGAGTCCGGCGCGCCACCCGCGACCGAGACCACCACCGTCGGGTAGTTGCGCACCGTGTTCAGGGAAGCCGTGCCGGGATAATTCGCCATGCCGGCGAGGAAGATCAGTTCGTGAACTTCGCGCCCGTTCAATGGCATTTCGAGAACCCGCTGCGTGTCGACAACCTGGCCCACGCTTTGGGTGCGGGTTTCCACCTGGATGGCCGCCGCCTCGACGGTGACCTGTTCACTCAAGGATCCGACTTTCATTGTGATGTCCACGGTCGGAGCCGTATTGACTTCGAGAACAATGCCGGTCTGCGCGTATTTGGTGAACCCTTCCTTGGTGGCTTCCACGAGGTACGGACCGATCGGAAGGTTGGGGAGCACGTAGGAGCCGTCGGCGCCACTGACCGTGGTTCGGACGACCCCGGTGGCGGTCTGAGTTGCTTTGATCGCCGCGCCCGGCACAGCCAGGCCGGTCGCATCGCGCACCGTTCCGTTCATCTGCGCTGTTTGGGCGTGCAGTGCGGCAAAACTTACTAAGATCCCAACCGGCAGAATCGTAATTTTACGTAACACCCCGTTACCTCCATTGGGGGTAGGGTATATCAACCCCGGGAACCGTTGTCAAGCGACGATCGAGAAATTGCCCAAGAAACTCCTGGGAGTTAACAACTGGGCGGGACAGACTGACGAGGGGAGGAAAGCGCTGGGTGGCGCGTTACACCGCGCCACCCAGCAGCCGAATGTCGCGGACGCTCAGAAGGTCACTCTGGCTTCGAACTGGAACTGCCGGGGGTTGAGCATGGTCCGGGGCATGCCGAAGCTGGGGTTCGGCTTCGATGGAATGAACAGGCTGTTGCCGGGAATCGGGGTCGGGGCGAGGCTGCCGCCCGGGACGGCGATGGGCCCGGTCGGGCATGCGGTGGAGGCGGCTTGTCCCTGAATCGCGAGACTGGTCGCGTCCTTGTAGTGCCGCGGAATGGTTGGGGTCGTGCCGCAGAACACCGGCGAACCGTAGACGGAAGTCACCTCGTCGACGTTGGGACGGTTGAGGAAATTGAACGCGTCGGCGCCGACGGTAAGGCGGGCGCGTTCCGTGAGGTGAAAGCTCCGTCCGATGTGAAAATCCCAGGAATAGAGCGGATCGCCGATGTACGTATTTCTAGGAATCATGGTGTTGCAGTTGTTGGCCGTGGGGCAGGTGGAGCCGACCGGGGCGCCGCCCACGCGATCGGTGGCGCCGCCCGCCACGTCGTTGAGCGTGTTGGCGCCGTAGAAGATCGTAAACGGCCGTCCGGACTCCAAGGTCACGATACTGCTCAGTTCGAAGTTCCGGAAGAAGCCGCGAGACGGCCCCTGCGCGGTGAAGTTGGCGACAAACCGGTGCCGCACATCCTGATTGGAATTCGCGCGTTCCGCCGCGTAATCGAACTGGTTCACGGGAAGGTTAATGAACGTGGTGAAGTTCCCGTTGTCGATCGTGTGCGAGAACGTGTAGTTCGCGGACATGTAGAAGTTCTTGTAGCGTTCCAGGATGGTAAGCATGCCGCCGTTGTAGGCGGCCTTGGCGACGCCGTTGTTATAGTCGAGGAGGCCGGCGCTCAGGGTCTGCAACCCGGATCCGAGGGCGCCGCCAAACCACGGGCCCAGCCCGGCGAGTACGCCGGTTCCCAGGGTGGGGGTTCCGGAACCGCACGTAGAAAGGCTCCCATCGGCGTTGACCATGCCGGGGGTCCACTCGGGCAGGGGATCGGTGGGGTGGGCGGCCTGGTTCGGGTCGGTGGTGCCGATCGGACAGGGCACGTTGATGTTGTTGCCGCGAACGAGCCGGTGGGCACCCACGAAGAGATACCCGACGCGCAGCGCCAGCCCGCCGCCGAGTTGACGATTCACTTCCAAACTGGCCTGTTCGGCGTACGGGATCTTGCTGACGTTGTGGTCCATGCCGCCGGAGCCGACGCCGCAGGCGCCGGTGGTGAAACAGGTGCCCGCCATGGTAATCGTTCCTTGCGCGGTGCCGTTGCTGGTCCAGGCGTCGTACCCTCCGGTGGCGATCACGCCCGCCGACTTGGCGGCGGCGCCCTGATTTCCCGGCACTCCAAACAATTGGTAGCCCTGCACCGCCTGCCCGTTCCCGTTCTGAATCATGGGCAGCTTCTGCGGCTGAATTCCGGCGGCGTTGCAAACGGCTGCCACCGAAGCCGGGGCGTTGTTATTGCAGAGATAGCCCGCCACCACCTTTTGCGTGTTCGGAATAAAGAAGAAACTTAAATTGTAACGGTCATCGAAAATTCCGAAGCCGGCGCGAATTACCGTCTTGCTATCGGGCGAGTAAGCCAACCCGATGCGAGGCTGCCATCCGTTGTAGTCCGGGTTGACGTAGCTGGACAGGCCGGATTCGTAGTCCCACCGAAGCCCGTAATTGATGGTCAGTTTGGGAGTGATGCGCCATTGGTCCTGAACGTAGAAGCCCCAATAGCCGTGGTTGATCGGACGCGTAAAGCCGTTGAAGAGTGACGGCTGATAGGCGTTGGCCCACGTGGAAGTGTCCAGCGGGTTGTGCGTGCTCGTGGTGAGGGGGGTACAGGGCGCGTCCAGCGTGCAGGCCGTTGGACTGGTCGGAAGCGGAATGCCCGCGTAGGCGAAGACTACGCCATGATCCTGCGGCACGGCGCACTGCGCGGCCGCGGCCGCTACATCGGCGGGAACGGGTTGCGGTCTGCCGAGTTGGCTGTTGTAGAACGTGGCGAAGTTCGCGAGGCAGGAGACCCCGGGCACCAGCATGCGCACCGGCATGAACCCGGGGAAGTTCAAAAGGCTTTGCAGGTAGTTTCCGTCGAATCCGAATTTCCAGACGTGATTCCCCTTGACCCAGGAAACCGCGTCGCCGAATTCGGCGCGGGTCTCGTAAATGCGGTCGGCGATGCCGAAGTTGTGGCCGAGTTCGAGATCGTTGAGGATGCTGAAATCGGGCTGCCCGGTGGCCCCGAGGAAGTTATAATGCCGGCGCGACCACTGTCCCAGGAAGGTGTTCACCAGGCTCGGCGAGAGCACCGAGTTGAAGGTGCCTACCAAAGCTTGGTCGCGCACGAACAGGTCGCGGCCGCCGCTCGGAGTTCCGATACCGCCGCCATCGAGCGTGTTGCCGACCAGCTCGCCGAGCGCGCGGGTGTCTTCGAGGTTGTACTCGAGCGCCAGGCGATGTTTGCTGCTGAACTGGTGGTCGATCCGGGTGAAGCCCCAGTCGTCGTTGGTCGTTTTCAGAAACGAATTCAGGTAGGAGATGCCGGGTGCGTTGCAGGCGGATAGACCGGCGTTGCAGCCTTCCGGCGCCAGCCCCATCAGCGCCTTGGAACGGTTGATCAACTGCAGGTTATTGATGAGATCCGGCGGATACGTGGGGGACTCGGCCCGGCGTTTTCCCTCATAGTTGACCCAGAAGAAGGTCTTGTCCTTGATGATCGGCCCGCCGACGGCGGCGCCGAACTGGTTCTGCCGCAGTACGTAGGGGAGCGGCGCGGGCTGCAGCAGCGAGCGCGCATCGGTCTTGCTGTTCTGGAAATATTCATAGAGCGAACCGTGGAGGTCATTGGTGCCGCTCTTGGTCACGATGTTGACGATTCCGCCCATCGCGCGGCCGTATTCCGAGCCAAAACTGCTGTTCACGACGCGGAATTCCTGAATGGACTCCTGCGGCGGCGTGGCCCGCTGGACGCCGGTGGTGGTGTTCACGAAGTCGGCCCCGTCCACCGTGATCAGGTTGCTGAACGAGCGCATGCCCCCGAACGAGATCTGGGTGACTTCGAATTCGGTGATGGTCGCGCCGAGACTGGTGCGGCTGGTGGCGACGCCGGGGTTCAGAAGAGCGAAGTCGGTAAACAGCCGGTTGCTGATGGGAAGAGTCTGAATCTGCTGTGTCGCCACCACCTGGCTGACCTCGGTCTTCGTCGGATCGATAGTCGGAGCCTCGGAAGTGACCAGCACGGTTTCGCCTTGCGACGCGACCGCCAGCTTCACATTGACGGTGGCCGCCTGCCCGACCTCGAGCACGATGCCGGTCTGGGTGAAGTTGGCGAATCCGGACGCCGTCACCTTCAACTCGTAAGTTCCCGGCGCCAGGTTCGCCACCGCATAGAATCCGCTGTCGTTCGACTTAGCTGTAGACGTGTTATTCGTCGCGGTGTTTCGGACCGCGATGGAGGCGCCAGGGACGGCTGCTCCCGTGGGATCGGTGATGTTCCCGTTCAGTTGGGCAGTCGCGATAGCCTGGGCCCGCGCCAACTGTGAGCCGGCTAACAAAAGTGCAAAACCGGAAAAGAGTTGACAAAGGAAATGTCTTCTCATCGATTGCCTCAATCCATCAGTGATTTTGATACGGACACTTGCGCGTATCATCGGAACTTCTACGCACAATTTTCTTTCGGAAGCTACTCGGGTGCAGGCGTAATCTACTACACCCGCGGAGGGCTGTCAATTAAAATTGCCGTCAAAGAGAAATACGAGCAGTGAATTGAAAAATTTAAGGCTGTAGCTGCGCCGAAGGGAGCGCGGCGAGGTCCGGTTCTTTTCGGGCTCGCTTCTCCTCGGCCTCGAGCGACCGGAGTTCTGCGGCGTACTGGGCGAGCCGGTCGGCGAGAGCGCGATGAAAGCTCCCAGTCCGGTAAACGCCTGAGTTGTCGGCTGGGGTGGCGGCCAAACCGGTCAGCAGCTCCACCGCATCATCCACGCGTTCGACAGTCCATACGTGAAAAAGTCCGGACGCCACGGCTTCCACGACCTCGTCGCGCAGCATCAAATGCCGGCGATTCGAGGCCGGAATAATCACGCCTTGCGTGCCGGTAAGCCCCCGCGCGCGGCAGATCTCGAAGAATCCCTCGATTTTGTGAGTAACGCCGCCGACCGCCTGCACCTGGCCGTGCTGGTTCACCGAGCCGGTGACCGCGATGTCCTGGCGCAACGGCGCCCCGGCCGCCGCCGAAAGCAGAACGCACAACTCGGCCAGCGAGGCGCTGTCGCCCTCCACCATTCCGTAGGATTGTTCGAAAACCAGGCTGGCCGAGAGACTGAGCGGGCCTCCCTCGCCGTATTGGCGCAGCAGATAACCGCTGAGAATGAGGACGCCCTTGCCATGGATGGGGCCGCTCAATTCGACCTCGCGATCGATGCTGATCACGCCCTTGCGTCCCGGCGCCACGGTCGCCGTGAGGCGGACCGGATGGCCGAAGGTGTAATCTCCCAGCCCGAGCACGGAAAGACCGTTGATGCGGCCGACCGCGGCGCCGGTAGTTTCGACGAGAACGGTGTTTTCGAGAACAGACTCGCGGATTCGCTCTTCGGCCAGATTTTCGCGGAAGCGCCGCGCCTCCTCCGCAGCCTGCACGTCGGCCGCAGCGACGACGCCGCGCGCCTGCTGGCAGGCTCGGTGCGCGGCTTCGCGGACGAGATCGGCAATGTCGCCGAACTGCGTGGAGAGGTGGTCCTGCTCTTCGATGGACCGGGAGCCGTACTCGATGATGCGCGCTACGGCTGCCGCCTCGAATGGAGGCGCCTTCTCCAGGCGCGCGATGGTGTTGACGAATAGCGCGTATCCGCGCTCCGATTCTGCGTCGCGCGGCATCCGGGTGGCGAACTCGGCTTTGACCTTGAACAGCTTTTGAAAGTCCTCGTCGTAACTGTACAGCAGGTAATAGAGCATGGGGCTGCCGATGAGGACCACTTTGACGGCCAGCGGCAGGGGCTCGGGGTCCAGCGTGACGGTGCTGACCAGGCTGAGCTGCGTGCCCAGTTCCTCGATCTTGAGCACGCCATCTTTCAAGGCGCGCTTGAGACCTTCCCAGGCGAAGGGGTTGAGGAGGCACTCGCGGGCGGGGACGATGAGATAACCGCCGCTGGCGCGGTGCAGGGCGCCGGGCTTGATCATCGTATGGTCGGTAATGACGCCGGTCCAGGTGGCCTGGTGCTCGATCCGGCCGGTCAGGTTGTGATACGTGGGATTGCTTTCAACAATCACGGGCGCGCCCTTGCGGTCGCCGTTGTTGACGAGAACGTTCACCTGATAGCGGGCCAGAGATTTCTCCGCGGGTGCAACCAATGCCGCCACCTGCGCGGGGACGGGCTCGGCCTCTTTGCCCTTGCGGAAGTCTTCGGCGTTCGCGATCGCGTCTGCCTGCATGGCCTCCAGGTAATCGAGGACAGCCGTCTGATCGCGGTAACGCACGCGCAAATCTTCGAGCAGATGTCGGGTGGCGTATGCGGCCGTCTCCGCGTCGAGCGAGCGGATGGCGTCGCGCGCGCCTTTTTCGAGTTCTCGGATGGCGCGCAGCCGCTCTTCGATTTCACGCTGGAGGCGGTCGCGAGCCTCGGCGATGCGCGCCTGCTCTTCGGGCCCCAGGCGCCCCAGATCTTCCTCGGTAAGCGGCTTTCCGTCCGACGCCGGCGCCAGCAGCAGCCCTCCGGGGCCTTTCATGAGCTGAAAGCCGGCCTGCGCGGCGCGGTGCTCGATTTGCACGATGACCTGGCGCCGCCCGGCCTCCAGCTGTTGCATCACGCGATCGCGGTGTTTTGCGTATTCCTCGGCTTCAAAAGCCCGCGGGATTTCGGTTTGAAGCTCCTCGACAAAGGCGCCGACATCGTGTTGCAGTTGAACGCCGCGGCCGGGCGGCAGCCGCAGCGGCACCGGGCAGCGAGGGTTCTCGAAGTTGTGAACGTAGCAGAGGTCGGGCGGGGCCGGCTCGTTCTCGGCCCGATGCTGGAGGTGCTCGCGGATGAGGGTGGTTTTGCCCGATCCAGGCTGTCCCAGCGCAAACAGGTTGAATCCCTGGCTGGCGATGCTCGCGCCGAAGGCAAGCGCCGCCACGGCGCGCGGCTGGCCCAGGACTTCGCTCAATGTGGGGAGTTCTCCCGTGGTCTCGAATCCGAGAGCCGCGGGATTGCAGATGCGGCGCAAGTCCCTGGCGGGAATTTCAGTCCCTGTTGTCATCAATTCGACTGTAGCGCCTCGCGCGCAGGCCGGCCACCGTTCGACGATTCGCGCTCAGGAGTGGCGGCGGGGAGGGAAATGGCAGGCGCAGGGACCGCCCTTGTATTCGAGCGTGCGCTCGAGGAGCCGGAATCCCTTCGACGTAAAGGTGCCGAACCACAGGCCGGCTGCGGCCACCCAAATCAGCCCGAGAGCGAGAAACAAAAGCATGGAGAACACCAGGAATGGCATTGCTTCCTCCTTGCGCGGGAATCGGCGGGCTCAGCTCTTTTTCGAAGTGACGGCAGCGAATGCGGCGACCCGCTGCTCGACATTCCGGCTGCCGCAATGCGGGCATTTCGCCTCGTACGCAGGCAGATCCGCGATATGAAGAATTTCGGTGAACTCCTTCTGGCAATCGTGGCAGAGAAAGACGTAATGAGGCATGGTCCATCTCCTCTTCGATCTCATTGTAGCTCCGGTGCGTGAAATATGGAGTTTCAGGCCGATTTCACTTATATTGAAAGCAGGAGGCTGGCAATGAACAGCACGATGGCTCCGGCGGGGCGGCACGTCCACGTAGATTTCGATGTCGACCGGGAGCATCTGTTCCATTATCGGAGCCAGGGAGGCGACGGGCATCGGGTGGCGCTTCACCGCGGAGACAGCATCACGTTTACCTGCAACGAAGAGTTCTCGATTCACTTCGACGGTCCGACGCCGTTCGAGGAACTGGCGCTCTACTCCCACCACTCCTTCATCACGGCACACGTCCGGCCGGACGCGCTCCCTGGGGAGTACGGCTATACCGTGGAGGTCGTCAAAGACGACGAACTGGTTGCGGACCCCGATACAAGGCAGGGGACGGCGAACCGTCCCGCGATCGTGATCGAGACGTAGCCCAGCTACGGCAGCGGCCGGATGCTCGTGACGTGCATGAGCCCGTCGTGCATCTCGCCCGTTACGGCGACGCGAAAATCGTCTTCCTGCTTGGATTGTTTGAAGTAAGCGAGCGCCTTCTGGTTGCCTTCGTGGTCAAAGGGCACGAATTTTTGCTCGTAAGTAAATACGCCGTATCCGCTTCTCTGGCATTCGGGCTCCAGCGCGCATTTCTTCGTTTCGGTGTACGCCACGATGATTCCGCCTTCGAGCCTTGGGCCCGGGACCACGCGCGTTTCGGCTTTGTACGAGCACATCTTGTCGATCAGAACGCCTTCCACTGTCGTTTCGCGCGTTCCTGTGGTTGCGGCCAGCAGGCCGGCGAGAGCGCCTGCCAGGCAGATCGGCTTTGCCACACGAGTGAACATTCTTTTCCTCCTCCACACTCAGGCATCCCTAATCAAAGAACCAGCTTTCGAATGAATAGAACCAGTGGTTCACCCAGGTAGTCGAATTCGTCGGTAATCCGCGGCGCCGCCTGCCGCGGGTCGCCAAACCGGCCGAAAACAGCGGGATCTTCGCGGAAAGGGCGGGACGGTTCCGCGAGCGGTCGCTCGGCAGGGACGGTCCAGCGCAGGGAAAGGTCGTAGGCGCGCCGGCTGGCGGGATGGATCAGAGTTTCATAGGCTTCCGTCACCTGGCGAAATTTTTCGGCGGAAGAACCGGCGCCCCGATCCGGATGGTACCGGCGGGCAAGAGTCCGGTAGGCGTTGCGGATCGTGTGTTCGTCGGCATCCGAAGAGATGCCCAGAACCGCGTAACAATTCATCGCGCCTCCGTCATCTTGCCGGGCCGGCCCCATATTCAGGCATGAATCGCTTTGCGCTCTTCGCCGGTTTGAATTTGGATCTGTTTCGGTTTGCTGGCTTCGAGGATGGGGACCTGAATGTCGAGAACGCCATTATGCAGCCGGCAGTTCACATGCTCCACATCCAGCCCGGCCGGCAGCGTGACCGCGGTATAGAATTTCCCGTACGCCAGTTGCGTGACCGCGTTTTTCTCGAATCCGGCCGGGAGTTTTCGCTCCCCTTCGATGACCAGCTGGTTGTTCTGAACCGTGACCTTGACGTCGTTCTCCGTGACGCCGGGGAGAATGGCGCGAAGGTTGAGATAGTGGTCATTCCAGCCGGACTCCAGAACGGGACTGAATGTCCAGGATCGCTCTCCGCTTGCGTTGGAAGCGGCCGGCTGGGTCTGTCCGTAGAAATTCTCAAACATCTGGTCGACAGAGCGGCGGAATTGATCCAACGTCTGTCGAACATCATTGGTGAACAGTGTGCTCAACATAAAGTTCCTCGTTCGTTGGATTTGTGGGCGAGCGGGCGGGAGCGGCTCGCACGGCAGGTGGGCTGGAAGCCTTCTCAGAGCTTCCAGGGCCGGCTGTTTACAGCCGATGCCGGGAGCCCTCGCCCCCGTCCCTCTCGGAGAATTTTTCCGTTTTTATCCTGCCATAGGCCGCGAGGCTTGTCAAGAGTGGGAGTAAAGAAATATGACTGCATGACACTAAGAGGTCTTGCTTGGTAGACTTGTTTCGAAAGAGCACACGACGATGAACTGGGAGTACATGGTCCGGGAGTTCAACGTTCAGGATGTAGATAAGATCTTGCTGCTGGAAGAGTTCTTGAATGTGGCGGGCAAGGACGGCTGGGAGTTGGTCAGCGTGGCGACCACACCCACGGCAAACTTCACCCACTTGGTATACTTAAAACGTAGCACCACGCTGGCGGAGAGGATGGACGTCCCGCCACCTCCCAAGTTTTGAAGCTTCTGGCCAGTTCGCATATTAAATCTGCGTCGGATTGACTAAGATAGTGACAGGAGACACTGATGGCTTGCCATCCGCCTCATCCGGATTCATTAGCGGGGTTGCGACACCTCCGGGAGGAAGTGAGCGAGCGGGGCGACGAGTGTCTGGCTCTTCTGCTCGCGGGAGTGGACATGTACGTCTCAGTCGGGCGTGAATGGGATCTCCTCGAGGTGATGCGGAAATTCGCCCACGACGCCGAGGAGATGGTCCGCAACACCCCGACCGCGGCCGAACTGCAGCGGCTTTACGAGCGCGAGGATACCAACCCGCCGGACCAGCGGTAACCGCCGGCCGGCCCCCGTCAATCGTTGGCGCTGACCGCGCAAGCTGGCGACCCAAGTGGGTCTGTGGCCTGCCGGCGAAGGGGATCGGGCACCGGAATGCCATGGCGTTCCAGGAGCGCCACGGCTTCGGCCAGCGATTGTTCCATCTGCCGGCACTTTCGTTCGAGCTGCAGAATCCGTTCGCCGTCGACGGCCGGTTCGGCGACGGTCCTCCCCTCGTGCCCGTGAACGCGCAACAGATCGTCGAGAGAAGAGAAAATGCTGGTGCTGGCAACGCCGGTGGCATTGCTGGAAGCCAGCCAGCGGACCACCACGGCGCCGTCGTCAAACTCCGCGATTTCGGCTACGTGTCCGGTTCCGCTGGTGTGCGACACGTCTTCTTTTCTGCAAAGAAAGTAGAATTTCATCGGACCTGCTCCGCATTCATGGCTGCGTCTTCCACTGTGAAGATCGCAACGTCGTGCACGCTGTCCTGGTGAATCCGTCCGCGGAGGTTCAGGCTGTGCCGGCTCAACAGCCACAGTTCGGGAAGGATCTCGGCATGGAGCCTTCCTTCGGAAAACACCCGCACGACGGCGCTTTCGGAGACCACAATCGCGATGGCGCCGGTTTCGCGCGAGATCGAAGCCGCCGCCAGATGCCGGCTGCCGAGCCCGAAGGTCATCTCGATGTCCTTGCTGGAGATATCCAGATACCGGCACGCCGATACGACGACGCCGGAATCGTCCACGATAAAGGCTCCATCCAGTTGCGCCAATTCTTTGATGGTTCCGCGGAGGTTCGGGTCGAAAATACGCCGAGATTCCGGAGGATGAAGGGCGACGGGATCCAGGATGAGCGGCCGGGAGCAGCGGATCACGGCGTCGGCGAACCCGAGTGTAAACAGAGTTCCGATGCGGCGGCCTTCGCGGCCTTCGCGGGCGATTTCAATCGCCAGTTCGAGAACGGATTCCAGGACGTTCCTCGGACACCACCTGACTTTCGGACAGATATGCTCGAACATTCCTCGTTTGCGCGGCTGAAGAAGTGGATGCTCTCCGCGGGGGGCTGGTTTCGGCCGGTTTACGAGATTCAATAAACCACATCGCGCGGCAAACCAGGGGCTCCGCGCTTTACAATTCGTGGCGTCAACCCAAGTGTGCTTTCGCTCTCAAAGCCGATGCCGCGGCCTTATTCGGCGGAGGTCGCGTGGGCCGGAGGGCGGGCCACCCCAAGCTTGCCGCGCGGGCCTTGGGTCACGGTGACGATCTGGCCCGCGACGTCGAGCGCGCCTCGCCGCGTGCCGCTGGTATTTGGCGCGGCAAGAAATGTGACGATGCCGTTCCCGGCTCCGGCCGCGCCGGAGACAACGCTGATCCACGAGACTTCGCTGGCGGCCGTCCAATTGCATCCACTGGGGGCCGAGACGAGGACCGCGCCGATAAAGCCGTTGGCGTTGGGCCGTTGCGGGGGCATGCTGACCGTGTAAGTGCACGGTATGCCGGCCTGCGTGACCGAATAGGTGAAGCCGGCGATCGTAAGCGCGGCGGTCCTCGGATCCGCGGATGGGTTCGCCTGGGCCGACAGCATCACCGTCTGGGTGCCGGTCCCGTACGCGGGAGCAGCAATCCAGTTGGAGTTATTGCTGACGGTCCACGAACAGTTTGCCGCGGAAGCGGTCACCGTCACGGCAAGGTTTTGCGCCGCGGCGTCGATCGAAGCGCCGGCGGCGTTGAGCGAGTACGTGCATTTCGGAGGAGGCGCGCTGCCGCCCGGCCAGGCATTCAGCAGCACGTTCGCATCCACCGAGCCCAAGCCGGTTACGCGATCGTATCCGGCTCCGGTGCTGAAGCCGGTCACGCCCGGAACAGAGTTGTTCCCCGAAGCAATGTCATGAAAAACGGCCGGGCCGCCGTGAGACTGGCCGGCCGCGAGCGCGTACAGCGACGGATTGGCGTTGCCCTGACGGGCGCCCAGCCTGCCGTCAATGAGCGCCATGATTCCGGCAAACGCCGGCGTCGCCAGCGAGGTTCCGCTGCCGGAGAAGAAGGAGCCGTTCATATAAAACAGATAACCGTCGTGCGCGGCGCTGGCGAGCGCCACGTCGGGCACGTCGCGACGGCCGTCCGCGGGAACGCCAGGTCCGGTCTGCCACGATGGTTTTGAATATACGGAACTGGCGCCGCCCCCGCTCGCCCACAGGCCCGAGCCGCCGGCTGCGCCGCTCTCGTTCCAGGCGGTCTCGGGAATGTAGGAGACGGCGGAGGCCCGGGAAGCGTTGTTAATGGAATACCAGTAGGCGGCGGGATTGCTGAAGTCGTTGAATTGTGTCCCACCGACGCAGGTGGCATACGGAGACGAGCACAGGCCGTTGACATCGGCGGTGCTTCCGCTGGCCGCCGATGGATCATCGCAGCCGGCGGCGCCGGCGTCCCCCGAAGCCACAAAAACGCTCATGCCTTGGGCGGCGGCTTGCTGCCAGAGCCCGTTCCAGAACTGGTTTTCCGCCCGGCTCATTCCCGATTCGCAGCTGCCGAAGCTCACGCTGACGATGGGAGCGAGGTTTTGGTTCACAATGTACTGGGCCGAAAGCGCCACGCCATCCGTGGTTGCGGTAGAAGCCGAGACCACCACCTGGATCGACGCGTTCGGAGCGACGGCGCCGGACCATTCGGCGTCGAGTTCCACTTCTCCCTGCTCATCGGACGACAGCACTCCCGGATCTTTGCCGTTCACAATCACGGTCGGGTCGCTGTTGGGAACTCCGAATTTCGCGCGGAAGCCGTCCATATCCGACATCAGCAGATTGCTGCGCGCCACGATGGCAATGGATTGACCGGTCCCGTTGGTGGAGCTTCCGTAGAGCGGGTTCAGGTTGTAGATGGCCGCGAAGTCGGCGGGGGCCAGATAATGAACGCCGCCGCTGCTGGTGTAGAGAGGTTCCGGAGCCGCCGGTTGGATTCTTGCATGCATCGGCTTGCTGCGGAAGTCGTGCAGGGAAAGCACGCCACCTACAACGGGCGCGAGCGCGGCGGGGATCTCGATGTCGGTGGCGTTGGCGTGGTGGATCGCTCCGTTCACGCCATACTGATGGATCTCGGTCCGAAACCCGGCCTGCACCTGTGCGGCGGTTCCGCTAAAAACGATTTCCCGCCGGCTCTCGGGAACCGGCTCCACTTCAAAGCCCTGCTCTTCGAGCCATCGTATGATCTGGTTGAGGTCGTTGTCGGAAACCCCAAACTGGCGGCCGAACTCCGCCGGCGTTAGCCAGCGGTGATACCAGGCCGAAGTCGGATCCTGCTGCGCGGCCAGGAGATCTTCGAGGTGCTGCTGCTGCGCCCGGTCGGGCTGCAGGACCAGGATCATGCGCTCCATCCGCATCTCGGAGGCGACCCGCCCCAAGTCGAATTGGGGCCGCGCCAGACGGTGGATTGCCGGCCGGCGCACTCGGACGCCACTGTCCACGGTCCCCGTGATCCGGTCAGTGGGGGCCTGCGCCGCAGCGGATCTGGGAAACAGACATAAACCGCCCAGAATCAATGGGAAGAAGAGGGCAATCCGGAACTCGATCCGCCTGGGAGATGCCGAGGCTGGCCCGGTCATGGGTCGATACTAGCCCGGGTAGCGAGACCGCACAATTTACCAAGGGAAACGTCTGTATGAAATCGAGGTACCAACGGTACCGAAGCGGGGAATTCCCCTGACCCGTGCGCTTACAGACGCGCGTCGTTGTCTTTCTGGCGCGCACTCGATATACTTGCATGCAGCTTTTCAGCGCCAAGGAGGATGCGGGATGTTTCGTGTGTCGGCAGCGGGTCTTGCGATGGGAATCGCGCTGTGGGCGGCCCCGAATCCGGGCTCGGTCACCTTCCATAAGGACGTGGAGAAGATTCTCCAGGAACATTGCCAGGGATGCCATCGGCCCGGAGAGATCGCGCCGTTTTCCCTGCTCAGTTACACCGACGCCCGGCCTTGGGCGAAGGCGATGAAGACCGCCATCCTGACCGAGCAGATGCCGCCCTGGTTCGCGGATCCGAAGTACGGCCACTTCGCCAACGACCGCCGGCTGAGCGCGGACGAGATCAAGACGCTGGTGTCGTGGGTGGATGCCGGCGCTCCCGAAGGCGATAAGAAGGACGCTCCGCCGCCGATGACCTTCCCGGAGGGATGGAATATCAAGCCCGACATGGTCATCGAGATGCCCAAGGAATTTCACATCGCCGCCAAGGGCACCATCAATTACCAGAACATCCGGGTGCATGTGAACTTTCCGGAGGATATGTGGGTGGTGGCCGCCGAGATGCGGGCGGGCAACCCGAAAGTGGTGCATCACATGAGAGCCATCGTGCTGCCGCCGACCGCCACCTGGATGGCCAAGGCTGTCCCGGGTGAAGCCTATGAAGAAGGCTCCGAAGGGATGGGCGGCGCCAAGGAAGGCACCGATCTGCTCGGCAAGTACAACCCGGGGCTGGGCGCGCAGACCTTCGATATCGAGGATTCCGCCAAATTCATTCCGAAGGGGTCCGATATCGTATTCAATCTGCATTACACGTCCGTGGGCACCCCGCAGACGGACCGGTCCAAGGTTGGGCTCGTGTTTGCGAAGCATCCGCCGAAGAAGCGGTATTGGATGTCGCCGGGGACGCCGGCAGCGTTCAATCTCGTGATTCCGGCGGGCGACAGCAACGCGGAAGTCGTCAGCGAAGTGACGATCGGAGTCGATGACGCCAAACTCGTGTACATCCAGCCGCACATGCACCTGCGCGGCAAGGATTATGAACTGCGGGCCATCTATCCGACGGGCGAATCGGAGATCATTTTCAAAGGGAAGTGGAACTTCGACTGGCAGGTTGGCTATCAACTCGCCAAGCCGCTGCCGGTGCCGAAGGGAACCCGCCTGGTGGCGATCGCGCACTACGACAATTCGGTGAACAACAAGTTCAATCCGGATCCGACCAAGACCATTTACTGGGGCGATCAGAATTGGGATGAAATGCAGTCCGGATTTCTTGGGCTGATTGTCGACATCAACGCCGATATCAACAAGATCTTCATCCCGTCAGGGCCGAGTTTGCTGCCGCGCGGGAAATCCGGGCCGACCCTGTCGCAACTGCGGCTGAAATAACGAGCACGGCGCGAGGAACCACCGCCTGCTTCAGGCGCCGGCGGCTTCGGTGCCGGTGAAGCTGATGAGCGCGAGCGCCTCATTGGAGTAGTTCTCAAAGAGGGTGTGGATCTTGGTGGCGGTCAGCAGGTCGCGCACGCGGGTTTCGGCGTTGAGCAGCTTGATCCGGCCGCCGGCCTTGGACATCGTGGCGTTGCAGCTGACGAGTTCTCCCAGGCCGGAGCTGTCGATATAAGTGATCTGCTTCAGGTTGAGGAGAATTTTCCTCGAACCTTCCGCGATCAGGTCTTGAATCGTGCCGCGCAGAATACCGGAGCCGTCTCCGAGCGTCAGCCTTCCATCGAGATCGACGATGGCGACATCTCCGGTGTGGCGCACGGTTGCCTTGAAACTCATCGGTTGCCTCCGCCGTTCATTATCCGCAATTCCGCTATTCGACGGTGACGCTTTTTGCGAGATTCCGGGGCTGGTCGACATCGCATCCGCGCCGCACCGCGATGTGGTAAGCCAAAAGCTGTAGCGGGGCGATCTCCAGAATCGGGGCGAGCAGCTCCGAGCATGGCGGGATTTCAATGACGTGGTCGGCCATTTTGTGGACTTCCGAGTCGCCCTGCGTGCAAATCGCCACGACGATGCCTTCGCGAGCTTTCACTTCCTGGATGTTGGACAGCGTTTTCTCGTAAAGAATGCGGCTCGCCTCGTTGTTGGGTTCGCGCGTCGCCAGCACGACCACCGGCAAGTGTTCATCGATGAGGGCGTTGGGCCCGTGCTTCATCTCGCCGGCCGGATAGCCTTCGGCGTGGATGTAGGAAATTTCCTTCAGCTTGAGCGCGCCTTCGAGAGCGATCGGGAAATGGATGCCGCGTCCCAGGTACAGCGCGTCGGTGGCATGATGCAGCTCGCGCCCCAGCGTCTCGTAAAGGGGGTCGTGCGAAAGCACGGTTTCCAGTTTGCCCGGTATCTGCAGGAGTTCGTGAACCAGACAGCGGGACGTGCTCTCATCGAGGCATCCGTTGGCCTGTCCCAGGTGCATCGCCAGGATAAACAGCGCCGTCAACTGGCAGGTAAAGGCTTTGGTGGACGCCACTCCGATTTCCGGGCCGGCGTGGGTGTAGATCGTTCCCGACGCTTCGCGGGTGATCATCGAGCCGACCACGTTGCAGATGGCCAGCGTCTTGGAGCCTTTCAGCTTTGCCTCGGTCTGGGCGGCCCGCGTATCGGCGGTCTCGCCGGATTGAGAAATGACCACGGTCAGGGTATCGGGCTCGACGACCGGATCGCGATAGCGGAATTCGCTGCCATAATCCACTTCCACCGGGATGCGGGCCAGCTTTTCGATCATGAATTTGCCCGCGAGACCGGCGTGCCAGCTGGTTCCGCAGGCGATGATCTTGACCTGGCGGAAGCGCGCGAACTCCTCGGGCGCAATATCCATCTCGTCGAGGAAAATCCGCCCCGTCTCCTGGCCGACGCGGCCGAGAGTGGTGTCCTTGACGGCGCGCGGCTGCTCAAAAATTTCCTTGAGCATGAAATGCTTGTAGCCGCCCTTTTCGGCCATCACGGGGTCCCACAGAATATGCGAGATCTGCCGGTTCACCGGCCGGCCTTGAAAATCGCTCAGGCGCACGCCCCCGGCTGTGAGAATCGCCATATCGCCATCGGCGAGAAAGAACATGTCGCGCGTGTGGCTGAGGATGGCCGGGACGTCGGAGGCGACGAAGTATTCCTTGTCCCCGATGCCAACGACAACCGGCGGCCCGGAGCGGGCAGCAACGATCTTATTCGCGTCGGACGCAGAGACCACCGCCAGGGCAAAGACGCCCGTGAGCTGGTTGACCGCGGTGCGCACGGCTTCTTCCAGGTTGCCCTTGAAATGTTTTTCGACCAGGTGAGCGATGACTTCGGTGTCGGTCTCGGTCTTAAACGTGTGGCCTTCGGCCTGGAGCTGGTGTTTCAGCGAAAGGTAATTTTCAACGATCCCGTTATGCACGACCACGACATCGCCCTTGCAGTCGCGGTGCGGGTGAGCGTTTTCCTCAGTCGGACGGCCATGGGTGGCCCAACGGGTGTGGCCGATGCCAAAGCTCCCATCGACGGGGTTGAGCTGGATGGCCTCTTCCAGATTACGAAGTTTGCCCTCTGCCCGGCGGATCTCCAGATGGTTATTACCGCAATACACCGCCAAGCCTGCCGAATCGTATCCCCGGTATTCGAGGCGCTTGAGGCCCTCGAGGATTATGGGAACGGCCTTGCGCGAACCCACGTAGCCGACAATTCCACACATGGTTTCATTATAGGGGGGCACCCCGGTTATCCCGCCACGGTACCGTTCCGGTACAGTACGGGCTATTAACTGAAGTCAATCGAGGATTTCGACGCGGTATTCCTCGATTACGGGGTTCGCTAGTACTTCGTGAGCAATCGTCTCGATCTCCTGCTGCGCCTGGTCTCGGGAGGTTCCCTCGGCCAGAGCAATATCGAAAAACTTGCCCTGTCGCACGTCCGCGATTGCAGGGTGCCCGAGATCGTGCAGTTTGGAGCAGATGGTGGCTCCCTGCGGATCGAGCACGGTCGATTTGAACGAAACAAACACGCGGGCTTTCATGAGGAAACTCGATTATCGCATGATGCGCCGGAATCGCTGGAGTGCAAGGCCGTGAACGTGCAAACATGAAAGAAGAGCAACGATGACCATTAGCCTGCCTCTTCGTCACCCTCTCGGAGTGTTCGATTCCGGCGTCGGCGGCCTCACTGTTTTACAGGCTCTTCGCCGGCGGCTGCCGCATCGCGACTTCATTTATCTGGGCGATACAGCGCGCGTGCCTTACGGCCGAAAGCCTCCGGAAATGGTGGTGGAATTCGCCCTGGGGATTGGAGAATTCCTTTGCGGGTTGGGAGTGGAGGGGCTGGTGGTCGCGTGTAACACAGCCTCCGCGGTGGCATTGCCCGCCTTGGTCGAGCGTTCGCGCGTTCCGGTCTGGGGCGTGATTGACCCAGGCGTGGAAGCGGCGACACGCGTGACGCGAACCAAGAGTGTCGGCGTCATCGGAACGAAAGGCACGATCGGCAGCGGCGCGTACCAGAGGCGGCTGGAGGCGCGCGGCCTGCGCACCTGGTCCCAGGCCTGTCCCATGCTGGTGCATGTGGTCGAAGAAGGTCTGGCGGATTCGCCCGAGGCGGAACTGCTGGTCCGGCAGTATCTCTCCGGCCGCCCGGAGATCGACGCCCTGATTTTGGGCTGCACCCACTATCCGCTTTTGCGGAACGTGCTGCAGCGCGTGGTGGGCGAAGGCGTGGCGTTGGTGGACAGCGCCGAGGTGACGGCCGAAACGGTGAGCGCCAATTTCGACCGGCCGCCGCGTACCTTCGAACTGGGCCAGGTGTGTCACTTTGTAACCGGCGACCCGGCCGCCTTCGCGCACACGTCCGCCGTGATCGGGGGAGTGGACGGGGAAATCATTCCGCTGCCGGTGACGGAGCTGTCGGCGGTCCCTGCGAAGTAAATCACTTCGCCGATGGATTACAAAAGCTGCGGGAGCAGTTCGCCGGCGGGACCCTGGAGCGCGAAGTCGACCATGGCGGAAAACGCAGTCGCTTCGGGATTGATCTCGATCACGGTGGCGCCGCTCTGTTTCGCAAACGGCACCAGGCCGGCGGCCGGATAGACGACCGCCGAAGTGCCGATCACCAGAAACACTTCGCATGCGGCGACGGCGTGCTCGGCCTCCTTCATCATGCCTTCTGGAAGCGGTTCTCCGAACCAGACCACTCCGGGGCGGGCCATGCCGCCGCAAGCGCAATGCGGCGGCAGCTTGGGAAGAGGGGCGCGGCGGTCGGGCCAGTTGGCGCCGCAGGTGGTGCAGCGGAGCCGCCAGATGTCGCCGTGTAGCTTCAGGATGCGGCCGCTGCCGGCGAGATCGTGCAGGCCGTCGACGTTTTGGGTGATGAGCGTGAACGCGGGTTTGGCGATTTCCAGTTTGACCAAAGCCAGGTGCGCGGGGTTTGGTCTGGCCTTGGCGATCAATTCGCGGCGCCAGTTGTACCATTCCCAGACCAGGCGGGGATCGCGGGCGAACGCTTCCGGAGTGGCGAGATCTTCGGCGCGGTAATTGTTCCAGAGTCCTCCCGCGCCGCGAAACGTGGGGATCCCGCTTTCGGCGGAAATTCCCGCTCCGGTCAGCACCGCGACCGATTTTGCCGCTGCCAGGCGTTCTCGCGCTCCTGCCAGGTCAGACATAGCGGCTCAACGCATCGCGTACCTGGCGGAGTGTCTCTGCTGCGTCGGGGCGGTCGACGCGAATCACCGTCGTCCGCTCCCCGCCCGGCTTCCAACGGGAGAACATCCGCGGGGTAGGGAAGCCGGCGAAGATCGAGATTAAAGGCACGCCGCACGCCGCCGCGACATGTTGTCCCGCGGAATCGTAACCAACGTACAGGCGGCTGGCGGCGATGATCGAGGCGAAGCCGGCAAAGGAGCCCTCCCAGATTTGGGCGCCCACTCCGGATCGTTCGACGGCACGCCGGACACGCTCGGCTTCCGCTCCCCCGGCTCCCGAATCAATGGCGAGACATTCGCCGGTCTGGCCGAGCAGCGCGAGCAGTTCTTCCTCGAACGGGTCTGGAATGCGCTTGGCGGGATTTTCGCCGACCCCGAGACTGATCGCGATGGGGGCGCCCGCCGGACGCGGCTCGCGGAGGCACAAGAACGGTTTCGCACCGCTCACCCCGAAGGTCTCCTCGGCCCAGGAGGCAGCCAGCTGGGGCAGCGCGCGGTCGGAACCTCCGCCATAGGCGCGGCTCTCGAAAAAATGGTAGCGATCCTCGGCGCAAACGGGGATCAAGCCCAGCTGGGTGAGCCGCGAATCGGGGTCGATGACCAGGCAATCGGGCTCGCGAAACCGCTCGCGCAACTCCCGCGCCGCCGCGAGGCGCTCGTGGAGGCTGCCGCGCCGGTATTCGACCGGGGCGTGATGGATGCCGGCGTCACCGGCAAAGAGTTCGTAATTCTTGCGAGGACCGGCGAGAAACAGTTCCGCGTCCGGGAAACGCCGCCGGGCCGCCGCGATCAGGACGCTGGTCACGGCGATATCGGCGCCGAGCGTCACCCGGGAGAGCACGCAGACCCGGCGGGGCTCTCCCTTTGCCGCGCGGGGCGCGCGGACACGCTCGTACCGGGCCACGAGTTCCCGCGCGTCCAGTGAGGGATCGGCGTGAGCGGCGGCTTGCGCGAACAGCCTCGTGTAGATGTCGCAGAGCGCCCCGTCAAAACGGTCCGCCAGTCCTTCCACCCAGATGCCGAACAGAGCCTGCCCGCACGGCTCGTTTAACAACGCGGGCGGCAGGTCTTCCGGTGGATTGCCGGCCAGGCATGCAGCCAGAAGATCTTCGGCGATCCGGCTACACGAAGTATTTGTCAATCAAGATCCCCAATTTGCGCCGAGTGGCTTCCGGAACGCATTTGCGGTCCGTGATGATCGCGTGCGAAAGCGCCGAGCCGCATTGGCAACTGCGCGCCGAGGGCATTTTGGAAACCGCCTGGGCCACCACGCGGCAGGCGTTTTCGGCGTTTTTGACCAGATGCGCGATGATCTCGTTCACGGTGACGGCATCGTGATCGGGGTGCCAGCAGTCATAATCCGTGACCATGGCGATGGTGACGTAGCAGATCTCGGCTTCCCGCGCGAGCTTGGCCTCCTGCAGATTCGTCATCCCAATCACGTCCATGCCCCAGCTGCGATAAACCATCGATTCGGCCTTGGTCGAAAATGCCGGGCCTTCCATGCACAGGTAAGTGCCGCCGCGCTTGACGTTGACGCCGGAGGTCCGGCACGCGTCTTCGACGACGAACGAAAGCTCCGGGCAGACCGGATGAGCAAAGCTGATATGCGCCACCAGGCCGTCGCCGAAAAACGTGGAAGCACGGCCGCGCGTCCGGTCGAAGAATTGATCCGGGATCACGAAATCCAGAGGGCGGTGCTCTTCCTTGAGCGACCCGACCGCGCTCAACGAGAGAATGCGCTCGACGCCCAGAGACTTCATGCCGTAAATGTTGGCGCGATAGTTCAACTCGGAGGGCGAAAGGCGGTGTCCGCGCCCGTGGCGGGAGAGGAACGCCACGTGGCGGCCGCCGAGTTTGCCCACCGTGTAGTTGTCCGACGGAGGGCCGAATGGCGTCTCAATGTGCACTTCTTCTTCGGCTTCAAAGCCGGGCATGGAATAGAGCCCGCTGCCGCCGATAATTCCGATCTCGGCTTTCACGATCCATTCTCCTGAATGAGTTCCAACAGCACGCCGCCCGTCGAGGCCGGGTGCACGAAGACATAACGGTGCCCGCCGGCGCCGGTTCGCGGCTCATTCAAGAGGCGGGCGCCGGAGGCGCGGAGCCGTTCCACCGCGGCGTGCAGGTCCGGGACCCGCAGGGCGACGTGGTGCAGTCCGGGGCCGCGTTTCTCCAGAAAGCTGGCGACTGTAGAATCGGAGGTGGAAGGCTCGAGCAGTTCGATCCGAGAATCGCCGGCGGGAAGCATGGATACCCGCACTTTCTCGGCCTCGACGGTTTCGCGATGGTTCTCACGGAGACCGATGTTTTCGTAAAAGGCGAGAGCCTCGTCGAGGCTGTTTACGGCGATGCCCAGATGATCGATCCGCGGCGGCTGCCCTCGCTGCGCGGCCCATTTCTTGGGCACGCCCCGCACGTTCCCCACCACATCCAGCAAGTCCGGGATGCCCGTGCCGTCGGTAGCGACGGTTCGTACGATCGGCGGCTTCGGGCTGTCCGTCAGACTCAACATTGCCTGCAACTCACGCTCGACTCGATCCGCTCCCGGCTGATCCGACTTGTTGATGACGAAGACATCCGCGATCTCCATGATGCCGGCCTTGATCGCCTGAATGTCGTCGCCCATTCCGGGCACCAGGACAACGATGGTTACCTGCGCGACGTCCGCGATCTCCACTTCATCTTGGCCGACCCCGACCGTCTCGATGAGCACGTATTGCTTGCCGGCGGCGTCGAGTAAACGGGCCAGATCGGCGGTAGCCCGCGCCAGCCCGCCCGGGCCGCCCCGCGACGCCATGGAGCGAATGAAAATTCCCGGATCGGCGTGATGTTGCTGCATGCGGATGCGGTCGCCCAATAGAGCGCCTCCGGTGGCGCGGCTGGTTGGGTCCACCGCCAGGATGCCCACGGTTTGCCCCTGTCTCCGAAGAGCGGCGGCCAGCGCGTCGACGAGCGTGCTCTTGCCGGCTCCCGGCGGCCCCGTGATACCCAGAATGCGGGCGCGGCCGGCGGACGCTGCCAATTCCCGCAAGACCGCCAGCGCCTCCGGATCGCGATTCTCCACGCCCGTGGCGGCGCGCGCCAGCGCGCGCGTGTCGCCGCTCCGGATCTTTTCCGCCCAGTCTGTCATCCGCTTTTGAGGAGTTGGCGCGCAATCACGAGGCGCTGGATCTCGCTCGTGCCTTCGCCGATGGTGCACAGTTTGACGTCGCGATAGAACTTTTCCACCGGGTAGTCTTTGATGAACCCGTAGCCGCCATGGATCTGCACCGCTTCATTGCAGATACGCACCGCGGCTTCCGAGGCGTAGAGCTTCGCCATGGCCGATTCCCGGGTCACGCGCTTGCCTTGATCGAGCATCCAGGCGGCCCGCAGGTTGAGCAGACGCGCCGCATCGAGCTCGGTGGCCATGTCGACCAGCTTATTCTGGATCGCCTGGAATTCCGAAATCGGCCGGCTGAATTGTTTGCGCAGCTTGGAATAGCGCAATGCCGCGTCGTAGGCGCCCTGCGCCATTCCGATGGCCAGGGCGGCAATCGAAACCCGCCCGCCGTCGAGTACCTTCAGACTATCGACGAAGCCTTCGTGCAGCTTGCCCAGAAGCTGGGAGGCGGCGAGACGGCAGTTCTGGAAAATGACCTCGCCGGTGGCGCTGGCGCGCAGGCCGAGTTTATTTTCCTTTTTTCCGGGCCGGAACCCCGGTGTGCCTTTCTCGATGATGAATGCGGAAATGCCGTGCTGGGCGGCGGCGCGGTCGGTCACCGCCATCGCAACACACACATCGGCGTAGTGCGCGTTGGTGGTGAAGGTTTTCGCGCCGTTGAGAACCCAGCAGCCGTTGTCGTCCTTTACCGCCGTCGTGCGCGTGCCGGCGGCATCCGATCCGGCCTCCGGCTCGGTCAGCGACCAGCATCCCAGCCATTCGCCGGCGGCGAGCTTGGGAAGGTAGCGCTTCCGCTGCTCGTCGTTCCCCATCTTGTAAATGTGATTCGAGCACAGGGAAGTATGCGCGGCGACGATGATTCCCACCGAACCATCGACGCGCGAAAGCTCTTCGATGATGATGGAGTAATCGATGTACGAGAGCCCCGCGCCGCCCAGCTCTTCCGGAAAGATCGAGCCCATGTAGCCGAGCCGGCCGAGCTTGCGGATCACTTCCGTGGGGAAGACCTGGCCTTCGTCCCACTCCATCACGTGCGGCGCGATCTCGGCTTCCGCGAACTCCCGGACCGATTTTCGCAGCTGAATTTGTTCCGGTGTGTACTCGAACTCCACGGTGCGGGCGCCCTTAGACGATCTCTTCGCGAGCCGGGTCCCACCACACCGTGCGCTGTTGCAGATAACTTTCGATTGCCATCCGGCAGGTCACCGAGACGCGGAAGCCGAGGTCGAACGGGCAGTTCGGCTCCTTGCCGGTGCGTATGGAATCGAAGAAATTCTGCATGTGAGCCCGCGGCTCGGCGCGCGCCGTCCCGATCATTTCGTTGGCTTGCGGGCGGTTGACCTTCTGCGGCGTGTAGCGGATCTGCTGGCTCTTCGAGATGCTCCCATCGGTGCCCAGCACTTCCTCGCCGATGCCGAGCTGGCTGTTGCCGAACCCCGAATCCCAGCTGAACAGAATCTCCTCGAAGTGTTCCATCGAGACATGCATCGTGTCGGGCACTTCGCGCCCGTCTTTCCACAAATAGACGCCGCCGCTCATCGTGACCGCCGCCGGAATCTGCAAGCCCAGCAGCTTGTACCAGAAGGCCGCCTGTTGGGAGAGATTCTCCGTGACACTGCCGCCCGAGTAGTCCCAGAACAGCCGCCAATTCATGAAACGGTGCGGATCGAATTCGCGCTTCGGCGCCTCCCCGAGGAAGGATTCCCAAGTGATATTGTCCGGGGTCATATCGGGGTAGACCGGCCGGGACCACTGCGGCTTGCCGCGCGGCGTATTGCGGAAGAAATGCGCGCGAATGGCGGTGATGCGGCCCATCAGTTCCGGCTTGAGAAATGCGGCCGCGTCCGCCGCCTGTCCCGACGAACACGCCTGATGACCGATCTGCACGGTTCGGCCAGCGCGCTGGTAAGCGGAGCGCATGCGCTTCGCCTGCTCCAGCGTGAACGCCATCGCCTTCTCCTGGTAGACGTGCTTGCCGGCATCGAGCGCGGCGATGAAGTGTTCGGCGTGCAGATGCTGCGGCGTGGCAATCAGGACGGCGTCCAGGCTCGAATCGTCCAGCAGAGCGCGATAGTCCCGGTACAGACGCGCATTCGGCGCGATCGCCCGTGCGGCATCCAGCCGTGTTCCATACACGTCGGCGACACCGGCGCACTCAGTGTTGGGGCAGTTCAAAGCCTCCCGCAGCAACTCGCTGCCGCGCGCGCCCATTCCAATGACTCCGACTCGTATACGGACGTTCGCGCCTAAGACATTCGACGTGGCCAGTGTGCCGGCCAGCCCGGTAGCTACTTTCCCGATGAAATTCCGTCTTGATTGCACAGAAATCAGGTCGAAAACCGATTATGACATATAGGGAGGGGAGCCCGCCGAGGCCTTTGGCGGGTTCGCATCCTGCTGTGCAGGTTAGGCTTAGTCTTCCGGTGGAGTCTGCATCGCCGAGGCCTGCTGCACCGCCAGGGCCATTTCCGGCAAAATCCCCAGCTTGATGTAGAGCGGGCGGACTTCCGCCCGGATCGCGGGCAGCTGGCGCATGAACCACAGACTGGAGATCACCACCACCACTCCGCACCAGAACAGCGTCGCGGGCGCGCCGATCCGCGCCGCCAAGCCTCCCGCCAGCAGGCTGCCGAACGGAGCCATGCCAAGAAACGCCATCCCGTAGAAGGCCATCACCCGGCCGCGCTTTTCGTCCTGCACGATAGTCTGCAGCACGGTATTGCTCGAAGCCATCTGCTGCATGAAGCCGTAGCCGGTGGTCGCCATCAGGATGAGTGATAGCCAGAGCATCCGGGAAAGGGAAAACCCGATCAACGAGGCGCCGAACAGAGCGGCGCAGATTGCGATATACCGTCCGAGTCCGAGCACACTCTTGCGCATGGCCAGCAGGATCGCGCCTACCAGCGCTCCGACGCCGGAAGCGGCCATCAGGAAACCCAGAGTGTGGGGCCCGCCGCCCAGAACGTCCGAAGCAAAGATGGGCATCAACACCGAGTACGGAAATCCCAGCAGGCTGACTAAGGCCAGCAGCAGCAGGATCGAGCGGATCGCCACCGAATCCACCACATACCGCCAGCCTTCATGCAGTTCGCGCCACACGTTACGCTGCGTGGCGCGGGGCGGCTCGGCCGTAATCTTCATTGCCAGCAGAGAACCAATCACGGCCAGAAAGCTGATGCCGTCGAAGAGAAAGCAGAATCCTTCGCCCCACGCCGCGATCACTACCCCGGCGACCGCCGGACCGACCAGGCGAGACGCGTTCACCATCGACGAGTTCAGCGCGATCGCGTTGCTCAAGTCGTCCCGGTTTTCCACCATCTGCACAACAAAGGCCTGGCGCGACGGCATATCGAATGTATTGATCAGCCCCTGCATCAACGAGAGCAGCAGAATTTCCCAGATGTTGATGAGGTGAGTGAGCGCGAGCACAGCCAGGCCGAACGACTGGAGCATCGAAAGAACCTGGGTGACGACCAGGGTCCGGTGGCGGTCCCAGCGGTCGACCCAAACGCCCGCGATCGGTCCCAGGAAAAACATCGGGATCTGGCCCGCAAAACTGACGATTCCGAGCAGCGCCGCGGAATCGGTGAGCCGGTATACCAGCCAACTGGTGGCGATGCGCGTCATCCATGTGCCGATCAAGGAAACAGTCTGGCCGCTGAAAAACAGGCGGTAGTTTCGAGATCTCAGGGCGCGGACCGCGAATCCCCAGTTGGCCACAGTTCTATTGTGTATGGCGCGCGGCCGGATTCAAAACCGGCTGATGTACAATAATCGACGCCATGAAGGTATATCGTGCAAGCGTCTGGTGCCTGGCGCTGCTGTCATTCCCGGCTGCCGCGGCGGCGGAGAGCAAACCGATTATCGAAAACGACCGCGTCATCGTCTGGGATCTTCCCGCCGGCCAAAGCATGCCCGGACCGGTAGCGCGCCATGAATACGATGTGCTGAAAGTATCGTTCACGCGCGGCTCAGGCAGCGCCACGTTTGAACGCAAGGGCGATCACGGGTCCTCCGCGCCCGCCTCCATGCGCACGATGGTGGTGGCGTTCAAGGATCATCCAGTGCCGCCAATCCCGAACAAGACCGGTTACCCGAGCGCCTTTCCGCGGCCCGGAGTCAAGAAGTTGATCGAGAACGACCGCATCATCACCTGGGAGTACACGTGGCAGCCCGGCGTGCCAACCCCGATGCATTTCCACGACAAAGATGTCGTGCTGGTTTACCTGGAAGACGGCTCCCTGAAATCGACAACGCCCGACGGCAAAGACACGCTCAACGATTACTCCTTCGGACAAATCAAGTTCAATCCGGGGAACCGGGCGCACACGGAATTGCTCGTGAAGGGCACTCAGCACGCGATCATGACGGAGCTGAAATAATTGCGCTGCGCTCTCGTCTTATTCGCGATCCTCGGTTCGGCTGCCGCGCAAAACCGGGGAGGAGCAGCTCCGCAGCAGACGGCCCGGGCGGCGGCTCCGATCGACCTGACCGGCTATTGGGTTTCGCAGATCGTCGATGAATGGCGGTTCCGCGTGACTCCCCAGAAGGGCGACATTCTCTATCTGCCGCTCAATTCGGAAGCGCGCCGGATTGCGAATGCCTGGGATCCCGCCAAAGACGAAGCCGAAGGCCAGGCCTGCCGTGCTTATGGCGCCGTCGGTGTCATGCAGCGGCCCGGGCGCATTCACATCGAATGGCAGAACGACACCACGTTGCGCCTGGATGCCGACGCCGGCACTCAGACGCGCATGCTGCATTTCGGCGCGGCTCCCGTGGACCCCGGCAAGCCCACGTGGCAGGGCTACTCGGCCGCGCAGTGGCGCTTTTCCGGACGCGCCATGCTCGATCTGGGCGGCATCGGTTTCGTGGCCGGCGGCGGGCCGGACGCCAGCTCCGGCCGCAGCGGCACTCTCAAGGTCGTTACCACCAACATGCTGCCCGGATACTTGCGCAAGAACGGAGTCCCTTACAGCGCGAACGCGGTGCTGACCGAGTATTTCAACCGGCTCACCGGCGCCGAAAACGATGTGTATCTGTTGGTGACGGCGGTGCTCGACGATCCCACCTATCTGACGCAGCCTTTTGTTCGCACCTACACCTTCAAAAAACAGGCGGATGCTTCCGGCTGGGATCCCACGCCGTGCTGGCCGCGTTAGCAGCGGTGTTGCGGAATCCAACATTTGCGGCGCTCTCCGTTTTACAAAACCTTTACGCCCTGTAAACGACTTCACCTTCCCTTGTAAGGCATCCTCTGAAGGACGCATCGAAGCTGGCTGCGTCACTCAACAGCACAAGAAACGGAGAGGAATCCTCAGAGATGAATGTCCATGGCAGATTTCGGGAGACGGGGTGGGTGAGCCGCGCGCTGATTGCGGCAGTGCTCGCTACTCCGCTTGCAATGCACGCCCAGACGCCCACGATCGTGGGCTATCCGGCCAATTTCGATGCCTATAACAATACCGGCGCGCCGGTGAACGGATTTGAAATTGAAGCCGATGGAATCAATAGCGGCGACATCACGCGCATCTTTGGCGGCGTCTGGATCGCCGGCCAGCCGTGCGTCATTCGGTATTGTCAAGGAACCGCGACGAATTTTGCGGGCGGCGTGTATATCCGGTGGACCAGCCCGTGGGACCCGGTAGCGCAGCAGTTCACTTTGAGCACCCCCGTGGCCAGCGCCGGCATCGTCGGAGTCGGAGAGAGTTGCTGGACGATGGGGTTGGGCGCCCGCTATCCGGCTGCCGGCTGCGAGCACTTCGGCATCAGCACAATCCGGCAGCCCACCAACATTGTGTACCGGTGGCTGGTGCCCGATCCCAATAACCCTGGCCAGCTGGTGCCGTATAGCGGCAACACGGTGCCGATTGCGAATGCGCCACCGCCGCCGCCGCTCCCGGTGCCGATTCCGCAGCCGATCGTCAATGTGATTCCGCCGGTGCAAGTGGGCGGCGCTCCCGCGGTCGCGTTTGAGATTCAGGCGCCACCGCCGCCGCCCCCGCCGGCGCCCAAACCGGTGCTGCAATATGGGGACGCGCAGTGGGTCAAGGTCTATAAGACCGAAATCGACCGCGAAGTGGACCTGAACGAACTGATGGGCGGCAACCCGGTGGTGCCGGAAGATCCGGCGTTGATCGAAACCCAGTGGAAGCTGCTACAGTACAACCCGAACAGCCACGGCAACAGCGGCGTTTTGCATAACCAGCAGCAATTAGGAAATGGCAAGCACGCGGTGGTGCGGCGCTACGAGCATTATGCGTACACCGGGACCTACGACCCGGTGGATCATCATGCGACCTGCCTCGACGGCACCTGCACCGCTCCGAGCAACGGCGAACTGGGCGACATCATCGGAGCGCAGAACGCGGCGGCGAACATCGAAATTCCCTCGTTGACGGTGACCAAAGTGGGCAGCGGCACTGTGACCGGCGCGAACGGCAAGATCAATTGCGGCGGAACCTGCAGCGTAACCGAAGAGGCAGGGACAGTGGTCGGCCTCACGGCCGCTCCGCCCTCCAACGCGGTCTTCAACGGCTGGAGCGGCGACTGCCTGGGCAATCAGCTGAACTGCAGCGTGACGGTCAATGGCGTTGAGAATGTGACCGCCACTTTCACGACGGTCTACACGCTATCGATCGGGCGCAGCGGCAGCGGGACTGTGACGGGCACGCCCAACGGCGAGTTCGGCACGTTCATCAGCTGCGGCAGCAGTTGCTCGGCGAAATTCCAGCAGGGCACTACCCTGACCTTGACGGCAACGCCGCCGGCCGGGCATGTCTTCGTGAATTGGACTGGCGCCTGTTCCGGTACGGCTCCGAGTTGCGACGTGACGATCGCGGCCGACACCAAAGTCCAGGCAAACTTCAAATAGCAGAGACGGGTGCTGAGGCAGGCCTCCAGCCTGCCTCAGCGCGCCATCCCTATCGCTCGCCGCCGTACATGTGCTTCACGTCGCGATTGTTTTCCTGGCACATGTATTCGTACATTTCCTCGCCGGGCGCCCACTTGATCAAGAAGCCGCCCGACCACGCGCGGGTGTACGCGCCCGGATCGTCGATAGTGGCTTCATATTTCAGTGTGTCGGAATCGAGCCGCGTGAACTTTTCGATGAGGTGCAGTTTTTCCGTATGCGGGATTCCCTCGCGGCTCAGCCAGAACCGCTCGTTGAACCCTACCGTATCCACGACCAGGGTCTCGCCTTCCCAATGACCGACCGAGTGCCCGAAGTACGACGGATCCAGATCTTTCGGGTGTGGCCGTCCGTCCATGTAAAACTCGCGCCACGTGTGCGGGCCCCCGACCTCGATCATGTAAATGATCTTGTCTTCCGGAACATCGACCAGCTCAAAGCCGTAAGGCGTATGGAACAGGCGCGGCCCGCCGGAAGGCTTGCAGCGCACATGGGGATCGTCGGCGGTGAGGCGCGACTGGCGGTAGTTGTAGAGCGCGCGGGCCCAGTCCTGGAAGGGCACTTCGCTGACCTTGAGATTGGTAGGCAGGTTCAGGCCGGGGTTATCCAGCCCGCGGGCGTTGGTCGCGAGCGTCGTTCCGGCCATTCCGCTCCAGTCCCCCTTTTCGCCGGGAAGAGGCCCGAGATTGACTCGGCCATCGGGCCAGTGGGGCGTCGGCTGGGCCGGCCGCCGCGGACCACGGCCGCGCCGGGGACCCACGCCGCCGATTCCTGCGTTGGGAGGCGCCCCCGCGCTGGTAGGAGGCGCCGGGAACTGGGCCGTGGCAGGAGTTGCCAGCCACAACGCCAACACTCCGGCGGCGCCGCACACTGCCGCGCGAGTCATCAAGCCGTTTCGCACTTCGAACCTCCTCAAGGCTCTCCTCGATCGCCCGGCGTTACGGATTGTTGGGCGTCTGCGGTTGCGTCTCGCTCGAAGCCGCTCCGAGTTTCTTCCCGGTGTTCGCCATCACCACCGACCGCGCATTCGCCTGGTTGCTGCCATCCTTGGCAAGTGTGCCTTCGACGATCACCTCGTCGCCCACCTTCATCGTGTTCCGCGTCCAGCCGGCCCGCTGCAGTCCGTTCGGCGGACCCATCTCGAATCCCCAATTGGTCACCTTGCCGTTTTCATCGGTCACATCGATGTAGAAGTAGACGTGAGGATTGGTCCAATCCACCTTGGTCACGACGCCTTTCAGCGTGACCGGTTTTTTGCTGTCGTACTCGGCGGCAAATGAATGGTGCGCCTGGAGGGGCGCCACTGTGAACAACATTCCCATACTCAAGGCGGCTAAACCTAGAACACGAATTCGCATGTCTTTTCTCCTGCTGTTGTAACAATGACGCCAGTGCTCGCGCGGACCGTTACTCCAGGAATCGTCTTTCTTCCACTCTCTGGGTGCCTGGTTTCGCTCTACCCTGGTATCTCCTAGAGTCTAATAGAACCGGGAAACGTTTCCAAGGATGTTACTTGCCCACCATATGGGTGTCGTCCCGCGGGTTGTCCTGGCAAAAGTACTCGACAAATTCCTGGTTGGGCACCCACTGTAAGGTCCAGCTGCTGCTCCAGGGACGCGTGTACGCGCCTACATCGTCGACGGTCACCTCGTATTTCAGCGTATTCAAGTCCGGGCGCGAAAAGCGCTCCGTCAGCTTGAGGTTTTCCGTATGGGGCAGGCCGCCGTTGCTGAACCAGAATCGCTCGCCATAACCGGCCGAACGAACCACAAGGGTGTCGCCTTCCCATTTGCCGGAAGAGTAGCCGAAATAGGTCGGGCTTTCGTCTTCCGGATTGGGAACCGGCCGCCCGTCCAGGTAAATCAAACGCCAATTGCGATTACCGCCGCCGGACATCACAAAGATGCGCTGCCGCTCGGGCTGCTCGAGAAACTTCACCCCATGGGCCACTTGGAACATGCGTGGCCCGCCGGGCGGCAGGCAACTGACCATTGGGTCGTCTTTCAGGAGCGTGCGTTGCCGGTATTCGTAGAGCCCTTTGGCCCACGGCTGGAAGGGGGCGACTTTCGCCGCATCCGCCAGGTTGGCCAGCAAGCCGTTTTCGTTCATCCGGATGTTGCCCGCCGTGGTCTCGACCAGGGATGCCGCGCTGGGATACGCCCAGTACCCTTTTTCTCCCGGAACCGGTCCCAGCCTCGGGTGGCCATCGGGCCATCGCGGCGCCGGTTGAGACACCCCGGTTTTGCGCGGCGCCGCCAGCGCTTCGCTGACCGGGACCGACAACTTCTTGCCGGTTGCCAGCGTCACGGTCTTGGCTTCGGCCAGTTTGCTGCCGTCACGCGCCAGGTTGGCTTCCACCGTGACTGCATCGCCCACCTGGAGCGACTCGCGCGTCCAGCCGGTTTTTTTCAACTCCGACGGGCTGGCCATTTCGAGCGCCCAGGTGGTTACGGCGCCGCCGGCTCCCGCCACATCCACGTAAAAGTAGACGTGCGGGTTGTTCCATTCGAATTTCGACACGATGCCTCTCAGCGTCACCGGCTTCTTGTCGTCGAACTCGGCCGCCATCTCGTGATGTGCCCAGGCCGCTGCTGCCGCCAGATACAGGCCGATACCGAGGAGCGCTGTCCATCTCATAATTACGGATCCCTCTTCCCGTAGTTTTTCGCCAGATAATCGAGAATCAGTGAGAATTCCTCGTCTGTGACCGGGGCGCCTTCAAAAATCATTCCCTTGATGAGCCCCCGCCACTCCTCCCGGCTTCGTTCCTGGCCTTCCAGTTTCTGCAGGCCGTGACAGTACGTGCAAACGTCCTCGACCAGTTCCCGCCCGCGATCCTTCACTCCGAAATGCGCCGTGAGATAGCTGACTACTTCCGCTGCCTGCCGTTTCGTCAGGCGCGCGCCGAACTCTTCCATGACCTTCACCGCGCGCTGCCACTGGTCGCGATCCCAACTTTTGTCGGCAATGACCTCCAGACTGTGGCAGCCGTTGCAGACCGTCTCGACCGTTTTCTTGCCGGGCCCTTCGGGAAGCGCCGGCCCGGCGCCCACGAGAAGGGGAGCCACCAGGGCGCACAGCCAGACTCCGGCGATGCACTGCACAGTCAAAACGCTAGTCCCGGGTGGCCTTGAAATCGCCTTTCACGGAGTTCTCCGTCCAGGTGCCGACGATCGACCGATTGTAGGAGCCGAGGTTCTCGATCTTGCCGTCGATGACGACATGGACAGGCTTGCCCGTTTTATCTCTTCCATCGCCCTCGAAGTGGACGGTCCAATCGTTCGGGTCAAGCGTGGCGACTTTCATCGGGATTCCGTTTGGCCCTGGGTTGATCGTACCCACGATGTTCTTCGAATCCCATTTCATGTACAGCAGGACGGGGTGCCGCTCGGTGGCGTTCGGCCCCCAACTGCCGTGCCACGAGCCGGTCAGCGGATGGCCCTCTTGAGCTATCGCCGAGACCATTCCGAAGATCAGACACAGCAGACCCGCTGCAAGGACGAGCGTCCTTCGCATCATTCCTCCCACGCCTACAGGCTTCATATCGTGTATCACTTCGGTCGCGAAAATGTCAAGGAGATGGCGAGGTCCCAAACTCCGGAGCCATGCTACAGTCTATTTGTGTTTCGGCGCGTAATCTGGATCGTTCTCGATAGCGTGGGCATCGGCGCAATGCCCGATGCGGCGCAGTATGGAGACGTGGGCAGCGACACGTTGGGCAACATTGCCCGGTTGCGCGGGCTGAAACTGCCGAATCTGGCGCGGCTCGGGCTCGGCAATATCAAGCCGCTCGCCGGCATCCCCCCGGTCCTCGAGCCTGCCGGGTCGTTCGGCCGTTGCACGCTGGCATCTCCCGGGAAGGATACGACCACCGGCCACTGGGAGATGGTCGGCATCCATCTCGAAAAACCGTTTCCGCTGTACCCGCGCGGTTTCCCGCCGGAGATCATGGAAGAGTTCGAACGGCGCATTGGCCGCAGCTCGCTGGGCAATAAACCGGCTTCCGGCACCGAGATTATTCAGGAACTCGGCGAAGAACATCTGCGCACCGGGTCGCCGATCGTCTATACCTCGGCTGACAGCGTTTTTCAGGTGGCCGCGCACGAGGAAATTATTCCGGTTCCCGAACTCTACCGGATCTGCGAAATCGCGCGCGACATCCTGCGCGGTCCGCACGAGGTGGGGCGCGTGATCGCCCGGCCGTTTATCGGCTCTCCCGGCCACTTCACCCGCACTCCCAACCGGCATGACTACGCCGTGCCGCCGCCTCCGGGCATGCTGCTCGACCAACTCGCATCCCGCGGCGTCGCCGTGCATGCCATCGGCAAAATTTCCGACGTGTTTCTGGGGCGCGGCATTCGCCGATCGGACAAGACGAAGAACAATCCCGATGGAATGGCCAAGACCTTGGAAGCCCTGCAGCAGACGCAGGAAGGCCTGATCTTCGTAAACCTGGTGGATTTCGACCAGCAGTACGGCCACCGCAACGATGTCGAAGGCTACGGCTCGGCTCTGGAGCAATTCGATTCCTGGGTGCCGGCTTTCGAGCAAGAGCTGAACGCCGGCGATCTCGCCATCTTCACCGCCGATCACGGCTGCGACCCGACCACGTCTTCAACCGACCACAGCCGCGAATATGTGCCGCTGCTGGTGTCCGGTCCGAACGCCCGGCGCGGCGCCAACCTCGGGCTGCGCGCCACGCTTTCCGACATCGGTCAAACCGTCGCCGCCAATTTCGGAACTCAAATCGCCAGAGGCATCAGCTTTCTTCCGGAGATCGCATGAGAAAACCAGTGATGGTGGGCAATTGGAAGATGTACAAAACGCCGGCGGAAACCACGGCATTCTTTGAGAAATTCCGGCCCCTCGCCGGCAATCCGCCGCATTGCGAGGTGGTGATCTGTCCGCCCTTCACGAACCTTGCGGCGGCGGTCGAGGCGGCCCAGGGCACGGCCATTCGGATCGGGGCCCAGAACATCGGATGGGCGAAGGAAGGCGCTTTTACCGGCGAAGTATCCGGGCCGATGATTCAATCCACCGGCGCCACCCATGTGATCATTGGTCACAGTGAACGCCGCCAGTACTTCGGCGAGACGGATGAAACCGTTCTGAAGCGCACGCAAGCGGCGCTGGAGTTCGGGCTGACGCCCATCGTCTGCGTGGGCGAGCGGCTGGAAGAGCGCGAGGCCGGCCGCACCGAAGCCGTCCTCATCAGCCAGTTTCAGAACGGCATCGCGCCTCTGACGCCGCAGCAATTCGATCGCATCGTGATCGCCTATGAGCCCGTCTGGGCGATCGGCACTGGAAAGACAGCCACTCCCGAGATCGCCGCCGATGCGCATCGCGTGATCCGCGCCCAGGCTCGCGATAAATTCGGCAAGGCCGCCGGTGATGCGATCCGCATTTTGTACGGCGGCAGCGTCAAGCCGGACAATGTCAAATCCCTGATGGCGCAGCCGGAGATCGACGGAACGCTGGTGGGCGGAGCCAGTCTGGATTCTGGGTCGTTCGCTTCGATCGTCAATTTCTGAGTCTCGGCCGGTAGCATACCCTCGACGGCTCTGGCCGGAGCCCCGATCTCCTCCCCGAGCGAATAACTGAGGCCGGCCTAATTCCGGGCCACGGGAGTCGCCATTAGTTTTCGCAGCAGCGCCACCGTGCTCTCGTGAGGCGCGCGCACGCCGCCCACCTCGGCTCCCACGCCCATCGCCACGTCCAGCGGCGTGCGGTTCTTGCCGTCTTTCGCGTTTACATTGGCGCCATGATCGGCCAGAAACTGGATCAGCGAGTCGGCGCCGCGGCCCGCGGCACCGTGCATGGCGGTGTCGCCTTCCTTGTTCGCGGCATTGATGTCGATCCCCAGATCCAGGCACATCTTCACGGCTTCGATCACCTCGGCTTCCGTGCCGCGCGTCTTGCCGTCTCTCCAGCCGACGCCGGCGGCGATCGCGAGCGCGGTCGTGCCGTCTTTGGTGGTCAGTTTCGGGTCGGCGCCTTTCTCGAGCAGCACTTTCATCAGCAGCACGTCGCCTGATTTGGCGGCCCGGAAAAACGGAGTGGCGCCTTCGCCCAGAGTGCGGTCCGCGCCGTCCAATACGCCGCGCGGCGGAAGCACCTTTGTGAGTTGCGCGTTCGGGTTGGCTCCGTGATCCAGCAGCATTCTCACCAGAGCCACGCTATCGAGCTTGTCTTCAGTCTTCGGCGTCGGGCGGGTCGTGATGTCCATCGTGTGCATATCGACGGCGGCATAGAGCGGCGTGCGGCCTTTGGCATCGGCTGCATTCACGTTCGCGCCGCGCTCGATCAACATTCCCGCCAGATCATAGTGCAGATTGATGATGGCGACGATGAGCGGAGTGGTGCCGTCCGGATCGCCGAGGTTCGGATTCGCGCCGGCGTCGAGCAGCACGCGCGCCGACTCGATATCTCCTTGGCGCGCCGCGAACAGGAGCGGCGTAAAACCGCCTCGCGGAAAGTTCATTGGGACGCTGCCGGCCTTTGGCTTGAGCTTGGTGAAATCGAAGACTGCCGATTGCGCGTTGACATCCGCGCCGCGCTCGATCAACAGCCGCGCCACGGCCGGGTGCTTTTCCGCGGCTGCCCACATCAGCGCTGTCTGGCCGCGCCAGCTTTCCTTGGCGTTGACGTCGGCGCCGTGATCCAGCAGAAGCTTCACCACGTCGGGATTGCCGGCGCGCGCAGCCGTCATCAGCACCGTCTCGCCCTCGGGCTGTTTGGCATTGGGATCCGCTCCCGCCTTCAGGAGTTTCTCCACCATCGGGGCGCTCGCGTTGTTCGCCGCTTCGAACAACGGGGTGAGGCCATACCGGTTCGCGGCGCGCGGGTTGGCGCCGGAAGCCAGCAGCAGGTCGGCCGTTTCCAGGTCGTTCCAATGTGCCGCCCAGAGCAGCGCGGTGGCTCCGTCCGCCTGCGTCGCGTTGACGTCGGCCCTTTGCTTCAGGAGCGACCGGACGCCCTCGCGGTCCTGATTCATGGCGGCATCCGCCAGGCTGAACTCACCGTTCGTCGCGGCGAACGCGCCGGCGGCCAGCAGCGCCGTCAAACACCAGGCCAAAACGCGCATGATTACAGCTCCTTCAGCGGCCCGGTGCTGTCGCCGACTTTGTCCTGCTCTATCCCGGCCTTGTTCAAAACGCTGACCAACAGGTTCGCCATCGGGGTGTCTTCCGGATACTTCAGGTGGCGGTCGCCTTTCACGCGCCCGAGCGCGCCGCCGGCTACCAGGATGGGCAAGGGCGAGTGGTTGTGAATATTGCTGTTGCTCATCGAGCTGCCGTACAGGATCAGCGAGTGATCGAGCAGGTTGCCATCGCCATCGGGGGTGGCGCGCAGTTTCTGCAGAAAATACGACAGCAGCGAGATGTGATAGTTCTGGATCTTCACCAGCTTCGCGAGCTTCTCGGGATTGTTCTGGTGATGCGAAGTGGCGTGGTGCGGATCGGGCACGCCGATCTGCGGATACGTCCGCTGGCTGACTTCACGCGCCACCATGAACGAGAAGATCCGGGTCATGTCCGCCTGATACGAGAGCGCCATCAGATCGAAGAGCAGCTTTACGTGCTCATCCCAGGAATCCGGAATGCCGACCGGCGCGTCGGGGACCGCCAGCTGAGTAGCGCCCTGCTTGGAGGCCCGCTGGATCCGGCGCTCGATCTCGCGCACGCTGTCCAGATACTCGCTCATGCGCGTGCGGTCGCGCGGGCCGAGGCGCGCATCCAGCCCTTTCACCTGGTGCGTAATGGCGTCGAGAACGCTGCGGTCTTCGTTCCGCCGCTCCGCCTGTTCCGCCGCGCTGCCGCCTTCGCCGAACAGCCGCTCGAAAACGATCCGCGGGTTGATCTCCATCGGATTGGGCGTGGTCGGGGTGCGCCACGAAATCGTATTCATGTACGTGCAGCTGTAGCCGGCGTCGCACGCGCCGACCAGGCCGGTCATGTCTTCGGTGGCGACTTCCAGGGAAGGGAACTGCGTGTCCTGGCCGATCTTCTGGGCGGCGATCTGGTCAATCGTCACGCCGGCCCGGACGTCTTCCCCCTCGGTGCGCTTCGGATGGACGCCCGTGAGAAACGTCGGGCAACTCCGGGCATGATCGGCGCCGCCATCGCCCAGCGAATCGGCCTGGTGGTGCGCCAGGCCGCTCACCACCACCACGCGGTCGCGCACCGGCTCGAGCGGCTTCAGCACCGTCGACAGCTCCAAACCCTCGCCTTCCTTCGCCGGCGTCCACTCGCTCATCACCGCGCCGTGCGGGACGTAGACAAAGCCGAGGCGCAGAAGCGGCTTGGCCGCGGTCTGCGTCTGCGCGGTCAGCGCCGGAACCATCGAATCGAGCAGCGGCAGGGCCAGACTTACGCCCGCGCCCTTCAAAAACAGGCGGCGGGGCAAATGCTTTTTGGTGATGAACTGCATGGTTCCGTCCTCCTTCTCAGCTCCTAGTGAGTCCCGGTAGCGGCCGCGCTGAGCGGGACGCTATCGGTCTGCGACTTCTTGATCTTCATCTGGAAGGGCGTGCTCTTCACGATGCCGGCCACAATGGACGAGAGCCGGTAATCGTTGGCTGCCGCTTCCCGCACGATTTCCCGCACCGCGGGTTCGTCGTGGTAATCGAGGCCGCGTCCGAGAGCATAGGTCAGAAGCTTCTCGGTCAGGTTCCCGACAAAGACGGCCGGTCGGTTGAGCAGCGCCTGGCGCAATGCCACCGGCCCATCCACCTTCGTTCCGTCGATCAGCACGCCGGACGAATCGATCGGGCTGCCGGAATCGGTCGAGCGCCATTGCCCGACCGCGTCGAAATTCTCCAGCGAAAAGCCCAGCGGGTCCATGATCTTGTGGCACGACGCGCAAGCCGCGCTTTTGCGGTGCTCTTCCATCCGCTCCCGAACCGAGAGCTGCTTGCCGCCCTCGTTATTTTCCTTGAGCGCCGGCACGTTTGGCGGCGGAGGCGGCGGCGGTGTGCCCAGCAGGTTGCCCAGGATGAACTTTCCGCGCAGCACCGGCGATGTGCGGGTCGCGTAGGACGTCACGGTCAGGATGCTCGCCTGGCCGAGCAGCCCGCGCCGCCGCTCATCGGTAACGGAGACGCGCCGGAATTGGCTCCCGTAAACGTTCGGTATCTCGTAATGCCGCGCCAGCCGCTCATTGACGAAGGTGTAGTCCGCGTTGAGTAAATCGAGCGCGTTGCGATCCTCGCGCAGAACGCTCCCCACGAACAACTCGGTTTCCTGGCGCATCGCCTGCCGCAGGTTATCGTCGAAATCCGGGAACGACTGCACGTCGGGCGATATGTTCTTCAGGTTGCGCAGGAACAGCCACTGCCCGGTGAAGTTCGTGACGAGCGCATCGGCGCGCTTGTCCGCCAGCATGCGCCGCACCTGTTGTTCCAACACGGCGGGTTCATGAAGCTTGCCCTTGGCCGCGACATCGAGCAGTTCGTCATCCGGGATGCTGCTCCAGAGAAAGTAGGAAAGCCGCGACGCCAGCGCCAGGTCGCTGATGCGGTACACCGAATCGGGCGCGAGATGGGCGGGGTCGGGTTCGAACCGGAACAGGAATTCCGGGCTGGCCAGGATCATGCGCAGCGCGCTCTCGATTCCCGTTTCAAAATTGCCCTGGTTGCGGCCCGATTGATAAAACCCGAGCAGCGTTTCCAGGTCGGCTTCCGTGGCCGGGCGCCGGTACGCATGCCGCGCCAGTGCGGCAATGATCTTCTTGGCGCAAGGCAATTCGTCGGCTCCGGCATCCGGACGGCAGACGAAGATCTTGCGGCGGCTGGGTGTGTCTCCCGGCCCGGTCGCGTTGAACGGACCGGCCACCACCATGTTCTCCAGATGCGGCAGCCCGACTTCGTCCACCGGGTCCACGGTTGTCCGCAGGAATGGTTCCAGCAGCTGGTCTACTTCCGCGTGATCCTGCTGGATGAAGGTGACTCCGACCAGATGCGGGCCGGCTTTCACGTGAATCCGGGTTTCGATGCGGGCTTCGATCTTGGGCGCCGCGGCGTTGGGATTCACGGTGACTTCGTCGGTGTCTTCTTTGCCGCCAATCGTGGCGAGGTGAACGCGCGCGCCGTCCAGCAGCGTCTCCACCTGGTGCGTTTGTTCGAGACCGCGAATGACGTCGACGGTGTTGCGCGCCAGCTTCACGCGAATGACGTATTCGCCGTCCAGTGGGAAGTTGTGCCGCACCAGGATGCCGCCGCGCGTCCCCAGGGGCATGCCGTCCAGCCGCTGGTCTTGCGACAGATCCGGCCGCGCTTTGTAGGTCTGCGCTACCGGCCGGATCGACGGATCTCCGATAGCCAGCCGGCTGATTTTTCGCGAAGCCGACATGTAGGCTTCCAGCAGCGACGGAGAAACGCTCAGCACGTCGGCGATGTTATCGAACCCGTAGCTTTCGTCGTCGGGGGGCAGCAGGGCCGCCGCGTCGATATCGAGCGACAGCAGATCGCGAATCGAATTCTGATACTCCGAGCGGTTGAGCCGGTGAACCGTGGCATGGCCCGGGTAGGGGTGAGCGGCGGCCGCGCGGTCGATCGACGTTTCCAGGTACCCGACCAGGTTTTCAACAGATGCTGCATCCGGCCGGGGCATGCCTTGGGGCGGCATCGCCCCCGCGCGGAGTTTCCGGATCACCTTCTCCCAGATCTCCGCATTTTGCGGGACGCTCGCCAGATCGGTCTTGTCGAGCATCAGGTCCGCGGTCTTGATGCGCTGGTTATGGCACGTGACGCAATATTTATCCAGAAGGGCACGCTGCGCGGCGGTAGAATCCGGCGCGGCCTGCAGCCCCGCCCCAGCCAGGGCGAACGTGAGCAACCAACGGATGCGCATCGGCGGCCCCCCTCCGGACCGCAAATCTCTGAGCGTTAACAGTATACGATGGAGCCGCCCGATCTTGCATGCAGCTATTGGGCTATTGGATCAAATTTTGATGAAATTGGGTCTATTTCCGTCCCGAATGGCGCCGGGAAGTAAACATTGCATGCAGGGGTGGATCCTCAGTGCAAGCCGACGCTCAGTACGACAATTCCGCGCTCCCGCCGGTCGCTGGCATCGGGCGGAAGAGCCTGATCTAACTCGAACCGCACCAAGGTCTTAGGGTCCCTCAGGAGATGCTTGCCGATGCGGGCACGGTACACGTGTTCCCCCGCGGTACGGAACACGGCCGCCGGAAAGATGGTGTCCGCAAGCGAAGCCTGAAGTTGGAGACACTCTGTACGGGCTTTCAGAGCGTCGGGGTAGACGAACTCCAATTCGAGCGCAACGTCGCCGCGGATGTCCGCCGTGTCAAACTCGACCGAAAACGTCCGTTCGGTCCAGCGCCAATGGCCTTCTTCCAATTCGTGCCAGCCCTGGACCAGGCCGGCCGTCAGTGCCGGGTCCGTACGGCGGCGGTTGCGAACCAGGCAGAATGCCCGCTCGTCCTGGCCGTCGGGAGTAGACGATTTCGTGTCGCCGACGGATACATAACGGCAGACCTCCCATCCGGTGCGGAAGAGCAGCCGCTTGAGGCCCGGCTCGGTGAAAATCCAGTAGTTGGTCCAATCCTGGTTCAACTCATCGGGGCCCAGCAGATACGCGGCTGGAATGTTGTGGATATCGGTGCCGTCCGGGGCGAACCGGGCCACGCGCGTGCTCAAGAGGCAGAAGTTCGCGTGGCGCGCGAGCAGTTCGAGTAGGAAATAGGGATTTTTCAGGTGATAGAGAATGCCGAGGCAGATCACCAGGTCGTAGGATTGATCCGGGAGTTCGAAACGCGAATCGACGTCCACGGTCAAAATCTCCACGCTGGACTGGAGCGCTTGCTTCAACCGGTGAATCCCGCGCATTCCGTTGTGATTCGTCTCCGGGTAATCGATGACGGTCACGCGAAAACCGAGTGATTCGAGGAAAAACGCGAGTTCGCCGTCCGCGCCTCCGATGTCGAGCACGCGCGAGGCCTTTGATTCCTCCAGCAGACCGCGAAAGCGGCCCCGAAGAAGCTGCTCGAGCACGGGAACGTTGCCCAGCGAATCGTAGGGATACCACGGGAATTCGGTCTCGCCCAGTTCGGATTTGAGCCGGGCCAGGCGGCGACGGAAGGCGGAACTCTGCTGCACCAGATCCGGCTTGCCGAGGAGCGCGCGAAACATGAATTCTGTAGTTTCGCGCAAGACCGCGGAAAATGCCAGTTAGGAGCGCCCGAAAACGCGGTTAAAGAATTCGCGGGTGCGCTGGCGGATTTCCCGGAGCGTGAGATCGAGGCGCTGCTGGTGCAGATGTTCCGGAGTCCACCGCTTGACGAGGTCCGTCAGGATTTCGAACTGCGCCTGCGAGTTCGGCAGACTGCCCTCGGCGTGGCCGGTGACGATCCGCTGTCCATGATCGACGGCGCGGTAGAACGTGGCGGCGTCGCGGAGAAAATCGGCGTCTTCCCGCTCGAGATGGCCCATCTTTTCGATCACGTCGACGCGCTCAGGGGTGTTCAGAACACGGTAAAAGATGCCGGCTCCTTTGAGCCGCAGGTACATCAGGGCAAAATCGATGTCATAGTAGCCGCCGGCTCCGGCTTTCAACGGATTGCGCGGCCCCTGTTCCCGTTCGAGCCGGGCACGCATCTCGGAAAGCTCCTTGCGGGACCGCATGCTCTGGCCGTAGCGCCGCCAATCCACGTCCTGCAACTGGTGCAGGAACTCGGTGGCGCGGTCGGCGCTGCCGGCGACCGCGCGCGACTTCATATACGTGATCCCTTCCCAGGCCTCGGCATGTTGTGCGAAATAGTTTTTGTAGCCGCTCTCGGTTTGCACCAGATCGCCTTCGCGGCCGTTGGGGCGAAGCCGCGTATCGATCGTGAACATGACGCCTTCTCCGGTATAGGAGCCCAGAATTTCGATCATGCGTTCGGCGATGCCGGTCCAGTACACATGTTCGGCGGCGTCGGCATCGGGGAGAACGAAGATGAGGTCCGCGTCGGAGCCCAGATCGAACTCGCGCATGCCGAGCCGTCCCAGCGCCACAACCATCATCTGGTGCTCCGGACGATAGGACGCGCTCGACGGCGGCCCGGCCTCCGCCATCGCGATGCGATACGCTTCCGAGATCACCCGGTCGGCCAACGCGGAGGTCTTGCCGAGGGTTTCGAAGATCGGCGGCATCCGGAGAATGCTTTCGCTCTGGATGCGAAGCATCTGGCGGCGATAGAACCGGCGCAAGGCATTCCCATCTTCCAGAGCAACTCCTTCAATTTGAACCGGCTGCCCGATCTCTTCCAGCAACTCCGGGTGGCGCAGCAGTTGGTCGGCGAAATGAGGGCTGTGCTCGAAGATATCGAGCGTCGCTGCCGCCAAAGAGGCGTCGGAGTTGAGGCGGTTCAGGATCTGGGGGGCGGCGAAGGCCTTCTCCAGGAAATGCTCAAAGCGTTCGCGGCCGCGGTGGAGGCCGGCGGCATGCACCGCGGCGGCCAGTTGCGGCGCGCGTTGATCGAGAAATCGCGTCAGATTGCTCGCCGGGGCAAGGGTCTCGACCTCTTCCTGAATCACCGCCGGTTCGGCAGAGATCGTGTAGTACATCGGCTTCTGTGCATGAATGACGCGCTCGTAAATCTCGCGGACGGCGGCCAGATGCTCGTGCAGCCGGCGGTGGAGAGCTTCGCCATTCCAGAGCGTCCCGGTGCTTTCGGGCGGCATCTTGCGCGCCAGCAGGTCGAGCGCCTCAGTGTCGCATGGCAGCGTGTGGGTCTGACGGTCGTCCTCCATTTGCAGGCGATGCTCCAGGTATCGCAGGAACTGGTAGGCCGCCGCGAGGCGGGCATATTCCGGCCCGGAGAGCAGATCTTTGTCGCGCAGGCGAAATAACGCCAGCAAGGTGCCGCCATGCCGGACCCACGGTTCGCGTCCGCCGTGCAGGCGTTGCAGACACTGGACCAGAAACTCGATGTCGCGGATGCCGCCGGAAGTGAGCTTGATGTCCAGCCCGCCGCTCAGCCCGCGTTTGGCCGCGACCTTCTCGCTGATCCTTTGCCGCGCCTCCGAGACGGCCTCCACGGCGCGGAAATCGAGCGACGTCTGATAAATCAGCGGTTCGACAAAATCGAGGAGCGCGCTGCCGGGCTCGCGTTCGCCGGCCGAAACCCGCGCTTTGATGAGCATCTGCTTTTCCCAGTCGCGCGCGCGCTGTTCGTAATAGGTGCGCGCCCCGTCGAGCGAGATGCAGATTTCGCCCAGTGTCCCGTCGGGACGAAGACGCAGGTCTACCCGATAACACTGGCCTTCGCTGGTATAGCTGGAGAGCAGATGCGTGTACTGGTTGGCAACCTTCTTGTAGAATTCCTTGTTGGTGATGGGTTGTGGTCCATCGGTTTCGCCCGGCCCGCCATAGACGAACATCAGGTCGATATCGGAACTGTAGTTCAACTCCTGCCCGCCGAGTTTGCCGAGCGAAATGACGGAGAAGCCGCAGATGCTGCCATCGGCCAGGCGCGGTTCGCCGTGCACGGCGACGAATTGTTCACGAATCCGGCGGTAGGCCACATCGAGAATCGCATCGGCGAGGTTCGATAATTCTTCGGTGACATCGCTCAGCGTGGCGATTCCCCAGGCGTCGCGCACCACGATTCGCGCCAGCTGCCGGCGGCGGAAACGGGCCAGGTCTTCGGCCGCGGGAACACCCGTCTGTTCCTGGCCGAGAAAGTCGAACAGCCGTTCTTCGTATTCCTCGGCGGTCAGGACGCGGTAGAGACTGCCGGAGTTCGCTACCTGGAGAATCCGCTCCGGATATTTCAGCGCGGCTTCCGCCAGGAAATTGCTGAACGAAAACAGATGCATCGCGCACCGCAGCGCGCCGGTAGAACTGGTGATACGGTCGAATGCCGAGGGCGATTCGGCGCGCAGGCGCTCCAGACAGCGCACGGACCGATCCGGATCGGGCACGGATGCCAGCAGCACGTGTATACGGGCGGCGATCCGTTCAGGGAGCCCGGTAGCGAGCCGGAGTGCGATGCTGCGGGCGCGGGCCGGATCGCGGAACTCGACGCCGTCGTGCAGAGTTTGCATGCGTCAGGGCAACGAGGCCCACCTAGATTATATCCGGCGGACGAATCCACCCTGAACGTAGGACTCACCGCGCCGGCTAACTTTGGAGAGCTTGTGCGGGCCGTCCGCCGGGCCGATGCTCGAAGGTGTGACAAGGTGGCGACTAGCCGCGGTGCTCGGCATTTTGACGTGCGGCTATATTGCCTGGACATTATTCCTGCCGAACGCCGGTGCCGGACGGAACGATTTCCTGGGCTTTTACGCCGGCGGGCGGCTCGCGGGCACGGCGGGTCTATATAACGCGGAAGCTGTTCGAGCGGCGCAGTTGCAGGCCATCGGGGAGTGGTCCCCCTCCATGCAATTCATCCGGCTGCCCTATTATGCGCTCTTACTGAAGCCGCTGGCATTGCTGCCGTACCGGACGGCGTACCTGGCTTTTGAGGCATTATCGCTGGGTTCTCTGCTGGTCTTTCTCCTACTCTGGCCGGACGTGACGCGCTCCACGAAATGGGTCGTGTGCTGCTGGTCGCTGCCGTTGTTCGTGTGTCTGTTCGACGGGGAAGACACGACGTTCCTTTTGTTGTGGATCGCGCTGGCGGTTCAAGCACAACGGAGAGGCAAGCCGGCGCTTGCCGGTGCTCTGCTGGCGCTATGCGCCTCGAAGTACCACCTGGTGATCCTGGTTCCGCTAGTGATCCTGGCGCAGCGCCGGTGGCGGATGGCGGCGGGCGGGGCGGCTGCCGGATCCGTGTTGGTTGCCGTTTCGTTCGCGGTTGCGGGGGCCCAGTGGCCGTGGCGTTATCTCACGGTGCTCGCCAGCCCGCACACGGAAGCGGGAATGAATTCAATGCCGAACCTCCATGCGCTGCTCGGGACGGCGCCGTTGGCCGTCGCCGCCGGGTGGGAGATCGCCTCGGCTGCCGTCCTGGCAGCCGTCGTGTTCGTTGCCGCCCGGCGTGACCCTGGCTTCGAGCGGCCGCTCGCGATCGCGCTGGCCGCCGGCATCCTGGTCAGCATTCATAGCTACCTGATGGACTGTGTGTTGCTCTTGCCGGCCATCTTGATGATGGCCGAAGCCGCGGCACCGCCGCCGGCGCGTGTCGCGGCCTGGATTCTCGCCACGCCGTTCCCCTGGTTTATGCTGAAGCTCCCGGCGCCTCTGCCCGACGTGACGCGGCTGCTCATCATTTTCCTGGTGGCAGGCTCGGCGTGGGCGGCCCGGACACACCAGGAGCCAGGGTTCGCGGCAGTCGAGGCCGCCCCGTGATCGGCCGCATGCGAATCGGCAGCGCGAGCGTGCGGAGTTACAATTCGGCTGACGGTGTCTTCGACCCCCGGCGCGGGCGGCCGTGGCGCTGAACAGACCCGCGCGGCTATTGAGGCGTTCCTCAAGCAGGCAAAACGAGCGGCCCTCCTCGAACCTGGAGAAGAACTGTTGCCCTTGACGGGCGATAATTTTGCGCTGGCGTTGCGCGGATCGCGGCTGACGCTCGAGGCGTGGGATCGCAGCCGGACTCTGACGCGGCGGGTTCTCGAGTTAGCGGAGTCTTCGCCGGCGCGTCTCGAACTCGTGGTCGAGCGGTTTGCCCATCGCGAGGGGCGGCTTTTGCTGCTGGATCTGGCGCGCCCGGGCGGCGCCAGTGCCGGGCGCCGGGGCGCGCGGCTGGTCTTTCGCGAACGCTTCCGGCTCTTTCTGCGACGGCAATTCCCGGACTGGAAGCTGGCCGAGTTGAGCGCCGACGCCAACCTGGAGTTCAGTCTCTCTCCGGCATTCCCGCGGGCTTATCTTCGTCATGGCCAGCACGGCTGGGCCGCGTTGGCCTGCCCTCCGGAAGCCGATTCGGCCGCGGCCGTGACGTTCGGCTTGATCTGGCTGGACTATCTGCGTGGGCGCGAGCGGCGGACGGCGTTGGAGGGCCTCGCCCTCTACACGCCTGCCGGGCGCGAGCGTGCGCCTGCGCTGCGGCTGTTGTGTCTCGATCCGGCCGCCGCGCGTTTCGAGTTGTTCGCGTATTCTCCGGAAGATTTTGTGCTCCGGGTGGATCCGCGGGATCACGGCAACCTCGATACGCGATTGGAACCATGCCGTCGTCCGGGTCCCAACCAGGCCGAGCCATGGCTCGCAATCGCGAAGCTGCCCGGAGTGGAAGCGGTCCGGAAGGCGGATGGCTGCCTAAGTCTGCGGGTTCACGGCCTGGAGTTTGCCGAATCGAGGGGCGCCGAATTGCGATTCGGGCTGGCCGAACGCCGGCTGGCGTCGCCTCAACATGTGCCTGAAATTGAGGCGCTGGTGGGCGAACTCAGACGCGCGCGTTGTCCGGAGGCGGCGTACCACGAGCACGCGCTTTATCGGCGGTTTCCGGAAGCGTGGCTGGAATCGGAGGTTCGGCGGCAGATCGAAGTCATCGATGCATCCCTGCTGTCCGATCCCGTCTATGACCAGGTGCCGGCGTTCGCCGCCGGGGAGCGGGGCGTTCTCGATCTGCTGGCAATCGACCGAAGCGGCCGGCTCGCCGTGCTGGAGCTGAAGGCTTCCGCCGATCCGAACCTGCCGCTCCAGGCGCTGGATTATTGGATTCGTGTGAAATGGCACCTGGATCGCGGCGAGTTTCCGGCCCGCGGTTATTTCCCCGGAATCGAGATCCGGCCGGAACCCCCGCGGCTGCTGCTGGTCGCGCCCGCCCTGGAATTTCATCCCACCACCGAAGCGGTTCTGAGTTATTTCTCACCGGCCATTGAGGTGGAACGAATCGGCCTGGGGGTAGAATGGCGAAAGGGCCTGCAGATTTTGTTCCGCCTTCCGGGAGCGCAGCGGCCCCAGTGACTGTCATGCTCAAATCCGTTAAGCAGGTCCGCGCGGCGTTTTCGGTGCTCAATCCAAACGACATCCGGGAGCGCGCCCACCGGCGCGTCGACGTAGGCCTGGTTGCGCGGACCGACGGGGCGTACGCCGAGTTGGAGAATTTTCTCATTCCGGCCGGCGTGCCGCGCCAGACTCGTCTCGAACTGATGGAAACCGTGCACCGGGCCGGGGATATCCAGGCCGATCGGCCGGTGGACTTGGTTTTGTACGAGCCGGGCTTGCCCGTTCCGCACGGAGCGTTCACTTACGATCGGGACGATCCGGAACGCACAGCCGCCGATATTGCGCACGCGCACGAAGATCTGGCGCCCGCGCTGGCAAGGCAATATCCCGCATTCCGGCCGGTGGTAGTCAATCGCATTGTGAAGGCCGTCTCGTGGGAGAACACGCTGTTCGCCGTGGCCACGGCTTTGCCCAACGTCGTCCCGAACCTGCTGGAACTGCCTTGGGCGATCGGTGAATTCGCTTCGGATACGATGTTTCTCACGGCCAACCAGATCCGGATGGCCTTTTTGATTGCAGCCGCCTGCGGGAAAGACGTCGGGTTCGCCCAGCAGAAAGTGGAGATCGCTTCGATCACCGCCGGCGCCTTTGGCTGGCGCGCCATCGCGCGCGAACTCGCGGGCAAGATCCCGTTGGGCGGCGGTCTGATTCCGAAAGGCGCGATCGCCTATGCCGGGACGTTTGTGGTGGGCAAGGGGCTCGAACATTTCCACCACGCGCGCGCTCCGCTGACCAAAAGTCAACGCGCGGAGTTGTACGAAAAGGCCTACGAGGAAGGGAAATCCGTCGCCGAATCGGTGGCCAATCGCGATCGCCGCACGGCCTGAGCGACCTCCGCAGTGTGCGATATCGCACGTTGATTTTGGATAGATCAGACTGATTTCCAGAGCAACGCATCGTACAATCGAGGGAAGGGGAGTAGACGCATGCGCCTGATTTACATCGGATTACTGCTGAGCGTAGCGGGCATCGGCCTCGCCGATACGGTCACGCTGCGCAATGGACGGGTGGTGCAAGGGACGTACTTGGGCGGAACGGCCCGCCAGGTCCGCGTGGACACCGGGGATCAGATTCAAACCTTCGATGTGGATAGTATTACGCGGATCGAGTTCAGCGCCCCAGCACCCGCGGCCGCGGCGCCGCCCGCCCCCCCGACCCCTCCGCCCGCCGAACGCCTGGCCCGGACCGAGGCGCCGCAGAGCGCTCCCGCTGCTAGCCCCGGCTCCGTGGAATTGCCGGCCGGAACCAACATCGTGGTTCGGATGATCGACGGCGTGGATTCGCAAGTCAACCGCGTCGGCCAGACTTTTGCGGCCAGCCTGGACGAACCCGTGATGCTCAATGGACAAACGGTGATTCCGCGTGGCGCCGACGCCGTGGTCAAGCTGGCGGATTCCAAGGAATCGGGCAAACTGACCGGGCGCGCGGAATTGACGCTCGATCTGGTTTCCGTCAAAGTGAACGGCCGGATGGTGGATATCAACACCCAAACGGTTTCGCGCGAGAGTTCATCGCGAGGGCAGCGCACCGCCAAGGTGGCGGGCGGCACGGCCGCGCTGGGCGCGATCATCGGGGCGATTGCGGGCGGCGGCAAAGGCGCTGCGGTGGGAGCCGCGGCGGGTGGCGCGGCCGGAGCCGGCGCCGAGGTGGTGACCAAGGGTCAGACGGTGAAGATCCCGTCGGAGACGCGGCTCACCTTCGTTGTGGATACACCCGTTCGGCTCTGATCGCGACTCGCGTTTCCTTATTTGACAATTCGCTCCACCGCGTCCGCGGCGGCCGCTGTTCCGTTCTCCGCCCGAATCCGTTCGCCGCAGCTTTCCGCATGACGGGCATAAGGCGAGCTTTGGAGCAGCCGCCGCAGCAGGTGTTCGGCGCGGGCGGCCGTGTACCGGCTTCGACGAAGCACCTCGGCGGCCCCCAACCTTCGAACCCGCTCCGCGTTATCGAACTGGTCGTGCGCGAAAGGGACAATCAACATCGGGCGGCCCGCCCGCAATGCTTGGGCCGTGGTCCCGATGCCGCCCTGGTGCACCACGGCGGCCGCCCGTGAGAACAGGCGGAAGTGCGGCGCATACGCAAGGCTGAGGATTCCTTCCGGCAGCCGTTCCGGCAGAACCTGCGGCTGCGGGCCGGTGAGAAACACGGCCCGAACTCCGAGCCGTTGCACGGCATGAAGGCTTTGTAGATAGAAATCGCCGGCCGTGCCGACCGCGGACGATCCCAGCGTGAAGACGACCGGCGGCGGGCCGCTATCCAGGAAGGCGTCGAGCTGCGGCGAATTGTCGTCTTCATCGAAAAAACAAAAGCCGGTGATCACCGTTTGGGGAGGCCAGTCCGGCTGCGGCCCGGCCAGCAGGGAAGAAAACAGAGCGATCACCAGCGCCGGCGAATGTTGGCCTTCAAACAACGGATTCTCTGCGGGAGGCAGTTGCAGTTCGGCCCGCAGCTCGAGCACGGGCTTTAGCCAAGCCAGCGCCTGCTGTTTCCCGAGCCGCATCCAAGCGCCGTTGATTCGAGGGCCGAGAAAGCTCAGCCGGCGAAGCCAGGGAGCGGGGGCCAGGACGGGAGGGTCGTAGGCGGACAGGAACGAAATCGGCGAGAGGACGGATGACACCCAAGCTTTGCCCAGTTTCCGCGCGGCCAGAACCGAGGCGAACGTGATCGGGTGAGTCACGATCAGATCTGCCTCCCGGGCGGCGTCCAGGACATCTTCGTAGCTCTCACGAACGAGCGCGGCGAGATAGCGGATGATGCGTTCACTCCCGTATTTCGCGTCCATCACATAGGCCAACAGTTCCCGGTCGCCGAAGGAAACGTCCGGCCGAACCGGCAGGAACGTCAATCCCGCGGACTCTACCTTCGCCCGGTACAGGGCGCTGGTGGCGATTGTGACCTGGTGCCCGCGGCCGCGCAATGCGCGTCCGAGCGCCACATAAGGATGGAGATCGCCATAAGATCCGAACGTGTGGACGAGAATCCGCATGAGCTACCGCTCCGATGTTAGCAATTGCACGGAACTGCTCCGACCTGTGGCGGGGAAACTGCATCCAGTTGTGCATGACCTCCAGTTTGCAGAAGCAGGAACTTGTGAAAGGATTGGGGGTCGCCGCGGGCGAGTGCATTTTCGCCTTGGGCGGCCCGTTCTTGTTTCAACGCTTCGGCCTGAATGTGCCGGAGGCCGCGACCGCCGGCTGCCTGCTGGGCGCCGCGATCGGGTTTGTCACGGCGGATGGACTGCTGCGCTTCCGGAATCGGCGAGCGGGCGCGACTTCCGTGCCGGAAATTACGGAGCCGGGCGTCGTGGCAGGCGCGGACGACATTGCGTTCGCGGGCATGTCCGGCAACATCGACTCCGATCCCACGCGAGAGCAGATTGAAACGGCACTGGCCCGCATTGCCGCGCGCGATTCCGGCAGCATCCGGGTCGAGGTGCGAAACGGCAAGGCGGTTCTGAAGGGACGAGTGCGCTCGTGGATCGATGAAGCCGAGGCCGAACGGATCGCGTTCGATACCCCGGGTATTCAGGAAGTGGACAACCGGCTGCAAGTCGTGCCGTAGCCGGCGCTGGCCGGAGCGTCATTCATTCGCGTGCCGCGCCGGCGCCTTGCGCCGTTTCCACGGGCTGCGGAGTGAAGGTCAACTTCTCCGCCGCGCGGTCGTAATCGATTCGGACCAATTCTCCATCGCGGATCGCGCCTTCGAGCAGCAGCCGGCCCATTTGGGTTTCGATTCCCTTCTGGATGGCGCGTTTCAGCGGCCGCGCTCCGTACGCGGAGTCGTATCCGACGCGCACCAGGTGCCGCCGCGCCTCGGGCGTCAATTCGATCTGGATGTGACGTTCCTGCAGCCGGGCGCGCAAGCGGCTCAGTTGAATCTCCACGATCTGCATCAGGTGCTCTTCCGACAGCGCGTGGAAGACGATGATCTCATCCACGCGGTTGAGGAATTCCGGCCGGAAGAAGTGGCGCACCTCCTCCATGACGGCCGCCTTCATCCGGTCATACTCCGCGCCGTCAAAGGCGCCGCGGTATCCCAGAATCCGCTGGCTGCCGATGTTGGAGGTCATGATGAGGATCGAATTTTTGAAATCCACCGTGCGGCCCTGTCCGTCCGTCAGGCGGCCGTCGTCGAGAATCTGCAGCATGGTGTTGAACACATCCGGATGCGCTTTTTCGATCTCGTCGAACAGCACCACGCAATAGGGCCGCCGCCGCACCGCTTCGGTCAACTGCCCGCCTTCTTCGAATCCCACGTATCCCGGAGGCGCCCCGATCAGCCGCGCGACCGTGTGGCGTTCCTGGTACTCGGACATGTCGATGCGGATCATGGCGCGTTCATCGTCGAACAGGAATTCGGCCAGGGCGCGCGCCAGTTCGGTCTTTCCCACGCCGGTGGGGCCGAGAAAGATGAAGCTGCCGACCGGCCGGTTGGGATCTTTCAATCCCGAGCGCGCCCGCACCACCGCTTCAGCAACGGCCGTCACGGCCTCGTCCTGCCCGATCACGCGCTCGTGCAGCACCTCCTCCAGACGCAGCAGCTTCTGGACTTCGCCTTCCATCAGTTTCGTCACTGGAATGTTGGTCCACCGGCTCACGACTTCCGCGACGTCCTGCTCGTCGACTTCTTCTTTCAGAAGAGCCGCGCCGCCCTGTTTTTTCGAAAGCCGGTCCGTTTCGGCTTTCAGCTGGTTCTCCAGTTGGACCAGCTTGCCGTATTTGAGCTCGGCGACTTTGTTGAGATCGTACTGCCGCTCGGCCTGCTCGATCTGTACCTTCACCTGATCGATCTGCTCGCGCAGCGAGCGTTGCCGCTGAACGGCGTCCTTTTCGCTCTGCCAGCGCGCCTTGAGGGCGTCGGACTCGCTCCGCAGGTCCGCCAATTCCTTTTCCAGTTTCGCCAGCCGCTGCCGGGAGGCTTCATCCTTCTCCTTCTTCAGCGCTTCGCGCTCGATTTCGAGCTGCATGACGCGCCGCAGGATCTCGTCCAGTTCGGCCGGCATGGAGTCGATTTCCGTGCGCAGCTTGGCTGCCGCTTCATCCACCAGATCAATGGCTTTGTCGGGCAGGAAGCGGTCGGAGATGTAGCGGTTCGAGAACACCGCCGCCGCCACCAGCGCCGAATCCTTGATGCGTACCCCGTGATGCACCTCGTAACGATCCTTCAAACCGCGGAGAATCGAAATGGTGTCTTCCACGGTGGGCTGGTCGACGAACACAGGCTGGAACCGCCGTTCCAGCGCGGCGTCCTTCTCCACGTGCTTTCGATATTCGTCCAGCGTGGTTGCGCCGATGCAGTGCAGCTCGCCACGCGCCAGCATCGGCTTGAGCAGATTGCCCGCATCCATGGCGCCTTCCACTTTGCCCGCGCCCACGACCGTGTGCAGTTCGTCGATGAACAGGATGACGCTGCCTTCGGATTGCTGGACTTCGGTCAGCACGGCCTTGAGGCGCTCTTCAAACTCGCCGCGGTATTTGGCGCCGGCGATCAGCGCGCCCATATCCAGCGAGACAATGCGCTTGTCCTTCAGCCCTTCCGGAACGTCGCCCCGCACAATGCGCAAAGCCAGGCCTTCCACGATCGCGGTTTTGCCGACCCCCGGCTCGCCGATGAGGACCGGGTTGTTTTTGGTACGGCGCGAAAGCACCTGGATGACGCGCCGGATTTCGTCGTCCCTTCCGATCACGGGATCGAGTTTGCCGTGGCGGGCAAGCCCGGTCAGGTCGCGCCCGTAGCGCTCCAGCGCCTGGTAGGTCGATTCCGGATTCTGCGAAGTGACGCGCTGATTGCCGCGGACCTCGCGCAGAGCCTGGATCAGCCGCTCGCGCGTCAACCCCATGCGCGCAAGAAGCTGGCCCGCCGCGCCCTTATCTTCCGTCAGGGCCAGCAGCGCGTGCTCGATCGAAACATACTCGTCTTTGAGGCGCTTGGCTTCGTCTTCAGCCTGCGTGAGCAGCCGGTTTAGCCGCGTCGTGACGTAGATCTGATCCGGAGGCGCTCCGGTGGACCCGCTGACCTTGGGCATGCGGCTCAATTCGTCCTCGATCCGCTGCCGCAGCAGGTCTGTCGAGATGCCCGTCTTTCCAAGGATCGCTCCGGCCAGCCCGTTTTCCTGCTCCAGCAATGCCGCCAGCAGATGCTCGACGTCCAGCTGCTGATGGCTGTATCGCGTGGCTTTGGATTGGGCGGCGCGCAGCGCCTCTTGCATCTTTTCGGTGAAACGATTGAGATCCACGTCGCACCTCCACGAGCAATCTAATTTTTATATATCAGATCAAACGACACGGCGCCGGCCGCGGCGGCGGCCGGCGAAAGGACCGTCTTACGATTTTTCGACCCGCAGTTCGTTGGTGACGGAGAAGACATTCGGTACGCTATTGGCGCGGGCGTTCACGATCGTTTTATCCATTTCGTTGGCCACCACGCCCTTCAAGGTCACGCGGCCGTTCTTCACGATGATGTGAATCGGAGGGACGGCGCGCACGCCGTAACGCGTTCCGATCGTCGGATCGCCGTAAATTGCGCGGTATTCCGCCAGCCGGATTTGATCGTCCATCGGGGAAACCGGCAGAACCTGAATGTCGTTGTTCACCTTCGTGACGCCTTCGATACCCTTTACGGATTTTGCGGCGTCATCCTTAAGGACCGGGTTGACAACCTCTCCCGTCAGCGTGACAGTGCTCCCCTCCACTTGGAACGACAGGTCGTCGAATACGCCGTAATACGGCTGAGTCAGCAGTTCATGCCGCACCTCCCGCGCGATGCGGCTCTCGCCGGCGCCGCCCGGCATGAACGCTTCCTGGGTAGCCGCCCGGCTGGCCTCTCCCTTGTCGGCAAAAGCCGCTGGAATCAGCAGCAAACTCGTAAGCACAAGGGCGACCCAGACGTCGCCTCCTCGCGGACCGGGTCTGCCGGTTTTCACAAATCGGATTCCTGGCATACAGTCTAGTCCTCTCTTTCGTATCGCTCAGCGTTCCACAAAAATGGATGCAACTGAAGTGCCAGTGGTTTCGGGCCGGCCGGCCCGCCCGGATTTCTAGGGTTTCCAAGTGGCCGGCCCGCGGCCGCCCCAACGCGAACCCCTGACGCCACCTCGACGCGGGAGCGGGAGAGCGCGGCCGCCAGCGGTATTGGAAAGCCGGCGTTCCGGCCGCGGCGGTCTTCGCGGCGGCGGTTGGATGCGCGCAGATGGACTGGAGCGTATGGATCACATCCTCATAGGAAATATCGGGTCGCCGTCCATCGCCTTTCTCCGCCCGGAGCACGATATCGTTGATCGACACCATGCCCAGCAGGCGGCCGTTGCCATCGACGACCGGCAGGCGCCGGATTTTTGCCCGGCTCATGGTTTTCAGCACGGTTCGGATATCGTCGTCGGGCGTACACACTTGCGGGGCGTCTTTGATGACCTCGCCTGCGGTAATTTGCCGGGACGGCGCGTCCCGGGTGCTCAGCGCGATGCAGATGTCGCGGTCGGTAATCATCCCGACTACCGTCCCGGCGTCGTTCACGAGAGGAAGCGCGCCGCAGTCGTGTTCCCACATCAGCGCGCCGGCGGCAGCCAGGCTCGTCTCGGACCGGCAGGATACCGCCTCGTGGTCATCATGTCTTTGACCTTCATTTCGAACCTCCTCGCCGTCTAGCATCCTACAGCCGCGAGTAAGAAGAGTCAAGGATCTGAAACGGTCTATTGCGATAAATGGTACAGCTTTCTTTTAGCCCTTCGCGGTCCTAATATAGGAGACGTCAAGCGTCCGGGTTGCCGCGCGGCGCGGTTGTGTTCGAGCGGAGTCCGCATGCGCGGCCGCGCAGGAGCGGGTGTCATGAAGAGGTTTTTCATTGCCTTCCTCGCTTTCACCGGTGTTTGCGCCGGCCAACAGTCCCCGGGTCCCAAGGCGATCCTGGAGCCGCGGCCTCCAAAGCCAGGCTCGGCCGAATTCAGCTCCCGGCCCAATATCCGGGTCGACAGCACGCTCGTGCTCATTCCCGTCACCGTCACCGACCCACTGAATCGGTTCGTCACCGGCCTCGAACGGCAGGACTTTACTCTCCTTGAGGACAATCAGCCGCAGGAAATCGTCAGCTTCTCCAGCGAAGACACGCCAGTCTCGATCGGGCTCGTATTCGATTGCAGCGGCAGCATGGGTGAGAAGCTGCGCAAGGCGCGCGAAGCCGTGGCCCACTTCCTGAAACGCGCGAATCCTGAAGACGAATTCTTTCTCGTGCAGTTCAACAGTGAGGCCAGCCTGGTTCAGCCGTTTACCCTCGACACGCGGGAAATTCAAAACCGCCTGATGTTCAGCCAATCCAAAGGAAGGACCGCCCTGTTGGATGCGGTGTACCGCGCGATTCATGAGACGAGGAATGCGCGCAGTCCGCGCAAGGCGATTTTGATCATCTCCGATGGCGGCGACAACAACAGCCGGTATTCCGAAGGCGAAATCAAGAGCCTGGTAAAAGAGGCGGACGTCCAGATTTACGCCATCGGCATCTACGAGCCGTTCGGCAGCCGTATGAGGACCTCGGAGGAGGCCGGCGGCCCGGCTCTGCTTACGCACATCGCTCAACAGACCGGCGGCCGGCAATACTCGATTGAGAACGTCAGCGAGCTGGCCGACGTTGCCGCCAAAATCGGGGTTGAACTCCGAAACCAGTACGTGCTCGGATACGCGCCGCGTAACCAATTGCGGGATGGCAAGTATCGGCGTGTCCAGGTGAAATTGAAACCGGTCAGGGGCCTGCCGCCACTCCGGGCATTTTGGAGAATGGGCTACTTCGCTCCCACCGAGTGATCGTGGGCCGCGGCCTCGTCCGCCTGGCCTGCCGGCGCGCGGGAGTCGCGTGAAGATCGCGGGTTCGGAGGGAAAGGGCCCGGAGGTCGCAGGAGCGATTGCCGGCACATCGTGGAATCCTGAGGATCTGTGGCAATCCCATTGGGGACGTCAGCCACGCGTCAGACTTCCGGCCGGGTTTGCGCTGCGGCCTCCCACGCTGAGTGTAACACCGTGCGGGATCGCAAGCGCATCTGATTCCAGTCGTAAGCCACGTCCAGCCGCAGTCAAGCAGACCAAGTTCGCGCCGCTTGCGGATAGACCGCGCGCGCGGGCGCTCGGCCGATTATCGCCCGGCTCGCGCGGCCACGGTTCTTGCCGCTTCGGCCACCAGCACATCCACTGTCGCTTTGCCCTTCCGCTCCACCAGCTCCACCATCCCGCCCGCCAGCTTCTTGCCGACCGTGATCCGATACGGAATGCCGATGAGATCCGCATCCTTGAACTTCACGCCTGGCCGTTCATCGCGGTCGTCCAGCAGCGCGTCCAGCCCGAGCGCGATACATTCGTCGTAGATCCGGCGCGCCGCCGTCATTTGCGCCTCATCGGAATTGTTCGCCGGCGTTACCACCACGTCGAACGGCGCAATCGCGGAGGGCAGAATCATCCCGTCTTTGTCGTGATACAGTTCGATGGCCGCGCTCAGAATGCGCTCGATTCCAATGCCATACGAGCCCATAATCGGCGTCACTTCCTTGCCTTCTGCGTTCAGCACGCGCAGCCCCATGGACTCCGAATACTTATATCCGAGCTTGAAAATGTGGCCGATCTCGATGCTCTTCTGCACGGCGAGCGTGCTGCCGCAGCGCGTGCAGAGATCTCCTGCGGCAACCTGCCGCAGATCGTGGACCTCGGCTTCGAAATCTTCCCCGAGCGTCACGTTCCTCAAGTGGTAATCGTTGCGGTTGGCGCCCGCGATCATGTTGCGGCGGCCTTCGAGCGCGCGATCCGCATAGATCGGCATGTTCTTGATTCCCACCGGCCCCAGGGATCCGGCATCGGCTCCAAACCACGTGCGGATCTCCTCCGGGTGCGCCTGCCGGAATTCCATGTCGCCCGCCATCGCTCCGAACTTGGTTTCGCTCAACTGATGATCGCCGCGCAGCATCACCAGCACCGGTTTTCCATCCGCCACCAGCACGAGGCTCTTCATCTGCGAGCTCTCGGGCAACGCAGTGAACTCGGCCACTTCCGCGATGGTCTTGCGGCCCGGCGTGTGAAACGGTTCCGGCGTGAGGTCGCCCTCCGGGTCCGGCCGATCGGGCGCGACCGGCCGCGACACCGCCTTTTCCAGATTGGCCGAATACCCGCAGCCCGCGCACGTGACCACAAAATCTTCTCCGGCGTCGGAGGCCACCATGAATTCGTGCGACTGGCTGCCGCCCATCGCGCCTGAGTGCGCCTCCACCGCTGTGTACCGCAGCCCGCACCGGTCGAAGATCCGGCAATACGCTTTGTAGTGCTTCTCGTACGCTGCGTCCAGCCCTGCCTGGTCCATATCGAACGAGTAGGAGTCCTTCATCAGGAACTGGCGCACTCGCAGCAAACCGGATTTTGGACGCGCCTCGTCCCGAAACTTGGTCTGGATCTGATACCAGATCTGCGGAAGCTGCTTGTAGCTGCGCAACTCGCCGCGCGCGACCACCGTCATGATTTCCTCGTGCGTCATCCCCAGGCACAGGTCGCGCTGGAAGCGGTCCTTGAGGCGGAACATATTGTCGCCCATGATGTCCCAGCGGCCGGACTCCTGCCAGACCTCCGCCGGGTTGAGCGCGGGAAGAAACATCTCTTGAGCGCCGATCGCATTCATTTCCTGGCGAACGATTTGTTGTATTTTCAGCAACGATCGCTGTGCCAAAAACAGGTAGCTGTAGATTCCGGCCGACAGCTGCCGGATGTACCCGGCGCGCAGCAGAAGTTGGTGGCTGATCACCTCGGCTTCGGCCGGGTTCTCCCGCAGCGTAGGGATAAAGAGGTGGCTCCAGAGCATAGACTAGGGTTGTACGGGGAAATGCCAATTCTAGCATGTTAAGATTGAGGAACTTCCCCTTATGAAAATCGCGATTGCGGCCGATCATGGCGGATTTCTCCTCAAAGAGAAACTGGTCGCCCGGCTGATCGGGATGGGGCACGACGTCATGGACTTCGGCACCACCAGCACCAAATCCTGCGATTACCCGGACTTCGCCCTGGCTGCCGGAGAGGCCGTGGCGGACGGCCGCGCGGACCGCGGCCTGCTCCTCTGCACCACCGGAATCGGAATGGCCATGGCGGCGAATAAAGTTTCCGGCGTGCGCGCCGCGCCCGCGCAGTCGCTCGATCAAGTGCGGCTCACCCGCGAGCACAATGACGCCAACGTGCTTACCCTGGGCGCCAAATACTTGGATGAACGCCAGGCTTTGGAGCTGATCCGCATGTTTCTGGAAACCGAGTTCTCTCACGGCGAGCGCCATATTCGCCGCGTCGCCAAAATCGCCCAACTGGAGCACGCATGACCGAAGCCGAAAGAATGGCGCGGCCGCTGGCGCAAGTCGATCCCGAAGTCGATGAGGCCATCCGGCACGAAATTGAACGACAACACTCGCACCTGGAGCTGATTGCCAGCGAGAATTTCACCTCGGAGGCGGTCCTCCAGGCGACCGGCAGCGTGTTTACGAACAAATACGCGGAAGGCTACCCCGGCAAGCGCTATTACGGCGGCTGCGAGTTTACCGACATCATCGAAAACCTGGCTCGGGAGCGCGCCAAAAAATTGTTCGGCGCCGAACACGCCAACGTGCAGCCCCACTCCGGCTCGCAGGCCAATGAAGCCGCCTATTTCGCAATTTGCTCGCACGGCGATACCGTCATGGGGCTGAACCTGGCGCACGGCGGGCACCTCACGCATGGCCATCCCCTGAATTTTTCCGGCAAGTCGTTCAATGTCGTGGCGTATAACGTGCGCAAAGACGACGAGCGCATCGATTTCGACGAGTTGGAGCGCCTCGCTCATCAGCACAAACCCAAAATGATCGTGGCGGGCGGCAGCGCCTACCCGCGCACCCTCGATTTCCCGCGGTTCCGCCAGATTGCCGATTCGGTCGGCGCGGTGCTGATGGTGGATATGGCCCATATCTCGGGTCTGGTGGCCGCCGGCCTGCATCCCAATCCGTGCGCCTACGCCGATATCGTTACCTCCACCACCCACAAGACCCTCCGGGGGCCGCGTTCCGGCCTGATTCTGTGCAAACAGCAGTACGCCGCCGCGATCGATAAAATGGTGTTCCCCGGAGTCCAAGGCGGTCCGCTGGTCCACGTGATGGCGGCCAAGGCGGTGTGCTTCCGCGAGGCGATGACGCCGGAGTTTCTGGAATACCAGAAGCACGTCCTGGCCAACGCGCGTGTCCTGGCCGATACGCTCGCCGACGCCGGCTATCGTATTGTTTCCGGCGGAACCGATACGCACTTGATGCTGGTCGACGTCTTCTCCAAAGGAGTGCGCGGCCGCGATGCGGAGAAAGCGTTGGACCGGGCGGCGATCACGGTCAACAAAAACGCCATTCCGTTCGATACCAATCCGCCGCTCAACCCCAGCGGCATCCGCCTCGGTTCTCCCGCCGTGACCACCCGCGGGTTGCGGGAGGCCGAAATGCGCGAGGTCGGCAGGTTGATCGCCGAAGTGCTGCAGCAGGTTTCCAATGACAGCGTCATCGCCGCCGTGCGCCAGAAAGTTGCCGCCCTCACCAATCGTTTTCCGTTGTACCAATGGAAGCTTGACCCGGTTCGCGCTTGAGTATTCGCCCGGACACCCCGGGTCCGGCCCATTCTTCGGTTGCACGCCATGAGCAGTCATATCGTCATGGACGTCCGGCGCTGCCAGGACTTTGGCATCGGCACGTACATTCGCAGCCTGCTTCATGCCCTGGCGACCATCGACCGCCAGAACCGGTATACGCTCGTCGGCGGCGCCGAGGCCGCCCGCGCTCTGGAAGATCTTCCCGAGAACTTTGCCACCGCTCTGTATTCCCGCTCGGATCTCGACCCGATGGACAACATCGCGTTTCCCGCGTTCCTGCGCGGCTTGCGGCCCGATCTCGTGCACATTCCCCTCAACCGCGTCCCTCTGGCGATGATTCGCCCTTACGTCGTGACCGTGCATGATATGTCCAGTCTGCTGTTTGAGGAAGAGGAGTCGGATCTGCGCATGCGGTTTCGCCGCTTCCGCTACCGCCGCGGTCTGATGCGCGCTCATGAAGTGATCGCTGTTTCCGAGACCACCCGGCGCGATATCCAAAACCTCATTGGAATTCCGCCCGACCACATTCACCGCGTGTACAACGCTCCCGACCCGGTCTTTTTTTCTCACGGCAACGGTTTCGACGAGCAGGAGAAACGCCGCATCCTGGAGCGCTACCAGATTCACTACCCCTACCTGCTTTATGCCGGCAATATCCGGCCGCACAAAAACGTGCCGCGTATGGTGGAGGCCTTTGCTGTGGTGCGCGACCAGCTCTCCGGCCACCCCACCTACAAGGATCTGCGGCTGATCATTATCGGAGACACCATTTCCCAGTACCCGTCGGTGCGCCAGGCTGTGATCAAAAGCCGCGTGGAAAACGTGGTCCGCTTCCTCGGGTTCGTTCCCTTCGAGACTCTGCGCTATTTCTACGAGGCGGCCACCGCGTTTGTATTCGTCTCCCGATACGAGGGCTTCGGTTTGCCGCCGCTCGAAGCCATGGCCTGCGGCACTCCCGTGGTGGCCTCCAACGTCAGCTCGCTTCCTGAGGTTCTGGGCGACGCCGCCGTGCAGGTGAACCCGGCCAACGTCTTCGAGATCGCCCGCGGCATCACCGAGGTTCTGCTGGACGACAGTCTGCGGTCGGCGCTGGTCCGGTGCGGCCGTGAACAGGCGTCCCGCTTCAGTTGGGAACGGACCGCGCGCGAAGTCCTCGACATTTACCACCAGGCTTGTTCGAGTGTGGGTTGAAGGGCGGCGCGGTTCTGTGATCCCTTTCGACCCGCTGTTCCGCAACCCGCACCTGCAGACGATTGCCGGCCACCTCTGGCGGCGGCGCGGCGAAGAACGGCGATTTCCTCTGCATCACAGGCTTTACCGGACCGAGCCCGGGGTGCAGGTGCTGGTGCAGTCCCAACACCCCGGAACCGAGCCTCGCGGAGAAATTATCATGGTGCACGGTCTCGAAGGCTCCGGAGAAGCCGGATATATGCGCAGCCTCGGCGGGGCGGCGCTGCGAGCCGGATACGCCGCGCATCGTTTTCATATGCGCACCTGCGGCGGCACCGAACATCTCTGCCAGACTCTGTACCATGCCGGCTTGACGAGCGACCTGCTTGCAGTCGTGCAGGAGCTTCTGCGCGAGCGCCGGACGCCTCCGTTCCTGGTCGGCTTTTCCCTCGGCGGCAACGTCGTCCTGAAACTCGCCGGCGAGCTCGGGGAATCGGCGCCTTCTCTGATTCGCGGCGTTTGCGCGGTTTCCGCTCCGGTGGATCTGGCCGCGTGTGCGCGCCGCATCTCCGATCGCGAAAACCGGATTTATGAGCGCCGCTTCGTGCGGCGCATGCGCGCGCGCCTCGACGCCACCGGAAGGTACAAGAGTGCCGAGTTGGCTCGATTACGGTCGGTCATGGAGATCGACGATCGCATCACCGCGCCTTCGTTCGGTTTCGGCACGGCGGAGCACTATTACCAGACTCAGTCCGCGATGCAGTACCTCCACAAGATTCGCGTCCCCGCGCTGTTGATCCACGCGCAAGACGACACGCTGGTTCCGTTCTCGACGGTCGCGGCGCATGCTGCGCCTTTGAATCCGCGGATCACTCTCGTCGCCTCCGAGCGCGGCGGACATCTCGGCTTCATCGGCCGCCGGCCTCATCGATTTTGGGCGGACGACGTCATCCTCGAATGGGTTCGCCGCCAGGCGGGCGCCGCGGCGTGACATACTGAGATTTGTCCCAATGAATCAGCCCCCGCCGTTTCTATCGCGCAGCGCACAGTGGCTGGCATTTGCCTCGGCACTCACGATCATGATCTCGATCGCGGCGTCGCAAATTCTGCTCGCCTTGGCAGTGGTGGCGCTGCTGCTCTCCGGCGATCGACTCCGGCTTCCGCCCATCAAACTGCCGCTGGTCCTCTTCATAATTGGGACGGTGCTCTCGCTGGCCTTTTCCGGCGAAGCGGCTGCCGGCCTCCCGGGAATCCGGAAATTCTACGTCTTCCTGATTCTGCTTGTTGTCTTTTCTACTTTCCGGCACCTGGAATTATCGCGAACGCTCATGCTCAGCTGGGCGGGTCTCGGGGGACTCGTATCGCTCCGCGGCGTAGTTCAATTCATCGGAAAAATCCGCGAAGCGCAGGCGCTGCATCGCAGCTTTTACGATTATTACGTGCCCGGCGATCGCATCACCGGATTCATGAGCCACTGGATGACCTTCTCCGGCCAGGAGATGCTGGCGCTCACCATGCTCGCGGCTTTTTTGCTGTTCGCCCCGAATGCGTTTCGCAGAGGCTGGGTGTGGCTGCTCTGTGCCGCTTTAATGTGTATCGCCTTGTTGCTGGGAATGACTCGCAACAGCTGGCTCGGTTGCGGAGTGGCCGCTCTCTATCTTTTCTGGTTCTGGCGCCGCTGGGTGGTGGCGCTGCTTCCGATCGCAGCCGTGGTGGCGATTCTGCTCGCTCCCGTGGAGGTCCGTGAACGCCTTGCTTCGGTCATCCGCCCCAGACAAGGCGTCGATTCCAACGCGCACCGCACGGTCACGTGGCGGACGGGACTCCGCATGATCGAACAGCATCCACTGCTTGGCCTCGGTCCGGAGGGCGTCAAACTGCATTTCGATGAGTACGTGCCCGCCGACATCCCGCGGCCTCTTCCGGTCGGGTGGTATGGACACCTGCACAACATTTATCTGCAGTTCGCCGCGGAACGCGGCATCCCCACGATGCTCGCCTTGCTCTGGATGCTGCTGAAGATCGGATGGGATTTTGCGCGAGGCCTCACGATGCTTCCGCCCGGCCGCAGCAATCGGCGTTTCCTTTTGCATGGCGGAATTGCCGTCTTGCTCGCCACCATGTCTGCCGGATTTTTCGAGCACAACCTCGGAGACACGGAAGTCCTCACGGTGTTTCTGGTGGTCGTGGCTTGCGGTTATCTGGCGTTGGACCCGGAGGTTTCCGGCGAAAAGGTGCCGGCCAAAGAGGGCGCGGCGGTTGTCTGAGTCGCTGAAGGGCAGGGAAATCGTCTTGGCCGGCGGCGCCGGAGGCCTCGGCTCCGCGGTTGCCGGCCTGCTGATCGCCGAAGGCGCGCGCGTCGCACTGGGCTTCCGGGGGAACCGCGAACGAGCTGCCCGCTGGGACCATGCGGCCTTGCTAGTGGAAGCCGATATCGCCGACCCGGCTGGCCGCGCCCGCTTGCTGGATGCCGCTCCCGGACTATACGGCCTGGTCGTGTTGGTCGGCGATCCGGCGCGCGTCACCGAAGCGTCGCAAGCGGAATCCGCGATGGCCCGCTCGCATCAGATCAACTATCTTGCGCCGGTTCTGCTCGCGAGGGAAGCGGCCGAACGCATGAAACAGGCTGGCACCGAGGGCGCGATCGTGCTGTTCTCCACGATGCAGGCGAACGCCCTGTTCCCCGGATCGACCATCTACGCCGCCCAGAAAGCGGCCTTGCAGCACGCCGCCCAGATCCTTGCCAAGGAATGCCGCGGCCGGCCGAATATCCGTGTGAACGTGGTCAGTCCCGGGGTCATGGCCGCGGGCATGGCGGAAGCCAGCATCGCTTCGGGGAAATATGATCGGTTTCTTCAGGACGGCGTGATTCACCGCTTCGGCCGCGCCGGCGATGTCGCGCGCGCCGTGCGCTTCTTACTGGAGCCAGACAATTACATCACTGGACAGGTGTTGTGTGTCGATGGCGGCATGACCCTCTAGCCGCCCGATTCGACCACCGTGCTGGTTCTCGCTTCTGCGGGGAGCGGCAGTCCTCTCCCGTAGAGGCAGACGTGATCGTATGCCCACATCTTGACGATCGAAGTCATCTGCCGCCGGCTTGCCAGAAACTCCCGCTCCCACGGCCATCCCGGATTGAACAGGCCCATCAGGTAGCCGCAGTCGGCAGCCGCCCACGCCAGTTCCTGAAATGGATAGCTCGCGCAGCGCGCCACTTCGTCCACATTGCGGTCGATACCGCCGAATTGAAATCCCTCGCACAGGAACGAGTCAAAGCCCGAGCCGCTCTTCTGTTTCCACGGGACCGGCAGGTTCACATACCAGTTCAGCCCCCTGGTCTCCGGCAGATTCACATCGAGCGGCCACAGCAACTCGAACCATACGCCCGGATGCCGCGCCCGCACATAGTCCCGAACGCCTTGCACGTAGGACGCCAGGCGCGCTCGCAGAAAATTGGCATCGACGGAACTGTTGAGCGCCGGGTTGTCGGCGGGTGTCAGAAATCGGGCCAGCGGCCGCCCTTGCGCCGTTTGGAAGCCGCTCTGTGTTTCCGCGTCGTAATATGCCATGCCCGAGGCATTTGGGAAATACCACCAGAGAACTTCTCCGAATTGCAGCCGTGGCGTCAACCCCGCGGTCTCCATCAGCGCGGCCGCCGCGTCGTAAGCGCGCTGCATGTAATCCTGGACCGCGCCGGAAAATGCGCACTGCGAGCTATACAGATTCTGAAATCCGGTGGCGGTCGAAACCGGCGTGCCATCCCAGTACCGCTGATACCAGACGGCGCCAGGCGGATCGTCGGGCGCCTGCACCAGTTCTTGCGAGAATGCCACGACCACATCCAACCCCGACGCTTTCACCGCCGCGAAGAAATCCGCATGCCAATCGCGGAATGCCCGGTTGAACACGGGGCTTGCGTTCGGATCGATCCGCCACGCCGGCGGGACGCCGCCTTGCAGCGAACCGCTGGCGATACTCGCTCCGCCCCATGCCTCGCACTCGAAATGGAAGTGCGCCGAACGGCAGTAGATCCGCAGCGCGCCGTTGCCGTCCGTATCTGCCCAGACTCCCGCGGCGGCTTCGTTGATGAAGTACGCGAAATGCGCCGCCACCGTCTCAGGCGTGTCCGCCGGAAACACAGACTTGCCAATGGTCCAATCCTCGATGGTCAGAAACGCGTCCGCTGACGCGTTGCAGGAAACTTGAACGCTCGGAACGCTCCCGCCGGCCGCCACCGCCTGCTTCCACCAGAACACGCCCGCGTAGTGATTCATCCGTCCGATCAGCCCGGTTTTCTGGATTGCCCACACCAGCCGCTGCGGCGAGCACTTGTACGTGTGGTCCGTGTCAAAATCGGTGGCCAGCGCGACATCCGTCCGCATCTCCGCCGCGTCGGGCGCCGCGCTCCCCACTACGCATTCCACGAAATCAAAGTAATAGTAAGTGCCCTGGCTGTAATGATTCCGATCGCCGCGAATTCGGATTTGCAGCGAATGCTCTCCTGGGGGAACGCCGGCAAACGCTTTGCGCCGCAGCCGTGAGCGCGCCTGCTCCGCCGGGCAGTAACAATCGAGCGGAGCCGTCGCGGCCACTCCATCGAGCAGAAGGTCTACCATGCCGCAATCGAAGTCCAGCCGCGTCCCCACGTAAAGGTCGTGAGCCTGTCCGCAGTGCGTCTGCACGATGGCGACGGCGCCCGCTCCGCACGCTCGCAACGCCCGCCCCTTGCTGAAGACGCCCTTCGCTTCCGGAGCAGCCTCCCAAGCGCCCGAGTACTCGACCCATCCGCTGTCTTCTTCGATCCGTACCGAGTTCGGTCCGGCCACCTGGAGCGCTCGGGTGCCTGCGGGATCGCTGATGGTCCAGTTCGAAACCACCGCTTGCCATTCTGTCGCCACATACGCGCCGCCATTCGCCAGTGCGGGCGCGAACGTCAGCCAGAGCTTCTGGATATCGTTCCAGCCGAGGGCGGAGAAGTCGATGTGCAGGTGCCACGTGACGTTGTCCGAGCTTCCTCCGCTCAACTGCACTGCCGGGGGTGTAAAAAACAGGTTCGAGTTCTTGTGCAACTCGTAAAACGTCACCATGTTCCCGTCGGAACCGGGCTCGGCGGTGATCTGGACCTGATTGCCGAACGCCGCGGCCGAAAGCGCGACTGGCCCGTTCGCACTCCAGTTGGTCGCATTGATCTGGGTGGCCAGGGCTTGGCAGATTTGCGCGGGCGTGACATTCGCATCGGGCGGAACGATGTAATCGAAGGCCAGGTTTTGATACCACAACGTCACCCGGTCATACCCCTGGATCGTGCCCGCGTTCAGAGTGAACGATCCGGTTGCCCCCGTGCGGCCGGTTGGCGGTGTCGCCAGTTCGATCAGCTTCTTTTGTGCCCGTTGGCCGTTCGTCAGCGCGCAATCGAGATACGGCCAGTCGGTCCAGGCAGCCTTCCTGGATTCGAACGCTTGGATGCCTTCGAACGTGAAATCGAAATCTAGCGCCAGCCCGGTGAAATTTCCGTCCGGTAGATAGGACCAGCGCGGATGTCCGTAGAAATCGTCGCGATCCCAGAGCACCAGCACCGCGAAATCCGCCGCGTCGCGAAAAACCCCCGAAACGGTGAATCCGGTGTCCGACGCCCCCCATAAGGCTGCGCCGGAGCCATACTCACTGACGCCTTCCAGGTGCATGGTCCGGTGCGGCTGCAGCTTGTAGATCGTCTCCATCACAGCCGCACGAAGACGGTCAGACGCCGGCCGGGATACACCGAGCCCACCGCCGTCACGTCCACCGAAACCGGCTGGTTTGCCGGAATGACGAGGCCTTCCACGCTCGGGTCGCTGGTCATGTCGATGGCATTCGAAACCAGCTGCCCCGCCGCAATGGTCAGCGTGGCGATCGCTGCCCCGTTCACTCTGACGACGCAGCTCAGCGGCGACCCGGCCGGCGGCTGCTCGACGGTCGCAAAAATATCCCGCACGCTGCTCGCGCACGGCAAAGTCGCCGCCGGCACCGCATTGCTCTCGACCGCCACTACGCCGTCCACCGTTAGGCTGATCAGTCGTCCCGAGAGCGTTCGCAGTCCATTCTCGACCGTGCCCGTCATGCAGATCACGCGCGCCGGGCTGTTGCCTCTCGAATTCGTGACGAACAACTCCGCGCTCGCGACCCGCGCATCCGGCAGCGCTATCGGGAAGCTCCAGTTTCCGCAGTACGGGCTGCCAAAGAAGTCCAGCGGAAAGGGAGCAATCACGGTTTTGCGGAGCAGGTGATAGACGGGCGCTTGCGCGGCATGGGCCGCGGCGATACTCCCCTGCGCCCCGCGCGCCACCTCGTATTCCAGTCCACCGTTGAGCACGCTCGCTACCTGCAACACCTCGGCATCGATCTGGAGCAGGCTCCCCGGCTGCGCTGCCCCCGGCGTGTTGAGTGCCACCGTAACACCACCGGCGGCCAGCGGAGTCGCCAGCCTGGTCGGCGGCAGACCCTGCAGCTCATCGGTGTAGTCAACCGTCAACGTCGCCGCCATAATCGACCGCGTGTTCGTCAAATCCGAGAAGGAAACTCCGCTCAGCTCTACCGTTCCCCCACGCGGTCCGGGAGTCAGTCCGAAGTAGGGTTGCGGCGGCGGCGCGCCGTCGCCGAGCCCGGCCCCGCCGATCTGCCACCGCGTGACGGTCGATAGCTCCGGCGCGGATTCGGCATCGTTGACATTCGCGGACCGGCCGGTGACCTGAACGATTTCTCCGCCGCGGTTGGGAACCGCGAATTGTACCGGGCTGCTATTTGTGAGCGCGCCGAAGTGCCACCCCGCCTCGCTCACGACAAAATAACTGCTGGCGTCCGGCTCCAGTCCCCACGGGGGCGACACGCTCAGAGTCGTCGCATCATGGGAGCTGATCGCACGCTCCTGCCCGGCTCCTCGGCCGCGCGTGATGCGGGCGATCATGCCGCGGTACCGGTTCGCCGCCATGGCGAGCGTTTCGTTTCCGATCGTGGACCCGCCATGCAAACTGGCCGCGATCTCCGGCTGCAGCTCCAAACGCCAGTAAAAATTCGCGTGATCGAAGTTGGCGTCCGGCGGAGCGGCCAGCTGATTCGCCAGACCTGTATCGGTGAATTCCCCCGCTAACGGCTGGTCTGAAGCGATCCGAAACAACACCGTGGGGATTGCGCCCCGGTACACACGGAACGTGCTCGTTCCCGGCGCGAAGCTGAGCCCGCGGAGCGCCACGCTGCTGCCGTCGTTGTCGATCACCGCGCGAACGATGAACGACAAGCCGCTCTCGTTGCCCGCGCTGTCCACTCCCGAAACCCCGTAATACAGTGTCTCGCCCGCGTTCAGCGATCCACCGCCCGCCACTCTGCAGGAGAAGCTGATCAAGGGGACGCCCGGGCCGCTGCCGCCGCTGGCCGGAGGAGCGATGAAGCTCACCGAGAGATTGGACTGGGAGGTTCCATCGGTGTCGGCCGCGGCGCTTTCCTCAATGCCGAACTGGATGTCTCCGTTCGCATCCAACGTGCTGCCCACCAGAGGCCGGGGGAGCCCGATGGTCGCATCGGTCCGGCGTCCCGGCCCACCGGCCGCGCTCGACTGCCCGTTGGTGTCCCGATACCAGGCGTCGTCGTGAATCTGCGCGGTAATGGTCGAGGTCCGGTAGTTCGTTACCGGCGCGATCTTCAGAACACGGAACGGCTGCCGCTCGAAGCCTTCTTTGAGATAAGTTACGGTGATGATGTCACCGGGCCGAATGCCGACGGCTTTGACGCTGGTATCGAAGCGGATGTACGTGTTGCCGCGGACCGATTTGTCGAGATTGCATTTCAGAATTCGCGCCGCCTGATCGAAATTCGGCAGCCCCAGCACCGGCAACGCCACGGAAACCTCCTGTCCCGATCGTGCCACGTCGTCGGGATCCACCATCGAGTAGCTGTCCTGCTGGTATCCGTTCAGCGCATCTTGGAACTCGACGCTGAAGCGGTTCGGCGTATCGGCGCTTCCGCGCGACGAGACCGTTACGCTCGGCTCTCCGTTGGCGCGCCGGAGAATCCCGGATAAACCGCCCGTTCCGTCGCCAAATTCATAGCTCGGCCAGCCGCCGTTCAGCGGTTGTGCGCTGTTGGTGCAAGCCGGTTTTACGGGACGTTCCGCCGCCGCTGTATTCTCCACCTGCAGCTGCAGCAACCCGCCGGGCCCGTACGTCAGGTACAGGCGCGCCGCGTTCCGGATGCCTCGGACTATGTCGCCGCCGCTACGCCGGTGCTGCAGGACGAGATTGCATTCGAACCGTGACAGTGCGATCGCATTCCCGTTCAGATCCACCGCTTCGATCTGTTCGTCGCAGTACGCCGCCGTTGCGGCGAAGCTCGGCATGTCGATCTCGGAAACGGACCAGCCGCTACGCCGCAAAATGTCCAGCAGAATCCAGGCCGGATTGCTGGAAAATCGGCTCTCGGCGTAAGCGCCATCCGAGTCATACTCCGCCAGCACCAATCCCTGCGCCAGGACTTTTACCGTGGGAACCGACGTGCCGCTGCTCAGCCGGGTCGGGACAACCACCGCGAGGTACGCCATGCTTCCGTACGGATCGCCCGCGGGTTGGCCGCGTCCATCGGTGAAGTTCGGATCAAATGCGCCATCGCGTCCGCCCAGGGTCGGCACGTTGTACCACCCTGTGCCGGTCATGTTCTTTCCTTTGACGCCGAGCGGAATTTCGACATCATTCACCAGGAGCTTCAGCACGTCGTGCATCGGTCCGATCCCCAGCAGCACTTGCATCCGCGTCAGGTTTCCATCGTTCCGCGCGAATACTACCGGGGGGTTGTACCAAACGGTACCGTAGACCATCGGCACCGAGTCGTTGTAGCGCGCCTGGTTGACCGATACGGCGGACGTGCTCCAGTCTTTGCCATGCGCGCGCACCGGGATTGCGGGCGGAACGTACTCGATTCCGCCGAAGCGGCTCCCCATGCCGCGCGCCTCGCAATCCGCTCGCGTGTATCCGCAGGAAGCGAATGGCTCTCCGCCGTTCAAAATCCCGCTGCCCCCCGGCACATCCGGAGAGTATCCGCAGCGGTAATAGCGCGAATACGGCCCGGCCGCGCCGCCATCGGCGGCTTCGGCCCGCTGATCGAGGTTGGCGGGAAACTGCCAGGGGCAGCGGCGTTGAATACGGACCGGGGGGAGCAGGAGCCGCTGCAGGTTCATCCGGTTCACCGCTGTGAGCCGGAACGTCGCTTCCCGCATCTCATCCGGCGGATTGCAGATTCCTTGAAATAGGACCACCGTCTCGGAAGAGGGTTGCTGGTTTCGTGAATCGTAAAAGAGGAATCCCACGGTCAGACGCGCGCCTTTCCAGCCGCGCGACCGCTCGATTTCCGAAAAATGAGAATCCGCATTCGCCAGCACGATCGAGATGCGCGGACTGCCGTCCACGCCCTGGTCCGAAGCCGTCTGCATTTCGAATGCGCTGTGCTCGAGAACCCGGGCATCGTACGCTGTCCCGTTCAGCGTAATCGCGTGCGTGCACCAGTGCTCAGCAGTGCCGTCGCAAAGCGTGCAGTCGAAGATCAGAACCGGCGTGTCGGTGACCGCTTGTTCTTTCAGCTCATAAACGGATTGCATGGAGAATGTTCACCGTCGCCGCGTGGCGATTGACATCGGTCGCGGCCAGCGCCAGAAAATCATCGCGAAACCACGCCCTCGGGTAAATGTCTCCCAGCCTGCTGGGTTTGTAGGCGGAGGCGCCAATCTGCGGTTCCACTTGCATCCCGAAGACATCCAAAGATCCGCCGGGCGGGACTTCGATTCCGAATTCGATCGTTTCGGCGGACGGTTCGCCAGACCCGGAGAGCGTCAGGCGCCCCCAATCCCTCCGCACTGCGCGGGCGGCGCGCACGCCGCCTCGCAAGAGCGTCACCGCCGCCCCTGGTGTGTCGGATTTGGCGTAAAGGCTCAGGCAATACGTGTATGCGCCGGGTGCCTCGAGAATCTGTGTGAGACTCTGGCCTGCAGCGGTGGGATTGAAAACGCGCCAGCCGTTGTTGCCGCCGGCCGGGTCGTCCAGTCCACGGCTGAGCTCGAGCAGGGGCCCCTTGTTCCACCCGGAGTGGTCCAGATGATTGCTCCAGGAGAACAAATTGCCGGTGGGATCCAGAAAAGTGAATACCCCGAGGCTTCCCTCGGTCGATTCAAAGAACACTTCCAGGGTAGATGCCTCTTGATCGGAAAGGTCTTGGTAGTGGAGCTGCCACTGCGTTACTTCGCCGTATGGATCCGCGAGCCGGATCGAGCGGCCGTCGGCTAGAACATTGGAAACGGTTCTCAGAATCCGCCGCAGTTCCACCGGGAACTGCGTCACTACTCCGGTCGTGAGTTGAGGATAAACCAGCATGCTCTATCCCCGGTTTTGTTTCACGGTGAAACTCGTCCGGCCCTGCATTTCAGCCAGAGAAGTGAGGCCGAGAGCATCGCTTGCGAAACTGCAGTTTGGGTAGGTCTGCCCGCTCCAGGGGTCCGTGAACGAGAAATCCCCGAAGGCTCCCTGGTTTTCCGCAAAGAATTGTCCGATGGCCGCCAACTCGCTTTCATCGAGCTGCTCCACATGAATGTCCCATTCGCGAAGCGGTCCGCTTGAGTCCCGGTACCGCTGCGCCGTGCCGTCGACGAACTGCACCACCTGGTTCCGAAAACGCAGCGTGCGGATTGCCGGGTATTGCGCCAGCGCGTTGGTTCTGAGTCTCGGGAAAGTTCCAGGCATGTTATACGTCGGTGACCACGTCGTTCAGTGGGCTGAGGTTCAACATCGCTTGCCGGACCGCTTGGGCGATTTCCGTGCTGTGGTCCAGGAACGACTGCGAATCCATGGCCTGCACATTGACGGTGATTTGCGGCGCCGCCTGGGCCGGGGCGGCCCCTGGATAGGCGCGTGGCAGACCCATCTGGTCATAGTCGGCGGAACGGATGCCGGTCGCCGTTTCGGCGCCGCGGAAATAGATTCGCTCCGGCATGGTGTATTTGACGAGCGGAGGGGGCTGCTCGTCCCCGCCTCCAAACAAGCCGAAAAGACCGCTGATCAAGGGAGCCAGTCCCAATCCGCTGGTGAAGACACTCGACACGGCCGGCAGCACACCGCCGCCCGGGCTTTTAGACTGCGTTGGTGCTAGTGCCTGCTGCACGACGGATCCGGCCGTGCTGCCCAGCGAACGGCTCCCGAACACGCTCGCTATCGCGGACGCCGCGGTGAGTTCCCGCGCAACCGCGTTGAATCGGTCATAAAGCCCTTCTTGAATTCTGCTCGCCATCTGTGATTTCCGCACCGAGCGCTTCCTCCAGAAGGAGGAAAGCGTCGGCTTCGCGTCCACTCAGCCTGCTCACGTCCATTCCACCCAACCGCCGCTGCGCAGCAAATGCCTCCAGAAACATCTGGCTTTCTGCTGTGATGTACGACTTCGGGCACGTGGTCAGGGCGACGCGTTTTCTAGCCCATACTGGCGGCGAAGCCGGGTCCTCCTCAAATCCGAGCCACCCGCAGCGCCGCTTTCGTTCCAGTCCGGATTTTCGGCAAATTTCGCACTTCCAACCGTCCTGGTTTGAAAACTGAAAATGGAAGGCGACCGTCAATTTTTTCGTTCGGCGTCGCTCAAGCCGGCTTGCGCCTGCACCGCCGCGAGCGCTTCGCGAAAGAGGTCCTCCGGGCCGCTCTCCACTAGGAGCTCGGGTGTCGCCTCGGCCCCGTCGACGACCAGGCCCGAAATGGCCCGGAGTCCCCAACTCACGTACAACCGTCCGATTTCCGCTTCTACCAGCGCGGCGTCCATCCGGTCGGCCGGCTCCTGGCCGGCCTCGAGAAACTCCATCTGCCGCGCCAGTTCGCGGATTCGCCGCATCAACTCCGTCCGGCGGCCGTACGACATCTTCACTACCGTGAACGTCACTCCCGGCGCCGCCCGCGATTCAATCGCCACCACGCTGTCGTACGTCATCGCTAACCAAATGCGACGGCAATCTCATCATCCGCCGTTCCTTGGGCCCGGGAAGCGGCGAACCGCCACTGCAGCCGGTTCTCGCTATCATCGAACTCCGGGACCTCCGGAATCACGCTCTTGAGGTGAACTGCCATCACCTGGCTTTCGGCCTCGCCCAACTGGAACATCACGGTGATCGGCGATTGCTGCCGTGCTGCCTGGTACAGACCTTTCGTTGCATCGTCGTCCAATCCGTACAGGTCGAATGCCGCGCTCACCAGCCGCTGGCCCGGTGCAATCGCCTGTGGCACACAGCAGCCAAACTCCCGCGACCGCAGATCCAACCCGTTCTTCAGGACCACCGTGGCGCTGGTAATGGTGAAGAACCGGGTTGGGGAGCTGCCGAGCCAGGCCTGCCCCATGTTGCCGGGCACAATCGAATAATCGAACGCATCGAACGCCGGCTCGCCGGGAAAGCTCTGCAACTGGCCTGCTCCCGACGAAAAGCTGCTGGAGTCCACAATGTCCTGCGCCAGCCCGCTGAAACTGACTTCGTGGTAGTCGCCATTGACCGTGATTTCCATCTGATCCACAGCGGCCCCGCAGAGCAGCCGCTGCACCGCCGTCGCAGGGCTCCAGTAATCGAAAAGACTCACGCTCGGCAACTCGGTCGCAACGCCGTATGTCACTGCCGCCCCGAGCTGTGCGCCGGAAGCACCGAGCGTTGCGAATGGCGCGTTCAGCTGAACCGTGCTGACACCCACGATTGCGGAAACGAACCGGATCTCCCCCGCTGCGGCGACTGCCTGGCCCACTTCCAACCCGTGGGGAGCTGCGAACGTGATCCTGCCGTCGCTCGTGCTGGACGCGACGGTTCCACCCGGAAACCGTCGCGGTCCGCTGCCCAGCGCCGCCTGGAACAACGGGCCATAGGCGGGGCCCTCTTCCGCCTTCTGCCAGCTCGTCAGGTACGTTCGCAGCTCGAACTCCGTGCGCCGCCGGCCTCCGCTCGGCAGCCCGACAAACGTCCGGCTTCCTGTCTTGTCCCTTCGATCCGCCACATCGCGCTGGTGCCGCACCGCCAGCTTTACCGCGGGGATGCGGTTGCCAGAAGTGATCGCCGCCACACTGCCGTACGTGCTCTCCAGCGCCGTGTAGAACCGGTTGGCGTTCGACGAGATATATGAGCCCATATCAATTCCTGCTGACCCCGATCTGGAATGTGATCTTGGCCGATTGGATGAAATTTCTGCCGCCTTGCTTCACCGCCCCGAGCGCCACTTCGTAGCCTCCTGGGTAGAACATGCCATCTCCCCAATCGCCGCGCGCCCCGTCCAAGGTATGCGTGACTGAGTCCGCATAGAGCTCGAGTGCCTCCTGAAGGCCCGCGAGCGCGTCCTGCGAATGCCGGACTTCGATCGTCATCTGAACTTTCCCCGAGAAGCTTCGGAATTTCTCTCCCAGGCTGTTCACAATTTTTTCGCAGTAGATGTGAACCGCCGGATATCGCACTGCGCTGCCGCGTTCCACCAGATCGGCGGCGACATTCTGTGCGCGAACCTGTGCTGCCGAAACAGGAGCCGCGGACGCGCCGCCGGGAAGCGTCAGGGCCGCGACCGCGGCGTTGATTCCCGTGGAGGGCGCATTCAGCCGTTCGACTACTTTGCCGGTCACCGCACTGCCCAGTCTCGCCGTCATCATCCCCTCTGAATCACGCGGGGGATCGGCTTCAGGTACGTAGGCTCCTGTCCCGTTCCCGCAAGCCGTCCCGCCGTCGCCAGGTCTGCCGGCTGCAGCCATCGCTCTCCCGGCCCGATCGGCGCCTGGTTCTGCAGCACCATCGTTGCTGAGTCATTCCCGATGTACACATTCCAGCCGATAGCATTCCTCGGCGGATCGCCCGGTTGCACTTGCAGCGTGCTCGAGGAGGTCGCGATCACCGCCGGTTCGGCGCTGGCCCCCTCTTCGTTTCGCGCGTTCACCCAGGCCACGCTGACGTAGTACGTTCCGTCCGGCAAACCGCCCGCGGCGGCGGTCACCTGTGGCGGGGCCGCCTTCGCGACCGGCTGGTCCGCAATGCCAATGCCCGTCTGAATCAGCTTCTCGCAAGCCCATTGCGCGAGGTCATGAAACTGGTCGCGTTTCCCCGAATACCGGTCGTTCAACTGGCTGTGGTAAGCGTCCCGGTACACCATCTCGAGTGCCCGGTATGTGTGCCACATCTTTAATGTCGGAGTGACCACTACTTTTGCAAGATAGAGCGGCGAAACGAGCCAGGACTCCTGATCCGCGAAACGGAGCCGGTTCAGCAGCACCATCAGTTCCACGCCGAGGTCGTCTTGCGCCAGAGCCAGCTTGCGGCTCACATCGATGCCCTCCGTGCTGGCCACTTCCAACAACTGGGAATCCTGCGCGGTCAGGTCATCAATACTGGAGACGAGCCCATCGGTAAAGAGCGGCATCGGAGTACACCTACTCTTGGGCCGGGTGAACCGCCTCCCGGAGACGGTTCAGTTCGCTCGTGGGGAGGACGGTCAACTGTACGCGGCTGGCCAGCGCTGCCTGCTCAGCCAGGCGCAGAGCTTCGGCCTGAGCTTCGCGCAGTGCCTGCGCCTCTTCCGGAGTCGCCAGTCTCGCGATACCGTCGACCACCATTTTTGCCGCGATCTTGCGGAGCACCTCCGTCAATGTCCCCGGCTTTCCTCCGTCCGCGGTTTCCAGGCTCACAACCACGGCGAAGGTGTCCGCGATGGTCGATTCGATTTCGCGAATTCTCTGGTAGTAGCGCTTCAGATCCATCTCTGTTCTCCTGTAGTCGCGCGGGGCGGACGGGTCCGCCCCTGTGCTGGTCTCGCCGCACTACGTGTTGACCTGGATTCCGCAGCTGTTTCGCAAAATCCCGCACCCGTACAGCACGTCCGCTGTGAACTGCTGGGCGAGTGTATTGGGCTGGTAGCTCATCACCACGCGCATTCCGAAATTGCCGAGTTCGGCGTATTCCGCAATGGCTCCGGTTCCGGGAAGAGGTTGCGGCAGCCGCCGGAGGACGAGCCCGAGGGCGCTCTTCGTGAACGCCATATTGTGAGTCGTCACCGGTCCGCTGCCGGTCTTCGGAACGAATTGGGAGCGGAACACGAAGAAGTCCTTGATCTTTCCGACCGTGCCGGAAATCAGGGCGTTGAGGCCGGCATCGCCCGCGGTCTGAAATTCGCTGAACCGCGGAATCTGGCGCCACGCGCCGTACGCCGCGGCGTCCACGACGAAGTACTTCGGTTCCGCCGGCGGCACTTTGGCCAGAAACAGCGCGGTTTCCGCTGCGTCAATTGTCGCTTCGGTAATCGCGGTGCCCGGCGTCCCCACCGGCACGTTGGCTGTAAAGCCCGCGTAGAGGTTCAGAAGGTCGCTTTCGATCCTCTGGGCGATCGCGGCCACGGCGGGTTCCATGTAGATCCTCAGCAGATCGGGAACCGCAAGCACCTTGGTCACGTCCGGGATCTGGAATGTTGCCTCCGCGTGGGTATTCAGCACGATTTGCGCGTTGCCCAAGCTCGGGTTCTGCGGTTGCACCTCTCCGCCTTCGACGATGTTGTAGGCCACCATCGTCGGCGGAATCGGTATGTTAATGGTATCTCCGGCGTTTGCCAACACCGGCTCGTAATCGCGATTTACCAGGTTCCCCATGATGAGGTTCCCGACCAGCACCGGCAATGCGTCCACCGCCACCAGCTTGACGATCGCGTTTGCGACGTTTGTCGAAGTTATTGCTGCCATCTTTTCTTACTCCTGTCTTGCCGGCCGCGGGGCCGGATTTCTCACATTCCTTTCAAGGTTTGGGATGCCACGCGCACGATCTCTTCTCGCACGCGCTGCATCTCTTCCGGGCTCACGCCGGGGCGGATTCGTTCCACGTCGATCGAATCCCGGCCGCCCGGTGCTTTGAACGTGGCCGTCATTCCAGTGCCGCCGCTGATGCGGGCCGGCAGAAACTCCGGATTCTCGTTCACAAACGCAGTCAGATAGTCCTTCAGGCTCTGCTCGCCTGAGTCGCCGCGGGCCACCAGGCGTCCGTCTTCGGTCCGCGCAATGCCGTCCTGAACCGCTTTGAATGCGAGGTCGATTTTCGCGACGCCGAGCCGCTGCAACTCGGCTCGCACAGCCGCCCCCCGTTCGGCTTCTTCGGCAAGTTGCCGGCTGCGCTTGTTCTCCTCAACCAGCTCGTTCACGCGGCGTTCCAGTTGCTCTCTGCGCTTCCGCTCTTCCTGGAGTTCCGCCTTGGCGGCCGGTTCGCTCTTGGTCTGCTCCTGATTGATGAATTCCTGGATTGCGTTGCGCACGATCGCTTGCACATCTGGTTCTTCCATATGTCTCCTAGATCGGGTAGTTCATCCGGTCGATGTCGTCGGCCACCTTGTTCTTGATCTCCTGTCGCGCGTCGCACAGGTACTTGAAGGCCAGCTTCTTGAACACCTGCCGGGTCAAAGTTTCCGAGCCGATCCCCAAATCCAGCAACTTTCTGGCGTCGTCCAGTTCGTTGCTGAAGTCGTCGATGTCGAACTCGTCCAGCCCGGAAACATCGATGGTGATTCCGTCCTGCCGTGCCGCCGCGATGGCGCGCAATACCTGTTTCATCACGTCCTTCATGGCATCGCCATAAGCCCGCAGCACTTCCTGCGTGATCCCGAAATCCATTCGCTTGCTCAGCCCGGACATACGCGGATCGCCGGAGCCGGCGCTGCCCGCATGGGTCAGCAGATAACAGACCCGATAGATTTCGTCCTTCAGGCGAACCAGGTTATCGGCCGCGATCTGGTAAACCTTGCCTTCCGGTTCGGTCCATCCGAAGCGGTCCTGGGGCCCGAGTTGGATGTAATACGATTCGCCGACAATCTGGTTCCATTCGCGTTCCGAGTAAATCACCGGAGTCGCAAACAGACTCATGGTCAGCGCCCAGGAAAGCGCGTTCGATTTGTTGAAGTGCTCCAACTGTAACAGGGCCGCTTTGTTCAGCAGCCATAGTCCCTCGCTGATTTGCAGGCGGAAAAGCGGCACTCGTTTCAGAGAAGCGAGCCCGTGCCTCCCTTCATCGATCAATTCCGCCGGGCTGTTCGCGCCGGCCTGGCGGTACATTTGAAACGTTTCCTGGTCGTAGTAGATCCATCGGGTTTCCCGCTCCCATCGTGTGTCGGTAACCTTCGACTGCTGGAGGCAGGAGGTCCGGATTACCGCCCAATCGAGGCTGCCCGTCTGGTCGTAGTTCCAGTTGATGACTTCATCGGCGTTGTAATCCACCAGGTAGGCGCGCGACCGGCCCGAAGCGTCCTCCTCAGCTCGGGTGAGGACCGGCCCATTGGCGCGCGGAAACTCGACCGCGAGATAGCTCGCTCCGCATACCAGCGCCTGAACGAACCGCTGGCGGAAAAATTCGCTGAAGTTGGTTCCTTTCAGATCGCAGTCTTCCGACAGGAGGTTGTAAAAGGATTTGGCTGCGCCGTCGTTCCCTTCAAACAGCAGGACAGGCTCGCGGCGGAGCAGCGTCGCTGCGTACCAGTCCACAATGGAGCCGATATAGTTCTCATAAAACACGCGGCTCAGGCGCTCCGCGTAGACTTCCCCCGGCTCTTTGTGCCGGCGCACCAGATATTCCGAAGCACTCTCCCGAAGCCGCTCGCCTCCCGAGTACAGGTCCCGGTACTGCTTCCACATCCGTTTCCGCGCGACGTACTCCGGATGCTCCCGGTTGATGTTTGGCGTGCTCAAATGATTCTCCCTTGGCGCTCGCCGATGCTGCTGCCCGGCCGGCACTCCTGGCAGAGCAGATACCCGAGCGCGTCGGACAGGTGGGTTCGCTGCCGATCCCGGTCCTTGTCGATCTGGTAGGTGTCCTGCTTGAAGCAAACCTGTTCGAAGTCCTTGATCAGTTCCTTGCAGCTGGGGTCCAGCAGCAACCCGATCTCTCCCCCGGCCGACCGCAGTTTCGAATTCATCAGGTTGATGCGCTCCCGCACGCTTGGGTTCGCCTTCGGCACCTTGTAATGCACGGGCGTGTTGGTGTGAATCGAGAAGTATTCGCGAATCATGTCGTAATCTGAACTCCCCGTGGTCTGCTGCTGGTTACCCGAAGCATCTCCGTACACCACGATTCCCGCGCTGTGCTGCGGATAGCGTTTCAGAAATTCCTCACACGCCTGCATCGTGGTGGCATGCCGGATGACAATCTCTCCCAATACCCTCACCTGCCCGCGGGCGATCTGCGCGATCAGCGAACTCATCGGGTCCACATTGAAATCCAGCGCCCACAGCAGAGGCAAATGTGGATCGGGCTTCAGCTCAGTCACGTGCTGCTCCCGCGAAAAGGAGTTATAAACGAGCCCGCCGGTCAGGTTGAGATAAGCGCCAAGAACTTCCTGTTTGTAAAAGTTCTCGTCATAGCTCTTTTCCAGCCGCCGGTAGAAATCCGGAATCTTGTCGAGGAGGAACCGGTTCTCGAAAGGCTGCGCAATCACCAGGTGATATTCCTCCGATCGTTCGCTCACAAACCGCCGGTAGACCCAGTCGTAACCTTTCGGTGTCCACACGGCGAAACCGCACAGCCGCTTCGCATATGGATCGCGAAGACGGCCCTCCAAACGCAACCACGCGGCCTCCTGCGTATAAGTAAGCTCGTCGAGGCCGAACCAGGCCAAATTGGTTCCCCGCAGCCGCTCAAACTCGTCCACCGGCCGGAACAAGATCCGCGATCCCGTGTCCTTCAGGAGCAAAGCGTTCTCGGCCCTGTTGTGCTCGAACGGAATCCGGTTCGAGTCGAGAATCTCAAGCAGCGTCGCTTGGGTCGCATCCCGCAACATCGGGTAGGTGGGCGCCCCCAGCAGCCCCAGGCGTCCCGGATTCAAGTAACTCAGCCGGATGGCTTCCTGGCACAGCGCCTGGCTCTTACCGCAGCCGATAGGCCCCGAAAATCCTTTAAAGCGAGCGTCAGACGCGTGGAAGGCGCGCTGCGACGGCAGCGGTTCATAAGCTATTTCCCGGTTGAGGGTAATGACGCCGGTTCGACCCATGTGACCCTGATCTCCGTCGGCGCTCCCTGCTCCATTTCCTTCTCCAGCTGTAGCAGCTTCACGTAATCGCCCAATGTCGGTTTGAAGTCCGGAGCCTTCATCCGATCCTCCATCGCTTTGATCGCGCTCGCCAGAAGCTCTGAGATTCGGAGTTGTTGCTTGATCTCCTGCCAATGTTCACATTCCCTGCACGATTTCGGCGCCGCAACCGGTTTGTCTGTTTCTGTCGGCATACGTGCACAAAAAAACGGCCCCGCGCCGCCGCGAGGCCGCAACCCTCTTCCTGATTTGAAAGTATCACCCGCGCTTTTGGAGCATGCCGGCCCGAAGATCTGAAATTATTGAAAAAACAGGAAGGAAAAATTTATGAAACCGGTGAATGGCAATTCAACGGTTTTCGCACAACCCGGCGCGGTTGCGATTTCGTGCGCTTTACTGGTTTGTAAACAGGTACTTGCCGCCGCTCTCGGCGACTTGGTGCAGGGCCTGCCGGCCCAGCACCCGCGCGAGACGGGGCACTTGGGGCCCTTCCGCCAGCAGGTAGTAGCGATCGCGCTGCGCCCAAAGGCGCATCAAGTCGCTGTCATTGATGAACACGTCCTTCGGCGCGTTTGGCGCATACGACCCGTACTCCAGGTTATTGATCCTGCCATTGAGCAATTGCGCCGGCTGCCCCGTGTAGAAGAACACGGAAGAGAATGTGTAATACTGGTCGCCCATGATGAGCCGCCCCTTGGGCAGCCGCAGCAGGGCTTCCGCGAGCGGACGGGAGGAGAGATAGGGGTCGAACACGATCATGGCAAGCCGGGCCGCGTTCAGAAACAGCACCATCATTACGGCCAAGCCCGCTATCGGGACTTGCCGGCGCGAGCGAAAGGCGCCGGCGGAGCCCACGAGAAACGCGATGCCCGCCACTGCCAGCGGTAAGCGGAGGTAGGCGAACGCGCGGAGCGTCAAATCGGCCATGTGACCCAAAGACAGCGTGTAGAGCTGCGGATTCGATGTCAGCGCGGCGGAGATATCACCCGGCGTCGGCAGCGCCCGAACCAGCCACAGAATGGCGGCGATCGCCACCGCGGCCAGAGCGGTAATACCCGCGATGACCTTCGTGCCGTACCGGAGAAGTCCGTCGCCGGCCGCGATGGCTGACCCCAGCAGCAGCGCCAGAGCCGGATAAACAGGCATCGAGTAGTATTCCTGCGTGGTCGAAAAAGTGAAAAACACGAGAATGAAGCCGGTCCAGCACAGCGCAAGCAGGCGCACCTGGCTGGCCCGGTCCGGCTTTCGGAAGCTCAGCTTCGGGACTGCGGGGAAATAAACGCTCCAGGGAAAGAGCCACAGCAGATGAAACAGCCAGAAATAGAGCCGCGGCACGGTGTTGTAGTCCCGGGGATAGCGGAGATTCAAGAAGCGCAGCAGATGCTCATTGATGAAATAAAACCAGAAGAAGCCGTGGTACGAGCCACTCTCGCTGTGCATCGTGAAATCGAAGTAAGGCGGGTTCCGCAGGGTAGCCAGCACATGCCACGGTGCAGCGATGGCGAGCAGCACCATAATGCCAACCCCGGGCCGCAGTTGAACCCAGCTCTTCCGGCGCCACAACTGGCGGGTAAACCCCAGGTATAAAGCGGCGGCGCCAACCGGGAACACCGCGGCGATCAGGCCTTTGAGGAGCAGGCCGACGCCCATCGAAGCCCAGAATCCAAGCGCCCACAGGCCCCGATGGCGTTCCTCCTCATCCAGCGCCCGCAGCAGACTCCACATGCCGAAGGTGATCGTGAGCGTCAGCATGACGTCCGGGATCAGGATCCGGGTGAACAGAAAGAGCCCGATGCAGGTGGCCAGAATGATGCCGGCGTAAGCGCCCGCGCGTTTTCCGAATGACCAAACGCCGAATCGCGCGGTTACCCAACACAACAGGATGGTCGAAAGCGCCAGCGGAATTCGCGCGGCCCAGTCATGGACGCCGAAGATTTTGAGCGCGATCGCGATCAGCCAGTACTTGAGGGGCGATTTTTCGAGATAGGCTACGCCGTCCAGCCGCGCGGTCACCCAGTCCCCCGATTGGAGCATCGTGCGGCCAATCTGGGCTTGAACGGCATCCACGTCGTCCATCAAGGAGGGCGGGCTCATCACGGCGATCCCGAAAATGAGAAACGCGACGAGTACGATGATGCCTTGATAGTGCGCGACGAAGAAGCTCGATTCTTCGCGAGCGGCCGAGACGTCCTCCGTTAGCTGGTCCATCGGCCTCGAGATCGTCCTGGGATTTCCGACATGCGTGCGCCTTTCCTATGATCGCGCATGCGACGGAGTTTTGGGGATATTTAGTGAACCGCGAAAATGCGGGCCGGGCCGGCGGGCGCCTTGATTTCAGGGTGAATCTCGATGTTCCAGCGCTTCAGCCAGAGGAACAACGTCAGCAGACCCCAGAGATGATATCCGACATTGATGCGTCTCTCGAGATGGTCGCGGATGAGGCTCTGGACGGCTTCGACATCGAAGATTCCGGTTGCAGCGAGGGCGGAAGGGGAAAGAGTTTCCAGCAACAGCCCTCGGAGCGCGCCCCGAAACCACGCGTGTGCCGGAATGTCGAAGCCGGTCTTCTTCCTTCGAATGACCGCGGCGGGCAGCTTATCCTTCATCAGTTCCTTGAGAATGTACTTCTGTTTGAAGCCGCGGATTTTGAGGCCCTCCGGGAGCGAAGCGGCGAATTCCACGATCCGGTGGTCCAGGAAGGGCGGGCGCACTTCGAGCGAATGAGCCATGCTCATCCGATCGGCTTTGTACAGAATGTCATCGGGGAGGTAATAATGCTGGTCGATGACCAGGTACCGGTTCAACCCCATCTCGCCCGGCGCGAGCCGCAGCGAATCGACCAGTGCCTTTAAGCCGGCTCCGTTAGTGGCCGGGCAGATCTTTTTTCGCTGTTCGCGGGAAAATGTCCCATTCCAGAAGAAATGAGCTTCGTCGGGGTCCAGGTAGCTGCCTTCGAGCCAGCGCTTGAGTTTGTACTCCAGGCTGATCTTCTCGTCCGAAACCGGCAGAAACCGGTCCAGCGCGGTGAGCAGCAAGTGTCGTGCCGGGTGGGGGACGTGCCGGCAGGGGCGGACGGCACGATCGGCCAGGTAGGTCAGGTAGCCGCCAAACAATTCGTCGGCGCCCTCGCCGGAGAGCGCGACCGTGACATGTTGGCGGGTCATTCGCGAGAGATACCAGACCGGCAGCGCGCCGGCATCCGCACTGGGCTCGTCCGAGTAGAACGCGAAATCCTCGATCGCGCTGCGAAGGTCCAACTCCGGGTCTACGTTGAATTCGAAATGCTCGGTTCCGTAAACCTGGGCGACCTCGCGAAAATACCGGGTTTCGTCGAAGCTGCGCCCCGCGAACGAAATCGAAAAGGTTTTAAGCCGGTTGGGGCTGGCCGCGGCCGCGTAATGCAGAATCGTAGAAGAATCCAATCCGCCCGAAGCCCATACTCCGAGCGGCACATCGGAGGCAAGATGCTCGCGGACCGATTCACGGAGCAGCCAGTCCAGTTCTTCCTTGGCGTCCTCGATCCGGATGCGCCGGCTAGGGCCGGTCGGCAGTTGCCACCACGGCGAGATCTCGAAGTTGCCGCGCCGCCACTCCAGCAGATGTCCCGGCGGCAGCTTGCGAATTCCGTGCACCAACGTCCGTGAGCCGGGTACGTAATTCACGGACAAGTACGCGCTCAATCCTTGGAGGTCAAGAATCCGCGGGATCTCCGGATGCTCCAGGATGGCTTTCAACTCGGAACCAAAGTACACGTTTCCGCCGGCGCCGTAATAATACAGTGGCTTGATGCCTATCCGGTCACGGGCCAGAACCAGACGCCCGGCGGATTCGCACCAGATGGCAAGCGCGAACATGCCGCGCAGCCGCCGAAAGCAATCCGTGTCCCATTCCCGGAAGGCCGCCAGCACCGTCTCGCTATCGCACTGCGAGCGGAATTGGTGGCCGCGACCGGCTAATTCGGCTCGGATCTCCCGATGATTATAGATTTCGCCGTTGAAGACCAGGACCGTGCGGCCATCTTCGCTGACGACCGGCTGATCTCCGCCGGCCAGATCGATGATCTTCAGCCGTACCGCGCATAAGGTGGCTTCGCTACCCTCGAAGACTCCGTGCTGATCGGGTCCCCGATGGTACAGAGCCTCGGCGATCCGCTCCGCGACACGCCGATCCGCACTCTTCCCAAGCCGGGTAAACCCGGCAATTCCACACATTTCGATCCAATCCCCGCTCCCGTTAGCAACGGGAGTTCCTGAGATCCACTTGCTGATGGATTTGTGCAAACTATATCACACTGCAGGATGGCTAGGCCCGGGCGGCGTCCAGGAAGCTGCGCAGCGTCGATTCCTCGATTTCCGGCAACCCTGGCGCGACGTTGTTGAGCTTGCCCTCGCGCATCCAGTGTTCCAGCCGGTCCACCAGTTCAAACAGGTGGTCGAAAGAATCGACAATGAAGAGCAGCGGCTGATAGTGATCGATCTCGGCCCCCTGATTGATCAGCCATTCCAGTTGAACCGGGTACCGCTGCACTTCATCGGATTCGATGGCGTGCTCGAGTTCCCCGTAGGAGCTGAGCAGGCCGCTCCCATAGGCGCAGACACCCCGGGGCCCGCGCATCAGCCCAAACTCGACCGTGAACCAGAAAAATCGCGACATTCCCTTGATGATGTTGGTAAGCCGCCGGGCCCGCTCGCGCGGATCCCGGATCGACTCCGTCAGCTCCACGGCCGTGTGGGCGCAGTCGCCGAAACGAACCAGAGTGCCGGCAAAGGCCGGTTCGGTATGCATCGGGACGTGCCCCGCCACATCATGAAAAATGTCGGGTTCCGGCAGGTAGTCCATGCGCTCTACGGGCCGGATGGTGATGGTTGTCGGGAATTCCCGCCGCCGGAGGCAGTCGAAGAACAGGAACCCGGGAACATATCCGCTGACCGCCTTTGCCTGAAAACCAGTCAGCGGTTGAAGCCGCCGGTTAATGTCCGAAAGCCGGGGAACGCGGTCCGGAGAAAGGTGGAGCGCCTCGATGCCTCGCAGGAACCGATCGTTCGCATACCGCTCCCACCGCGGGCGCAGGCGCTCGTACAGCTTCTTCCAGGCTTGGTGGTTGTCTTCGGAGTAAAGTTCGTAAGGCTGGTCGATGTAGAGCTCGCCCCGCGTGCGGGCTTCCTCGACGAAGGGAGCGTGCCCTGTCGTAAGCCCGGTAGCCGTGGCAGGCCGAGGCATTGCATTTCTACCTTACCACGGTCTTCCAGTACTGACAACCCCCTACAGGTGGTGCTGGATTGCCGCTCTGGATTCGAAGTGACAGATCTGGCAGCCGGCGCCCGGACTCTGGGGTCCGGGACCTTCCGCAAACGGGTGCCCGCGCTGTAGCGATAAGTTCGCCGCTTGGATGATGGGAGGCCCGGCTGGAGGCGCACACCGGAGGTCCCAGTCGGCCGGGCGGCTCGCGCGCCGGTCAACCGCACCGGATCTTCGCGAAACCGGCGCGGCGCGAAACTGCCGTATCGGTAAGCGGGAACTCCCTACGATCGCCAGCACGAGGACCGCGGCGACTGCCCAGCCGGCCCAGTGGGTGCCCCCGGCGCGTCGCCGTTCAGGAGTGGCATGGATGCGATCCCATAAGGCATCCGGCGCCCGCACCGGACCAAGGTGGCGCGTCAGACCATCCTCCAGCCAGCGGGAAGGTTCCGTCCTAGACAAATCCACCTCCCTCGGGCGCCAGATGGCCCAGGCGCCGCTCCAGGACTTTGTGCGCCCGGTTCAGGCGCGAGGCCACGGTTCCCGGCGAGCAGCCCATCACCTCGGCAATCTCGTCATACGCCAGACCCTCGGTATATCGAAGCACAATCACCATCCGCAGTTCCGGCGCAAGCTTTTCGACGGCCTGACGCACCGTGTTTGCGAGTTCGCTTCGCAACAACTCCTCCGCCGGGCTGGAATCTTTGGCGAACAGCGTCGCCGCCCATTCATCCACGAGCGGCAGAAGACGGCGGTCCCGGCGTTTGCGGTCGAGGCAATGGTTTACCACGAGGCGGTACAGAAACGTGTCGAGCGAGGACTGGCCCCGAAAATCGCGGATACAGGAAAACAGCTTTACAAATGTATCCTGCGCGATGTCCATGGCCGCCGCCGGATCGCCCGTAAACCGCAGCGCGATCGAATACACCCGGTCCTTGTGAAGCTCGAAGACAGCACGGAAGGCGTCGCGGTCGCCGCGCTGGCACGCCTCAACGAGCTCCCGTTCCGCCCCTTCCAGCACCATCTTCGGAGTTGCGATCTCCTATTGGACGATTTCGAAGGATCGATTCTTCGGCGAATTATGCCGCCACGCGCGCGGGCAGTTCCTTTACCAGTTCGGCAACGAACGCTTTGGCGTCGCCGAACAGCATCAGCGTCTTGTCGAGATAATACAGGTCGTTGTCGATGCCGGCAAATCCCGGGTTCATGGAGCGCTTGATGACCATGACGGTCCGGGCTTTATCGACGTCGAGAATGGGCATGCCATAGATCGGACTGGTCTTATCGGTCCGCGCCTTGGGGTTGGTAACGTCATTGGCGCCGATCACCAGGGCCACATCGCACTGCGGAAACTCGCCGTTGATCTCGTCCATCTCGACCAGTTTGTCGTATGGAATATCGGCCTCGGCCAGCAGCACGTTCATGTGGCCCGGCATGCGCCCCGCCACCGGATGGATCCCGAACTTCACGTCGATGCCTCGCTTCGTCAGGCTGTCAAACAGTTCGCGAATCTTGTGCTGCGCCTGTGCCACCGCCAGCCCGTAACCAGGAATGATGATGACGCTGCTCGCTGCTTCGAGAATCGAGGCCGCTTCTTCCGCGCTCGCGCTCCGGTAGCTGCGCTGCTCGGCCTTGCCGGCGGCCGCCTGCACCTGCCCGAACGCGCCGAACAGGACGTTGGTGAACGAGCGATTCATGGCTTTGCACATGATGATGGACAGGATTAAGCCTGACGACCCATCCAGCGCGCCCGCGACCACGAGCAGGCGGCTGTTCAGCGCAAAACCCATGGCGCACGCCGACAGGCCGGCATATGAGTTGAGGATGGCGATGACGGTGGGCATATCCGCGCCGCCGATCGGGATAATCAGCAGCACACCGAACAGCAGGGAGAGGCCGGCAAAGATGGGGAACAGTTGCGTCTGGGTCGGATCGATCGCCAGCCAGACGGCCAAGCCGGCCGCGATGGCAAACAGCAGGAAATTGACCGCATTCTGATTCCGGTACGTGATGGGCCGCTGGGGCAAGACTTCTTGCAGTTTGCCCATCGCCATCAAGCTTCCGGTAAACGTGAGATAGCCGAGCAGCGTCTCGATCACCAGCGCTACGATGATGAACCCGCGCAGTTCCTCGGCGTTGTTCGCCTGCCGCTGGTAGAACTCCGCGGTTCCGACCAGCGCTGCCGCCAGCGCGCCGCAGGCGTGCGAGAGCGCGGTTCGTTGTGGCACCGCGGTCATCGGCATGATGTAGGCGATCGGGATTCCGACCACGGTCCCGATCACGAACGCCGCGATGATCCACGTCCAGTTGTGGACGAACCCGATGCCGACCGCCTGAACGCCCGCTACCATTGGACCGGGAAACCCGATGAAGGTCGCGATAATCGCGATCAGCATGCCGATCTCGCCCGCGAAGACGCCGTGCCGGGAGCTATCCGGGTGATTCATCCATTTCAGCGAAAGGATGAACAGACCCGCCGAGATGATGTAAAGGTATTGGACCAGGTGTTCCATTTACTTCTTCACCTCGCCGCGTTTCTTGAACATTTTCACCATCCGGTCCGTGATCAGAAATCCGCTGACGATGTTGGTGACCACGGCGGTGATCGCGACGAAGCCCAGGATTTTGCTCAGCTCCGTGGCGTGTTCATTCCCGGTGATGATAATGGCGCCTACGACCGAAATTGCTGAAATCGCGTTGGTCAGCGACATTAACGGCGTATGCAGCAGGGGGGAAACCTTGCGTATGACCTCCAGACCGATGAAGGTCGCCAGCATAAAGACAAACAGAAACAGTTCCAAATCGCCCGTCATCCAGACTCCTGTGAAGCGGCTTAAACCGCCTGCAATTCCGGCAACCCCAACATCTCGCGGACCCGGGGGTGAACCACTTCGCCCGCGTGAGTGACCATCGTCTCTTTCACGATCTCGTCCTCGCGGTTGAGCGTCAAGTTGCCTTCCTTGTTAATGAGGTACTTCAGAAACGTAAGAATGTTCTTCGCGTACATCTGGCTGGCGTGGTACGGAATCGTGGAGGGCAGGTTGACCGGCCCGTAGATTCGGACGCCGTTTTCTTCGACCACCTCGCCGGGACGGGTCAGCTCACAATTGCCGCCGCGTTCGGCCGCGATGTCGACGATCACCGAGCCCGGCTGCATCCGACGCGCCATAGCCGCCGTGATCAGGACAGGAGCTTTTCTGCCCGGGACCGCCGCGGTGGTAATGACGACATTCTGATCCGCCAGGACATTGCCCAAGGCTTCCTGCTGCTTGCGATAGAAATCTTCGCCCATCGCCTTGGCATAGCCGCCCTTGTCTTCCGCGCCGGCGGCCTCGATATCGAGTACCACAAATCGCGCGCCCAGGCTTTCGATCTGTTCCTTCACCGCCGCGCGGATGTCGTATCCGCTAACTACCGCGCCCAGCCGCCGCGCCGTGGCAATTGCCTGCAAGCCGGCCACGCCGGCTCCGATCACCAGCACGCGCGCCGGAGCTACCGTTCCGGCCGCGGTCATCAGCATGGGAAACATGCGGGGCAGGGAATCCGCCGCAATGAGCACCGCTTTGTAGCCCGCAATCGTTGCCATCGAGGAGAGCGCGTCCATGCTCTGCGCGCGTGTGATGCGCGGCATCAGCTCCATCGAAAGAAAGGTGGCGCCGCGCGCGGCCAGCGATTTCGCCGCCTCGCCCGCCGTGAGCGGCTCGCCGAAGCCGATGACGGTTTGACCCGCGCGCATCAGCGGCAAATCACTGGCGCCAGTCTCGGGATTGGCCCCCAGGCTGCGCACCTGCAGGATCACGTCCGCCTGCGCGAAAACGTCTCCCCGGCTCTTTACGAGTTTCACGCCCTTCTCGGCGTATTCGGCATCCAGGAAACCAGAGGCCTCGCCGGCGCCCGATTCCATCACGATCTGCGCGCCTGTCTTGTTCAGAACCGACAGCGCGCCTGGGACCAATGCCACGCGGCGCTCACCTGGCGCCGATTCTTTGACCACCCCGGCAATGACAGCCACTATTTTCTCCAGATGGGACGCAGAGCCAGCCTCCGGTCCTGCTTTTATTAAAACTGATTCATCATGATGACATAACAGGGTAGGGGAGCGTCAACCGCGCTGTTATGGGTCATCACTTTCGTTGATTCGGATCGGGGAAGAATGCCGCTACACGATCGTTCAGCGTGAATTCCATGCCCAGCCCGGGATACTGCCGGACGACTTTCTCGCGCATCTCCGCGGCGCTCTTGGAGGCCGCCACATTCGCGTCCCAGTCGGCAATGTACTTCTTCATAAACGCGATTGCGGAGAGATCGTGGCGCGCTCCCGGCCCTTCGTGACCCGGAATCACGATAGCCGGTTGAAGCGCGGAAATCTGGTCCAGCGTCTTCATCCACTCTTCGCGAGCTTTCTCTCGCGGAACCCCGAAGTACACGCGATCGAACACGGTGTCGCCGGCAATTACGGCTTTCAACGAAGGAATAAAGACGAAGCTGTTGCCCGGCCCATCGCCCTGGACTCCGCCGGTGATCGGGAATTGCTCGCCTTCCAGCGTCAACACCGGCGCGGCGAGTTCCTCCGGCAGTACCGGATCCGGGCCGGGAATGTTGTTGCCATAGGTCGGGAACCAGAACTTCTGGCGAGCCGGCCACGCGTTCTTCGCCGCATTGACCGTCGCTGGAAGCGCGAGGATCTTCGCCGACGGGAACGCCTGCTTCAGCACGGCGAGCCCGAACAGGTGGTCGGGGTGAGGGTGGGTCACGTAAATGGTCGTGAGGTTCTTCTTGGATTCCAGAATCTCGGCCGCGAGCCGGTGAGCCTCGCTGAGCGTGAACTGCGGGTCGATCACCAGCATGTCGCGCTCGCCGGAGATCATCGTAGAGTTCACGTCGTAGCCGGTGGCTCCGTGGCCGGTATGAACTTTCAACTGAAGCTTGGGCTGCGCAAGGGCAGCCGCGAGCAGAAGAGGGGTCAATAGAAATTGCTTGATCATAGGATGATTGGTGTTCAGGCGCGCAGGAACTGCCGGATTTCCGCCAGTGTCTCCTGGGGGGCGCTTTCCTGCAATGAATGATTGCCTGGCAGCGCCTTGCCGCGGACATTCACTCCTTCTTCCTTCCAGATCCCGAGAACATCGTACAACCGGCCCATCGCCCCTTTTTCCGCCCAGAGGGTTAGCAGCGGACACTGGATCTTTCTGCCGGCCTTGATGTCGGCTTCATCGATCTTCAGATCGATGGATGCGGAGGCGCGATAGTCTTCGCACATGGCGTGCAGCATGAGCGGGTTCGTGTTGTGGCGCAGGTATTCCCGTTGCACGTCGGTGGTGGCCCGCGCCAGTTGTGCCTCGTTCTGTGCCTTCAGCTCGTTTTCCGGTCCGGGCGCCGGCCGGAGGTAGTTGAACCAATGAAAGTAGGCCTGCACGAAATCGATGGTGACGTGCGAGTACAGGTAGTGCGCCGGCACGATATCCATGACGACAAGTTTCTCGACGCGCTCCGGATGGTCCAGCGCCATACGGCGGCCAACGCGGCCGCCGCGGTCGTGTCCCACCATCAGGAACCGCCGGTATCCCAGATGTTCCATCACCTCGATGCCGTCCAGAGCCATCGGCCGCTTGGACTGGCTGGAGTGGTCGGGCTTGTCCTCCGGCTTGCTGGAATCACCATAGCCGCGCAAATCGCACATCACGAGCGTGAAATCCTTCGCCAGATCGGGCGCGATGAGCCGCCACGTGATCACGGACTGCGGCGCGCCGTGAAACAGCAGCACCGGCGGGCCGGAGCCCCCAATCACCGCGTTGATCTCCGCCCCGGAGGTCTTAATTCGCTCGTTGCGGAAACCGGACGGGAAAAAACGCATGCACGGCGAGGCTCCGGCGCCGGACGCCGTTTGCGCCTCGCCCTTGGCGGCTGCAAACGCGGCTCCTCCGGCGGCAATCGCAGCTCTCTGCAGGAGAGCGCGCCGCGTTTGCGGGCTGGCTGTGACGGATCTCAACGGACTCTTCATGGCTTCGTGTCTTTTCCTTTTGTAGTCGTTCATGATACTCCGTTTTGTCGGCTGCCGCCCAGTGCGTGAAGCACGCGGAGGTATGCCAGAATCGTTACTTATATGCGAGGATTCCGGACCGTCGCGTCGATCGGGATGGCGGGAGCAGTCTGCGGGCTGCTGCTGCTGATCGTAATCATTCGCAAGAGCGGCGGTTATCTGGTAATGGACAATCGCCAAAAGTCCGACGCGATCGTGGTCACCCAGGGCGACGAACTCGATGCCGGCTACTGGATGGGAATGCAGCTCCTCAAGCAGGGCTACGGCCGGGAACTGTTGTTGGACGCCCGCGCCAACCGGATCTTCTTCGGGCGGACGCAGGCCGATTTGGCGGATGAGTTTATCCGGAAAACAGCGGGAAGCCTGGCAAATCGTGTGAGCGTCTGCCCGATCCTCGCGGATACTACGGCTGAAGAGGCATACGAAGCGGGCAAATGCCTGAAGAAAATCGGCGCGCGTTCGGTTCTGCTGCTGTCCGATGACTTTCACACGCACCGTTCTCTGTTGATCTTCTCGCACCTCCTGCCGGCGCATCACTGGTCGGTGGCACCCGTGCGTGATCCGAAGAGGTTTGGGGACGAGTGGTGGCGCAAACGGGTGTGGATCCGGACCGCCGTCGTGGAGTTCCAGCACCTGATCTGGTGGGAAGTCGTGGACCGCTGGCGCTTCCAGCCGGCAGATCGGACACGGCCGCCGGCCGCAGTTCGATCCGGTCCAGCGGGATCCTCGTAAATTCAAAGATCGCACCGCCGCCCGGCACCTGCCCTATCCTGGCCATCACGCTGTGGGCCGAGACTTACCGCAGGCTCGCTTTCGCGGCATTCCTTGTGAATTGGCTGTGGGTGTTTTTGTGGTTGCCGAACCATGCGTGGCGAATTCGCCAGTACAATCCCCCTCTCGTTGCTTAGGGATGTTAGAGTGCGCCGTTAAAATCGGCTCGGACGACTTGACGGCGTGTTCCGCTCGTACAAAATCCACAGATCGCTTTCGGCAGCCCGGTGGAAGTTGGTTGCCAGCATTCCTGCATAAATGCGCTGCAGTAAGTATGTAGCGGAGCGGTGGACCGGCGCTTTCGGCACCATCACGTGAGTAACTTCACGGAACACTTTTTTCGCGGGGGGAAAGTGTTGCTCATCGAAGTCCCGGCCGTAGTGCCAGAAGAGAGCGTCTCCGCGGGGAGGTATCAGGCCCAGCGCAACCGAAAACGGGTTCGACAGATCCATTACTAGAACGTGCGATTGCGCGTTGATATGCGGCTTTAATAATCTGACACCATCGTTGACAAAGAGGGGGTAAGGATACGCTTCTCCCATTTCTTCGCGCCAAGTGATCGCGTCTGCGCGGAGCGCCGCCAAAACGGCTCCGGGGGATACCGGGTTCACCGGCGGGCTCACCCGCAGCGCGCGAAGCGGCGGCGCATCGAATGCCGGCCAGTGCTGCCGGATTTCTTCCTCCGAAGGCCCGCCCTTTGCGGCGGCGAGGGTGCCGAAGTCTTCGTACAGGCTGGGGCCGATCATCCCAACGCCAATCAGGCAGATCGCCAAATACCCGATTTGTGAGGCCCCGTCTCCGATGGCCTGGCAACGCCGGAGTTGTTCAGCGATAACGACGACGGCGAGCGGGATCAGCGGTATTTCGAATTTTTGAAAATTCGCCGTGCACGCGACAATCCCCAGAGCCGCGAGCGACACCGGAGCGATCAGCGGCCCCAACTGCTTTCTCCAGGGGCCGTTCCCCGGATATGCCCAGAAGCCCGCAATCAGGATCGCCGAGGCGAGAAACCAGAGGTCAATCGCATTGGCGAAGACCAACTGCACGCAGTAAGCTACCCGACTCGATAGCGTCTGGACCGAAGCCAATAGCCGCAAATCGCCCGCGAACGCCGCAAAATCGAAATTCAGGTATGCGAAGCCGGCCGCCGCCACCGCGGCGCAACCGGTGGCTGCGCCAGCGAGCCATCTCCAATTGACGCCGCGCCACGCAAGCCGGATCGCAATGGCCATTGCCGCGACGCCAAAGTAGTTGATTTTGAGAAACAGCAGCAGACCCGTGATGATGCCGGTGGAAAGGCCGGCAGTCGCGCGCTGCCGGCCGTCGCGGCGCGGAATGAAGAGTTCGACCGCCATGATCGCCAGGAGCGCCCATCCCCAGCGGTTGTATTGCATCGAATAGCTGACTTGAGGCGGCGGCCATCCGAGACTTCGGGGAGTGACCGCCAGGACGCCCACCCATAGGGCGACCAAGCCAGCCCAGAACGCAGGCACACGACTGCGCAGTAAGATCCACGTCCAGATCGCGAGGACCGGCAGCATGATCACATGGACATACGCAATTGCCGAGGCCGAAGAGGAACCCATCTTCATCCCTGCCGCGACCAGCGCCAGGGTGAGCAGTCCGAGCGGCGAATAGAAGTCGACGTGCGGCCTCTGCCCCTGCAATACGCGGTAACCCCCGTCGAGCAACGTGCTCAGGTCCCAAACCATTGAATTCAGAGAAGGGCAGCCCGTGACGAAGATTGCTATTGAAAGCTCGATGCAGATGGCTGCCAGGAGCGCCAGCCCGAGATACTGAGCTTGTTTGGAATCTGAAGTGAGCTTTCCAACCAGCCGGGCGGCGAAGAGATTCCGCCCGGGCTGCTCGCTTTTGGATGGTGTCGATTGGTTTGAAAGGAGATCCGTCGAGGCGCCGGCTCCTTCACGCATGGCGCAGGTCCTCGCACGTCATCGCGCTTCTCGGCTCCGAAAGAATCTTCCACGCCGCGGAGACGAAGCGGAAGTTCCGCAGGAACGTCATCTTCGATTCACCCTCCGGCCGTTTGACCCACCGTGTAGGAATTTCGGTGGCCCGGTAGCCGAGACGGAGAGGCTTCAGCAGCAGTTCCGCGCAGAATTCGTGCGTGCCGTACTCCCAATTGACGCGGCGCAAGACTTCCGTGCGGACCAGCTTGTAGCCGAAGGTGATGTCGTGGATGGACGTGCGATACAGCATCCGAAAAATCAGGTTATACCCATAGTTGAGCACGAGCTTCAGCGGATCGTATCCGGAAAACCCGCCCCCTGGCAGCCATCGGCTCGCGCAGACAATGTCCGCCCCGCTCTCTTCGGCTTTGCGCACGAGGCGTGCCGCATCGTCCGGATTGGTCTCCAGATCGCTCGACATGATCAGGGTGTAATCGCCGCTGGCGTGCGGAATCGCTTCGCGATACGCCCACCCAATCCCGCTCCGCGGGCCCTGCATCACAATCCGCGTCCCCGGTTCTTGCCCCAGCCGGTTACAGAGCTCGAGGCATTCGGCGCTGGATTTCGGGTGGACGACGATCAGAATCTCGTGGTCCCACGGCTGAAGTTGCTCGTGGATGCGCCGCACCGACTGCGTCAATAAGTCGGTCTCCGAATATACCGTGAGCACCACGCTGATTTTCATCCGACGAATTCCCCGATCCGTGTCGATTTGTTGGCGGCCCGTTCGCGGGCGGCGCCGAGCCGGTCGAAGGCGTCGTGCCACAGATTCAGACCTTCAATCAATCGCAACCGGCATTCCTTTTGAGAGTCCGTCCATGACGGATCCTCTCCCCATGCCATTGGCAGGCAGCCCGCGATTTCCGCCAGACACTCGTGGTATGTAGAACGCCGCAGCGTGATGGAGCGCAGCGCCTCGCAGAAGTCGTCGGTCAGGATCATCCCGTTTCGCTCGGTGTCCAGGTCCTTCCAGACGTTGTGCGGATTCCGAACCTGGCGGACCAGCGGAGTGCCGAATGTGATGACATCGCCCATGTGCTCCGTGATCCGGTTGATGATATAGCTGGCCCAGATGTCATCGTATCGCCCCACATACGGGCTCAGAAAGTATGCCGGAATTACGTCGCGCATCAGCGCCGTGTTTTGCGAATTGAAGGGCGACCACGTGCCCGGCTGCAGCGCAAAGTTCCCTTCCCAAGAATCCTTCAATCCGCGCACCGTTGGCTGCCGTTCCATACGGGTGACGGCATCGATGTCCGGGTTATCCAACCAGAAGCCGGCGTTCACGGCGATCCGGCGCCGGCACCGGTGTGTCGTCACGAAGTGCTGGTCTTCGGTCCACCGTTGCTTCTGCGGGTACCCCCGGTGATAGAAGCTCACCCCGGCCTCTGCATCGAGAAACGAGCACACATTGAACCAGCCCGAAGTCGAGGCGTAGGCCGTCAGCTCGCGGACGGTCCCGGCGCAGCTGTGGAGCCCGATGAAATCCTGCGGCAGCACGAAATTGTCGTCGTCAATCGTGATGATGAGATCCGCCCCGTTCTCCCAGGCCATCAGCATCCCGATGTTCCGCCGCTGGATGCAATCGAACCGCACGTGCTTCCAGAGCTCCGGAAAGCGCCCCAGGTAATCGCGCTGTGCTTCGATATTCCAATACGCACAGGGATAGTAATCGGCCACCGTTTTGCAGAAATCAGCGGTTTCCGGCGGGCTTTTTCGGTCACCGATGACGATCAGGTCCAAATCCCGATGCCCGTAGCTCCGGGCATTCTTCACATACTGCAGCAGAGCAACCGGAATGTTGATCGTGGTGGTGACTATTGTAGTCTTCATATTTATCCGGCCCTTCGGCGCAAAACTGCTGATTCGTATATGCCGGCGCATCCGCTCGGAATCACTAAGTTGGGCATCGAGACTCTATTATTTCAATTCGGAAAGGTCCCGGAGTAGCTGTGTTTAGTAGTAAGGGCTACGATCGCTATGGTTATGGCTCCCCCGTTCTTGCCTCGCCCGCTGACGGATGGGGAGCGAGCGGCTTCGATCAGGCGCCTGAAAGAATGGCCCGCTAGAATTGGATGGTTTCGGTGGATGAAGCGCCGAGAGTAAAAACTTGGGAATCGTTCAGCGGCCGGCCGCCAAACCAGAATACTGCCAGAAAGGTTCGAAAGGGATAAGTTGCTGTGATTTTCACCGTCTGTCCCGGCGAATAGGCGGTCGCCGGAGGCCAGTACACGGTCGTGTAATTCGCGATCAGATTGGAGATGGTGTCGCTGGTGGCCGATCCCACGGCGGGTGTGAGCGTCACGGTCGTGTTATCGCCATCCAGACCCGGGCCTGCCGACCGGATCACGGTCGCAATCTGCGAAATCGTGACCTGGCAGCCGGGGCTCGAGTAGGGCGGAGCGCAATCTTTGCCGTGGACCGAAGCGTAACGCGCTCCTTCTCGAACCGCGAAGGCGAGCGTGTGATAGATCCACATACCGCGTGCAATCTCGAAAAAAGAGAGCACGACGAAAATCATTCCGATGCCGATCATGGAAAATTCCAGGATCGACGCGCCTCTTCTGCCAATGCGCCGCCGTGCACTCATGGCTTCACTCTCATTTCGACCGAGCGTGTAATGGTGAGTTGCCCCATCAGAAGGCCAGGGATCGGAACCAGACGATTGCCGGTATACGTGACTTGGACGAGAGTGGCGCGGCTCCCGTCCAGAGACGCCGGGGTTGTGCTGGAATCCAGAGCCTGCGCGGTAACCACTACCGTGTTGCCGCCGCCCGCGTTGCAGTTCGCCTGCGACCCGACGTTCGGCAGCATGGCGACTTCCGCCAGAACGCGGTTGCATGCCCCCGTTGTGTCCCCCGCGTAGTTCCAGTTCCGGGAAGTGTATTCCGCGGCCACTCGCGCGGCGTTTTCGACTCCCATCATGCTGTAGGTGTACATTCCCATGTCGAACACGCCCACAAACAGAAACAGAATCCAGGGCGCGAGCAAAGAGACTTCGACCACGGCGCTCCCACGCCTGGCAGTCGTGGCCCTGCCGGGAGCATTGAACACAGGTCTGGATAGGAATCGGAGACCCCGCATGGTCACCTCTCCTCTTAAATTGAGGCCGGAGGAGGGCCGGGATCAATACTTCGATAGTTAGCTGATCGGAAAGAAGACGTGTCCGGAGGGTCGTTTCTTTACGCGGCACGAAAAAATAGCGCCGGCAGCCATCTGGTTTACTCTTGGCATCATCCGATTGATATCATCCCTCAGTCTGGATCGCTTCGTGCCTGCGCCGGCACCCCGTAGAGATGGTGCTGGTAAATGTAGTCGAGCACGAGTTCCGGAACTTCCGTCGGACGTTCGCCGGCAGCGAGGGCGACGCGGATGGCGGATGACGAATACGGCAGGTCCACGGTCTCGAGGCGTTCGACCGTTGCGCCCGATGGGATCCGATAGCTGTGTCCTGGCCGGCTCGCCACAATGAACGTCACCGCGCTCACCACCTCCCGCCAGCGACGCCAGCTTTCGATTTCGGCAAATGCGTCGCCGCCGATCAAGAAAAACAGCCGATCCTCGGAGGACAATCGGGAGCGAAGCTTCGAAATCGTGTCGATCGAGTAGCTGGTGGTGTTTTCTTCCAAACGCGAGACTTCGAAATGCGGCTCGCCGGCACACGCCAGCTCCGTCATGCGCACCCGGTGTTCATAGGTGGCGTGGGTGATTCCCGATTTGTGCGGCGGATGCGATGCCGGCACAAACAGGACCCGGTCCAGATGACATTGTCTGGCCGCCTCGCGTGCCAGAGCCAAATGCGCCTTGTGGATTGGATCGAAAGTGCCGCCGAGAATACCCAGCCGCAAGGTCCTATGCTCTCTCGATCTTCACCGAGTTGATTTTCACTTCTTTCAATGGCCGGTCCTGCGCGTTCCGCGGCACGTTCGAGATCTTCTGCACTACGGAGTAGCCTTCGGTGACTTCGCCGAAAATGCTGTGTTTATTGTCGAGCCACGGTGTAGGCGCCACCGTGATGAAGAACTGGCTGCCATTCGTGTTCGGCCCGGCATTGGCCATCGAAAGGACGCCCGGCTTGCTGTGCTTGAGCTCGGGATGAAACTCGTCGGCAAAACGGTACCCCGGTCCGCCGCGCCCGGTGCCCTCCGGATCACCGCCCTGAATCATGAAGTCCGGAATGACGCGGTGGAAGATGGTGCCGTCGTAAAAGGGCTTGCCCGTTTTGGTGCCTTCCGCGAGCGACACGAAATTCTCGACTGTCTTGGGGGCTTTGTCGGCGAAGAGCTTGATCTTGAACGTGCCTTCGGTGGTGTCGAAGGTCGCGTATACGTCGTTAGCCATGATTGCGATTGTAGCAACCGCCCAGCGGCAAACGCCGCCAGCATCCTACCAAGGCAACTTTCTTTTGGTGTACTGCCGCCCAATCTCGGCGGTCTGTTGGCTGGCGGGCCCTACCATGACGCCCTCTTTAATCATGTCGATGACGTTGTTCGGGTTCATGGAATTGAGGAAGAACACCTTGTTGGCTTTGCAGGCGGCGAACACGCGGGCACGCGCGGCCAGCATGCGCGGGTCCTTTTCAGCGGCGTTGGGAGTCAGGATGCCCAAAGACAACGCCATATCTCCGGGACCCCACTCGGCGAAACCGATACCGGGCACCTTCAGGCTCTGCTCGGCGTTGTCGAGCGCATATTTGTCTTCCACCTTGATGCCCAAGAGGAGTTCGCCGTTGGGATTGAGCGGCCAGACGTCGGCCTTTTGTAAATACTCATCATTCGAGACCCCCCAGATCTGCGCGGCGGTGGGGGTTCCATGAGCGCCGCGGCGGCCTTCGTTCAGCCCCTGTCCGACACCTTGCTTGTGAATCGGAAACCGCACCGCCTCGACGAAGGCGCGGACCGCGCCCGGCGTGTCCGCATGGGTGAGCATGATTCCGTGAACTCCAGTGGCCAGCACCTGTTGGAACATCCAGGCGTTGGCGCGCACGGTGGTTTCGTCCGTGCCGTTAACCGGTACGTTGACGATGACCGCGGGCGTACGGTGGCCGCTTTTCGTCGGTCCGCCCGCGACCAGCCCTTTCATGTACTCCGCTAGGCCTTTCACATCGAAGGGAGCATGTTCCATGTCGTAGCTGATGTAATCGGCGTAGGTCTGCGCGTCTTTCCTGCCTTGCTCGAAGCTTCCTTCGGTCCCGGAATGGGAGCCGGTGTAATACACGGGCTGCCCTTCCGAAAGCAGCTCGATGGCGCGGTTAATGTGCTTGGGTTTGGAGTCCTGGGCGATCGCGGTGGCGACCTCCATCACCAGACAGATACTTATGACCAAACAGGACAATGTTCTGACGGTTTTCATGCCCCCTCCTCGTCGGCAGGTTGCGTCCTGCCCGTATTACCAACCTAACGGCTTGCCTTTATTCTGCTCGTCCAGCCACTTTTGCAGCGGCGCGAAATAATCGCGGATGGCGGTGGCATCCATTTCGCGGGTTCCGGCAATCTTTTCCAGCGCATCCTGCCAGGGGCGGCTCGCCCCCATTTCGAGCATCGCGCGCAAGCGGCTGCCCGCCGCCTTGTTGCCGTAGATCGAACAGCGGTTCAGCGGTCCCTTGCATCCCGCAGCCTGGGACAACGCCCGATGAAACTGAAACTCCAAAATATCGGCCAGAAAATATCGCATGTACGGATAGTTGGCCGCTACGTGGTATTTGGCTCCGGGGTCGAAATCGGCCTCGCTGCGCGCCGCTGGCGGCGCGACGCCTTGGTATTTGTGACGCAGCTGCCACCACGTCTCGTTATATTTGGAGGGCGGGATCTCGCCCGCGAATACCTTCCACCGCCACTGGTCGATCAGCAGGCCGAACGGCAAAAATGCAATCTTCTGCAGCGCTTGATGCAGTAGAAGCCCGATGTCTTTCGAAGGGTCGGGCGCTTTCGCCAGAAGGCCGATCTTGACCAGGTATTCCGGTGTCACCGAGAGCGCGATGGTGTCGCCGATGGCCTCGTGAAAACCATCATTAGCGCTGTCGCGGAACAAAGGGGGTTGCTGGTTGTAAGCCCTCTGATAAAAGTTGTGCCCGAGCTCATGATGGATCGTCAGGAAATCTTCGCCGGTGATGTCAATACACATTTTCAGGCGGAGGTCATTCACGTTATCGACATCCCAAGCACTGGCATGGCACACCACATCGCGATCGCGCGGCTTGAGAAATTGCGAGCGCTCCCAGAATGTCTGGGGGAGCGGGGCGAAGCCTAGGGAGACGAAGAAGCTTTCGCCGTACCGGACCATCTGCTTCCAATCCGTTTTGTGCTGCCGGAGCAGAGCGGTCAGATCGTAGCCGGGGTCCCCATTCGGAGGAGCGACCAGAGGGTAAATGTTGTCCCAATCCTGCGCCCACATATTCCCGAGCAGGTGCGCGGGAATGGGGCCTCGCGCCGGTACCAGGTCGCCATACTTTTCGCGAAGGCGGGCGCGCACATATGCGTGGAGGGAAATGTATAGGGGCCGCAGCTGGTCCCATAGGCGATCGAGTTCCTTGGCGAACGCGTCCGGAGCCATGTCGTATTTCGAACGCCACATGGCGCCGTTGTCGGCAAAGCCGAGCTGGCGCGCGCCTTTGTTCGCGAGTTCCACATACCGGATGAAATCCGGGCGCATGGGTCGCGAGATGGAGTGCCATCCCGTCCACGCGTCGAGCAACTGCTGGGGATCGCGGCTTTCTGCAAGCACCTTGCTCAACGCGTCCAGGTCTTTGCAGCTCTCGGGGCCTTTGGGGCAGTACTTGCCCTTGCCGTAGGTGCCCTCCATCCGCGCGGTGATTTGCGTGAGCTCTTCGGCTTCCTTGGGATCGGACGGCGTGGCGATCGCAAGCGAAAGTTTGAGCAGCTTGAACTTGCGAGCCGTCACCGGGTCGAGGGGCAGGCCGTCAAACCGCGTCGACTGCTTGGCGTAGCCGACCGTGGCGTCAATGGCACGCTGCTCGAGCTTGGCCGCAATCAGCTCGGTGTCGTCGGTGATGAAGGTGGATTTGATCCAATCGGCGCGCTGGGCATCGACACCCAGAGCGAGCAGCTTCTGCTCGGCATCATCTATGAATTTGCGGGCCTCTTCGGGGGTAGGCTTGCGGCCCGCGCCGGCGAGCAGAGCGCCGAACAGGGCGGCGCAGCAAGCGACGCGAAACGTCATCCCTACACGATATCAGAGGGATGTTTTGCGCGGGAGCGTGCGCCGTGCTAGCATCAATGATATCCACGTTGACATCGCGGGGACGTAGTTCAGTTGGTTAGAACGCCGGCCTGTCACGTCGGAGGTCGCGGGTTCGAGCCCCGTCGTCCCCGCCATTCCTTTCAACAACTTCCGAGCTTCCCTTTTTAGCGTCCGAACGGGGTGTGTCAGTACGTGTGTCACTAAGCTCAGAAGCGATCATCTTGACGCTCTGGCGGGTCAACACCGGCGAGAGGTGCTCGTACCGCTCCAATTCGCGGCTGCGATGGCCGGTGAGCTTGCGGATGATGGCTTCGGGAACGCCCTGCAGGAACAGGATGGTCGTTGCGAGGTGCCGGAGATCGTGTACCCGGAAATCCTTGATTCCGGCGCGCTGGCAGGCATCCTGGAAGGGATCGCGGATGTCCCATAGGTACTCCCGCTTCCCTTGGAACCGGACATTCGCGCGGTCGGCAGGAAAGACGTACTCGTCCCGGCGATAGCTGGGCAGTGCTTGGAGGGCTGTAACGGCCTCGTCCGATAGCGGCAGCCGCTTCGGGCGGCCATTCTTCGACCGGGGCACATAGATATGAGGGGCCGAGCCTTCCAGGTCGACCTCCGTCCACTTCCGCGGCAAGAGCTCGCCCTTGCGGGCACCCGTGGTGGCGGCCAGCCAGACGAAGGCGTAAAGTACCGGGTCGGGCCGGCACTCCTTCAGCAGCTTCCGGAACTGTTCCGGCGCCAGGAAGCGATCGCGGCCCGGCGGCTCCTTCCTCTGCGGCACGACGCTCACCGGATTGCGGTCGTACTGCTCCCGCTTGATCGCGAAATTGAAGGTGCTGCAAAGAATGGTCCGGTATTTGTTGATCGTTGAGGCCGCCAACTCCTGGTCCGCGAGCTCCTGCAGGAACGCCTCGACATGCTCGGGCTGGATCTCCCTGGCCTTTTTGTCGCCGAAGCGCTCCCGGATGATCGGCAGGTGGTAATTGAACCGGCTGCGTGTGTTTTGGCCGTGCTTCTCCCACCAATTGTTGAGAAGCTCAGCGAAGGAGACATGATCGAACTGGCGTGTCGGGAAATGCCGCCCTTCGGCGACTTCGGTCTTTCGTTTTGCCAGCAGATCCTGCGCGAACTTCACGCTGCGCTGTCCGGTGCTCTCGCGGACAATGACCCCAGTGCTGTCCTTGTATCGGATATACGCGGTCCCCTTGCGGAGGTAGACGCCCCGAGTCTTTCCCATGTGGTTTGCTCTCATTATCGCCCCGTCCCGCTGAATCGCGAAGGTTTTATCGTTCGTTGCTGAAGCCATTGGAGAAGCTGCGAGCGCAGAAACCGAACGCCGCCCCGTGTGCCGCGTTTCGGAAGCGGAACGTAGGGGATACGGCTCTCGCACACGTAGCGTTCGAGCGTCCGCTCGCTGATCCCGAGAAACTGCGCGGCCTCCTTAGAGCTCATTACGACTTCTTCGCTTTCGGGCATTCGGACGCTCCCATGCACTTCAGCACACACGATTCGAATCGGCCCGCCGCCCTGAGAGAGCCGGGATGGGAAGTTGTGATCGGCTTGGTTTTAGAGCCATCCCCACTTCCGCGCAAAAGCTCGCGCCTCGCGGGACAGCTTTTCAGCCGAACGCGGGTCGGCTGACAAATCCTCGACATTGATCACTTCCAAATCGTACGGTTTGAACAGCGCCAGATCGATTCTGTTTTTTCCACGCAAGACGACAATGAAGATTTTCCGCTTTGAGCTTGAATGTGCCATAGAACAGCAAGCCGATCTTCCCTCCATTCCGTCCCTCTCAAGACGGCGCCTTGGCCGCCCATCCGCCGGGGCGCGATCGCCCCGGCCTGAACCTCATCCGACCTTCCGTTTGCCTCGCTGTCTTGCCTTACCCGGGGAGGAACTCTCCAATCGGCGTCCCAGGCGCGGTCTTCGTTTTTTGCCCATCCTTCCGTTCCCGGAGTGATCGCGCGGAATCTTCCTTCGAGACAGTGACCGCTCAACGACCTCCACCTGCGAGCTGTCCAGTTCCAACACCACTCTGCCGTTCAGTTCGGAATACCACTCAATGTATGGATGATCCAAGTACGCGTACCAAGAGTCTCCCGCTTCGATGTGCTTGCGATAGCGCTCGGCCCACGCCTGCCGCCTCTTCTCGCGCTCGGCTCCGCGCACGCCGTTAGCGTCCCAGAACCGCTCATTGTGTTCCATGAGTTTCTGGGCGAGTCGTTCGGTCCAAGGGCAGAGAGGAATTCCGGCAGTGATTTCTCCGGCATCACCGCGCTGCACATCCACGAAATCTTCCATGTACGTGCCATCTTTCTCGAGATTGATATTCTCGTCTGACGGCGATTCGTTATGGAGCCGAATCACCTTGCCGCGGATGTCGTCGATAAAGTCACCGTCTAGATCAAAAGTCACGCGCAACGGAGATTTGTATCGGCGAAAGAAACGCATCCAGCCGAAGACCTTTCCCGGTGTCCGGTTATCGACTTCCCCATCGATGAGGTTTGCGTTCGGTGTCCAAGCCATACTGCGGTTTGGATTAATGATTAGCCCGGATGTTTCGTACACCCGGCGGGTGAGCGATGTCGTTGTTTGCATGCGGTTAGTGCAGTTCCGAATCATGCGTTATTTCTTTGCTCAAAACTTTTCCGACTGCCTTCAGGAGAGGCGAATGGCGAGGTTCCGAATACTAGTCAGAATTACCCGCTAAGGTGTACGAAGCACCCTGGATATTGTGAACGATCTGATGCCAACGGAATCCGAGATCAAGAGGCAGATGTTCGCTGGCGAGGTGCACGAATGTGCCTCGCGCATACACGTTCCCTTTCTCCGGACCACCGCGGTAGATGACCGCCTCTTCGAGCCGATGATGACCGCCCCTGCCGAGAGTGTGTTTCTCGTGCAAGACTGCCAACCCGCGCTCGACATCCGCCAATAATTGCGACGTGGTGCGCATCGTTGGGACCGCGAACCACTCTCCCTGGCGCCTTACGTTAGCTCCGCGTGTTTCCGCCTCCCGGACGACTTCCGGCTTGAGTAACGACATCGCTTCTTCGTACGATTGTGGAGGCCGATCGGTTACGAGTTTAGCCATGAAGTACTCGCCATACGGAGTGCTTGCAGTCTCATCTGTGCCTGAAAGATAGAAGTGATCGTGCACGCGTATCACGCTATTTCCCACGATGTAGATCTCGCGCTTCTCCTGATGGCCGTACTGGTCTTTGATCGGAACCTCTCGATACCCCTCGCTCGTACTGGGAATGACGATCTCGACCTCCTTCCGAAGGTCTCCGGCAGTAAGCGGGGCGCTTCGCCAGTCGCGATGACGCCCATTGGTCCAAGCGGCCGCAATCGAGTCGAAGGGAATCATGGCGAATTGTAGCGGCGATGTCTTGAGTGTTTCGAGCAGGAAGGGTTGCCACCTCGCTGCCGCCCCGTGAGGATCGCCATTTGCCAGAAGGCCGCCGTCCGCCAAGCGGACAGCGAGAGGAAGTTTAACGTGATCCATCGAAATCAGCGTTCCGCGACGCTTGTCCGCGATCAGCCTGTCCCCTCGGCCTCCTTTGTCCTTCAGAATAAAGTTCTCGATTACCTTTGTGTCTTCTTTTGCCATAACGTTGGACTGAATTCGTCCCTCGCATCCGCCTCTCCTCAAAGCAGTCGGATTAGAATGTTTTGGCTGTGCACCTCCTTCCATATCAATGAATGGGCGCCCTTCAGAGGGACCGAATCGGCAAGTTCCGGGCAGCCCGCATGTTAAACGTCCTCCACCTTCAGTAATCCTCCGGAAACATCATCGTCAGTCCGCCAATTTCGTTCGGCACGACCCAGATTTTTTCTCCGTCGTAAGCGCCGGTACGCCACCCGTCCTCGTCCACCGGGACCTTCACCATCGCACGGATCGCTTCCATAAGCGGCCCAATGTCGGTCACCGGGCCGGTCATTGGAGAGCTACCCATGGGCTTGGTGAACCGGTCGAACACGGCCCGGGTGACGCGGTTGACGCCGCCCTCACCAGAAACTGGAACCAAAACGCCGTCCTCGACGGCTTCGCGATCAGTGTAGGAGTCGATCACTTCGAAGTCTTCTGTCATAGGCATAGTGACTGGCCCGTCCTCGCCGTTCTGTCCCTCTGAACTGTTCAACGCGAAACTGCCCGCTCTCATCGTCTCCGGATAGCCAGGGCATAACCCCGGCTCTGAAGCTCATTCGATGAGCTCCTCGACAGAATCGGGCAGGACCGCTCCTTGCTCGTCCTCGTAATGGGACTTCACCCAGACCTCCCGCACTTCTTTGCCGCAGCGGCAGAAGGCCTGGTAGTAGATCCCATTCTCGATAACCGGGGAACCGGTCCAGCGATATCTGTGCTGATGTTGAGTGTTGGACATAGAACCCAGCAATTACACGCTGGCTATCCGGCCGAACCCAGAGACCGGCCCGCACCGGCGGGCTCGTGACTTGGGAAACACACGCAATCACCTCATTCCGGCCGGAGCGGCATCAGGAGCGCCCGGGCCTTTTGCACGTCGTTGGCCGCCTCGAACAACAAGGCCTCGGCCGGCCCGTACACCGTGATTTTCACGGTACGGCTCTTGTCGGAAGCGAACCGCGCGAAGAAGCCCGACAGGTAATTTGAGGAACCCCGCATTCAGCTGCACCGTTACTCCGTTCTTTTTCCCGGGAAAGAGCTGCTCGTAGGAAGGGAATGTTTCTTTCACACCCCTCCTTCGGGTTGTTTGATTGGGAGCGCCTCGTCCGTTCGTTTCCGACGGCCACCACGACCTCGTGTGGACTGCACCGGATCAATTCCCTCGCGTTGCCGGCGCTCCTTCATCTTTTCCGTCACGATATTGAGCACGGCCTCGGCCGTCTCGATCGGACCGGTTTCGAAAAATCGCAAAACCTCGACAGCCTCTGGCAGCGTTGTCCTAGCCATATATGCGTCCTTCCTTCGGAAGAGGCCGGTCGGTTTTTCGACCAAGCCACTCATTTGGCGGCATTTGCCGCATCAAAACTGTCGCCACGAGGGGACAGTCTGATAAGACACTTTTAGACAAGCGGCACCCCCTTGGCCTCGGGACTCGAGAAGAATATCGGTTCCCGAAAATCGTATTCGCGCACCAGATCCGTCATCGTGAACAAAAACTTCCCATTCGTATTCCTGAGGGCGCGCGCCAGTGACTGCATCCGAGCCTTGCGATCGACAACGATCAGAACCGCGGTGAGCGGGAACCCCTCCAGGCCTCGCCGATAGGAAGCGATTTTCGTTCTCAAAAAGAATTGCAAATTCTCACCGCCCCGGTCGATTTCGGCCGCGAAATCGCCGATTGCTAATGCCAAGAATTGCGTCAGGCACGATCGGCCAGGAAGCACCGATGCCGAGGCCGGCCAGCTCCCAATGCGAAAAGAAGAACTCCAAACCGGCGGTTAGCTCTGCGGCGAAGCGCAAGTCGTTGATTGCGCAAAAATGTTCTAGGTGCTTCGGCGGTTTGCGTTCCAGCGTGATTTCAGTGGTTTTCATATCGCTCCAGAAATCTCTTGCCCTCTGGGCCTAAAGTGAACATTGCTTGGTGCATCCGATCCTCTTGGTATCGGACCAAATATTTCACAACGACCAGCTTCCGCAGTCGTCTGTGCGCTGCGCTCAAGCTAGCTTGCGTGAAAAAGCGCCGCCGTATCTGGGTCGTTGTCAGCCATCGTGCCGCGCGCAACTCTCTCAAAAGCTCCATATCCCGATTCGTCAATCTCATGACTCCGGAGCAGGCGGCAGCACCGTCGTCACTCCGCATTGAAAACAACGGATCAACCGGGCTGCCCCGTGACAAGCGGGGCACCGACTCATGACGTGTGTCGGCGCCGTCCACCCGCATCCGCATCTCCAAATTCCCACTAAACTTATTGACGATCCGCAGTTCCCGCATGGAATGGCTGCTGTATACAACATTCGATAAAAGCGCCAATGGGCGACGAGGCGAAAAAGCCATCTAGCCGCAAGAATCGGCGACGCAAGCGCGAAGAGAGTAGCATCGAAAACGAACTCGTTCATGCTTCTGTCCCCCGCGCGGCGCGGTAAGCCTGTTGCAGCTTGGCCGGCAAATCACCGCCCTCTTCGCCTCTTCGCTTCCGGTCCTGTTCCGCCATCATGCGCTCAAATTCTTTTCGCGATTGCCTCGCCCCGATCGTCGGATCGCGTCGGATTGCGTCCGTCGCGTCTAGAAGTTCGCGTCCCTGCGGAATATCGAGATCACACGTCCTGATCCTAATCGCCTCCGGCATTTTTCCCTTGAGCCAGAAATATCCCGTGCGCTTGGGCAAGTTCGCCATCTCTTGAAGCAACAGCTTCCGCTCCTCTGCGACGGAATAGAACGTTGTTTCTTCATACGGGCTCTGCTTCGGTCGAGGACGCCGTCCGGTAGCTGGCAGAACCCATTCCAGAATTCGGTTGTCCTCGGGATCGCCTGGTCCGGACCAGACCCATCCGACATTCGCGTTAAGCAGCCGTCGTGTCCGCGGATCTGGAATGGCGGCGCCTTCACTCTGTGCCATGAAAACAAAATGCGTGCCGCTACTCCGGGAAAGCCGTCCGGCATCGCTCAGGTGATCGCTAATGATGGATGATGAGAAAAGATCGTGGCTCTCATCCGCAAATACCTGAAACGGCAGGCCTGGATTTTGACGCGCGGAGATCGAACGGCAGAATTTGCTAATGACCAGCGTATTCAAAAAGCGAGTCAAGCTCCGAGGAATATTCGGGCCGGCGCAGTTCACCAGCACAAAACACCCCTCATCCTGATAGCGGCGAAAATCCGGCGCAGTCTTGCCGGCCAACATGCGCGAGACAATTTTGGACGAGTCCAGAACTTCAAGCCGGCGCCGCAATGCCGCCTTCGTGGACCGCGACAAGCTGCCAAGCTGCCTCCTCACTGTCGCGGCAAGCGCCCGGTCCGGGGATTGTATCAGCGCCCGCTCTAACAGACTTTCATCATCCAGTGCCCTGATGAGTTCAATGATGGATGAGTCAAGTTCCGGCTGGGAATAGAGTTGGACAAGGCTCTTAAAAGCAGGCGTTGCAAGCGTGAGGCCCTCCGGGAGCGAATCCAGGAGAATGTCAACTTGTTGGGCTGCGTGAATGTCGGGGTCGGTATCAGGCGGGCGCGCTATGAAGCTGAACGGTGTGACAACCGACGGAGAACCGAAATCGATGAATTTAATCCGCCGACGCAGCTTTGCTGCGGCAGCCGGATCGTGTTTTGATAAAAACTCCAGACGGCGTTTGAGCAAATAAGTTATGCCCAGGAAAAGCTCGGTTTTGGCGCCATCTGCAGCCATAAACCCAGCGTTGCATCTCTCAGATTCTTCAATTACGCGATTGATTTTGCGAAGCGCTAGCCTGGTTTTGCCTCCCCCCGAGCGCGACATCATAAGGGCATGCTCATCAAGCAACTCAGAAAGCGGCACTTCCAGCAAACCTCCCCAGTCCGTCGTGCCTAAGGCCACCTTTGGGCCGGGCATCGAACGCATGCGGTCCAAAACTTCGTCGGCGTTCCGGCGCGAGGTGAGCGCTGTCGCGCAGGCTACCTCCCGTACATGACGCCGGATCTTGTGTTTCAGTTTGCGGCCAAAGAAGCAATCAAGAATCCGACCCACCATGGTTTTCTCCTTGGCCGTCTTCCTCAGCAGGCGGCCCTTCGGTTTGCTCGCGGTCTAGTTCGGCAGAGATTCGCGGTAGAACGGGCGTCCGCTCTGTGTGGCCCGTCCGCCGGGGAGCCGCCGGTCGTTTGTGCATCCGTTGCTCGCGCAGCCAATACGCCCCCGCACTGACGAGCATCATGACCACGATCAGCCCAGGCCAGCCGGCTGCGGCGGCTACCTTCGCAAGAAAGATTGAAGTACCAACCAGCACGCCGAAGAAGATGACCGTCTTCTTCAGGAGCTCCGACGCGCGCTTCGGAAACAACGGATAAATGCAAGAGATGCCCATACAACAAACCCCAGCAAGGCACAGCACCAAATGGATTACAGCGTTCATCCCTAAGCCCAGAAACAATTGCGTGCCAACAGCACACCCAGCGCAAACAGCCCGATCGCCACAGCGGTCCTCTTGAGGACTTCAGGAGCCCGCGACGGAACGACCATCATGCGAATTCCGGAAACCATGATCGTCAGCACAAACATGGCCGCGAAGAATCGGGCCGAAGCTAGCGCCAGAGTCTGCATAAGATCCGCCATGATGGAATTCCCGAGCCGGCCGAAATCACGGTTTCACGGCCGCGCCCGACTTCAGATCGATTCGCGGAACGTCATGGGTCATCGAAAAGGTTTTCAGGCTTGCGCCGGTGCTGCGGAAATATTCCACCCAGAACTGCTTGAGGCTCAACCAATACGCCACTGATTTTCCGGAGGCGTGGACGCCTTGAACATACACATCAGTGCCTTTAAGATCGGGCAAAAGCTGCTGCCGTTCTGTTGCGCGCAGCGCCTCACTGGCATCGATCTTGTCCGGAGTCTCAAAATCGAGTCCCGGCGTGAACTGGCGCATGTCGGAGAACAACACTAACGACCTCTCGGTCCGTGGCGCCTGTTGCAGTGAGTCTGCGGCAAAAACAAGAAAGCCCAGGATGTCTGATTGTGGAAAGCGCGGCGGCTTGCTGTCGCGAAGTCTTCTTACGCTCCGCCGGATGCGATTTTTTGCGAGCGAGATTTGATCCAGGAATTGCAGGGGGCCTTTGTCCCGCGGCAGCGCGCCGGAGAACAGGACATCAGGTTTCGAAAAACTCTGATCCGAGATCGCAAGCACGGTGAGTTGTGTTCCTGATGGCAGCCCGGAAATCATGCGGTCGAGACCTGCCAAGTTTTTTTCGTATTCGGTGCTGCCGTCATACCCGACGGCCGCTATTGACCGCGTCAGATCCACCCCAACCACGACTGTGGGCTCGGCCGCGAGGCTCGTTGACTGCAATAGGCCGAGAAAAAGGCAGACAGAGATCGTGGTGATAAGACCGCTGCGCCGAAGAGCTCGGAGCATGCCTAACTCGAAGTTCCACATAAGATCAGACTCAAAAACATCCGGTGCGTTTGCCAGTTCAGTCAGGCGGCCGGCGATGTTTGCCGATTCGGCTTCGATTTCATCGAGCTGCTGCCGGATTCGTTTCGTTTCACCATCATCGATCAGCGCCAGTTGGCGCGCCTCGTACAAGTCGAGGCCGGCTTCGAGCTCCATGCCAACGGCAAGCAGGCCAAACAGCACGATCATCCAGCCAATGGTGCCCTGGTAAAACCCGGCCCCAAGTTCGGTCGAAGAGGGGTCTGCGGCAGAAATATACGTTCGCAGGTACAGCGCAAAAACCTCTCCCCGGAGAATCGCCAAAACGAGTATGCCGGCCAAGCTGGCGGCTAGCGCCGTCACCGCTAACGTGCGGAGGAGGCACTTGCCGTTGAAGATCTCCAGGGTCCGTGCAGTCGACCGCGGCACCACGATGCCGAAACCCAAGCAGAGAATCCAGAGTTCCCAACCCAACCCGAACGGCGCCAGCGAGAGGTGGGCGAAAAAGATACTGGCCAGACACAGCAACGTCACGAATAGATACAGGCATATTCGTCGCTTTCGAAGCACAGCCGAGCCTTCCGGGGGGCGGGATTTCAGGCGTTCCCGTAATTCGTCAGCTTGCTCGATAAGAGAGACAAGCCGGACCTTCAGGCGGGCCTGCTCAGCGGCATTGGATTTCTCAATGTGTCGCTTTCGCCATCCGCAGATGTGCGACGCGTGTTCTTTGGCGCGCTCGTATGCTTGCTGACCTAAAACAAGGCCGAGGTTCTCGGCAGTTGCATTATTGTTTGAATCCATATCCACCTCCCCGAAAGCCCAGCACCTCGCGACATCTGGCATCTGTGCTTTCGGATTGAAATTCAGTCCGTCGGAATAAATTGGAGTTTAGGTGCACGTCGATCGAGAATCGAGACGATTCAGGCGAGACTGGCGGGATTGGCGAATATATCCTGATATTGCCGTCTGGGGTGGTGTGGAAGCAGACGGAACCCTACTCGTCTTTGATCATGTCCAGGAGTGAGGGCCTCCAGATCCACTTGGTGGCGCCGGATTTCACGCATCCGATTTCGCCCACGCTACACCAGAGCTTGATTGTACTCGCGCTTTTTTTCACGATTTCCATGGCTTCCGAAACCCGAATGAACTCTTGCGGGTATTCGCGAAACCGCTTTTTCAGATCAATGTTGTGCCACCATTTGTTACGGATATGCTTCGGTCTCATGCGCTTCTCCTCGAACGTAAGTGGGTCTCTTGTCCGACATCAGAAGGGGATTTCTTGGGCTCGCAACCTCTTACAACGAAGTAGCGGACGTTCAAGAATGCGTTCGTGTCAGCGACGGACTAAGCGGACCATGACCCCGACTTTCTGTAATCGGGACCGCGATACTCCCATTTCTAGCTCGCACGGGTTCGCCAATACCTGAGGGGAATATGTCGGGATTATCCGGTAGAAACTCATCAGGTGCCGCTTTTCTGAAGCGATTCTGAAGAAAACTCCCGATTAACGAGAGTTGGTCATATGCCCAACGAACGTTGGTCTTTACAGAGATCAGGAATCTTGGGTATCCTCGCTGCAAGGACTTTTAAAAATGCATATTACGGTCTGAACATCTCGATGTGGCAAGTCAGTGATTTCGAGATTGATCTGGCTAATCGTCGCCTGTGGCGTAACAGAGAAATGCTTAGCCTAACCGAGCGCGACTTCGATTTTATTGCTGTCTTGGTAAAGCGGGGCGAGATCTCGCGCGAGGAAGCTGCCGGAATCTATCACCAACCTGACTTCAAGTATGTCTACAAGCAGATTTCGGATCTGCGGGCGAGACTCCGTGACAGGACCCGGCCATATCGCCTCATCCAAACGATGCGCGACCGAGGATACCGCCTGGCGCAAAGAGCACAGGAAATTCCCGACAACTATAGTCGCGCCATTTCTGATGTCACCGAGCCTGCGGTTCCGCAGGTTACGTTGTGGGCTCCCGTCTTTGGCGGCCCTCCGGGCATATTCATCAACAGGGTCGGCGGGAAGCTCATTTTGTGGAAGGAATTGCAGCAAGAGATCCTGGAGGGGCTCTTTCCACAAGCGGTCCGCTGCATTGCGAAAGGAAGCACTGTTGCTCTTTTGCCGCTCCGTGATCAACCGAATTTCCGCATCGGGATCGTCTCGCCGTCAGAAAAAATAGTTGGACGGGTATGGTTCGGCGCCGACCCGAAGAGAGGATGGCGATTCGATGGAAAGGTCCGCATCGGCACGACGCGCGGACTGTATTTTGCAGAAGTGTGGCAGATCTATACGCGATACTCGGACGGGTCCTACAGGCTCTGGAACGCCATCTATTGATGCCGCGTACTGAGCAGGACCCGTCCTGAAAAAACCGGTCAAACGCTTCCCGTCAAAATCCAATCCACGCTCCGCCCGTACCGCTCGCGAAGCCGCAGCAGCACGTCAAGGCTTGCTGCCGCCTGGCCGGCTTCGATCTTGCTTAATTGTCCCTGAGTGATCCCAATCGCTTTCGCGAATTCCATTTGGCGGGATGCGCCAGTCCCGTCCGCGAGCCGCAGTTCCCGTATACGCTGGCCGATGGCCGCCAAATCGGCCTTGGGTCTTGATCCGCGCGCTGTCGATCGGCGGGGCATGTAAAAATCTGTTGACGCAGACGGGCTATTCCAAATAAAATATTCTATATAGAATATTCCATCTGGAATCGGAAACAGCAATATATCCGTTTCCAGGTGGAGCAAGCAAGGCCTGAAAAGGAGGTCCGATGTTGATCCCGTACCTCGTCCTGATCGCTACCAGCACCATGGTCGGCCTTGTCGCCGTCGCACTCTACCGCCGCAAAGACACGCTTGACCCGAAAGTGTTCCTCGCCGCCGCCCTCGTGAACGCGGGCGCCCTACTCGGCATCCTCCTGTACCGGAACCGGAGGGGGCTATGACCCAGCTTCTTCCACCGCCCCGGCCCGGCCTCCGCATCGGCCGGCTTTTGTTCATTCTGTTCGCTGTTCTCCTGGCGTTCGTGACCCTGTTTGCGCTTCTTCGCGCAGCTCTGTTCTATTCCCTTTATACGTGGCTGTTCGCCCACGTCACGGAGTTTACGGGCTTGGACCTCTGGGCCAGCCGCGCGGTAGCGCTTCTTGCCTTGGGAATTGCTTGCCTGTTTCCCTGGCACATCTTGATCCTGCCCTGGATCGGCGAGATCAAACAAAAACTGGCGCTGTTTCTGTTGGTGACCTTCGCAGCGCTCGTCGGCATGGAGTTTGTCACCCGAGACGTTTACTTCTCCCGCGCGGATGGGCGGGCGCTGCGGTATTACGCGAAAACGGCCGATGGGTTTCGGCTTTCGGCGACGCCGGGAACCGATCCGGTTTTCGGGGTTCCGTACCAGCCAGTGACGTCGGAAGTGGTCAAGGAAATTCTCGTGTGGAAGAGGCGTGGCGGAGGAATACCGAATTCCTCCCACTTTGAGGGTCCTTTCTTCGACACGGCGTCGGGACAGGCCGCGGCCTGGTTCGCCCGTCTCCCGGATGGGCGGATCGAGATCTTTTCGCTGCCGGGCTTTCATCCGCGGTACGGCATGCGCTTGGAGCCGGTGACCGCTCCGATCGTGGCCGAATACCAAAAGCAGAAAGCCGACGCGCAAAACGAGGAAGCCGCCCGCCGGGCGAGCGAGGAAGCGCGGCGCCTGCGCCAACCGCTCCGTCCCGGCCGCTATTTGTTCACCGGTCCGGTTCGGGCCACGATCGACGGGCTGCGGTTCACCTTAACCGAAATCGACCTGACTGGGAACAAGCTCATCATGCAGCTCGGGCTAGAAAACGTCGGCCTCGATCCCGCGAACGAACTGTACTCGTGGGAACGCAAAACCCAGCGGTATACCCGCCTCGGTGTGATCGCCGGCAACGGAGAGGTTTTCGGTTACACCGCGATCCGTGTGAAAGAAGGAGCGGTCACTGAGAACGATGGGAGCTTGGCCTTCCCAGCGGTCGGCAAACGCGGAGCGTGCGTTCTGGAGTTCGCATTCAGGAAGATTTTCCAGGCGCCGTTCTCCTTCGTCGTGAATGAGCAGCCCGTGTTCTCCGGCATCAACCTGCGCCAAGCCCGATTTGAGTCGTTTTGAAAGGGGAGTATGGCCAGGCACATTCTGAATTCGTTCCGCCGACGTGAGATCCCCGGTCGCCGAGATCTCCAGCCGCGGGAAGCTGTCATCCCGGCCCGCTGCGGCATTCACAAACGACCGTTTCTCATGCTCATGCGTTCCGACGCCACGGCGTGGAAGTTGGTGTTCAGCGCACTCCCGCCGCAATCAAGCGGAGCGGCGCCGTCCTCACGGCTTCAGCTCCAAGACTCGATCGAACTGCCGGGCGCGCTCACGATTTCCAGCGGCTATCCCGGCTGCCCTTGCTGCGGCGATGATGGGCTCATCCAGTGCGGTTGCGGCGCTTTCAGCTGCAAGGGAGCCGCAAAAACGCACGGTGATCACACGGATTACCTATGCGGCACGTGTGACACCTGGGGCTGCTGCCGCGGCGCCCGAATCGGAAACATCAAAGGTTTTGCCAACGCCGCTCGGTGGGGAACGCGCCCACACATGGCAACGGAAGTGGAAGCCGGCGATCCCGCCGGCCGCGCTCTGGCCCGGCCGAAGCGTCCGGAGTTGCCGCCCCCAACTTCGCTTCAGCGCTCCTGAGGCTAACTCTGGTTAGAAAACAAGGTGTTTCTATTGCTGAAAAATGTGATGCAGGATACAATCTAAGCGCCTTTACTTCTGGTTTCGACGTCCGGGTCCATCCCGCCCCTACGATCGGGCAAAACTCGGGCGTTAATGACTCCGGTTCATTCCGGACACCAAGCGTATGGCGATTCCATCGCCGAAAACGTCGAACACGCTCGCGGCTGGAACTGTTGAGTTCGTCAAAGAGCTTTCGAAATATTACATGGATTTCCTGGAAACCGATTTCCATCGGCGCAGGGAGCCCAAGCGCAGCATCAAATTCCGGAACGCCAATAACCTCCTGGTCGGCATCAGACTCGCCCGCTATCCCGCCTTTGTGCAGAACGAATGGAGCGCGATACGTGCGGGGTTTCGAACCGAGACTTTGAACCGTGTCCCGAAAGGGGCATACCGCACGACAATTCCGCAGCAGGTTTTGGAACTGATCAAGCTCCAAACGCGTAACATTGCGGACGATCAACTCACGGCCATGCGGACGGCGCTGGGACGCGACATCCTAGATCGTGCGCGGACCAATCACCTGGATTACGATAAAGCTCTCACGGAAGCGCTCGAAGCAACCACGAAGCGCGTGCGGGCTGAACTTGTGCTGCCGTTCGTCGGCCGCGTAAAGCTACCGCTGGAGCGGCTTGATCTCGGAGACGAGAACACACTCTTCCTGATCGAGGAAGAACTTTGCGAACTGCTCATTGAGCCTGTTCGGGACAAGATTTCAGAAATCGTCAGAAGGCTCATTGCCGACCAAATTGTCGACATCGCGGAAGAACTACGGTTCGCCCTGAGCGGTTCGCCGGTACAGCAATCGTTACTCGATTTCTTCGGGAATCTTGCCGTAGGCGACTTGTTCTCGGAACTCTACGAGCTGGAACGCAACAAGAGCATTCTCGAGAACCAGGATCTGTATTTGTACTTCGGAGAAATCGCGTACAACGGCAATAAGTACCCGATTTTCTACATCCCTTTTCAGGCCACGCTGGCTGTCGACGGGTTCTCGCTCGAATTCGGCGCTCAGGTATACCTCAACAAACGCGCCCTTGAGTTTATCGTGCAGGAAGAGAACGAAAGGACCGGCAAAAAGGGAGCGCTCGGGTGCACGGCGGAGCGGATCATCTACCTTGCCCAGCAGAACGGCAGTTTTTCGCATCTCGTCGGCCGCATTTTCGGCGAGCTCACGAATTTCTTCCAACTCGATAAGACGATCAATATCGCCGACCCGGCCCCGCAACTCGCTAAGAGTGTGGGCGTGCGTGTGACGAACGCCTCATACATCGCCTTGTCCGACAACTCAGATGAGGCGTTGCTCAACGACTACGAGCAGATCCTCCAACTTCTCTCTCACGGTCCTGATACGCCGCTTGCCGCCGGCTTTTGCCGCCTCATCGATGATTTCATCCATCAAAACCCTGCGTCCGTTTCTGCAGAAGTCGCCGACGAGTGGGATGCGCTGTCCGTACCGGACCGTCTTGTCCACGAGAGTCCGATACCGCTCAATAGCGAGCAGCGGCAAATCCTGCTCGCGTTGCGCAAAGAAAAATGCAGATATGTGACGGTAGAAGGGCCGCCGGGGACCGGCAAGAGCCATACGATTACAGCGATCGTGTGTGACGCCGTGCTCCGGGACCAATCGATCTTGGTCCTTTCCGACAAGAAAGAAGCGTTGGACGTCGTCGAAGATAAGATCACGAAGACGCTGAATACCGTTCGCACTGACCAGCATTTCCAGAATCCCATCCTGCGGCTGGGAAAGACCGGTAGCACATACGCCCAGATCCTCTCCGGAACCGTGATGGAGGACATAAAGGCGCACTACCGCGCAGTCAAGAAGCAGCATGACACATTGCAACAGAACATCCAGCAGAGTACGGCCGCGCTTCGTGAGGATATAGAGGCGGAAGCGCTTGGATACCGCGACATTGATTTGGCGGCCGTCGAGGAATGGGCGCGACTCGATCGCACCCATGCGACCGAGAACGCTGCGGCAGACTTCTCTGAATTGCTACGCCAGGATGGCGCCGAGCTCGATCTGGCGAACTTGCGGACGCTCGGAACGGAACTGGGCGCGCTTCGCGCCATCTCCCGTGGCGAAAACAGCATCCCTCAGGCACTGGGCCTGAGAGAGGTGAAAAGTGTTGACGATCTTCTGCGGGTGATCTCGCGCGCTGGGGAGATCGACCAGGCTCTTGGACAAATCGAACAGGTGTATCCCGGGCCGGCTGCAGTGCTGGGAATCCTCAGTGGATGCGTTTCCCGGGATCTGGAAGACCTTACGTCCTTCATCAGCAGGATCGCATCGCTGAAGAAACCGCTGATCGGATATCTCTTCACCCGGCGCAAACTGGAGGACGCTGAGCGGGATTTCAAGACACGCTTCGCCTTCGCGTCGCAAGACCCTCCCCATACTCGCTTGTCCGATCTGCAACGATTCCTCGATCTTGCGCGATTGCTGTCAGCCAAGACCGCCCACCTGCACGAAGCCCTCCGAGCGGATTGGTTTGCACTTTGCGGATCACTGCTGAGCGGTCCAGAGAATCGCGCGCTGCTGCGGCGCCTGGCCGCCCTCCAGGAGATCGCCAGCAGCCTTCCGCAGCTCGCGAAACAGTACCCTCTTTCATTCGAGCGCCTCGGAATTCAAATTGCCAAGTGGACCACGATTGGCGACAACCGGCTCACGCGCATGTCCGAAAGCGAGTTCACCGCGGTCGTTCGGTATGTCACCCTCACCCAGGAATTCCGGCAAACCTTCAAGAAGATCCCAAACGTCAGCTACGCGGAAGATTTCGCTGGCATCCGAGATCTCGTGACCGTTTTCATGACGTACGTTATGGACGGCCGCGTCATCTCCTTTTATGACGAGAAGAAAAACACTGCCAAAGCCCTGCGCGACATCATCAAATCGAAGCGCCAGTTTCCGCAAGACGAATTCAGGCAATTGAAGGACGCGTTCCCTTGCATTCTCGCCGGCATTCGCGACTACGCGGAGTATATTCCCCTCGAACCCGGGATGTTCGATCTGCTCATTATCGACGAGGCATCCCAGGTCAGCATCGCGCAAGCCTTCCCGGCGCTGCTCCGCGCCAAGAAGATCCTCATCCTGGGTGACAAAAAGCAATTTAGCAACGTCAAATCGGTGCAGGCGCGCAGCGATACGAACCGGCTCTATCTGAATCGGCTGAACGAGTGCTTCCGCAAGAACGTTTCGAAGGATGAGGCAAAACTGGTGAAGCTGGAGCGCTTCGATATCCGCACCTCAGTCCTCGAGTTCTTCGAGTTCATCACGAACTACCAGACGCAATTGCTGAAGCACTTCAGAGGGTATAAAGAGCTCATCAGTTATTCGAACAAGAATTTCTATCGCGATTCGCTGCAGGTCATGAAGCTTCGTGCCAAGGGCATTGAAGATATCATGCAGTTCACCGAACTGTCGGCCCCGGCGCGCATCGACGGCGCTCGCAATATGAACGATGGGGAAGTGCAATTCATCCTCGGCGAGCTCTGCAAGCTCAAAGAGGCCGGCGCGAAAGCGACGGTCGGAATCATTACCCCGCACACGGATCAGCAAAAATGCCTCGTCGACGCGGTGGGGCGGCTTCCGGAACGGCAATATCTCTATGACGAGCTGAAGTTGAAGATCATGACCTTTGATACCTGCCAGGGCGAAGAACGTGACATCGTCTTCTATTCGATGGTGGCAAATCGCGCTGTCGATCGCCTCTGGGGGGTTTTCATCAAGGACCTTGCCAGTGTCGATCTTGAGGAGGAGGGCAAATTAAAGGCGCAGCGGCTCAATGTGGGCTTCAGCCGCGCGAAGGAGTGCATGCACTTCGTTCTCAGCAAACCGCTCAGCGAATATCAAGGTGCGATCGGTGAGGCGCTCCGCCACTTCTGGAACGTGCGGGAGGAAGCGAAAAAGGAGCGCTCGACCGCCGAAGTGGACCCCCGGTCCGAGCGGGAAGCCCAGGTTCTCAACTGGTTTTACCAGACCACCCTGTGGAAAGAAGAGCGCGACAGGCTTGAACTGATCCCCCAATTCGAGCTTGGGAAGTACCTCAAGCAACTTGATCCGCATTATTCGCACCCGAATTACCGGGTTGATTTCCTGCTGTTGTACCGTCCTCAGGGAGAAGACGCGCGAACCGTCATCATCGAATACGACGGATTCCGCGAGCACTTCGGTGAGGGTATTGGCGTCACGGCATCGAATTTCGAGAGCTACTACTCCGAAGAGGACGTCTATCGGCAAAAAGTGCTGGAGAGCTACGGGTACAGCTTCCTTAGGATCAACAGATTCAACGTGGGAGACGATCCGATTGGAACGCTCGACGCGCGACTGCGGCACGTTCTAAAGTCTGCGGGCGGACCGTCGCATAACCATCTCATTGAATGCATCCAGGACGATGTCGCGCAGCAGCGGAGCGGCGAACTGAAGGAGTGTCCGAAATGCAAGGAACTGCGCAAGCCGGAAGATTTTCGCGATCCGTCGCTGAGGTCCGGCATCGGAAGATTCTGCGCATACTGCAAAGGCAAACGGACACATCGGCCATCCGGGGCCGCTCCAATGTCCCAACCTGGGCCTTCTTGTCCAACGTGCGGGTCGCGAATGGTGCTGAGGAGCGGCCGGTTCGGCCGATTCTACGGATGCTCGAAGTTCCCATACTGTCGGGCCACTCGTCCGGCAACCGCGACGGCGCAGACAGTGGATAATAGCCCAATTTCTTCGTTCGTTCGCTGATCAGTAACCTGGAAGCACAAAAAAAGACCCGCCCCCGTGGCGGTCAAAAACCTTGGCAGATTCTTCCTTCTACGAGGGCAGGTCGTGGGCTCATACTACGGCCTACCCAACAAGCCGTCAAGAGCGGCAATGGTCTTTGTTAACGCCTCTTCAGTTCCGTCTCGACCCGCCGGGCCAGGTCTCCTATCTTTGCAACGGCGGCCCGAAGCTGCGCCGGGGAGACGCCAAACTTCCTGCACCAATACTCGACCTCGGGCTCGTCGCCAACGTTCACCCGGCTCGCATCCGCCGGAACGGTCTTCGCCGCCTCGTCAGCCAAACTTTCCTCCGTGAAACGCCTCTCCCCATTTTCCCCCGGTCGCCCCCTTCCGACCTTGGTTGCAACCGCGGCTTCCTACACAGACGCAAAGTTGAATCCTCTCCTCATTGAGCGCCACGTCGTCCTAGTTTCCCGGCCAGCGCGGGAATACAATGGCGGGCATCAGAGCTGTTTTTCTTGTTCTGAAAAGGACGGTATGTCTGATATCGGCAAGCTGGTCTTTAAGATCACGGGTCCCGAGGAGTACATCCGCGTGGACGATCTCGGGAGACTACTCTGGGCCGTGAATCGTCTGTACGAGCTCTTTGCAGCCCTTTCGGTTTCTCAAGGTGTGTTGTTTCACGAAGGCGCACTGGCTCCTTTGCCAGACGACGCTGTGCTTCGCATTCAGGAGATAAGGTCCGGGAGCGACATCTGGACTAACCTTTTTGGCCTCGGCAAAATTCTGAAGCCGGTGCGCGACCTTTTGATCTTTCTTCTTATGTTCCGGCAAAAACTGGCTCAAGAAAAGGAGAAGACCAAACGAGAGCAAGAAAAGACTGCGCAGGAGGCAATAAGGACCGCTCTCAAGCGCCTGGAGTTCATGGAGGAATTCTGGCACTTCTTCCAGAAATTATCACCCGAAGATCAAGAATCGTTCGAAAGGTGGGTTGGAAAAGCGGGGGCCTTAATTGCACTCAATCGGAACGACGTCGTCCTGAAGGATTGACAACTCGCGCCGTCGGATCTGTCTTGCAACCGCCTCGCCTGGAATTTCGATTTCGGGGCCACCCGAAAGCGGCCCCGTCCTCAGCCACGACCTGGCTTCGGCTCTGCGCCTCTGCCATCCTGGTTGCGACCCCGGCTTGCCCGTTCGGCTCTGCCCTGGGTTGCGACCCCGGCTTAGCCATTCCGGCGCTTGAGTCGGCGCTCAGGTCGCATCCCTGCGTTGCCCTATCCTCCGCTCAAGTGACTCCATTGTAGATCCCCGCACGTACAAAACACACCTGCGGGTCCCTTTTTCAATCCAGTCCTTCCGGCCATACCGCGCAAACCCGCAAAGGGAATCACTTCTCCTTTTGCGCATCCAGCCACGCCAAAACCTCAGACCGGGAATACCGCACGAGCCGTCCGATCTTGCAATGTGGCGGTCCCTTCCTGAAGAGCCGCCACTTGCGAAGCAGGCCGACCGAAACGGCCATCAGCTCCGCCGCGGACCTCTCATCGACATACATGGTGGCCGTCCTTGCCGGACTGGGTTCTGGCGCTCGCGCAGGAGCGCTCGGCCGCTCCGCTCCAAACAGCGCATTCTGCCGCTCCACGGCCGCGCGCAGCCTCTCAACTTCCTCCGTCAATCGTTCGATTGCCTGTTCCAACATGATGGACTCCAGGCTATCGCTCGTCAGAACGCCCACAGTCTCAGCGGCGAATTCCGTGCGCGGCACCTTACGACAAAAAGCCTGTAACAACGACGGCGTTTGACCCTCTCAAAGGGTACTTGAAACGCCCTCGATCACAAAGGGCGTACCAAGACTAGGCGTACCGCGTGTGCCGCCGCGCGTTCCCGGGGGCCGGCCCCAGACCCGCGCTCACTCGAATGCGCCCGCCGTCGACCTCCTCCGCTGCCGCGTGTATTTCCTACCGCGGCGAATCATCCCGCCTTACGGTCACCAGGACGTGTTCATTCTGTTTCCAAGGGATAATCCAGCTTGGCGAAATGAGACTCTTCCGAATGATGCTGCTGAGACTGCGGACCTTCTGATGATAATCCCGAATGCATACGTTTGAAAACTCTTTCAAGACCACCCGCCACTCGGTCGGAAGCAGTAATCGCTCGTTGCCATACTCCCGAACACCATAATATTTAGAGGGAACGCTAAAGATCACGCAGTTTGCCACGGCGAGTTGTTGCGTTACCAATTGATGAATCTCCTGATCCGAGAAATGTTCAAAAAATCCCTGTGAGAACGCCACATCAAAAGAATCTCTTGCAAACTCGCTAGATAACTCGAAAGCGTCCGCCAATTTGTATTTGCTGTGCCCGTTCAGGTCTCTATTCAGCCGTTCGGCTTGATCAAGCACTCCTCGATTATTGTCGACGGACACGACGCCATAACCAAGCCAACTGAAAAAGACGGCCATGACGCCGGTTCCGCTGCCAACCTCGAGTATTCTTTTGGGATTCTGGCGAATCACCTCTTCCAATAGACATGCGTGGCCAGCCAAGGAATTCAAATGCACACCAATACTTGAGTCCTTGTTGTAGTATTCATGCCACGATCGGGAGATCATACGAAATAGTGTTAAGTGGCTTATGTCCTCTACCATCCGCCCTCTTTGTAACGGCAAGTACGCCCCCTGACGACTTTCGGTTCGCCGAAGATCCACTCAAGCAGACCAATAAGTCCTAGGAAGACTACTAGCAGAACACAGCTTATGCAAACGCCTATTGTACGAAGTATGTCTCTAATCATAAACTCCAAACGTCGCTATATAAATACTGCGGCTAAGCTTTCTGTGCGACAATGTAGCTATTGCCGTAAAACACATGTTCGTCCGCGTTTCGGTCCAAAACCCTCGCTAATCTAAGTCCAAGACGTGCGATCCGCTTGGCCCACCCGCCTTGATTCGGCCTATAGGGACTGAAGTATACGAATTCCAAAAACTGAAATGCCGTACTCCACCGAGGCGTGTAAGTCCCCTTATCGATCGTCTGAAACCCGGCCTCTTCAAAAAGCACCTCCAGCCCGGCAAGGGTGTATCGAAAATAGTCCTCTGGATCTTTGTGATACGCCGCCAAGAACGGCGCTGTCAAAATACAGACTCCCTTATTTCTCAAAACCCGATGAATTTCGGTAATGACGCGCGATGGATGCGGAACATGTTCAAGCAGCTGATTGCAGATAACCGTGTCGTATTGCTCATCATCAATCGGCATATTCTCGGCATCTCCAATGATGGCGGCACTCGAATTCGGGTTTTTATCGATAGTCTCATAATTCGTGCAATGGTCCTTGATGAACTCACCGTACTTGGCGCTACCGGAACCCACGTCCAAGACTTTACCCCGAATGTGGCATGCCAGGTTATATATAACATCGCGCGTTGTTTGGGGTTGCGCCATATTAACCTACTATAATCCGCTTACAATGATGGTCAATGGGATATCTGAATATAGAATTCTACGCTGAGCACATATTACGTCTGTATTACAAGCCAATTTCTGCTGCCATTCACCGTGATTTGACAGGTTATTAACAGTGCGTCCTCTTTATGATGTCGCGAGGCGCACATATACTTGACGCATAGTCAAACCTTGGCTATGGCCTACCCAAAATCACTGAACGACTGACAACCATACCTCTCAGGGGCATGGTCCTTGGTGCCCATTCGACCGGAAGCTACGCGCCGATCATTCCCAACAGTATGCGAGTTCGGAAACTTAAAGGTCGAAGATGTCATCGCTAATTAACAATCTAATAACTTCCTATGCGAAAACCAATTTAGCGTTGCAAGTGATGTACGGGTGTGGAATAACCCTCGTTACTGTTGCTACGCTCGTATCACTTGCGCTGTTCGGCGGGCAGCAAGCTCACGCCACGACTACGCAAGCACAGTCGACGGGATTACAGCGGTCATGGAACTCGAACACCGAGCTTCTCAGTAACGGAACCAATCGCTCGGAATTCCATGTTAAGCAGATCAACTTCAAGGATGCGGACGGGCAATGGAAGCCCATTGACGTGACGCCAGTACCCGCATCGGACGGTTGGGATATCACACAAGCGCCATTCAGCGCACATTTCCCGCTGCGTTCCAGCGGCACCGCAACAATGGTGAACAACAACCGATGGGACACCTTCAGCGACGTTCCCATCAACGAGCAGGATCTGACGATGACGATCCGAGCCGAGAATGTGGTTGATGTCGAGGGCGTCCTCGAATATGGCGATCTTGGAAACGGCAACGAGTGGTATGTCCGCTACCCGCAAGCCTATCCCGCCCAGAATGCCGACCTGGTCTTCCTCGTCTGGCACGGGAAGGTTCCGCGTCTCCAAAAGCTCGTGCGATTCAACTCCGCGCTTTCTGCGGATACTGATTTCACCTTCCTTTACTCCTATCCCACCAAAGATCCGGAATTCAAGAAGGATGGTGAGAAGTGGAATAAGGGGCCAAAACTGCATAGCAATAAGGGCCTCGCGGTCGGCAACGACGGCGCCCGGCACGGCTTTGGCTTCAAAGACTTCCTCATCTGGGATTCTGGTACGGGCTTGGCAAAGCACGCCTCTCCGATCAACGTAGACATCGAGAAGACGACCGGCCACAGCTACCGGCTCACGAAACACATCGCATCCTCGTTCTTCTCCGGAGCAACACTGCCGGTCTACACTGACACTACCAACACCTTCTATCCTGATCCGGACACTGAGACCAACAGCGTTGACGGTGAGGCTGGACGGGGCGCGGCAAGTGAAGACTTTTCGACCATTCGATCAGGTGCTGGCGACCAATCCGTTGACAACAACGCCAGTGTTCAGATATTCACTCGCCTCACGGCCAGCGGAACCAGCGGAGAGTACTCTTGGAACAGCCGGAGCATGTTCCTGTTCTACACTGGCCCGACCATCGATGCGGGAGCCACAATAGATTCCGCGACGTTCTCTCTTTGGGGCGATACGGCCGGCTTAGACAACTTCGGCGGCTTTGCGGGTGCGCTCGTGCAATCATCTCCGGCGTCGAACACCGCCATCGTGAACTCCGACTACAACCTCGGCAACTGGCCGCCGTTCGTCCGCCAGGCAGATACGGACGTGACCGCAGCTTCCTGGAATTCGGCGGGCTATAATACCTGGACCTTGAGCGCTACTGGTACTGCGAACATCGGCAAAGGAGGAACGAATTTTACCAAAGAAGGGCTAGTGAATAGCTATGACTTCTCCGGCAGTGGTCCTGGTGGCGCCAACAAAGACGCCTACCTTGTAGGCAAAATGTCCGAAGCCGCTGGAACCGACAACGATCCGAAGCTGGTTGTGGACTGGTACATCCCTAATTCGGCGCCGATTGCGCCGACAAGTCTTCTTACGGAAGGACAGACGAACCCTTCTAGCCTGATGGATTCGACTCCGGAATTCAGTGCCATCTACAACGATCCGGATAGCGGCGACACAGCAAGCTGGTACGAAATCCAGGTATCTACGTCCAGTACGAATTGGGCAAGCCCTACCTGGGACAGCGGCCAGGCATCCATGGCCACGACCACGCAAGGGAGCCGTTCGCCGGACATTTCCTACGGCGCGACACCTCTAGCACTTGACGGCACCACCTATTACTGGCGCATCAAATTCTGGGACCAGGCCGGCGCTGAGGGAGCCTACAGCTCGGCTGCAGGTTTCACGGCCGTGCCACCTATTTCATTTGACAATGCAACCACCTGCAATGATGCGGGAGTACAGGTTACACAAGTGACGTGCACTCACACCGTAACGTCCACCGGATACAGCCGCGCCGTTTTCGTCGGTATCCGAACCTCGAGCCCAAATGTCGTTAGCTCGATCACATTTGGAGGAAGCCCCATGACAGTAGTCGCTACTTCGACCGAGGCGACATCGAACTCCGGCGTGTACCTATATTACCTACTTTCACCTGCGACGGGATCTCAGGACTTAGTCATCACCTTCAGTTCCGCCGTCTATGCCGATCTTACCGTGGCGTCCTACACCGGCGTCGCTCAGGTCGCGCCCGAGGTGAAGGGCTCGTCTTCGGGAGGCCCGCTGTCGAGCTATTCGCAGTCGCTCACCACGACTACCGCTGGCGACTGGACGATCATGATCGAAGCCAACAACGGTAGCATAGGCACTCTGCGGCCGGGAACCGGAACCCGACGTGGATCAAACTTCCCGACCGATGCCGGTATGCTACTCGACAGCAACGGGCCCGTTTTGCCTGCTGGGTCAACCAGTTTGAGGTGTACATGGCTGGCAACATGGCGTATTGGGGCAGCGTGATGGCAGCGATTCGGCCTGCAGGAATCAGTTTTGACAATGCGACAACGTGCAACGATGTCGGAGTACTGGTGACGCAGGCCACGTGCACACATACAGTCACATCCACGGGCTACAATCGCGCGGTCTTCGTCGGATTTCGGACCTCGACCGCGAATGTCGTCAGTTCCGTTACCTTCGGCGGTTCCTCAATGACCCTTGTTGCTAGTTCGACTGAGCCATACACGAATTCTGGAGTCTATCTTTATTACCAGTTTCCTTCAGGTACGGGGGCGCAAAACGCCGTCGTCAATCTCAGTTCTGCGGTGATTGTCGATATGACAGTGGTTTCGTATACCGGGGTTGCGCAGGTACCCCCCGAAGTAATGGCAGCGTCCTCGGGCGGTCCGTTCGCAACGTATTCGCAGTCGCTTACGACAAGCACCGACGGTGACTGGACGATCATGATTGAGGCCAACAACGGCAGTATCGGCACTCTTAGCGCGGTGACCGGCACCCGCAGGGGGTTGAACTTCCCGACCGATGCCGGCATGTTGCTCGACAGCAACGGCCCGGTCTTCCCGGCGGGCTCCACGAGCCTCAGCGCGAACATGTCGGGCAATAGTGCTTACTGGGGGAGTGTCATGGCTGCAATTCGAACTTGATTCAGTTCTCAATGCAGCAACACAGACAAAGCCTCCTTCTGGAGGTTTTGTCTTGTAAACTGAGTCACCGCTGATTCGTCCTCTGCCAATCAATCCGCCACCGTCCACGCCCGAACGGTACCCAGACAAGTCATTGCGTTCCGAACACTGGCTACTCGGAGCCCGCCTTTGAGCAAGACCACTGCGGCTGGTGCAAGCGTTTGCACCTGGTGCAGTTGATCAGAACGATCGGAAATGAACGCGGTTGCGGAAGACCCGACAGCATCTTGAGCACGCGTGCGGCCAGCGCTTCACGCGTCGATTTTGCGTCCGGATTGCCGATCAACGGGTTGTCTTGCGGCATTCGGACCACCTGAGGAATCCCCGCGCCACGAAACGCTTCGCTTCCGCCCGCGACCGCGGCAACCGGCCAGACGAGTTGCCCGGCGGGGCTGTTGCTGGGCAGACGTGCTGCGATGACTTCGCGGACGGCGTTCAAGGAGATCGTGGCGTTTTGCGCAGCCAGAAACCATGCTCGCGAGTCCTCGCCGCCAGCGGGCGCACCGGCAACGATGTCGAACAGCGCTACACGGTTCAGGCCGTAAGCGAAGAGGCCCGCTACCTGGTCTCTGATGGTTTTCATTTTGTTCGGCGACGCTTTTGTCGATCGCGCGATGCCGTTTTCACAATAGCTGCATTTCACTTCGACGGCAGCAAGATAGTCCGTGGAGGGCGGCCAGGAAATGCCATCTGCTTCGGCAATGCGTTTGGCAGCGAGAAGATCAAACCAACTTGGGTGGGCGTCGGGCCTCTCCCGTTCGCATTCTTGGCGCGCGCGCAGCACGTCGGCCGGATCGCGCCACGAGAGCCTACCTCCCAGAACGTCGATATCACCCGGCTTCATGCCCGTCCACTGCGTATCGAGGCTAAGGATGTACCAGGAGAAGTCATCAAGACCGAGCGCGCCAGCGACCTGCTCCCGGAGAACGGGGCTCTCCATCACTTGCCGCGTGGCATACGCTTCTCGTTCTTGGTCATCGATATCGATGATGTACTGCGCGGGGACCATCTGGCCAACAGTGTGGCACGGATTGCCGTGCCTCAGGTCAGCGTCTCCCTGCCGTTATTCATGATTCGCCTTTTGTTCGCCTCTGGTATTTCTGCCAGACGCGGAAGGAAAGATCACTCCGCCCACTGAGCACCCGGCCGCACCGTTACTCCGGCGCGCTCAGACCCATCAGTTCCAAATCATCTCGACCGGTGCGACGAACCGCACCTTGCCGGTGCGAACGCTCGTGCAGATGATGTTCTTTTGATCGTCGGAGAGGGAAACGGAAAAGAGCGGTTCGGCATGGTGCTGAATGTAGTTAAGCCGGCGATGCAGTTCTTCGTCGGTCTGCTTCACCGGCGCAAAACTCAGCTCGCGATGTTTCTTGTGCACCTTTGTCACGACCTCACCAACGCCTCGGCGGCAATGCGAACATTCCGCCGACCGACGGCGATCGACGTCAACCTTTCGGCGGGATCTTCCGCGCGAAATGGAATCCCTCATAAGAGAGGAACGCCGTCACGACCAGCGCAACGACGCTCGCCCAAAACGGAATCGACACTCCCTGTACGACGACGGGCAAGCCCATGACGATCCGCGCCAAGTGCCCGAACGCGATCAGGAGAAATACGATCCCGGCGGTCAGCGAAAACGCATGCTCGCTCATACGGAACCTCCTTCCACTCGGAGTCTAACTCCCAGATCGCCCAGACGCGCCGTCAGGGCAGCGTCACCCTGCTGAAGATCGACAGGAGCAGGTAGGCGCAGAGGACCAGGAACGCCGCGACAAGAAGCCGATCGAAGATCTGATGTTGCAAGAACATCATTTCAGACCATGACCTCCCAATCCGATTTTACCGCCGGGGGCCAAAGCCGGGTCTACCCAAGAATCCCGGCGCTACAATGAGGCCGAAAGCAAGAGGACGAACGCCATGCCGACCTACATCGCCCTTCTGAAGTGGACCCCGCAAGGGCTGCACAATGTCAAAGCGAGTCCGTCCCGACTGGACGCCGCGAGAAAAAGCTTTGAGGGCACCGAGATCAAGCTGAAGGAATTCTATATGGTGACCGGCCGCTATGACATGGTCGTCATCTGCGAGGCACCGGACGAGGGATTGCTGGCCAGAGCCCTCCTTTCGATCACGTCAAAAGGGGACTTCACCTCGGAGACCTGCCGCGCGTTCACGGAACAGGAATACCACCAGATCATCGGCGGCCTGCCGTGAAGAAATCCGCCAAAAGGCAGGAGTGAAGGAGCCCCCATTCCGGCCCCAAAGCGCAAAACCTGGCAGAGCCGGGTCCGAACGCTCTACTGACTCTTTGCCCTGAGCAGCTGCAGTACGCCATCCACACCGCGCCCAGCCTCAAGCTCCCGCAGCAGATCATTAACAGAGAGGCCGCGGGCATTGGCTACCTTGACCAGGTCCTCGACGACCTTGCGCTTATGAGCTTCTTCCTGATCTTTGATTTCCTGGAACATCTGTTCTTCGAATTTCCGATACGATGTGACGACGTGCGGAGCATTCGGAAAGACCTTGCCTTCGTTGCGTTCGAGAATGTCGCCCAGCATTGCCGCGCCGGTGGCAAGATCGATTGCGTCCTGGCGGAACATAAAGGTTTCGTTGACCTGCCACAGAAACCTTCCGTCATCCCGCACCGCCGAGTCTCCGAGCGTATAGCCGCGCTCCTTCAATCGCCTGACCAATTCCTCGTCGTCCATGCCGCTAGTGTCCCGCCCTGCACGACTAGCCGCAACATCTTCGTTTTTTGACTTGCAGTCGATGGCGCGCCGGTTTAGCATGGGGCCGGTCCCGCATTGGCCCTCTTTTCCGTTGGCTGCGGCGACTCCGAGTAACACGTGATCGGGTTACCAATCCCAGGCAACCGATCGCCCGTTTGCCCGGCGTGTGCGAATGAGAAGTACGTGATCCCGAACGCCACCGCATCGAAAATGCTCATCCGATAGTCTTCGCTCATCCAGCACTTCCGGAACGGAGGCAGATGGGGTAATAGCTCCGGAAATTCTGTCGCGATCGCGATTGCGATCTGGTGTTTGGTATACGCCGGCGCGAACGCTTGCCGGACGCGTCCTCGTGAGAAGGCCCGTATTTTGATCTTCCGCCGCGCCGCCAGCCTGCGAATCCGCGCGATCAGCTCCCGGACGCGCCGGCAGCGACGCGAGGCATCACCGGCATAATCTTCCAGCGCGATTACGTCGGGCTGATAGCGCCGGATCAGGTCTGCGATTCGCCGCAGCGATTCAATGTTCTTTTCTCGGGTGGCCTGGGCCACGCCGAAGTCGATCAGCGGCGGCTTTGGGCCTTCAAAGAGCGCATAGCCGACACCGCGAGAGCACGGATCGATCGCAAGCACGCGGGTGACGTCGATGGTGTTGTTCATACAGTTCATGCGGCCTGTCCGGAGCCCCAACCGCTGACCATCGCCCAGAGCGTCTCCCGCTTTCGTTGGGTGCGCCGATCGAGCTTTTGTTTACGGAGGGCCTCGGAGAGCTGCTGTGCCCGCGCTAAGGCTTTCTCTTCGACCTTTTGGAATTCTCCAGCGAAAAGCTGGCGCGCCGGAACTCCGAAGAGCGCTTCGCAGGCGAATACCGCATCCAGGTTCGGCCGCCGGGCGCAGGTCTCGTAGCGCGAGACCTTTGCGCTTCGGGTGCAGCCCAACAAGAACGCCACCTCTTTTTGGGAGAGGCCGGCGCGCTTGCGGTAGGTCCGCAGATAATTGTTGAGCTTCCGGACTGCCATATGCCAAGGTTTTTAATCGGCGAACGGTCCGCCGCTGGTCCCCACGATAGGTGACTGGGTGGTTTCTCATAGGATCAAGAGGTTTCCACGACTGGAAAAACTCCAAAAACATAATGTTTAATGTATTCCTCATGAAGTGAAGCAGGTGTGAAATAAGGACACGAAAGCTGCGGATGTGTCAAATGCCAGCTCATCATTTCCGGTACTCCGAGCCGTTCCAGAGGAAGCCGCGGCTGCCGATCGCTACTGGGAACCACTGGAACCGGCCTGACACCGGCTCGCAATAGACGACCGAAAAGCCAAGCTGCCAATTGGGATGCGCCACGTAGTTCGCTTCCCGCCGGCACATCGAGAAGTTCTCGATGCCGAGCAGAACCCGGCCATCGACCAAGGTGCGGGCATGGGCGCCGAACCGATGCGTATGCCCCTGCACCAGGCTTACCCCTTTGGCCTCGACCAGCGCTTTGGCGGCGTACCCGGCATGTTTGGAGCAGGCCGCCCAGTGCCCAACGTACAAATTGCCGACTCGGATGAACGTGTCGGTAAAACGGCTGGCTGAGGAATGGCAGGGGACGTATTCGATCTTCAGCTTGTCCGCGCTGAACAACTCCGGGACCGAGAGACCCGGCAGGCCGTAGAGCTCCCGGGCGTTCTCGATGAGATAGCGTCGCAGCCGGAATTCGTGATTGCCTTCGATCCAGGTGATGCGGGCGCGCGCCAGATCCCGCCGGAAGCCGCCCAGGATCTTGCCGCCCACGACGATCTCCTGGCGGAACTCCTGGCCCGTTCGCGGCGTGTGATCGAACCGGGAGATCTCCCAAAAATCCTGGAAATCGCCGTTCAGGATCAGCCAATCGGGCCGTTCCGCCCGCAAGAAACGCCGCAGCAAGGCGAGCGCCTGCTCGTCGTGAAACGGCACATGGAAATCGTTAGCGACGACCACCATGAGCCAGCCACGGCTCCGTTTGCGGGATTGGGGCATAGCAACTTGGCGGCTGGACTTGGAGACATTGGTTCTTTGTGTCCCCCTCAGAGTCCACCCGGAATATTGGCTGCAGCGAGCAACGTTTCGGGCTTCGGGTGGACTTTGAGACTTCAGACCGGGGTATCAATGGTCTGTCGAGCATGCGTATACCCCCGGCCAAAGTCCCCCAAATCTACCCGAATGGCAGAGAACCGGTACTTTATGCGCCGTTTCACTATTTCCCGAAGTCTACCCGGAAGGCCCCCGAATCCTCCTGAAGTCCACCGTGGGTGGACTCTGCGGACTCATCGGAGGCGTCTGCGGCTTCCGCCGTGACGCCGTACCGTTCGTACAGCCGCTCCAGTTTGGGCACTTCCGACTGCGGGATCAGAAAGGTGCCGTGGCTCTTGTGGGTTTTGAGCCCGAGCTTCTTCCGGATGAGCCAGCCGACCCACTTCGGCGTGATGGGCTTCTGGTAGTCGGCCTGATGCCGGTCGATGAACCAGCTGGTGATCTCCTTGAGCGCGAGGGCGCGGCCGAAGAGGGACCCCTGCATGTCGCGAATGACTTCGAGCACCTGGGCCTCCATGTCCATGCCGCGATCCGAGATCATCTCGCGGTTGTAGCGCCGGGCAAGCTCCTGGAGATCTACCCGGGCCTGTGGGTCTTCGATTATCGACAGCAATGGCACAAAGACCTGGTTCAGGCGCGGCTCGATCGTGCGGTCAACCAGTTGCTCGGAGGCTTGGCGCCGGTGCAGGTTGCGGAACCGGAACAGTAGCAGCTTGTTGCGCAGATGTAGCGCCTCGGTTTTGTGTTTCGCCGGAAGATTGATCGGAACGTCCGCGCGCAGCCGGGTCTGACCCATCTCCTCGGTGATGCAGCGGCTTTCCAAGGCCCGATCCTCGAAGAAGCCGCGCGTGGCCACCAGTTTCGGGCCGAACACCGAATACGCCTTGGGATTGAACTCGCGGCTATACGACACCTCCGTGCGCAGCACGGGAAATCCGCGAGCATTGCCGTTATTCAAAATTTTCACAATCTCCGCGCGCTCGTCTGACAAGCGGAAATCGCCTTCGTCGATGATCAGCGTGCCTTGGAAGGAATCGATGATGCGGAACAAGGGCGAGACCGTGGAAGCGCCGCTCGCGAAGATCGGCTTGTAGCAGAGCGAGCCGACGGTGAGCAGAAAGCGCGTCTTGCCGCTGCCCGGCTCGCCACGCAGCCGGAGGTAGGGAAGTTCATTGAAGCCGTCGTAGACCCAACTTAAGAGGACATAGTAACTGGCGATGCTTTCAAACAACGGCGAGACATCCACGTAGCGGTGGATGAACGATTGGATCTCCGCGATCAGTTCGGCTTCGGTGCCGTATTCTTCCGGCGCGGAGGGCAGCAGGACCGCCTCGTGCCGGATCAGGTTGTTTTGGGGTGAATACGGGACCAGGCGATGCAGAGAATCTTCTGCAATGGTCGTTTCCGTGGTCCACTTCCCATCCCGCCACAGGACGAATGCGGTCTGGCGGTCTTCAGGGCGGTAGACGGTCTCCAGGATCGTCCCGTCAGGAAAGACGGCCGACACGGTCGGAGTGGGCCGAGGCTGATCTGCTTTGTTCTGATCGTGAGGCATGAAAAGGCGTTGCTTTACCGTGGCTGCGAGCAGATGTCCTCAAGCCGGCTCAGTGCCTCGTGGAAGCTCAAGTGCTCGATCTCGCGTACAAACGTGATCACGTCGCCGTGCTTGCGGCAGCCGAAGCAATGGAACGTGCCGGTCACCGGAAACACGGCCAGGGAGGGATGGTGGTCCTCATGGAACGGGCAGAGCCCGACCAGGCTGTGACTGAGGTTCTGCAGTTTTACGTAGCGCCCGACAACTTCCGCAATGGGCGCGTTTTGTTTGATCCGGTCGATGCTGGATCGGGGCTGCGAGTCCAGTGACGGAGCCCGTGGAACGGCGCTCCGCTCTGGCTCGGGTGACGGCGGCATTGGCAGCGCCGCATCCATCAATTCCGCGAATTCCTCGCGAGTGTGCTTCAGCCGCACGAAGTAGTCCGTCACGTCACCGCACCAGCCGACTTCCTCCGGCAGCTCGATGATCCGGGCACGCGGGATGAGCCGGCTTACTCTTTCCGCGCCGCTCCGGCCGGCGGTATCGTTATCGAAGCAGGCGTACACCTCGGCAATGGGCTCAAAATCGGCGACCCATTCGGGGCGGAACACGCCGGCGCCGCCGGTGGAAGTAACGGCAGAAAATCCGTTGGCTTCGAGCACCAGCCGGTCAAATTCGCCTTCGCAGATGACAATTTGTGGCGGCTTCCGCAGCAGCTCGTCCCAGCCGTAGAGCTCGGCATGGGCCCCCGGCGTGGTGATCATCTTGGAGCCAGGAAACGGATCTTCCGCGTCGCGAGCCAGTTTGAACGACACTAGCTCGCCCGAACGGTCAAAGATTGGGATCGAAATGCGCTGCCCGTTCCAGCCCAGTAAATGGGCATCGATCTGAAGGTCGGGGATGCCCCGGTCGTTCAGGTACTTCCGAACGCGGCCGGGTAGCGCCTGGTGGTATTGGGTTGCGAGGTCCAGCAGTTCGCGGCTTGTCATGCCGGAAGCGTAGGCGCGCCAGGACACCAGAAAAAGGCGGCGGAAGTTGCCGCAGGTGGAAGCTCTGAGCTGGGGATGGCTTCACGTACTGCGCATTTCGGGCAACAGAGCGGACGTCAGTTCGGCGACCTCGACACTAACCTTCTCCGCAGCGACGATGGACTCCATGTACTCGTTCAAGGTAATCTCCGGATACGTGAATCCCTCCGAAAGCGAACGCGTCACCTCTAGCAGTGAGCGGCAGCAGATTCGCAGTCTGTCGAGGCGGACCGAATGCCCGTTGGAGGACCGGCAATAGGCCGTGAGCTCGCGCAATAGCCCGACCAGGCACTTCTCTTTCACGAACCTGAAGATCGTTCCGGCGACATAGTAGCGGGCCTCATCGGCCGAATGCGACCTGTCTTCATAGGTCGATAAGTCCCGCACGAGCGTGCGAACACATTCCGCGGTTCGCTTCAATTCAGTTGGAGCCTTCGCCTCAAAAAGGGCCTCGACAAGTGCCTCCAACGCGTCGTTCTCAACGGAGAGGAGTTGCGCGTGTTTTGCTCGCTCCCACACGTACTGCATCGCTTCCACGTGAAAGCAGAGCTGCCGGAAAGCCTCGGCCACTTCCCGGGTCTGCAGCAACAGCGGCCTGTTCCGGGCCGTGAAGGTTCCTCGGCGCGCCGCTCGTGGACGGCTTGACGCAGCTCGTCGGAAAGCGGGCACATGGTCACCCGGTCCTTTCCGTTGATCTTCGAGGCATATGCCGCCTCATCAGCCGCGCGGAGCAGACCGGACACCGTTTCCGCTTTGCATGGACGGGCGCAGACGACGCCGATGCTGCCGGTAACCTTCAGCCGGCCGCCGGCGTTCACCGCCGCGATGGATTTTCGGATTGCCTCGGCGCGTTCTCCGGCATCACCTGGCAGACCGGCCTCAAGGAGCACCACGAACTCATCGCCCCCGTAGTGATAGAGGGTGGCGTCCGCGCCCATGGCGCAACTTACGGCGACGGCGACATTTTGGAGGCAGCGGTCTCCCGCGAGGTGGCCCAAAATGTCGTTGACTGATTTGAACCCGTCGAGGTCGATGAAGATGATGGATATCTGCCGACCATCGCGAAGCAGCGCATCACCGCGCCTCCGTAAGAGCTCTCTTCCCGGAAGCTCCGTAAGCCTGACTGTAAGACCGGGTGCCGGGCTGGCCATATCAGCCCATCCAATTCATTTTACTCGCGTGCGACCAGCGGAGCACTCGTTGCAAAGTCAAAGATGAGTCGACGCGGTTTGCCACACGCGGCAAAGTGCTCCGCCTTTGGCGAATTCACGGATTCCCGTTCAATGCAACTGAAAACGTGCGGCGATCAGCCGTCTTTTCCTATGCGACAAGATCTACGTCAGCTTCATCGAGAATTCCTGGACTACTCGGAATTCACCCGGAGCCTGTCACCCGACACGCTCCGGGGCTATGTCGGCAGTTTCACCATGCTGATGAAGTGCTGTCCCGATCTCACGCCAGAGATGATCGATGTGCCGACAATGCAGGAGTTCTTCAAGTGGCTTCAAACCCGGGCACGCAAGGTCGGCAAGAACGAGACCACGACCGGCGTCAAAAAGAGCACCGTTACCACCTACTGGAGAAAGATCAGCAAATTCTTCGACTGGCTGAAAGCGAAGCGGATCATCGCCCAGAATCCCCTGAGATCCGAGGAGATGCAGGCTCCGCTTGTGCGATACGAGGACAAAAAGTATCTCGATAAGCGAAATCTGGAACGTATTCTGGATACGATGAATTTCAAGATCGTCTGGAAAAACGGCTTTCTCCGCCACAGAAATCTAGCGATCATCTCGATCGCGCTCAATTGCGGACTGAGGAAGGGGGAACTCCTCGGGCTGAAACTCGGCGACATCGATTTGGATCGGAACCTCATTACGGTGCGCGCCGAAACGTCAAAATGCCGAAGGTCGCGTCTGATACCCCTGAACTCGAGGGCCAGACAGGACCTCGAAGCGTACTTGAACGACCGGCGGGAGCGCCCGTATATGACCTCCCATCTCTGGGTCTCCGACAGCCGCGACAGCCGACTGACCGCACACGGCCTCAAGGACGTGGTCACTCATGTTGCAACGCGAGCCGGGGTAAGTTTCCATCTCCACCAGCTGCGGCACACGTTCGCTGTCAATTTCCTTGTCAACAGCGGACAGAACTCGTTCAAGCTTCAGCAGCTCCTGGGGCACCGGAGTATCGCATCGACCGCGATATATACCCGCTGCCTACCACCAGATATCATGCGAGCCGACATGGAGTGCCTCGCAGACCTTGATAATGCCTTGTAAGCTCGGTATACTGCGCGCAGTCGTCAAGCATTAACTCACCATTGCTTCATTCTCGCAGCGTCGACCAGGGCGACAAAGGTGTAGGGAGCAGCTCTCGGACGTAGTTCTGATTCATCAGGTCTGCACCGCTGAAATTCTGTATAAATAGCCGGAAATCCGAGCTTCAGCACAGCAGGCGTGGCGGAATGATCGAAAGCCCCTCCTTTGAAAGAAGCTGTTCCGTAAATCTGCCGGATTATGGGTCAACAGAGCCGAATTCCGGTAGTCGGTAAGCCGTTCCTTTCCTGAGGAGCGGTCCCTAACACCCGAACCCGCCCCCGGAAGGCGCTGTAGCACGAGGCAATGGTCGCTCCTATGAACGTCCATGACGCCGTAGAGCAGTTTTGCAGCTACTCCCAATACATGCGCGGATACTCGCCCGACACGATCCGCCGCTACCGGGGTGCCGTCACCGGCTTCCTGAAAGCATTTCCCGTGCGGGATCTCGGTGAATTGTCGATCGATTCCGTCCGGACCTGGTTTTTCCAAGGCAGGACGGAGAAGAAATGGAGTGCCGCCACCTTCGAGACGTACCACAAGTCGCTTGTGGTCTTTTTCCGCTGGTGCGTGAAAGAAGGCCACCTCGCGGTATCGCCGGTGGCCAACATCGAACATCCCAAGGCACAGAAGCGCCTGCCGCGCCGGCTCACAAGAGACGAGGCGATGCAGGTTCTGGAGACCGTCCACAATCGACCATACCCAAACGACTTTCTCCGTTGCCGCAACCATGCGATGTTTTCGACCTTTCTCTTCGCGGGCTTGCGGAAACAGGAGCTACTGCGACTTGAGACCGGCGACATCGATCTACAGAGTGCTTCTCTCCTTGTGCGGCGCGGCAAAGGCGGGAAGGACCGGATGATACCGATTGCCGAAGGCTTGAAGGAGAGCCTCGCACGATATGTCTTCGCGCGGATCAGGGCCAAGAAGACCTGCCCCGCGTTCTTCACGTCCGGCAATCGCGACGCGGCCTTGAGCGCTCCAGGCCTAAAGGATGTTATCCACAGCATCAAAACGGATACTGGCATCCGCTTCTCAGCCCACAGCTTGCGGCACACGTTCGCGACATTGATGCTTGAAGGAGGGTGCGACATTTACAGCCTCTCCCGGATGATGGGGCACTCAAGTATCACGACGACGACGATTTACCTCGCAGCGACGCCGCAGCACCTCCGGTCGCAGATCACGAAGCACCCGCTGAACCACGGGTCGAGATGAAAGCGAAGGTCGCGTCACGCCGCGTGCGGCAATGCCGGCTCGGTCGGTCTCGGAGGAGAGTCCGGCAGGTCGAGTAACGCCAGGAGGTCCCGCAAGAACTCCGGGCTTCGAAGGCGGAGGTACGCCTCGAACCGGTCCGCCGGATCGGCGCAGAGCGGTGTGGCGCCCCGATACGCCATCAAGCTCAGGACGAGGTCCAGCTTGACTCGGCTCTCGGCCGCATGCCGCCGAATCCGGTGCTTGATCTCGAAGACCTCCGCCAGTGCCCGCAGGGCGTGGAATGCCTCCGTACTGCCGCTGGGGTTCAGAACGCATGCCGGCTTCCGTTCGGGCACGATTCGGGGAACCAGCGTGCGGTCCAGCAAGTTCTTAGGGCAAAGCTTCAGGCGCGGGACTGGGATGGTCATGGTTCTCAGGCAAAATCTTGCAGTGCCGTAGCTTGCCAGGAAGGGCTCGTAACCGTCCGGCAGTTTTAATGATCTCTGCGTAGCCATTTGGTTGCGCAGTTTTACATACAGAATATCTGCAAAAAAATTATCTTCTGCAACTTCACAGATACCGACGAAATAACAGAAGTTGTGTTTTTCTCCGCCGCGTAATCCTGATATTTGCAGTTTTGCCAGTGCGGGCCACCAGATTTTTCGAAACGTCATGTTTTTTCTCTCCTGATTAAAATTCGCGTCTCGTTAAAAGACGCGTACATATAGAGGAGTCCTGGCTGGCTTTTGCCCGAACGAGAAGCAAGAAGATATATGGAATTTTTGGGAGGTGGGAAAATCTAGAAAGTGAAAATATCTAGAAGTTGCAAATATCAGAAGCGCAAAAAATATCGCGCGACTTAATGGAGAGCAAGACCAGCCGGGTTGTTGCCGAGGTCAGCCGCACGTTCGGCATAAGGAGAGTTTAGGGGTACCCAGCCTGTCATTGCAAGCGAAATTTTCGCGTTCAACGGCTGTGAGCGTTACAGTGCCCTGTCCTCTCCTAACTAGGTAAGGCTTGTCCGCCCGAGAGACCGAATTGTCGGCGGACAGCTTCGACTCGCTCAAGCCAGTGGCGGTTTTCGTGGTCAAGCCACACGAGGACGCTGGCTCCGGCCTGCTTGATGCGTTGATTGTGGGCGCCGTAATGGCCGACCAAATCCATTAACTCGATCGCCGTGATCTCGGGAATCGTCTTGAACAGTGGCATGTTCTCGGTGATTTCTTCCATTGACCTGTTGTGAAAGGCGCACGAATTTGCGGTGGGCTTGGGTGAGAGCCCCACGAGGGAACACATCGTGCCCCCGTGGACATTGAAGCGGCTAAAGATCCTGTACAGCTCGGTCGCGGTCTTGCCCATTCCGGTAGTCATTCCCGCAAATCGATATCGGATGCCCTCTGGCTTCAGACGCTTCACCTCTCGCGGATGCCCCTGGATGAAGGCAGTCTTGAACTCTTTAGATTCCTCGCCTTCACCGAGAAACCGCGCCTTGTCGGGGTCCCGGACCAAATGGCAGGCCATCCCCAGATATTCGAGCGCGCGGCGTGCGGATGCCGCCGCTTCATGGGCCACGCCGCGGGACAGGAGGTACATTAGCATCCCGATGGACTGGGCGGTGCCGCCGATCATCGACACGACCCAGATTTGGTATTCGGAGCCGTGTGCTTTCAAGCCATCGTGCAACGACTGCTGAATGTCGTGAAGATACTCTTGGAGCCAGATGTACCATACGCACATCCCCAGGAATGCTTCTCCGCTCGGCTGTGCCATCATTGCGTCGAAGAACGTGCGGTCGGCAGTAAATGTATTGGTGATCTTGTCGAGTGCATCCGACGGACGATTCATGAAGTTCCTCGGTTGAATCCCATGTGCTCGCAAACTCGTGCAGTCCGCTCTGCCCCTGCGGAATCCACTATCACGACCGTGCTGGCATCTTTTAGCAGCGCAAGCACGCAATACCGTACTTGATCGAGGACGGGTTTTTCGATGCCACGCATATCCACAGTCCGAAACTCATGCACGACAAACCGCAGGCCATAACGGCTAACGAGCCATTCTTGGAACGTCGGCTTGCTTCCGCCCTCATATGACGATCGGAAGGGGTAATAGATGAACTCGGAGGTGCCGCCCTTTTTTGTGCCAAGCAGCGACACAATATGCACTTCATCGGCGGCCGGTAGCCCGGAAATCCACCGGTCGATTGTATCCTCGTCTACAGGCTTTTGCTCGCGGCCATAGCCGGGCGTACCCCGGCCTGGCCGTCCGCAGGTGAATAGCCGCCCACCATATTGACTGGACGTTGCCGATTTCCACTCACTCAGATTGATCGGTTCTTTTGATGTTCTCGCATTCATACAGCTGATCGAAGTCTCAGGGCAACGGAGTCTTCAGCGGCGGCTTGCCGGCATCTGTCAGCTTCTTATTCAGAGACTCCCTTCGCATTCGGCTTCGTTCGGATCGCACAAAATAGAAATCCAGCAAGTCATGAAGTACGTCCAAGGCCCACTCTGCTTCGCGCGGCTCCACTTCCACGATCTCCCCAGATTGGCGGCTTTTTATCGGGTGAGCGGCGAAATTTCCGATCTGCCTAATAGCGTCCAGATCATCCGCTAGGTTCGAAGGCAATTGCTTGGATTCCAGAACAGCTTGGATTTCTTTGGAAAGGTCGGACGGACTCACACCACCTTTTGCCCGCAATAACTGCTGCAGACACCGGCGGGTGAGTGCGGCACTCGCCTTGTCGCTGTATGGGAACACGGCGCTTGCTTCTTGATAAGCGTCAGCGAATTCGCGCGGAACTTCCTGCGGCAATACGGAACGGGTGGTTCCAAGGGGATATATGCGGATTTCGTCGTATCGATGATCGATGACCCGCTGAAGCATGATAATGAAATCCGCACAGGAGGGGCATCGTGCGTAGAAGAGGGTGCACGGTCCATTGGCGTTTGGGCCCAACCCAAAATCCATGAATTGGCCTTTTTCATCGAACGCGTTGAGGCAGTGTGGGCACTTCATCGGCGCACGTTACTTCTGAATTTACACGTAGCAGAGCGCAACCCAAAGAAAAAGAGCCAGGCGTTGCTGGCTCGGAATTCTGCTTATGGTCTGAAGGTGCTGAACGTCCAGCCGCGCACTTCAATCTGCCGCCTGAGGTGGCATCGCCATTCATCTGGAAGGCTCTTCTGGGATGAAAGAGGCTTGGGTCCAGGTGTGAATACGGAAGAAGAGATTCGGTTGATTGCACGTGTTCTGCGCGTCGGGTACTTCGACTCTTGCTTCGATGCGCGTCGGCGACCAGCTGAGCACTTCGATCTGTCCGCGGTTACATCGGGAGAGTGATGTGGTCCCTACGTATTTGTCCTTACTGCGGTCTTTCTTGTCGTGGCGCAAGGCCAAATCGGCAACAATCTGGTTGCTGTGCAATTCATAGATAATTAGGTGTTCGCTATCGAACCTGAACTTGTAGAGATTATTGTTCGCTACATTTCTCCACACTTCGGGAAGCGTTTTGAGGCGCGCGGGCTGGAGATTGCCAATAGGAGGCGGTGACTGGACGCCAGGGCCGGGAGGTTGGGGTGGTTGGGTAGGCACTAGGGTGTTTGAGATGTCCACCATCGAGCGGGTTTTGGGCATTTCCAATGTGGTGGCGGTAAGAATACGGGTGGAGTTTGCGTCAATCGCTTTGACGAACACCCGAACGGTCTCAGCCAGCAACGCGTAGGAGCCGGTAAGCAAGGTGTCCGCACCCGCGAGCTTACCTACTTGCTTTAGCGCCTGTGCGTCGGATGTGTTGGCAAAGGTAGCATGCTCGCGGAGTATTCGGGAAACGTATGTGCGATCGACAACGGAATAAGCACCTTTGCAATTCGTTAATGCGATCGAGAACTCTTCCGCCAAGATTCGTCCGAGCTCAGTTACTTCGCCGGAAAAGGTTGTGAAATCCACGACAGCTACTGTACGCGGACTCGGTGTCTCAAGGGCAGACTTGAATTCCGGGCACACGTGGGAAACATCCACGTCCTGCGCGTACACCAATGGCAACCCAGCGAAGGCGATGACGATGATAAATATCAGTTTTCTCATTTCTGTCCTCCAGGAAGAAGCCGAGAAATCAATTCGTCAATTGATGGCGTGCGAGCTACGGACAGCGAGCCAGAGGAAAGAACCCGCAGGGTTGGCAAATCCAGGGCACGAATGCTTACGGTCACGGCATCGCGTTGTGGCGTCAGTCGGCCGGTAATGAGGACATCGGCCGCGATAATCTTGTTGAGTTCTTGCAGGTGCTCGGAGCCGTTCGGGTCGGTGAGGCCCTTCTTTACCAATTCGTGCTCGTCGATTAAGCGGCGAAGGTTTGCTCTATCGAGGAGTTCTAGCCCCGTATTGGCGCGTTGCAGGCTTTGGCTGAGTTGATCCGCGAAAACCTGTGAGAATTCACTGAGTCTGCCATCGGTGTGTGGCAGATCGTACACGGCTAATCGTGTCTTACCTGCTCGAATGAGGTCATTGGCTATGTGGTTTGCAATATCGTCTAGTTTGTTTTGGTAGAGGGGCTGCCCTTGACCGAACCCGTATGCGAGCATGAGGACTCCTAGGGCCGCGCTGTTGCGAATGGCGGTCATCATCGTTCTCCAATCGAGATTCTCCGTAACCAGTCGGTGCTGAGATGGCGCGCTAGCGCGAGGCGCGCACCATTGTCATCGGAATCAGAGGCGGTGGCCGAGACCTGGCCTGTTGCATCACTCACACCCGAGCGGCCGATGTAGCGATATTGGACTGTTCCTGTGCACGTTTTCAACTCGACTCCGATCGCTGAACCTTGCGAGCAAGTTTTGCTGAGTTGGCCGACTAAGAGATGGTCCAGCTTGTTGAACAATCCAGCGGCTTGTAACGTACGCGTGTCTCCCCTCAGCGCGCGATCGAAGTATCCTTCGGATTTGAACCAGCTAGCATCGATGAGTTGTACTGTAATTCTGGAGTCCTGTTCTTGGAGTTGGCTGTACAGCATACTCTCGAACTCGGCATCTGCGGGAGAGTTCAGAACGACGGCGATACGGTTTTCGGTGTGCTGGAGTCCAGCAATGATCGACTTGAGGTCCCGGTCCTGCGTGGAAGCGGCGGACCGGCCCATCTCGGCACGTGAGGGGTGTGCGCTTTCCGCCGCCGTACCAGATACGGTCGGGTTTGGTGAACTAGGTGGGGGCTGAATAGTCGCAGCCTGAATCGAGCAGCCTTGCTCCCTTGATCTCGCGTTGGCCAGATCGAGTTCGGCCAACAGCGATGCCTCCCGCGCCTTGATCTTGTTATCGTTGTTGTACGTCCCTTTCTGCCGTGCTTCCATAATGGGCTGCAAGTCCGCCAGTATCCTATTTACGTCAGCCTTGATGGCATCGCATTGATAGATCTTCTTGGCGTCTTCCGGCGAGGGCGTAGCCCTGGAAAAGAGATGGTAACCCCACACTCGCGCTTGCAAGAAGAGCGTCGGGAAAGCGACGGCGGCCAGAGCGAGCGCGAGAGAAATCTCCAGCGCGGGATGGAATTCTCCCCATCGCTCTTTCAGATATCGGCGAAAGATGAGAAGCCCAGCGGTGTAGGCAACTGGCACAACGACACGAATTGCAGAACTCCCGGAACCGAAGAGCCACAGGACGAACCACAGGAAGGGAATTGGAACGATGACGAAGTGGAAGAATGTTCGCCACAGGCCTGGCCGCATCGCTCTACCCACCTCCTAATAAGAAAACTATTGTAAAGTATCATACAGAACGCGACATTTCAAATACATAGCAGTAACCGGAGTTCTTGAAGCTGCCGCCCATCAGTACAAAAACGCGAAGAAAAAAGCGCACTCTCGACGAGTACGCTGTTGGAGTCAGACGATGCTGGCTCGAAATGCTGCTTATGGTCTGAAGGTGCTGAACGTCCAGCCGTGCGCTTCCATCTGCCGTCTGAGCTTGCAGAGCGCGGCGGCATGGATTTGGCTGATCCGGCTTTCGTTGACGCCGAGCGCTTGGCCGATGCGTTTCATGGTCCATCCCTCTCTGTAGTAGAGACGGATGACTTCGGCGTATCTCGGCGAGAGGATGGCGGCAACCTCGTTGAGGACGCGCCGGAGTTCTCTGTCTGCTGCGGTTATTTCGGGATTTCCATCGGATGCCGGAAGGACCTCGATTGGAATGGCTCCCTTCCGGTCCGATGCGGTCACGGAATGGCCGGCATCGGAAATCTGTCGTTCCAGCGCCTGCCAACGCGACGGCGGCAGGCTCAGGTGGGCGGCAACCTCATCGCGGCGCGGCAGCCGCTTCAGTTTCTGGCAGAGCTGTCGGATGGCGTCTTCCGCCTGACTGTGCTTCCGACGCAGATCCCGAGATAGCGGATCAAGTTCGCGGAGGCTGTCGGTGATCGCTCCCCGGATGCGATGCCCGGCATAGGTAGTGAAGGCAACGTTTCGCCGGTGATCGAATTTGCGGGCCGCCTGGATCAGTCCGACTATTCCGGCGCTGGCCAGATCGTCCAGATCGACGTGCGGTGGCAGACGCGCCCGAACGCTCCTTGCGATCCGGTGCACGACGGGAACATGATCGGCGATGAGACGGTCGATGTCTCTTCGAGACACCTGTGGCATCCTATTCCTCCTGTTCTGGATTTCTGGAGAAATCAGCCGACCTGAATCAAGGTCGCGCTGATCTGTTGTTGGTTATGCGTGCAGACGGGCAGGTAGTCGCACCACGAGCACCATTTGCCTGGGCGCCGATAGAAGCGCTTTGCGACGATCTCGCCGGTAAGGTATTCGGTTTTAGCGAGGAACTCGACCAGATGTTCGCTGTTGCGTTCCGCCCGGTGCCACTCGATTTGCGGCTCCTTCGTTTTGACCAGCACGCACAGCGCGGTCTCTTCGGCATCCGGCTCCGCGAGCTGGTAGGCCGTCAATTGATCGGACAGGAGCACTTCATGGTCTTCGTACGCGGACGCCGCAGTCTTGAAGTCCACGACCGCGCGTTTGCTGTCCAGGTCGGCGATCAGATCGATGATGCCGATGAATGGCAGGGCGAGGCTCGTGATTTGGAGCTCGAAGAGTTTCTCCACTGCCGTGACGTTCCCCAGACGTGAAGCCTCCTCCCGGAGGAATCGTTCCAGCAGCGCCTGGCCGCAGTGATGCAGTTTGTCCCAGGAGTCGCGCTGACTGTACGCCAAGTCAAATCCCGCCGCCTGCTTCCATGTATTCAGGAACAGCGCAACGGGATCGCCGTTTCCCCGGAACAGCGCGGCTAACGCTTGGTGCATGGCTTGTCCAAATACCAAGGCGGCGGAGACAATCTTTGGCCGCAGGTTCTCGATGTAGTAGAGCCTGTACTGCTCGGGGCAGAGCAGGTAGCGGTTGATCCGGGAGAAAGAAAGGTGAGGGGTCGCTAGGGCGACCTCCTCACGTTCCTCGATCAGTGCCGGCGTCATCACCATCTCCGCTGGGCCGGCGGCGCTTCGGCCGGCAGCACCTGGTCGACGTTGATGTACTTGCCATCGTCACTCGGCTTGGTGACGATCCGGCAGGCGGCATTCAATTGCTTGCCCTCCTCGATCCGCTCCGCGAAATTGGGATACCCGGCAGCAGTTAGCGCGTCCGCCAACTGCTTCCGCGAGCCGAAGAGCCGCACAGTCTGGCCGTTGGCCTGGAAGCTCAAGAAGAGCCGTCGGCCCCACTTGGTGTTCATGCCGCCGATGGCGAGCATCTGGGCCGGCTGGGCAGCGCCGTTGCCGTTGTTCGATTGCGACGCAGCATGGCCGTTCGATTTCCCGTTGCCATTCCCGGCAAGGAAGCTCTCGATGATCTCGGCCTGCAGTTTGAGCGCATGCAGCGCCTTCGACTTGATGTCGTCCACGGATGCGTCCGGGACTGGGCAGGAAAACTCGACCGATAACGAATCGATCCGGCCATCTGGGCTGACGCTCCGCTTGATGACCATCTCAGGCGCAGTACTTGGTTGGGCCAGAGGGTCCGCCAGACCCTCGTTTTGAATAGCGGCCCGTTCTTCGGCCTCGTAGGGATCACTCCCGTTCCCGCCGAGCTGGTTTAAGACGGCCAGGATGTGCTTGCACCGCCAGCGGGGATCGCCCTGGTGGTACTGAAAATCGGGACAAGTGCAGGTCGGCTCATCCGGCCCGCCCCCGACCGTATAGGACACGGACGGATTGACTGGGGAGTAGACCCGGTATCCTTCATCGGTTCTGGCGATGACTAACGTCTCGCCTGCGCCGTTGTCGTTGCGTCTCGTTTCTGTTTGTTGGGTCATGCGACGTCACCCTCCTTTTCGGTGACATTCGGTTCTCAAGGAACCGGAGTCAGCGTAGGCAGGAAGAGCAGAGTGACCAAGGATGAGGGTTGTTCCGACAATGGAAAACTGTCGAGCCTTTAGGCATGCGATCCCGGCGGGCACGATGGAGCCATGCCGCCGGACCGGATCACGTTTTTTGCGCGCACCAACTTCCGCAATCAGCAGCGGATCTTTGGCATCAAGCAGGCCGACCGCCGTGCCCATGTGTACACCATTGGCAAGACTGGCACCGGGAAATCGACCATGCTCGAAACGCTCATCCGGCAAGATCTGGAGTCAGGAGAGGGCGTAGCGCTACTCGATCCGCACGGAGATCTGATCGAGCGCGTGCTTGCTGCCGTGCCGGAGAAGCGCAGAGCGGATCTCACCTACTTCAACGTGCCGGATACAAACTCGCCGCTCGGCTTCAATCCGCTGGAATCTGTTCCGCCCCAAAAACGGCCGTTGGCCGCTTCGGGGCTCTTGGAGGTATTCAAGAAAATCTGGGCAGACTCCTGGGGGCCGCGCCTGGAGCACATCCTGCGCAATTCGCTGCTCGCACTGTTTGACCAACCCGACGCCACGCTGGCGGACATCGGGCGGTTGCTGGATGACCGCATCTTCCGGCGCCAGGCCATGACCATGGTGGCCAGCCCCCAAGTGCGGGAATTTTGGTTGCGGGAATACGAAAGCTATCCGGCGCGGTTCCGCGCCGAAGCCATCGCGCCGCTTCAAAACAAAGTGGGCGCGTTCCTCTCGCATCCGGTGCTGCACGCCATCCTCACCCAAGAGCGCAGTGCGTTCGATTTGCGGCAGGTGATGGATGAGGGAAAGATTTTGCTGGTCAACCTAGCCAAAGGCAAGATCGGCGAAGATGGTGCGAGTCTCTTGGGTGCGTTACTCGTTTCCCGGATTGGTCTTACCGCATTGAGCCGCGCCGAAGTGCCGGAAGCGGAGCGGCGAGACTTCCACGTATACCTGGACGAGTTCCACACGTTCACGACGCTGAGTCTCGCCAACATGCTGTCCGAACTACGCAAGTACCGCGTGAATCTGGTTTTGGCCCACCAATATCTGTCGCAGCTTGATCCCCAAGTGCGGGATGCGGTGCTTGGCAACGTCGGCACGCACGTGGTGTTCCGACTGGGCCTGGCCGATGCGGAAATCCTGGAAAAAGAGTTCTGGCCGGAATTGAAAGCAGGAGACTTGATCAGCCTGCCCAACCACCACATCTATTTGAAGCTCATGATTGACGGCGTGGTTTCGCGCCCGTTCAGCGGGGAGACTCTGTGCCCGTGAATCTAGTATCCAAGCAGGAGACTCCGAGCTTCGGCGGAGAGTTCGTCGAGCCTAATGCGCGAGTCGTCTTTTTCCGCTAGTGTCCATCCCTGAGGATCGGACCAGAAATCGGCCTTCAGCAAACAGCGCTCCGCAAGGTCCCTGTTGATCTGATAAATATCGATTCCGGCTCTTTCCCAGAGGTGCGCCAGAGCCACCTCTTTTTCCCGGTTACGCGCTGCTGGTTGATCACGCGTCAGTGCAATATATGCCCGGGTCTCCGTTGCCGCAAACGTCACTGATTGCAATGCGGCCCTCGTCTGCTGATTATCTTGGGCTTCGGCCTGACTAAGGGTTCCGATCCACTCGCGAACTTGAGTCAGCATCGAAAGAAAGAGCTCGGGACCCATCGCCTATGTCCTTTTGCCCGAGTGTACTACATACCGTCCTTGTATTGTTTTCCGCTCCTGGCAACGTCGCCAGCCTTTTTGCCTTCGTCCTGCGCCGCTATTCTTCCCGCGCAAGGTCGGAGCGGGCCGGGGTGCACGGGGGCCATCCTTCTCTACAAGGCACCGATCCGGCCTTCTCCGTTCCTTGAAATCAACCTAAAAGGAGCATTCATCTATGACAGGAACCTTGATGTCTTCCACCGGCAAGATCACTAGGCCGGAGCTGCAATTGATTCCCACTCCGGCCGGCACCAGCACGCACCGGCCGGTACCGCATTACGAGATCGTCCAAGCGCTCGTCGAAACGCTGGGCTTCCGGCACATCGGCGTTGTCCGGGACGAGTACGCCGTCTCGGCCGACGGTATGAAAATGTTTGGCGTTCTGGATCTCGAAACCGGGATGCACGGCTGCCGGTTCTCCATCGGCATCCGCAACGCCAATGACAAATCCATGCGCCTCGCCATGACCGTCGGACCGGGTGATGGTCTGCGACAACATGAGCTTCCACGGGGATTTTACCCCGGTCTTAGCCAAGCATTCGAAGAATTTCTCGCTCGTGGATTGTCTCTCGGTTGGAGTGGATCGCATGCAAAGGAATTTCGAGCCGATGCGCCAGCAGATCGAAACCTGGCAAGCGAGCCAGATCAGCGATGTGACGGCGAGGCTCGTCATCTACGAAGCCTTCATCGAAGGCGAACTCGAGGTGCCCAAGCACCTGGCGCGGGTCGTCCACGAGCACTACTTCAACCCGCAGCTGGAAGAGTTCCAGCCGCGGACCATGTGGAGTCTGCCCAACGCGTTCACTTCGGCATTCAAGGAATTGGACGCGGTGCCGCAGTTCCGGGCGACGGCGAAGCTGGGGCCGTTCCTGGAGAGCCGCGGTGCGGTCACCCGGACCGCCAGCTGAGCTCGGCGCAATGCAAGTCCCACAGGGTAGGAACTCCTACCCTTTTATGTTTGCCGCGCGGTCGCTGAATTTTGGCTCTGTTCCGGCCGCCATCGAAGGTAAGAAAACTCGGCGTTTCTATTGCCCAAAAGTGTGATGGGCGATACAATTCAGGTGTTTCGTAGACCGGAGTGCCCAGACCACGATTTTCCCGTCCATTGTCACCGGCCACCCGCACCGAAAAGGGCATTCATAACCACTACCTGGGAGGGGTGGAGTAGCCATGCCGCCCCCACATCGCCCCCGGGGCAAACGTATGGATGGGGCATCCCCAAAAAGCTCCGAGTTCCTGACTCGCAAGCAGCTGATCGACAAGCGCATCACGGATGCCGGCTGGCGCATCGTCCGCCAGAAGGATTTTGATCCCCAAAAGCCCCTGACCAGCTATGACCGATGCGCCATTGAAGAATACGAGACTGAGAGCGGGCCAGCCGATTACGCGCTCGCACTGAGCGGCCACATCCTCGGCGTTGTCGAGGCGAAGAAGCTGGCCACAGGACCGCAGAGCGTTTTGACTCAGGCTGAGCGCTACTCCAAGGGTGTGAAGGGGAGTCCATTCAACTTCCGCGGCTTTCGCGTGCCGTTTCACTATTCCACGAACGGCGAGGTGATCTGGCACCATGACATCCGCCACAAGCTGAACCTTTCGCGCCAGATCTTCGGCTTTCACACGCCAAACGCGCTGCTGGAACTCATGGGCCGCGATTTTGAAGCCGATTGCGAAAAGCTCCTTGCCATACCGAACGATCACAAGCTCATCCGCGAATACCAAAAGGAAGCGAACGCCGCGACGGAGAACGCCATAGCCGAACGCAAGCGCGCTATGCTCCTCGCCATGGCGACGGGCACCGGCAAGACGTTTACGCTGGTCAATGAGATCTACCGTCTCATGAAATCCGGCGTAGCCAAGCGGGTCCTCTTCCTCGTGGACCGCCGAGCACTCGCCGCGCAGGCGGTGAAAGCGTTCGCATCTTTCGAAGCCGAACCCGGCCTCAAGTTCAGCCAGACATATGAGGTCTACCACCAGCAATTCCATAAGGACGACCTGGAAGAGGACGAGAAGTGGGACCCCAAGGTCCTGCCGAAGGGCTACTTGAAAGACCCGAAGCCCGGCCATGCGTTCGTCTATGTCGCGACGATCCAGCGCATGACGATCAATCTCTTTGGCCGGAATGTGATCCCGGACCTCCGCGGAGACGAGGAGGTCGACGAAGAGGTCGAGCAGGAACCGATCCCGATCCACGCCTTTGACCTCATCATTGCGGATGAATGCCACCGAGGATATACTGCCAAAGAAACCGCGATCTGGCGCCAAGCCATGGATCATTTTGACGCCATCAAGATCGGACTGACCGCGACGCCTGCCTCGCACACCACCTCGTATTTCCAAGATGTCGTATACCGTTATGAGTACGAGCGCGCCGTGCGCGAAGGTTACCTCGTTGACTACGACCCCCTGACGATCAAATCGAACGTGCGGATGCAGGGCGTATTCCTTAAGGAAGGCGAGCAGGTAAGCTTCGTCGATCCCGAGACCGGCTCCAAGCAGCTTGACCAAATGGAGGACGAGCGCCAGTACGACACCACCGAGATCGAAGAGAAGGTCACCTCGCCCGATTCGAACCGGAAGATCCTCGAAGAGATCAAAAAATATGCCCTGGAGCATGAGAAGCAATACGGCCGCTTCCCCAAGACCCTCATCTTTGCCGCCAACGATCTTCATCACACATCTCACGCCGACCAGTTGGTGACTATTGCCCGCGACGTTTTCGGGCGCGGCGACTCCTTTGTGGCCAAGATTACAGGAAACGTGGACCGCCCCCTCCAACACATCCGCGAGTTCCGCAACCGTCCCGAACCGAGCATCGTTGTGACCGTGGACATGCTCTCCACCGGCGTGGATATTCCTGATCTTGAGTACATCGTCTTTCTGCGGCCGGTGAAATCCCGCATCCTCTTTGAACAGATGATCGGGCGCGGTACCCGAAAAGGAGAGCGCTACCCAGACAAATCCCACTTCGTGGTGGTCGATTGCTTTGACGGCACCCTCCTCGAATATTTCAGGACCGTGACCGCGATGACCGCCGAGCCGCCGCAAAAAGAACCTCGCACGATAGAGGAGATCATCGAGGCGATCTGGCAAAACCAGGACCGCGAATACAATACCCGCTGCCTTATCAAGCGCCTCCGCCGCATCGATAAGGAAATGTCCGCGGAAGCGCGGGAACGTTTTGCCCACTACATTCCCGATGGCGATGTGGGCCGCTTTGCCGCCGCCCTGCCCCGGCTTTTCAAAGAGAACTTCACGGGCACGATGAAGATTCTCCGGGATGAGAACTTCCAGGACCTGCTCATCACCTACCCACGCAAGAAGCGCACCTTCGTGATCGCACACGAAACGGTGGATGTCGTCACGTCGGAATGGAAGGTGCGCGGCAGTGACGGCAAGGAATACAAGCCCGCCGATTACCTGGTGGCGTTTTCACGGTTCGTGACGGAGAATGCGTCCCACATTGAGGCGATCCGCATTCTCCTCAAACGCCCGAGAGACTGGCGCACCGAGGCCCTCTCAGAACTCCAGAAGAAGCTGACGGAAGCCCCACAGCATTTCACGGTGAAGAATCTTCAGACCGCGCACAAGCTCCGCTACGATAAGGCGCTCGCCGACATCATTTCCATGGTCAAGCACGCCGCCGACGCCCAAAGTCCCTTGCTCACCGCGACTGAGCGTGTCGAGGGCGCCTTTGAGAAAGTCATCGACGGGCAGGAATTTACGCCGGAACAGCGGCAATGGCTCGAACGGATCCGCGGGCACCTCGTCGAAAACCTGTCGATAGAAAAAGACGATTTCGACACCTTCCCGATCTTCGAACGCGCCGGCGGCTGGGCGCGCGCGGTCAAGGTGTTCGCCGGGCAGCTTCCGCAGCTTATCAGCAAATTTAATGAGGCAATCGCAGCATGAGCGACGTTGATTCAAAACTTTGGGGCTTCTGCCATACGCTCCGCCACGACGGGATCGGCTACGGGGAATACATCGAGCAGTTGACCTTCCTGCTTTTTTTGAAGATGGCCGACGAGCGCGGTATCGACCTGAGCGAGATCAGCTACCAGGATGAAAAAGGCAGGAAGGTGGAGATCAACTGCTCCTGGCCCGAGCTCTCCTCAAAATCCGGCATCGCCCTCACGGATCACTACATAAACATGCTCCTCGCGCTTGGGCGGCAAAAGGATTTGCTCGGCGCGATCTTCTCCAAAGCGGTTTCGAAGTTTACGAACCCCGTCAACCTCAAAAAGCTCATCGGCGTCATCGACGAGACCGAGTGGACCGCGCTCGACATCGACATTAAGGCGGCGGTCTTTGAAGGGCTGCTGGAAAAAGCGGCCAGCGAAGGCAAGAAGGGTGCCGGCCAGTATTTCACGCCGCGCATCCTTATTAAAAGCATTGTCCGCTGCGTGAAACCCGACCCCCGCGCCCACGCCGAGTTTACGATCTGCGATCCGGCCTGCGGCACAGGCGGCTTTCTGGTGTCCTCCTACGAGTGGCTGATTGATGCTACCAAAGGCGGCGCCATGGACCGCGCACTCGCCAAGCGCATAAAGAAAAGTACGTATTTCGGCCAGGAGCTTGTCGATCAGCCGCGGCGCCTCGCGCTCATGAATCTCTATCTCCATGGCCTTGAGCCCCAGATCAAAGGCGGCGATTCGATCTACGAGTCTCCCGACTCCCGCCGCTTCGATGTCGTCCTGACAAATCCGCCCTTCGGCACCAAGGGAGCCAATGAAGTACCCGACCGCGACGACTTCACCATCGCCACCTCTAACAAACAATTGAACTTCCTTCAGCACGTGCTCCATATCCTCAAACCCGGCGGCCGTGCCGCGGTGGTCGTACCGGATAACTGTCTATTTGCCGACCAGGCGGGCGATGTATTCGAGATCCTGATGAAAGACTGCAACGTCCATACGGTGCTGCGCCTCCCGAACGGCACCTTCTCGCCGTACAGCCCCGGCACCAAAACGAACGTCGTTTTCTTCCAGAAGGGCCTGCCTACCGAAACCGTCTGGGTCTATGACGGTCGTACCAACGTCCCGCGCATTACAAAGAAAGATCGCCCGCTCACGCCAGATCACTTCAAGGAATTCGAAAAATGCTACGGCTCCGACCCCAACGGCCGCGCTAAGCGCAAGCCGTCCGACTCAAAGGAAGACCGCTGGCGCTCCTTCGAAATCGAAGAAGTGAAGAAGCGCGATTACAAGATTGACGGTCTCAAGTGGCTCAAGGACGAGTCGCTCGATGATATGGACGACCTGCCCGAACCCGACGAACTCGCCACCGACGCCATCGCTGAGCTTGAGGCCGCGGTCGAGGAGTTGAACGCGGTCCTCTCCGCACTTGAGAACGGCAACGGGAACGGCAAGAACGGCCATGGCAAATCCAAGGGCCTGGATCACGCTAAGAAACTCGCGGAGAAAGCATGACAAAGGCAAAGACAAAACCCGCGAGTGATGAGACGCCCGACGACCTGCCAGAGGGGTGGGCCGCTACTTCTTTAGAGGAACTCCTTGTTCCGGGCGGTCTCTTCGATGGGCCATTCGGATCGAACCTGAAAACATCAGATTACGTAGCGAGCGGCGTCAGGGTCATACGTCTGGAGAACATAGGAAACCTAAAGTTCAACGAAGAAAAACGAACGTACATAACACGCCGAAAGTATGAGTCCTTGAGAAAGCACCGAGTACAAGAGGGCGATATCATCTTTGGCTCCTTCATCGACGGTGATACACGGGTCTGCGTTCTCCCAGCGCTCGATTCCGATGCAATTGCCAAAGCCGATTGTTTTTGTGTTCGCCCGCGGCTCGATCTCGCGGATCGGCTCTTCGTCGCATCTTTCCTTGCCACCAGCGCTGTACGGGACACTCTCACTGGCCAAATTCATGGTGCGACTCGCCCACGGATAAATACAGGACAGCTCCGTCAAACCCAAATCCTCCTGCCACCGCTTGCGGAACAAAAACGAGTTGTCGATAGAATCGCGGAACTCTCAAAAAGTGTGAACGCTTCCCGCGACCGTCTTACAAAAGTTCCCAAGATCCTCAAAGCCTTCCGCAAATCCGTCCTCGCTGCCGCTTGCTCCGGCCGCCTAACTGAGGACTGGCGAGAGAAGCACTCTGGCATAGAACCGGCGGACTTGCTCGTTTCGCGGATAAAAACATCTCACGAAAACCATGGGGCCGGTCATGGCGGCCAGGCAGCTGATCCGACCGAAGGCGTGCACAACCTTGAGCCTGAGGAGTTCCCTGCGACCTGGTGCGTTGAAGAACTGAAGTGGCTGTGCAAGCCTGGACGCCCGATCACTTACGGAATCCTTAAGCCGGGTCCCGACTACCCCAACGGCGTTCAATACGTGCGCGTTGCTGATTTTCCGGGTAATCGTTTAAGTCTCGATGGGATACGGCGCACCTCGCCCGAAATAGCACACGAGTATCGTCGTTCCACGCTGAATACTGGGGATGTTCTATTGTCTATCCGCGGTACAGCCGGCCGCGTGTGCCGCATACCAAAGGCTTTGGACGGCGCGAATATAACTCAAGATACGGCTCGAATTTCTGTGCACAATGGAATCGATCCGGACTTCATTGCGCTGTACCTTCAATCCCCGAGCGCGCAGCACAGGTTCGATGCTGCGATGAAAGGCGTGGCGGTTCGTGGCGTAAACATCGGTGACGTACGCGCACTACAAATCGCTGTGCCGCCTCGTGACGAACAACAAGAAATCGTCCGCCGAGTAGATATCCTCTTTAAACTCTCCGACAAGATCGAAAAGCGGGTCGAAGCTGCCACCAAGCGAGCCGATAAGCTCACCCAGGCGATCCTGGCCAAAGCCTTCCGCGGCGAACTCGTCCCGACGGAAGCGGAACTCGCTCGCCAGGAGGGGAGGGACTACGAACCTGCTTCCGCCCTCCTTGGACGGATCAAAAGCGAACGCGAAAAAGCCGCGGCGTCCACTAACGGCGCCGGCCGGAAACGCCGCGCCGCCAAATCCGGCAAAGACTAGCATGCCCTCCATCCTCTCCAAAGCCTTCGCCGGCTGTTTATAAGGGTGGAGGGTAAGGTTATCCACAGGGCAAAGGTCTAAGACATTTGACCGTCTCCTTGTACGCTTGGTAAGCTTACATCAGGTATGAAGACCCTTGGGCAAAGAGTTCGCGAGTTGAGAGAAGGGCAAGATCTCTCTTTAAGAGAGTTCGCGAAAAGGCTTGGTGGGTATTCCGCAGCGTTTATTTCCGATATCGAGCTTGGCCGTCGATTCCCTTCCGAGGACGTCCTTGCCAGCATGGGAACAGTTCTCGGTGTCAGCGTTGAGGAACTGAGAAAGCACGACACACGGGCTCCAATGGAGGATCTTAAGCGACTTGCAGCTTCTGACCCGACATACGGCTTCGCGCTTCGGCAGGTCATCGAAAAGAAGCTGACGGCCGAGGAGTTGTTGGACGCCCTTAATCAAGCAACTCACAAAAAGAAGAAATGAAGACCTATCGGGCGCGCAGCGGGCCGTTCAGCGAGCGGCCGTATTATAAGGACCAGGAGATAGAAGACACCTGTCTTGATGAGCTACGGACAGCCGGATTGCTTCCTTCTTCCCCCTCTCCGATCCGGATAGAGCGGTTCATCGAGAAACGCTTCGGGGTGACGCCGACGTATGAAGATCTTGCGGAAGGGGTTCTCGGATTTACGAAATTCGGCCCCAAGGGCGTTCAGGAGATCATAGTCGCCCGTTCACTGGATCAAGACGGCGGCAAAGCGGCTGATCGTCGGATTCGATCGACACTGGCGCATGAAGCCGGCCACGGCCTGCTCCACGCGCACCTTTTTCTTTCCATCACCAAGGAGTATTCACTTTTCGGCGACTTCTCGGACCCCAATGCTCCGAAAGTGCTCTGCCGTGATATCGCCGGCACGGCCCAGCAGCCCGGATATGATGGGCGGTGGTGGGAGTACCATGCGAATCGAGCGATTGCTGGGTTCCTTCTGCCCAAACCTCTAGTTCATGTCGCCGTCGAGCCGTTTCTTGTGAAGCGCGGCATGCTGGGAATGGGACTCCTGGAGAGCGCGAGCCGCGAAAGGGCTGTTGCGTTCGTCGCAGAGACATTCGACGTGAACCCGGTCGTGGCGCGAATCCGACTCCAGCAGATGTATCCTATTGAAAACGAACAACAGTTGACGCTCTAAATTTTTTTGGTTCTAGTGTTCGCTTAGTCAGCTTACATTTGTGGTATTATTAAGGTGTAAGTTATGGCAGGTAATCTTCGCGGAGGGGACAAGCAGTCGGGAAAAAAGCAGCGCTCGAAGGTACTGGGGGCTACTCGCCGGACATTGCCGGCGGTTTTCCCGGTTCGCAAGATCGCCCACTTGACCCAGTTACTCCTCTTTGTCCGCGCTGGTGGCCGCTGCGAGTTCGATGGCTGCAACAAGGATCTCTTACGGCATGAGGTAACGCTGAGGGAAGGCAATTTTGGGCAGATGGCCCATATTGTCGCATTCCGCCCGGGCGGCCCTCGCGGAAGAGAAGGGAACCGGCCGCCTGACATTAACGACGTCCGGAACCTCATGCTGCTCTGTCCTCAGTGCCACAAACTGATCGATGATCACCCTGAAACGTACAGCCGCCGCGCGCTAGAGGAATACAAGACCCGGCATGAACGGCGCATCCGGTATGTGACTGCCCTTGGGCCTGACAGGAAGACGTCCGTACTCGTATTGAAATCCCGGATCGGAGGGCATGTTGCCCAGGTGCCCTTCACCCAGATCATCGAAGCCACGGCTCCGCGGTATCCAACGAGCTCCGAACCAACGGAGATCGATATAAACCAATTTTCCGATACGACTCCCGGCTTCATCGATGTTGCGAACCGCGAGATCTCCGACCGTGTCCGGCGTTTCTTTGAGCCCGGGGGAGCAGGCAACAAAGCGCAACATATCTCCGTTTTCGCACTTGCGCCGATCCCGCTGCTCATCGCCTTCGGAGCCCAGTTGACGAACAAGGTACCTTCGGAAATCTATCAGCGGCATCGGGATACAGAAGACTGGACCTGGAATAAGAAAGGAACCCCAGTCCGGTATGCCGTTCGGCAACTAAAGACCGGCACTGGGCGGAATGTGGCGCTGGTGCTCGCGCTGAGCGGCTCGGTCCCGATTACTGCCCTCCCTGACAGCATCCAGCAGCAGAGCACGATTTACGAGATCACGCTCGATGGCAGGAACCCAGCGCCGACGTTTCTCGCGCTTCGGCAGGATCTTGAGAATTTCCGGAGCGCCTACCAGGAGGTACTGGGTACGATCCTCAAAAATCATGGGCTTCTCGAAAGCATCGATCTGTTCCCCGCCATCCCCGCACCCATTGCCGTCCTGTGCGGACGAGAGCGGCTCCCCAAGGTTCATCCGCGTCTCCGGGTGTACGACTACGACAAGGCTAACAACGGTTTCAATTTCGCATTAGAGGTTTAACACATCCTTATGACTACAAAAGAGTACTTGGAAGGCGTTCTTAAATCGCAGGATCTTGCCGATGACAGCCAGGAACTGAAAGACCTTCAGGAGCACCGCAAGAAGGTGGAGAAGATCCTCCGTGACGGCTTCCCGAAAGCGGCTCCCACGATCCAGTACGGCGGGTCCAGGGCCAAGGGCACATTGGACAAGGAAGCATATGATCTGGATGTCGTCTGTTATTTCCGGAACGACGACACCAGCGCCGGCGGGACTCTGAAAGAGATCTTCGAAAACGTCAGCAATAAGCTGAGCGAAGACTATTACGTCGAGCCGAAGACTTCGGCGGTCCGGCTGCGGGACAAGAAAAACAAGGTCGACTTTCACATCGATGTCGTTCCCGGCCGCTACGTGGACGATACGAAATCAGACTGCTTCATATATCAGAACGGGGCTGACAAGGAGCGCCTGAAAACGAACCTTTCCGTTCACATCGAGCACGTGAAAAATAGCGGAGTCGTGCCGGCGATCCGGCTCCTGAAGCTCTGGAAGGTGCGGCGGGGATTGCGGGTAAAACAGTTCGTTCTCGAATTGTTGATCATCAAACTCCTCGCAGAGAAAAAGAGCAGCGGTCTTGATGCGCAGTTGAAACACGTATGGGCCAGCATTTCCGAAGCAAAGGACCCGATCTGCGTCGAAGATCCCGCAAATCCATGCGGTAACGATCTGACCAGTTTTCTGAAAACCGTATGGCCAGAGTTGTCAGCGAGATCCAAGGACACGCTCGATCTGCTGGAGCGATCCGGGTGGGAAGCGATATTTGGGCCTCTTGAGGAAGAGGACGAAAAGAACGGAGGCAAGAAAACTGCGTTCGTGCGGGCCGCCGCCACGGTGGTGGCCCCGACTAAGCCGTGGCTTCCGCAGGCATGAAAAGGGCTGAACACAAAATCCAAGCCGATGCAAAGGCGAAGCTCTTGCAGGAAGATCTGAACCGGTCGTTTCCGGACCTAACGGCCAGCAGCAATGGACCACAAGTCTACGTCCGCGGCACGTTCCCGGTCATACACGAAGGCAAGATTCTCGACCGATACCAGATCGAGATCGTCTGGACTGAGAGTGACACCGAGGCGCCCGTCCTGTCCGAAACAGGGGGAAGAATTCCTTGGACCGCCGATCGTCATATGAGCCAGGGCGGGAAGGCGTGCCTGTTCGTGCCCGAAGAGTGGCTCATACGGCCGCGTGAGCAAAGGACGCTCGTCCATTACTTGGAAGGCCCGGTGCGGAATTATTTCTTGTGGCAGAGCCTCTTCGAACGCGGCGTGGCTCCGCCTTGGGGCGAGCGCTCGCACGGAGTTCCGGGTCTGCTCGAATCATATAGCGACCTGCTGGGATTTCGCGACGTAGCGGCGATCAAACGATGTCTTCTCTATCTGTCTCGCGAAAAGCTGAAAGGGCACTGGGCTTGCCCTTGTGGAGCGAACCGCCGTCTGAGAGACTGCCACATGGAACATCTGCGAGAACTGCGGGCAAAGGTTCCCAGACACGTAGCGCAGCTGGCACTCAAGAGGTTGCGTAATCCCACGATAAAGTAAAGTGAGATTGTCACGCTCATGCCGATTCAAATTGCCTATTACTACCGTAAATCCGTCCTTGACGCGGCCCGTCACGATTCAATTCGCAACCTCCTTTCCCGCCTGCAGGGAGCGGGTCGGATTACGGCGGTCGTGGCGGACGCCGATGCCGCGTTCTCAAATGAACAGTCAAAGGCCGAATTATTTGGTCGATTGCGCGATTTTGCGATGTGTCGTAAGGCTGGGCTCAGCAGAATATTCGGAAGCCGGCGGCAGGGTTTTTGGTATTTACCGCCACAATTTGTCCTTGTCTGGGAGGGCGAGACCCTTCGAGAAGTTTTTCCTTGCCAGATTGGCGATAGCCAAGTGGAACCGCTTGAATACTTGGAGAGCGTTGAGCGGAGCGAGCCTTGGACCGTGCGCTCCGGTGCTGGAATGGAAGGGAAGAAGCACAAAGCATTGGTAGCCCAGATTCTCGCGCAGCCCGATCTTTTGGAACCAGGGTTGACGTGTCACGGGCAGAACGTTCAGGTCTCCCAAGATTTCGGCGAGCTGGGCTACATTGACCTGATGTTTGGGGATCGCGAGGACCGGACCTTGCTCGTTGAAGTGAAGGTCAGGCCAGATGAGCTCGACAAGGCGATCGGCCAGATACAACGCCACTGCTATCTCTTCGCCAAGCAGAACCGCGTGGAGGAGTCATCCATTCGCATCGGCATCGCCTGCCCGTTCATTCCAGACTCGTGCCGTGCGATTTGCGCCAGAGCCGGTATCTCCTGCTTCGAAATTCTCCAAGCCGTAACCGCCAAACTATAGTCTCGAATACTCGAATGAGTGCGCTGAGAATCTCCCCACACTACACCCAAAAGCAGTGGAACGAGGCCTTTGCCAGCGGCGAGGACTGGAAAACTGCGATTGATATTGTCGAAGATCGCATTCGCGGTCGCTGGCTCGATGCGGCCGACCGTCTCCTGGACGGCAGCCACTCCGGTTTCGCGATTCTGGCACTCGATTGCATCGTCCTGGAATCGCTCTGGGGTTTTATGAATGGAAAATCAGTCCCAAAACGCCAGGAGCAACAGGTATATGCGAGCATACTCAGCGGTCCGAGATTCAAGTGGCCTGCGGCGGAAGCCGAGGCTTTCCGCCAATTCGTTCGCAACGGCGTCATCCACGACGCGGAAACCAGGAGTCGCTGGCTTGTCGAAAAGACGGTTCCAAGGGGTGCTATTGTCCGGCAGACCTCTGATGGTGACTACCAGTTGAATCGGACAAACTTTCACAAGGCCCTGAGTGCCGCATTCGGTGACTGGATTAAGGCACTTCGCGCCGGAGACACCGCCCTGCGCATCAATATGCGCGACCGCATGAACCAAATCATCAGCAAGCACTATACGTCGTGAAGCTCTATCCTTCCCGGCCGGGGCTGCACCCTTCTGCACAATCGCAGTCACTGCCATGTCGGTGATTTCACCCCTTTTTATATACGTCTCGCGCGCCTTGGTTGCGCGATTCCTTGCAACACCGCGAGCATGGCCCTACTATAAATGGCGGCAGGAGCCCTAATTTTGACCTCATCTTCGTGTCTATGGTAAACAACACAAAACTCCGCGAGTTCGCGAACAAATACTTCGAACACGTCCACTCCGTCGGCATCGAGAAGCACGCCAGTCCCAAGGAAGAGGGATACAAGTTCGAGTTCGTGAACAACTTCCAGCAGAAGTTCGATCTGGCTGCGCCAGATCTTGCAAACATGCTGGAAAAAGCCATTCAGAACTGCAATCTTGTTGCGACCGGGCGCGGGTACCTCCCACGCCGCATGATCATTGTCTTTGCCCGCGAAAACCCGGATGAAACACGCGCCGCTTTCAAAAAGCTATTCGACGAAACACTAGATGTGCGAGCGCGGATAGACGAATTTCGCAACACTTTCGAAGCGTTAATGCAGAAGAGGAACGAGGCCCAGGGGAAGAAAGATATTACCTATATCGGTGCGCGCTTTACGAGTCTCCTGCTCGCGGCCCGATATCCGGAAAAGTACTATCCGGTGAAGCCCAATGAATTTCGCAAGTTCGCAGCATTCGTTGATGACGCCTTCAACATTCCGACGGGGGCATCGGAGGGCGATAAGTACGTGATTTTTGCGCAATACGCCGATGCGCTCAATACTCTTCTCCGCTCGCTCCCGGAAGCCGCCACGATTCGGGACGCGTTCACCGCGCGTCTCCAGTTCAAGGACCCGCACTTCCATTGGGTCACGCAGGATGCGATATTCGTGACGGCATGGGGCGATAAGGCGGCGGCCGAGGAAGAAGAGGAAGATGCGGCGCCCCGATCCGCCGTAGTAAACGGTCGGACGCAGAAGCAGCCTGAAACGGCCGCGCACCCGCTAAATCTGATCCTTTACGGACCGCCCGGCACCGGTAAAACGTACCAGGCGATCCGCCGAGCCCGCGAGCTTGTGGAAGGACAGGAGAAACGGGAGAGCCGGGAAGAGGCGACACTGCGCGTCCTTAGGGATTTGAGCTGGTTCGAGTTGCTCGGGGTCGTGCTGTTCCTCAAAGGACGCCCGACCACAGTGCCGGAACTGGCAAAAGACGAGAACGTTCAATTCTTTTCAACGCGGATCAAACGCGGCGGCAAGTCATTGAACCCGGTGATCTGGGCCGTTCTCATGGAGCATACGGCACCCGCAAGCAAGACGGTCAATGTAAGCGTCCGCCGGGAGCCATATCTCTTCGACAAGACTGCAGAGTCCTCCTGGCACCTGACCCAGGAAGGAAAGGACCTGGTCCAGCAGGGATATGCCGAAATTATCGCGGCGCTGAAGGGACAGAAGACCGAGGAAAAGCACTGGCGGGATTACTGCCGGTTCATTACCTTTCACCAATCCTACGCATACGAGGAGTTCGTGGAAGGCATCCGCCCAGTGCTGGATTCCGAGACGGTCCGGTACGAGCTCCGGGATGGCATCTTCAAGGAGATCTGTGCAGCGGCGGCGGCAGATCCTTCCAATAAATATGTTCTCGTGATCGACGAGATCAACCGAGGAAATATTTCGAAGATTTTCGGCGAGCTTATCACGCTTTTGGAAGAGGATAAGCGCGACGGAGGTGAAAACTATGTTCCCTTCCGCCTGCCGTATTCCCAGGACGAATTTGCCGTGCCACAGAATCTATATATTATCGGCACGATGAACACGGCGGATCGAAGCATCGCGCTGCTTGATGTCGCGCTCCGTCGCCGGTTCGAATTCTGCGAAATTATGCCGGAATACGAAGAGACCGGACTGAACGCAATGAACATCGACAGCCTGAATGTCGGTGCGCTCCTGGAACGGCTGAACGGAAAGCTGGAACTCCTTGTGGACCGCGACCACCAGATAGGCCACAGCTATTTGATGAAGATAGGCGCTGACTCCGACAAACGGGTATCGTTGCATCGGGTCTGGTACGGCTCCATTGTCCCGTTGCTTCAGGAGTACTTCTACGGCGATTGGCAGAAGCTTCGCCAAGCGCTCGGCGATTACAAACCTGTAGCGAAGACAGGATTTGTTTCCTTGAAAACGGAAGACGAGATCCGGGAAACGCTGGGGGACGAAGCCGAAGACTACATTGATGCCGCGGTAGGGTCGGTTCATGAATACACGCCCGAGGAACTGCCCGGCGTTCTTGCCGCCCTATGACCAGAGTTCTCCCGATGTTCGAATACAGCAGTGTCGGCGTGAACGAGCGCGACGGCTTCCAACTGTCCCTCGCGGAAGCGGCCGCTATTTCGCGCCTCAACCGGCAGCTTGGACGCCGGTACGGAACGCGGCGGGACATTCTCAAAACGGAGTTCGACGGTTCCAAACCCCGGAGGCTGGTCTCATCCTCGTTTGTTGGGGTGGTTTCGGTGGGACGGAAACTGATCCACATTCTTCCGAAAATGGCCAAAGGGAACCCCGGAACTGAGAGTGCCTATTCGGACCAAGCGATAGAGAATCTTCTCTACATGCTTCGCTATACGCGGAAGATAACCGTCCGCGAAGCTGGCGTGGTTGCGCTTCCAAAGGTGCAAGGGGACCTTCTGGAGGTCCTGATCTTCCTCTTCGCAGATAATTTGCTCCGGCTTGTCCAGAACGATACCTATAAAGAGTACTCGTATTGCGAGAACATCCTCCCATTTCTGAAGGGAAAGCTACGGTTTTCTGATCAGATGAAGCAGGACTTCTGCCGCAAGCCCCGATTCGCCGTCACCTACGATGAGTTCGCGGAAGACAACGCGCTCAATCAAGTGTTCCTTTATGTCGCGTCTGTCTTGCAACGAGTGACAGCACTGGAAACGAATCGCCGCCTCCTGCGTATCGTGGATGCGATCTTCGCGGACGTGACGCTGCGGCAGATTTCATCGGCTGACGCGGCCTCTATACACCTTACCCGTCTCAATCAGCGGTTCGAGCCGATCCTGAACCTATGCAAATTATTCCTCGAGCACGAGATCGTTCAGGCCGGTCCTGGCGGAACGCGAACGTATTCGTTCCTGTTCGACATGAACGTGTTGTTCGAGGAATTCATCGGCGAATTCATTCGGCGTGAATTCCGATCTGAATTCGTCGACATCCAACTGCAGCGGCCCAGGCGCAATTTTGTCGAGATGAAATCAGTTGACAACGTTCCACAAAGGCCGCTTTTCCAACTCAAGCCAGACATCTTCCTCAGAGAGCGCTCTGACGCGTTACCCACCATTGTCGATACAAAGTACAAGCTTCTTGACCCGGACGACGAGAAGGAGGGCATCACGCAGTCTGACCTCTATCAGATGTATGCCTATGCCCGAAAATATGGAACTCCGTCGGTCGTTATGCTCTACCCACGCCCCTACGGACAGGAAAAGCGCAACCTCTGTTTTCAGATCGAAACCGATTCTCCAATCCGGGTCTTTGTGCGGACGGTTGATCTGTGCCGCAATCTCCGGCATGAGAAGTTAGCTTTGCGGCAAGAGCTATTAGAGAGCATTAAAGTCTGAAACGAATTCCAGCACGGTGAGACAATACCCGTCATGCGCGCCCTTCTCATCCACGAAGAGTTCGTCAATAAGATCCTGGTCGGCAAGAAGACCTGGGAGATGCGCGGCGCGTGGACTACGATCCGCGAGACCATAGCCCTCGTTCCGAGCGGTACCGGCACCGTCACCGGCGTCTGCGACCTGGTCGGATGCATCGGCCCCCTCACCGCGGCTGAATACCGCAAAAATGCCAGGAAAGCCGGCACGATCTCGAGCGAAGCCAAACTCGGATATTACAAAAAGACCTACGCGTGGGTGGTAAAGAACCCGCGAACGCTCAAAAAGCCCGTGCCCTACAAGCATCCGAACGGCGCCATCATCTGGGTGACGCTCGACCCCAAGGTCGAGCGCGCCATTCGCCGCCAACTCTGAGACGCTTTTGCTTACGCCCAGCGCTACAATGAAATTGCGGGAGGGCTGCAGACCCAGCAACGCCGGTCGGAAGTTTGAACGCGTGGCTGACATCCCCAAAAGGGGATAGCCACAGATCCTCAAACGTCTCCAGGATGTGCCGGCCTCTCGCGCCTGCGCCTCCCGATTCTGAGGTCTAAGGGCAGGTGAAAGCCGCCCTTTTTCGTTTATGCCGTGGCCTGTTTCGCCCGCACGGCAGCCCAGCGCTTCTTGGCCGCCTCGGCAATCCGCTTTCGTGCCGCCGCACTCATCTTACGCATCGGCTTAGCCGCTGCTTTCTGGACCGCGCCAGTCTTCTTTGCCGCAGGCGCGTGGCCCGTGCGATATGCGGCCCACCGCTTCTTTTGCGCCGCGGCGATGCGCTTTCGCGCCGCCGCACTCATCGTGCGCTTCCGCGCCGGCGCGGCGCCATTGGCGCTTACTTCCGAGCCGCGCCCCGCGCGACCCCCAAGCTGCCGCTGAATTTCAGCAATCTTTTCGGTAATCTCCGACCGCTGCTGCTCGTAACCAACGAGAGCGGCAGCCAATAACTCAGGGTCGTTCGCGCCCAAACTAACTGTCGGTTTCCTCATCGTCTAAGATTATATGCCTACTGCTGCTCACGCGAAGAGTTCCGGGACTAGTGGGTAGTTGTTCGCACGATCTGCGCGTTAGCGCCGAACCTAGCCAGTGCTGCTGGAGCGTCCAACTCCCCGATTTCCTTAAGGACCATCGGAAGTGCAAAGAACGGAATCCCTGTAGCACCATTGAGAAAATCGATTGGGATGTAGTTACGGGTGATTAGTGTCCTTACGATTATCGTCTCGACGTGAAACTGCGATCCAAATACCTCTTGCGCAAACTCGGGGGACCATCTCTTGGTGAGCCAATTCGCTTTCTGGTTGAGCTGCTTTACCGCGCCTTTTACCTTCTTTTCACATTCCTCCCACCCGCCATCTCGAAAGAATGCGATATCGATGTCTTTTGCCTCGCAAAGCAGGACGATGCAGCTGTCCGGCGAGATCGGCTTCGCCAGCAATGCATCTATGTCCCCGCACGATAGGCGTTCGTTACGGAATCGATCGATATGGCACGCAAACCAGCCGGTGTTCAATGCAACGTGCCTAATCTCCTTTTCAAGACGCCGGTGTGCCCGGTCAGCGAGGGCAGCGAGGTCGGCGCCTAGGTCGCCGCGATCGTTCGCCGCATCGACCATATGAGCAAGCAAGCTGGCCTTAGATTCCATGAGATTTGTCATAAATGCGACCATTGCGGGTCTACTCGTGGCCACAAGGCGTGGCGCACCCGACGATTCCAAGGTCATCGCTGTGAACGGGTAATAATAAAGCCAATTGAATGCTACAGACTCAATGACCAGATTGATGTCGTCCAAAGGTTGTTTTCGCTCCATACCCAAATCGAAAAAAAATGGAGCACGAAATCTTCGTAATCGATTTGGCGTCAGCGTCATATATGAGATCATCCGGCGAATCGAAGATGGGACGTCCTTGAGATCGAGGATTCGCACGTATTCGGCCTCGTCGACCTTCACGATGCCTTTCAGACGAGCGAAGTCTTTTTCGGTAAGCTTAAGCACATCATTCGTGTCGAACCCCATCAATTTGCGCTGCGCTTGCGCCGACTCGGGAGAAACCATCAGATACGGATTCGGTTTCGGAAGGGCCGCCCGCTTTTCGAGTGCCTTTCTGTTCTGATACCACTCAACCGCGCGGGCGTGTCTTTCAGTTTTTGATGACACAAGAACACCACCGACCAGGTGCGCCGAGAGTAACCTTCGCCGCATTTGGCTAGCCTGGAGGGCGCAGCCGACGAGGTCTCCGACCAGTCGACCAATCCGCTGAAGAAATTCGTATGCCTCCCTCTGGTCCGATTCCCGAAAAGATTGGACAGCCGGCCCTCCACAGATGCTGAGGATTCCATATAGCACCTCGAATGCGCGCGTGTCGAATTGGGTGTTTTCTGGCGTCAAGCCGGGCGCGGAGCCAGTTATGTTGGCAAGAAGTTTGTTGTCCAATGCTGCCTCTCGAAAACCCAGTGCGATTGGTAATGCGTTGCGCGCGGCAGGCAGGTTAACTCTCACTTGGTGTGCAATCTTTTCGGCTAACGCCGAGGCAGCCGCCTTAAGTGCCAGGGCGCATGTTTTTGAATCCTGGGAATCATCAAATTGGATGCCGAGCTCGTAAGTCGTGGACATCTTCTGGAGGTTGATCTCGAACTCGTAGCGCTCAAGTATATTGACGTAGTGGCAGTTTGAGCAAACGATCGAAAGCTGAAATTTTTCCGAAGCAGGTTGTTCAATCTCGATCTCAGCGCTACATGAATGACACTGCATCTGGCTCTCGCCTTTATTTTCCTGCATCTGCGAGTGTGATCGGCTTTCGCTGACGTTGAAACCAGCACCGCGCTATGGCCTTCCCACGATCGGCCGACAGCGGGAGATAGCCAGCCGGTGTCGCGGCGGTGTTTGGGGTTGGAGATTTCTTACCTCTGCTACCCTAAAACTTGCTCCCGCAGGAACCGTTTCACAGAATCTTCCCAGCCGGCGTCTACGATGCCGGCATGCCACTGCCCAAGATAGAGCCCATCATCCCGATCCTCAAGAAGGAGCCATTCGACGATTCCGAGAACGGCAAGGAAATGTCGCGCTTTGACCGCCTGGCCAAGGAATGCGGGGCAGCGCTCGACGTGGAAGGCGCCATCCTCGACGGCGAGATCGTCTGCCTTTCGGAACTCGACGGCCGTCCGCTGTTCATGGAGCTCATTCGCGGCGAAGGACAGAAGTACTATGCCGTCTTCGATCTGTTGTGGCTGAACGGCGAAGACCTCAGGGCACTGCCGCTCATCGAGCGCAAGAAGCGACTCGACGCGCTGGTACCGCCCGAGCGCCGCATCATCCGCATGGCGTATTTTCCCGAGCGTGGGAAAGATCTCTTCCAATCAGTGCAGGATTATGACCTTGAAGGCATCGTCGCCAAAAAAGCGAGCGAGCCCTACAACGCCGTCCACACCCGCTGGTACAAGATCAAGAGCCCGACGTACACCCAAGCCATCGACCGCGCCGATCTCTTCCACCCGAAGCAGGCGCAAAGCTGAACTCCGGGCGTCCGGGGGGGTGTGTCAGTACGTGTGTCACTAGACCCTGCGGAACTGGGTCATTTCGTGTCGGGTCGTGTCGTCTCGGGTCGTGCGAACCGGCAATCTTTTCTTGTAAATAGCTTAAAACGCAAATCTACCTCTTGCGCCTGTCACGTCGGAGGTCGCGGGTTCGAGCCCCGTCGTCCCCGCCATTCCTTCAATCACTTCCAATGCATCGGCGCAAGTGCCATTCGACCTTTTTCATCGTGGCGTCGGAGGTCGGCCCTCCGATCCTCCTTTTCCTCAGCAACTTCGGAGCCGCAATTCAACTTGCCGAGCTCACTTATTTGACACTAATTCTCTCGAGAGGTATTCCTCATTGTGCGCCCCTGAGCTCCGACACTTTATTACAGAGTGCTTGAAACGCGGCGTGGTCGAATGCCCCCCGGTTAAGCCAGGCGACGTTGCTGTTCCGGTCGAGCAGAATCAGGTAAGCAGCGTCGGGGTCGGTGAAGCGCACACGGCGTTTCCAAGCCTTGGTGTCACTGTAGACAGTGATGACGTGCTCATAATCCGCCTTGGGAGTGCCTCGGCGCATGCCGCCGTCGATGAACCACTTTGCCAACCGCGCCGCACCGCCAATCATGGGGATTTCGAAAAACGCCAGCTGGGGATCGGATGGAAACTCCATGCGGAACCTTCCTGCCCAAGCTTCCACCGCGAAACGCGATCGGTACGTGAAGCCCAATAGCAGAAGCGCAATCCGGCCGTGGGCTTGCTGCGGCAGCACCGCCGGCTGGCCTGTAAGGAATTCACCGCGAAGTTCCGGAAGAGGATCGCCCACGATGATTTCCGGCGGCAGTCCTGCCGCGAGCGCGGCCACAGGGAGAAGGCTGAAAAAGGCCGCCATCATGCCGTCCTCCTCCAGACGGAAACCCTTTCCGTGCGCGGGGCCGATTCATTCAGGGCCGCGGCGGCAATGCGGCGCAGCATCCCACGAAACATGACCGCATGAATAGGCCAAAGGAAGTACCAATACGCCAAGCCGCCCAGACCATGCGGCTCGAAAGAAGCGCTCTGACGCAGGATGGTGAATTGTCCGTCCGCATCCGCGCGAAACTCGAGCCACGCCCGCCCTGGGACTCGCATCTCCGCCAATAGCCGCAAGCGGCGGTCCGGTTGATAAATCTGCACGCGCCAGAAATCAAGCGTGCTTCCCGGTAGAGGAGTCTCCGGGTCTGGCCGCCCGCGCCGCATCCCTACGCCGCCCGTCATCAAATCCACCAATCCCCGGATTCTCCATATCCAGTTGCCGAAATACCAACCGGTTCGCCCTCCAATCCGGCGGACGGGAGCGAATGCCGCGCTCGCAGAAAGCGGAACTCTGATTTCTTGTATGTTGCTCAAGGCACCGGCCCCGGGCTCGGAAGCCGCAACCCGTACCCCGTGATACCCAGCATCCGACCAGCGAGTTTCGGCCGAGATTCGGTCTTCATTGGCGAGCGCACGCTCGATCGCGCTCCTGAGTCCAACCGGCCTGACCTTAAACATATGACTCTGCTTGGGGTGGTTGATCACGCTTGCATTGCGGACACTCTCTATCAGGCAGCGGCCGATAGACGCGTAAATCGGCGTGACGAGAGTCAGCCAGCGGCTCGACAGCGTCGGACTGAGGAACGGGACGGCGATAAACCAGCGGCGCAGATTTCGTTGCCGCGCATACTCGCGCATGATCCCCAAATAGGAAGTAACATCCGGCCCACCGATCTCGACGATCAAACCGTCTTCGGCCTGCACTCCGATCGCTTCGACAAGGTACTCGACCACGTCTTCGATGCCAATCGGCTGCGCGGCTGTATTCACCCAGCGCGGTGTGACCATCACTGGTAGCAGATCCACTAGTGCGCGGATCAGTTCGAACGAAGCGCTACCCGAACCGATCACGATGGAAGCGCGGAACTCGATGACCGGGATGCCGCTCGCGCGCAGAATGTTGCCGGTCTCCAGGCGGCTCCTCATGTGCGGCGACAGGGCGTCGCCGTGTGTTAGCCCACCGAGATAAATAATCCGGCCTACGCCGGCGCGGCGTGCCGCACACGCAAAGTTAGCTGCGGCTTCCTTTTCCAGGCTCTCGAACTCGGGCCCGGATCGCAGCGCGTGTACCAAATAGAAAGCGGTGTCTACACCTCGGAAAGCCGTATCCAGAGATGCCGGCTGGAGCAAGTCTCCCGGCACGATCTCCGTACAGGGAGCCACGCGCCCGCTCAGCACCTCCGGATTCCTGCAGAGGCACCTGAGGGCGATTCCTTGCCGTTCCAGGCGCCTGAGCAGGCGGCCGCCAATGTAACCCGTTGCTCCCGTCAACAGAATCATGTATTCACCGCTATTCGGGGAGAAGCACCGTGTCGATGACGTGAATCACCCCGTTGCTCGCCTCCATGTCGGTCTTGATTACTCGCGCTTTGTCGACCATCACGCCGCCATCGCCGGCCGTAATGGCAAGGTTTGCGCCTTCCAGGGTCTTTGCGGAAGGCATCTTCACTACATCTTTAGCCATCACCTTCCCCGCGACCACGTGGTAGGTGAGGATCTTCTTGAGTTGCTCTTGATTCTCGGGCTTGAGCAGGTTTTCGAGGGTGCCTGCGGGCAACTTGGCGAACGCCTCGTCGGTCGGAGCGAACACCGTAAATGGCCCAGGCCCTTTGAGCGCGTCCACTAGTCCCGCCGCTTTCACGGCCGCCACCAGCGTGTTGAAGTGACCAGCCTTGGCCCTATCGACAATGTCCGCTGCGGACGCCTTGGGAATTATCGCCAGCGCCACGGCGCCGGCTAGAACAACGGGCAAACGAAATGTCATTCTTGTTTCTCCTCTCTTTGTCATCAAGACAGTCCCGAGTCCGCGCCGCTCCTAAGCACGGGTGCTCGACGCCTCGGGATACCAGCGGCGCTGAATCGATTTCCACGTCAAGGCCTGGTACAGGCCCGATAAGCCCACCAAGCCATAAACCAAGTTGCTCCACACCGAAGTCTCCCCGAACCTCAGGCCGAAGACGGCCGCTACGAGGTCAAGGTGAAACGTCCCGGCAAGGCCCCAGTTCAGCGCGCCGATGATCACCAGCGCCGCAGCGATCACATCAATTTTCTTCATAGGGTTTCCTCTCCTTCTGCCCGGTCCTTTTCAGGTCTGGCATGATTTGATCTTAAGGAAAACATGTTTTACTGTAAAGAACGAGGAGCATCTGCTTTTCCTCAAGAGAAAAAGCTGGCCGCAAGCGGTCTTCAAAGGAAAACGACTTTTGTGAAGGAATCGAAAACCATCGCCGAAGGGCTGAGCAAGTATGGCATTGGAGCCAAACTAAGACGGCTGCGCCTTCGTAAGAGCATGGGGCTGCTCGAATTAAGTAAACACACCGGTCTTTCACCCGCATTGCTGTCCAAACTGGAGCGGGATGTGATGCATCCCACGCTGCCGACGTTGCTTCGGATCGCCATGGTCTTTAGCGTGAGCCTGGACTATTTTTTTGTTCCCGAGCCGAAGCCGGTCCTTGAAATCGTCCGTAAAAGCGACCGGATGCGGTTCCCCGATTCGCCGGACGCAAAGACGGTGGCGTACCATTTCGAGAACCTGGATTTCCCCGTGCCGCACCCCGCTCTGAACGCGTACCTCGCGGAATTTGAACTCGTGGAGGAGAAAGCCGCGCGACCGCATGAACACCCGGGTGTGGAGTTTCTGTATTTGATGTCCGGACGGCTTCGGATTCAGATTCGCGGCGAGCCGCACGAGTTAGCCGAAGGCGATGCGATTTACTTCGACTCCTCCGTGCCACACAGCTATAGCCGGCTCGGAGCTAAAAAGACAACGGCTTTGGTCGCCACCATTGGGAAACAATGACTGGCGTGAGCTCGAAATCGCCCATTCTGGTCTGGTTCCGCGACGACCTTCGTCTAGCGGACAATCCAGCCTTGGCCGCCGCCGCCAGCGCGGGACACCCTGTCATTCCGGTGTTCATCTGGGCTCCCGAAGAGGAGGGCGCTTGGCGGCCCGGTGCGGCTTCAAATTGGTGGCTCGATGCCTCAATCCGCGCATTGTCCCGCGAGTTGGACGAACGTGGCTCGCGCTTGATCATACGGCGCGGTCCCACGTCCACAGCGCTCGCTGAATTGATCGAGCAAACGAAAGCATCCGGCGTATTTTGGAACCGGGTTTACAGCCCATCAATCATACAGCGGGACAGCGTGTTGAAATCTGAAATCGACACGCGGGGAGTCGCCGTGGAAAGCTTCAACGGCAGCCTGCTGTTCGAACCTGGGACAATTCTCAATAACAGCGGAAAGCCGTTTGCAGTCTTCACCCCGTTTTGGCGGGCCTGTCTGGCGAAACCGGTTGCCGCGCCCGGGCCTGACGCGCCGTCCAAGCTGCGCGCGCCAGAATCCTGGGTGGATTCGTTGCAAGTTTCCGACCTGAGCCTTCAACCCGCGATTGATTGGGCTGGCGGGTTACGGGACCACTGGCAGCCGGGCGAAAGAGGAGCCAAGGCGCAGATGGATCGTTTCCGCCAAGAAGCGTTGGACCGCTACGGCGAGTCGCGGAATCATCCCGGAGGCGTCTCCACTTCCCGGCTTTCTCCGCACTTGAGGTTCGGTGAAATCAGCGCTCGTCAGATCTGGCAGGCGGTCGATGGTTTGGGCTGTGATGCTTTCCTCCGGCAACTTGGCTGGCGGGAGTTCTCCTACCACCTGCTTCACAGCCATCCACGTTCCGTTGATCAACCCCTCCGGCCGGAATTCGCACGCTTTCCCTGGAAGCGTGATCCCCAATCGTTTGCAGACTGGACTCGTGGCAAGACCGGTTATCCCTTCGTGGCTGCTGGCATGCGCGAATTGTGGAGGACCGGGTGGATGCACAATCGGGTGAGAATGGTGGCTGCGTCGTTCTTAGTAAAGCACCTGTTGATTGCGTGGCAGGAAGGGGCTGCGTGGTTCTGGGACACGCTGGTGGATGCCGACCTGGCAAATAATACAATGGGTTGGCAGTGGGTGGCTGGTTGCGGCGCCGACGCCGCTCCGTACTTCAGAATCTTCAATCCAGTTCTGCAAGGGGAAAAGTTCGATCCCACCGGCAACTACGTTCGACGATGGATTCCGGAACTGGCCAAACTGCCCGCTGCGTGGATACACAAGCCATGGCTGGCGCCTGGTCCGGTCCTCGCGAGGGCTGGCATAGAGCTTGGTACGACCTATCCGCATCCCATCGTGAATCACGATGAGGCTCGACGGCGTGCATTGGCTGCTTTGCAGGAAATCTGAAGACGGAGTGATTAGCCAGGGCGGCGCCGTCGGCGCCGTGGCGCCGGGCCCGGCGGCCGGAACGATCGCAGCCGGACACGAGACCATCCTGCTGGTCGAGGATGATGAACTGGTTCGGAACATGACGAAATGCGCCCTGGAGGAGATCGGATACAAACCCCTAGTGGCTGCCAGCCCGCAGGAAGCGATCGAGTTGTGCTCGCAGAAGGGTTCCGAAATCCGCCTGATGCTGACCGATGTGGTGATGAAGGGCATGAACGGGATGGAGCTGCGGGACCGCATCAGCGCGCTGAATCCCTCCATCAAGGTGTTGTTTATGTCCGGATACGCTTCTTGCGGCGCTTCCGCCGCTAAACGCGAGCCCCGTCGAAAAAAAAGTCTACGGCCTTTCGCGAAGTCTGCTGAGGGTCTTTAACGCGCGCCATCTCGCGCATCGGAGGCGAGCCGACGATGGCGAGAAACAGATGAGCCAACGCGCGTGGAGGCAGATCACTCCGAAGGTGGCCGTGGCGCGAACCGTCCTCAATGATGGAGGCGATCAGGTCATCCAGCGGGTGTAGTTGGGACACATGCCCGCAGTTTTCCAGCGCGCACTGCAAGCGGGGATAAATCGCCACGCGATGCGGCTTTCCGCGGCTGTTGAGTCCGAGCAGAATCTCCCCAATCAGCGCCAATTTTGCGGCGAGAGCCGTCTCAGGCGGGAGTTCCCTCAGGCGCCTCTGGTATTCGGCAACGATGTCGGCTTCGACCTGCTCGGCGGTTGCTTCCAGGACCTGTGTCTTGGACTCGTAATGCGCGTAGATGCTGCCCTTCGGAACGCCGGCTTCCTCGGCGATATCTTCTACACGGAAACCGAAGCAGCCTTGCCTCTCAAAAACGGTCAGAGACGCTGTGGTAATTTCTTTTTCACGCCGCCGGTATACATCGCGTTGGAAATCACTGCGGAGTTGTTTAGGCATGACAGCCGGATCTCCGTATCACCCCCCTGTTCCATTGTGTGGAGTATCTCATCAGTGCGAAATTCCGTCAATGACGCAAACTGGCCAGTACAATTGGCGACAACAAGCAGGCGCCTGACTGATCAGTCACAATCAGACCGAATAGTCACCGCAAATGGAAACGCCGTAGTAAAATTCGGCATCGATCATGAGCAGGTGCGTCAAAGTCCTCGTTATTGATGACGAGCCCGCGATCCTCTCGTTGATCCGGGACGCGCTCAGTGGAGAAGGAACGGAAGTTCTGGTCGCGGAGCATCCTCGGACTGGATGCGAGATGCTGTTTCGCTCGAATCCGGATGTAGTGCTCCTCGATTTGCGCTTGCCGGGAATGAGCGGTATGGAACTGCTGGACAGAATCGTCGAGCAGCGACCCTTGACCGATGTCATCCTGCTGACGGGCGATGACTCCACCGAACGGGCCGTCCAAGCGATTCAAAAAGGCGCGTGTGACTATCTGACGAAGCCGATCGAGATCGAATTTCTCCAGGAACGCGTCGGAAAGCTGATTCGAAAGGTGCGGGAGCGGTATGCTCTCGAATCCGAACAATCCGCGCCTCGTCGCACACAGTTCGCCGCAATGGTCGGCAGTAGCGGAAAAATGACGGCGGTGTTTTCGCGCTTGCAGCGGATTGCACCATATTTCCGCACGGTTCTGGTCACCGGCGAAACGGGGACCGGCAAGGAATTGGCCGCTCGCGCCCTTCACGCCCTCAGCCCGGCTTCGAGCGGTCCATTCGTAATCTGCAATTGCGCCGCCGTGGTGGACAGCCTGTTCGAAACCGAGCTGTTCGGACATGTCCGCGGCGCATTCACCGGGGCGCTGCACGACCGCGTTGGACTCTTCGAGTCGGCGCAGGGAGGGACGCTGTTCCTGGATGAGGTCGGCGAACTCCCGCTCGGCCTGCAGGCTAAACTCCTGCGGGTTCTGCAAAACCATGAAGTGCAACGGGTCGGCTCCAACCTCGTGCGCCGCTTCGATGTGCGGGTGATCGCGGCTACCAACCGCGATTTGGAGGCCATGGCCTTAAGCGGCTCCTTCCGCATGGACCTCTATTATCGGTTGTCCGCGGTGCAACTTGGCCTTCCGCGTCTGGCCGACCGAATGGAAGACCTGCCGCTTCTGGCTCGTCATTTTCTGAAAAAATACGCGCAGGAGTACGATAAGCCGGTCGATGGGCTGACAAACCGGGCTCACTTGGTACTTGCCAGGCACGGCTGGCCGGGCAACGTCCGCGAACTGGAGAACGTGATCGGCCACGCGTGCATGATGGCAACGCGAAGGCTGATCGATGTCTCCGATCTGCCCGCATATTTGCAGGGGGATTCAACGAATGGCGCGACATCGCTCACCACGTTGCGCGAGGTAGAGAAGCAGTACGCCCAACTGGTTCTCAAGCACGTGGGGGGCAACAAGCGGCAGGCGGCACATGTTCTCGGCATCAGCCGGACAACCCTGTACCGGATTTTAACCGGAGCGCCTCTGCCGGCCAGTCCAGCGTCATTGGCATAAGGCCGCGTCCGCCGATGTTCCGAATCAGAACAAACCAGTTCAGGAGTTGTACACAGGCGACGGAACCCGAAATCGCTCACACGAGTTAACCACCAAGGACAGGAAAGGAATTCTCGGCATCGCCGGATGGCCCTCGGAATGCCAATGGTCGGTGCCAAGCAACGAACCGATTCGAGGCATGACGGGAGGGTTGGGGAACATGCGAGCCCGCGACGAGCAATTGCTGGCTGTCTTACGAGAATGCGCCTCGGAGGCGGAGAGCCGGCGCGGCATTGCGCGTCTGAGCTTCCGCCAACTGGAGAAAGATCTCGGCGAAATGCGCCCGGAGGATGCCCGAAAACTTCGCCGCCTGGCGCGCGAGAATTTGCAGCTCGTCCGCGCGATCGCCCGCCTCACACACGACAACTCCCAGCTCAGAAAGGGCCTCGGCACGAAGCCGAATTCGGAAGATGGCGGCCGTGCGCGGCCGAAGCGCCTAATTTGAAAATAACCCCGGCGATCAGGGACAATGATCATTCATGGGGCGCCGGGGCCATGGCGAGCAACAGATCGCCACGATCTTGAAGAAGTCCGAGGCGGGAATGTCGATACCCGAAATCTGCCGGGAGTACGGTATCAGCGAACGGACATTCTACCGCTGGAAGGCGAACCGAAGCGGTCCGGGGTCTACCGAAACCCGGACGCTCCGGCAGATCGAGGAAGAAAACCAGAGGCTGAAGAGCGTAGTGGCCGAATTGATCCTCGAGAACCGGGCGCTCCGGGACGATCTGGCCAGAAGCCGCAGGAGCGCCGACGCGCGGCGCGCGGCCGAGAACGGAAATCAAAAAACCCGGTGATCACCGGAGAATGAAGGGCGGCTTGGCCGGACTTGGCCAGTCGCCGGTTTCTGGCCTTTCCTGTCCAGAAACTGTACAACGGTGACCCAGAAAGTGCCGAGATCGCTCGAAAAGGTGACGCTGGTATTCACGTTACCTCCGCAGATGTGGAGTGCATAGTCAGTTCCTTCCACCACCGACGGCATGGAGAGACCGACGCCGGGGTGAAGCACAGATTTCAGATTCCCTCCAACCATATTGGCTAATTCCCCGAGAACGTCACGGACGTCCTCATCGATCCGGTCGGGCTGCCGGCCGGGCATGAGGCGAGCCGTAAACGCGAGGGCCTGCAGGGCTGTGCACTGGAGCAGCACCGCGCCTTTCCACGCTCCCGCGAAGTGCACGGCGGCGGTCAGCGACGCAGCCGGAGGCGAATCCGCGGTCGTGTACGGGCGGACTGAAAGATTCAACATGGTCTGGAAGACGTCCTCCACAATGCGGGCGATATCCGTTTCGTGGCACTCGATTTGAACGTTGGCTGGCATGCTGCTCCTCTCTACGGTGCCTGATAAAAAGTGGCCCGGTCGATCTGGACCCGCTTGAACCGCTCGTCGAGATTCAACGTCGTCTCCGCTCCGCCGAGCACGAGGTAACCGCCGGGAACGATCGACGAGCGCAATTGGCCGAGGATCTTTCTCTTGGTTTCCACATCGAAATAGATCAAAACGTTTCGGCAAAAGATCAGGTCGAAGGGCCCTTTGCCGCGCATGCTGCCGCGGAGGTCGAACCTTTCGAACGAGACCATGCGCCGGACGCGCTCTTTCAGCCGCCAATCCAGGCCGTCGCGGTCGAAGTACTTTAACAGATAACTGGCCGGCAGCCCGCGGTTCACTTCAATCTGCGTGTAGCGCCCTTCTCTGGCGCGCGCCAGAATCTGTTCGGAAAGATCTGTTCCCAGAATCTGAAGATTCCATCCTTCGAGGCCCGTTTCAAGCAGGAGGATCGCCAGGCTATAGGCCTCCTGTCCGGAGGAAGCCGCCGCCGACCAGAAGGTCAGTTTGCGAACGGGTCGCCGCAATTCGACAAGCGCCGGCAGGACTGTGGTTCGTAACGCCTCAAAGGGGGCGACATCCCGGAAGAAGAGAGTCTCATGAGTGGTCATCGCTTCGACGACCTTTTTCTGGAGACCGACGTTTGCGGCATCGCGCAACGCCGCGCAGAGCGCGTCGAGCGAGGGCAGGCGCTCCTGCGAGGCAACCGGCATCAAGCGCGACTCCACCAGGTAGTGCTTATCGTCATCCAGGACGATGCCGGAATTGGCGTAGACGTAGTCCTTTAGAAACCGATAGTTCTCGGGAAGGAGCGACAAGGGCGCGGCGTTCGGCATTTCACCTTCCTCCTATCCGCTTCAAAATCTCCGGCACGATTCCTTGCAGCGGGGCGACACAATCGGCAAGACCCGCGTTGACCACGGCGCCCGGCATCCCCCACACCACGCTGGTCGCCTCGTCCTGAGCAATGAGCCAAGCTCCACTGGCTTTCAGGATCTGCGCGCCACGCAAGCCGTCGTGCCCCATGCCGGTGAGCACGACCGAAATCGCGGAGCCGCCGTAGACTTCTTCGACGGACCGGAACAACACGTCCACGGCAGGCCGGCACGAGTTCTCCACCGGCCCCTGGTCCAACACGACCTTAGTCTGGACGCCATTCCGCCGCACCCGCATGTGATAGTCTCCCGGGGCGATCAGGATTTTGCCGGGCTCGACGGCCATGCCTTCGGCCGCTTCGGCCACTTTGAGCGCCGTGGTCGTTTGCAGCCGTTCCGCTAACAAACGCGTAAACACCGGCGGCATGTGCTGCACAATCAGAATCGGAAGCGGGAAATCGGCCGGAAAGGCAGGAACAATCGTTCCCAGAGCGGTCGGGCCTCCCGTTGAAACGCCGATTGCCACCACTAGAGGCCGGGCCGAGTTCCGGGAGGATACCGGGGCGGACGGGATATAGGCAGCGTCCTGTCTCGCCGGAATCGAGGCTGGCGCGTCTCCGTCCTCGACCGTGAAGAACTGCTTGATTTTGGGAATCAGTTCGGCCCGTAGCGTGTTCATCGAACGGTCTAACGAACCGACGTTCGCGGCCTTGGTCACGTAATCGTCAGCGCCGAGCGCCAATGCTTCCAGTGTGGCGGTGGCGCCCCGCTCGGTCAGCGTGCTGAACATGATGACGCGAAGATTGGAGTGGGTCCCAATCCGGCGCAGCATTTCCAGCCCGTTCATCTCGGGCATTTCGATGTCGAGCGTGATCACGTCCGGATTCAATTGCGCGATACGGGCCAGCCCAATGGACCCGTTGGCCGCGGCGCCCACTACCTCGAGCGCAGGATCTCCTTCCAAGGCATGGGCAACCAGTCTACGGATGACCACCGAATCATCGACGATCAGCACCCGGATCCGTTCACCCCGGCGCATGATTTTCTTGGTGAAAGTTTTAGTGAAAGCGCCCATGGTTCCGGTTTACTGAAGCGCGCCGACGAGCCGCAGTTTGTCGGCGATAATCTCCTTGGTGAACGGCTTCATGACATATTCGTTCGCGCCTGCTTCGAGCGCGATGATCATTTGTTGCATCTCCGTTTCGGTGGTCACCATCATCAGTGGGACCGTGGAGTATCGCGGGTCGGACCGGACGCGCTTGATGAATTCGAGACCGTCCATCTCCGGCATGTTCCAGTCGACCAGGAAGAGCGAAATTTTGCCGTTCTCGCGCTCGGCCACTGCCAGCGCTTCCGTGCCGTTGCCGGCCTGGCAAACTTCGAACCCCAGTTCGGAGAGGGTATTCGCCAGGATCATGCGCATCGCGCGCGAATCATCGATCACCATTGCTTTGGCCATGAGGACCTCCTGCCTTTGATTCCCTTCTACAGCCGGCCCGCAAAACCGGAGAGCGCTGCCCCATCCGGCACAGGGATTGCAAACGCGGCGCCGGGCGCCGCGGCACGCCGCCGGCGCCAGCGACGCCACCGTTCGAGCTCTTCCGCCAGAATCGCTTCGACGCGCGGAATTTCGGCGCGCCGCGCCGCAAGAGCCTGTTCCTGCTCCCGGTCCAGCGAATCCAGATTCAGAAGGCGCACATGGGGCAGATCGCCTACCGCCACGTCGACATTGCGCGGGACGCCGGCATCCACGAGCAACAGCGTAGTCGAGCGCGCCTGGATCCGTCCTTCAACGACGCTGCGATCGAGTACGGAGAGGCGCGCCGACGTGGCGGCCACCACGACGTCAACCGCTGCCAGTCCTTCAGGCACCCAGTCCCAGTCGATCGCCTCCCCGCGAAACTCGCGAGCCAGCAGTTGCGCCTGGCCGGCATTCCGAGCGGCAAACAAAAGGCCGCCCAGTTTGACCTTGGAGAGGTGGCACGCGATATCCCGCCCCGCATCCCCGCCGCCCAGGATCATCACCCGGGCCGTCGTCAGGTCGGCAACGAAACGGCGCACGGAACGAAGCACGGCCGCCCCAACGCTGACCGCGCCGCGCCCAATGGCCGTCTCGCGCCGGGCCCGCTTCGCCGCTCTCAGGCTTTCGGTGACCGTGCGGTCCAGCAACGGCCCAAGCGTACCGGCATCGGCCGCTGTCCGGTGCGCCTCCTTGACCTGCCTCACAATATAGGTGTCGCCCAGGATCTGTGAATCAATTCCCGCTGCGACCCGGAAGAGATGCCGCGCCGCGTGCTCCCCGATTTCAACGTAGCGCAGGCATTCGTTGTGCAATGCCCGCGCCTGGCGGCGCGTTTTCTTAAGGATTTCGAGCAGCGGCTCGACTGCCGGGCCGCCGTCGTATGCCAGATAAAACTCGGTCCGGTTGCAGGTCGAGAGCAGAAGCGCCTCGCTGATCCCCGAAACCGCCACCACCTGCGGCAGCAGGTGAATCGCCTCCTGCCGGCTAAAGCTCAGCTCTTCGCGCACGTCCAGCGGCGCGCGATGGTGGTTGACTCCCACTAGTGCAAGTTCCAGTGCCATAAGAGTGGAGGGAGGCGCGGCCAAGCCGCGCCGGAACGGTGCTATTGGCCTTTCGATTTAGCGACCAGTCCCTGGAGTTGGCTGGCCAGCTCACTGAGCGCCTGGGCCGCCTTCTGGGTGTCCGCCGCGGCCTGCGTGGTCTCGCGCGCCGCGGTCGCCACGCCAGCGATGTTCTTGGCAATCTCTCCGGTGCCTTTGGCCGCTTCATTGACGCTGCGGCTGATTTCGTTGGTCGTGACGGTCTGTTCTTCCACCGCGGAAGCAATGCTGTTGGAAATGTCGTTGATCTGGTTGATCACCGACGTGATGTCCGAGATCGCCTGCACGGCATTCTTGGTGTCGCCCTGAATGGCCTCGATTTTCTGGCCGATGTCTTCAGTCGCTTTGGCGGTCTGCTTGGCCAGTTCCTTGACCTCATTGGCCACCACCGCGAAGCCCTTGCCAGCCTCGCCGGCGCGGGCGGCCTCGATGGTCGCGTTGAGCGCGAGCAGGTTGGTTTGCTGCGCGATGGACGTAATCACCTTGATCACCTTACCGATCTCGACGCTCGATTCTCCCAGCTTGGTGATGGTCTGGTTCGTTGTGCTGGCGACGCCGACGGCGCTCTTGGCGACGCGCGCGGCCTCGCTGGCGCTCTTGGCAATCTCGCGGATGGACGCCTGCATCTCTTCGGAACTGGTAGCCACCACGCCGACACTCTTGGAAACTTCCTCGCTGGCCGCGGAAACGACGTCGGCCTGCGTCGCGGTTTCCTCCGCATTCCCCGCCATCTGCTGACTGATCGCCGTCAACTCCTCGGCCGAGGCGGATAAGGTGGACGCGTTCTGCTCGATCTGCCTCTCGAGCTCAATCTTCTTGGTAATCAGTTCCCAGGTGGCCATTGGTCCCAGGTAGTTGCCTTTGTTGTCGAAGATCGGGCTGACCAGTAAATCCAGCGTTTCCGGGCCGAGCTGAATATTCGCACGGTGAGGGAGGTTCTTGGGATCGGCCAGCAAGCGCCGCTGGTATTCGGGGTTTTTGTGGAAAATGTCGATCGCTTTGCCGACCATATCCTCCACTTTGACCGGCAGCAGATGTTCGACGGTCTTCAACTGCCTGGCTGAGGCGGGATTCATGTAGCGCAGCTTCAGGTCGGTATCCGCGTAGAGAACGTTGATCGGCAGATTCTCCATCATCTGGCGGATGCGCTCGACCTCGCTTTCGAGGCGCTTCTTCTCGCTGATCTCTTCCCAATTGACAACGATGCCGATGTAGTCGCCGCCGGGCGTAACGATGGCGTTGACGTTCAGATCCAGCACCAGGTCGGCTACGCGGATTTCCGAGCGGATCGGCAGATTCGAGGGATCGCTCAGCATGCGGCGGATGTGTTTGGCCCGGTCGCCGTGGAATGCGTCGATCTTCATTCCGATCAGCTTGCGGTACGAGATGCCAAACGTTTTCTCCAGCGTGGCACTGCGCTCCCGCAGGATCTCGCCGGCCCGCCGGTTCATATAGACGAGGGTGAGATCGCGATCGGCGATGAACACGTTGGTTCCGAGGTTGTCGAGGGCGCCTTTCATGCCGTCCAAAGCGGCGGTCAGGTCGCGGTTGGGTTCCGCCCCCGCGGTTCCAGCAGGCCCCGTGGTTTTGCCGGTTCTGGCGTCCGTCTCCTTCGAGTCATAGACGGTGATGATATCGTCCGCCAGAGGGGCGACTGCATCGAGTATGTCGTTCACGGTTTCCCCGTCCACGCCAAGCGATTTCAGGGTATCGACGAGATGATCGGCGACCCGATCGAAATGCTCTCTCGTGATCTTAAGGCGGGCGTGGGCGCTGCGCATATCGCGGCCGCGATAGTTGGCCGGACCGCCCAAAGCCTGAGCGAAGAAAAGTTTCTGCTTGGCTTTTAACGCTCCCATATTGACGTCGACAAAAAGGGGAGCTATCTCTGGATCGGCCAGGATGCGGGTATATAGCCCGTCCACGGCGGCTTGGATCGAGGCCGCGCCGCCGATCCGCTCATAAATGGTTTCGACCACGGCGCTCTTCGAGCTTCCATTGGTGGTTGTTTTCATTGCGAACGTTCCCTTCCTTCTCTGAATCAGATCATCCAGCTAGTGACATAGTTGGCCGCGCGACTAATCCCGAATACCCAGGCAGCGCGGCGGTGCCAGGGTCGAAGCCGCTCCGATCCCCGGCGCATCCGCTCGCCCAGGGCAAACATGAGGGCATAGCTGGTCAAGGCCGTGATCGAAACCATCACATGAAACCGCAGCAGGAGCGGCGGTCCGGCAAGCGCCTTTTGGATGGCGTTCCTGCGGAGTTCGATGGCCAGCACCGACGCCAGATCCAGACCGAAGGCCGCAAACATCAGCCGCACGTGAAGACTCCGGCGGCGCCGGAGAAGCACGCCGCCCGCCAACAGCAGCAGCACTAAGGTAGAGGCGGTTTGAAACATAAGGCTCTAGTTGGCGGCCTGGGTCTGCAGGACTCGCTCCGTGTTCAGGATCAGCATCAGCCGCCCATCCAGCTTGTGAACTCCCTCGATCAGTTCCCGCTGCTCGGCGGGCAGGTTGTCGGGAGCCGGTTCGTAGCTGCCGGCCCGGACTTCCAGGACATCGCCGATTTCGTCGACCAGCAGACTCACCGGGCCGTCCTCGGAGCGGACGACGAGGTTCATCGGCGGTTCCTGATCCTGGCGTTTGGGAACACCCAACCGCCGGCGCATGTCGACGGCGGTGACGATCTGGCCGCGAAGGTTGATGAGGCCTTCAATGACGTCCGGGGCAAGCGGCACCGGCGTCATCTCCAGGTACCGGAGCACTTCCTGCACCTTCAGCACGTCGATCCCGAACAATAGTCCGGCCACATAAAAAGTCGAATACTGCTGAGGCCCGCTCATGGTCTGGTCTCCCTCTTCTCCTGTTTCGCCGGTGCAGGCATAGGCTATCTGGCGCCTCCCGCAAATTCCGGCGCTGCCTGCGCCCGCTCGAGAGAAGCCAACACGGCTTCACGATCGAAGCGTTCCACGCACCCATGGAATTCCCGGCCGCTCAGGGCCGCGGCTTCGGCTTGCGAGTTGCACAGCGCCACCACCGGAATCGACGCAAACTCCGGACGCCGCGCCATCTGCTCGACGAGGTGCCGTCCACCGCCCGGAGGAAGATCCAGCGAAGTGAGCACCGCGAGCGCCGGGGAGCGGTCCAGCTTCTCCAGTACCTCGGCCTCGGTGGCGGCCTCCAGAATCGCGTACCCCGCTAATTCCAGGTAGACGCGGGTAAGCCCTCTCGAAAACGCGCTGCCATCGGCAATGAGCACGGTTTTGGCCGTGCGTGCCGGCGCGGCCAGACCACTCCGGAACCAGTTCTCGTCGGTGCTCCGCAGAACCGCCGGAAGATCCAGGAAGTCTGTCACCTTGCCGCCGATGACCGCCGAGCCCGCGAGGTTCGGCCGGTCGCCGCGCTGGCCGACGTGAATGCTTTCATCGTGGATATCGATGATCTGATCGACCACCAGACCGGTCATCTGATCGCCTTCGGAGAAGACGATGACCTGCACCGGATCGGGCAATTCGGCAGGCGGGGTGAAGCCGCCTTCGAGCACGCCGGAAAGAGGCGTGAGCTGGAGGATGCGCTCACGGTACTGGACCGCCAGTTTTCCGGCCGCGCGCTCGATGCGCGAAACCGGAAACTCCTCTAGCCGGGCCACCACTGAAAGCGGCACTGCCAACCGCCGGAACTGCCCGGCGCGGAACAGCAGAAATGTCTGACGTTCTTTTTGGGCCGATTCGCTGCGGCCCACGTCCGTGCGCGCCTGTTCGCGAGATTCGGACAGCACGCCGGAAAGCTGCCCGATCCCGAGCACATCCAGAATCAAAGCCACCCTGCCGTCGCCCATAATGGTCGCTCCGGAGTAGGAACTGAGTCCCTTCAACTGCTTGCCGAGCGGCTTGACGACGATTTCCTGGGTGTCGTTAATCGCGTCAACCACCAGTCCGAATTGCCGGTCCTCGGCCTGCAGGACGACGATATTCAGGACTTCAGCCGCGGCAGTGGCGGAGGGCAACTGAAGCACTTCGTTGAGGTAAGCGATCGGCAGCAAGCTGCCCCTGCGGCGGTAAACAGGGGTGTCGTGAATGCGTTCGATCTGCCTGCGGCCCGTTTCGCCTTCCAGCCGCAGCAGTTCGAGGAGACTGACCTGCGGAATCACAAACCGTTCGCCGCCGCTGCTGACCACCAAGCCTGGAATGATCGCCAAAGTCAGGGGGATTTTGATTTTTACGGTAGTGCCTTCTCCGGGCCGGCTGGACAGGTCGACGACCCCACCGATCTTCTCGATATTCGTTTTCACCACGTCCATGCCGACCCCGCGGCCGGAGATGCTGGTCACTTTTTCAGCAGTGGAAAAACCGGGCACAAAGATCAGATTGGTGACTTCGCGCTCGCTCAGGCGCTCAGCCTGCTCCGCCCGAATCAGGCCTTTTTCCACGGCCTTCTGGCGGACGCGAGCGGGATCGATGCCGGCGCCGTCATCGGTGATTTCAATGTTGACCTGGCCGCCTTCGTGGTACGCCCGCAGAAGCAGGCGCCCCGTCGTCGGCTTTCCGTTGGCGGCACGCGCCGCCGGCGGTTCGATCCCGTGATCGCAGCAATTGCGCACAATGTGGGTGAGCGGATCTTTGACTGCCTCGATAATGCTCTTATCCAGTTCGGTCTCGGCACCATCCATCTCGAGATGGATCTGCTTGCCGCAGGCAGCCGCCAGGTCGCGGACCACCCGCGGCATCTTGTTCCAGAGCACGCCGATAGGCTGCATTCGCGTCTTCATGACGCCCTCTTGCAACTGGGTTGTGATGAGGTTCAGCCGCTGCGCGGTGCTGTTGAGGGTGGCGTTGTCCTGCCGCGAATTGAACTGCAGAATCTGGTTTCGAGTCAGGACCAGTTCGCCGACCAGGTTCATCAGTTTATCCAGCAGACCGACATCGACCCGAATGGTGGAATCGGCAATGGAACCGCTCTTGGAAGCGGCCGCCTTCTCCACTTCGATCGCAGGGCCAAGAGCCGGAGCCGCGGATTCGTCCGGTTCGGCGGGGCCCGGCTGATGATCGGGGAGCGGAGCGGCCGGCGCCTTTGGCGTTGCCGGCTTTTCGTTCGATGCGGCCGTCAGACGGCGCCGCAAGTCTTCATAGGTGCTGCCGCTCTCCTTCGAGGTTGCCTCGATGCTGGCCAGTTCCGCTTTGATCGCGTCCATGGTTTCGAGGATCAACGAGGTCAGGCCCGGACTGAGGTCGCGTTCGCCATTCCGTAATTGAGAAAGGATGTTCTCGGCGATATGCGTGACTTTCTCGAGATTCGAGAAGCCCAGAAACCCGCAGGTTCCTTTAATCGTGTGGACCGTGCGGAAGATGCTGGCGAGCAGTTCCGGGTCGCGGGGCCGGCGTTCGAGCGCCACCAAGGCGCCTTCGAGCTGAGTCAGATTTTCTGTGCTCTCAATCAGAAATTCTTTAATGACGTCCTGATCTTCCACGTGAGTGGCCTCCCCGGCGCGCAACGCCCGAACGGGCTCATGCAGTTTTACTGCCATTTACTGACATAATTGCAATTTGCAGCCGCCGCCGCCGACTACAAAGTTTTATCGGCATTAAGCTGGGTGTTTTATAAGAAATTTCCAGCATCCAAACACGCCGGAGGCCGCGTGCCTGAAGCGGGATGATTTTGACACCATCGGTCATAATGTCAGAAAATTGACGGAAAGTATCCGGGTGTACTGAATTAAGCCTGCTCGAATATTGTCAGTTAAAGTCAGGGAGTCACTGTCGAGAACACGGATGGGCACCCTACCACGCCCCTTTGGCTACTTATTTGCTAGGCGATGCATCGTGTCAGACGCCTTACGTGCAGCCCTGATTGCGTTTTCGGATCTACCGATCGAGATCTGCGTGGAGCTGGATAAGCTTCGCCTCCGATTTGCTGACATATTGACATTAAAAACGGGGCATGTTCTGACAATGACGAAACCGGCGGGAGAACCCTTGGACATCTATGCCGGCGGCGTTCCACTGGGAAGCGGCGAGGTCCTTGTGCTCAGCGAAAATGTCGGCGTACGTGTCACCGCGCATGCCACCGCCAGGAAAAACTCCAAGGCCAAACCCTGGAGAGCGGGGGCGTGCGAACCTACCCTCCACAAAACCACTGGGTTCCCAAACTCCGAAGCGCTCGATTCTCTCCTCGGGGAATGGGTCGCCTTGAGCGTGGTTGTCGGCAGGGCTTGGTTGCCCCTTGATCGCGTATTAAGACTGACGCCCGGATCGTTTCTGGAGCTAGACAACAGCCCACGCCAGCCGGTGGAGGTTGTCGTCAACGGCCGGGTGGTGGCTTATGGAGAAGTTGTCGTCGTCGACGGCAACTATGGAGTCAAGATTCAATCGGTCGTCGCATATCAGGAGCGCCTGGCCGCGACAGATCCTGGAACCCAGCGGGTCCAACCGCCGGTCACGGTGCACCCGCAGGCCGGGTAGAAGACAACGAAAGAGGAATCAACATGGCACAGCCAGTGGATGTTTTGATTGTCGATGATTCAGCAGCGATTCGCAAAATCCTACAGCGTGCGCTGCAGCAGACTGAGGTGCCGATCGGCACCGTGTATGAAGCCGGTGACGGTGTGGAGGCCATCGCTGTTCTCAAGGAGAAGCCGGTCCGTCTGATTTTTTCCGATGTCAACATGCCGAACATGGACGGACTGCAACTTTTGGGGCAACTGAGAGCCAACGAGAACTGGAAAACAATCCCCGTGGTGATGATCACGACCGAAGGCAGCCAGGCGCGGGTGATGGAGGCTCTCGATCTCGGCGCGAGCGGATACGTGCGGAAGCCCTTCACCCCCGACCAGATCAAGGACAAGTTGGTGGGATTGCTGTAGTTCCGGACGTTAGCCAGGAGACTCCGATGAGCGAATTTCTGCAGCCGGGCGCCATCGTCGACATCGTCCGCACGGTTACGCACGAGGTGTTTTCGACCATGTTGACTTTGGATGCCGTCGCAGGCGAGCCGTACACCGAAGTGCAGGCCCCCGGCGGGTGCGAGGAAGTGGTGTCTTTTATCGGGCTGGCCGGGAGCTGCACCGGCACGGGCAGCCTGCGCTGCAGCGCCGCGACGGCATGCCGCCTGGCTTCCAACTTCCTGATGAGCGGTTTCGAGTCGGTCAATGACGAGGTGCTGGATGCGCTAGGAGAGCTCACCAACATGATCATCGGCAACTTGAAAAATCAGCTCGAAGACCGCCTTGGAAGCATCGGGCTCAGCATCCCTACCGTGGTCCACGGACAGAACTTTGTCGCCAGAAGCCTGACTCGCGAGGAATGGACCGTGGTTCCATTCCGATGGCCCGAGGGGCAGCTCGACGTGCGGATTTGCCTGACCGCGGTGGCGAGGCATGCAGACCCGCTTCGAGCCGGCCTGAAGCAGCCGAGTCTGCTGGGTAGTTAACGCCAGGGTCGATCGCAATCGATGAATCAAGAACCGACGATATCCAACCCGGACGGAACGGATTTTGCCTGGCTGCTCGCTCAGTGGAGCGACGGTCTTGCCAATGCCATCACTGGGATGGGCTGCCCGCCGCCTGAAATCGAAATATCATCCGTTGGGACCGAACCGCGCGACGAAAACTCCTTCTGGTGGGCACAGCAGTTCAACGTCTTGGCCGAAACGGCGGTTTGGGTCGGCGCGGCTGGGACTGCGTGGAACCAGATCGGCGAGCGAGCTCTCAAGGCGATCGGCGTTGAGGAGCCTGCCCCCAACGATGTTCGGGACACATACCGGGAAATCCTGGCTCAATCCTTTTCCGCTCTCGCAACTGCGTTATCGGCTCGGTGCGGACGAGAAGTTACCTGCTCACACGGTGAACCGGCGCTCGGAATTCCGGATGCAGGAGGCCGCGGCTTCATCAACATGCGCTCCGGTGATGGGCCGCCGGTGCACTTTTGCTTCGCGGCCGGCGTGAACTTCCTCCGGCAACTGGATTCCCCAGCGCCAGCGAAGCCGGATCCAGCGGCGAGTGGCCCGGCTGAAACAGGGGACGCCAATCGTCCGGAAGAAGCAGGGCTCGGGTTGGAATCGCTCTTCGACATCGAGATGCCGATTACGGTGTCGTTCGGCACGGCCATACTTCCGCTCGAAGTGGTCCTGCGGCTTGAAGCAGGCTCTACTGTCCAACTCGCCCGAGCCCCCTACGATCCGGTGGACCTTCGCGTTAACGGGCGGATTTTGGCGCGCGGTGAGATCGTCATCGTGAAGGGGCAGTACGGCGTCCGGATTCAGGAACTGTCGGGCCGGGGTGCGCATCTCGATCAGATCAGCCGCAGGCCCCGCACCGAGCGCGGCCAGATTTCAATTTCGTAATCGTATGCGTCAACTTTCCCAGGATGAAATCGATGCCGTCTTTCAAAGCCGGCAAGGGGAGTCCGTTTCCCGCGCGGAAAAAAGAGCGGTGCCGTTCGATTTTCAGAAGCCGGACCGGATTCCGAAATCACAACTGCGGGCGATCCGTTTCCTGCATGAAAATTTCGTGCGGACTCTGACCTCCAGCTTGTCCGCCTATCTTCGCGCCTATCTTTCGGGTCACCTCGTCAGCGTGGAACAAATCCCCTACTCCACCTTTCTCGACGGCCTGCCGGCGCATACGTGCATGGTGTCTCTGACGCTGCTGCCATATGGCGACAATGCGGTGCTGGAGATCAACCCGTCCCTGATATTTCCGGCTCTTGAACTTCTGCTGGGCGGCAAGGAAACCTCTTCCAAGGCGGTGAATCGGGAGCTCACGGAAATGGAACGTCATCTTCTTTCGAGCCTCTTCCGCCTGATCACCAACGATCTCGAACAAACGTGGAAGGGCGTCGACGAGGTCGAATTCCGGGTTGATTCGCTGGAGACACGGCGTCCGGTCCGCAGTCTGGGGCCCTCGGAGGCAGTGGTCGCCATCGGCATGGAATTCCGGATAGATGACCGGAGCGGAATGATCAACCTGGCGATTCCGTCGATCACCATCAAAAGCATGGTCCAGAAGTTCGGTGAGCAGGGCGCCATGACGGAGGCCGAGCCGCAGCATGCCGAACAGGAGCGCATTCTGGAATTGATCAGCCGGGCGGCAGTTACCCTGGAACCTCGGATGACTTCCCGCCTGAGCGTAAGGGACCTGCTTGCGCTCCAAGTGGGTTCGGTCGTGCTGCTCGATCATGCGGCCGGCGAGCCGATCGTGGCCGTGGCAAACGACAAAACGAAGTTCAGCGGCGAGATCGTCCACGAAGGCGAACAGCGAGCCTTCTGGATCGACAGCGTGAAAATGCCGAACCGGAACGCGTCCGACGGCGAGTTGGCTGAAACGAGTTGAGGCAAGAATGACACCCACACAGGAACAACCCCACGCATTGGTCCCGGCGCGATCCGGCAAGCCTCCCGCGAAGGCCGGAGACAGGAGCCTGAGCGGCCTCACCAAAGCCGCCATTTTGATGGTTTCACTCGGCAATGAAACGAGCTCGCAAATCTTACGCCAGCTTTCCGAAGAAGAAGTGGAGACGCTCGGCCGCGAAGTCGCCCGTCTTCCGGTAATCTCATCTTCGCAAGCGACTTCGGTGCTGGAGGAATTCGAACAAACCAGCATGGCCCGTGCGTATGTCCTGGAAGGCGGAGTGGAATATGCCAAGAAGATGCTCACAGAGGCGTTTGGATCCGATGCCGGGCTCTCGATTGTGGAACGCCTGCTGAAATCGTTGGGGGCCGACGCCGCGGACCTGGTTTCGCTGCAAAAGAGCGACCCCAAACAGCTTGCCAAGCTGATATACAACGAGCACCCCCAGGTAATCGCTCTGGTGCTGTCTCACTTGGTTCCGGCGCAGGCGGCGGCGTTGCTCATCGCCCTCCCCGCTGAAATCCGCGCGGATGTTGCCAAAAGGATGGCGCAGCTCGATCAGTTCTCGCCGGAAATCGTCGAGAAGATCGCATCGTTCATCGCCCGCCGGCTCAAAGCCCTGGGCGAGTTCAGCCGCGAATCCTACGGCGGCGTGCGCGCGGTGGCGGAGATGCTGAACCGGCTGGATTCGCAAGTGAGCGAGGATCTCCTTTCAACAATTCATCGCGAGAACGAACCGCTTTCGGAGACCATCCGGCGGTTGATGTTTGTGTTCGACGACATCCGAAAGCTGGACAAGCAAGACATGACGACGCTGGTTTCCAAGATCGACCGGAAGGCCCTCGCGCTGGCACTGAAGGGCACCAGCGACAGAACCCGGAATCACTTCACCCAGTGCATGTCGGAACGCTCCGCGGAAATGTTGCGGGAAGACATGGAAGCCCTCGGACCGGTCAAGATCCGCGACGTGGAAACCGCACAGCGCCAGATCATCGCGGTATTACGCCAGCTACAGGCGGAAGGAGCGATTGGGACGCAGAGCGCGGGCGACCGGTACGTCACATAATTAGGGCCGATTCGATAGGAGACATCCCGTGAAGGCGCCAGATGAGTTGAGCCGATCGATTCCTACCGTTCATGAATTGGCAGCGGAAGCGCCGCCCGATTCGTTCCGGCAGATCTTTGAACTGAATCCGGACCCGATGCTCGTCTGTGATGGCGAGACGCGGCGGTTTCTCGCGGTGAATCAGGCCGCGGCGGACCAATACGGATATTCGTCGCGGGAGTTTCTTTCCCTGACGCTGGAAGATTTGCTGGCGGACGGATCGAAATGGGGCCCCGGGGGAGTCCAGCGCTACGAGTGCGGCCGAAACCCGGGGCTCGCCAGCGGCTGCTTTCGGCATCGCTCCAAAACCGGACGGATCTTCGATGTGGAAATCCGGTCCGCGATCCTTGATTTTCGTGGTCATGACGCTCAGCTGATTATCGTCCGGGACATTACCGCCAAACGCCGCGCCGAAGCTCTCTCGTCCATGCGGTACGCGCTGACTCGCCTGCTCGCCGAGGGCTCCGGGGATGTGCCTGCCAAGAGCCTTCGCTGCCTGTGTGAGTCGCTGGAATTCGAGGCGGCGGAACTCTGGATAGCCGATGCGTCCGGTGAGTATTTCTTCGTTCAGACGTTCTGGTCCAGGCCGGAATGGCGAAGCCTGGAAGGCACCGCGGCAGGTTTACGACTGGAGTTCGGGCAGCGCGAAAGCACCGTGGCGCAGGTTGCCGACGGCGGAGACTGCCGCTGGATGGCGGCGCCCGGCAGCGAGCCGGGATACCGGGATCGGGCCGAACACTTGGCGCGCCTGGGTCTCACGGCAGGGCTGGCCTTCGGGATTCGCAGTACCGGGCCAGCGTACGGCGCGGTGGTCCTTCTCAGCGGCCGTCCGCGTCCGGCGGATCGGCAACTGATTCATCTGCTCGTGGAAATCGGCTCCCAATTCGGTCAGTACATGGAGCGCGCGCGGATCCAGCAGGAACTCGAAAGGGCCGACGAGTCCTTTCATTCCTTTTTCAACGATGCTCCGGTTCCGTACCACGAGATGGACTGCAACGGCGTGGTGACCCGCGTAAACGAGGCGGAGTGCCGTGCCCTGGGCTTGACCGCGCTCCAAATCATCGGCCGCCCGGTATGGGAACTTGTCGCGCCGGATGAACGCGAGAACAGCCGCGCGAACGTTGCCTCACAGATCCGGCAACGCCGCGCCGATCCTCCGTTCGAGCGCAAATACCGCAGGTCCGACGGCTACGATGTTCCGTTTCGGGTTTATTCGCGACTCACGTTCGACGGCGCCGGCGAGGTATCCGGACTGCGGACCGCGATGCTGGATCTCGGCGAATTGCGGCAGTCGCGGCAGTTGCTGGAGTTTCAGACCCGGCTGCTGGACCAGGTGCAGGACGCGATCTTGGTGGTCGACGCGGATTTCCGCATCACGTATTGCAACGGCGGAGCCGAGCGCCTGTTCGGATGGACCGCGCCGGAAGCCGTCGGGCAGCGCTATCAGACTGTCGCCGGCACGATGCACGACGATGCGGAGCGCGAGGCGATACATGCTCAAATTCTCGACCGTCATGCATGGACTGGCGAAATCATCTGCACGCGGCGCGACGGCCTCCGGTTCATCGCCCACGTCTCGTGGTCGGTGCTTACAGATGGCAATGGAAGCCTCCGGGGGATCGTCGGAATTCACCGGGATCTGACGGCGCCGAAGGAGATTGAACAGAGGCTGCGCGCAACCGAGGACCGGCTGAAACTGGCGCAGTCCGCCTTGGGCCTCGGGACTTGGGAGGTCGACCTCAATTCCGGGGCCGTCCAGTGCTCGGATCAGGTCCTCAGTCTCTATGGGATCTCAAGCCTGGCCGACCAGCTGGTTCTGAACGAGCGCCGCGACCCGGCTCATCCCGGCACGAACGGTGTCAGCGCAAAAGCTCATTTCCTGAACCGCGGACCCGGCGAACGCCAGGTTTGCATCGTGCAGCCGGACGGCAGTATCCGCTGGCTCCACAGCAAAGCCACCATCATCCTTGACGAGCAGGATCGCCCCTGCCGGCTCATCGGCATCGATTTCGACGTCACGGATCTCGTCCGGGCGGAAGAACGCCTGCACGTTCTGTCGGATGCGCTGGAGCAGAGTCCGGTAAGCATCCTGATCACCGATCTCAACGGCCGCATCGAATATGTCAACGCCCAATTTACCCAATCCACCGGGTACACTCTCGAAGAAGTAAAAGGGCAAGAACCAAGTGTGCTGGCGCCGCCCGACACAGAGCCTGAGACATTCCAGGAAATGCTCGACGGCATTCAGCAAGGAGAATGGCGCGGCAACTGGCGGACTGTGAGAAAAAACGGCGAGGTGTACTGGGAATCCGGCAAACTGCGCCTGATCCGCAACCCGGCCGGCATCCCGACCCACCGCCTCGCCGTGGCGGAAGACATCACCGAGAGGCTGCAGATGGAAGCCGCACTGAAACAGTCGGAGGAGCGCTTCCGGATCGCCGCCGAAAGTTCCGGCGATTGGATCTGCGAATGGGATATCCGCAGCGGGGCGCTTCGTTTCTTCGGAGGGCACCAGCAACCCGATCCGCGCTCCGAATTCCGGGTTTTCGGCACGATTACAGAATTTCTCGATTGTCTTCACACGCTCGATCGCGCGCGGGTCGAATCCGCCTTGAAGCGAAGCCTCGACCATGGTGAGCGCTTCAATGAGGAGTTCCGTCTCGTCTTTTCGACCTCCCGCATCCAATATTGGACGGCGCAGGGGTGCCCGCTGTTGGACTCTCAGGGCCGCCCGCACAAGTGGGTTGGGGTTTGCCGCGACGTAACGGAACAACGGAAGGTGGAGAGAACGAATGCGGAACTCGCGGCTATTGTGGAGTGCGCCGATTCCGCGATCGTCAGCCGCGATCTGTCCGGCAATGTCGTCACCTGGAATCCGGCGGCCGAGCGAATTTATGGCTATACGGCGGCCGAGATGATCGGTCGCGACCCTTCGCCCGTCTTATGCGCCAACTGCACGGAGGAAGATCAGGCACACCTGAAAAAGCTGCGCGAGGGAGGCAGAATTCAACAGCTCGAAACCACGCGCGTGACCAAAGAGGGGAAGGTCATCCACGTCTTGCTCACTCTTTCGCCGATTCGCAACCGGGACGGCGCGATCTTGGGGATCGCGGACATCACGCTGGACATCACGCAGTTGAAGCAACTGGAGACGCAACTCGCGCAGGCCCAGAAACTGGAATCCATCGGCCATCTGGCCGCGGGCATCGCGCACGAGATCAATACACCGATCCAGTACATCGGCGATAACGGAGAGTTCCTCGAAAGCGCCTTTCGCGAGTTGATGGCGCTCGCGGAAGCTCAACAGAGCGCCGCGAACGCCGTTTCGCCGGCCAACTCGGAACTGGAGTACCTGAAGGACGAAATCCCGAAGGCCATTCGCCAGTTGCGGGAAGGAGTCGAGCAGGTCGCCCGGATCGTTCGTGCGATGCGCGAGTTTTCTCATCCCGGCCCGGTAATCAAAATGCCGGTTGACATCAACCGCGCGATCGAAAATATGGCCCTGGTCTCGAGAAATGAATGGAAGTACGTCGCCGACCTCACCACCGACCTGGATCCGGACTTGCCTCCGGTGCCCGGAATCGCCGGAGAGTTCAACCAGGTGATCCTGAATCTCATTGTCAACGCCGCCCATGCGATTGCCGATGTGGTGAAGGAATCGGGCGCCCGCGGCTCCATCCAGATCCGCACCCGCTGCGATGGGCGCTTCGCGGAGATTCGCGTAAGCGATACGGGGTGCGGCATTCCGGTCGCCATCCAGCAAAACATATTCGATCCCTTCTTTACCACTAAACCGGTAGGCAAAGGCACGGGCCAGGGATTGGCAATTGTGCACTCGGTGGTGGTACAGCGCCACCGCGGCGCCATCGCGCTTGAATCCGAGCCGGGACGCGGGACTACGTTCACCATCCGGCTGCCGGTGGACGAAAGCGAGGAACAATGAAGCGAATTCTCTTTGTTGACGATGAACCCGCGATCTTGGACGCCGTGAAGCGCCAGTTCCGGCGGCAGTACGAAATTGTGACGGCGGTCGGGCCTGAAGCGGGACTGGAGACAATCGTGAACCAGGGCCCATTCGCGGTCATTGTTTCGGATTTGAAAATGCCCGGCATGGACGGAATCGAATTCCTGTCGCGGGCGCGCCAGATGGCGCCGGACGCGATTCGAGTGATGTTGACCGGCCTTGCCGATCTGACGTCCACGATCCTGGCGGTGAACGAGGGCAAGATCTTCCAGTTCTTGACCAAACCTTGTCCGCCGGAAATGCTCTCGCGCACTTTGGATGCCGCGCTCGAGCAGCACCGCCTGATCACGGCGGAGCGCGAATTGCGCGACCGCTCAATCCGGGGAATGAGCGAGGTTTTCGGACTGATCAACCCGCCGGCTTTCAGCCGGGCCCATCGCATCCGCTACTACGTGCATCATATTGCGCAGGAAGTTGGCTTGCCGGACTCAAACCAGTTTGAAGCAGCCGCAATTCTATCCCAACTCCAGTTCATCACGGTTCCGCCGGATGTGCTGGACCGGCTCTACACCGGTGAGCCTCTCAACGCGGCCGAGCAAGAGATCGTCTCGGCTCAAGCCTGGGTAAGCCATGAATTATTGCTCCGGATTCCGCAACTTGAGGCGATTGCTCAGATGATCGCGCGCCAGCGAGCGCCCTGGCCGTCGCGGCGCTCGACGGAGCCGGACCCTGTCGCCACAGGCGCTCAACTTCTCAGAGTCGCCACGGATTTCGACGATCGAGTGATGAAAGGCGCGCCGCCGCAATGGATTCTCAGTCAGATGGAATCGCGAACGGAATACAACCCCGGCTTCGTCACCGCTCTTCATAAGGTGCCGGTTGTGTCAGGCCGCGATCTCTGCCTGGAATGCGCCCGGGACGTCTTCCGACTCCTGCCGCAAATGCCCGAATGGTTGCCGCCTAAACCCTGCTGACCATAGCGCGCGATCTCAAACGGAGGTCCCGGGTTCGAGCCCCGTCGTCCCCGCCATTCCCATCGCACGCCGCCGCGTCGGGACATTCCGCTAGAGGCGCCACAAGAACTCCCAGTAACCCAACTGGCCGCTCTTGCCGAGCGGATAGATGTGGCCGATGGCGGCGAGACCTTGCATGTAACCGAAATAGCCGGTGAGCGTGAGTTTGCGGTTCATGCGGTATTCGAGATTCGCATCGTAGAGGTTGGCTAAGGACCGCAGCCCGGAAGTTGCGCGTCCGGCGTAGCCGAAAGTCCACGGCTGAAAGGCGCCGCCGCCGGAATACCAGAGGTCGTTGGCATTGCTCAACCGCAGCGAGTGGAACTCGGCGGAAAACGTCACCTTCGCGTGAGGACGCAGCAGCAGAATCCCAAAGAGATCCTGACTATTCATCATGTTGAAGAACGGGGTGCGGGCGAACGGCCGGGGCGTGGGCAGCAGTTGAAAGAAAGTCTCGTGCCGGTCATCGTTGGGGTTGCCGTCGCCGGAACCGAACGTAAACCCCGCGCGCAGCCACGGCTTCACCTGCGGCAGAACTCTTGGCCGAATGCCCCCCTCTACATCCAACGCGTGCGCGCGATGCGTCTGGACGCCCCAGCGGCCCGTCTGCAAGGCGCCCCAGAGAACTACGTCCAGGGTTCCGGAACCGGTCTCGAAAGCGTGCACCGAGTGCCCGCCAAAGGTATCGATGCGAATATTCGCCAGGTCCGCCCGCCGCGCGGCCAGAGCGCGGTTGTCGGTCTTAACGACGTGCCGCCAATCGTCATATTCGACCACGAAGAACCGCGTGTCGGCGGCGTGGCGGCCGCGGCCCCAGCGGTGGGTATACGATGCGTAACCGAAGCCGGCCCGGTTCCAGCCCCAGCCATCCACCTGAAACACGCCGCGCGTGGCGATACCGGCGACGAACGTCAGGTTATCGGCCGGCGCGGCATAGGCGTAGTGCATGCCATCGAAGCTGCGGCCGGCATCGGTCCATCCGAAGTTTCCGATGAGCCGGGCGTTGATGCGGTCCCTCTTCAAGGCGGCGAGCGTCTTGTTTTCCGGCGTCGTCTCGCTGCCGTCGAGGAATTCGAACCGGCCCATCCGGAGGGCATGACGCCGGTTGCCTCCGAAGCCGTCGAAGCGGATATATGCCTGTTTCGGGAAGACCATCGCGGAGTTGCGGCTGCCGCCATTGGCCGCGAAGTAGTTGGCGCCGATTCCCAAAGCACCCTGCTGCGGCCCCGTGCCGGTGGAATTGGCAGGGAGGGCCAGCAAGAACGGCGCGGCAAACTCGACGTTCCAGTCCCACTGCTCCAGCTTCTGCGCCAGCCCTAGACGCAGCAGATTCCCGGAATAGACATACTGATTGTTGCCTGAGGCGGGTTCAAACCAGTTCCAGGCGTAGACGCGCGACCGAAGCGTGCCGGTAAAGGCCACCTTATGAGCGCCCGAGGAATCCGCGGGTTGGGCAGGCTGTTGCCCAAAGGCTGCGGATGCCAGCCCGGCCGCCAGGAGGATGGCGGCTAACAGCGGAATCGTCATTCTAAACTCAATATACAAGAAAAAGGGGTGGTTTTATCCACTTTCAGGTATAATAGGCTACTGAGCAGATGGAGGGGGCTGGAACGTCCCGCTTTCGAGTCCAGGTTCCGGACGAGGAATACTGGCGGAAGCAGATCAAATGCCAGTTCGCCTGCCCGGTGCACACGGATGCGCGGGGCTATATCCGGGCAATTGCCGCGGGCGCGTACGAGCATGCATATCGCATTGCGCGCGGCCCCAACCCGTTAGCGAGCATCTGCGGCCGCGTCTGCGGAGCGCCATGCGAAGTGGCCTGCCGCCGCGGTTCTATTGATCAACCGGTTTCGATCCGCGCATTGAAGCGCTTCGTGACGGACGCTTTCGGCGGCAAGCCCGCGCCGCTGGCGGCCTTCCCGCCGGATGAGTGCGACGGTCTGGAGGAGGCGGTGAACCTGGCGCGCTACCTGGCATCCCGCGAGTATCGACGGCCGGAGGGCGCGCGTGTGGCGATCATCGGCTCCGGTCCAGCCGGCCTGGCGGCCGCCCACGATCTGGCGCTGCTCGGATTCGCGCCGGTGGTCTTCGAGATGGAGAGCAAGCCGGCCGGCATGCTGTATACCGGCATTCCCGCGTATCGGCTGCCGCGTGAGATGCTCGACGCCGAAGTGGAACTCATCCGGGCGCTGGGCGTCGAATTCCGGTGCGGCGTGGCGGTGGGGCGCGACGTCTCCTTTGAGGAGCTGCGGCGGCAATTCCGCGCCGTCATTATCGCGGTGGGAGCCAAGCGGGCGCGGCTGCTCACGCTGCCGGGCAGCGACGCGGAGGGCATTTACGGCGGCATCGATTTCCTGCGCGCGGTGGCGCTGGGGGAACCTGTCCCGATCGGCCGCCGCGTGATCGTGGTCGGCGGCGGCAACGTGGCCTACGATGTCTCCCGCTCGGCGGTGCGGTATGCGGCGGCGGAAGAAGACGCGAGCCGCCACATCGATTGGCAGACCGAAACGGACATCTCGCGCATGGCGGCGCGCCAGCCCGCGGTCCGCGAAGTTCACCTGGTGTGCCTGGAATCCCGTGAGGAAATGCCGGCCGACGAAGTAGAAATCGTCGAAGGCGAAGAAGAAGGCATTCGCCGCCACAATCGGCTCGGCCCCAAGGAGTTCTTGTTCACCTGCCAAAACGGCGGCAAGCGCGTCACGGGCGTGCGGTTCCGGCGCGTGCTGCGCGTCTTCGACGAAAACCGCCGCTTCGCCCCAGTCTACGACGACAACGATACGGTGGATCTGGAAGCCGACACCGTGCTGCTCTCGGTGGGCCAGACGGCGGATCTCAGCTTTCTCGGCGGCGCTGTCACGCGCCTCGCCGTCGATTCCGAGACCCTGGCTACCGACATGGAAGGCGTGTTCGCCGCGGGCGATGTGGCCTATGGCGCGCGCCTCATGATCGACGCCATCGCCAGCGGCAAAAAGGCGGCCCGCTCGGTGTACCGCTACATCACCGGCCAGGAAGTGCGGCCGGAAGAAGTGCAGCTCCACTTCGAGATCGAAGGCTACCGCCGCGAGCGCGGTTACGAAGCGCGCCGCCGCACGCCGATTCCCGCGGCGACCCCGGCCGAGCGGCTGGCGGACCCGCGGAATCTGGTTGAAAAGGGATACACGGAGGTGCAGGCGCGGGCCGAGGCCGAACGGTGCCTCGATTGCGGCGTCAACACGATTTTTGATGGCGAGAAGTGCATCCTGTGCGGCGGCTGCGTGGACGTTTGCCCCACGTTGTGTCTGAAACTCGTGGGACTCGAGCAACTGGCGGACAGCGGCGAACTGAAGACTCTGCTGGAAGCCTGCGGGGCGGAGCCCGGCTGGTCCGCGATTATCAAGGATGAAGAGCGCTGCATCCGCTGCGCCCTCTGCGCGCAGCGCTGCCCGACTCACGCCATCACAATGGAACGATTTCAATTCCGACAGGAGTGGTGCCATGCCTGAATCCACACCGAAGCGGCGCGACTTTCTCGGCCTGGCCGCGCTCTGGAGCTTCGCGGCGTCCATGGGGGCGGCGCTGGCCGGTGTCCTGCGCCTGCCCAAGCCGGCGGTTCTGCCGGGTCCGCTTCGTGTCTACAAACTCGGAGATCCATCTCAATTCGCGGTGGGAGCCGCGCAGAAGTTCGAAGATGGAAATTTCTTTCTCTATCGAGAGGAAGGCGGCTTTCATGCAATCTCGGCCACCTGCACCCACCTGGGCTGCATCGTGGCCTCGACCGAAGCCGGCTTTGCCTGTCCGTGCCACGGCTCGCGTTTCGCAAAGGATGGCGCGGTGGTCGGCGGTCCCGCTCCGGCGGCGCTGCCGTGGCTGGAGATCTCGCTCGCGCCCGACGGCCAGCTGCAAGTGAATGCCGAAGCCGCGGTTCCGAAGGGCACTCGCTTCCAGGTGTGACGCCATGCGGCCGACAAACGAATTCGTAAAAAACCTGAAAGAGGCGCCGGGGCACATTCGGGACTCGATGGTCCGGACGGGCCGGATGCCGCAGACCGATCGCGAACGCTCGCAGAGCACCTTCCACAACCTCTTTCTGCACACGCAGAGCGTGCGCGTGCACCGCAACTCGCTGCGCTTCACCTATACATTCGGGCTGGGACTGATTCTGGTGGCGTCGTTCGTGGTTCTGACGATCACCGGCATTCTGCTGATGGTGTATTACAAGCCCTCCACGGACCTGGCTTATCAATCGGTGAAGGATCTGCACTTCGTCGTGCCCGCGGGGCGCTTTATCCGCAATATTCACCGCTGGGCCGCGCACCTGATGGTGATCGCGGTGTTCCTGCACATGGCACGCGTCTTCTTCACCGGTTCTTACAAGCCTCCGCGGGAATTCAACTGGCTAATCGGCCTGGCGCTGCTGGTGGTCACGCTGGGCCTCAGCTTCACCGGATACCTGCTGCCCTGGGACCAACTGGCGTACTGGGCCATCACCATCGGATCGAACATCGCCAGCTCGCCGCGCGAGGTCACCGACGCGCTGGGGATCACGCGCTGGTTCGATGTCGGCGGCCTGCAGAAGCAGCTGCTGCTCGGCGCCAACTTCGTGGGCCAGGAGGCGCTCATCCGGTTCTATGTTTTGCACGTGGCAATCCTGCCGCTGGCCATCGCCGGACTGATGGGAATTCATATGTGGCGCGTGCGCAAAGATGGCGGCCTGTCGCGCGATGAAAGCGCCGAGCCGGTTCCGGCGCGCATCGAAGGCCGCGACGTTCCCGTGTTCCAGCCCACGAAAACTTACGGGCTGATGGCGGTGGTGCGCGGGCGCACGCCGGTGGTGGGCCGGGCTCCGGAGGGAACAGTCTCGAGCTGGCCGCACCTGCTGTGGGCCGAACTGGCCGCCTTCATGTCCACCATTGCCGTGACGCTGGTGCTCGGTTACTTTTTCGACGCTCCGCTCAAGGAAGTGGCCAATCCCGCGATCCCGGAGAATCCCGCGAAAGCGCCCTGGTATTTTCTGGGTCTACAAGAGCTGGTCTCGTACTCGGCGTTCATGGGCGGCGTCGGGATTCCATCGATCGTACTGCTGGGCCTGGGGTTGATTCCATATCTCGATCGCGACCGCGCGGGCGCCGGAGTCTGGTTTGGCAGCCGGGAAGGCCGCCGCACCTTCTGGCTCTCCGCGGCATTCGGCCTGGCGAGCGTGATCGCGCTGCTGGCGTTCACCGTCAATTTCGGATGGCTGCGCGCCTGGTTCCCGACCATTCCGCAGATCATTATCATTGCCTTCAATCCCGGCACCGTGCTCGTGGCCATCTACATGGCGTGGTCGTTGTGGATGCTGGGGCGCAGCGGATCGATCCGGCTGTCGGCGATCGCGTTGTTCACTTGCTTCCTGGCGGGATTCCTGGTGCTGACCGCCATGGGTTCCGTGTTCCGCGGTCCCAACTGGCATTTCTACTGGTGGCCCAGCCAGTGGCCCATCCATTGAGGAGGCGAACGATGGCGGATCCTTCCAAAGCCTACAAGTGGGTGGCGCTGGTCTCGAGCCTGGTTTGCCTGGTGTTCCTCGTCGCCGCCGCGGTCCGCGAAAACGTGACGGCGGACTGGCGCCGGTATCAGCGGGCCTATCGCGAGATTCTCCGGGTGAAAGCCACCGACGCTCCGTCGCGGCGCGCCGCCGCGGCTTACCCGATCGAGATTCGCCAGGTGACGGTTGCCGCCACGCGCGCGGTGGACCGGTGCGTCGTCTGTCACACAGGCATCGACGATCCGCGGATGGCGGATCAGCCCAACCCGTACAAGACCCATCCCAAGGGGCTGCTGAAGATCCACCCCGCGGAGAAATTCGGCTGCACCATCTGCCATCAAGGGCAGGGCGCGGCTCTGACTTTCGAAGAAGCCAAAGCGGAAGATTACTTCTGGGACTACCCGCTGATTCCCGCGGCGCTGACGCAAGCGACGTGCAACCAGTGCCACGATCCCCGCCGCCTGCCCGCCGAGGCCGCCGGCAAGCTGGCGCGCGGCATGAAGCTATACGAAGAGAAAGGCTGCGCCGGCTGCCACAAGCTGGGAGGCAAAGGCGGGCCGATGGGCCCGGCGCTGGACAACGTCGGTCTCAAGACCAAACACCAGTTCGTCCGCACCGCGCTCGCGAGCTCGCAAACCACCTGGAACTGGCTCACCGAACATTTCCGCAATCCCGGCGGCATCATTGCGGGAAGCCTGATGCCGGTGCCGGCGCTGACCCGGATGGAAAACGAGGCGCTGACGATTTATATGCTCAGCCTGCGGCAGCAGCCGATCCCGGCGGAGTTTCTGGCGCCGGACAAGGTCGAAGAGCAATACGCCCGGCTGCACCCGGCGCCGCCGGACGGCGCCCGGCTGTACCGGCAATATTGCGCCGCGTGCCACGATGTGGCGCTATCGACGCGATGGGACAAACTGTTCCAGCGCTTCGTGCCCGCGATCCGGAATGCCGCGTTTCTGCGCACCGAAGACGACGAATGTCTCCTCGTGAATATTCGCGAGGGCCGGCCGGGTACGCGGATGCCGAGCTGGGGTCCGAAGGCCGGCGGCCTGAGTGAGCCGGAGTTGGAGGCGATCGTGGCCTATTTGCGCCAGGGCGCGCCCGCGGCGGCGCTGCCACCGGCGCCGCGGCGAGGCTCGGCGGACCGCGGGCGGCGCCTGTTTTTGCAGGAATGCGCCGGGTGCCACGGTCCGGACGGCAAGGGCCTCGTGGCGCCCGCGCTCAACAACCCCGTCTTTCAGAGGGCGGCAACCGATCCATTCATTGCGCAGACCATCCGGCTCGGACGCGAAAACACTCCCATGCCTTCGTTCGCGCGCGCGGGCTTCGAGGAATCCGATATCGGCGACCTGCTGGCCTTCGTGCGCACCTGGGAGCCGGTAGCCGTCACCAGGAGGCAGCCATGAGCAATCGCCGAGAATTTCTCAAGCAGGCCGGCTTGGCCGCGCTCGCCGCGGGTATCCCGGGTTGCCGCAAGGCCGAGCAACCGGCGCTCCAGAGCTTTCAAGGTCCATTCGACCCCTTACAGGCGTATCCCTATCGCTCCTGGGAAGACCTCTACCGGAAGCAGTGGACCTGGGACAAAGTGGTGCGCTCCACGCACTCGGCCAACTGCACCGGGTCGTGCAGTTGGAATGTCTACGTGCGCGACGGCGTCATGATCCGCGAAGAGCAGGCGGCCGATTATCCGCCGATTTCCGCCGACCTTCCCGACTACAACCCGCGCGGCTGCCAGAAGGGCGCGTGCTTCACCGAATATGTCTATGGCCCGCAGCGGCTGCGTTCGCCGCTGATCCGTGTCGGCGCGCGCGGCGAAGGCAAATGGCGCAAGGCCACCTGGGACGAAGCGCTCACTACGATTGCCGACAAGCTGCTCGACAATATCTACCAGTACGGCCCCGACACCAACACCTACTTCAGCGTGATCCCGGCCATGAGCCCGGTCTCGTTTTGCGCCGGCTCGCGCTTCGCGCACTATACCGGCGGCGTCTTCTGCTCGTTCTACGACTGGTATTGCGACTTGCCGCCTGGCGAGCCGCTCACCTGGGGTGTGCAGACCGAATCGTGCGAGTGCGCCGACTGGTTCAACTCGAAGTACATCGTGCTCTGGGGCAGCAACATTTCCCAGACGCGGATCCCGGACGCCCACTTCGCCTACGAAGCCCGCTATAACGGCGCCAAGCTGGTGGCGATCTCGCCCGATTTCAACTCCAGTTGCGTGCATGCCGATCTGTATCTGTCGATCAACCCGGGCACCGATGCAGCGCTCGCCTTGGGAGTTGCCAAGTACATCATCGATAACAAGCTCTACGATGAGCCGTACATCAAAGAGCAGACCGACCTGCCGCTGCTGGTGGACCGCAAGACGGGACGTTTCCTCCGGCCAGCGGGCGCGGATGCCGTGTTCTTCGTGCACGACGCCCGGAGCGGCCAGCGCGCCGAGGCTCCCGGATCGATGGGATCAAAGACGAAGACGATCGCGCTGGGAAACCTAGACCCGGACTTACACTACCGGGATGGCGAAGTCACGACCGTCTTCGAACTGCTGCGCGAATCGCTCGCGCCGTACACCCTGGAAGCGGTGGCGCGCACCACCGGCCTCGCGCTCAACGATATTCAGGGGTTCGCGCGCGAGTTGGCCGCGCGCAAACCGGCCATGATCATCCACGGCGCGGGCCTCAACCACTGGTTCCACAACGATTTGATCAACCGCGCCCTGATCCTGCTGGTGGCCCTCACGGGAAACGTCGGCAAAAACGGCGGCGGCTTCAACCACTACGTCGGCCAGGAGCGCGTCTGGCCGGAGCGCGGCTTCCGCGCCTACGCCTACCCCGAAGGCGCTCCCAAACAACGCTTCCAGAATATGACGCTGTGGACGTATATGCACTCGTCCAACAAGGACCATCATCAGTACAACGGCAAGCCGATCGAATGGTGGATTGAACAGAGCATCGAGAACGGCTGGATGCCGCTCTTCCCCAAAGACCGGAAACAGAAGCCGCGCGCGCTCATCGTGTGGCGCGCCAACTACCTCAACCAGGCCAAGGGCAACGAGCACATCCTGCAATCGCTGTGGAAGGATCTCGACCTGATCGTGGACCTCAACTACCGCATGGACACGACGGCGCTGTATTCCGACATCGTTCTGCCCGCGGCCAGCTACTACGAGAAATCCGACATCAACAGCACCGACTGCCACAGCTATGTGCACCCGTTTAATAAGGTGCTCGACCCACTGTACGAATCCAAGCCCGACTGGGAAGTCTTCCGCGACCTGGCGCGTAAGGTCTCGCAGCGGGCGGCGGAGCGCAAGCTGCCGGCATTTCATGATGCCGGCCTTTCCTGGGATCGCGATTTCACCAAGACCTACGACCTGTGGTCCGGCAGCGGCAAGTTTCAAACCCCCGAAGACGCGGTGAACTTCATCCTGGCCGGCTCGCCGGAAACCCAGGGCATGACGTTTAACGACATCCAGCAGCACCCGCAGCGGTTCCGCCAGATCGATGAAGAAGCCTGGAATAGCGACATCAAACCCGGTGTAGCATACACTCCCTTTCAGCACCAGATCGAAAAGAAGCGGCCTTGGCGCACGCTGGTGGGGCGGCAGCAGTTCTACATCGATCATCCCTGGTTCCTGGAGCTGGGCGAGCAGCTGCCGACCTTCAAGCAGCCGCTGGAAGAGAGCGCGAAGTACCCGTTCTTCTGGAACACGCCGCACGGCCGCTGGTCGATCCACTCGACCTGGCGCGACGCGCGCTACCAGCTCCGCCTGCAGCGCGGCATCCCGATCGCCTACATCCACCCCGAGGACGCCAAAGAGAAAGGAATCGCCGACAACGACTGGGTCAAGATCTTCAACGATCAAGGCTCGATGGTGTGCAAGGTGCAGATCCTGCCGGGCGAAAAGCGGCGCCGGCTGACCATGTACCACGGCTGGGAGCGCTACCTTGGATTTCTGCAGGGAGGCTGGCAATCGCCCTCCTATATCAAGATCAAGCCCACGCAACTCGTCGGCAAATATGGTCACGTGAATTTCCGGCTGAATTATTGGGGCCCCACCGGGAATAACCGCGACCTGCGCGTCGACATCGCCAAATACACGCCTACCGCGAACGACCTCCGGGCCATTCGCTGGAACCCGAAAGCAAGGACGTAGCCGCCATGTCAAAGCATCAAATTTCGATGGTCCTCGACCTGAACAAGTGCCTGGGCTGCCAGACGTGCACGATGGCCTGCAAGAAGCTGTGGACCGACGGCGACGGCATGGACTACATGTATTGGAACAACGTGGAGACGCGCCCTGGCCAGGGCTATCCGCGCAATTGGGACAAGATGGGCGGCGGTTTCGAAGATGGCCGTTTGCGTCCGAGCGAGCTGCCCACCAAGCTCGATTACGGCCAGGCCTACGAATATAACTACGAAGAACGGCTGTTTCAGGGCGGCTTGCAGGCCCAGCCGCACGAGGAGACCCACAACGGCCCGAATTGGGATGAAGACGTCGGCGCGATAATGCTGGGCGAGAACTACTATTTCTACCTGCCGCGCCTATGCAATCACTGCACGAATCCGGCTTGCCTCGCGGCCTGCCCGCGCAGCGCCATCTACAAGCGCGAGGAGGACGGTATCGTGCTGGTGGACCAGGAGCGCTGCGAAGGCTACCGCTATTGCATGCGCGCCTGCCCCTACAAGAAGATCTACTTCAACGAGCTGCTGGGGAAGGCGCAGAAATGCATCTTCTGCTATCCGCGTATCGAGAAAGGCGAAGTCAACGCGTGTGCCAGGCAATGCCCGGGGCGCCTGCGGTTCGTCGGCTTCCTCGACGACCCGGCTTCTGCCGTGCACAAGCTGGTGAAGGTATATAAGGTGGCGCTCGGCCTGTTCCCGGAGAAAGGCACGGAGCCGAACGTGTTTTACGTGCCGCCGTTCAATCCGCCGCGGCAGGGCAACTACGGCAAAAGCATTCTGGACGACCCGCGCATGCCGATGGATTACCTGCTCTACCTGTTCGGCGAAGAGGTGGTGGACGTCATCCGCCGCCTGGAGAGCGAGTTGCGCAAAGCGCAGTCGGGCGGCACCAGCGAGGTGCTGCAATTGCTGATCGGGCGCGATGCCTCGGTGCGCTACCAGATTCCGAAGCATGAGGAACTGGTGCAGATTCAAGGGTGGAAGCGATGACCAGAGTGGTTCTGCTGTGGGCGGCAGCCGTGGTGCTGGCGGCGGGCGGAGAGAAGGTACTGACTGCGGGGCGTGCGTCCTCGCCCGCCGCGCTCGATCCGGACAGCGCCGATTGGAAATCCGCGCCGGCCGTTTCTCTTGCATTACAGCGGACACCGCTGCTCTATGCCACGGACGCGCCGGCGGCGCTGGAAATCGACGAAGTCCAGGTGCAGCTTCTGCGCGGCGCCGGAGCCGCGTTTCTCCGTCTCCAATGGACGGACAAAACGCAGGAAGCCTATTCACTTGAAACGGCGCGGCCCCAGCGCCCGCCGGACAAACTGGTGGAACAGACGCCCGCCACCAACCGGTTCTCCGATGCGGTCGCCGTCATGATTCCCAAAACGGCGCCGGCCGACGGCATTTTTCCTTCGCTGCAGATGGGCGACGAGAGCCACCCCGTGGTGCTCTACTATTTCGACGCGACGCGCGGCGCCGCCGTGATGGAGGCGTCGGGACGCGCCACCACCAGGCGCACCGGCCAATCGTTTCCGGCGAAATCGGCCTATCGCAACGGCCGCTGGACGGTGACCATGCAGCTTTCGGACTTGCCCGCCGGCATGCCGCTGGCAGTGGCGGTGTGGAACGGCGCGCAGCAGGATCGCGACGGCCGGAAAGGATTCAGCGTATGGTACCGGACGAACTGAACGCGTGGGCTCTGTTCCGCTATGCGCTCGCCTACCCCGATGCCGAGCGGCACGCCCGGCTGCAGGCCGTCTTCCGCGATGTGCCCGATTCGCTGGAAGATCTGCGCGCGCTCTACATCCGCCTGTTCGAGGCCGGCGCGCCGCAGCCGCAATGCCCGCTACTGGAAAGCGCGTATGTGCTCACGCGCCCGCCGGGTGAGATTGTCCTGGAAAACAAGCTGTTCTACCAACATTTGGGCTTGCGGGTGCAATCGAGCGCCGCGCCCGATCACCTCTTCACCCAACTGGAGTTTCTTGCCTGGCTCGACCACTGCCTGCAAGCCAACAATCCGGATCGCGAGTCTCTCGTTCGCGCGCGCCGGGACTTTGTCCAACGCCATCTGGCGCACTGGCTGCCAAAGGCCGGGAGTCTGGCCCGAGCAGCCGGCGGCGGACCTTATGCGGAACTCCTGGCGGCACTCGAATCGGAAGCCGCATGCGCCGAGGGCTGGGTGGCAGATTCTTAGCGGTCCTCCGGCGACGCCAAGGGGTTGTTTGCCGCCCTCTGCCTGCTTACTGGCGCGCTGCGCGTATTCTGTCTGGAACCATATCTTGCGGCCGTCGTTGCGGGAGGGCCGAAACGCAGGACCGGTGCTCTAGAACTGGTTTGGTTTGATCCAGTACTGGTAGATATCTTCGTTCCGGCGTATAGTGGCATACCAGCAGCAGTCTGACTTAGAGGGGATCGGCATGCGCGGTTTGTTCATCCTGTTGGTCATCGTCGGATCTTTGCCGCTGGCCGCTCAACCGGTTATCGACTATCCGGGAGCGGTCAACGCCGCGAGTTATTCGCCTGCCGGTCTGCCCAACTCAGCCATTGCTCAAGGTTCGATCTTTCTGGTTTTCGGAAGAAATCTCGGACCCGCATCGATCGTTTCCGCAAGCTCTCCTTTGACGACGACTCTTGCGGGAACGTCGGCGCAGATAACCGTGAACGGTACTGCCGTCTCACCGTGGATCGTGTATACGTCAGCGAGCCAGGTGGCCATGGTCATGCCTTCCTCGACCCCCGTGGGCAGCGGCACAATAACCGTTACTTATAACGGGCAGACGAGCACCCCGGCGGCTCTGCAGGTGAGTGCCGGGAATTTCGGGATTTTTACGATGAATCAGGCAGGCAGCGGGCCGGCCGTCGTGACCGACGCCGACTACGTGAACATAACGCTGACTCACGCAGCCAGTCCGGGACAGACCCTGGTGCTGTGGGGGACGGGATTGGGAAAAATCTCTGCCGATGAGACTCAGGCCCCGCCGGCGGGCAATGTCGGCGTCAAACCCACAGTCTGGGTCGGACTTCGGCAAGCCCCCGTGTTGTACTGGGGGCGGTCGCCCTGCTGCGCCGGCCTCGATCAGATCAACTTCCAGGTGCCTTCTGGCGTGGCCGGCTGCCACGTTCCGATTGCGGTGCAAATCGGTACTGCAGTCAGCAATTTCGGAAGCATCTCCGTCGCGGACAGGGGTAGTTCCTGCTCCGATCCGAATGGCTTAGGCGCGGCGCAGCTGACAAGCGTTCAGAACGGCCAAAACCTGAACGTCGCGACCGTCTCGCTTGCCCGTTCGATTGTCACAACGCGGCTTCCGGCGGCGTCCAGCACCACCACTACAGATTCCGGTAGCGCGACGTTTCTCCGCTACACGCCGGCCCAGTTGCTCGCTTCAAATTTCGGCCAGGCCGTCTCGCCGGGCGGCTGCATGGTGTTTCCGATTAGCGGCCGGGCTGCCGTGACGGATCCGGTTCACCCATTAGGACTGGATGCCGGAGCGATCACCATCGGCGGAACGAACGGTACGGTGGAGTTGCGCGTGTCGTCCGCCCAGGGTTACTACAGCAACACGTTCGGAAGCGGTGCCAGCGGGCCGTTTTACCTCGATATTCCGATGCACACCGTCAACGTCTTTGGCGGCGCCGATGTCGGGAGTTTCGCGCAGGAGCTCCAAATGCCCCCCTCGTTGATTTGGACGAACGCCGGCAATATCTCGACCGTGAGCGAATCCCAGGGCGTGACGCTGGTCTGGTCCAATGCGGTGCCGAATGGATATGTCACGATCAACGGGTATTCCCTCACGCAAGACCAAAGCGGGAAATTCGGCGCCGGCGCTGCATTCTATTGCTCGGCGGAAGCAGGGCCCAACGGCGCGGGCCAGTTTGTCGTCCCCCCGGCTGTGCTGCTCAGCCTTCCCCTCTCAGCCACCTCTAGTTCCACTATTCCCGGCGGATTTCTCGGCATCTCCAGTAGCCGGGTTCCATCCGATGCGTTTCCCGCGACGCGGGGTATTGACGCCGCCTTCACCTCCACATCTCTACAAATGTTGCAGAACGTCGTCTACGCGCAGTAAAGCCGCCTTCATCCGGATCGCCGCGCCCCGGACTGTCAGTTTCAGCTTTCAAATCACCAATTTAGTCCTACCCCAGCGCGTACTTTCCGCCTTAATTCATGGAACTTCTGACGTTGAATCGCGAGGCCGCCAAATCTTATTCTGCCGTTAACGCTCACTAGGAGGCGACCTATGGATATGAAATCGACGCTGTTTTCCGCGTTGGCTCTGGCGGCTGTGCTTACAGGGCCGATGTATGCCGACCCAATCAACGGCGCAACCGCGGGTCTTGCGAGCCCTGCATCGGTGATTACCTTTACGGAAGTTCCAACATTGGCATCGAACGATATGGTGACCAATCAATTTCAGCCACTGGGAGTGACGTTCAGCCCATTCGTTTACTTTGATCCGGCTCAAGGGTTTCCGTTTGGCCAGCCGGCAGTTGCGACCTTTGATTCTCTTGGCGACCCGCCGGTAGGCTCGGTTGAACTCGACTTCACGTCGATTTTGAGTGCCGCAGCGTTTCAGATGGTTGGCGATCCCAACATCGCTACCGTGACGGCACTCATGAACGGTACGGCGGTGGACTCGTTCTCGGCGCCGTTGTTATCGGATCCCACAGATTCCCTGGGAAATCCAAATCCGGTATGGTATGGCTTTCAGAATATTCAATTTAATGCCATCCAGATCGCCCTGGACCCAAGCGCCGGAGATCAGTATATGTTGATGACGAACTTGGAAATGAACCCGGCCGGCTCGGTTCCCGAACCTGCCACGGCGCAACTCTCACTCGCCGCCATGGGCATGCTCGGATTTGCGCTGTTCCGCCGCAGGCTGTTTGGACACGCCGAGCAGTCTAAGTAACCAGGATCATTCGTCAGAACCGAAGCCATCCTCGGCTCGCGCCTCCTTGGCCGGGGATGGTTTCGTCTCGCCTCTCAGCCGGCCTAGTGTTTAGGGTCGGCGAGCATGCCGAGCTTTCTCATCTTGTAACGCAACCCGAAACGGCCGATGCCGAGAAGAGCGGCGGCCCGGGTTTGGTTCCCTCCCGCCTCTCTCAGCGCCGCGACGATCAATTCCCGTTCGCTGTTCACAAGCGAAAGCGGCGCGCCAGCGTTGTCCCGCGACGGTGCGTCGGGCGCCCGCCCGCCTCTGTGAATGGCGAGGCTCGGCGGTGTGATGACTTGCGAAGGTTCGACCAGCACCGCGCGCTCGATCACATTGCGCAATTCGCGTACGTTGCCCGGCCAGGGGTGGCGCTCCAGCAGAACCTTGGCGCTGGGGTGAATGCCGCGAATTTGCCGGCTGTGAACGCGATTGAAATGATCGATGAAAAAGGAGATAAGATCCGGCAGATCCTCCAATCGCTCCCGCAAGGCCGGCACGCTGATTTGAATCCCGTTCAATCGGTAGTACAAATCGCTGCGAAATCGGCCGGCTTCAATGGCCCGTTCCAAATTGCTATTCGTGGCTGCGATGACCCGGATATCCACGGCAATGTTCCGCGAACCGCCCACTCGCCGGAACGTACGATCTTCGAGAACGCGCAGGAGTTTGGCTTGCAATGCCAACGGCATTTCGCCGATCTCGTCGAGCAGGACGGTGCCGCGGCTCGCGACCTCAAGAAGACCCCTCTTGTCCTCGCGGGCTCCTGTGAACGCGCCCTTTTCGTGGCCAAACAATTCGCTCTCCAGCAGAGATTCGGGAAGCGCCGCGCAATTGATCGGAACAAAAGGCGCATCCGCGCGCTGGCTCAGGGCGTGCAGCCGTTTGGCGATCAATTCCTTGCCGGTCCCGCTCTCGCCCAGCACCAGAATCGAATTCGCGCGGCTGGCAGCCAGCCGGGATACGAATTCGAGCAATTCCTGAACTACTGCGGATCGGCCAATGAAGTTGGGGACCGGGGTGCTGCCATGGCTCTGCTGCAAGAAAACGGCCCATCCTTCGGCGCCCGTCGACTGATCGCGCAAGGGAATGCCCGACACGTCCAATCGGTGCAACTCGCCTCGCGTTGCCTGGAATTCGGAGCGCCACTCGAGCCGGGCGGCTGCCGGTGCCGCGGGCGCCGGCGCCAACGGCACAGCCGGAGCCAAGATGTCATCGACTTTTCGCCGGAGGAGCTGTTGTGCGGGAACTTGTAACAGGGAAACGGCTGCGCGATTAGCCGCCACGACCGTCAGCGACTGGTCGCATAGGAGCATCGGATGGCCCGTGCTCTCAAACCATGCGGCTGTCAGCAAGGCTTCCGACCGCGTTGACGCGAACTCTGAGAGGCCACGCATGCCAGACCGTAATTCCAGTGAATCGGGCGGTACTGCTGTAGAGAAACCCGACAGTCGAGAGTAAGTTTAGCTTACGGGCTGTATGTCTTACAAGATATCTTTTTCGCTAGTCTTCTGTTATCGAACGTTAGGCTGTCGGCCATTCGAAGCAACCCCGGTTTGGGGCTTTGCGAACAGCGAGTCGTCAAATTTCGGGTTCACCACGACCTTTTCAATGGTGGTCCGCTCCGGGGGCACCGGCGGGTCCTTAGTCCCCAACGCGGTTCGCCCAACGGGCAAAACCCGGGTCTCGAGCGTGAACGGCACCTGAACTCCGCTCACTGGACGGTAATCGCGCAAGTACACTTCCACCGGATGGTCCACCCCGTCGAGCCGCCTGGGTTGTCCGGACATCTTGGCCTCCAGGAAGGTTTGAGCGTCGATCCAGACGTGGACCACCTCGCCGGTCTTGAGGATGACTTTGATCTTATATGTATCCCGGCCTTCCACTTTCTCGACGCCGTCCAGTTCCACCCGGCTACCTTTCGCGACGTAATCGACCAAGGGGCCGTCCAAGTCCGCCTGTGTGGAGGTCATCTTGAGTTCGTCGGCAGTGTAGGGTTCGACGACACTCCGCCCGAGGTACGGCCGAAGCTTCCAGCCATTGGTCCCGTCGAAGATCTGGATTGTCGTCTGTCCATTGAACAGAAGCTCGAAGCGCATCTTGCGAGGACGAGCCAGGTCCATTACAAACGGGAGCTGCACTTCTTCCACCGGCCGTGGCGGCGCCAACGGTTGGGCGGATCGGCCGCGCGCGCTGACTGCGGGAGCTTCCGCGGGAACCTGGAGAGCCGGCCGCTGATTCCCGCCCGCCCCCAGTTTGCCCATCAAGCTCATGGTCTGGACCGCTCGCCAGGCTTCGAGGCCGCCTCGAGCCGCGACGTTCCGATCCACGATCTCGGCCGCCGACAGTTTCGGCGGGGGCGAGTTCAAGTCCGCAGCCCAAGCGACCGATACGGCGAACGCCAATAAACTTCCGATTGCTAATGACTTGTGAACCATCGGGGCCATCCTTGCGCCGACAGGCGTGTCGGAACTCAGAACAGGATAAGGTCGATCCAGCATTGCGTGTTTGCGCGGCGTCAAATGCTACTCCACGACCAGTCCTGCCGCCCGAAAGCGTCCAATCACCACGTCGACGTGGTCCCCCCGGCGGACCCGCCGGCCTCTGTTGGAAAAGGCCATCCAGTATGACTTGCCGGGTTCCGGTTTGCCGCTGGGCGTCTGGCGAAGCAGACCAACCTGTTCGAGGGACGGGACGACGAGCTGAACCCCCGCCTGGTAGTCGATGAGGGTGGGTTCCGCTCGCTTGTCATTGAGCGGCCGGGCCTTATCTCCGTCCACCACGCGGTAGGCGAAACGAATCACTTCGCCGGCTTCGGTGTATTTGACGCTCAGCGAATCGATTCCCCAGACGAGGTCATAATACAGGCTTGCCCGTTTCGAAAACCGTTCCGGGCGATACCGGGCGCCGGCCGTGGAGGGCGGTGTGGGGCGCGGCGCTGGAGTCTGGGCCGACGCCGGCAAAAGTAGAATGCTGCTGGCCAGGGATCCGGCCAGCAGCAGCGTACGCATTCGATGAATTCTAATGTCGTCCGGCATAGCAGAAGGGCCTTATTTGAAAATGACCAAACCGGAGGCGGTCAGCGAACCGCCCCCGGGTTTGGCCGCGTTGCCTACGGAGTCGCGAAGCCATTCAAGGTGAAGCTTTGCGGGCTCGACGCCGCATTATCGGTGAAGGTGATGGTGCCGGTCCGATTCGCCCCTCGCGGTGACACGATGTTGGTGAACTGGACCGTGACCGTACAAGTTGCGCCGGGCGCCAGAGTCGCGCCGGTACACTTGTCAGCCCCCGGGACCGCGCTGAAGCGATAGCTTGAGAAGGATCCTCCAGTGACCGCCACGTTCGTGACGTTCACGGAAGCCCCGTTAGCAGGTGCTGCGTTGGTCAGCGTGACGATTCCCGTGTTCGAGTTCTGACCCGTTGCCAGGGTGATCGTCGGCGGATTCATGGCGATGGTTACGGTGGCTCGCGCCGCCAAACCCGTTCCATTGAGCGTCACACTTGCGGGGGTGACGGTTGCGCCCGTGTAGGCCACCGCCAGCGTTCCGCTGTAGGTTGTGGCGGTTGTGGGCGCGAATCGGACATTGATGGTGCACGAGGCGCCGATAGCCAGGGTAGCGCCGCAGCTCCCGCCCGCAGTTCCGGTCGGCCGGGAGAACGGTTGTGGCGCGCCGAAGGTGAACGTGCCACCCGACAGAGCGGCGTTGCCCGTGTTCGTTACCGTCAGGGTGAGGGATCCGCTGGTGGTGCCCGTGGCCCAGTTGCCAAAGTTCAGCGGGCTCGGGGACACAGTCGCCGACAGGACCTGCGGGATGGCGATGCCCGTCAGGTTCACCGGCGATCCGTTCACGGTGGCACTAGTAGCTGTCACTGTGGCAGTGCCGGTGGACGTGCCAGCAGCGGACGGAGCGTGGAATACCACGTTGATCGTGCAGCTGGCTCCGGCGGCGAGAGTGGTTCCGCAACTGCCGCCCGATTGGGAGAACGGAGAAGTAACGTTGACCGCGATCCCGGTCAGGCCGGTGGCGGTATTGTTGTACAGGGTCAGAGTCTGAGGTGCGCTCGTCGCGTTGACGACCACATTGTTGAACGTGACCTGGCTTGAGAAGACATAGACGCCCGCCGGCGGCACGAATTCGACCGCGCCGGCATCCACCTTGCCGTTGTTCTTCCTTTGATTACCGAAGAAGTCCGTTGTGGGCGCCAGACTGTAGGCGGACGTGCCATTGGGAATGTAGTCGATCGCCGGCGATCCTCCCGTCAGGCCATAATTGCCGAGCGTAGCGCCCGAGATCGGGTGAACCGTGGTCAGCGGGCCCCAGCTCATGTTGATCCAGTTGTTGCCTTCGTCGACCGTGGCGGCCGGCTGGAGGTTGAAGACTGGGTTGGGCACCGTGGCATCCGAGATGCCGGGCGGCACCTGGTAACCGGCGGACCCGAGCTCAGGCGGGACGCGCGACCCGTTGCAGTACTGGCTGATGACGGAGGGATTGGCGGCGGAGTTATTCAAGCCGGGATAATCCGCGGCGTCCGTCAGGATGGAGTAAGTGGGCGCCAGAGTAACAGTCGAAGAGTGAGCGTTCGGCCCCGTATCCCCACGCACGCCGATATCCCAATAACTGACGCCTGAAACGCAAGCGCCGGTGCCGCCCGTGATGATAACCCCTCCATTATTGGTCGTGACAGCGTCGGTTTGGGGTTGAGAAACGGCTTGGGTATTCGTGAACGCGTTGTACAACGCTACGACATTCTGCTGGTTCACGGTTCCCTGGCCGAGGGGGCCCACGCCGATGTAGAACGCGCGATTCTGCCAGAACACATCGTTGTACAGAAGAGGATAGGATACGGACCGGCAGGTCGAGTTGGTAGTGATCTGTCCGACAAAGTGGCCGTCGGGGCAGTCCACGTTGCGCGGGAGGCTGGACGTGAAGACGGCGCTGTTCTGAATCGCCACCAGCCCCGCCGGCTGGGGCGCGGAGGTGGTGGTCGAAGTCACCTGGCCCGATTGAGGCGGTCCCTGGCTGCTGGCAATCGGCGCTCCCAGGGTATTGAAGAGCACGCCCGCGGACGCGGTGGTGTCGTTGGACATGATGGTGTTGTTGATGATGTTGACGTTCAACGCGTCGAGCAGCGAGATACCGCCGCCATCCCAACCGGCGACGTTGTTGGCAATGATGTTGTTCGTGACAGTCACATCGTTCCACATACTCGCCGTTCTGTACGCCGTCGTATTCGTCGGGAAGGCCAGGACTTCGGTGCCGTTGACGTTTTGCAGACGGATGCCGCCGCCGCTTCCGCTTTCGGCAGCGTTGCCCATAATGAGGTTGGCATTGATGACGAGTCCGGGACCGGTCCCGTCGCTCAGTCCGGGAGCGCAGTCGGCATCGGCAGCCGTGCCGCCGCATTCCGCGCCGGTGGCGGTGAGACCGTCCGGCGGAGCGCCCATCGCGAGGATGCCGCCGCCGTTGGTGGGAACCGTCGGGTTCGTGCTCTGGTTGAACAGGATCGAGTTGTGTTCGATGTCCCCGTTCTTGATAAAGCCCAGATGCACCACACCGCCGCCATCGCCGGTGCTCAGGTTCCCGCAGACCCAATTGTATTTGAACTGGTAGTAGTCGGCGCCGGTGCAGAAGGTGACGCCGCCGCCGCCGGCCGGCGTCGAGGAGTAGAGCTCGTCGCCAATCGAGGAGTTCAACTTGACCTGGTTGTGATGGACGTTTACCGCGTAATCGAAGCAGTACGGCAGTTGCTTACCCGCAATCGTGCTGGTCTCGCAGGAGCCCGGATTGGCATTGCCGGTATCACCCTGAAGATACGCATCCGGGGATTCGCCCTGGCCGACGGTGATGCCGCCCGTCAGGGTTCCGCTGTTGTTGTAGACGCGGTTATTGGCGATTTGCAGATAGTGCGCCCAGGCGTGAACGAAGATGCCGCCGCCGCCCTGAGAGCTGTTGGTGATCGAGAGCCCATCGATGCTCGACGGGTTGCAATAGAAGTTGCTCGGGTAAGGATTCGTCGAGCCGCTGAGGCAGTCCGCCGCAGTTAAGGGAAGCGTGCCCGCGGGGAAGCCCGACTCGGCTCCGGTACCGAACGCATCGGGCGAGAACGGGTCCACCCCGGCCGGCAATTTGACGCCTTTTCCGAGAACCGTGATTCCGGCACCTTCGTAGGCGCCCATGAGGGTCGGCTCCTGCAGCAACTGCGCCAGGTTGCCGTTGACGGTGGTGTCCCAGCCGAGAATGCCTTCCAACGGCAGGCGATCGACTTGCGGATGGACCGTGTCGAAAGCCGTCCAGTTGGTCCCGTTGGTGCTGCCGCAGGTGGCGTTCCCGGTCGAATCAAACGGATTCGAGCTGGTGTTGGGTTGACCATTGAGCGCGAGGCCAAACACGCAATTAATCTGCTGACGCCACGGATTCAGCTTTCCGGCGGGATGAGTGTTGGCGTTGATGACGGTGGAAGCCGCGCCGACGCCCTGCAAACGGACAGGCTTCCACATGATCAGGAGTTCCTGGTAGACGCCCTGGGGCACGATGATCAGATCGCCCGGGTTGGCGGCGTCGATCGCGCTTTGGATTGTCTGACCCGCGGACAGCCGCTTCGGATCGCTGCCGCCGATGGTGATCGTAACGGCGTCGATGGTCTGCTTGCCGTTCGCCGCGGTGATGACCAGTTGGCCGCACTGGGGCGCCGAAGTCGTGTGTGAGTAAATCTGCTGCTGGACAGGTCCGGGGCAGGCCGGGATGGCGGCACTGCCTGGTATGGTGAGGTCGATCTCGGAGTCGGTCCAAGAGAGGATATTCGCAGCGGGAATAGTGTATCCACCGATGGAGACAGACCCCTGCGTCCCGCCAAAGCCGTAGTGACGCTTGATGGTTTTCTGATTATACGGACTCGTGGTGGCCGAAGGACCGGAATAGGCGTTATTGATCACCTGCTGGTCCCCCAAGGCGTGAATCTTCAGGACGTGATTATTTCCTAAAACACTCAGCCAGGGGCCGACGCCGCCACCCGCGATCGTGCTCGAGGTATCGCCCTCGACGAAGCTGATGGCCGGAGTCCCATCGGGGTAGTCGCAGTCGACGTTGTTGTAGCCGGCTCCGGCGAACGCGGAAGTAGGCGTCACCGGGGTGTCCATATACTGCGTTTGTCCCGGCATGAACGGGATTTCGTAGCAGAACTGGCTGTACGCCGGGTTGAACAAGGGATCCGGCGTGATGCCCGTGCCCGGGTCGTTCATGCACGTGACCATCATGGTGGGCGAGTACCCGGTCGGGTTGGGCGGGTTCACTTCCCATGTGGAATAGTTGAGGCCGTTGTACGCACCCCAGTGGTCTGCGTAGACGCGGGAAATCTCGTTCCCGTTCCAGTCCTTAATCGAAATCGGCAGGTCCGGCGGCGCAAACTTTTCACCGAACTGCGGCGAGAAGGGATCGAATTCGGAGGTGAAGTCATCGGTGATGACGCCGGTGAAGTGGGCGGCGACATGCGTCGAGGTGAAGATGTAAAACTTCGCCAGTACCGAGCTTTGATCGTTGAGAGTGACTTCTTTCCGATCACAGAGGTTGCGGGTGGCGCCGGCGAAGGGAGAGACTTCCAACGAGCCGGGGAACAGGCTGATGTAGTCGGGCACCACGCGCGACGCGCCAACGCAGGGCCAGTATTGCTCGATGCTTCCGGTGTCGCCCTCGTTTCTGGGGAAGGTGGTCGTGCCGAGAGTAGAACTCGGATTCTGGGCGTTGTTCTTGTTGTAAGAGGCGGCAACCGAGGCCTGGTCGGGCAGAATGTAGACGGATCCACCCAAACCGGGGAACTGCACGGTGACCGGCGCGATGAAAGTATCGCCGATCAGGATGTTCTTGTCCTCTTCCTTCACGAGTTCATAGCCCGGCGGCACCACTACTTCGACGACGTATTTGCCGGCCGGCAGCATCGGGGTGCCATCGTCGGGGTTGGCGACGCAAATCGTGCAGTTGGTGCCGCCCATGGCTGACGGAACGCCATTGACGGATCCGTGGACAGTGGGATCTCCAGGCCCCCACGTATATCCAGGCTGGCCCGTTTTCACGTTGGTCGCCACGTGGCTGGGGAACTGGTAGCGGCCGTCGTAGGGCGCCGGCTGGAGCTGGTTCCAGTTGTGCATGCCATCAAAGCACTTGAACTGCGAGTGGTTGGGAATGGTGAACTGCGGAGTTCCCCCGTTGCTATAGGCATCGAGGTACATCGGCTGGTCCTTGAGCGAGAAGAAGAACAGATCGGCATCGGTGCCGGTATCGGCGCCCTGGCCCGGGCAACTCATGTTCGGGACAATCGCGCCGGTAACCGGATCCTTGTGGAAGCCCTGCGCCCAATCGTCCCAACTGCTGGTCTGGGTGGTGTCCACCAGTTTGAGCGACTTGCTGCCGTCGGGAGCGGTCCCTTCTTGATACAGATTGATGGTGACGCCGGGGACCAACGGTTCCCAGCTGGTCTGAAGCAGCAACTGCGGGTCGTCAAACGGACGAGTGGAAGCGTATACGACGTGGCCGTGAATGCCGCCGTTTTCGCCCGTCGCGAACGGCTTTTTGCCAAATTCAAGGAACGAATTCTGGCCGGCAAAGCCCTGCCAACCCTCGCTGGTGACCCAGGCGGGGTCGACGCGGCCCGTGGAGCCTCCGGCGGTGTCGCCAGCCGGACAATCCGCGTTCGCGCAATACCGCGCGCCGGGGACGCGCAGGTTGGCCGGTACCGGAATATCTTCCGCCGTGCGGGCCATCATCTTGGCGATGTTGGAGTTGCCGCAGGGGGCTACGCCCGGCTGGCCGCAGGCAGGGGAGCCGTCGGCGGGACCGCCCGCGTCGTAGACGACATGAATTCCGGTGTTCTTGTACCGGGTGTCGTCGGTTTCGACGACATACCAGTTGAAAAGCGGAAAGACCTCATTGAAGCCCGCGAAACCGTTCAGGTCGGTGTTGTTGAAGTTCGAGTAGCTGCCATCGCGGAACCGGATGTTGGTTGGCACCAGAGCGAGGCCGGCTTCGGTCGGATTCCCGTTCGCATCCAAATTGGAGACACCGTCGCCATTGGCATCGAAGAAGGTGCGGGTGTAAATATTCGCCTGCCATTGGTTGGTAGCGATGTCACCCATATTGACGGTTTTGCCGCCGGCAAGCCGGACCGGTGTAGAAAGGCCGTCGACCAGCATGTCGTTCCATTGATCGAAGACCGTGACTCGCCAGTCGCCATCGGGAAGGCCGGAGAGGCTGAACGTGCCGTCCGAGTTGCACTTGGTAAACGCGAAGTCCTCGCCATCCGGGTCGCCGAAGCTGACGTAGCACTGAGTAAAGGCGAAACTGTCGTAAGAGCCGCTGCTGTAGAGTCTCTCATCGGGAGTGCGGCTGTACCGTTCGGTAGTTACCTGGCCGGTGACGGTATTGGTGCAATTGGTGCCGGTGATATTGATATCGGTGCCATTGCAGACGCCGGCTTTGCGCGCATTGATAATGGCGGGATTGGCAAAGCCGATGGAGACGTGGAAGGAGGCCGGCCCGTACTCCTGGAAGAAGGCCGGTTCACCGACTTTGAGGAAGGAGTCGTGGGCCTTCTGCCCGTCGAGGGTGTTGGTCTGGAGCCACTCTTCGCCGCGGGCGATGCGGTCGGCCCCCGGGGTGGCCACGACGCCGTATCTGCCAGGCATCATATTGGCGATGACGGCTTGGCCGGCGAGCGGAGACAACGTCTTGCCGTCGGATTCATACTTGGGACAGGTGACGACCACCCCTGCGATGCCGGTCTGGTTCGGATCGGGAATCGTCTGGGTCGGGTTCTTCGGATCCACGATCTGGCCGGTGCGTGAAGTGCTTTGGCCGGTGATCGGGTTTCTCGAGATGGGGCAGGCATCGAGATGCGTGGCCGGATCGATGGTCCCCGCCAGGCTATTGGAGAGCGGCTGGTTGAACATGTCGTAGTCCACCTGGCCGGTGGCATCGCCGGTGCCACCCGCATCGTCGAAGATCGTGATGTTGAAACCGCCGAGGCCGGGCTCGTTCTGAGCGAGCACGTCGAGACCTCCGCCGGCGTCCTGCTCGCCATTCAGCGGGAAGTCGTCTTCAAACACGAAGACCGTGAGTTTCGAGGGAGGCAGCGGTGTGGGCTCGACGATGACGCTGACGGCGTTCGGATCCAAGGGAGTGATGAAGGGGCTGATCCATTTGGTGCCATCCCAGGCGAGCGGAGCGCCGCCCATGCTGTGGGCGTGGCCAAACGTTCCGCTGAGCGCATCGGCGCCGTCGCCCGGCAGAACCGAAATGTAGTAGCGCTTGGTGGGATCCAGATGGACGTCGCTGGGGTCGACCGCCGGCTGCAGCGGGGTGGATGCACCTAATACGCTCTGGCCTTGCCCGCAGGAGACGTTCCCCACGCAGCCCTGCGCGACAAGGGGCATGTAGCTGGTGTGGAAATTGGTCCCGTAGGTCAAAACGTTCGTGCTTCCGGCCGGGCCGGTGTTGGTGGTCTTGGTGGGGTCGACGTAGAACGTGCGATCTTCCTCAATGATCCAGCGGTAGTCCACCGGAGTGATCTCGGCTTTTGTCACGCCGTCGATCAGCTTGATCCTGGGGCCGTTGGCGGTTGGGAAGGTGAGCGTGACGGTAGCCGCGCCGGCGCTCTGCGTACCCTGGGAATTCACCGCTTTATACGTGAAGGTATACGTGCCGGCCGCGGCGGCGGTCGCGATAAACCCGCCGTGCTCATCGGGGGTTACGGTCAAGCCGGACTGTGCCACAATGCTCGACGTAAGGACTTTCAGCGGGTACCCCGCTGCGTCGATATCGTTCGCCAGAACGCCGGGCGAACTGATCTTGAGGGACTTGGAGACCGTGGATGTATATGCGTCGTTGTTGACGGTGATCCCGCTGGCGTTTTCGATGGGGGCGGCGCCCAGCGTCACGGTCGCGCACGCGGCTCCCGTGGTCGTTCCGTTACCGCAGTACACAAAGGAGTCGGAGGCCGTCCAGCCGCTGTTGGGAACATAGACGAAGGTGCCGTTGGCGGCGAGTGTCACCGTGCCCTTCGCCGGCGGGACCGTCACTTTTACCCCGTAGACATTGACGTCATTGGCGATCACGCCCTTGGCCGGATCGGACACAGTGAGCGTCTGGCCGGCTATGACGGAGTTGTAGGTATCGGCGTTAGCGGCCGCGGCTGTCAGCGCCGGGGAGGAGGGGAGCGCGGCGCCATTGATGCTGAGATAGGCCAGCATTCCGTTGTCGCGGTTGACGGCATTGCCCGACAGGCTCAGTTGGCGGTCGTAGATCGGCAGGGCCGCGGCATTGGCCGCCGGCACGTTGATCATGATGTCGTTGGTCTTGCCGGCCGGCATGAACAGTTCGCTTTGAATGCGGGGAACGCCGGGGAGCACATTCCCGTCTTCGGCGATCAGCGAGAACCCGGCAGGCGGCGGGCCGGACCCTCCCGTGCCCGTCTGCGACCCGACAATCGAAGGCACGTGCATCCGCAGTCCGGCATTGACGAGGCGGACCAGGACGTTGCCGCTAACTCCCGAAGAAGGCGTGGCGGCGAACAGCGAGGCCGCGGCGTGGGTCTTGTCGAAAGCGACGCCGTTAATGAGGTAGTAGAGCGGCGTGTAATTCACTGCCGGCGGGTAACAAGCTGCCGCGCCTCCGCTGCAATGCGCCAGGGCATTGGGGTTGAGCTGCAAAGCCGCCGCCGCGGTAGCGGTGGCGCCTCCACCCGGAGGCGGAGCGATTGAGATGGTGGGAGCGACCGTATAGTTGCCCGGGTTGCTTAAATCAATCTCTGTAATCTGCCGGTAAGTTGGACTCGTCGGGTCGCTGTCCACGACCACCTTGGAGACAGTCGCTGATGGGCTTCCGGAGCCGATTAAGGTCACGGCAGGCGGGTTCGCCGGATCATAATTCGAGCCTCCGTTGGTAATGCTGATGGACGCGATCGGGCCTCCCGTGTAAGGCCCGGTGGTGGCGCCTTCGCTGAAACCGGGAACCTTCACGGCCGCGGCAACCGCGGCATTCTGAACCGGATCAATTTCGCTGAGCAGCAGCGGGAGATCGGCGCTGTAGTTCACGTTGGGATAAGCAGTGCCGGGCGCGGAGCAGACGGAAGCGCCGGCTCCGGGAGGGCAAGTCACCACGACCATTCCGTAAAGACCCATGGGGCCCTGGATCGACGGGTGCGTGGCCGATTCCAGCAGATAGGTGCCCGGGCGCGGGGCCTTCCACGTCAGCGAGGTGGTCGCTCCGGCGGCCACTTCGGTCGAGAGCGACTGCACACGGGGGCCTTGAGCCGGTGGCACATTCACGTTGCCGGCGTTCGCAATCGGCCACGTGGTTCCCATGTTGTCGTGCTTCGGGCTGGGCGTGGTGGTCCTGCTGGTTCCCAGCCCACCGCCCAACTGGCCGACGATCATGAGCGAGGTCGGAATCTTGTTGGCACTCGTGACGCTCGGGCCGAAGACAAGGTGGTTGGTGAGATTAATCTGCAGATCCTGGCCGGTGGGCACCGTGATGATTACGGGAGACCAGGCGCCCGCGCCGGCGGCCGGGTTCAAAGCCGCGCATGTGGCGGTCGAGCCAGCCACGGCCGCGCCGCAACTGTAGCCCCACATCGGCACCTGCGAACCATCAGGCAAGGTCGCGGTGGCCGGGCCCGCCGTAAGATTGATTTGCTGCTGGCCGAAGCCGGAGACCGCCCCGGAGAGAAGAATGCCTGCCACCCAAATGGCGGCGGAAAAGGTATGTTTATGATCTTTCGTTCGCATTGCAGTACTCTCTCTTAGTTGGTCTCATCGATGACAAATTCCCGGGAGTCGACGAGCATCATCATGAGCATGCCGCCGGGGAAGATATTGTTGGTTGTGATTTCGCGTTCATTGTGGGAGTGCCACATGAAGGCAAAGCCGGCTTCGCTGGAAGGATTGTTGGCAATGGTGCCGGAGGGGGGCGTGGTGCCGGTTGTGCTGCAGGAGGTGGTTTTGTTGGAGCCCGTGCAGGTCCCGAACGTAGCGCGCGTGGTCGCATCCGGGCCCAAATAGGGGCTGCCGCCAAACCAGGCGCCGTTTGTCAGAATATTGGGGTCCGGCAGGGTGGCCGGCCCGCCGCCATTGACGTCGCCGAATGGAGCCACCTCGAGCGGCTTGTTGTGATCCTGGCACCACTCGAAATAATTGATTTGGGTGTACGCGTTGCCGACAGTGTTATAGCCGTTCGAGTCGGGATTGCAAGGGAGGGTGGCGTTCGGGTCTTTTGATTTGGGATTGTGCCCGTACAAATCCCAGTTCAATCCGCGGCCGGTGTAATAGTAAATTCCGTCCATCGCCATACCCGGCGTGGTGGTGGTGGTAAATAGGGCAGGGCCGGCAAGAGCCTTGCCGTCGGGAGTCAGGATCAGATTTCCGTCGCGCGCGAGGATACGGACGTGGTTACCGTGCTCGTGGAAAGGATGCTGCCAGCGGCCCTGTCCGATGATGCGGAGCAGGGTCAACTCGCCCGGATGCATGTGGGGGTCGCCATTATAGGGTTGGTGTGGATACTGAGCGGCGTAGTTGGGATCCATGTCGTCGGGCATGGAGCGTCCATTGATCATGAAGTATGCGGGATGGTAGGGCTCGGTGGGGACATTGAGACTGCATCCAGGAGCTGCGGGCGTGCAGTTTCCAGCCGCCTTAACCTGCGCCAACGCCAGGCTGTGAATGTCGGGGTCGATCTCGGAAAACTGGAACAGGTATTCGCGGTCGTAGCAGCTCTGGGGGATATCGTAGGCGGCGTGGGCCAGCCGGAAATCCGCCTCTCCCCAGTAGCCTTTCGCTTGCTGGTTCTGAGCGAATACTCCGGTGTCACAGCTGGAGGGAGGGTTTTTCGGCAGGACGATGATGGCCCCATACAGCCCCATTTCGACCTGCAGATCGCCTTGCGTGCCGCTGTAGTACGCGCGTGTGCCGGGAGAGGATGCGGTGAACGTGTAAGTCACGGTCCCGCCGGGAGGTGCCTCGCACGTCAAGAGCCCCTGAACCCCGGCAGGCGTCTTGTTTGAGCAGCTGGTGGTCACGTTAAAGCCGGGAAAGAGAATCGAGGTATTCCCGGCTGCCGGGGGAAGATTGTTCCTGAGGTTGACGGTGACCGTGTCGCCCTCGTTCACGATGAGGGTCGGAGCGGGCACCTGCATTTCATTGCAGAAGGCGCCCTTGATGGCCGTTGGGAGATAACCACTGGGAGCGCCGTCGCAGCCGTAACCCCAGGAGTATATGGCCTGGCCGTCAGGTTGCGTCAGATAGGCCGAGGCGGCCTGCAAATTGAACGTCGGGCCCTGGATCCCGGGAGCCGCGGCAAAGGCGCCGGCCTGGAGCAACAGAAGTGCCGCTCCCGTCGAAATCAGTTGTCTGTTCAGTCGGGTTCTCATTGCCGCTCTCCTAGTTGATTCGGACCTCGGTCATCAGGCCGCCGAAGTTCTCGGCGTCATTCGATAAATGGTCGAGATTCGGCGTATAGAGATAGAAAATGCTGCCCGCCGGATACTTGGTGGTATCGCTGGCATCCAGGATGACGTCGAGCGATTCGCCGCCGCCCAGCGTGATGGAGTTCGTGTTGTAGTACAGGTTATTCCCCTCCTGGTCGCGAAGCAGCTTGGCATTGATGCCGATGACGGTCATCGGAATTCCGAGTGATGCCAGGGTCTGGTACTCGGTCACGTCCAGATCGGAAATCCGAAGCAGCGCGCGGCCGCCGGCCGGAATATTGATGATGGTCGGCAGGGGTTGAGAGAAGTGATTCACGCCATCCGCCGATTGAGTCGACAGCGGGCCGGCCGTGGTGGTATCGGGGTAGCTGCGTCCATTCAGCAGGAAGTATTTGTCCTTCATATCCGCGAAAGCTTCCGGATTGAAGGTCATGCCCACGAAATGGAAGTTGGGGTCGAATCCGTGGATCTGAATTGGATACTCCACATCGTAGTGAGTGGACCCGTCCCCGTCGTTATAGGCGTAATTGCCGGAGGCGGCTCGGGTCACTGAGTTGGAGGGAGGCAGCGGATTGGTGCACAGAATATCTACGTTCGGGTTGCAGGCAGTGCGCAGGTCGAGCTGCTGTTTTTGTAGCGCGGCGTAAAGACTGGCGCCGACCGGGACGCGGTTTTGCCGCGGGCGCACATAGAGCTGTCCCACCATTCCCATTTGCAGGTGCTCGGGCGGGGTGATATGGCAATGCCAGAAATAGGTGCCGGCATCGGCGGCGAGATAGTAGTACGTGAAGCTGCCGCCGATATTGATGGCGACCGAGGCATCGGGAACGCCGTCGTAAAACGACGACGCGTTGGGATAGCCGTGCCAGTGGATGGTGTGCTGTTCGAACAGGTCCGGCCGCATGATCATTCCGACGTTTGTCAGAGTCAGGAAAAACTCGTCGTCTTCGTCGACGGCCATTAAGGGCGCCGGGATGTTACCGTTCATGACGCCGACATCCATGATGGGACGCGGATCGACGTGGCCATCCAGCACTCCCGATCCCACATCCAGATCGGGGGCCAGTCCAACTGCCCCGTCATACGCAACTCCGCTGGTCGCCGGGTCGCCGGGAACCAGTGTTTGAGGCGGCACCACGTTGAACTCGCTCGGGAAGTCCGTGCCCGGCTGCCCGTTCGCGATCTTGGTGAGCCCGGAAAGCGGCCCGAAGGAGAACATGTAGGTCTGGGTGCCGTCGCCCATGGTGGCGTACCCGTCGCCGCCCGAGACTTGCTGGCACTTGATCGCGCCGTTCGGGTTTGCGGTCGGCACCAGGTATCCCTGGGCGGCGTTCAACGTCAGTGTCGTGGGACCGGTATATGCCGGCTCTGAATTGTTGTCGTGGAGTGTCGACGGATGCGTGATGGTGCTCGTTGGACACTGAACCCGAAAAGACTGAGCGTTCACCGACACAGCCGCGATACCTACCAGCAGCATCAAGAACCACGGGGTGAGTCTTCTGCTTGCCATGCGTCTCGTTCTCCTCCGCCGCCGGCCGACGGCGTCTTTCTTCACCACTCATTTCGGTTCGCCGTGATCATCGAAATTCCCGCGAACCACCCAAGATCCGTTTTGGAATCTTACCCAGCTCTCTTGCGAAACATCTTTGCCTCCGCACAAATGCCGCAAATTTACTTAGCGCGGCGGTCATCTAACTCACGGAGACCCGTCTTAGAATGCCCAGGTACAAGGAACGAATATGTCTACACGGGCCTACCCCGGTCTTTGTTCAGGAGCAAGCTCGGATAAAAACAGACCCCCCGTAACATGCGCCTTCCCTGTGGGATAAACGGAAGTCCCAGGATGACTAGGAGCAAAGTTAAATGCCGCGAGTAAGCTCGTTTGGGCAGAAACGGGGATTCTGAACCTATTACTGCTTGCGGGCAGCCGGCCGGGTACGAGCCTGCGAGTAAGGGCTGGGGGCGGAAACGCCGGCCGCGGCCGGAGGCGCCGCAGCGGGAGGCGCCGTGGGCGTAGGCGGAGCCGACGGCGTTGGCGGGGCCGGCTTCTCGCCTTTGTCTGCCTGTGCGGCAAGCTCCGCCGGACCGGCCTCTTTGTGGCGAAGCTCAGTCACCGCGCCCGTGCCGACATCCACCGTTCGCAGGTTTTCGTCGGTGAGTTCCTGGCCGCGCACGATATGAGGAGTGATGGCGAAGATGATCTCGTTTTCGGTGCGTTGCTTTTGGTCCTGCGCAAACAGGTACTTCAGGATTGGAATTTTACTGATCCACGGATAACCCGCCAAGGATTGCGTCTCTTGCGATTCCAGGATTCCGCCCAGGAGGTTGACCTCGCCGTCGGCCAGCCGCGTCTCATGGTCAATCCGGCGCTGGCCGATAATCGGCTGGGTGATCCCGCCGATATCCTGCTGGCCAGTCACCGAGGAGATCTCAAGCGACATCTTGAGCGTGACTTCATGCTCGGAATGAATATGGGGCGTGATGTCGATATTCACGCCCACATCCAGATACTGAAATTGCGTGCTTACGAGCGGGCTCACGCCGGCGCCCCCGACGAGGCCTGGTTGGAATGAGCCGGTGGCGATCGGCACGCGGTCGCCAATTTTCAGGCTCGCTTTCTCGTTGTTCAAGACTCGAATTTCGGGGTTTTGCAGAATTTTACTGTTGCTGTCGCTGGCCAGTACCGTGAAGGAGGCGCTCGGCACCGCCACCGCGAAGCTGCCCAGCTTCACGGCGCCGGCCGGACCTCCACCCGCGGCGCCGGCCGCGGCCGCACCCGCGGCAGGCAGGTAGGCGACGGTCGTGGACGTCGGCACCGTGGTGCCGAGAGTGCGGACGCGGGCGCGGCTTACCTCCATTACGGTCACGTCGATGATGACTTCGGATTTCGGCTTATCGATGTCCGCCAGAAGCTTCTCGGCGAGGACCATCTGATCCGGCGTGGCGCGCACAATCAAGGCATCTTGCCCCTGGAGGAGCTGAACCCGGTTGACGTCGAGCATCGATTTGAGTACGTTGGCGGCTTCGGTCAGGTCGGCGGGCGTCGTCGCATTTTTCAGATAGAAGGTCCGCATCACGTTTTGTTCGAGCTCTTTCCGCTTTGCGGCCGAGTCGGAAGTGACAAAGATCGTGTTCGGCAGCACGGCGCGCCAATAACTCTTGGACTGGAGGCGTAGAACATCGAGCGCTTCCCGAAGGGTGACATCCGTGAGATCGACCGTGACCTTTTGCGGGCGGAAATCCGGGTCGATCGCGACGTTGATGCCCGCCAGTTTCCCGATCGTCTTATAAGCCAGGTCCGAATTGACCGTCAGATGCAAAGTAATCGGCGCGGTGGATAGAGGACGCAACTCGACGGCGGGTGCGGCATCCGCCGGGTTGCCGCCCGGCTGTTTTCCCGCGGGTTCCTGCTTTTTGCGTTCCTCTCGCCGCAGCATATCGGCGGTGCGCCGCAACTCTTGCTGGGCGATGAAATTGGATGCGTCGATTTCGGCCGCCCGTTGGAATTCCGTTACCGCTTCCTTCAGCGATCCCGTATTCCGCAGGAACTGCCCCGACTCCACGTGCCGCATCGCCGCGTGGAACCGCATGCGCGTGTACGCAGTAAAGTACTTCGGTTGGTTGGGAGCGGCATTATGGGCTTGCTGATAGTACGAGAAGGCGGCATCGTAATCGGCCCGCCGCTCCGCCTGAACCCCGTGTTTGTACGCGTCGCCGGCTTTGTCCGCGTGCGCGGGGACGGCGAGCACCAGATGGAAAAGCGCCATCGTGAGCAGAGAACGGCTCATCACGTTACGCACCTGGACCAACCTGGCTTGTTTTACCAAGGAATCCATTTTGGCGTAGGGACCGTCGTCGCTGTTTGCGCTGAAGCAAGTAAGGGATGCCTTCCAGTTTTGCGGTTGCTCCAGAAGCTCCGCCTGAGTCCGGATCGGATCTCAACGGGCCAGGAGGGGGACGGGAGAGCAGGTGCTATCAGACTTAAGTAACGTGACTAAGAAATGGAAAGCGAATTGTCGAAGCAGAACGAGGAAAGATCCGTTGAGAAAAACAACAATTTGAGTAAAAAATACCAGTACAATCACGCGGAAACAGCCGTTTTTCCAGTGGCATAGGTCTCTCGCTCTAAGAACCCAATACTAGTACAAAGTAGGCCTGGAACAGTACAGAATCCGATATTACTTATGGGGTGAATACTGTATTCTAAGCTTCGATTTACAAAAGCTACAGGCGAGATCCGACGTCAATGAGACGAGCAGATACGGCGGAAGCAAGCTCCCTGAGCGAGTAAATAACATATGCAGGACGACTCGAACCGGTTGTACCTTCCAGAGAAGGCCTGGCGTGAACGCGACAATGGGCACGGTTATCCGTCAATGCCAGTGCGGGACGACGGGAGCGGCTCCATCAAAAGAACCGACCGTCCTCCCTTGTTCTCCGGCATCCCTCCCGCCGATTATCAGAAAATCATCAGCGCCGGCCGTATGAAGGAGTTTGTGCGCGGCGAGATGCTGTTCATCGAGGGCGACGTGATCGATCAGATCATGCTGGTCATGGCTGGTTTCGTGAAGATCACGCAACTGGGACGGGGCGGGGACCAGGTGATCCTGCGTTTTGGAACTCCAGGCGATGTCCTCGGCGCGGCCGCGCTGTTGTCCAGCGGCAGGCACTGTAGAACGGCGCAAGCCCTTCGCGTTTGCCAGGCGCTGGTTTGGGACGAACGGACGTTCAAGGCCCTGGTAGATCGCTTTCCTGTCCTGCACCAGAACATGGCTCGAGTTCTGGGCGATCACCTTTTGGAGCTGGAGGAACGGTTCCGAGAAGTGGCAACCGAAAGAGTGGCCTCGCGAGTTGCGCGTCAATTGGTGCGTCTGGCGGAAAAAATGGGCCGGCAAGTGAATGGGGATTTCGAAATCTGCCTCTCTCGGGAGGAATTAGCACAGATGACGGGCACAACCTTATTTACTGTGAGCCGGCTGCTGTCGGCATGGGAGGACCGGGGAATCCTCAAGCCGCGCCGCGAAGGAGTGACCCTTTGCCAGATTTCATGCCTGCGCTCGATTTCCGAGTAAGTGCATCGGGTTCTTCATTTGCTCCCGCGCAAAGACGAGCTGATACCGGCAAGCCCATCATGGGCCAGTGCCTGCCAACGCCATGCATCGAGCAGCGCGCTAAGTCCATATGTGATTTCACAGGCTTGGCGCCTGATGATGCGCAAGGGAGACGAGTGCGGTTGCGGAAAAGCGGGCAGCTTGGGTTCGGCGCCAAACGAGGGGGAAAAGGAAAGAGGTAGATGCGGCGCTTGAACCTGGTCGTCCTTCTAATCGGACTGATCGTGGGATCCTACGGCCTCAGCCGTTACCATGGCATGCGGCTGGCGGCTGGTTCGGGACAGCGGAGTGTCCGGTATTACGTTGATCCGATGCATCCGGCCTATAAGTCGGATAAACCCGGTACGGCGCCGGATTGTGGAATGCCACTGGTCCCGGTATACGCAGAGGAAGTTGCAACCGCTCCGCTGCGCGAGGCTCAAGCCCATCTACCTGCCGGAACCGTTACCATCGACGGCGCCACCCAGCGTCTCGCCGGGATCCACGTTGCAGCGGTGGAACGAGGCGGCAGTACGCGGGCCGCTCGTGTCGTGGGCCGCGTGGTTCCGGAGGACACCCTCGTTTACAGGATCAACTCCGGCGTGGAAGGATTCATACGCGAAACTGTTGGCGACTCTGTCGGCGTCCACGTCAAAAAAGATCAGAAGCTCGCAACGTATTACGCGCCGGATTTCCTGGCAGTAGCTTCCGGGTTCCTGGCTGCGGTGGAACGGGTGCCCGGTGCCGTTGGCCACGACGGCTCACGAACGGTTCCGTTTCCGGGTACTGTCTCCAAGCAGGGGGTGAGCAGCATTCAGGGGTATACGGATCGTCTTCGCAATCTGGGAATGAGCGACGTGCAGATCAATCGGATGGCCGAAATCCATCAGATCCCGGACAGTATTGAGGTCGTATCGCCGGTGGACGGATTCATTGTGGCCCGGAACATTTCGCCTGGACAGCACTTCGAACACGGCATGGAGTTTTACCGCATTGCCGATCTCAGCCGCGTCTGGGTGATTGCCCAAATCTTCGAACAGGACGCGAGCAAGATCCACCCAGGTGATTCAGCAACGGTCAAGCTAACCGGGGAGGGGCGCCGGATGGCGGCGCGCGTTGCGGATAGTTTGCCGCAATCGGCGCCGGGCGGGGGCACTGTCGAACTTCGTCTGGAAGTGGATAATCCTCGATTTGTCCTCCGGCCCGGTATGTGGGTCGATGTGGAACTCCCGGTTCACATCCCACCCGCCGTCACAGTGCCGGTAGATGCGGTGGTGGTTACTGGAGATGGAGCGCGGGTCTACGTGGAGCGGAGCGATGGGATTTTCGAACCGCGCAATGTGGAAACAGGGTGGCAAGACGGTGATCGCGTGCAGATTCTCCGCGGAGTCGAGCCGGGTGAGAGGGTCGTCGCTTCCGCCACCTTCCTGGTTGACTCGGAAAGCCGGCTCAAGGCCTCGGCTTCGGCGAACGACGGCAGCGCCACTGCAGGCGAGCCGGCGCGCCTGCACCATCATATGACCACCTCCACGGTGAGAGATCCCGTCCCGGCGGCGCCCCACCAGGGACACGGCGATGATTAACCGGATCATCGATTTTTCTGTAAACCACAAATTCACCGTACTGGTTCTGGCTGCCATTGCGTGCATCGCCGGATATTGGGCAATGCTCAACCTGCCCCTGGATGCCACGCCCGACCTGAGCGAAACACAGGTCATCGTGCTTTCCCGTTGGAACCGCAGCCCGGATATCATCGAGGACCAGGTTACGTATCCGATTGTGACGGCGATGCTGGGCGCGCCGAAAGTGAAAACCGTGCGCGGCTTTTCGGATTTCGGCTATTCCTACGTCTATGTCATTTTCGAGGATGGAACCGACCTGTACTGGGCGCGCTCCCGAATCACCGAGTTTCTCTCCAGCGTGCTTCCCCGGCTGCCGGACGGCGTGAAGACCGAGATTGGGCCTGACGCCACTGCCCTTGGCTGGATTTATCAGTACGCTTTGGTGGACACTTCGCACCAGCGCACTCTCGCCGATCTCCGGTCGTACCAGGATTGGTATTTGGGATATTACCTGCGGTCGGTGCCGGGTGTTGCCGAGGTCGCCCCGGTTGGCGGCTACACGCGCCAGTACCAGGTAAACCTCGACCCAAATCGCCTGCAGGCTTATGGCATTCCGATCAGCCGCGTGATCGAAGCTGTTCGAGGCGGCAACAACGAATCCAGCGGGCGCCTGCTCGAGTTTGGCGGCTCGGAATACATGGTTCGGGGGCGCGGCTATGCGCGCTCGCTCGAAGATTTCGCCAATATCCCGCTGCGCACGGATGATAACGGATCGCAGATTCGCATCAAAGATGTCGGCCAGGTTGTGATGGGCCCCGATCTCCGCCGTGGCTTGGCCGACCTCGACGGCGCCGGGGAGGTCGTGTCCGGCGTCGTGATCATGCGGGACGGCGAAAACGCGCTTGATGTGATCAATCGCGTCAAAGCCAAGATTCGCGAGATTCAGCCCGGATTTCCGGCCGGCGTGAAGCTGATCCCGGTGTATGACCGCTCCGAGCTGATCCAGAACACCATCGGCACCGTCAAGGAAACGATTGGCGAGATCATCATCACGGTGGTGCTGATTATCCTCGTATTCCTGTGGCACTTCCCGAGCGCCGCGATACCGATCCTTACCATGCCGGTCGCGGTGCTGCTCGCGTTTATTCCGTTCCGGTTGTTCGGGATCAGCGCCAATATCATGTCGCTGGCGGGGGTGGCCATCGCGTTCAGCGAGTTGGTCGACGCCTCGATCGTTGTCGTGGAACAGACGCACAAGAAACTCGAGTTGTGGCAAAAGACCGGCCGCGCGCGAGATTGCCGCGAAGTCGTGGTGGAGGCCATCAAGGAAGTCGCCGGCCCGACTTTTTTTGCGCTCCTGGTGATCGCGGTCTCTTTCCTGCCGGTGCTGACGCTGCGGGCTCAGGAAGGACGGATGTTCCGGCCGCTCGCGTACACCAAGACGCTGACCATGGCGGTCGCCGCGCTTTTGGCCATTACCGTCGATCCTGCGTTGCGTCTCCTGCTGACGCGCGTGGAGCCTTTCGACTTTCGCCCGCGATGGCTATGCCGCGCGATCAATGCGCTGCTGGTCGGCCAAGTCAGCCCGGAGGACCGCCACCCGGTCAGCCGGAGGTTGATGCGGGTCTACGAGCCGGTCGTCCGCTGGACCTTACGCTGGAAGTGGCTCGTGGTGACCGCGGCGCTGGCGCTCATCGTCATCACGATTCCGGTATTCTTCAGTCTGGGGTCGGAGGCGATGCCGCCTCTCGACGAAGGCGCCATCCTGTACATGCCGGCGACTCTGCCGGGTATCTCGATCGGTCAGGCCGAGCAGTTGCTCCAAACCAGCGATCGCATCATTCGCCGATTTCCCGAAGTCGACCGCGTGCTTGGGAAGGCCGGGCGGGCGGAAACGGCGACCGACCCGGCGCCGCTTTCGATGCTGGAAACGGTGGTGATTCTCAAACCGCGCGCGGCGTGGCCTCGAATCCCAACCTGGTATTCCTCCTGGGCTCCGGAGTGGGCCAAGCGCGTTTTCCGCCGCTTCAGTCCCGATACGATCTCAACCGACGAACTGGTTAGCGAGATGAACCAGGCGCTGCGCGTTCCCGGTGTCAGCAACGCCTGGACGATGCCGATCCGGGGGCGTCTCGACATGCTGACTACCGGGATCAGAACCCCGGTGGGTTTGAAGATTGCGGGGGCCGACTTGTCCCGCATCCAGCAGATCGGCGGCCAGATCGAGTCGATTCTAAAGAACGTGGCGGGGACCCGGACGGTACTGGCCGAGCGCGTGTCCGACGGCTACTTCCTTGATCTTCAATGGGACCGCGAGCAACTCGCCCGTTACGGGATGAGTGTGGAACAAGCTCAGAAAGTGGTCGAGAATGCAATCGGGGGCGACGACGTCAGCACCGTCGTACTCGGGCGCGAGCGTTATCAAGTCAACGTCCGCTACCAGCGCGATTTCCGCAGCGGCTTGGGGGCTCTCAGCCGCATCCCGGTTCAGGCCGGCGATCAGCGGCAAGTGCCATTGAGCGATCTGGCGCAAATCAGCACGGTCACCGGCCCCGCCATGATCCGCAATGAAAACGGGCTGCTCACCGGGTACGTGTATATCGACATCGCTGGCCGCGATCCGGAAAGCTACATTCGCGAAGCCGATCGATTGCTGCGGAACCGTCTCATCCTGCCGACCGGCTATTCGATTGCCTGGAGCGGGCAATACGAAGTCATCCAGCGGGTCAGGGAGCGCCTGAAGCTGGTCGTTCCGATCACTCTGCTGCTGATTTGCGCTCTTCTCTATTTCAATACCAGCTCTGTTGCCAAAGTAGCCATCGTTCTGTTGGCGGTTCCTTTCTCGGCGGTCGGCGCGGTTTGGTATCTCTACTTTGCCGGCTACAACATGAGCGTCGCGGTGTGGGTGGGATTGATTGCCCTGCTGGGGGTTGACGCGGAGACGGGAGTTTTCATGCTGCTCTACCTCGATTTGGCTTTTGAAGACGCGAGGCGAAACGGCCGTCTGAAGAGCCTGGAGAGCCTCCGAGAAGCTATTGTCCAGGGCGCGGCCAAGCGGCTGCGGCCGAAATTCATGACGTTTGCCATCACTTGTATCGGCCTGTTCCCGATCATGTGGTCGACCGGCGCCGGTTCCGATGTGATGAAACGCATCGCTGCGCCGATGGTCGGGGGGATTCTCACCTCGTTCGTCCTTGAGCTGCTCGTTTACCCATCGATCTACGAGATTTGGAAATGGAACACCGTGGTCAGGAAACTGGCGGACTCCCTTCCGCACGAGGCAGGCGGTATTGACGGATTGCACCTGCTGCCGTCCTCGCCCGGTATCAATGTTGGCGGTGATTGAATCTATGAGCAAGAAGAAGGCAAGGATCCCGGGACTACCGTTGAACCTGCCAGGGCGAACCGGCGCGGAAGCGCCGCGGCCCGGCGCGGGCGTATTGGCGGCCATCTTCATCTGGTGTCTCGCGATGGTCCAGCTCGTCCCGCCGGTGGAAGCGCAGCCTGTCGCCGCGCAGACAGCCTCTCCCGCTTCGCAGGACATCACCTATGTGGCCGGCCAGCTCAAAATCAGGACGCACAATGCGACCCTATCCGAGGTTCTCGCCAAAGTCAGCGCTCTCACCGGAGTGAAGATTGAGATCCCGGAGACCGCGGCTAATGAGCTCATGCCCATCGTCGAATTGGGACCCGGACCGGCACGTCAAATCCTGGCCTCTTTGCTCAGCGACTCGAAATTCGACTACCTGATCCAGGCCTCCGATACCGATCCCGCGAAGCTAAGGGCGGTCGTGCTGCTGCCGCGTGGAGTCAAGGACGCCGGCGGCGCAGCGGACGTGGCCCCGGGATCGCGCAGTCCGTTCGCTCGGGCGCTTCCGGCCTCCACGCCACCCGAAGTCACTCAGGCGCTCGAGAACTCGGCGCCAACCCGCCAAGATGCCCCCGCCCAGCCGGAGAACACAATCGCGGAGGCGAACGCGCCGGATCCGCCGCCTCAGCCGAATCAACCGCAGACGCCGGCGCAACCGGATGCGCCCACGTTCGGACAGCCGTTGAAGACCAACATCCCCCCAACGTTTCCGGTAGCTCCGCCTGCATCATTAAGCCAGTTTAGTATGGGTCAACAGCTGCAGCAGATGTATCAGCAGCGAATGCAGATGGTGCAGCAAGGGCGCCAGGCGGCGCCGGCGAACCAGGGAAACAACTAAACGGTGAAAGCCCGTCAGCGGGTTTCGGCGCCTGAATGGGAGGGTCGAGCCGCATCCGGTTTTCTGACTCCCTGTTTCCTGCGGTTGAAGTCTTCAATCACGCGCGAGATGTAGGCGCGAGTCTCCGGGTATGGGGGCACTCCGCCAAATTGCTGGACCCGCTGCGGCCCCGCGTTGTAGGCGGCCAGCGCTTTGAGCGCATCGCCCTGGTAACGGTCCAGCAACTGGCGCAGGTATTTCGTGCCTGCGTCCACGTTGGCGGTCGGATCCCAGACGTTGCGGACCCCGAGGCCGGCCGCGGTTCGCGGTATCAGCTGCATGAGCCCCGCAGCGCCCTTGGGCGACACAGCCTGGGGGTTGAAACCACTTTCCGCTCCTACTACGCTGGTGACAAAGTCCGGATCGATGCGGTAGCGGGTGGCGGCCGCGGCGATCAGGCTTTGAATCGGATCGTCAACCGGAGCCGGCCCACTCCGCGGTGCTTCGTCAATGCGAGAGGCTGCGACGGACGCGTCCGACGGCGCATTTTCCGGCGGCTCGAAGCTCTCGATCTGATCGCTCGCGATCTCGACGTACCCTGCATCGCCGCGATCGCAAATCCAGAGTCTCGTCTGCGTTCCCGCCGCTTCGCGCCGCGCGCATTGCACGGCGAATCCATTTCGCAGCAGAGCCGTCCCGCAGTGCGGTTCAACCGGAGCCTGGGCCGCGGCCAGGGCGCCGGCAGCCGCGAGGAGTCCCAGAGCGGAATAGCGCGCGAACCGGAGATATAAGTTCGTCCGCAACCTCCAGCCCTGCTCCAACCGAGCCACGGGCTGGGACTGACCGGTAATCGTCATCTGGCTTGCTGCTTGAGGGCGGTAGCGCGCCGCTGCGCCGTCCGGGCCACCGTGGGGCCCACGGCCGACACGCCGAACAGGTCTGGCTGAGACGGCAGGTCCAGATACTGCAGGTTGAACTGTGGGTTGATCTTCTTAGTCAATTTGGCGAGCTGTGCTTCCATGCGGCTGGCCCGTAGTTCGCTTTCAATCTGCGGGCGCACGCTTGACAGCGGAAGGGCTTCCTTCGACTCGACTCTCATAAGTGCGACGGACGCAGGCAGGTCGAGCACGGGCGAAATTTCCCCGGGCTTCAAATCAAACACCTTCGCCTCATCTCCCTGGACCGCGTTCTTCTCCAGTGGAACCGGAGTGACCGGCGGGGGTGTCGCCTGAATGTTGAGCTGCTTATAGGCCTCCTGCTGCAGTGTGCTCCAGTCTTCCCCGGCAAGCGCCCGGACCCGTAAAGCTTCGATCTCCGATTTCACGACCGCGCGGTCCAGCGGCCGTCCGGTCTGATTCGGGACTTCCATCGGAATCGACAGGCGGCGCACTTGAACTTGTTCGTACTGGGTTTTATGGGTTTCGTAATACTTCTGGATTTCGGCCTCCGTCGGGGCCGGCGCTTGTTCCTCGAGGGTCTGCATGAAGGCGCTCGCCAGGATGCGCATCCGGATGAGCCGGAGCTGGAGCTCCAACTCCTTGGCCAGCTGGGGATTCTTGTCAAAGCCCAGTTGTTCGGCGAGCGCCGAAAAAGCCAGCGTCCGGGCATATTGAACGGCCATCCGCCCCCGCATGGGGCCCGTCGCGTTCGGCGAAAACGCGTTGACAAACCGGTCTAAATCCTCCCGGGTAATCACCATCTTGCACCCGGCTTTTGGTTGCGGATCGCTGCAGATCCCTTGCAGAGTGACCACCGGTGTTGTAGGGGGTAGATTGAGGGCTGGCGGTTTCGCATTGCGAGCGCCAGCCTGCGGGGCTTCCCGGAACCGCTGCTTCTGCGGCGCTTGCCGTGTGACTGCCGCGTTCTGAACCGGCGTGTTCACCGTCTGGGTTTGCGCGAATACGCACCAAGCACAACACACTACGCCCACATAGAGTCGCATTCCACTAGGAGACGGTGGAATGCAACGCTTGTCTTTGTGCTACGGCAAACAAACGTACTTGCCGGGTTAGGGCCGCAGGTTCGTGAATCCCTACCACTGCCTGGCTTCGTTTGGCTCGTTCAGAAACGTTACCGAGCATTGGTTCACCTTTGATATCTGGAAGCCGCCGTGCCGCCCGCCGATGAGGAGACTGTGGGCGCCCAACTCACCTGGGTCGTTCTTCTGGCGTTCTTGGCCGGTTCCGAGGCGGCACGGGGGAGCACTGTCCAAAACGGGTTGGTCTCAATCCCGTGTCTGCGGGAGGTCGTGAGCCTCCACGGGGTTTGGCACACAAAAGAGGCGTATCTGCCTATTTACGCTGACGTCAAGGCCGTCACCTATCTGGCATCGTTGGGCGCTAGGGCGGCCGCGGACCAGGCAGGCCTTGCGATCCTGCCGGTTTACTCGCCGGAGCCAGTACACTTCCGCCAGGGAAGTTATATTTTTCTTTCGACTGCGTTGATTCTGGAGGCCGCGGACGAGCAGACGCTCCTGCGGGCCATTCAGGGGGACATCCCCACACAGTGGTCTCGACGCGCTGTGGGATCCGCCGGCCGGGTTTCTGCTTGTGCTGCGCCGGCCCTGCTGGACACGGACAGCTTTGAAGAAATCAGAAATCGCCTTGCCCGGCAGATCTCACAATATCAGGACGACAGGACGCCGCGTCTGAAGCGGCGCTAAATGCCGGCCGCTGCTTCACGGGCCTCTTTGACGGTTTCCGGTGTCAGATCACGTGGACCAAAATGGAGGCCGATCTGCTTGAGAAAATCGTCCGGACCGATACCTCCGGCGAAGATCCACACAAAATCGTTCGGCAGCTCCTGCCGGCTGCCTTTTACGTCCAAGACTGCGGTGGTTTTCGTGAATTCGATCGGCATCGATTCCAAAATGACTTTGAGGCTGCCGGAGTCGATTGAGGTCTGAAGGCGGCGAGCATTGCGTTCCTTGATGCGGCCGAAAGAACTCTTGCGATAGGAGAGGGTGACTCGATTTCCTTTTTGCATCGCGAGCCCCATCGCTGCTTCCACGGCGCTATCGCCTCCGCCGACTACGAGAATGTCCTGATTCACGTAGTGATCAGCTTCGATCAGGCGGTACATGATTTTCGGCAGGTCTTCTCCCTTGACGCCCAGTTTTCGGGGTGTTCCGCTGCGCCCCATGCAGAGTAAGACCGCTCTGGATCGATAAGAGGACTTCGTAGTGGTTACGGTAAACAGGCCGTCTTCCTTGCGGCGAATATCCTCGACGGGCTGGTTTTCCTGCACGCGAAAATCTTCATGACTGCAGATGTTTTTCCAGAAGGCAAGCAGTTGCTCCTTGGACAACTGCATCTTCTTGAGAGTTCCATTCAGCGGGAACTCGATCGGACTGGTCATCACCAGCTTTTGCCGCGGATATTTGGAAACCGTGCCGCCGAGAGTATCGCGTTCCAGCGTGACGTATTTCAACTTCCGTTCGATGGCGCGCAGGGAAGCGCTGATCCCAGCCGGTCCCGCCCCGACGATCACGACATCGTATATTTCAGGATCTGACGTTCTTTCGACTGAAGCGAGCCGCTGCGCGATGGTGTCGATGCACTCCATGCCCTGCCGGACCGCATTCTTGATCAGGGCCAGGCCTCCCAGTTCACCCGCGATAAAGAGGTTCGGTACGCTGGTCTCCAGCTCAGGCGTCATGAAGGGTAGATTCGCGCTGACGCCTGGAGTGGCCTGGACCATGGTGATTGCGCCGACCGGGCACGCTTCGGCGCAAAGGCTGTGGCCGACGCATTTATGCGGTTTGATGACGGCCGCTTTGCCGCCCACCATTCCGAGCACATCGCCCTCGGGACAAACCGAGGTGCAGCCCTGGCAGCCGATGCAGTTGCTGAGATCGATTTGGGGATGCTGCCCGCGGGGACTTTCACTGAATATCTCGCCCTTCTGAGCTGCCTCTTTAGCCTGTTGTTCGCGCCGCGCGAGCCGCCGGACATAGAGGCTCAACGGCAGCAGCAAAATGAGCGCGTAAAACGCATACACAATCCAGCTCTCCGACATCAGAGCCCCACCGATAGGACCACGCCGATGTGAACCAGCAGCAGAGCCACAAACGAGACGCTAAACGGCCGGTGAATGATGTGCCAAAGGTGGAAAATTCGGGATGTTCGATCCAGGAAAGCCACCGCGGCGCGCAGCCGCGACTGCCGGCGCGCGTGAAAGATGATCAGTTCCAAATCTTCGTTTCTTGAGGCGAGCAACCCCCCGAGCGTGAGCAGCTTCTGAGGTCCGCTGAGCACACGCCGCCGCAAACGGCTCACCTGGAACGGCCGCTGCAGGTCCATCCGCAGCATGTTCCACAGCATGAACACCGTATTCATCTCGCGAATTGCTTGAGCTGGCGGAACCTCGAGGAGCGGCGCAAGGTCCTCCGCACGGAAGAGAGACTGGTCCCGCAAGCGGGCGGCAAGAGCCGCCATCTGCGTTTCCAGGTCAGCCATGGATAAGGTAACGGAATTGAGGCTCCGTGGCATTTTTGCATAGACATACCTTCCGACGAAGCCGCTCAGCGCCACTGCAATCATGATCCAGTAGGCAAGTCCCGCGACGCCGTTCCATTTAAACGCCGTATGAAACGTCACGACCATCGGGGTTGTGATTCCGAAAAAGACGTGAAAGTTCAGCCACCGCCGCGTGCTGCCAATCGTGGACAGCCAGCGCCACCGTTTCCGCAAAGGATAGAGAAACAGGATCCCGAACATGATCAGGCTCAAAATGCCCAGCCGCAGTCCGATGGTCCCGCTCGATCGCAGTTGCGCGTGCATGGGCGAAAACGGGCGTTCCTCCAGGCCCAGCAAATAATATGAGAAGCCGTGAACCGCCAGGAACAGAATCAGGCTGGCGGCAGCGATAATCGCCGCCGCGAGCAGCACGCGGTGCAGGATCTCACCCGGCGGATAGCTTGCGCCCGTGGCGGTTGCCGTTTTGGTGTGCGATGCGCTGATACTCGTCATACACCTCCTGCCTCAATGACACTTCACGCACTCGATCGGCGTATCCCGGTATCGGCGGAACACACGCTTGTCGGCGGCGACTTCATCCATGTGACACTTCCCACACGGCACGTTGCGATGCGCCACGTTCAGCGGAAACCGGGTGCGGTCGTGATCGAAATCTCCCGGGCTCCAGCGAACCGGCGTGTGACAGACGGCGCAATCCTCCTGTCTGGCAGCGGTCTGGAATTGGCCGGCGTGCGGATCCTTGGCCTGGTGGCATTCATAGCACTGATTTCGGGTTCCTGAGAACACGAGAGCTTTCTGATCGGCGACGCCGTGGCATTGCATGCATTTCAAGTCCCGGTGCGCTCCGCCGATTTTGAATCTGGTTGTGGAGTGATCAAACGGCTGCACGGCTTTCCAGTCCTGCGGGGTGTGGCAGGTGTCGCAGCCCAGCTTCGTTTGATGTGGATCCATGTGACAGGCGTTACAAGCAAGCGAGGAAAAGTGAAACTGCAACGGCGGAGCGGGGGAGGGAGGTGTGATCGAAGCGGCGGACGCCAGTGGTTTGTGGCAGTCGCGGCATTGTGCCGACTCGTGCTTGCCGGTTAAAGCGAATTGGGTTTGGGCGTGGCGGGAGATCGAGAACGTCGTCGGCTGAAATCCCTCGGCGGTATGGCATTGATCGCAGCGGTTCATCCACGGCGGCCCGGCGAACTCCCCGGCGTGCCGGTCATTATGACATGCCGGGCAGGTAAGCTTGCCGGTGATGTAAACCGTATCCTTCCCCTTGGGGTCGTGGCACTGATCGCAGCGAAGCCCGCCATGCTTGCCTTCCAGAGGAAACTTGCTGAGGCGGTGGGTCTCGATGGTGAACTTCGTTGGCTTGAAGCCGGTTTCGTTGTGGCAGGAAGAACAATCCGAACCGGCCGTGGGCGTCGCAAACTGCCCGCGGTGCGGATCCTGATGGCAATCCTGACAGCGCTCGTGCGCGATGGGTTCCCGGAAATTGCTGCTCTTGTGGCACTTTTCGCAGGCCAGCGCCGCATGCTTGCCGGCCAGGGGAAAATTCGTGCTGCTGTGAGTGAAACCCGGGCTGATATGCTCGTTCTTCCACCCGGATGTGTTGTGGCAGCTCTCGCAGGAGCCCCGAAACTTGGCGTCTTGAAAGGCCCCGTGATGCGGATCCATGTGGCAGCTCTGGCAGCCGGCGAAAGCAATGCCTTTGAACAGAGTCGCCTTTTCACTCTCGCGCGGCACGTGGCATTTCTGGCAGGCGACCAATTGGTGCAATCCCGTGAGCTGAAAGGCCGCACGGCCATGATTGAACCCGGGAGCTGGACGCCAGCCTTCCTGGCTATGACACCGGTTACAGTCGCCGCCGAGCTGCCCGCGGTGCTGGTCTTCATGGCAGAACGTGCACTCCCGGCCCAGCCCCAGGTACGTCTGGTTTAGGTCCCTTTTCTTGATCTCGAGGCGGGCGGCCGCGGAAATTCGTTGCTGATTGTGGCACGCCTCGCATTTCTGCCGGCGATGCTTCCCCTGCAGGGCAAACCCGGTTTGAGCCTCGTGATTGAAGCTGTTGCGGTCCAGGCGGACCAGCGGAAATCGTTGGCCGTTGTGCTCCATGTGGCATCGCGCGCAGTCCGCCTCTTCGCGAGAAGCCTTATAGGCGCGGCCGTGATAGCCGGTGTGAGCCTCGACCCGGCGCCGAATCTCGGCATGGCAATCCAGGCACTTGAAGCTGCGGCTGCCCGCTCCAAAGTCGTGACACGACCCGCACTTGGTTACGCCGTCCAGTTGCTGGTGCGGCTGCGACAACGGACCTGGCGAGAGCTGCGCGATTCCCGTTGTGCAACCCCACAGGGCGAATACCACTCCGAATAGTAGATGCTTCCCTGACATCCTGAATGCGCCAGAATCGCGGCGGGCTCACCGACGGCCGCCGTCAAGGCTGCGCCGAGTCCGCGAATACCAAGACCTTTCCGTGTTGAGAATCCACCACGTAGAGCAGACCCTGGGGATCTACATGCAGTGCATCGACGCGCCGCATCTGGTCTACTCCGTCGCCGAATCGACCGAAGGCCCCGAGGTTCCGTCCCTGTTCATCGAAGATTTGAACGATTCCCCATTGCGGGTTGGCTACGAAGTACCAGCCCCGGGCCGCATCGAAAGTGAATGCGGTCGGGAATCGGACGCCGTCCCACCCGAGAGTGTCGCGCGCGAGCCCCGCCGGGCTGAATCCCGAAATCTTGTGCCGCTGATTCCCCAACACGTAGACTTGATTGTGGATCACTGCAATCGAGCCGGGATTGCTCAGGTCGGGGGGCAAATTGATCGTGCCGTTCACTTCTCCTTCCCGGTTCAGCGCAACCACGATGTTCCTGGGGGGATCCGCGACATACACGGTTCGTTGATCCGCCGAAAAGGCGATAGCCGCGGGGTGCTCCAAAACAGGACTGCCGGGCTTGATCATAGCCCGGTCATATTCTCCCCGCTCATCGAAAACGTAAAGGCCGCCAGTCCCCGAATCGGCCAGGTAGATGCGGCCCGCGGCATCCGTCGCAATCCCAGAGGGCTGCTGCAGCGGATACTCTCCGGCTCGCCGGATCTCGCGGTACGTGCTCTTGGCCTCATCGAAAATGTGCACCGAAGCGGTTCCGCTATCGGTAATCCAGACGCGGCGCTGCTGGTCCGTCGTCACTCCGGAAGGAGATGCCAGCCCGTAAGGGTGTTCGCCGGCGCCGACGGCCGCCTTCGCGAGTTTGCGATTCAAAATCCGCGGAGGATGAATCCCCTGTTTCGACCCGAATGTGTACAAATGGCGGAACTCCACGGAGGGGGGGACTTGGGCGGTGCCGAAAGCCGCCGCGACGATGCCGGCGGCCAGTGCTTTAGTAGGTCTGGGGATTATGGTGCTTCCCATGGCAATTGGTGTAGCATCCTTTTTGACCGGCTCCGGCGCCCCGGAAAAAATAACCGAAGAACGTGGTTTCTTTGGCCGCGATCGCGGTATCGAAATTCATCATGGCCCGGTTAGCGTCTGGGGTCCCGCCAATGACTCCATGCGGATCGTGACACGTCGTGCAGCCGACGCCGTTGTGCGGGTCGTGAATCCGTTCATTCTGAATCGTGGATAGGTTGTGGCATTTGTTGCACAATGCGGCTCTGTTACTGCCCCCTCCGCCGCCACCGACGCCCGGCACGTCCTGAAACAGATTGAACTGTAGCAGGTGCGGAAATGCCGAACCGTGCGGCCCGTTCGGACCCGTGCCGTTTGCCGAGCGCGCCTGATCGTTGTTGTGGCAGTCGGTGCAGTAGAGAAGGGAAGTTGTCGTGAGCGGGCGGCTCGTGTTATTGGTGCCGTTTATATTCAGCATGAAGGGCCGCAAGCTGTTGTTCGGCGTGGTGACGACGCTGTTGCCCATCACGTTGTGTCCAATGGTGCTCATGAACTTGAGACGGATATTATATTGATCCGCCGGCATCGGCGGAGGAATCGGAAATCCCGCGGGAAGCGGCCCGGGAGGATATCGTGAAGCGGTCCGGCCATAAGTGCTCGTCCCGGGTTTGTTGTTGCTGTCGGCGTGGCATTTATAACAGACCTGATATTCGTTAGCAGCCGGAATCACCGTGCCGGTGCTGTCGTAACCGGTGACGCCCGCGAGTGGAGACTGCGCCGCCGGCGGCAGCGCTGTGCCTGCCTGGGGAGACGCCGCGTGCGAGTTGTGGCAGTCCGGGCACTCGGCGTGCCGTGTTGTGTTCACCGGGAGCGTCTCGGCCGCGTCATGCGCCCCTGACACCGTAAATGTAGGATGTGCGTAGGTCTTGCTGTATTCAGCCGTGATATCGCGCAGTGCCGGCGATACATTCGACCCGCTATGGCAGGGCGTGCACCCCGTTTCCTCGGCCGCTTTGAGACTCCGCGGACCTACGCCGTTGTTATGAGCATTGTGGCAACTCGAGCAGGCGTCGGCTGCGACCGACGCATACGGCCCGAAGCCCGCGCTGGTCGGCACGGTGTTGCCCGCCGTCGCATGCGCGCCTGCTGTCCAGCCGTTCATCTGGTTCGGCTGGGCGCGTGTCGGATCATGGCAGGCCAGGCACAGTGCGCCATTGGCGTTGGACCGCACAAGGAACATCGGGAGCGCTGGATCAATCGAGGGCATGTGCGGATCGTGGCAGGTCGTGCACTCGATTTTGCCTCCAACCAGCCGCACAGCCGGGTCCCGCGTCGACGGAGGATTGACAAACAGCGATGAAACCAGCGATCCGTTATCCAGAGGCGTCATACTGACGGGATGACTCCTGGATAGATCCGTCCCCAGATTATCCGCCGGAGCCATCTTGCCCGAAGTCGTGATCTGCCCCTTGGCGACGGTGAGCCCGACCGCGACCGTTCCGTCATGGCAACTCAAGCAGAGTTTGGAAGACCCCGCGGACGGAGTTTGCACGCCGGCGGTATAGGTGGTGCTGGTGTAAGAGACATAAACCTGGGAAGACAGCGTCTGATCCCACAGAGGCGTCACGTTCGGGAGGATATTGTGGGGGGCATGGCAGAACACGCAGGAGTCACCCTCGGCGGATTTGACCGGCCCGCTGCCCGTCGCGGTCAGATCGTGCTGGCTCCCGATCACAGCGTTTTTCAGGCTGGCGGGATGCAGCGGCGTTGCGATCAGAACCAGGATTGCCAAGCGACGAATCATGGGGCCAGTCTCCGGTAACGAAACACCTGGATCCTGCTATTTTGCGAGTCCGCCACGTAGATAATGTTTCGGTCGTCAATCGAGATCCCGGTCGGAAGCTGAAACTGCCCCGGCCGATCGCCGCTGGAACCGAAGTAGTAAAGCAAGTCTCCCCGGGGATCGAAGACCTGCACCGTCTCGAACAGGGCGTCTACCAAATAGAGATTGCCATCCGTATCCGCCGCAATTCCTTTGGGCCGATTCAGCGTGCCGCTCTGGTTCCCGAGCTTGCCGAAAGCGCCCAAGAAGTCTCCCTCCGGCGTGAGCGCCTGCACGCGGAAGTTCATGGCGTCCACCACGTAGAGCTTGCCGTGAGAGAGCGTAAGCGCCGTCGGGTAGTTGAATTGCCCCGGTCCCCGGCCGCGGCTGCCGATTGCGCGAATCAGCGTTCCGTCCAGAGCGAATACCATCACCTGGTGACGCAGCGTATCGGTCAAATAAAGGCGGCGCGTGCCGCGGTCCAGGACCATCCCTGTGGGGCGCTGGAGGCGAGACTCGGCACCGCGGCCGCTGATGGCGCGGAGAAACCGGCCGTGCGCATCGAACACGTACACTTGCGCGCGCGCCGAATCGGTCACATAAATGTCGTCGTTCGTGTCGCAAGCCACGTCAATCGGTGACACGAACTCCCGGTTTCCAGGGCCTTTCAGAAATTGATATTTCCGCTTTTCAAAATCGAAGATGTGGACTCCACGCGCGCCCGGGTCGGCGACCAGCAGCCGTCCCGTGCTGTCGTGCGTCGTCGAGTACGGGCGCACGATTTCCGGCTTGCCCTCGGGAGGACCGGCGACCCAGTTGAGCAGCTTGGTGAAGAAACTGCGCGGCTGCGTAAATTCGCGGACCGACGGGATGGTCCGCACATACTCCACTCGCGCCGTCGCGCCATGGGCCTGCGCGCACGCAAACACCGCAACCGTGAACCACATCCGCGATCCGGCCATTAGAGGATCCTCGCCGTCCTCCGGACACGCACATATACACGCCGGTGCACAGTGTCCGGGTAGAAGGTAAAAATCTGGTTGAAGCGAATGTAGCCGGCCTCGAACTGAATCCTGCGGAAATGGTAAGTCAGAAAAAAATTCATCAGCTCGAAATCATTGTTTAATGCGTTGTCCAGGTTCTGCCGCGATCGCGTCCAAAGGGCTGAGAATTCCACTTTGCGGATTGGATTGGAGTGCAGCGTGAGATTGAGCGCACGGTAGTCGCTCGGAATCACCTGTAACGGCGTCAACACGGCCGATCCGATCCCGAGTCCGGCGAGCAACTGCCCGTAAAACGGCAGCGAATTGCTGAGGCTGTTGCTGAGCGACGCGCTGAGCTGTATCCGGGGATGCTCGATGCCCGCCCGCGCGCTGTACCCATTGGTGTCGAACTTGTTGGCGGCATTCAGCAGCGAGGACCATTGCCAGCCTCCTCCGATACGGGCGCTGAAGTTGCCCGCCACGCGATCGGCTACGCTCCCTTCCACCGAAAAATTATGATCCTGCACCGGCTGCGCATTGTGCACGGTTTGATCGGTGCCATGGACCGTGCCGTCGAACTGCAGCCCTGCCGGGCTGGCGTGCTGTGCGCTGAACCGGTAATTCTGCCCTTGAATTGTGCCGGACTGGCCGGTGATCGATCCGATTCCGAATTCGCGTCCATACTCGCCTGACAAACTGCCCCAATGAAATGCGTGGGTGTAATTGACACCTCCGGAACTCGTGAAGTAATTCGCGTTCAGCGGGCCTTGCGCGCTGGTCGAAAGAATTTCGTTGCGCTCCGCGCTGCCATACAACCCGAAGCCCGCTCCCAGGTTCGCCGAGGTAAGGCCGACGAAATTCAGATTCGAAATTTCATTGGAATACGGCTGAAAGACCGCTACGCCCGGCACAGGTGACCCGGGGGCCGTCAGCGATCCGGCTGCCTGGGCCAGCAGTTCGCTGCCGATATTGGAAGAATAACTGGCCCGGAGTGATCCGTTCCACCTCCGTTTCTGGAACAGCCTGAGGTGCGCCCGCGCGTAATGGGCGGTCAGGTCAATGGGAAGACTGGGCAGGAGGCTGGCCGTGGTTTGCGTGCCGGCGTCCAGCGCCAATTCCGAATCCCGCCATAGACCATGCCGGGCCGAGCCCTCGATTTGCGTCACCGTTTGCGACAGCGACCCGAGGGTTGCCGCCCTACCCTGCGCTTCCAGCAGGTCTGCTCGCTGCCGCTGGTAATGCACAAATCCGTCCATCATCCAGCCTCCACGCTCATAGTTACTATCGAGGTTGAGGTGATGGGACTGCGAGGTATAGTCGGAGACGCCCGCAATGCTGGATGTCGAATTCACGCTTCCCGTGCCCCAGTCGATGGTGGTCGCCGGCAGCTTCGAGCGCTTCAACTCCAAGGTCAATCCCAGGTCTTTATTCCGCTCTTTCAGCGTGTATCCCGAAAGCTGCGACAGGCTTCCGAAATATACGTCGGTCACCTGCAAGTTGGAATAATGAAACGTCAAAGGAAACAGCTTGCGGAGGAAGGTCATCCGCATCTTGATCCCGTTGCCGCCTTGAAAGCCGGCTTCATTGGCCTGAGGGCCTACATTTAGTTCCGGTTCGGCCGAAAAGTTCAGAAGATCCGGCGACCGGAGATATCCGCTGCTTTCGAATTGCGCGCCGAACGGAACGAAATGTAAGGCCTGGTTGATTTCGCCATGTGTGGTGGTGCTGTAGTATCCGGTTGTAAACGTGCCGCTCAGGGTCAGCGGCTGCTCCTGGGCGCGGAGAGCGGTTGCTAATGCCAGCATTCCGAAAATTCCGCGGTTCACCATGAGGGCCGGTTCCGACCAGATCGGCGCGCGTTCCCCGGCCAGATGCCAGTGGCCGGTAAACCCGCACCGACAGGAATTAGAGGTGGCAGGTCGTGCAATGCGCGGTATTGTTGGCTTGGCGCAGGTAGTTGGTATTGACGTTACTGTGCGGATCGTGGCAGGTAGCGCACTGAACCGTATTGGTGGATCCGTAGAGCGGGAGGGCCGCGGCCACGGTCGCCACCGCTTGCAGAGACGGATTCTTCGTTGGATCGTACGGCAGGTTCACCGGATGATCATTGGTCAGGCCCAAGGATTCGAACGCGCCCGAACCGAACGCCGCCTTCGATCCGACCATATTCTTCGACTGCATCGCCGGCGAGAAGGTAGAGGTAACCCCGTCATGACAACTCAGGCAGAGCAGAGAATACATGCGGACGTCCGCCGAGGTGGTCAGGTCCGTGCCGCCCAGTTCCACGGCCTTATTCTGCATCGTAATCGAGTCGTAAACCCCAAACGTGTTCGCCGCGGCGGGGAACGCGCGCGCCCAGAGTTGAATTGTGCCGGTTGACTCGGGGCCGCCATTGGCCAGCGCACCGTTATGAGGAGCATGGCACGACTTACAGCCGTTTCCCCCGATATCGTGGCTCGTGCCGGCCAAACCGGTTTTCGGTAAATTAGGTGCGGCGCCCAGGAAAATACAAAAAAACATTCCCAGTGCGGTTACGAGAATCATTATTTTGGGTGATTTCATGGTTCCTGCTCCTCTTTGGAGACTCCTTACGTCATCTCGAACGGCTGTCCGGCGACCCGTGGACCTCACTGCCTGATGCAGTTTGCGGGATGTATTGAAATATCTGGATCCGGCCTGGGAACATTTCCGTTGTAAAAATCCGGTCTTCGGAATCGATGTACAGGCCGGCGATCAGCGCGAATTGTCCGGCCTGGGTGCCTAGCGACCCCACTGCCAAAAGAGGCTGCCCTTCAGCGGTGAGAATCTGAAAATTATTGAATTCGGCGTCCGCCACGTATATGTGTCCTTCCGAATCCACCCCGATCCCCTTGGGACGAATGAACTCGCCCGGCCGGTCGCCCTGCGCACCGAAGGCGCGCACGAATTTCCCTTCGGGGCTCAGGATCTGGACGCGATAATTCAAGGTGTCGGCGACGTAGATCATGCCTTTCCGGTCGACAGCGACGTTCGTCGGGCCGAAAAAGGTGCCGTCCGTGCGCTCACCGGCCTGACTCGGGCGGCCGAAATAGGCGGTGAATTGAAAGGTGTTCGTGTCGAAGACGGCGATTCGGCTGTCTTTCGCGTCGGCCACATAGAGCCGGTTCCGTGAGGAATCGACGGCAATACCTCCCGGTCGCCCCAGCGCCGCCGTTCCGAAATGCGCCAGGACCTCGCCCTTCGGGCTGTAGCAAAGAATCGAGTGCAATGCCGCATCGGAGACAAACAAGCGATCGCTGGAATCCACCGCCAGCCCCACCGGCATTCCAAACGGGGCCCGGCTGCTACCCTCGCGCTTTTCGACCGTGCGCGCCAGTGGATCGATCACGAACACCAACTTACGTTCGGTGTCGGCCGTATAGATCCGTCCGTGCTTATCCGTGGTCACTCCATACGGTTTTCGTAAGTCCTGAAGCTCGTCGATTGTTTTTGTTCCCGTGAGCTTGTCCATCCATCCCGATTTCCGGGAGACAGGTTTCTTCACCTTCGCCAAGTCCGAGTACTCGGTCAGCCAGCGAATTCGCGGAGGGTCGGGGGGCAGCGGCCAGATCAGGTTCGTCGGGGCGGGAGCAGGCTGCAGAGATTCCTTCTTTACCTTTGGTCTTTGGCCGGCTGCCGATAACGCAAGGCAAACCGTCAGCGTTCCGCCCAGCCGGCGCAGGTAAGGCCGCAACCTTCCGCGCTGTACGTTCGGATAGGATCCATTCTGTCGGGCCCGCGGGTGAATCCGAAATGGGGTCGAGCCCGACCGCTCTCTAGAGCTAGGACCGGAGTCTGAATGAGCAGCGCATGAGATTGGCGAAGCCCCAAAACTCAAAACGGAGGGCGCACGACGGCACCATTTCAATACATGCTCTGGCGAGAGCACTAGGCGCATTCCTTAAAAAGGTTCGATTTTGCACATTATTCGCACAATATGCCCACTTAGTCAAATAAATACTCACTACAGGACGATTGGTACTTACAGGACCGATCAGGCGGGCGTTTCAAATACGCAACCGCAAATTTGGAGAGGCGCTTAGATAACTAGAATTCTGCCGGAGAGAATCTCCGGCGTTGGTCTGGTGTCGGATTCGGTCGAGTGCGGAATTGAATTCTAGCTATACTTAAAACCGCCTCATTTTGGTGCGTTCGAATTATTGGGCCGGTAAGGACAAGCTGCAAAGGGCGGACATTGTCGAGCTTTACCGGCCAATCCATCGATACTTGCAGGGCCAATCCGCGCTCGAGTTGCTCCTCGGTCCGGAGAAGAGCGCCGGTCATAGACATATTGATCACCTTACCTGCTCCAGATACCTTGGGTGGCTGGGCGCCATATGCGGAGTACCGGATACTGGAGAATATTTGAAACCGGCGCTTCTGGCGCCGTTCCGGACCGGCTATCCGGCGGATCTCCTCAGGCGATGCCACTCTCCACAGCGCGATTTCCAGACGGTCTGTGAGCCCCAGTTTATTGAAAATGCTACGGAGGTGATTTCTGACCGTGTGTACACTGACGAAGATCTGCCCTGCGATTTCCTTATTCTCGAGGCCTTGCGCGACCAAGTCTACGATTTCACTTTCGCGAACGCTGAGCCGGCAACTCGGGTCATTGCTCGGGCGCATTCCATCGAATTCGTCGCGGATCCAGAAATCGCCAAATGGAGAAGGCATCAGATGCTCTTGCCGCGGCCGCTCGGCCGGCCATCTGGGTGTCGCACCCAAAAAGACCAAGAGAATACTACTGGATTCAGCGCTTCGTGTACTTGTGCGGGAGCAAACGGTGGGTATATCAGGAGCGCGGCCGTCGAGCCGATGTTGGCATCATGGGAGGCATTCCATTCCAGAGACCCTTCGGGCCTTCCGGCATTGTCCCAAATCTCGGCTTTTCCAGGTTGTAGTATTCACGGAAAATCTTTTTTGTTCCGGACAGTAGTTTTCAGCCGGGAGGGCCGAGAAAATCATTTCGGATTTTTGTGCTGAACGCGCGGGCGTCTTTTTTTTGGAGCCGGCCCGGCTTGATGATTGCCGATCCGCGCCATGCGTTATAACCAACTTGGGACAACGGAGATGGAAACGCCTTCTGAAATCTCACTGCCCAGCCAGCAGTGGCTGAATGTTTTGCCTGATGCGCTGATCCTCGTCGATAGAGAGGGGAGGATCGTCATGCTCAACGACATTGCATCGGAAATGTTCGGCTACCAGCGCGAGGAACTCATTTCCAAGCCGTTAACACTCCTGATCCCGGAACACTTTCGCGCTTCACACGCGGATCTTCTCCGGGACTATTTTAGGAACCCGGCTGCGCGTCCGATGGGTTCGGGCCTGAGTTTCACCGGCAGGCGCAAGGACGGGACCCAAGTGCGGGCCGAAATTAGCCTTGGTCCTATGGTGGCGGCGGGACAACGGCTCGCGTGCGCAGTGATTCGAAATATAGCGGAGCGGGCGCGCGCCGAAATGGAGCTGCGCGAGCGGGAAGCGCTTCTGGACCGCATTTTCAACAGTGCGACTGACATGCTCGTGCTCTTCCGGGTCATCGGAAACGATCAATTTATCGTGGAATCGCAAAACTTGGCGGCTAGTTCGTACCTGCGGAAGCTAGGTAAGGATGCCCGGGAATTCATCGGCAAAGATGCCGGCCTGGTGCTTGAGGCCACCGGCCTGTCCGAAGCAGAGATCGAGGAGCGCCGGTCTGTCTACCGGAAGGTGGCTCGCGAAAAGATGGAAGCGCATCTGATCCGGATGCCGGGCCCGCAGCCCGATGCGATCGAGATCTGGGTATCTCCGGTAGTAGACCGCGAGGGGCATTGTACGCACATTCTGAGCAGCGCGCGTGTCGTGACGGACCGGGTCCGGGCGGAGATGGAACTGCGGGAACGCGAAGAGCGCCTGCGGCTGGTGTTCAATGCGCATCAGGACCTGCAGATCATCTTCCGGATTGAACCCGACGGGCGCATCGTGAATGAATCCTTCAACAAGGCAGAGGTGGATTCGCTGAAGCGGTTCGTGCCCGACCCCGGCGCTTTTCTGGAGCGCGCCGCGGATGATTTGATGCGGGCGCTCGGGTTTCCGGAATACGTAATCGCGGATTTGCTGGCGAAGTGGCGCCATGTCGCCGCCACCAAAATGCCTCTGTACTCCGAGGTGAAAAGCACCGCCGCGATCCCGGACGTGATCGAAGCGACGCTATTGCCAATCCTCGGCCCGGACGGGGAATGCAGACGCTTGTTGTGGACCGGGCACGTCGTCACCGAGCGGGCGCGCGCCGACGAGGAGCTTCGTAAGCGCGAACGGGAACTGGAGGAAGCGCAGAGCATCGGACACATCGGAAGCTGGACGTGGGATTTCGCCGAAGACAGGGTGGCCTGGTCGGACGAGGTATACCGGATCCTGGGCTACGAGCCGCAGCAATTCCCGGCCATGCACCTTCCCGAATTTCTTGAGCTGGTGCATCCGGACGATCGGGAACTGGTGTCGCGTTCGGCCTGGGCCGGTTACAGCGACTTGTCTCCGCACGATTTCGAGCACCGCATCGTGAGGCCCGATGGAACGGTTCGCGTTGTCCGCAGCCGGTCGCGGATCCAGTTCGATTCCTCGGGGCAGCCGGTCCGGATGGTGGCGACCATTCACGACATCACTGAAGAACGGCAGGCCGCAGCCCGGGAGGCGCAGCGCCTTTTGCAGCTGGAGAAGCTTGCCGAACTGAGCATGATGCTGTCGGGCGACCCGGCGACGGTGCTGGCGCGGATTGTGCGGATGATTGGCGACCTGTTCGGAGTCCGGAGCGTCTGCCTGGCGGAGATCGAGGGCTCCCACCTTGTTTTTCGGGCGGCCTATGCCGACGGCAAAGTTACGCAGGGCGGCGGCCGGTTTCCGCTGGAAGACAGCCCTTGCGCGACGGTTGCGGCGAGCAGGGACATCCGCGCATATGAACGGGTGCGGGAACTGTTCCCGCGGGCCGCCGATCTGGGCGGCTGCGACGCGTTTGCGTGGTGCGGCTTTCCCTCCCTGGACAGCGAGGGCAATGTGGTGGCGGTGACTGGGCTGGCGGACGACAAGCCCCACGAATTTTCCACCGAAGATCGGCAGATCCTGCGGGTGATCGGGCAGCGCATCGCCGCTGAGTTCGACCGCGGCCGGAGGCTGGCCGAACAGGCTCGCATGCAAGAACGGCTGCGCGAGAACCAGAGAATCCTGGAAGAGGCTGAGCAAATGGCCCATTTGGGCAGCTACTACTCTTCCGATGTGAGCACGGGCGAGATGACCTGGTCCCGCGAATTGTACCGGATTTATGAAGTCGACCCTTCCGTCCAGAATCTCGGCCCCGAAATCGTGCTCTCGAGAACCCATCCGGAAGACCGCGCGTTGGTTCAAGAACAACAGCGGAGATTCTCCTCGCAGGCCGGACATTTCGAGATGGAGCACCGTTTGCAGATGCCGGACGGCCGGATCAAACACGTGCTCGTCCAGGGTTCGACGAATCTGGGCCCCGCCGGCGAACTGCAGATGCGGGGCACCGTGCAGGATATTACGGAGCGCAAACGCGCGGAGCAGGAGCGGGCCAAACTGCAGGCGCAATTGATGCAGGCCCAGCGGCTGGAATCCATCGGGCGGCTGGCCGGCGGCGTGGCTCATGACTTCAACAACATGCTGACGGTGATCCGGGGGTACGCGGGCCTGACCCAGGGCGCGCTGCCGAAGGACAGCAAGCTCTGGCACAACCTGAGTGAAATCATCAAGGCCGCCAACCGTTCGCAAGAGATCACCCAAAAACTCTTAGGATTCTCGCGCCAGCAGATTATCGCGCCGGTTCCTTCAAATTTGAACGATCTTGTAGCGGACCTGCAGGAACCCCTCGGGCGTTTGATTGGAGAAGACATCGAACTGTCCTTCCATCCCGGAAGAGATTTGTGGACGGTCGCCGTAGATCATTCGCAGGTGAACCAGATTCTGCTGAACCTCGTGGTGAATGCGCGCGATGCCATGCCGCAGGGCGGGAAGCTGACGATTGAGACGGAAAACGTTCACATCTCCGAGGAGGATTGCCGGCTGAGTCCCGAAGCGACACCCGGGACATACGTGCAACTGTCGGTGAGCGACAGTGGGGTGGGAATGGACGAGGAAACCGCGTCCCATATCTTCGAGCCGTTTTTCACAACCAAAGCACGCGAAAAGGGCACCGGGCTGGGGCTTGCCACGGTATACGGGATTATCAAGCAAAACGAAGGTTTCGTTACGGTTCTCACCGAACCGGGGCAGGGCACGACGTTCAAGCTCTATTTCCCGGCGGCGGAAGGCGCCGTCGGCGCCGTGGCGCCGGGCCCGGGAGCCGGAACGATCGCAGCCGGACACGAGACCATCCTGCTGGTAGAGGATGATGAACTGGTGCGGAACATGACGAAATGCGCCCTGGAGGAGATCGGATACAAGCCACTAGTGGCCGCCAGCCCGCAGGAAGCGATCGAGTTGTGCTCGCAGAAGGGTTCCGAAATCCGCCTGATGCTGACCGATGTGGTGATGAAGGGCATGAACGGGATGGAGCTGCGGGACCGCATCAGCGCGCTGAATCCCTCCATCAAGGTGTTGTTTATGTCCGGATACGCTTCCAATGTGATTGTGCAGCACGGAATCCTGAAGAAGGGATTGCACTTCATCCAAAAGCCGTTTGCGCCCGACGATCTGGCGCGGCGCATTGAGGAATTGCTCGCCGGCAACGGCATTGCCTAGCGCTTATTGCGGCGCTTCCGCAGCTAAACGCGAGCCGCGTCGAAAAAAGTCCACGGCTTTCGCGAAATTTGCTGACTCCTGAACGGCTTTGGTCGGCTACTCGACCACCATAACTTGTTGCAGGGGAGATGCCCCGTTCGGCAGCGAGGAATAATTGTTGTTGAAGCCGGTTGTTCCCACCAGGCTGATATAGTCGGCAATTACCATCGTGTACTGCGCATTCACGCTGGAATTCCCATACATGGTGATGCCGTTGTTGCGGTTGTAAATGACTCCCTGATAGACGGCCGTGCTGCCACCGCCATATGTATCCATGTTGCCCGTGGGGGCGCTGCGATCGTCAAAGAACAGGATCCCGGCGTAGGTTCCGGTGTTCGGCGCAGTCAGGTTGACCGTGGAGCTCGCGTTGATACTGATCGGGGAATACGAAAGGCTTTGATTCCCGTGATCGGTTTGCCCGAACGTGTTATAGAACATCACGTTACTACCCGTAATGTGAGAATTCGCGCTCTGCGTAGACAAACCACCGCCCACGAGAATGTAGGTTCCCGATGCGAATGTGACGTTGTTGTTGCCGACGTTGATGCCACCGCAGTAGGTTCCGGGCTGGAGTGTCACGCTGCTCTGATTGCCGAGATTGATGTTCCAGTGATCGCAGTGATAGGTCGGTGCGGCGGGAGCCGGCAGGCCCGAAAGCGGGTCCGACGCAGGCGCTACACCCGTGTTTGGCGAAGGAGAGAGCGGGGCATGCGTGCAGGCATTTCCGACGATGTCATAGTTCGGCGCAGTCACAGTTCCGCCGCCGTTCGTGGAGAGAGCACACGCGTTGTTGCTGTCGACAAAGAGGCCGCACGAGGAAGTCAATGACGCAGTGCCGCCCACCGAAATGGCGCCTTGCATGGTGGGATTGAGCGCGTAGATGCAATCAGTCGCGCCGACTAGAGCCGCTGTCGATCGTCCGACCACGAGCCCGCTCATGTTCCCAAGCACCGCGGAAAACAGCTGCGGCACCCTCTGGTAAGCGCGGAACGTGACCCAGTAAGCGGGCGTAGACATTCCGGTCGCCGTGGGTGGAGTGGTTGCCGTGCCGGTCTGATAGGTGACGGAGCCGGCGGCATTGAATCCGTGGGCCTGGGCGTACATACACCCATGCTCGATCGAATTCGCGGGAGTCGTGATGTTCGGGGTGCAGTTCGTCTGCGTGGACGCGCAGACTACGTTTCCGCCGCAACTGTACGCAGCCCCTCCTTGCGTCTGGTGAAAATCGATGATGGCCGCCTGAGCGGCCGCTTCCGCCGCCGATTGCGCCGTCATCTTCACATAGTGCATATACCCGAGATCGGTCACCAGCCCCAGCATCCCGAACAGGGGAATGGTGACCAGGGTGGCCATGATCAGGATCTGTCCCCGCCGTCTGTCATTCTTAGAGCCCATCCCTATCTCCCGACAAGCCAAATGCGACTCGGGGAATTCCCGGCCGGGTTGCGGGCGCGGTTTCCCCTTCCCCGAGCTTTCACCAGACGGGGCGGTCGATTCAATACTCGCCTTCGTTAGAATTCGAATAAGACGCGGCAGTGCCCCGCTTTCTTTACACGCTGCAAGACTTTCCGAATTCGGATGCTGCGTTCCCGGCGAAGCTTGAGGTAAACTCCGGATATCCATGGCATTGCAGCCAGAGCACCCCGCCCCGGAAGATCTTGTTCGGTACCGGAACGGCAATCTGGATGAAAGTACCCGGCAATCTGTTGCCGCGCACCTGGCGGGCTGCGCTCGTTGTTCGCGGGAGGCCGAAACGCTCGCAGCCCAGGCGGACCTCACTCCGGGGGTCCCGGAGTTCCTGGCGCAACTGGGTCAAGTGCGGCGCCGGCTGGAGCAGCAGGGAGCCAGCGGCGAAACCCTAAAACGCCGGGTGCAATCCGAGTTGATCCCCTACCTCGGCCCCGCCGCGGCCGACCGCATCCTGGAGCCGGTCGCGCCCGGCGGCGAAAACCTCCTTTCCACCATCGAGCCCATCTTGCGCCTGTTTCTGGGCAGGGCGGCTTCGTCCCGCTTGGTCAGCCGCATTGTCGATCGCGCCATTATGCGAATATAGACGGTTGCCCCCACAACCGAACTTGTCCGACTTGCTCGAAGGCCCGTCCGCATGGACCCTCTCCTGGGCTCCAATGATTGCTCGAATTACTGCCGCGTACCTCGCCGTGGGAGTCCTGGCATTACTCGTGTGGCGCCTGACCGACAACACCGCGTGGGTTGTGGAATTTTTCCGCGTTCCGGCCGCCCTACTCCTCGTAGCACTAGCCGTCACGGAATTCTGGTTGAGTCGGGGGCTAATCCGCCATTTTGATCCAGAAGATCTTCTCCATCCCGGTTGGATTCTGATCGCGTGCTCGGCTGGCTGCCAGTTCTTCGGGATGATTTGCTCCCAGGTGCTCGGCGTCGATTCCCGCCTGAATCCGCTAACTCTGTCGGCCGGCGCCCGGGAAACCGTCGTGCCGCTGTTGCGCAGTGCGGGGCTGCTGATCGGGGGAACTTTTCGCTTTGCTTTTCTCGCGGGAGGGCTGCATTTTGCCTTGAAGGCCTACCGGCGCGCGGGGCTGCTGGGCCGGCTTGCTACCTCTGACTGGTTCATTTTCGGAGCGTTTTCAGCGTTCATCCTTCGAAACGTCGGGGATGTGGTGGTGGCGGTGCAGCATGGAAAAAGACCGGGTATCTGGGAAGTCCTGGGCTGGCCGGTGGATCCACTGCTGCTGTTGTTGTTCTGGCAAGCGTTTCTGCTGCTCCGTTCCGCCCAGAATATGCCGGCAGGGAGAATCGGGCTGTGCTGGAAAGCGTACAGCGCCGGGATTTTCCTCACGGCTGCCGGTGACGTCGGTATCTGGGCGACGAACTACGGTCACTTGGCGTGGCCGTGGAATTCGATCGTGTGGTATGTCTGGCTGCCGGCCGCGGCGGCATTCGCCCGCGGCCCGGCGTTCCAACTCGAAGTGATTCTGGATGGCCACGCGGCGGCGCGCCCGTTCTTGTGGGAGTTTCTGAAGCTTTCCGAATCATGATGCTCCGATCCACCTTTCCGATTTTGTTCGCGGCGGCCCTCTGGAGTTCCGGTTCCGCTGCCCAGACGACCTCCGGAATGATTCTCGGCTCAGTTTCGGATCCCAGCCGAGCACGTGTGCCCGCCGCCGATGTCACGGCCACCAGCCGCGATACCAACCGGATGTTCGCGACCAGGACCAACGCGGACGGCGTTTTCGTGCTCGCCCAGATTCCTGCGGGACGCTACGACGTTCGGGTTCGGAAGCCGGGTTTCAAAACGCTGCTGCGCACGGATCTGGAACTGCATGTGGACGACCGCCTGCGCATCGACGTGACGATGGAGTTGGGAGCTTCCACCGAAACGGTTCGAATCAGCGGAAATCCCCCGGCGCTGCAAACCGAGAATTCAGGAACCGGCACCGTCATTGGCAGCCGGCAAATCGTCGACCTCCCGTTGCTCGAAAGGGACTTCCTCGATCTGACGCTGCTCGTTCCCGGTGTCACGCGGGGTGCTGGAGGCAACAACACCAATTTCTCGGTCAACGGCCAGCGGGAGTTCGCCAATTCGATTCTGGTCAACGGAGTGGAAGTAACCGGCAACCGCAACAACGACACCGACGTCCGGCCGAGCGTCGAAGCGGTCCAGGAATTCAAAGCGGAGACTTCGGGCTACGACGCCGAATTCGGACGCTCGGGCGGGGGAGTGATCGCGGTCGACACACGCTCGGGATCCAATGAGGTTCACGGAAGCTTGTTTGAGTTCGTTCGCACGAATCATACGACGGCGCGCACGTTCTTCGCCGCTGCGCCTTCAGGACTGAAAGAGAACGATTTTGGAGCAGCGGTGGGCGGCCCGGTCCGCAAGAACCGCACATTCTTTTTTGCCGCGTACGAGGGGAAGCGGCAGAGGAACCTGTTTTCCTATCTCGATACGACCGTGCCTTCCGGCGCGGTTCAGGTGCTGCCGGGCGGGAGCGTCGATCTCTCCGGACTTCGCGATCCTTACACCGGCAAACAGGTTCCCATCTTCGATCCGGCTTTTTACAATGCCAACTATTACGCGTCACAGTTTCCGGGCAACGTGATTCCGGCGGCGCGGGTCAGCCCGGCCGGGCTCCATGTCCTGCAGCAACTGTTTCCCAAGCCGAACGCGTCCGGCATCCTGAACGGATGGTTCAACAATTTCCAGGCGTCGCAGCGCTATCGGTTCGCATCGGACGTCGGCGACCTGCGCGTCGACCACTGGTTCGATGACAATGACCGCCTCGCGCTCACCTATGATGTCCTGAACTTCCGCAGCCTCACCGGCGATCCATATGCGGGCGCCATCCCGGTTCCGGGTGGCGGCGGCGCTGATTCCGCGGACCAGACGACGTCCGCCAACCACAGCGTCACCGGTAGCTACACGCGGATTATGAGCCCGACCCAGTTGAATGAGCTTCGGCTCGGGTTTGTGCACACGCCCCTAAAGCAGAAGACTCTGATTGAAGGCGACCTGGCCAACCAGTTGGGCATCGGCGGAGTGAACCTCAGCGCGTTTCCGGCAACTTCGGGGTTGCCTCAGATCTACCTCGGATTCGGAGCTCTCACGGGCGGCTCGACCTACAAACCGCTCGCCTTTTCGGACGACAATTTCAGCCTGGCCGACAACTACACCTGGAATCGCGGCCGCCACAGCTTCAAGTTTGGATACGAATACCGCCATTTGCTGGCCCATCCCGATTTTTCGCTTTTCCCTACCGGCTTTCAGTATTATTACGGTGCGTACGCCAGCCTGACCAGCGACCCCAATTACACCTATTTCGACAAGAACGCATACTACGGCAATGGCGGCAGCGAGATTGCCGATCTGCTGCTCGGCCTCCCCGGAGTGGTGGATTTGGGCCTGCAGTTGACGTCTCCAACCACCGTTTCTTTTGAGCATCATGCGTATGCCGAGGATTCCTGGCGCATTGCGCCGCGGCTCACCTTGAATTACGGAATCCGCTACGAATATCAGGCTCCGTACCGCGAGATTCATCACGGTCAAGCGAACTTCGATCCGGCCACGCGCAGTCTCTTGTTAGCCGGTGTTGGAGCCAACTCCGGCTCGTTGGTGGAACCGGACCGGAACAATTTCGCGCCTCGCGTCGGAATTGCCTGGCGCATGACTCCGAAGACCGTGCTGCGTAGCGGCTACGGCATCTTCTATACGCCCGAGAACAGCGCGCGCAGCGACTTGCTCACCAAAAACTATCCGTTTTTCTACCAGCAGACCTTTTTCAACAGTCCTGGCGCGCCGCCTGCCTACGTCCTCGATACCGGGGTCGCCCGTCCGACTTCGATTGCCGTGGCGCCGGGAACTCTGTCGATTCCGATCGGAAAAATCCCCGGCGGAACGCCCCAGAACATCTTCTACGAAGATCCCCGGTTCCGCACCGGCTATGCGCAGATGTTTCATTTGACGGTTCAGCGTGAGATCACTCCGGAGCTGACGATGGAAGGAAGCTACTCCGCCGCGCTCAGCCACAAGCTGCCTTACGAAGTAGGCAATCTCAATCTCGCAAACGCGATTTCGAGTCAGATCGGCGTCGTCCAGGCCCTGTTCTCGGAAGGCAATTCCGCCTATCATGCTCTGCAGGTGAAAGCGGAACAGCGGTTCCGGCGCTCGTATAGCTTCCTGGTGTCCTACACCTATGCCAAGAACCTGGACAACGGCCCGGCGCCGTTCGATCTGGGTTTGGATCATCAATCGCCCCAGAACGGGCTGGATCTCGCCGCCGAGCGCGGGCCGGCCTCGATCGACTTGCGGCACAATCTGGCGGCCAGCCACATCTGGGAACTGCCGTTCGGGCGCAACCGCAAGTTTCTGGGCCATTGCGGCAAAGCGTGCGAAGCGCTGCTGAGCGACTGGCAGTTCAACGGGATTACCACGTGGCGTTCTGGGCTGCCGGCGAACGTGATCCGGAACGGTCAGGTCACGGGGTACTCAGGCCTGCGCCCGAACGTGGTTCGCGATCCGAACTTGGATGCGGATGCGCGCAGCCTCTCCCGCTACTTCGACACGCAAGCCTTTACGACCGCCGGTCTTGGCAAGACCCAGCCGGGAAATGCCGGCCGCAATCTGATTCGCGGTCCCGGCCTTTTTAATGTCGATGCGTCGCTCTTCAAGACCGTGCCGTTACGGGGCGACTGGAGTCTGCAGATTCGCGTCGAGGCGTTCAATCTCGCCAATACACCGCATTTCGCCAATCCGAATACGGACTTTTCGCAAGGCCAGTTTGGCACCATCACTCAGACGGTCGGGAATCCCCGCATCCTGCAGTTCGCGGCCAAGCTCAAATTCTAAGCCCCGGTTACCACCCGATAACTCTCGGCAGCAGTGCGGCGGGAGAGTCGAAGATGTCCGGAGTCTGCTGTTCCCGGCGATCACCAACGTCAGGCTTGAATCGGGGGGAGCCGTATCGAATCATCGAAATATTGGCCTTCGTTCCAGACAGCGCGCCCACCGCAGCGCCGAGCCTCCTCGAGCAGGAATTGCTGGCGCTTTACCGGGAGCATGCCTCGGGGCTCTCGCGCTACGCCGCTTCTTTCGCCCGCAACCCGGATCATGCACGGGATGCGGTTCAGGAAATTTTTCTTCGCTATTTCATTGAGAGGCGTTTCGGCCGGGAAATCGGAAATCCGCGCGCCTGGTTGTACTTCGTGCTCCGGAACTATCTGCTGCGGCAGCAACGTGCCATTGCCGGCCGCGAGGTGCTTGCCGCCAATCTGGATGAGTTAGCGGTCAGCCGGCAATCGATCGACGAGGCTCTTTTGGGCTCGGAAACCCGGCGTGACATCGCGGCCGCGTTGACCCGCCGCGAACTCGAATGCGTCCTGCTGCGGGCTGAAGGCATGGAGTATACGCAGATCGCCGCCGTATTAGGCGTTCAGACCGGCACGGTGGGGGCGCTGCTTTCGCGGGCACAAAAGAAAATCCGCCGCGCAAAGGACGCCTGCTCTCGCCACACGGCCGCGGCCTGCCGCTAGTCGATCAGGCCGTTGCGGACCGCAAATCGCACCAGTTCATTAATGCTGTGCAGGTTTAGCTTTTCCATGATACGGCCGCGATGGGCATCGACTGTATAGACGCTCAGGTTCAGCACGGCGGCTATTTCTTTGTTGGTTTTGCCTTCCGCCAGCATTTGCAGCACCTCGCGCTCGCGGCTGGACAGCAGGTCGATCGGGTTGGTGACGTGTTTCCGATAGTCGTCCAGCACGGCGTCGGAAACGGCCGGACTGAGGTAGCCTTCTCCGCGAGCCACCGCGCGCACAGCCGAAACAAGATCCCCGGCGCCTGAATCCTTGAGCAGGTAGCCGCGCGCTCCGGCGCGCAAGATCTCGCGGACGTACACGGAATCCTTGTGCATGCTGAGCGCGATCACGCGTGTATGGGCCGGTCCGCCGGCGATCCGCCGCGTCGCCTCGATGCCGTTCAATTCCGGCATGGCCACATCCATCACGACGACGTCCGGCTTGAGCTGCTCGGCCAGTTCGATGGCCTCGCGGCCGTTTCCCGCCTCGCCTACGATTTCCATGTCGCTCTGGGCGCCCAGGATCATCTTGAAGCCCTGCCGGACTACCGCGTGATCGTCAGCCAGAAGAATGCGAATACGTTTCATGCCGGATGGGAACCCGTACTTCAATTACAACACCCTGTCCCGGGCTGGAACGCACGTTGACGTCGCCGCCGGCGCTGCGGGCCCGGGCCCGCATCCCGATCATGCCCAGCCCGCGGCCTTCCGCGGGCCCGACGGGCAGTCCGCGGCCGTCATCCTCGACCGCGAGGCGAATGGTTTCCCCCTGCGATTCCAGATCGACCCGCGCGTGTCTGGCGCCCGAATGCCGGGCAATGTTCGTCAGCGCTTCCTGCGCGATCCGGTACAAGTGCGTTTCAGTTTCCTCGGGTAAGCGCCCGGAGTAGCTCGAGTGCAGGTCGACCGCAATACCGGTCCGCGCCGCGAATCCGTCGCACAGCCACCGCAGACCGGCCTCCAGGCCGAAGTCATCCAGAATCGTGGGACGCAGCAATTGCGACATCTGCCGCACGTTCGCAATTGCGTCATCGACGAGCCGCTTGCAATCGTCCAGGCGGTCGCGCCCGAGCGGACCGGCCGCTTCGAGCGCCGTCAGATTCGTCTTGATTGCGGTGAGAGACTGGCCCAGTTCGTCGTGCAATTCGTGCGAGAAGCGCCGGGCGGTCGCCTCCTGATCCTCCAGCATGTGCCAGGAGACGCGCGCCAACTCAGCCGTCTGCCACTCGAGCTTCCGGACCAGGCGGGACACCATCCCCACCGTCACTGCCGCGAACACAAACGCGAGCGACATGCTGGCGATCGCGAACAGAAGGGATGAAGAGTACAGGCGCGACGACCGGCGGTCAATCTGGGCCTGCGCCGCGCTCACCTTCCGGTATTCGGCGCCGATCAGCCGGCCCACAATCGAGACAAACGCCTCGTGATCGCGGAACAACTCCACCGTGGCATAGGTCTCGATGTTTTCGTCCGTGAGCAGGTGCCGCGCCTCGCCTGAGAATTCCTGTTCGGCTTGCTGCAGCCGCATCCACAACTCCCGTTCGGCGGTCGTTCCACCCTCGGCCGAAATGCGGCTGATATCCCTGTCGGCTTCGGCGAGTTGGCCCATGATGTGATCGGAATCGAGCGAGTCCGGATCGCGCGCCAGAATCGAAAACACTTCGCTCAACGTCCGCTGCTGCTGCTGCAGTTCGTCGATCAGACGATTGGTCACGGCTTGCTCGCGCACCAGGCTCCCGGCGTTTTCCTGGATGGACCGGATGTTCCGCAGCCCCACGAACGCGGCCGCCAGCAGCAGCAGAATCACCAGCCCGAAGCCGGCGATCAAAACGCGGTAAATGTTTTGGTGCGTGATCTGGCGGGGAACCATAGCCGTATTCAGTATCTCGCCTCCTGCCCAGGCCGGCCTATCCCCTGAATCCGGTAAACGCGAAAACGAAAGAACGTTAATCCGGATAGACCCGAATTCGGGGGTCCCACTAGCCTGCGGAGGCTATCGTCTTTCCGGCCTGCCTGCCGCAGTATGGAATTGTAAGCGGGACCAAGACCCCGCCAGGAGGAACCATGACGAAGAGTTTATTGACGATCGCGCTGGCAGCCGCCACCCTGGGCTTTGCCGCTCCGCAAGCGGGCACGCCGGCCCCGAAGAACGATACGGCCACTACCCAGACCTCCAAAAAGCACGTCAAGAAAAGCCACAAGAACAAGAAGCAAGCCGCTGCCAGCAATGCGACCGCGTCCAAACCGGCTTCCAAGTAACGGTGGGATGCTTATGCGCGCGGTTCTGTGCCGATTTTTTCTCGCATAGAGCCGCGCGCCATTTGTTTTCCGTTGCGGCGTCGCATTCTATCGGCCCAACGCAGATACCGCAGCAATTCCCGCCGCTGCGTCCAGGCGAACTTCCAGAACTGGGCGAACGTGATCTCGGCGGCATGCATCCCCCAGTAGGTCTCCATGCGCCAGCGCAAATAGGGACTGCGCCACGGCCGCAGCCGGTAGCCGGCCGCCAGCCGCCAGAGCATTCCCGGAATCATTCGTTTTTAGACGACCGCGCCTGGTCGGGAGTGGCGTAGTAGCCGCTGCGCGTCCTGACAATCGGCGCGCCCGAAGCCTTGGCGACTACCTTGATGCGCCGGAACGTGCCATCCATGGATTGATTCGCCGGAGCGTAGACGATCGAGTATTGACTGCGGATATCCCGCGCGACCTGGTGGGCTAGTCTGTCAACCTCCGAGAGTTCTTTCGGGAAGAATGTCTCGCCCCCCGTAGCTTCCGCCAGAATATGCAGGTCGTGCTGCGCGCGCTTGGCCTCGTGATGTTCTTCCTCGCTCAGCAGGCCGACCGAGTAGATCAGCACTCCGCTCTGCTGCGCGTTCCTCACCAGCGCGTCGAGGCCGATCCGGCTGCTGTTGTCATTGCCATCGGTCACCACCACCAGAACTTTCTTATCCCGATGCGCTTTCTTCAGATGATCGATCGATAATTGAATCGCGTCCCGCATGGCGGTGCCGCCGCGCGAATCGATGCGCTTGAGCGCCTCTTCCATCTCGTTAATGTCGCTCGTAAAATCCTTGCCGTTCGGAAGATCCTTGTAAGCCTCGTCGTTGAAATTGACGACGAAGACCTCATCCTGCGGGTTGGAATCTTTGACCAGCGCCAGCGCGGCGGCTTCGACTTTTTCGCGTTTGTTCCGCATACTGCCGCTGTTGTCCACGATCAGGCCCATCGATACCGGGACATCTTCGCGTTTGAAGCTCCGGATTTGCTGCGGCACGCCATTTTCCAGAACCGTAAACGCTTCTCGGGGAAGGTTCGTCACCAGGTGCCCGCTCTTGTCGAGCACGGTCGCGTGGAGATCGACCACCCGGGTATCCGCGTGGAACACGGCTCCGCTGTCCTCGGCCGCGGGATTGCCCGTGCCGACAGCTTGCTGGCCCCACGCACAGAGGCTGCCCGCCAGAAGAACGGTTGATATTTTTCCGCGAACTCGTCGCGGTAGCGTGATTGGCATTCTTGTTATTTCAACGAAGTGGTCTGGGGCGCGGCGCGGTCGGGTGTCGCGTAGTAGCCGCTGCGCGTGCGAACCGTCGGGTTCCCCGGCGCCTTCACTACGACTTTGATCTGCCGGAACGTGCCGTCCATGGTCTGGTTGGATGGCGTGTACACGATCGAATACTGGTTGCGGATGTTGTGCGCGACCGTATGGGCGATCCGTTCGACTTCCGAAACATCTTTGGGAAAAAACGCCTCGCCGCCGGTCGCTTCCGCCAAAGCATTCAGAGCGCGCTCGGCGCGCTTGGCCTCGCGATGCTCCTCCTCGCTGAGCAGGCCCACCGAATAGATCAAAACTCCGCTCTGCTGCGAGGCTCGCACCAGGTTTTCCAGCGTCACCAGGCTGCTGTTGTCGTTTCCGTCGGTGACCACGACCAGCACTTTCTTGTCCTTATGCGCCTTCTCTTTGAGATGGTCGATCGACATGCGAATCGCGTCCCGCATGGCAGTTCCGCCGCGCGAATCGATGCGCGTCAGGGCTTCTTCCATCTCCTTGATGTCGCTCGTAAAGTCCTTCCCGTGCGGCAGGTCGTTGAACGCCTCGTCGTTAAAATTGACGACGAAAACTTCGTCTTGCGGATTGGAGTCCTTCACCAGCGCCAGCGCGGCGGCTTCCACCTTGGCGCGCTTGTCCCGCATGCTGCCGCTGTTGTCGATGATCAGGCCCATCGACACCGGCACGTCTTCTCGCTTAAAGCTGCGGATTTCCTGCTGGACACCGTTCTCGTAGACCGTGAACGCCTCTCGCGGAAGGTTCGTAATCAGGTGACCGCTTTTGTCGACAACCGTTGCGTGCAGGTCCACCACGCGGGTATCGGCGCGGAAAACCGCTCCGCTATCCTCCGCATCGGCAGCAGGCTTGTTCTGCTGCGCGACGACGAGGGCGGCGGGCGCCAGCACCACCGCCAGGGAAAGGGTTGGATACAGAAATTTATTCAGGCGGAGCATAATACCCACGTCTCCAGAAGGCCCGCAGCGGCCCCAGCCCCCTCGGCTGGATCAACTTCACATCAACCCTCCGGTATTTGCCGTCGTGCTGCGCATTCTGCGGCGAATAACCCAGAATGTACTGATGCCGAAGCTCCACGCCGATCTTGGCGGCAATATCCGGCAGCTCATTGACGTTCATCACTGGATACTGGCGGCCCCCCGTCTGTTCGGCGATTTCCGTCAGCAGCCCCGGGCCGGCCATTTCTTCCGGAGTTCGCGAGCGCGATCCGACCGGCTCGTAGATTCCGATCGCATAGATTTGGACGTCCGCTTCCTTCACGAGGTTCTTGATTTCTCCTTCGGTATAGCGGCTGCTGTTGTCGCCCCCGTCGGAAATGATGAGCAGCGCCTTCCGCGGATTCTTTGCTTTCTTCATCTCATGCAGCGCCAGATAAATGGCGTCGAGCAGCGCGGTTCTGCCCTTGGATTGCGTGAAGGTGAGGCGGTTCTGGATCTCTTCCAGTCGGGTAGTGAAGTGCTGCACCAGATCGGCCGTATCGTTGAACTGCACGAGAAAGAACTCGTCTTCCGGGTTCGCCGTCTTGAAAAACTGTGACACCGCTTCGCGGGATTTTTCCAGTTTGCTGCCCATGCTCCCGCTGCAATCGAAAACCAGCCCGACCGACAGCGGCGCATCTTCGCTCGTGAAAGAAACAATTTCCTGCTCTTTCTTTTCCTCGAAGAGCTTGAAATTCTCCTTCTCCAGCCCGGTCACAAAACGGTTGAGCGGATCCGTCACTGTCACTGGAATGAGCACCAGCGTGCTATCGACGCGGATGTCCGTGCGGGGCGCGGGAGCGCGATTGGCCTCCGGTTTCGCGCGAGGCTCGATCGAGACTTTGGGATCGGACGGCCCGCCGTCAGCGGCCCACAGCGCCGCCGCCAGCGGAGCAAGAATGGCGCTGATCAGGAACAACTTACGATGGGACGGCAGCATCGTGGTTCCCCGCTTCTCTATCAAGTCTATCATAGCGGTTTTTGTGGTATCATCGCGTGTGCCACGTAAAATCTTGGGCGTGATTCCCGCGCGGTACGCTTCGACTCGTTTCCCAGGAAAAGTTCTCGCCAAAATCGCCGGCAGAAGCATGCTCCAGCACGTCTACGAGCGAGCCTCGCTGGCCCGCTACCTCACGAGCACAATCATCGCCACCGACGACGATCGCGTGTACCAGGCGGCACGCGAATTCGGCGCGCGCGTTCGCATGACGCGAGCGGATCATGCCTCGGGCACCGATCGGGTCGCCGAGATCGCCTCCGCGGAAAACGCCGATCTGGTGGTGAACATCCAGGGCGATGAACCCCTGATCGATCCCGCGGCCATCGACGCCGCGATCCTCCCCCTCGCTCACGACCCGGATATCCCGATGGGCACCTTGAAAAAATTGATCGAAGATCCGCGCGAGATCGCCGATCCCAACGTGGTCAAAGTCGTCACCAGTCAAGCCGGCGATGCCATCTACTTTTCGCGCTGCCCGATCCCGTTCGTTCGCGGCCCGGCCGGTCCCCCGGTGCACTATAAGCACATCGGCCTCTACGTTTACCGCCGCGATTTTCTGCTGAAATATCCGTCGCTGCCGGTCGGCCCGCTGGAACAAGCCGAGCGGCTGGAACAGCTGCGGGCACTCGAAAACGGGCACTCCATCCGGGTCGTCGAGAGCGAGTATGATTCACTGGGCGTGGATACACCAGAAGACCTGGAACGGGTCTGTCAACTCTTTGAAGCTTCAGTCGTACAGGGGGTGAAGGGGAATGGCTAAGTTTATTTTCGTGACGGGCGGGGTGGTCTCGTCGCTCGGAAAAGGAATCGCGGCCGCATCGATCGGCTGCCTTCTGGAGAGCCGGGGGCTGACGGTCACGTGCCAGAAGTTCGATCCTTACCTGAACGTCGATCCGGGAACGATGAGCCCGTTCCAGCACGGCGAGGTCTTCGTCACCGATGACGGCGCGGAAACCGATCTCGACCTCGGCCATTACGAGCGCTTCACCCATGCCAAGCTGACCCAGAGCAACAATCTCACCTCCGGCCGCATCTACGAGCAGATCATCGCGCGCGAGCGGCGCGGCGACTACCTGGGCAAAACCGTCCAAGTCATCCCGCACGTGACCAACGAAATCAAGGCGGCCATGAAGCGCGTCGCGCAGGACGTCGACGTTGTCATCGTCGAGATCGGCGGGACGGTGGGCGATATTGAATCCCTTCCGTTTCTCGAAGCCATCCGCCAGATGCGCCACGAGCAGGGCCGCGACAACTGCATTTTCGTGCACGTGACGCTGGTGCCGTGGATCGCCGCGGCCCAGGAACTGAAGACCAAGCCAACCCAGCACAGCGTGAAGGAGCTGCGGGCCATCGGTATCCAGCCCGACATCCTGCTTTGCCGCTCCGAACGTTTCATCCCGCAGGACATGAAAGAAAAAATCGCGCTGTTCTGCGACGTGGATGTCCAGGCCGTCATCACCGCGCGCGACGTCAAGTCCGTCTATGAGGTCCCTGCCATGTTCGCGGCCGAAGCCGTCGACGAGATCTGCCTGCGGCTGCTCCGCATGGAAGCCCGGCCGCGCGACCTCAGCCGCTGGAACGCCATGCTCGCCCGCATGGAACATCCTCGGGACGAAGTCACCATCGCTCTGGTCGGCAAATACGTCGAGTACGAAGATTCGTACAAGAGCTTAAAGGAAGCGCTGCTCCACGGCGGCCTCGCCCATGAACTGAAGGTGAACATCCACTGGATTGAGGCCGAGGGCGTGGCCGGCAAGGATTGGGAACGCCAGTTGGACGCGTTCGACGGCATTCTCGTCCCCGGTGGCTTCGGCAAGCGCGGCATTTCCGGGATGCTCAACGCCATCCGGTACGCGCGCGAACAGAAAGTGCCATATTTCGGCATCTGTCTGGGCATGCAGACGCTGGTGATCGAATACGCGCGCAACGTGTGCGGGCTGGAAGACGCCGATTCCACCGAGTTCAATCCCGGCACGCCGCACCGGGTCATTTTTAAGCTCCGGGAACTGAAAGGCGTCGACGAGCTCGGCGGCACCATGCGGCTGGGGGGCTGGCCGTGCCGGCTGGCCGAAGACAGCTTCGCCGCCCGCGCCTACGGGACGCGCGAGATCCACGAACGCCACCGCCACCGCTACGAATTCAACCGCGAATACGAGGAGCGGCTCAAGGCGGCCGGGCTGCGCATCACAGGCGAAACGCCGGACGGCACCTACGTCGAGATCTGCGAAATCGCCGATCACCCCTGGTTCCTCGGCTGCCAGTTCCATCCGGAGTTCAAGTCCAAGCCGATGGAGCCGCATCCGCTCTTCAAAGCGTTCATCGGCGCCGCCTACGAGCACCGCCAGCGGCGTCTCGCCCCCGTGCTGCAAGCGGAGCCTCAATACTCGCGTGCCCGTTGATTACAACGCGTTTCGCGGCGGCCGCCTGGTATGGATCGCCGGCCCGTGCGTAATCGAAAGCGAAGAGCACGTCCACCTGATGGCGCGGGGCATTCGCGAGGCGCTCGGCGAGTTCGTGTTCAAAGCCTCGTTCGACAAAGCCAACCGCACCAGCGGCTCGTCGTTCCGCGGCCCGGGTCTCCGTGAGGGGCTGCGCATCCTGGCGGGCGTCAAGGCGCAAGGGTTTTCGATCCTCACCGACATCCACGAGCCCGCCCAGGCCGAGCCGGCCGCCGAAGTCGCCGATATCCTGCAAATCCCTGCCTTGCTCTGCCGCCAGACCGACCTGCTCGTGGCTGCCGGCAGAACCGGCCGCATCGTCAACATCAAGAAGGGCCAGTTCGTGGCGCCGCACGACATCCACCGCGCCGCCGACAAAGTCGCCGCCACGGGCAACGACCGGGTGGTGTTGACCGAGCGCGGCACTTCGTTCGGTTACAACAACCTGGTGGTCGACATGCGAGGCCTGAAGATTATGCGAGATGCCGGCTGGCCCGTCGTATTCGATGCCACCCATAGCGTGCAACTGCCGGGAGGCGCCGGGGCGGCTTCCAGCGGCCAGCCTGAATTTATTGCGCCGCTCGCCCGCGCCGCCGTCGCCGTGGGCATCTCCGGACTCTTCCTGGAAGTGCACGACCGTCCCGAACAGGCGCTCTCCGATGGCCCAAATGCCTTGAAGCTGAGCCTGTTAGCGGACTTCCGCCGGCAGATCGAAGCGCTCCATGAGACCGTCCGCTCGCTCGATCGCCTGCACGTTTCGCAGCCTTGAGCCGTCATAAGACTAGGTGCCGGTTATGTGGAATCTTAGAAAACGCCGCGGATTTTCCTTGATCGAGCTGCTGATTGTGGTGGCGATCATCCTGATCATCATCACCATCGCTCTGCCGAAGCTGAGCCGCGCCCGGATGTACTCGCAGGAAACGGCCGCCATTGCCGCGATCCGCACGTTGCACACGGCCCAGGTGCAATACAATTCGCAATACGGCCGCTACGCCACGTCGCTCGCCGAACTTGGGCCGCCGGCCAGCGGGGCCGCCGGTCCTTCCGCCGCCGACCTGATCGGCAACGATCTCTCCAATGGCGAAAAAAGCGGTTACAAATTCACTTTGACGGGCACTCAGGGCGGCTACGTCATCAACGCCAACCCGATCGCCTACAACAGCAGCGGCAGCCGCACGTTCTATTCCGATCAGAGCATGGTGATCCGCGAAAATTACGGGCCGGAGCCCGCCACCGCCACCAGCAAAGAGCTTCGATAGCTCGAACGCGCTATTGCCTGCCGGCCGCCACCGTGTAACCTTCCGGCCTTTTGCAAATCCTTTACAAGGTACACTCAATTTCCGGAAGAGATTCCGGTAACATGGACGGTAAATGCAACCCACGGCTCAGCATCCCGCCGCCACCGGTGAAACACGGCGAAGCTTCTATGTGGCGGCAATTTACGGCATTTGGGGGCTTATCACGGCGGCGTTGGCCGCTCCCGCACTCGTCTACCTGCTGGTCCCCCCGCGCCTGCGCCGCCAGAGCGATTGGGTCGATGCCGGAAGCCTTTCGCAAGTACCCAGCGGCACCCCTGTCGAAGTGACATTCCGCAGAAACCGCGTGGACGGCTGGAAAGTCGTCAGTGAAAAAGAGACCGCCTGGGTGTTGAAGAAGTCCGACAATCAAGTGATCGCCTATGGGCCGCAGTGCACGCACCTGGGCTGCGCCTACCACTGGGACACCGGCAAGAACGAGTTCGTCTGCCCCTGCCACAATTCGATCTTCTCCATCGACGGCCGCGTGCTGGGCGGCCCCGCGCCGCGCCCTCTGGACCGGTATGAGACCAAAGTAGAGGGCGACAAACTCCTGCTCGGGCGCCTGCAACCCTCGCCGGAGAAGAGCGCATGAGCCTCTGGACCGGCATCGCGGAATGGCTCGATCACCGGACCGGCATTCAGACCGCCGCCCGCGAATTCCTCTATGAAGAGATTCCCGCCTCCAGCGGTTGGCATCAGGTGCTGGGCAGCGTGGCCTTGTTTTCCTTCCTGGTCCAGGCCTTCACGGGCATTTTGCTGGCCTTCAATTACGCTCCGACTCCGGGCGATGCCTACAACAGCCTCCGCTACATCCTCACGGAGTTGACGGGCGGCCGCCTGATCCGGGGCCTGCACCATTGGGGCGCCAGCATGATGATCGTGGTGGTGGTGCTCCATATGATCCAGGTCTTCGTCTACGGCGCGTACAAGAAGCCGCGTGAAGCCACCTGGATGGTCGGGGTCGTGCTCCTGCTGCTGACCCTGGCGTACGGCCTCACCGGATACCTGCTTCCCTGGGACAATCGCGCTTATTTCGGAACTGTGGTCGCCACCCAGATCGCGGCCACGGCCCCCGTGCTTGGCCCCTATCTGACGCGCCTGTTGGGCAGCCAGAACGGCATTGGCGTCGTCACTTTCGCCCGCTTCTTCGGCCTGCACGTCCTCATTCTGCCCCCCCTGACCGCGCTGCTCATCGGGATTCATGTGTATCTGGTCCGCAAGCACGGAGTGGCTCCCGCGCCCGGCGACGAAGCATTGCCGAAAAAGAAGTTTTATCCGCAGCAGGTTTTCAAAGATACAGTTGCCATCTTCATCGCCTTCATCATCCTGTTCACGATGGCCGTGGCGGTGCGGGTCCCGCTGGAGCAATTAGCGGATCCCACCGACACCTCCTATATTCCCCGGCCGGAGTGGTATTTCCTGTTCCTGTTCCAGTTCCTGAAATTCTTCAATGGTCCGCTGGAAGTGGTCGGCAGCATGGTTCTGCCGGGCCTGGCGGTCCTCCTCCTCATTCTGGTGCCGTTCATCGATCGCAGCCAGATGGTCAAGGTGACGCGCCGCGGCTTCGCGTTCGGCTTCGTGGCGCTGGCCGCAATCGGCTGGGGCAGCCTGACCGCGGCCGCCGTCATCACTACGCCTCCGGAAGCCCGCGAGGTGGCCGTCGATTACTCCGCGCCGACGGATTGGATGCAGCTCTCACCGGAGGAAATGGCCGGCATCGCCTACTTCCGCCAGGAAAACTGTGTCAGCTGCCACGGCATGGACGGCAATGGCGCCCAGATCGGGCCGGACCTCACCCGCATCACCATCCACCGCAACGCCGCCTGGATGATCCAGCATTTTAAGTCGCCCCAAGGCGTGCGCCCCGGCTCATCCATGCCACCCATTCAGCTCAGCGATGCCCAGCTGAACTCGCTCGCCGCTTTCTTGCTGAAGCTCAATCCCGATAACGCCTCGGCCCTCGAAAATGCCCCGGAATTCGCCGTCAAAGGCGCACTGGTCTATCAGGCCAACGGCTGCAGCGACTGCCACAAGGTCAATGGCGTCGGCATGGATGTCGGTCCCGCGCTGAACGGCCTCTCCAAGCGCCGCAGCCGAAGCTGGGTCCAGGACCACTTCGCCGACCCCGAGAAGCTTTCGCCCGGAACCTCGATGCCGCCCTTCAAGTTTTCCAAGCAGGATCTGGAAAACCTGACGAACTACTTATTCGCTTTGCCCGAACGGTGAGCGGGCGCCTTGTACTTGCCCGCTATGCTGTTCCACCGCACTTTGAGCGGGTCGAGAAACGCGGCGATCCCTCTCCACAGGCTGACCGTAGTGCCGGCCACATTGTTCCATCGAACCGGCACCTCCAGACACGAATAGCCGAGGCTCCGCGCAATATACAACGCCTCGACGTCAAACCCAAAGCCGTCCAGCCGCTGCCGGGAAAAGATTTGCCTCGCGGCGTTCGCTTCAAATAGTTTGAACCCGCACTGCGTGTCTCGAAACGGCAGGCCGGTCACCGCTCTCATCAGCAGGTTGAACAATCGCCCGACCCGATCGCGCAAAAACGGCTGCCGGATTCCGATCAGCGACCGGTCGAGCGCGCGCGAACCGATCACCACCTGCGCTTCGCGCGCCTCCGCGATTGTCCACAGTTTCGTGAGATCTTCGATCGGCGTCGAAAGATCCGCGTCCGACAGCAGTGCCCATTCGCCCTTGGCTTCGAGCATTCCGTGCCGCACCGTGTACCCTTTCCCGCGGTTGCATTCGTTGCGGATCACGCGCGCCCCGGCGCGGCGCGCCGTTTCGGCGGTCTGATCCACCGAACCGTCGTCCACCACCAAGATCTCAAAAAATTCCCACCCCGACCGCTCCAGATACTCCTGGATTCTCACCAGCGTCGGCGGCAACCGTTTCTCTTCGTTGTAGGCGGGAATGATAATGGAAATGGAACGTCGCAAAGGCGAACCCTTATAATATCCAATTTCCCCCTGAGGAGACCGATTTGTCGCTCGAAGACGAGCTGTTGAAGCAGCGCCTGTCCCGCATCCGGGAAATCGAAGCGCTGGGATACCGCCCTTATGGCCTGCGCTACGATTTCACCCACACGATTCCGGAGATCCTGGCCGGATACAGCGCCAAAACCGCCGAGGAACTCCTGCCCGAGGTCCGGGTGCGCATCGCCGGACGCGTGATGACCAAGCGGCTGATGGGCAAGGCCGGCTTCGCCCACCTGCAGCAAAACGGCGGCCGCCTGCAGATCTACGTGAAGAAGGACGCGGTCGGCGACCGCGATTTCCAGCTCTTCCAGATGCTCGATATCGGCGACATCATCGGGGTCGAGGGCTATCTGTTCCGCACCCGCACCGGTGAGCTGAGCGTCCACGCCGAAAAGCTCGAGTTCCTTTCCAAGACGCTCCTGTCCATGCCTGAGAAGTGGCACGGCCTGGAGGACGTCGAAACCCGATACCGGCAGCGCTATCTCGATCTCATCGCCAACCCGGAAGTCCGCAAAGTCTTCGTTACCCGGGCCCGCATCATCTCCTCAATTCGCCGCCAGCTGGAAGCGCGTGGCTTCATCGAGGTCGAAACTCCGATGATGCAGCCGCTCTACGGGGGGGCTGCGGCGCGGCCCTTCGTCACGCATCACAATACGCTCGATATCGATCTCTACCTGCGGATTGCCCCTGAGCTTTACCTGAAGCGCCTGGTGGTCGGCGGCCTGGAGCGCGTCTACGAAATCAACCGCAACTTCCGCAATGAAGGCTTGTCGACCCAGCACAACCCCGAGTTCACCATGCTGGAGTTCTACCAGGCGTATACCGACTACCGCGGTCTCATGGATCTTTCGGCGGAACTCCTGGCCCAAGTCGCCATCGACGCCACCGGCTCGGCCCAGGTGGAGTACGAAGGCCGGAAGCTCGACTTCGGATGCCTTCAACGGTTCAGCATGCGCGAAGCCGTGGTTCAATTCTGGCAGGGCGAAAACCGCCCCAGCCCCGCCGACGTCTCCAGCCCGGAGTGGCTGCTGCATCATTCCGACAAACAGACCCCCGGCGAGGCCCTCGCCGACATCTTCGAACGGGTCGCGGAAGACCAACTCATCCAGCCGACCATCATCTACGATTACCCGGTCGAAACCTCCCCGCTTTCCAAGAACAAGCCCGACGATCCCGCGTTTGTCGAGCGCTTTGAGATCTACGCCGCCGGTATGGAAATCGGCAATGCCTATACCGAGTTGAACGACCCCCAGGAACAGCGCCGCCGCTTCGAAATGCAACTCGGGATGCGCGCGCGCGGCGATGAAGAAGCCCATCAGATGGACGAAGACTATGTCCGGGCTCTTTCCTACGCGATGCCGCCCGCCGGCGGCGAGGGCATCGGCATCGACCGCCTTACCATGATCCTCACCGGCTCCAAGTCCATCCGGGATGTGATCCTGTTCCCGCTGCTCCGGCCGGAAGGCCCCATCGACCTGGTCAGCATTTTGCGCGAGCACGATAAGCTGTGACCGCCTCGACCTTCGAGCTGTTTATCGCAAAGCGCTATTTGCGCTCGCACCGCAAAGAGAAGGTGATCTCTGTGATCACCGCGATCTCGGTCATCGGCGTCTCCGCCGGCGTCATGGCGCTCGTCATTGCCCTCGCGGTGACCAACGGCTTCCGCAATACGCTGCAGCGCAACCTGCTCGGCGCCATGGCCCACATCAATGTGCTGGAGAAGGAACCGGGGCCCGGTATCGAGGACTGGCGCGCCATGGCCGCGCGCCTCCGCGCCCTGCCGCATGTCACGGTCGTGGCGCCGGCCCTGTATGAGTATTCCTATCTGACCGGCCCGCTGCAATCGAAAGGCGTGGTATTGAAGGGAGTCGATATCGAGACCGAGCTCAAGATCAGCGAAGCGCTCCGCCGCCTCAAATCCGGATCCATCGACCGTCTTCGCGATCCGAACGCCTCGCCTCCCGGCATCATCCTCGGCTCCCGGTTCGTCGAAGACACCGGTATGGTTCTGAAGTCGAACGTCGCCCTCATCGTGGATGAGCTCACGCCGGTTGGCCCGCGCCCCGTCAAGCGCCCGTTTCGCGTCACCGGAATCTTCGAAACCGGCTTCTTTGACATCGACGACAACTGGGCGTATGCTTCGCTCGCCGCCGTCCAGCGCGCCTATTCGCTAGGCGACGTGGTCAACCAGCTGGAATTGAAAGTGGACGACCTCAACCGGGCCGATCAGATCGCCAAGGAGGTGGAAAAAGCCGTGGGCTCGCGCTATACCACCACCACCTGGATGGAGCGCAACAAGCAGCTCTTCACCGCCCTTCGCACCGAACGCATCGTGACCGCCATCACCATCGGCCTGATCGTTCTGGTGGCCGCGCTGAACATCCTCATCGTGCTCGTCATGATGGTGATGGAGAAGTACCGCGACATTGCCGTGCTCATGTCGATGGGCGCCCGCAAGGAGCAGATCCGCCGCATCTTCATGCTGCAGGGCGTCCTCATCGGCGTGGTGGGCAGCGCGGTGGGTTTGGCCATCGGCTACACCCTCAGCTACTTCGCCGACAAATACCGCTGGATCCCCCTCGATGAAACCGTGTACTCGATGAGCTTCGTTCCCTTCGAAGCCCGCTGGACCGACGGCATCTGGATTGCGGCCGCCGCCATCCTGGTCAGCTTCCTGGCGACGATCTATCCCTCCCGTAACGCCACTCGCATCACCCCCGCCGAAGTCCTGCGGTATGAGTAATCTCTGCTTCTTTTAGCGTAGGCGGCGCCAGCTTAGGCAGGGTTCTTCGGATAGCGCTTAGTGATCTCGTTCCGTGACGAGCTCGGTGACGGATAGCAGCGCCCGCTGGTACGGCGATTCCGGAAACTCGTTGATGATCCGGCGCGCTTTCTCGGTGAATGCCTGCGCGCGCTCTTTCACCCGATCGATCCCGTTATATTTGTTCACCAGAGCCAGCACGCGCGCAAAGGGCACCTCGTCGTAATCCCGCCGTCGCAGGATGTTTTCCACCAGCCGCCGCTCCTCGGCCGAGGCCTGCTCGAGCGCATAGACCACCGGAAGGGTGACTTTTCCTTCCCGCAAGTCGCCGCCCACCGGCTTTCCCAACGTCTTCTCCCGCGCGGTGAAGTCCAGGACGTCGTCCACCAGTTGGAACGCCATCCCGAGATTCCAGGCATACTCGGCCAGTTGCTCCTGAGCCGCCACGTCGGCGCCGCCGGCCAGGGCGCCCAGCTTGGCGCACACCGAGAAGAGGCAGGCCGTCTTGCGATCCACCAGTTCCATGCAATCGGCCTCGGTCACGTCGATCCGGCCGATCCGCTCGAGTTGGATCAACTCTCCCTCGACCATCATCTGGGTGAGCCCGATCAGCAGGTCCAGAATCTGAAAGTTGCGCTCGCGCAGCGCAATCTGGAATGCCTGCATATACAGCCAGTCGCCCGCCAGCACGCAGGTGTGGTTGCCCCACTTGATATTGGTGGACGGCCTCCCCCGCCGGGTCTGAGCCGCGTCGATCACATCGTCGTGCACCAGGGTGGCGGCGTGAATCATTTCGACCACCGCGCCGAGCTGGACGGCGCACGGGCCGGCGCTGCCGACCAGCTTGGCGGAAAGCAGCAGCAGAGAAGGCCGCAACCGCTTGCCGCCGCTCGATTGCAGATACTGGCCGATGGCGGTAACGGCGTCGACGGAGGCGACCGATTCGTGCCCGATCTTCTTCTCGACCTGCTCCAGTTCGTCCTGGATCAAGTCGAAGATCTCGCGCGCCGTCAGGGCCTGCCCTAGCTTACCCAAATTCATTGGAAGCAACCAGTTTACTCGTTCGGAGTCCCGCGCCGCAAACACAGCCGCGCGAAATTGCGGGTGGTGACCTCGGCCACCCGCTCGGGAGAGACCCCCCGCACCTCGGCCAGCCGCCGCACGGTTTCCACCAGAAAGGCCGGCTCGTTCCGCTTGCCGCGCATCGGAACCGGCGCCAGGTAGGGGCAATCGGTTTCGACCAGCAGCCGGTCTTCCGGCGTGATCCGGGCCGACTGCCGCACCTCCTCCGCCTTCGGAAAAGTGAGCACTCCTCCAAACGCCAGGTGAAACCCGAGGTCCAGCGCCTGCCGCGCCTGCCGTTCGTCCCCTGTGAAGCAGTGCATGATCCCGCCGCCGCGCCAGCCGCGCAGCAGGTCCAGTGTGTCTTCCCAAGCCTCGCGCGTATGGATCACAACCGGCAGCCCGGCGTCGGCGGCGGCTTGCAACTGTTTCCCGAAGACGGCTCTCTGCACCTCGCGCGGCGAAAAATCGTAGTGATAGTCGAGCCCGATTTCGCCCAGTGCCTTGACCTTCGGGTGCGCAGCCAGGTCGCGCAGCCGTGCGAAGGTATCTTCGGTGGCCTTGGCCGCATCGTGGGGGTGAACCCCCACGGTTGCGTAGAAAAACGGGTAGCGTTCGGCCAGCCGGAGCGCCGCTTCCAGGTCCGGCGGCCCGTTGCCGGTGCCGATCGCCATCAGGGTTTCGATGCCCGCCGCGCGGGCGCGTTCGATGGCCTCCTCCCGGTCGGCATCAAACTGGCGGTCGTCGAGGTGGCAATGGGAATCGACCAGCTTCACTTCAACCGCGCTCCGACGGGGATGTCTTCATGAAACCCCGCCAGCACCGGCTTGCCGCCTTCGACCGAGGCGGCCACGATCATTCCGTTGGAAGTGAGGCCCCGCAGTTTGCGGGGTTGCAGGTTGGCGACGATCACCACTTTCCGGTTGATCAACTGCTCGGGTTTGTAGGCTTCGGCGATGCCGGCAACGATGGTGCGCGGCTCGGCCTCTCCGACGTCCACCTTTAAGTGCAGCAGCTTGTCCGCGCCTTTCACCGGCTCGGCCGAAAGCACCAGGCCCACCCGCAAATCCACCTTGCCGAAGTCGTCGATGGTGATCTTCGGAGACTCCGGCCCGGACTCCACTGCCGGTTCGGGCGTTTTCCCCAGCATCGCATTCTGCCGCGCCGTCACTTCCACCTCGAGCTCGCGCATCTTCTCGATGGCCGGTTTCGCTTCAATCCGCGGAAACACCGCGGCCACTTCTCCTGCCTTCTGACCGGCGCACAGCTGTCCCCATTTCAGCGTCGAGAGCCGGACCGATTCGATCGGGTCCTTCATGCCGATCTGCGACCAGATTTTCGCCGCCGATTCCGGGAGCACCGGGTAGAGCAGGGCCGTGGCCACGCGCAGCGCTTCCGCCGCCGTGTAGAGTGCTGCGTCCAGTTCGGCCTGCGCCTCAGGCTGCTTCACCAGCTTCCACGGAGCCTTCTGCACGATAAATTTATCCACGGCCGAGATCAGGGCCCAAATGGCCTCCAGCCCGCGGGAGAACTCGAACCGGTCGAATGCCGCCTCCACAGTGGAGATGGTCTGTCCCGCCATTGCCGCAATGACGTCATCCGAACCCGCCGGGATGATCCCGCCGCGATACTGGTGAATCATCGAGAGCGTTCGGCTCGCCAGATTGCCGAGCCCGTTTGCCAGGTCCGAGTTGTACCGGCCGACCAGCGCGTCGTAGCTGAAGCTGCCGTCCTGCCCGAAAACCACTTCGCGCAGCAGAAAATAGCGCAGGGCATCCACGCCCATCACCTGCCGGATGGGGTCGGCCCGCACGATGTTGCCGCGCGACTTGCTCATCTTATCGTTTTCGAAAAGCAGCCACCCATGCGCGAAGATCCGCTTCGGCAGCTCCAGGCCCGCCGCCTTCAGAAAGGCAGGCCAGTAGATCGCGTGAAACCGCACAATCTCCTTGCCGATCAGGTGCAGGTCGGCCGGCCACAGGTCCTTGCCTTCCACCGCGCTCATGTAGGTCGTGAGCGCGTCAAACCACACGTAAAAGACATGCGGCGTCTCGCCTTCCACGGGAATTCCCCACTTGATATTCGTGCGGGTGATGGAAAGATCGCTGAGCCCGCCCTTTACGAACGAGATCACTTCGTTGCGGCGCGTTTCGGGTTGGATGAACTCGGGCTGCTTTTCATAAAGCTCCAGCAGCCAATTCTGAAACGCAGAAAGTTTAAAGAAGAAGTTTTCTTCGGTGATGGTCTCGGTCGGACGCCCGCAGTCGGGGCAGGGATCGCCGGGCTTGGCTTCATTCACGTACAGGTTGTCGAAGATGCAGTACTGCCCGGTATACGATCCCTTGTAGATATAGCCGTTCTTCCGGCAGCGCTCGAACAGGTCCTGGACCACCTTCGCATGCTGTTTGCTGGTGGTTCGCTGGAAGAAGTCGATGTCCAACCCCAGACGTTTCCACTGATCCTGAAACTCGGCGGCAATCACATCGCAGAATTCGCGCGGTGACTTTCCCAGCCGCTGCGCGGCGCGCTCCACATTGACGCCGTGCTCGTCCGAGCCGGTCGTGAGGAAGGCATCGTATCCCTGCATGCGTTTGAAGCGGCGGAGCAGGTCGGCGACGATGGTGGTGTAGGCATGGCCGATGTGCGGCGCGGCATTCACGTAGTAGATGGGGGTTGTGATGTAATACTTCATCTTTTCCTTTAAGGCTTGTGCGTGAGGTATGCGTGGTTGGCGGCGGCCACCACGTCGCGCAAGGGGACGCCCGCGGCGCGCGCCAGCTTGCGGCAGTCTTCGTACTCGGGAGCAAAGGAGCCCGCGCTGGAAACCTTGACGCGCACCGCGCCATACGGCGTGTGTACCTCGACACAGGTGCGGGCCTGGACGCGCCGCTCGGCCGGGTAGATCCGCAGGCCCAGCGTCGAGGTTTCTGCAAAAATCAGTTGCGCCATGCTTTCGCGCTCCTCCGGCCGCGCGAGGACGCGGAGCAAATGCCCGGGCCGGCCCTTCTTCATAATCAGCGGCTGGAGCGCCACGTCAAGAGCCCCTGCTTCCATCAGCCGTTCGGCGGCGTACGCGAGCACTTGCGGGTTCAAGTCATCGATATTCGCTTCGATCACCGAAACCTCCAGTGCTTCTGCAACTCTGGTGGGCTCGCCCAGGATCACCCGCAGCACATTGGCGTGTTCGGCGAAGTCGCGGCTGCCGGCTCCGTAACCGGTCCGTTGGATCCTCATGGGCGGGAGAACCCCGAATCTGCCGGCGAGCGCGGCCACCGCTGCTGCCCCGGTCGGAGTGGTCAGTTCCATCGCTGGACCGCGGGCATAAACCGGAGCGTTCTGCAGAAGCCGCGCGGTGGCCGGCGCCGGCACCGGCAGAACGCCGTGTTCGGTTTGCACGGTCCCGCTGCCGACGTTCACCGGCGAGCAGATCACCTCCTCGACTCCCAGCCCGTCCAGGGCGACGCAGGCGCCGACAATGTCCGCGATCGAATCAGCGGCCCCAACCTCGTGAAAATGCACCTTTTCAATGGGCACCTGGTGGACTTCCGCTTCGGCTTCGCCCAGTTTGCGAAACACCGCTTCGGCGCTCCGCTTGGCCCGGCCGGAAAACTGCGCCTTTCCGATCAGTTCGAGAATGTGGGAAAGATGGCGATGAGTCTTGCTCTCCTCCGCCGAAACGTGATAGCGGGTCGCCGCAATCCCGCGGCGCTTCACCTTCTCGAACGACACCACCGCCCCGACGTTCAGAGACGCGACGGCGTCGACGACCGCCAGCGTGTCGGCGCCGGCATCCGCCAGCGCTCCCACCAGCATGTCGCCGCTGATTCCCGAGAACGCGTCCAGGTAGCAGGTCAGGGCCACGGTTTCTCCATTGTAGCGGTCCGTCTCCGCCATCACGGAATTCGTGGCGAACTTACCAGGTGCCCAGCCGCAAAACCATCCCGGTGCTGAACTGAAAGCCGCTGGAATAAGACAGGCCCCCGAGCCGGGCGAGGGTCGATCGGGAATACTCCAGGTTCGCGATGCGAATCGCGAAGGCGTCGCTCAGCTTGTAATCGACGCCCGTGCCCGCGGAAATCGCCAGGCCATCGCGCTCTTCGCTGGAGGTATAGAGATCGTGGAGGCGGTGCGCCAGGTCCGGGTCGCCCGTCGGATTCGGGTACTCCCTCTCGACCGCCTGCTTCTTGTCCGGATAAAGCTGTTCGTGCGTCACTTTCAACCCGCCCACCAGGAGTTGTACGTAGGGCGACCACCGGGCTGCCGGTAACGGCGTCCACCGCGAACCCATCTGGTAAAACAGTGCATCGCCGCTCAGGTTTGTTTTCAGGCCCATCAGCTTGCAGCCATTCACATCGAGCAGCAATTGCCACTGCGGGGATACGCGGTAGGCCGCCTCGGCGCCCCCACCCAGGCACGGGCCTCCGTTGAACCGCCAGAAATCCGAAGCCATCCGGAACTCAAACGGCGCGATCGCCGGTTTCGGGCTGGTTGTCAGCGCCCGCGGCAACGGCGGGTCGCTCACGGGTTCGTATTGCAGAATGCCCCCGCGCGTCTCCCGGTGCCACGGCGCCTTCTGGTCCATAACATTGGCAAAACTGCGCGTCGGATTCAGTCCCGTGCGCAGCGCCAGGCGCGCCCAGCGGTTGTGAATCCGGCCCTCCATCCGCTTAATGAAGTATTTGTCGACGGAATCTTCCAACACGCTCAGACCCAATCCAACGGTCGGCGTAATGACGTGATCGACGAACCCCTGTTGCGGAAAACGGTCCTGGATGTGCCCGATCGAGGCTTCGCTGATCAAGCCGATCTCGAATTGCTCGCTGAACGCCCACGAGAAGGCCGCCGCCCGCAGTTTCCCTTTCCAATAGTCGGGATTCCCGCCAAATTCGAGATTTCGGTAGCGCCGGTCGTGGTTCAGCCACAGGCGGCCGGTGATGGCGCCTTGGGCGGGATGGCCGAGGTAATTGACATAGTAAGGATCGCCGTCGGCCCAGCCGTGGAGGTTGTTGACGGACCGGATATACGCGGATCCCAACCCGGCGCCGCCTCCCCGTGTATCGGCTTCGGTCGCCCAACGGAACGCGTGCATGATGGCCAGGAATCGAAACGAACTCCGCCCAAGGGCTGTCCACTCCACGCCGGACGATTTGGTCTCGGCCGGGCGCGGTGCGAGCGGGAGGATGGGGAGGACGGCCGGCGAAGCTAAGGGGTCCCCGGCCGCGGAACCTGGACTATTCGCCGCCGCCAGCGTCAGGACAGGGCCGGCGACGTACGGCAGCGTCGATTCTTCGGGAAGCACACACAGCCAGATCAGACAGAACAGCGCGACGGGCATAGAAAACAAACATTTTAGCCCGGGCGTTCGCGAATCTTGAGTGCAGCCGGATACGGTCAGCCGAGGAATTGAAGATAGGCGTAAACCACGGGCAGGGAGAACAGCGTGCTATCCACGCGGTCCAGCATGCCGCCATGACCGGGCAGCAGGGTGCCACTGTCCTTGAGGTTGGCGCCGCGCTTCATCGCCGATTCGGCCAAATCTCCGAGTTGTCCGGCCGCATTTGCGGCGAGCGTCAGCACCAGAACGTGCGGTATCGTCAGACCGCCGACAAACCGGATCAGGTACGCCCCCGCGACCAGCGACGAGGCGACCAGCGATCCGCCTGCACCCTCCCAGGTCTTTTGGGGGCTGACCCGTTCCGCCAACCGGTGCCGGCCGAACGTCCGGCCTACATAGTAGGCGCCGATATCGCCGGCCCAATTGACCAGAAGCGCAAACATCAACCAGTGCGGATTGCGTTCGCGGAGGAGAAGGCCGAAGCGCCAGGTGCCGAAAATATAAACAACTCCCATGAGCCGCAAGGCCGCTCCCGGTAGCGCCTGGCCCAAATTTTCCGCTCGCATCGCCAGTATCAAGGCGAACAGTGCGACGGCGATGAGGAGCAATTCGGCGTTGCGATCCGCAACCAATAACAGCAGGCCTGCTCCATAACCCAGGACGCCCGGCGCCCCGTACCCGAATGCGGCGGCGATCGTGTCGTACTCGCGGTAACAGAGGCACGCCACCGCGGCCAAAACCGCCAGAAAGATCCAGAAATTGGCCCAGAGGACCAGGTAAACAACGATTGGGATGAGAGCGATCGCGGTAACAACCCGCTTCATGAGGGGCGGAGCACTTCGACTAGAGCCTCATCGCCCGATTTGGGAACTCCGCCGACCAGAGGTGTGTCGGGGCCGCCGCTGAGGCCCCCGTACCGCCGTTCGCGTTTCTGGTACTCCAGGATCGCCTGCAGCAAATCTCGACGGGTGAAATCGGGCCAGAGTGTCTCGGTCACGTACAATTCGGCGTACGCAATCTGCCACAGGAGGAAGTTGCTGATGCGCATCTCCCCGGAGGTGCGGATGAGCAGGTCCGGGTCGGGGCAGGTAGCGGTGTACAGGTTCGAGGAAATCAGCTCTTCGTCCAGTTTGAGAGAGGCGATGCTGCCGTCCAGACGCGCAATTTCCAGGATGGAATTGACCGCGTCGACGATCTCGGCCCGGCCGCCGTAATTGATGGCAAGGTTGACCACCAAACCCCGGTTGGCGGCCGTTGCTTCGACCGCCGCCTCCAACTCGCGGCGGACCTGAGCGGGCAAGGCTTCGGGGCGTCCAATCACCTGCAGCCGGATGTCATTTTTCTGGAGTTCCGGAACTTCCTGACGAAGGTAGTAGCGGAGCAGCCTCCAGAGCGTTTCCACTTCGGCCCGCGGCCGCTTCCAGTTCTCCACCGAGAACGCGTACAACGTGAGGACCTTCACTCCCAGACGCGCGCACGTCTCTACCGTGGACCGAACCGGGCCGACCCCGGCCTGATGTCCCGCTACCCGGGGAAGACGCCGCCGCCGCGCCCATCGGCCGTTCCCATCCATGATGACGGCGATGTGCGCCGGCAGACGAGCGGGATCGATTGCCCGAGCCAGATCCCAATCCTTGTCTCCCGGGGGGAGGGATTCCAGTAAGGCATGCATGAAGTAATCACTTATAGTACAACACACGCCGCCTCTACACCGGCGGCGATGAGTTTGGATTCGCGGCCCGGCGGATGCGGGCTACGCCGTTTCGGGCATGGATTCGGGCATCGAGAATCTGTTGTCGCCCTGATGGACGCGGAACTTATGCGAACTGATGCGGACCGCGGTCTCGCTCGTGTCGCTCCAGACCACAAAACCGGTCGCTTGCAGATCGATCGGGTTGGATTCCTGCCGGACCGGCCAGTCGATCCGCAGTTCCACGTGCGAACCCACCGGCAAGGGATGGCCGCTTTTAAAGGCCACTCCGTCTTTGCTCATGTCCCGCGTGACCCCGTTGCTCCACCGGTGCTGCACGCCTTTTTCGGATTGGCGGTATCGCAAAGTGAGATGAACACCGAAACGTGTGCTTCTGCGCCGCTCTTCCGCAGACTGCTGCATGTAGGGGTCTCCTCCCATTGTCCATCGCGCCAGTAGGCGCCCGCAGCACAATGCAATTCAGAGGCCGCGGGGTAATTCCTACCTTGTCGATGAATTTGGCCGTGCGAATTGGAACTTTTTACCTGATTGGCCCGCCCCGCCATGGCGATTCTGCTTGGTTTGCCCGCGCCTTCCACGGGGCACCGCCCGAGGTCTGATACGATGAGAAATTCCCTCTCCCTATGGCGTTGCGCTTCTATAACACGTTATCTCAGAACATCGAGCCGTTCTCACCCGCCCGTGACAACACCGTTCGCATGTATACGTGCGGGCCAACCGTCTACGACTACGCTCATATCGGGAACTTCCGCACCTTCACATTTGTTGATATTTTGCGGAAATGGTTACGCGCAAATGGGTTCGCTCTCAACCACGTCATGAACATCACGGACGTGGATGACCGCATTATCCAGAACTCCGCCGCCCAGCAGAAAACCCTCGAGGAGTACACCGCCGCCTACACCAAGGCGTTCCTGGACGATTGCGAGAAGCTGCGGCTGGAACGCGCCGAGCATCTGGTCCCGGCGACCGCTCACATCGAAGACATGGCGGCGGCTATAGAACGCCTGGGAGCAACGGGCCATACGTACGTGAGCGATGGTTCCATCTATTTCCGGATTTCGAGCTTCCCCGAATACGGCAAGCTGTCGCACAACGATTTCAGTGGAATCCTGGCGGGCGCGCGCGTCGATTCGGACCGCTACGAGAAGGCGGACGCTCGCGACTTTGCGTTGTGGAAAGCTCCCAAAGAAGGGGAGAGATTCTGGCAAACCGAGATCGGTCCCGGCCGCCCGGGCTGGCACATCGAATGTTCCGTCATGGCGATCAAGTATCTCGGGGAAACCCTGGACATTCATGCGGGCGGCATCGACCTGGTCTTCCCTCATCACGAGAATGAGATTGCTCAATCCGAGGCGCTGACGGGAAAACCGTTTGCCCGCTTCTGGCTTCACTCCGAATTTCTGTTGGTGGAAGGCCAGAAGATGTCCAAATCTCTGGGCAACTTTTATACGCTGCGGGATCTCCTCAGCCAAGGGCATCAGCCGGAGACGATCCGCTACCTGCTGGCGTCGGTGCCTTATCGCAAGTCGCTGAACTTCACCTTCGACGGGCTGAAGTCGGCCGCCACCGCGATCGAGCGTCTTCGCAATTTCAAGTGGCGGCTGGAGCGCGAACCCTATCCGGAAGGACACAACGAGCAGGTGGCCACGCGCGCGAAGGAAGCCTGCAAGGCGTTCACCGAAAGCATGAACGACGACCTCAACACGGCCGAGGCGCTGGGGGCGGTGTTCGAATTCATTCGGGACGCGAACACGGCGATGGACGCGGGAGAGTTTCGTGCCGGAAATGTGGCGGCGGCGCTCGATCTTCTGAAGCAGTTCGACGCCGTGTTCGCGGTTCTGGAGCCCTCGGCGGTATCGGGCATGTCGGACGCGGACGTCGAAGCCAAAATCGCGGAGCGCACGGCCGCAAAAAAGGCCAGGAACTTCGCGCGAGCCGACCAGATCCGGGACGAGCTGCTGGCCGGGGGGATCATCCTGGAAGACACTAAGACGGGGGTGCGCTGGAAGAGGAGAGCGCCGTGAAGATCCACACGCAAGCCGTGCATGCCGGCGACCGGAAAAAGCCCGGCCGCCACATTCCCGTGACCACGCCGATTCACGCGAGCTCGAGCTTCTTCTACGACTCGATGGAGCAGCTCGACCGGGTGTTCGGGCAACAGGAGCCCGGATACAGCTACGCGCGCTACGAGAATCCCACGACCGCGGCTCTCGAAGAATTGATGACCACGCTCGAGAATGGGAGCGGCGCTCTGGCCTGCGCCTCCGGCATGGCGGCAATCCAGATGGCCTTGCAGACGGCGCTGGCGGACCGGCGCAAGTCGGTGCTGGCGGCCAACGCTCTCTACGGCGCTACCGTAAGCCTCCTGATGAACGTGCTGGAGCCCGCCGGCGTGTCGGTGCGCTTCGTGGACGTTTGTGATCTCGAGTCCTTGCGGACTGCGGTAGCCGATGCCAAGCCCGGCTGCCTGTACATCGAAACCATTTCGAATCCGCTGCTGCGCGTCGCTCCTCTGGATCGGATCGCGGAGATCGCGCGCGACGCCGGAGCCGCGCTGGTGGTGGACAATACGTTTGCCACCCCGCTGATCGTCCGGCCGCTGGAGCTGGGGGCGCATTTGACCGTGCACAGCGTAACCAAATACCTCGCCGGCCACGGCGATGTGCTCGGCGGCGTGGTCGTCAGCGACCAGCAGCACCTCGAAACGCTGCGGGCCGTTTCGCGGACCACCGGGCCGGTGCTCGGCCCGTTCGAAAGCTATCTGACGATGCGCGGCATCAAGACCTTCCCACTGCGCATGGAGAGGCAATGCGCGAACGCCTGCCGGGTGGCGTCCTGGCTGGCGGCGCACCCGCGCGTGGAGCGCGTGTATTTTCCGGCCAGTCCCGATCACCCGGACGCGGCCACGATCCGGCGGCTCTTTGCGCCGAATCTGTTTGGGGCAATCGTGAGTTTCGAATTAAAAGACGCCGGCCGCGAGCAGATCTTCCGCTTCATGGACGCGCTGCAACTCGTGGTGCGCGCGACCTCCCTCGGCGACGTCCATACCATGATGCTGTATCCGGTCATGAGTTCCCACCGCGAGATCTCGCCGAAGCACCGGGAACGCATGGGAATCCGGGAGAACCTCGTGCGCCTGTCGGTCGGGATCGAGGCCGCGGAGGACGTTATCGAGGACCTGGAGAGGGCGCTGGGGGAAGAAAAAGTCAAAAGTCAAAAGTCAAAAGTCAAAAGTCAAAAGTAATCAGGTGGGCGGCTGCGCCGCCGTTTTTGTGGCGAATCGTCATCGCTGGGCGGCAGCGCCGCGGTTGTGAAAGAGCGCTGAGCGGAAGGCGAACGTACCGAATCACTTTTGGGGGAAGAAAAAGTCAAAAGTCAAAAGTAATCAGGTGGGCGGCTGCGCCGCCGTTTTTGTGGCGAATCGTCATCGCTGGGCGGCAGCGCCGCGGTTGTGGAAGAGCGCTGAGCGGAAGGCGAAGCGTACCGAATCACTTTTGACTTTTGACTTTTGCCCTTTGACTTTTGACTTTTGCCCTTTGCCTCCCGCTGTGCCGGGGGCTGACGGAGCACGCACCTGGATATACAGTTGAACCATGGAATGGCTCAACTACCATCACCTCCTGTACTTCTGGACCGTCGCCAAAGAAGGCAGTATCGCCCGGGCATGCGAGAAACTCCGGCTCGCGCAGCCGACCGTCAGCGGCCAGTTGCGGCTTCTGGAAGACACGCTGGGGGAGAAGTTATTCCTCAAGCAGGGGCGGGGACTTGCCATCACCGAGGTCGGCCAGGTCGTCTACCGGTATGCCGATGAGATCTTCGGGTTGGGGCGGGAACTGCAGGACGTGCTGAAGGGGCGGCCCCGCGGGCGTCCGATACGGCTCGTTGCCGGCGTGTCAGACCTGATTCCCAAGTTGATCGCCTACCGCGTGCTGCGGCCCGCGCTCGATCTGCCCGAGCCGGTGCAGATCATCTGCGACGAAGGCCCCCCGGAGCACCTGCTGGCCGAACTCGCCGAGCATCGGATGGATGTTGTGCTGTCGGACGCGCCCATCCCTCCGACTGTTCCCGTGAAGGCGTACAATCACCTGCTCGGAACGTCCACTGCCACCCTATTCGCCGCCCCGCCACTGGCTGCTTGCTTCCGGAAGAATTTCCCGGCATGCCTGGATGGGGCGCCTTTCCTGTTGCCGATGCACGAATCCAGCTTGCGGCGTCCGCTGGAACAGTGGTTCGATTCGCAGAACATCCGCCCGCTCATCGTGGGCGAGTTCAAGGACCGGGCGCTGATGACCACGTTCGGGCAGGCGGGCGCCGGCGTTTTTGCGGCCCCGACCGCAATCGGCAAGGAGGTTCGCGAGCAGTATCGGGTCGTTCCGATCGGCCGCGTCGATTCCATTGTCGAGCGGTTCTATGCGATCTCCGCCGAAAGGAAACTCAAACACCCCGCGGTCGTCGCCATCTCGGAAGCGGCGCGGGGAAAGCTTTTTGCCAATCACTCCTCCCAACCGTAAGGAGCCGGCTCGACATCGCCTTCCCGGCGAATCCGTTCCAGAACATCTATTCGCTCGACCATCCTCACCTCGCAACTGCCGGTCTCGCGCGGGCATGAGCAGGATGAATCGACACTTCGCCACGCCGGCTTTTCGATGGTAGAGTGCAGGGATGGCCTGTGTGCCCAATCCTGATGATCCTTCTTAACCATCTCACCATTCAGGTCTCCAACTACACGACATCGCGCGACTGGTACGTCAACAACTTTGGCCTTCGACTGGAGTTTGAGAATGTCGATTCCGGATTTGGCGGACTCGAAGACAGCGGCGGCGTGGAGCTGATTCTGGTTCAACGTCCGATGACGGCTCGGGAGCGCGATTGTATATTGACCTTCCAATGCGATAGCGTTCATGCCAAGTACGATGAACTGATGGCGCGTGGCATCCCATTCGTTCACGAACCGAAAAACGTTCCCTGGGGCTACGGTGCGGAACTTTTAGACCCAGACGGCTATCGCGTGATGATTTGGGATAAGAATACAATGCCAGGCTACAAAGAGAAATAGATCGAGCGCTTTCTCATTACGGTCCGGAACGAGTGCCGCAAGCAAGACGTACGGCGGAAAGCAGCGACGCGAACGGCCCGGGTAGCCGAGGACAAGGGACCCGACACGAAACGGAACGTAACCTTCTTCTGGCCATTCAGCGGCAATTACTGAACCATCGATCTCGATCCGGAGTACCGGTGGGCCGTGGTCGGCGAGCCCGGCCGCAATGATCTCTAAATCCTCAGCCGCGAGCCGCGATTAGACCCGGATCTCTACCGGCAGATCATGGAGCGGGGCCGGACAGAGTTCCGGGCCGGCGCTCCTCCCCAGAGGCCGGGCGCGCAGCCCGTTTCGCGAATCGTTGAGCAGCGCTTCATCGGTTCCAAAAAACCGATCCTTCATTTCGGCACTATCTATCAATCCTATTGATGGCCTGGTTCGTCTCATATCGTGAGGCAGCGAAGAACACCCGTAAGCGGCCCGAAAGATGACGGACGATGACCTACTTCCCGTTTGCGGACTACTGGTGGTTCTACCTTGGCTTCATCGCCTTCGTTCTGGTCCTTCTGGCGCTGGACCTCGGTGTCTTCCACCGCCAAGCTCACGCAGTCTCAATCCGCGAGGCAAGCATTTGGAGCGCCGTGTGGATCGGCCTGGCGCTGGCATTCAATTTCGCCTTCTACTGGTACGCCCCATGGCAGTTCTCGCGGGATTCCCGGCTCCTGCAAATTCCGGGTTTTGATCCGGATTCGGCCTCGCGTCAAGTGGGATTGGAGTTCCTTACGGGATACGTCGTCGAGAAGACGCTGTCGCTCGACAACATCTTTGTATTCGTGGTTGTGTTCACGTTCTTCGCGATTCCGGCCATCTACCAGCACCGCGTGCTGTTTTACGGGATTCTTGGCGCCCTGGTGTTCCGTGGGATCTTCATCGCTCTCGGTTCGGCGCTGCTGCAGTATCACGACGTCAGCTACCATGCCGACCGGCTGAATTCTTTTACCCGGAGCATGCAGATCTCCAAGTGGACTCACGTACACCACCTGGACCAGGTCAAGTCCCGGGTGAACGAGGGACTACGGCCGGCGCTGGCGAGGCTGGAGGAAATCCAGCCGCAATTGCCGGAGTGGAAACAAGAGGCGATCGACAAGATGATTGAGGCTTCCAAAGCTCTGGCTGCCGATACGAATGACGCGATCCTCGCGAAGAATGAAGCGGGCACGACACCACCGGCCATGAATCCCGAGTACAAAGGCCTGGTGGCCAGGCTCGATGCACATTCCAAGGTGCTGGTTACGACCTCGGATGCAGCCGGCGCCTACGCCGCCGCGCGACTGAAGGCCCACGAGGCCGGCATTGAGGTGCCGCAAAAGTAGCCCAGCGGCAGCTCCAGCGACCGCGGCAAGCCGCGGCGGCCTGCAAGATACAAATGAAAAACAGCGCAACAAGAGGAGAAAGCAAATGACAAGAATCGCAGTCGCAATGGCAACAGTATTTTCGATGCTCCCCCTGTCTGCCGCGGCCCAGGAGAATACCCGGCGCCGCGCGGGCAGGTACGATGCACAAATTCAGAATCAGGTCGCTCAAGAACTGTCCAAGAAAGACAAGTTCAAGGGGATCGGCGTCACGGTCGACGATGGGATCGTCGACTTGTCCGGGACCGTCGAGCTGTATATCGACAAGGTCGATGCCGAGAAGCGCGCGCGCAAGGTGAAGAATGTGGAGGGCGTACGAAACCGCGTGGCGGTCGGAGGCAAGGATGTCGAGGACGCCCAGTTGCGCGAAACCCTGGGCGACAAACTTCGCTATGACCGCGCGGGATACGGCGTCGTGTTCAACAGCCTCACACTTGCTGTTGAGAACGGAGCGGTGACGGTCGGGGGAAAGGTGCGCGATTATCCTGACCGCGACTCCGCCATCGCCCTCGTTGAAGCCACACCGGGCGTGAAGGACGTGATCGACGAAATCGATGTGGCCCCGGTCTCCCAGGTGGACGACGGGCTGCGCTTGCGTCTGGCGCGGGCAATCTACGGGCATTCGAGCCTGCAGAAATACGCGCTGGACCCGCAGGCGCCCATCCGCATCGCTGTCGAAAACGGCCGCGTCGAGCTTTCGGGAGTAGTCTTGAACAAAGCCGACAGCCAGATTGCTTACGCCCAAGCCCGCTCTGTTCCGGGCGTCTTCAGCGTTCAGAATTATCTGATGATTGCTTCCGGCGCGGGCAAATGAACCGCGGTTCCCGGGCCCCGGTGCCATGGCGCACCGGGGCTTCATCCCCACGGCCCGGGCAGGTAGGACGGATCTGAGGCTCCAGCCAGTCCGAAGAAAAAGTCAAAAGTCAAAGGTCAAAAGTAATCAGGTGGGCGGCTGCGCCGCGATTTGTGAAAGAGGGCTGAGCCGAAGGCGAAGCGTACCGAATCACTTTTGACTTTTGACTTTTGCCCTTTGACTTTTGACTTTTTGCTTATCCAGCTCTTCCCGCACCCTCCTGGGCAGCTTCTCGCGCACGAGGTCGTACGACTTCCGCAGGAGCCGCTTGACTTCGGCGGGCGGCAGCATCCTCGCGCTCCAGCGCGACCCACTGGGCCCGCGCCAGATAGGGAGCGGGCACGATCCCCGGGCGTTCGATCAGTTCGGCAAACTCATCGGGCGCGCACTTGAAGGAAAGCCAGATTTCACCCGGTTCGAGCGCCGCGATCGCATAAATCTTTTCTGCGATTTTGAAAACCAGGTTGTTGCCCCATTGAACCTTCTCGCTGGTGTGCGGAAAGGAGAGACAGCAACGGCGCACCCATTCGATATCCATCGTTCTATCCAAAGGTCCGGCACCCGGAGCGGTCGATTGCCAGGGTGGCGCGGCTTCCGAGCAGCGCCATCCCCGGCGCCGCGGGTTCCACTTCGACGACAGGCGCCGGAATCCCGCCGTCGAGCACAAACGAGGCGGCGGAGAGCAGGGACGGGTGGCTGACGCGGCAAAACCGGATCTGCCCGAGCTGGCCATCGCGCACCCGCTCTCGGGCTTCCAGCAGGACGGCCCGAGGCAGGGAGCCGGAGGCGTCCGCTGCTGGCGTGAGGCCGGCGGCGGCGCCGGCCTTCAAAAAATCTCTCCGTCTCGCCATCTTCTCCCCTGTTTTAGCAGTTTTGCCAGTACGATGGAGAACATGCCTGATTATCGTGTCCTTGAACAAGAGATCCAGCAGATGCTGGGCAGCGGCCGGCGGCCGGTGGCCATTGCCTACGCCGAGACGCCCCCGCCGGGTGTTGCTCCCTTCGATGGCTCCGAGCCCTCGTCCTGCAGCTTCTGGAGACTCGCTGCCGGCGGGCGGGTGTTCTATACCGTTCCGGCGGACCACTTCCATTGCCCGGTCGGCAGCTACACTCATAACACGATCACACCGGAGAGGATGCCGGAGCTGAATGACGTCCTGAAACTGATGTCCGACATCGGCTACATCCGGATGGAGGAAATTCCCGGCGTCTTCCAATTGCCCGCCGGACCGAAGATCGTGGTCTATGCCCCGCTCGGAGAGACGCCGGTCGCTCCGTCCGTCGTGCTGGCGTCGGGGAAGCCCGGCCGGGTGATGATGCTGGCCGAAGCCGCAAGCCGGGCGGGGGCGATGTCGCAGCTTCCTTTGCTGGGGCGGCCGACCTGCATGGCGCTGCCGGCCGCGTTGGCACACGGCGCCGTGACCAGTTCTGGCTGTATTGGTAACCGCGTATACACCGATATCGGGGAAGACGAGTTGTACGTGGTGTTGCGTGGCACTGATTTGGACCGGATCGCGCGCGAGATCCCGACCATCCGTTCCGCTAACGAAACTCTCACTGGATACCATCGCGAGCGTAGGCAAACGCTGGCGACGTTGTGATTTACCGCACAGTGTGCGAAATCGCACAGAGTTGATTTTTCGTTCGGCAAACCCCTGTTGACGCGAAATCCAATAGCATCCTATGTGTGGGAAAGGAGGGAACCCGGTGCAACAGACTCACGACAATACTGCTCATGCGAATCCCCGCTTCCGAGTTGACGTCCAACTCCATGACCTGCTGGTGAAAAATCAACCCAAGAACCTGCTCTTGCCTGCGCCTGCCGAGCCCGCCAGCCTGCCCGATCCGGTTTACCCGCAGCATCCGGAACTGCAGAACCTTCCCGATCCGGACACCTTCCCGGACAAGCGTAAGTGGACCGCCCCGTTGGTCTACCGCGCCATGCGCGGCTGGCTTTTTCCGTATATTCGCTCGCGCACGTTGCCCGGCGACTTCCATCCGATCATCGCGTATCTGTTTACCGAGTGGAAATGCAACCTGGACTGCTGGTACTGCTGGGCCTTCGATAACAAAGTCAAGGGGATGACCGAGGATACCGCGCGGCGCGCGATCGACTGGCTGCACGACAGCGGATGCCGGGTTCTGGCGTTGATGGGCGGCGAGCCGCTGCTGCGCCCGCAATTCGTGCATAAGGTGGTCTACTATGCGGCGAAGAAAGGCTTCTGGGTGTACGTGCCGACCAACGGCCGGCTGCTGCGTCCGGACGTGATCGACAGGCTGGGCGACGCCGGCGTGGCCACCTTCAACCTGGCACTCGACGCTATCGACGAGAAGCCCGGCTTGCCGAAAGCGCTGAATCCGATTCGCAAGCATTTCGATCACCTGGTCCGCCGCCAGTATCGCTACGGTTACGCCTTGTTCTTCAACATCAATATCTGCCGCAACAATCTGGACGACGTCCGGCAGCTCACCGATATCGCGCGGGAGCACCGGGTGGCGACCGATTATCACATCAATGAAAGCCCGATGCTCGAGCCCGAGCACTTCGAGCATTTCGAGAATAACCCGACGTTCATCACGAAAGAGGATTGGCCGGCGGTGGGGGAACTGATCGACTGGCTGATCGAGAAAAACAAATCGGGATACAAGATGGTGAACTCCGTGCAGCGGCTCCACGAAATGCGCGAGTTCATGCAAGGCAAGCTGCAGGACTGGAACTGCCGCGCCGGCCACAACAACGTGATCGTGCGGGTCGACGGCACGCTGGCGCCCTGCTTCCCGATGTACTCGGCGACGTACGACTGGGGCGTGGTCGGCGATCACAAGTTCGAGACCAGGCAGCTCAAGGAAATGAAAGTGGGCTGCCAGCCGCATTGCTTCTCGACTTTGAATCACAATCTGGCGTACTGCTATGACGCGATGCGCGTAATCAAGTGGGTGGGCAAGCAGGCGCTGCGCGGGTTCCAGGGTGTGAGCGGGAGTTTCTCGTAAGCGGATCAGAACAGCTCAAGATCCTGGAGGACATCCCGGGCTTCTTCGACATGCACGGTCTTTGCGCTCCGGCTCTCGGCCGGCCCGTTCGGCGGCTCGAAATCCAGCGAGCTGAAGACGCGGTAGTTGCCAGGCGCAAGATCCGCGAACCGGTATTGGCCCTGCGCGTCGGCGTGAATCCACCGCAGATTGTCCCGGACCGGGCGCCGGGAGGCGGAATCCAGAGACTCCAGGTAAACCGGCGCGCCCGGAGCCGGTTCGTGGCTGGAGCCGATCACGCGGCCGTGAACCGCGCCGGGATTGGGCGAGAGCACGAACTGCACGCGGTCCAGACTCCCCGTAATCAGCACTTCGTTCCAGCCGTCGCCGCGAACCGGCTCGCCCGCGGTAGAGTGCGGCCCGAAAAAACGCGAGACGTAAAAACCCGGAGGCTGCGCTAACGTCAGCTCCCAACGGCCGGGCAGGAACGCGAGTTGGTCGCTGGCCAGCTCGAGCGTTTGCGGCTTGCCCGTCCCAGCGAGATCCTTGCGCCGGGCTATGAGGCGCACCGAGCGGTAGTCGATCGGCCGTCCCTGGCTGTCCTGGAAATTGAACTGTAGTTGGGGCAGCGGACGCAGGGGAAGCCGCAGGTCGTTGCGGTCACCGTAGGCGCTAAAAGCGAGATACGCCGCCTGTATGCCGAGGCGGCGATCGGCCGGCGCCTGGGCATAAAGCTCATACTGGCCCGGCGCCGCGGGCCGGAATTCGAAGTTCCCTTCCGGATCGGACACGGTGTTCTCCGCGCCGGTATTGGAAACCAGCGTGATGTCGATCTGCGCCGGCGGAACCACTTTTCCACTGAGCGTCACTAGCCGCCCCGGAGCGGGATGAATGTCGACATCGGTGGTCTCGCGGTCCAGTTCGACGTCGACGACCGTGGCCTGGTCCGCTTGCACCGTGTCGCCGTGGAAGGTGGGAAGAAACCCGGTGTCGTCGTACTGCCGGGCCACGGTGCGGACGAGATACTTTCCCGGTTCCAAACCCGAGAGCCGGTACCGGCCGCGGTCGTCCGTTCGCACGCGGGCCGCCAGCTGCAAAGGCCGGCCGGCCCGATACGCCACCACGTCGTGCTCCGGCAAGCCCACCTGATTTTCATCCAGGACCGCGCCCGTGATGGCGCCGAACCGGGGGAGCCGGATCACCAGGTCGGTCCCGCCGCTTGTTCCTGCTTGAACGGGCAAGGCAGCCGCGTTCCAATGCTTTTGTCCGTATTGAACGGTCGCGAAGCCGGGCCGCGAAGCCGAGAGCAAATACGGTCCGGGAGCGAGGTTCGGGAATTCGAACACGCCGGAGACGTTCGTGCGGGTGGATGCCGGCTGGGCCGGTGTGCCGGGCAGCGGCGTCACTTCGATCAGGGCGCGCGCCAGCGGCCGCCCGGTCAGGTTTTCGACCACTGTGCCGCGGATCGAGGCGGCATTCAGAGCCCCCAAAACGAGCAACGGCAGGCAGCATTTCCACATAGGTCTGAATACCATGACGGCCGGCTGAACTGAAGAGTGCAGCTCAATTATAGGTGGTAGAGCATCAGATACACCACCACGCCCGTCACACTGACGTAGAGCCAAATCGGCAGCGTCCAGCGCGCGATGCGGCGGTGCCGGTCGAAGCTGGCGGCGCGGCCGCGGCGCAGTGTAACGATCGCCAGCACCGGGACGGCGGCTGCCAGCACCGTATGGGTGCCCAGAATGGAAAGATAAACGCCCCGGATCAGACCCGTCTTTTGAAAACGCACCGTGCCCACTTGGGCGTGATAGACCAGGTAGCAGACCAGAAACAAACAAGAGACCAGAAACGCCGTTTGCATCACCTTGCGGTGGCTCTCGATGCGTTTCCGGCGGATCAGAGTATAGCCCCACAGCAGCAGCACGGCGGCCGTGGCGTTCAGGACGGCGTTGACGGACGGCAGCCAGGCGATCATGAACGGTCTCGGGCAAGCGCGCGGACGTCGGCGATCAGGTGCTTCGGAAAATCGTCGTCGGAAAACCCGTAATAGCCGCGAATGCGCCCGTGCTGGTCGATGAGCGCGAAGCGCGTGCTGTGGTCGAACTTTCCATCTACCGCGTTCAAGTGGAAGGCGTTCAGCCCGAGCTCATTGAGGCGGGCTTGTTCCCCTGTGAGGAAATACCAGCGGCCGGCCTGGGCCAGGAAGTGCTTCGAGTATTCCGCCAGCACGGGAGGAGTGTCGTGTTCCGGGTCCACCGTGAAAGAAACGAAGCGCACGTCCGGGAGATCGGCGGTCGCTTGCTGGATCTGCCGCATCCGGGAACTCATCATCGGGCACGGCCCGGGGCAAGACGTGTAGATGAAATCAGCCACCCAGACTTTACCGGAGAGAATGCGGCTGTCAAAGGGCTGGCCGTCCTGAGCAATGAGCCGGAACGGGGGGATCTGGCCGAGCACGGGAAGCGGCTTGCCGCCGGTGCAAGCGGCCAACCACAGGCCCGCCAGCGCAACCCAAGCTCTCATGCCGCGCTGCGCGTGCTCTTTTGAGCGGCCATCATCCCGCAGGCGAGCAGCAACAACAGGCCGAAACCGGCGGTGACCGCGAGGCTCTCCACTGCGCCGGGCGTCGCGTTCGGCAGCCGCAAGGTGTAGTTCAACAGGGAAATCGAGTAGGTCAGCGGATTCACCCACATGAGGGCCCGCACCCATCCGTGCGCGGTCGACATCGGGAACAAAGCGCCCGAGACCATCCACATGGGCACCAGCAACAGATTCATGATGGCGTGAAAGCCCGAGGTGGAGTCCATCTTCCAGGCGATGACGAAACCGAGGCCCGTGAGCGTGAAGGAAACCAGGAAGATCGCGGCGGCCACCACCAGCACTTCCGCCGGGGAAATGCGGACCCCGGCGAGCGGCGCGAACGCCAGGAAAATCATGCCTTGGATCCAGGCCAGCGTCGCGGCGCCCAAAATCTTCCCGAGCACCATGCTGGTGCGCGGGGCGGGGGAGACCAGCATGGAGAGCAGAAAGCCTTCCCGCCGGTCTTCGATGATGGAGATGGTGGAGAAAATCGCCGAGAACATCACGGTCAGCACCAGCGCGCCCGAATAGAACCGGGCCAGGTCGTTGGAGCCGTAGCCGATCAACAGCCAAAACACCAGGGGGGAGGCGACCACGCCCAGCACGCGGCTTTTCTGGCGCCAGAAACGCACCAGTTCGCGCTGCCACAAGGTTGCCGCCGGAAGAAAGAAACTACTCAATGGACGCTCCTGTTTCGCGGACGAACACATCTTCGAGAGTCGGCTTGTGCAATCCGACTGAATCGATCGCCCCGGGAAAAGCCTCGACGACCTCGGTAATGAAGTGATGGCCGTTTTCGATCTCCACCCGTACCTGGCCGTCCATGACTTTCGGAGCGAGGCCGAACCGCTGCTGGATGCCCGCGGCCAACGAAGTCGTATCTTCCGCCTGCAACACCACGACGTCGCCGCCGATTCGCGAGCGCAACTCGTTGGGTGTGCCCTGCGCCACGATGTTGCCCTGGTGAAGCAGCACCAGCCGGTCGCAACGATCCGCTTCTTCCAGTATATGAGTGGTGAGCAGGATGGTGACGCCTTCCTTGGTGCGGAGGTTCTCGACGTGCCGAGACAGATCGCGGCGGGCTGCCGGGTCCAGGCCGGTAGAGGCTTCGTCCATCAACAGAACCTGCGGCCGGTGCAGCAAAGCCTTGGCAATTTCGACCCGGCGTTTAAGCCCGCCCGAAAGCGTGTCGACCAGGTCCTTGCGCCGATCTCCCAGGCCGAGTTGCTGCATGGCGTACTCCATGCGCTCTCTCAATACCGCGCCGCTCAGGCCGTGAAGATGTCCCTGGCTGCGCAGGTTCTCTTCCACCGTGAGCGCCTTATCGAGGCTTTGCGTCTGGAAGACGACGCCGACGCGGCGGCGCACTTCCGCCGGCTCTTTGACCACATCGTGGCCGGCCAGCAACGCCCGCCCCGAGGTAGGCACCATCATGGTGGAGAGAATCCGGAACAACGTCGACTTGCCGCCGCCGTTCGGGCCGAGCAGCCCGAAGATCTCACCCTGCTTTACGTTGAAACTGATTTTGGAAAGCGCTAACCGATCACCGTAGCGATGCGTCAGCTCTCGAACTTCGATCACAATCCTGGCCTGTCCAGGAGCATCAGTCCGTAGATCAGCGGCAGGTACAACACCGAGGCCAGCAGAACGCGGCGCGCGCGGATTCTGTTGCGATCGAGCGCCACGCGCACATCCGAATACAGGAACCAAAGTCCCAGAACCAATGCTCCTACTCCATAAATAATTCCCGACATTCCCATCAGGGCCGGCGTCAGGCTCACCGGGATGAGCGCCATCCCGTACACGACCATCTGCCGCGCGGTCGAGCGTCCATCGGGTTCCACCACCGGCAGCATCCGGATGCCCGCGCGTGCGTAATCGTCCTTATACATCCAGGCAATTGAATAGAAGTGCGGGAATTGCCACAAGAACAGAATGGCGCCCAGCACCCACGCTTCATGCGACAGCGTGCCGGAAGCGGCCGCATAGCCGATGACCGGCGGCATGGCGCCGGGAATAGCGCCCACCGTCGTGGACCACCACGTTCTCTGCTTCAACGGCGTGTACAGGAACAGGTAGCTGGCCAGCGTGAACGCACCGATCAAGCCGGATAGCAGGTTTACCCCGAGCCACAATTCGACGAAACCGAGAACCGCCAAAGCCACGCCGAACGCGAGCGCGCGCTTCGCCGAAAGCCGGCCAGCCGGCAAAGGCCGATGGGCCGTGCGCCGCATGCGGCGGTCGGCCTCGCGCTCGTACCACTGGTTGAGCGCCGCGGTCCCGGAGGCGATCAGTCCCGTTCCCACAATTGTGTGGAATAGCGACAGCAGATCGACGTTGCCGAGAAACAGGCGCCAGTTGGAAGCGCGCGGCAGCCCGAAGAAGTAGCCGATCGCGGTGCTCATCAGGATCAGCCACGTAATCCGGGGCTTCGTTAATTCAACGTAGTCGCGCATTGATCGCGTGGCGTGACCTTCGGAACTCAGCGGCGAAACCATGTACAGGGAGTTCTTTCATTGTAAACGTTTTGGGCCATCCGCGTCAGGCCGAGCCGGCACGGCCGCCCGTCCTTATTTGCAGATTCTTGACCTTTGGGCGTTCGAGGACAGCCGCGTAGTAGACATTCGCACTACCGGCTCAATATAATCACCCTCACGATGGGAGCTGGCCGCGTCCTAGGCTCCTGCAGGAAACCGTTAAAATGTATAGATATTTGGAGTTCCCCAAATGGCCACTGCCGTAGATCCGTCGCCGCTGGAAAGCCTTACTGAACGCGAACAATGGCTCCGCATGTATCAGCGGATGGTTACCATCCGGCTATTTGAAGAGCAGGTTAACGATTTGTACACACGCGCTCTCATGCCGGGTCTGGCCCACTTATACATCGGAGAAGAGGCGGTGGCGGTCGGCATCTGCGCGGCATTGCGGGCCGACGATTACATCACCAGCACCCATCGCGGCCATGGACACTGCCTCGCGAAAGGGGCGGCGCCCGACCGGATGTTCGCCGAACTGCTGGGCAAAGAGGCCGGGTACTGCAAAGGCAAGGGCGGATCGATGCACATCGCCGATCCCGCGACCGGCAACCTGGGCGCGAACGCGATCGTGGGAGGCAGCGCCGGCATCGCCACCGGCGCTGCATTTTCGGCCAAGCGGCTCGGCAATGGGCGCGTTTCGGTCTGTTTCTTCGGAGAAGGCGCGTTGGGACAGGGGTCGCTCTACGAGGTCATGAACATGGCCTCGATCTGGAAGCTGCCGGTGATCTACGTCTGCGAGAACAACATGTACAACGAGTACACGCATTTCTCCGAAGTCACCGCCGGCGACATCCTGGCGCGCGGGCAAGCCTTCGGCATTCACTCGGAAAGCGTCGATGGGCAGGATGTACGGGCCGTCCACGCCGCCGCCAAGCGCCTGGTGGAGCGGGCGCGGAAAGGCGAAGGTCCGGCTTTCCTGCTTGTGAATACGTACCGGTATCACGGCCATCACGTCGGCGACGTAAGCCGCGATTATTACCGGTCCAAGCAGGAAGAGCAGCAGTGGAAGACCGAGCGCGATCCCATCCAGATCCTGGGCGATTGGCTCATCAAAGAGAAGATGGCCGACCGGGCGCGACTCGACGCCATCCAGGCCGAAGTGAAAGCCGGGATCGATCAGGCCGTTCAATTCGCCGTCGCCGCGCCCTATCCCGCGGTGGATAAAGTTCAACAGGACGTGTATGCCGGAGAATAGCGTTCGCGAAATCACGCTGGCGCAGGCCGTGCGCGAAGCCCTGGCCGAAGAGCTGCGCCGCGATTCGCGCGTCCTGGTGATGGGAGAAGACATCGCCGAGGCCGGCCATCCGTTTAAGGTTTTGACCGGACTGGTGGACGAGTTCGGGCCGGACCGCGTGCTCGACACACCGATTTCGGAGGCCGGTTTCACCGGTATCGCCGTCGGCGCTGCCATGACGGGCCTGCGGCCGGTGGTTGATATCATGTTCGGCGATTTCGTCACCCTGACCATGGACCAGATGGTCAACCAGGCGGCGAAGGTGCACTATATGTCGGGCGGCCATTGGCAGGTGCCCATGGTTCTGCGGACGACGCTCGGCGCGACGCGCCGCTCCGCCGCGCAGCACTCGCAATCGCTGCACGCGTGGTTCTGTCATGTCCCTGGCCTGAAGGTGGTCCTGCCGTCGACCCCGTACGATGCCAAAGGACTTCTGAAAAGCGCGATCCGCGACGACAATCCCGTCGTTTTTTTCGAAGACAAGATGATGTACCGGCTCAAGGGGCCGGTGCCGGAGCAGGAATACACCATCCCGCTCGGCGTTGCCGACGTCAAGCGCGAAGGCGACGATCTGACCATCATCGCCACCAGCAGCATGGTGCAGGTGGCTCTCGGCGCGGCGGCGTTGCTGGAAAAAGCGGGAATCAGCGCCGAGGTGATCGACCCGCGCACCTTGTGGCCGCTGGATGAGAAAACTCTGATTCGATCCGCGCGGAAAACTTCGCGCGTGATCGTCATGGATGAAGGGTACGGCCGCTATGGCGTGGGCGCCGAGATCGCGGCGGTGATCCAGGAAGGCGCGTTCTACGACCTGGAAACGCCGGTGAAGCGGATTGGCGCGATGCACGTTCCGATTCCGTTTTCGCCGCCGCTGGAGGACGCGACGGTTCCCACCGAACAATCGGTTTTCGACGCGGCCAGGGTCCTCTGTGGCAAGTGAAGCCGGTCCCCGGCCGGACAGGAGAATATTGTGGCACTGAAAACATACGGCTCGATGGCAGTGGATTGGGAGCAGCGTATCGATTTCGACCGGCTCCGCAGAGAGCGGCTGGATCGCGTGAAATCGATGCTCGCCAGGTCCGAGATCGGCTCCCTGCTGTGCTTCGATATGAACAACGTGCGGTATATCACCGCCACGCATATCGGTACCTGGGCGCAGGACAAGATCAGCCGGTTCACGCTGTTGCCGCAGAATGACGAGCCGATTTTGTGGGATTTCGGCTCCGCCGCCAAACATCATCAGCTCAACTGCCCCTGGCTGGGCGAGCGCTCGCGCGCCGGCATCCCGCTGCTGCGCGGCGCCATGTCGCCCGAAATGGGCCGCGCGGAAGACGTCGCGCGCAAGATCAAAATCGAGCTTGAAATGCGCAACCTGCATAAGGAGCCGGTCGGCATCGACGTGGTCGAGCCTCCGATCCTGTTCGCGCTGCAGAAGGAAGGCATTAAGGTGGTCGACGGGCAGCAGCTCATGTCCGATGTCCGGGTCATCAAGACCCAGGACGAAATCGCGCTGCTGACACACTCGGCCATGATGGTCGACGCGGCCTATGACGAGCTCTACCGGGCCATGAAGCCCGGTATGCGCGAAAACGAAGCAGTTGGTCTGGTCAACAAAGTTCTGTATGACATGGGTTCGGAGTACGTGGAAGGGGTGAACGCGATTTCAGGCGAGCGCTGCAGTCCGCATCCGCACGTCTTCTCGGACCGCGTGCTGCGTCCCGGCGACCCGGTCTATTACGACATTCTGCATTCCTACATGGGCTACCGCACCTGCTACTACCGTTGTTTCAGCATCGGGTACGCGTCGCGGGCGCTGATCGATGCGTACAAGCGCTGCCGCGAGTATCTTGATGCCGCCATCCACCTGGTGCGCCCCGGCCGGACGACCGGCGAGATCGCCGCGGTTTGGCCGAAGGCGCAAGAGTTCGGGTTCCCCAATGAAGAAGCGGCGTTCGCGCTTCAGTTCGGCCATGGCATCGGGCTCGCCATTTGGGAAAAGCCGGTGATCAGCCGGCTCGTCTCGCTGGAGCATTCGCACGAAATCAAGCCGGGCATGGTGTTCGCGCTCGAAACGTTCTGGCCTTCCAAGGATGGCTATGCCGCGCGCATCGAAGAAGAAATTGTGGTCACGCCGACCGGCCACGAAGTGATCACGCGCTTCCCGGCGGAAAAACTGATGATCGCGGGCGCGCACTATCACACGGTCGAAGGCCCGCTGCCGACCGAGCGCGAGCACGAGCCCGCGCCGAGCCAGCGCATCGTCGAAATGATTGAAGCGAGCGCGCGGAACGAAGGTGTGGGAGTGACCCGCTAACAATGGCCGTCAGCGTCGTAATGCCCGCGCTCGAGATGGCGCAGGAGACCGGGAAGCTCCTCGCCTGGCTCAAGAGGGAAGGCGATCCGGTCAGGAAGGGCGAGCCGCTTCTCGAGATCGAAACCGATAAGGTGACGGTTGAAGTGGAAGCGCCCGCGGACGGCGTGCTCGCCGGTCTGAAGGCGCGCGAAGGCGCCGACGTTCCCGTCGGCCAGACGATCGCCTGGATCGTGGCTCCGGGGGAAACGCCGCCCGCCGAAGTGACGCCGGCCGTGACCGGCCGGGCCATGTCCGCGGCGGCGCAAGCGGCATCGCCGCCGGCGGCCGAGCCGGAGAGAGCCGAGCCCGAGCGGATCCGCGCCTCTCCCAAGGCACGGCGCATGGCCAAGGATCTTGGGGTAGACTTGGCGAAGGTCCGCGGCACCGGCCCCGACGGCGCCATCACCGGCGCGGACGTCGAAGCTGCCGCGAACGCGCGGAACGCTCCGGCCGCCGCCGTTCCGCCAGCTGCTCCGGCCGCTGCGGCTCCGGCGCTGGAGCCGGCGGCGCTCAGCAACATCGCGCGCCTGATGGCCGAACGCACCACGCAGAGCTGGACTACCGCCCCGCACTTTTTCCTGGTCCGCGAAATCGATGCCAGCCCGCTGCTGGTCGCCCGCAGTTTCCTGGGGCCGGCCGTCGAGCGCGACCACAACGTAAAGCTGACGCACACCGATCTGCTGGTGGCGCTGGTGGCTCGCGTGCTCGCAAAACATCCGAAGTTTAATGCCAGCTGGACCGGCAGCGGGATTCACTATCATCCCGAAGTCAATATGAGCATCGCCGCGGCCGTGAAAGATGGCGTCGTGGGCGTGGTGATTCCGAAAGCCGGCACTGCTTCGATCGGCGCCATCGCCGCCAAGCGCGCCGATCTGAGCGAGCGCGCGCGGGCCGGCCACTTACGGCCCCCTGATGTCACCGGTGGGACCTTCACGATCAGCAATCTCGGGATGTATGAAGTCGATGCGTTCAGCGCGATCATCACGCCCCCGCAAGCGGCCGTTCTGGCCGTCGGCGCCATCGCGGACCGCGTGGTGCCGGTCGACGGCAAGCCCGGCATTCGTCCCATGATGACCATCACGCTGTCAAGCGATCACCGCGTCGTCGACGGCGCCCAGGCGGCGCTGTTTCTCAAGGATGTCGTCGCGGCGCTGCGCGAACCCGGCCGCTGGCTGGCTTGAACCCAAAGCTAACCCGTCAGCCCGTTGAACGCGTGCGTCCCATGAACCGGCCAGATCCTGGCAGTACCCCCGACCCAGGCTGCACTAGCGGTTCGGCGAGGCTGCGCCGCCGGGCTTCGATGTAAATCCTGCGCGCACTCTTTTCGGAGGAGGTAAGTACCCGGGCGTCGCGCCGGGGCGACACCGAGCAGAAAGGAAGCCGCCGCACCGGGGCGCGCTATTATCGTGTGCCGAAGCGCCCGGATCAGTAGCAGAGCCGGTCCGCCGCGAGACTGGCCGCCGTTTTGCTGAGACCGGCATGAGGTGCTTTTCATGAAAAGAACGTTTGTTCCTGCCATAACGTTCCTGATGTTGGGCCTGGGAATCGCTACCTATGCCCAACAACCCGGTCCCGGCCGCCAGCCAGGTACGCAAGCGCAGCCCGGAACGACCAGCCCCGGTCCGCAAGGCGAACCCCGTGGGAGTCAGACTCCCGACGCGGCCCAAGGTGAGACCGTGAGTGTGACGGGTTGCCTGATGAAAGGAGATCAGGCCAACCAGTACACCATTACGGATTCGAGCTCGCACGAAAAATACACTTTCGCCGGGCCGTCTCAACTCGACCGGTATGTCAATCAGACCGTGAAACTGACCGGCGCCATGGAATCCGGTGATCATGGCGAGAAGACCTTCCGGCCGGAGAGTCTCGCTCCCGTCTCCTCCACGTGCAAATAGTCTCCGCCATGGCCGTGTTCGCGGAGGGTGAGGCAATTCCGTTCGCCCTCCGCGCGCTGCCTTTCGGAGTCTGAAAGACAGAGCGCGGCGGCTGTATTACCATACCGACATGATCCTCAGCCGCGACCGTCTTCTGACTACCCACGTCGGCAGTCTGCCGCGAAATGAGCTCCTTTCCAGCCTGCTGGTCCGGCGCGAAGAAGGCGAAGCCGTCGACCCGGAGCTGCTGGCCCGCGAAATGGACCGCGCCGTCGGCCACGTGGTCCGCAAGCAGGCCGAAGCCGGCATCGACATCGGCAACGATGGGGAACAGCAGCGCGTCGCTTTTCAGACCTACGTGGCGCAGCGCATGTCGGGCTTCGCCGGCGAATCCAAACGGCGCCGGGGCCGCGATTACGAAGAGTTTCCGGAACTCGTCGAAACACTGATGCGCCGGTTCCCGCGCCGCAGCCGGATGCAGAATGCTCCCGAGGCCCGCGCGGAGGTGCGCTACCTCGATACCGCGCCAATCCGGCAGGAAATCGACCGCCTGGTCCGCGCCGCGCGAGCCGCCGGCGCGTTCGCGGAGTGCTTTTTAACCGCGCCGTCTCCGGGCATCATCTCCACCACGATGCTGAATGCCTTCTACGATTCGCACGATCGGTACCTGACCGTGCTGGCGCGCGAGATGCGGCAGGAATACCAGGCGATTCACGAAGCCGGGCTGCTGCTCCAGATCGATGCGCCCGATCTCGCCATGGACCGCGCCATGTTCTATCGCGATTTGCCGGACGCCGATTTCGTCAGGCGCTGCGAGCGCCATGTGGAGGCCATCAACCAGGCGATTGAAGGCATCCCGCGCGACCGCATTCGCCTGCACTGCTGCTTCGGCAATTGGGACGGCCCCCATATTTATGACGTGGCGCTCGATCTGATTCTTCCCGTTCTGTATCAGGCCAACGTCGGCGCGCTCAGCATTGAATTGGCCAATCCGAGGCATCAGCATGAGTACGAAGCCTTCCGCCACCATCCGCTGCCTCCTCACATGGCGCTGCTCCCCGGCGTGATCGATACCACGACAAACATTGTGGAGCATCCCGAAGTGGTGGCGCGGCGTCTGCAGGAGGCAGTCTCGGTCGTCGGCGATCGCGAACGCGTGATTGCGAGCGCCGATTGCGGCTTCGGCACGTTCACGAATCGCGAATGGGTCATCGAGCCGGCAGTCTGGCTGAAACTCAACTCGCTGCGCCGCGGCGCGGACATTGCGTCGGCCCGTCTGTGGGGCCGCGGGGCAGCGGGATGAGGAGGCGCGCGGCATGGCTTTGGTTATTTGCCGCCGTCTGCGTCTGGGCTCAGCCGCCGGCGCCGGTCGAGCCCGCGCTCGCCGAAATCACGGCGACCCGCCGCTTTACCGAGGCCGCTCTCTCACCGGAGGGCGCCCGCGTGGCGTATGTCGAGCAGGCAGCCGTTCCGTCGCGATCAAAGATCTATGTGGCTTCTACGCGGCCGGCTCCCGCGCCTCCGCGCCGGATTACGGCCGGCGGCGGCAAGGCAGTTTGCGACGAACACGGCGTGGCCTGGTCTGCGGACGCAAAGCAGGTGGCCTTTCTTTCCGATTGCGAGAAGCCGGGACAGTTGCAGCTTTATGTGGCAGCGCCCGGACGCCCGCCGCGTCGTTTGACGCATCTGCGAGGCCTGCTGGCGGATCCGCAATGGTCTCCGGATGGCAAGCAGATCGCGATCCTGTTTACCGAGAACCTGCCGCGCAGCGCCGGCCCGCTCGACCCGGTGCTTCATCAGACCGGGGTAATCGAGTCGAAGATTTATGAGCAGCGGTTGACGCTCGTGGATACAGCGACCGGCGTTGCTCGCCCGCTTACCCCGCCGGACCTCTACGTCTACGAGTACGACTGGTCGCCCGATGGCAGCGTCTTCGCCGCCACCGCGGCCGCCGGGGACGGGGACAATAACTGGTGGATCGCCCAGCTCTATCGCATTGACGCGGCAACCGGCGACACGCAATCCATTTACAAACCGCCTGTCGAACGGCAGATCGCCTCGCCGCGCTGGTCGCCGGACGGCCGGTCGATCCTTTTCATCGGCGGATTGATGAGCGATGAAGGTTCGACCGGCGGCGACCTGTTCGAGATTGCTTCAACCGGCGGCGCGGCGCGCGACCTCACTCCCGATCTTCAGTCCTCGATCAGCAGCATCACGCGGCCGCGGCAATTGGCGCAGCTTTATCTCACCGAACACTCTGACGGCGGCAGCGCGATTTCGCGCCTGGATCTCCGGACCGGCCGCCTCGAACGCCTGTGGCGGGGCGAGGAGACCATCACACTTGCCGGCGGAGAGACGGGACTTTCGATATCCCGTGATGGCAGCCGGGTGGCGCTCGTCCGCAGCTCGTTTCAGGAACCTCCCGAGGTATACGCCGGCCCGATCGGCGCCTGGGAGCGGGTCACTCACGCGAACCGGGACCGCAAAGCCTCCTGGGGCCAAGCCAAGAGCCTTCACTGGACAAATGAAGGGTTCCGCATCCAAGGCTGGCTTGTCTATCCCACTCCATTCGATGCCAACCGCCGGTATCCGCTCGTCGTTTCCGTGCACGGCGGGCCCGCTTCCGCCGCCAAGCCGGCATGGCCGCGTCCCGGCTTCAATCCCCTGCTGCTTTCCCAGCAGAGCTATTTCGTCCTGATGCCGAATCCGCGGGGCAGCTTCGGGCAGGGGGAAGCGTTCACGCGCGCCAACATCAAGGACTTCGGCGGCGGCGATCTCCGCGACATTCTTGCCGGAGTGGATGAAGCGATCCGGTCCGCGCCGGTCGATCCACAACGGATAGGGATTACCGGTTGGAGCTACGGCGGGTACATGACCATGTGGGCGGTTACCCAGACTGGCCGCTTTCGCGCGGCTGTCGCGGGAGCCGGCCTCGCCAATTGGCAGAGCTATTACGGCCAGAACGCGATTGACCAGTGGATGATCCCGTATTTCGGCGCCTCGGTGTATATGGATCCGGCCGTGTATGCGAAAAGTTCGCCGATCAACTTCATCCGCCAGGCGAAGACCCCCACCCTGTTGCTGGTCGGCGACGGTGACGCAGAATGCCCGCCTGCCCAATCCTACGAATTCTGGCACGCATTGAAGACGCTCGATGTAAAGACTCGCCTGGTGGTGTATCCCAACGAAGGTCACGCGTTCCACAACCCCGAGCACCAGCGCGACGTGTTGGTTCGTATGGTCCGCTGGTTCAACGAAAACTTGCGGTAGTCAACTCGGGCAGATGCGCCGGCCGCGGGGACGCGTTAGCTCTCGGATCTCTCCTCCAGCCCCTCACCCCCGGCTGGGTCGCTCCTGCTAATGAGCAATCTCATCGCGAATCACCTTGCCGCCTTTCATCACGAACTTGACCCGCTCGAGCTCGCTGATGTCGGCCAGCGGGTCGCCCGCGACCGCGATCAGGTCCGCGTACTTCCCCTTCTCGATGGATCCGATCTGGTTCTGCCAGCCGAGCACGGCCGCGTTCGTCATCGTTCCCGCCTGAATCGCCTGGGCCGGCGTCAGCCCCGCCACCTTCACCATGGCCTCGAACTCGAGCGCCTGCGTGCCATGCGCGAAGGTAGAACCATCGGCGCCGCTGCCGACCATGATGCGCAGCCCGGGAGTATGCGCGGCCATCCGCACGGCCTTTTCGAAAATCGGAATGATGCGATATTTTCCGTGCGTGTTCTTCGCGTCGTTGTCGTCCATGTACGGTTCGATGTAGCGGACGATCGTCGGATCGTAATCCAGGTGCTTGGCAACCATCATGTTGATCAACTCCTGATTCAATCCGAAGCCATGCTCGATGGTGTCGCACCCGGCGACGATCGCGTTCTTCAGGCCTTCGCCCCCGTACACGTGGCAGCCCGCCTTCTTGCCGAGCCGGTGCGTCTGGTCGACCATGGCTTCGACCACCGCCAGGGGGTAGGTGACTTCATATTGATCCTTGCCGTCGGGTGTGAAGGAATAGGCGCCCGCCGGATACAGCTTGATCCAATCCGCGCCATGGGCGATCTGCTCCCGGACCGCCGCGCGGCCTTCTTCTGCGGAACGGACAATCGTGCTGGCCAGCGGATTCTGGGGATTGAGAGGATCCGGCGGTTTCGCGCCCCAGACGATCCCCAGCGTCGACACCTGGTACCGCGGCCCGTCAATCCGTCCTTCGTTGATGGCGTTCCGAATCGCCACGTCGCCGTAACCATTGCCATGCGAGGTCATGTCGCGCGCCGCCGTGAAACCCGCCCGCAGGTCGGCCTGCACATTCTGCACCGCGATCAGCATGTAGTCTTCAGTCGTCCCGTTGGGTTTGCGCTGGTTGAACATGTGGGTATGCGCGTCGATCAAGCCCGGCAGTACCGCCGCCTGTCTCAGATCGATGACCTGCGCTCCGGCCGGAATCTCCACTTGGCCGTCGGCTCCGACTTCGCTGATGCGCTCTCCCGAGATCAATACGACCTGCCGGGACATCATCCGGCCGCTCTTGCTGTCGAATAGACGTCCGGCGCGGACCGCAACCATGCCGGCCGGCGGCGGGCATTTGTATACGCCGCCGTCGGAACCCACGCAGGGCGTCGGCCCGGCGCCCCGCCACGGAGCCGGCGGCGGCTGAACCTGCGCGTGCAACGCCCCTCTGCCCGCCGCAATTCCCAGGAGTAACAGCACAGACCCGCTTCGCATCCCTTCGCCTCCCGAGTAATTGTACTGCGCTACAATCTGGCTTGCCGATCGCAAGGACCATTGCCGCTCAGCTCGAAAACGCTTCCTGGATCCGCCGCATGTTTGAAATCGGCATCCAGATGCGCAAGGAGCGCGGCGCCGAAAACGTCTTCGATTTCTCGATCGGCAACCCCGAGGTGGAGCCGCCGGAAGCCGTGATTGGGGCCTTGCGCCGCGTCACCGCCGAAAACCGGCCGCGCAGCCACGGCTATATGCCGAATGCCGGCTTCCCCGAAGTGCGCGCCGTCATCGCCCGCACTCTCGCCGGGCGGAGCGGCATTCCCTTTACCGCCGATGACATTTTGATGACCAACGGCGCGGCGGGCGCCATCAATATCGTTCTCAAGGCGATTCTCGACCCCGGCGACGAAGTGATTTTGTTGAACCCGTACTTTCCGGAGTACCGGTTCTACGTCGAGAACCATGGCGGCCGCGTGGTCCCGGTAGAGACCGATGAGAACTTTCAGCCCGACATCCCGCGCATCGCCGCCGCCATCACGCCGCGCACAAAAGCGCTCATCCTGAACTCGCCGAACAACCCGACGGGTGCGGTTTATGGCGCTGAAATTCTTCGCCGGTTGAATGCCATCATCCGCGAACCGATGCTGGTGATCAGCGACGAGCCGTACCGGCCCCTGGTCTACGGCGGAATCGAAGTTCCGGAAACTCTTGCTCTCGTCGACCGGGGGGTCCTGGCCTGGTCGTACTCCAAAGCCATGGCCATCGCGGGCGAACGCATCGGCTTTCTGGCTATTCCGCCTCATCTGCCGGATGCGGCTGCGCTGCGCAGCGCGTGCACATTTGCCATCCGCATTCTCGGATACATCAATGCAACGGCCCTGTGGCAACTGGTGGTGGCGCAGGTGCCGGAAGTCACCGTGGATGTCTCCAGCTATGAAGCCAAGCGCAACCTGCTGTGCGACGCGCTCAACGCGATGGGCTATCAAGCGCCGAAGCCGCAAGGCTCGTTTTACGTTTTTGCCAGGACCCCGATTCCCGACGACCTGGCCTTTATTCGCCTGCTCCAGGAGGAGGGCATCCTGGCTGTCCCGGGAACCGGCTTCGGCCGCGGCGGCCATATGCGGCTCTCTCTAACGATTCCGCAACTCGACATTCAGCGCGCGCTTCCCGGCTTCGAACGCGCCTTGCGCAAAGTGCGATAACCTGAGCCCAATGGCGCGCGAGGCCTTCATCGCCCGTAGCCCGATTCGGAAGCCGCTGCCGGTCCACAGGCTGGGCCGTGTGGAGCATCGCTTCTTTCAGGCCGGCAAGTTCGGCCGCGTGGAGTAAATGCCAAATGAGAACACTTTCCGGACTGTTTTGGATCTGCTGGTTTGCCGGCCCGATCCTGGCGCAAGAGAACCTCTGTCCCGCCGCCCAGTCCGCGGTATTCCGGTCAGGTCCGTCCTGGAACGGCTGGGGTCCGGATGCCTCCAACGCGCGCTTTCAGCCCCAGGACGCGGCCGGAATTCCCGCCGCGCAGATAGCGCATCTGAAGCTGAAATGGGCGTTCGGATTTCCCGGCGTGAAATCGGTGATGGGCGCGCCGGTGGTGGTCGGCGGGCGCGTCTTTCTCGGTGTGGACAACGGCTCGGTCTACTCGCTCGATGCCGCCGCCGGCTGCCAGTACTGGACCTTCAAGGCCGAAGCGGGAGTCCGTAGCGCGATCACGGTCGCGCATGCCGAGAGCCGTCTCGCCGCCTTCTTCGGCGATCTGAAAGCGAACGTCTACGCCGTCGATGCGCTCACCGGCGAACAACTGTGGAAAGTCCACATCGACGACCATCGCAGTGCGCGCGTGACGGCGGCGCCCAAAGTCTTTGAAGGGCGCCTCTACGTGCCGGTCGCCTCCGGCGAGGAAGGCGCCGCGGTCATCCCCAAATATCCGTGCTGTACCTTCCGCGGCAGTGTCGTGGCTTTGGATGCCGCCACCGGCCGCCAGCTCTGGAAGACCTACACCATCGCCGAAGAGCCCAGGCAGGTCGGTAAGAACTCGGACGGAGTCCTGCGCTTTGCGCCGGCCGGCGGCGGCGTCTGGAATTCGCCGACGATCGACGCCAAGCGCCGCGCGCTCTATATCGGCACAGGCGACGCTTACACCGAACCCGCGCCGAAGACCACCGACGCCCTTATGGCTCTGGATCTCGACACCGGCAAGATTCTCTGGTCCGTCCAGGACACCGAAAACGACGCCTGGCTGGTTGGCTGCGACCGCGCGGCCAAACCCGAGAATTGTCCCAAGGACCTCGGCCCCGATCACGATTTCGGCGCTTCTCCCATCCTCAAGACTCTTCCCAGCGGCCGCGCCCTCCTCATCGCCGGCCAGAAAAGCGGCAACGTCTGGGCGCATGATCCCGATCAAAAGGGTGCCGTCGTGTGGCGCACCGCTCTGGTGAACAACACGCATGAGTTCGGAGGCAAAATCGTCTGGGGCGGCGCTGCCGATGACCAGAATGCCTACTTCGGCCTCGGCCCCGGCGGCATCGCCGCCGTGCAGCTTCGCGATGGCGAACGCAAATGGTTCACGCGCCTCGACCCCGCCCCCGCCGTCGCCCAGCATCCCGGGCACGAAGGCGCGCTCACCGCGATCCCCGGCGTAGTCTTCTCGGGAGGTTGGGACGGCGTCCTGCGCGCGCTTGCCGCCAATGATGGCCGCGTTCTCTGGGAGTACAACACTGTTCAGGAATTTAAAACCGTCAACGGCGTCGCGGCCAACGGAGGTTCTCTGAGCGTTTCCGGCCCGACTGTCGCGGGCGGCATGCTCTTTGCCGGCTCCGGTTACGTCGGCGTGCGCAGCGGCATGCCCGGCAACGTGCTGCTCGCCTTTTCCGTCGATTCACAGTGAGGCAATGTACGATTTGTTACGATAGGCGTCACAGGTGAGTGTGTGCGGAACGACCTGCGATTTGCTTTGCGGTTGATTCGGGCCGCTCCTGGATTCACCCTCATTGCCGCCTTCACCCTGGCGCTCGGAATCGGCGCCAACTCCGCCATGTTCAGCTTTGTGGATGGCGTTCTTTTCAAGCCGCTCCCTTATCCGCACGGCGAGCAATTGCTCGAATTGTTCGAACGTCCTCCGAGCGGCGAGCGCAATCCGGCTTCGACTCTGAATTTTCAGGACTGGCGCGCCCAGAGCAGCGTCTTCACCGGCATGGCCGCCCAGACCGGCGCCGCCCTCACCCTCACGGGTTCGGATCGCCCGGTTTTGCTGCAGGCAGGAAAGGTGACCTGGCCCTTTCTCGACATCTTCGGCGCGAAACTCGTCATGGGGCGGACCTTTCGTCCGGAAGAAGATCAGCCCGGCAAGGATCGGGTCGTGGTGCTCAGCCATCGCGTGTGGGAGAGCCGCTTCGGTTCCGATCCGCGGTTAATCGGCCGCACCCTCACTCTGAACGGCAAGCCGTACACCGTCATTGGCGTGCTGAGCGAAGGCGGCCCGTTCGACAAAGGTTACCAGGATCTTTGGATGCCGCTCGCCTTCAGCCCGCAGGATCAGACGCGCTCTTTCCGCTGGCTTCGCGTGTGGGCCCGGTTGAAGCCGGGCGTCTCGCTCGAGCAGGCACGCGCGCAGATGGACTCCATCGCCGCCCGGATTCAGCGGGATTACCCCGAATCGAACAGAGGTTGGGGCGTGACTCTGGTCCGTTTGACCGACGATGTCACGACTCAGACCTTGCGCCGATCCTTGCTGGTGCTGCTCGGCGCGGTGGCGGCGGTGTTGCTGATCGCCTGCGCGAATCTCGCGAACCTGCTGCTGGTTCGCGGCGCGGGCCGGCGCCGCGAAGTCGCCATCCGGGCCGCCATGGGAGCGAGCCGCTCCCGTCTGGTCGGACAATTCCTTCTCGAAAGTGTGATGCTGGCCTGTACTGGCGGGCTGCTGGGCATCGGACTGGCGTACGCCTTTGTAGCCGCTTTAAAAGCTTGGATTCCTCCCCTGGTGCTGCCGCCGGAGGCGGATGTCCATCTGGACGTTCGCGCTCTGCTGTTCACTGTCGCCACCGTGCTCGTGACCGGCGTTTTGTTCGGCATCGGTCCCGCTCTGAGTTCCGCTCGCGGCGATCTGGCCGGCTCGCTCCGCGAGTTCGGCCGCCGGTCCACGGGCAGCGCCGGCCAGCGCCGCCTGCGCGATCTGTTTGTCATCACGCAAGTAGCGTTGGCGTTCATCCTTCTGTCCGCCGCCGGCCTCCTCATCCGCAGCCTGTACGCCGTCCGGCAGGTCAATCCCGGCTTCGAAAACGCAAACCTCCTCACCATGGGGCTCCCCATGCATCCGGATGACTACCCCGGCGAGGCGCGCGTCTCCGACTATCTCACGCGCGTTCAGGAAAAAATTGCCTCCCTGCCCGGCGTCCGCGGCGTCGCGACTACCTCGGCGCTTCCCCACATGGGTTGGGGTTGGGCGATGCCGTTTCAGATTGAAGGCCGGCCGCCCGCCGATCCCGCCCAGCGCCCCGATTGCTTCTTTAAAATCGTCAGCCCTTCCTATTTCCATACACTCGGAATGCATCTCCGTGAAGGGCGCGGCCTGGCCGATAGCGATACCGCGCGCTCCCCTTATGTCGCCGTCATTAACCAGACCATGGCGCTTCGCTATTTTCGCGGCGAGCCGCCCCTCGGCCGCCGTTTGCTGATTCCCAGAGTTTCGGTGAACCGGAGGGGCTCCGAGGTGTCCTGGGAAATCATCGGTGTCGTGGCCGATGAAATGGTAAAAGGTCCCCGCGACGCAAGTCCGGGCGTGTACGTGTCGTACCGGCAGAGTCCGTCGTTGAGCCCGTCTCTCGTCGTCCGCAGCGCGATCCCGCCCAACCGGCTGATCCGATCGGTCGAAAGCGCCGTTGGCTCGGTCAACCCCAGCCAGCCATTGGCCGACATCCGGACTATGGAGGAGATCGAATCTCTGGCGCTGGGCAGCCGGCGCTTGCGCACCGTCTTGCTGGGTCTTTTCGCCGGCCTGGCATTGCTGTTGGCCGCCCTTGGCATTTATGGCGTGCTTTCGTATGCGGTCTCGCAACGAACTCAGGAACTCGGGATTCGTTCGGCCTTGGGGGCCACCCGCGGTAATCAGATCCGGCTGGTTCTGGCTTCCGGCTTGTTCTTGACCATCTCCGGGATTGCCGTCGGCGTGTTTGCGTCGCTCGCCGTGACTCGCGTTCTCGGCAACCTCCTGTTCGGCGTGACCCCGCACGATCCATGGACCCTGGCTTCGGTCGCCGCGATCCTTTTGCTGGTCGCGGCCGCCGCCTGTTTTACGCCGGCCCGGCGCGCCACGCGCGTCGATCCGATCATCGCGCTGCGGCACGAATAACCGGGCGGTACCATGAGGGTGTGGCGCAGCCTCCCGCGTCCGCGACCTTCCGCTTCTACGCCGAGTTGAACGACCACCTCCGCCCCAATCAGCAATATCGCACCCTCGAACGCCGCTTCTTTGTTCCCGGCACGGTGAAAGACGCCATCGAAAGCTTTGGCGTCCCCCACCCCGAGATCGAGCTGATCCTGGTCAACGGCGAGTCGGTCGGCTTCGATCACCCGGTCGCCGGCGGCGACCGCGTGGCCGTGTACCCGGTCTTCGAATCGTTGGATGTTTCGGACCAGCTGCGGGTGCGCCCGCGGCCGCTCCGTGATCTCAAGTTCGTTCTGGATGTCCATCTCGGCCGCCTCGCCGGATATCTCCGGATGCTCGGCTTCGATGCCGCCTATCGCAACTCCGCCGAAGATCCGGAACTGGTGCGCATCGCGTCCGAACAGCAGCGCGTCCTGCTCACGCGCGACCGGGGCCTGCTGTTGCACTCGGCCGTTACCCGCGGCTATTGGCTGCGCCAGACCGAGAGCCGCCGTCAGCTGGCCGAAGTCCTCCGCCGGTTCGACTTGGCTTCCGCGGTCCGCCCGTTTACCCGCTGCATGACCTGCAATTCTGTCCTGGCGCCCGTCGATCGCGCCGCCGTCCTCGACCGTCTTCCGCCGCGGGCCGCCGAACTGCACAACGCGTTCCTGCGTTGCTCCGGCTGCGGCCGCGTGTTTTGGCAAGGCTCGCACTACCGCCGCATGCGCCAATGGATTTCGGAATTGCTACAATCCGTCCAGTGAGGAGGTGGAGATGGCCGCACCCGCCCCGCATCCGGTTTATTCCGTCGAACCGGGCTCGCCCCACCCTCTGGGAGCCGTCCCCAGTTCTGCCGGCGTCAACTTTTCTTTGTTTTCCGGCAACGCCACCGGCGTGGACCTACTGCTGTTTGCCGCCCACGACGCGCCGCAGCCGTCTCAGGTGGTCCGCCTCGATCCGTTCGTCAACAAGACGTTTCACTTCTGGCACGTCTTCGTGCGCGGGCTCCCCGCGGGCAGCCACTATGCGTTCCGGGTGGATGGTCCCGCCAATCCGGCGGCCGGCCATCGCTTCAACCCCAACAAAGTCTTGATCGATCCCTACGCGCGCGGCAATACCAACGGCCTCTGGGTCCGCGCGGGCGCCTGCACTCCGGACGACAACGTCGCCACCGCCATGCGCTCGGTGGTGATCGACACCTCGGGCTACGACTGGGAAGGCGACCGCCCCCTCTGCCGCCCCATGCAGGAGTCCGTCATCTATGAAATGCATGTCCGGGGCTTTACCCAATCGCCCACTTCCGGCGTGAAGCACCCGGGCACTTTCGCCGGCGTCATCGAGAAAATTCCCTACCTGGCCGACCTTGGCGTCACCGCGGTCGAACTGTTGCCGGTATTCGATTTCGATGAAACCGATGTCCTGCGCACCGTGAATGGCCGTCCCCTGACGAATTACTGGGGTTACAGCACGATGGGGTTTTTCGCTCCCCAGTCGAGATACTGCGTGAACGCCGCGCAGGGCGGCCACCTGCGCGAATTTCGTGACATGGTCAAAGCCCTCCACCGCGCCGGCATCGAAGTGATCCTCGACGTCGTCTTCAATCACACCGACGAAGGCAATCACCTCGGCCCTGTCTTCTCGTTCAAGGGCATCGACAACCGCAGTTATTATTTTCTGGTGCCGTGGGACCTCCGCTATTACATGGATTTCAGCGGCTGCGGGAACACGTTCAACTGCAATCACCCGATTGCGCAGAAGCTGATCATCGAATGTCTGCGCTACTGGGTCCGCGAGGCTCACGTAGACGGCTTCCGCTTCGACGAAGGCTCCATTCTGACGCGCGGTGAAGATGGCGTTCCCAGCGCCCATCCGCCGGTCGTCTGGCAGATCGAGCTCGATGAAGACCTGGCCGATACGAAAGTCATTGCCGAGGCCTGGGACGCCGCCGGTCTCTACCAGATCGGCCATTTTCCCGGAGACCGCTGGGCCGAGTGGAACGGCCGCTTCCGCGATGACATCCGGCGCTTCCTCAAAAGCGATCCCGGTGTGATCGGAGCCGTCGCTTCGCGGCTGGCGGGCAGTGCCGACCTGTACCAGGCCCGCGGTGAGCTGCCGATCAACAGCATCAATTTCGTGACTTGTCACGACGGCTTCACTCTCAACGATCTGGTCTCTTATAACGACAAACACAACGAGGCGAATGGCGAGGGCAATCGCGACGGCATCAACGACAACCTGAGCTGGAACTGCGGCGTGGAGGGCGTTACCAGCGACGCCGCCGTCGAGGCCCTCCGCAACCGGCAGGTCCGGAACTTCGCCGCCGCGCTCCTGCTGGCCCGCGGCGTTCCTATGTTTGTAGCCGGCGACGAAATCCGGCGCACGCAGCAGGGCAATAACAATGCCTACTGCCAGGACAACCCGGTCAGCTGGTTCGACTGGACGCTGGCGCAGAAAAACCGGGACCTGCTCCGCTTCTGGAAACAGATGATCGCCTTTCGCAAACGCTACGCGACCTTCCGTCAGGACCGGTTCTTCTCCGGAGCCGCTAACGCGCGGGGCGTTCCCGATGTGACCTGGCACGGAACCAAACTCAACCAGCCCGGCTGGGACGATCCGCAAGCCCGCGTGCTGGCCTTCACGCTCGGCGGCCTGAACGGCGACCCCGACCTGCACGTCATGATGAACATGTACTGGGACCGCCTCGATTTCGAATTGCCTCCCCAGGGCGGACGGCCCTGGTTCAAAGCGATCGATACGTTCCAGCCGCCGCCTCGCGATTTCGCGGAGCCCGGCAGCGAGACCGCGGTCGCCGGCGTCACCTGTTCCGTCGAAGGCCGGAGCATCGTCGTGCTCGTCAACCGGCCATAAGACGGCGTCGCCGCTCGGCCACGCCGTAGAGGACGACGCCCGCCGCCATAATCGCGAGTCCCACGGCCAGGGCGCTGACGCCGCCCAGGCGTTCGTCATGGCTCTTGATCGCGGCTACCGCCAGCAGCACGGCCGGGCCGGCGCCCACCACGAATGCGCCCATTCGTCCCCCCGGCACCCGGAATGGCCGCGGCAGCTTCGGCTCGCGCGCGCGCAGCAGCGCCAGCGCGACAAATTCAAGCATCAGGCTGGCGCCGTAAAGCAGGATGTCCAGCATGAGGAGACGGTCAAAGTTCAGCTGCAACGCGGCAATCCATGCCACCGCGCAGGCGGCGATGGCGGCCCACGGGACCCCGTTCGACAGCGTGCGCGACAGAAACTTCGGAGCGTATCCCGCTTGCGAAACCGCCATCGGCAGCCGCGAGAGCGACAGGGTCAGCGAATTGAAGCTGCCGAGCGTGCTGATCATGGCCCCGAGCAGCGTGGCGATCCCCAGCCATTGGCCGCCGGCCCGAGCGGCGAAGTTCACCCAACTCCCGGTCGCCCACGCCGATACGGGGATTCCCATCTTCCACACCGCCGCCACCGGAATCACGTACGAGACCAGTACCCCTGCCAGCGCCAACAACATGACCCGCGGGTACGTCCGCTGTGGATGCTCCACTTCGCCCGCAATCGTCGAAGCGTTGTCCCACCCCATGTAGTTCCACATCGCCACCAGGATCCCGCCCGCCCAGTCGGGGTGCGCGGCCGCCGCCGGCGGCCCCGGAAGCGCCAGCGGCCCCTTCCCGAAAAATGCCAGGACCGCCATCACCACAAAAGGCCCGAGCAGCACAATGCCGAACAGTTCCGAGCCTTCCCCCACCGCCCGGGCGCCGAACAGGTTCCACACCACGCAGACCAACACAAACGCGACTCCCAGAAAGAACCCGTTCGACCCGGCCGTCGCGGCCGGCCAGAGGCGTCCGAGCGTCAAAATGAATACGGTCGGATACACCGCCATATCGAACACGCTGGCCATCAGGGAAAGCCAGGCCTCCTGGAAGCCCCAGAACGGTCCCATCGCGCGCTGGACCCAGATGTAGAAGCCGCCCTCGGCGGGAATTGCCGCCGAAAGTTCGCCGACCATCAATCCGACCGGCAGGCTCCACAGCAGCGGCACGATCACCAGCAGCCCCATTGCCAGCGGGTATCCGCACGTCTGCACCAGTTCCTCAATGCCGTACGGCCCGCCGGAAACCATCAGGTAAGTCGCGGCGGCGAGCTGCGGGAGAGTTACTTTGCGGCGCATCGAAAGCGGCGGCGACCCTTAGTTCACGCCCGCCTGCGCCGCCGGAGAGGCGCTCCCCAGGTACCGCGCCGCGAACTGAATGAACGTGGGCCAGTTCGGCCCGGGCGTGTGGCCGCCGCTGTGCTGGCGGAATCCGATCTCGCCATCGATCAGAGCGGTTTCAATCGGTGGGAACTCCGACGTCCCCAGACCGCGCTTTCCGAGCAATTCGTACACCGGACCCGCGCCGGCGCCGGCCAGGAACGAACCTTTCGCATCCACCCAGCCGTCGCCATTGGTCGCGCCCGCGCTGATGAACACCGGCCGCGGCGCGCACAACGCCACCAGTTCGTGCGAATCCACCGGCAGATCGTTCCAGTGCAGCGGCCCGGCGTATTTCAGAAAATTGCCGGCCATCCAGTGGTATTCGTTGACGGCGGCGACATTTTCCACCAGCTCGCCCCAGTTCCGCCGATGCAGTTTCAGCCCGCCTTCGCCCGAAGAGCTGATGAATGCGATGGCGAACCGCTGGTCATAGGCCATCGCCACTGCCGCCGCTTTGCCATAGCGCGAGTGGCCTTCGATGCCGACGTGTTTCGCGTCCACGGCCGAATCGGTTTCGAAATAATCGAGCGCCCGGCTCGCGCCCCAAGCCCAAGCTCGCAATGCGCCCCAGTCGTCCGCCTTCCGCGGCTGCCCCTGATTGGCCAGCCCGATGATTCCCTGCGTCAGGCCGGCGCCGTTGTCGGCCTGGATGCTGGTCGGCACGAGCGTCGCGTACCCCCACCCTTTCGCCAGAACCTGCTGCTGCCACGTCGGGCCTGCGGCCGGCGCAGGCGCGCGTCCCGCCCGCCCCGCGAAATTGAACATCAGCTCCAGGATCACCGGCGACGGACCCGCCGCCTTTGCCGGAGTGCTCAGCGTCAACTGAATATCCACCGCGATGTCGCGATCGGCGGAATTGTCCACGTGCCCCACCAGCTTCTTCGTGATCACCGGCACGTCCCCGTTCATTTCGCGCGCCGTGCTCGTCACTTCCCAGGCGACCTTCGGAAGGTTTTTCGGGACACGCCCGTAGACTTCGCGATCGAACTCCTCCACGATTTCCGGCCGTCGCTCGTTCCACCACATCGCCGGCGTGGTGACGCGGCGGCCGTCTTTCATCACCAGGGGATCGGGCAGCTTGGGGTACGGGTTGGCCTTCGATTCGTCGTAATTCGCGTAGTTCGGCGCCTGCGGATTGCTGCCGTTCGCGCCCGTCCGCAGCGACGCGATGTGCAGCAGCTCCAGCATCCGCTGGTGATCCTGCTCCGAGGTCAGCTGCACGGGCGCGGCGGCCGCAACCGTCAATACCAGGACGCCCGCGCCAATGTGCCATCGGCTCATGGGACTGATCCCTCCTGTTCGTCTGATTATAGGGCCACCCGCGCTAGCGGGCTTCCGGCGCGTGCCCGCGGAGTGCTTTCACGCCTTCCCGGATGGTGGGCAGCAGCGAGATGAAGATGATCAGCAGCACGACCGCGTCGAAGTGTTTGCGCACGAACGGCACGCTGCCCAGTTCGTACCCCAGCATGGTCATCAGAAAGACCCATCCCATGCTCCCGAACACGCTGAACGAGAGAAACCGCCGGTACGGCATTTGCGAAACACCCGCCATGAAGGGCGCGAACGTGCGGACCACCGGAACAAACCGCGCGAAAATGATCGTCTTGCCGCCGTACCGGTCGTAGAAGTGCTTGGTGCGCGTGACGTACTCTTGCTTGAAGAACAACGAGTCTTTGCGCGTAAAGATGCGCGGTCCGGTCTGCCGGCCCAAAAAGAAGCCGGTGGAGTCGCCGATCATGGCCGAGGCCATGAGCAGCACGTTGATGAGCGCGATGTTCAGCTCGCCGGCGCCGGACACCACCCCGACTGTGAACAGCAGGGAATCGCCCGGCAGAAAGAAGCCCAGCAGCAGCCCGGTTTCGCCGAATACCACGGCCGCCAGCGCCGTGTATCCCAGCCACCCGGTGAGCAAAGTGCTCAGCAGCTGGATCAGCCGGTCCGGATCGGTCAGCGACCGTAAGAAATCCAGGATGCCGGCAATCATCCCCGGTTGTTATTCACGTAGTCGTTGACCAGACGCGTGATCACATCCTGGTAGACCTTGATCTTCTTCTCCTTCGTCAGCTCCTCGCGAATGCCGGCTTCGAACAGCGCATTGCGGTCGCGGGCCCGCTCATTCTTGATGTCGTCGATCAGGCTGGCGCGCTGTTCCGGCAGCTTCGAAAGATCGGCCGGCACGCGCTGCGCCACTTTCCCCACCATCACGCCGTCCGAAGCCGAGTACGGGCCGAACAGCGAGCCTTCAGGCCGCCCGAAGGCGTCCACAAAGACGTTCACCGCGCCCAATCCGGGGATGGTGTCGTTTTGAGCAACCGGGTCGGATGTCTTCACTTCCAGCCCCATCGACTTGGCCGCCTTCTCCAGGTCGCCGCCCATTGCCTTCGCTTTGTCGTACAGCTCCTGCGCGTGCTTTTGCAGAACCACGCGCGTCCGGTTCTGGATGATCGTATTCTTGATCTGGCTCTGTACTTCGTCGAATGTCGAGGGCTGCGGCGGGATCACGTCGTTGACCAGGGCCAGCACGATCTTGTTGTTCGGCAGCGCCACCGGCTGCGACACCTCGCCCTTCTTCAAGCCCGCCAGCGACTGGTCGAAATCGTTGCTTTGCCCGACCTCCGGCACTGCCTTGCCGGGCTCCACGCCGTCGGCTTTCACCAGCTGCATATTGAATTCGGCGGCCACCTTCTCCGGATGCGCCGGATCCCTCTTCAGCTCCGTCTGCGCCCGGTCGGCAATCTGCTGCATCTGGTCGCTGGCGCGCTGCTTCTTCAAATTGTCGGCGATCTGTCCCTTTACTTCCTCAAAGGGCTTCAGCCGCGCGTCCTGATGCTTTTCCACCTGGATGATGTGATAGCCGTACGTGGTTTTCACCGGGTCGCTGATCTGGCCCGGCTTCAGAGAGAACGCCGCCTGCTCGAATTCCGGCACCATCTGGCCGCGCACCACGCCCTTGTACTCGCCTCCGGTCTGCGACGACCCGGGGTCTTCGGAATATTTCTTGGCGAGGTCCGCGAAGTTCGCTCCCGCTTTCAGCTGCTTTTCGATGTCGTCCGCCTTGGCCTTCACCTTGGCGTCTTCGTCGGGCTTTCCGGTGGTCTTCAGCAGGATGTGACGCACATCCACGCTTTCCGGCGTGCGGTACTGATCCTTGTTCTGGTCGTAGATCTTCTGCAGTTCCGCGTCCGTCGGATGGATCGATTGTTCCAGCTTGCTCTGGTCGGCGATCAGCAGGGTCAGATTCTTCCGCTCGGGTTTTTGGAACGTCGCCTTGTTCGCGTTGTAATACGCCTGCATGTCGGCCAGCGTCGGCTCCAGTTCGCTCTTGTATTTATCCGCCGTCAGCTTGACATACGCGATTTTCACTTTGTCGTTCTTCTTCTTGTAGGCCTGCTCGATTTCCGCCGGCGAGACGATCATCCCTTCCAGCGCGATATTGCGCAGACGCGTGACCAGAATCTGGCGCCGCAAGTCGGCCTCGAAATCCTCGATGCTCAGGTTCTGCTGCGCCAGCATCGCGGCGTACGTCTCCTTGCCGACAAAGTTCCCGTCCGGAAACAACTGCGGCAGCGACTGCCGGATCGCATCCCGCACGTCCGCGTCGGTCACCTGGAATCCCAGCCGGTTGGCTTCATACTCCAGCGCCCGGTTCGTGATCAGGTCCTGGATCATTTGCGGGATGAAGGTGGGCAGGATCTCCGGCGGCAGCTGCCGGCTCCGCAGGTTGCCCTGAATCAGCCGCTGTACGTCCGTCGTTGTGATCACGTCTTTGCCGACTTCGGCCACCACTTGCCCCGACCCCGCCGAGGTGCCGGTATCGTACGTCGGTATCAGGTACGTCAGCATCGAAAGCGCCACCAGAAGGAGCAGCGCCCCCAGAAGGATACGGACCGCCTTGTCGCGGCTGCGGAACAGATCAAACATGTTTGAGAAAACTCCTGTTTACAGAAGGGAACACTCTGATTATATCGCGGGTGGCCCGAAAAACTTTCGTTTCTCCAGATCGCCCGCGCTTCGCCAAACGCTTGAAAGGCCGGGCTCGGTCGCGGCATTTCCATCCAGAGGAGCGTTATGGGCCGTTTTGTTCTTCCGATGCTCTGTGCCGCCGCCGGGCTCCACGCCGCCGGGAACCCGCTGGCTCAAGGACTGAACCAGTTCGGCATGGCCGCCTATCATCAGATCGAAGGCGGCTCCGGCAACCTCATTTTTTCTCCCCTCAGCCTCTCGAGCGCGCTCTCTATGACGCTGGCGGGAGCGCGCGGGCGCACCGCCGCGGAAATCGCGGGCGTCCTGCGCCAGGCCTACCCCGATCCCCAGTATCCTCGCGCCTTCATGTCGCTGGTCGCCGGACTAAGCTCGCGCGCGAACGGCGGCGGCAACCAGCTGCTGAACGCCAACGGCCTCTGGGTGCAAAGCGGTTTCCGCCTCGAACCGGATTACCGGCGGATCATGGATCAGACATTTACCGCGCCGCTGGAATCCCTCGACTTCGCGCGAGCGCCCGAGCGCGCCCGCGCGGCCATCAATTCCTGGACCGCCGCACACACGAAAGGCAAAATCGGCGAGCTGTTCGCTCCCGGTTCCTTGGACGCCGCAACCCGCGTGGTCCTCACCAGCGCCGTGTACTTCTATGGCAAATGGGAGCGGCCCTTCTCCGCCGGAAACACGCACCCCGCCCCATTTAAGCTCGGCGGGGGGAACACCGTGGACGCTCCCTTCATGAGGCAAACGGCCGGGTTTGGCTACGCGGAAACGCCCGCCTTGCAGATCCTGGAAATGCGCTACGCCGGCACGGGCCTGGCCTGGGACATTCTCCTTCCCAAGGCCGAAAACGGGCTCGCCGATCTGGAACAGTCCCTCACGCCGGAAAACCTGGCCGCCTGGCTCGGAAGTCTCTCGAATCGGACGGTGGAGGCGATCGTCCCCAAGTTCCGCGCCGAAGCCGGCTTCTCCTTGCGCGACGCGCTTTCCCGGATGGGTATGCCGCATGCGTTTGCGGATGCGGATTTCTCCGGAATCGATGGCCGCCGCGACGTGGCGCTTTCCGACGTCGTGCATAAGGCGTTCGTCGATGTCGCCGAAGAGGGAACCGAAGCCGCCGCCGCCACCGGCTCGGTGGCCGTCCTGGTTCGGATGGTCGTTCCGGAGCACAAGATCTTCCGTGCCGACCACCCGTTCGTCTTCTTCATCCGCGATACCCAATCCGGTCTCATTCTGTTTGCCGGACGATTGCAGACACCTGCGCGCTAAACTCCGGTACTTTGGTGCCGGGATTGCTAAGAGGACGGGCGGTAACGGAGGTTTTGTCCCATGCTGGTGACGGCTGGTCTCGCAATCCTGGTGGTGATTGGGCTGTTTCTTTCGATGGTCCAGACGCCGCCGCAAATCGGCCGGTGAGGGGCTGAGGACACACTCGCGTGTCCGTTTGTCTCATTCAGCGCGAAACCGGTTCCGGAGCTTTTCGGGTTCCGGCCGGAGCGGCCTTCCGCCGCGCCGCCATGGCATTCCACGCCCGGTAACCCAGCAGCAGCGCAGCCAGCATCCCGTAAAACACCGGATCCCGCACGTCCGATTTCACCGACCAGTAGTAGTGAACCACGCCGGCCACCACCGCCACGTAGATCAGACGGTGCAAAAGTTGCCACCGCCGGCCGCCCAATCGCCGGATCCACCCCGCCGTCGAAGTGATCGCCAGCGCGGTCAGCAGGAGCAGCGCCGCGAATCCCACGGTGATGTAGGTGCGCTTGCCGATATCCGTCAGGATCTCGTTCCAATCGAAGAACTTGTCCACTACCAGGTAGGTCAGAAAATGGAGCGTCGCATAGAAAAACGCGAACAGCCCCACCATCCGCCGGTATTGAATCAGCTTTGGCCGGTTCAGGACCCGGCGCAGCGGCGTGATGAACAGGGTGAAAATCAGGAAGCGCAGCGTCCAGTCGCCGGTGTAGTGGGTGATGAACTCAATCGGGTTGGCGGTCAGCCGCCCGTTGAAGGCGCGCCAGCCCAGCCACAACAGCGGCGCCAGCCCCAGCAGGAAAACGAGGATCTTGTCCGGCCGCCGCTTGCGCATCAGTCCAGTTTCCACCGCAGAGGCGCGGAGACCCGGAGAAGAGACGGGAAACCGCGCCGGAAACCCCCGGCATTCTTTCTTTCTCTGCGTCCCTGCGCCTCTGCGGTTTTGCCCACGACAGCCTTGGCTAGTAATACTTCATCAAATCCATGCCTTTGTACAGGCTGGCCACCTGATCGCCGTAGCCGTTGAACATCAGCGTGTCGCGCCGCCCGAATTCACCCAGACGCCGCTCCTTGGCCTGGCTCCAGCGCGGGTGCGGCCGGTTCGGATTCACGTTGGAATAAAACCCGTATTCGTTGGGCGCGTATTCGTTCCAGGTGGCCGTCGGCTGGCTGGTCACGAACTTGATCTTCACAATCGACTTAATGCTTTTGAAGCCGTATTTCCAGGGGATCACCAGCCGCACCGGCGCGCCGTCCTGCGCCGGCAGCGTCGAGCCATACATGCCGACGCACAGCAGCGTGAGTGGATGCATCGCCTCGTCCATCCGCAGCCCCTCCACATAAGGCAGCGGTATTCCGGCCTGCAGCGGCGAGAGCATCGCCTTGGGATCGTACAGCGTCTCGAACGCAACGAACTTCGCTTTCGCGGTGGGCTCGGCCTGTTTGAGCAGCGTGCTCAGCGAGTAGCCGATCCAGGGCACCACGATCGACCACGCCTCCACGCAGCGGTGCCGGTAGATGCGTTCTTCGAGCGGCGCCAGCTTCATGATCTCGTCGATGCTGATCTTGCGCGGCTTGGCGCACTCGCCTTCGATCGAGACGGTCCAGGGATAGGTCTTAAGCCGGGGCGGCGCCAGCTGTGCCGGCTCGTCCTTTCCGGTGCCGAACTCGTAATAGTTGTTGTAGTGGGTGACGTCGTCCTCGGAGTTGATCTTTTCTCCCGTGGTGCTGAGAGGACTTTTGACGGTTTGCAGTTTGGTGGTGGCTGCCAAGGCCCGCCGCGAGGGCGACAGCAGTTCGTTCCCGGCCAGAAACGCGGCCGGCACTCCGGCCAGAAATTTCCGGCGATTCAGATACAGCGACTTCGGCGTTACGTCGGAGTAACGCAGGTCCGGAGCTTTTTGGATGAGCATGACAGCACTCCTATATCCTCTGAGCGGTAAAAATATTCCCTCTGTGTGTGCATTTTACCAGTTCCGGCCGTTCTAAACCGTTTCCAACGATCCGTTCCTGGCCGGTCCACTTTCCTTGGCGTGGGAGGGAGGGGCTGGCGGCGAATCCCTCCTCCGGGGTAGCGGGCGCCGGCCGCTCCCCTCAACCCAGCGCGATGCCAGACGATAAGCGCCTATGGGACGGGTCGCGTCGGGCAAAGCCGGCCCGCGCCGTCGGAGCGGGGAGGACGGATGACGCATCGATTGCTGGCTCTTGGGCTGACGCTCGCGGCCGGCGCCGCGGGACAGGATCTCGGAGCCGTGAAGCTGCAGTTTCACGGGCTGGTCGCTCAAGGCGGCCTCCTCAGTTCGCACAACAACTACTTGACCGCCAAAACCAGTGCCGGCAGCACGCCGTGGACGGAAGCCGCCACCAACCTGAGCGCCACCATGTCCGACAGTTTTCATGTCGGCCTTCAACTGCACACCTATACTTTGGGCGACTTGGGCCGGCTCCAGTTGGACGTGGATTGGGCATATGGAGATTACCAGGTCCGCGAGTGGATCGGGTTCCGCGCGGGCAAGGTCAAGACGCCGCTTGGCCTGTTCAATGACACCCAGGACATCGACAGCCTGCATCTGTGGGCGCTGCTGCCGCAGGGCATCTATCCGGCCGACAACCGGAGCTGGATGCTTGCCCACACCGGCGGCGATCTCTATGGCCGTATCGAGCTGCCGGCGGCTTTCGGAAGCCTCTCCTACCAGGGATACTTCGGCTCCCGTACGGTGGATTCCGACGGCGGCTACTTCAAGGCGTCGGCCGATCGCGGGCTGCTGATTCAGTCCGGCGCCTCCGGGCGCTTATGCGGGGGCGACCTGCGCTGGCATACTCCGCTCCCGGGCCTGCTGGCCGGAGCGAGCGTGAGCCGGGCCGGCGTCAGCGCGCGCGCCTCATTCGGCAACCTTCCCATCACGGTGGAGTCCACCGCGGACGCCAGCACGGCGGCATACGCGGAGTACGAGCGCGGGAAGTTCTACGCGGCGGGAGAATACCGCCGGCGAATCTGGAATCTGGTGCTGGTCGAGCCGGGCGTTCCCGCCGCCCTGACCGACGGTCGTGCCTGGTATCTCATGGGAACGTATCGGGTGCATCCCAAACTCAATCTGGGGCTGTATTACAGCCATTTCCGCCTCGCTCAATTCACCGCGACGTGGCCGTTCCCGCCGACCGACCGGTACAGCCGGGACTGGGTGGTGGCGGCGCGTCTCGATCCCAATCCCTTTTTCTATTTCAAGCTCGAAGCGCACTACCTGGATGGGACGGCGTTCGGTCTGTATGCATCCACCAACCCCGGCGGTATCGACCGGCTGACTCGGCTGCTGGCCGCGAAAGTCGGGTTTAGCTTTTGAGGCGGCCCATGCGGCTTTGTATTTTCGTTGCCGCTTCCCTGATGGTCGCCTCGGCGAATCAGGCCGCGGCTGTTTCGGAGGTGATCGTGGTCGCCCATGCGTCCACGCGCCTTCGCGAGATCCAGGCGGAGGATTTGCGCGCAATCTTTCTCGGCGAGACGCGCGCCCTGCCCAACGGGCAAAAGGTGAGCCCCGTGTTTCTGAGTTCGGGTGCGACCCACGAGGCCTTCCTCAAAACTTATATCGGAAAATCCGACGGCGCCTTCCGGGCCGGTTGGATGCGGCTCGTGTTCACCGGGAGAGGAACCCTGCCCCGCAACTTCGACTCCGAATCGGCTCTGCTCGATTACCTGGCGGTGACGCCCGGCGCCATCGGGTATGTGCGTTCCACCGCCGGGCGCCCAAACGTAAAAATGCTCGCCGTCCGGTGAGCCGGGACGCGTTCGAATCTACCGAACCCGGCCCAGTCTGCCGATAGGACTTCCGTGATCACCGATCGGCTCGGCCGGCTGGTGGAGGAATCTTGGCCGTAAGGCGAAAATCGCGAGCGGATGGGGCTTGTCCGGCACCCGCTGGGGGCGCCCCCGGCGCCGGCGTCCGTGACCACAGGATGGTCCCCCTCAACATCGCCGCCAAAATCTGGCTGAGTATCGGAATCTTTATTCTCGGCTTTATCGCCTTTGCCGCCCTCTCCCAAGTACACGCCATGAGGACGGAAGACCGCTTGGAAACCCTCGCCCGATTCTTGTATCCGGCGGCCTTGGCCGGCCGCACCATCGAAAACGGCTTTGAAGAAGCGATCCAGAATTTCGGCGAGGCGGCGGTGATGCGGGAGCGCTCCAGCCTGGAGCGCGGCGTGGAGCAGGCGCGACGCGCCGCGGAGGGGTTGCGCGAGTTGGCCGAACTCCGCGGCCTGACGCCGGACCGCCGGGCCCAAGCCATCCGGACCGCCGCCGCGGTGGAACAGTTTCTGGCGCTCGCGCGCTGGACCGATGCGGCGGTCCTGGCGAATCCGGGCATCTCCGCGCAAACGCGGCGCGAGATGCGGGAACTCGCGGTTCGCGCCAACGCCATCCGCGGTTCGCTGGCGGTGCTCCGCGGCGCCTTGACGGCGGATCTCGAGCAGCAGCTGCAGGCCGAGCGGACCCGTTCGGCGCGCCTGCGCTGGTTTGGCCTTTGGGTCTTCGCCTCCACCCTGCCGATCTCGGCGATTCTCGTGAACCGGACGATTCGCCGCGCGATCACCGCGCCGCTGCTGCGCGCCGAGACCGAATTGGCGCACGAGCGGGATCTGCTCCGGATTCTGCTGGACAACGTGCCGGATTACATCTTCTTCAAAGACGCCGAAGGAAAGTTCATCCGGGTCAACAAGGCGCAGGCGCGGTTGCTGGGAATCGAGGACGAAAAAGAAGCGCCGGGGCGCAGCGAAGCTGATTTTCTCGATCCGGAATACGCGCGGCAGGCGCGCCAGGACGAGCAGGAGGTCGTCCGAACGGGCAGTCCGCTGGTCTCCAAGGTAGAACGGGTGAACGCCGCCGGGTTGGCACGCTGGGTCACTTCCACCAAAGTCCCGGTAAAAGATGACCAGGGCCGCGTCTGCGGCGTGGTCTGCGTGTCGCGAGACATCACCGACTGGAAGGAAGCGGTGGAATCGCTGCAAAAGAGCGAGGAATCCTTCCGGCTGCTGTTTAAGGCAATCCCGCACGCGGCCTGGGTGTATGACGCCGAAACCCTCGAATTCCTCGAGGTCAACGAGGCGGCCCTCCGGCACTACGGGTATTCGGTCGAGGAGTTCCGCCGGCTGCCGATTCTCTCGCTGCACGCGCCCGAGGAGCAGGCGCGCCTCCGCGAGGCGCTCCGCGCGCCCGACCCCGCGCCGCGGCTGAGCGGCGCCTGGAAACACCAGACCAGGAGCGGCCAGATGCTCGACGTCGAAGTGGGCGCCCAGGTATTCCTATTCCGCGGCCGCCGCGCGGTCATGGCGGTGGTGCAGGATGTGACCCAGCGCAAGCGGCTCGAAGCGGAGCTGCACCAGGCCCAGCGGCTGGAATCGGTCGGCCAATTGGCCGCCGGCATCGCCCACGAGATCAACACTCCCATCCAGTACGTCGGAGACAACGTCCGGTTTCTCCGCGATGCGTTCGAAGGCGAGCGCGCGGTGCTGGCCCAATACGAGGCGCTGCGCCAGGCGGCCGCGGCGGGCGCGGTCGATACCGCGCTGCTGGGCCAGTTGGCTCGGGCGCTGGCCGACGCCGATATCGAATATCTCAGCGAGGAAGTGCCTCGCGCCATCGCCCAGTCGCTCGACGGCGTCGAGCGGGTCGCCAGTATCGTCCGCGCCATGAAAGAGTTCGCCCATCCGGGCCATAAAGACAAAGCCGCCGCGGATTTGAACAAAGCCTTGTCCAATGCCTTGATCGTGGCCCGCAACGAATTCAAATATGTGGCCGACGCGGAAACCGATTTCGGCCCGCTGCCTCCCGTGGTTTGCCACATCGCCGAAATCAATCAGGTCTTTCTCAACTTGCTGGTCAATGCCGCGCATGCCATCGCGGAAGTGGTCAAAGGCACCCCGGCCCGCGGCAAAATCACGGTGCGGACCTGGCAAAACGGAGACCAGGCGATGATCGCCATCAGCGACACCGGATGCGGCATACCGCCCGCGATTCGCGACAAAGTCTTCGACCCGTTCTTCACCACCAAGCCGGTCGGCCGCGGCACCGGACAGGGGTTGGCGATCGCCCGTTCCATTGTCGTCGAAAAGCACGGCGGCACTCTGACGTTTGCGCCCAACGGCAGTCAGGGGACCACGTTTTTGATTTCGCTTCCGGTCCAGCCCCAGCCCAATCCCGCGCTCGATCCGGCGGGCGCGGCAGCAGGAGAGTAAACCATCATGAAGCGCATTTTGTTCGTCGACGACGAGCCAAACGTGCTCGACGGGTTGCAGCGCATGCTCCGGTCGCAGCGCAAGGAGTGGGATATGGTGTTCGTCGGCAGCGGCGCCGAAGCCATCGCCGCCCTGTCGCAACAGGTTTATGACGTGATCGTTACCGATGTCCGCATGCCGGAAATGGACGGAAGTCGATTGCTCGAATACGTGCGGCAGCATTTCCCCCGGATGGTCCGGATCGTGCTCTCCGGCTACTTCGAACGCGAGGCGGCCCTGCGGGCGGCCGGTGTGGCGCACCAGTATCTGGCTAAGCCCTGCGACCCCGCCAGGCTCCGCGAGACCATCGACAGCCTCTGCCGTTCCAATGCCATCCTGGCCGGCGAAGCCGCGCGCGGTGTGGTCAGCGCGATCGGCAGCCTCCCATCCCCTCCCCAGACTTACGCGTCTCTCAAACAGGCTCTGCAGAAACCGGATGTCTGCCTGGAGGAAATCGGCCGGATTATCGAGCAGGACGTGGGCATGACCGCCAAGGTTCTGCAAATGGTCAATTCGCCCTTGTTTGGGCTGGTCTGGGACATCACCAGCGTGCAGAAGGCAGTCGGGTACATCGGGCTGGCTACCCTGCGGCAGTTGGTGCTTTCGGTCGAAATTTTTCAGACCTTCGAGCCGGAGCGCCAGGTGGAGGGATTTCGCCTGGACGATTTCCAGAGCCATTGCCGCCTCGCGGCCCGGATTGCGTCCCGTTTGCCGGTCGCGGCGGAAGTGGCCCAGGTTTCGGTCATCGCCGCCCTCCTGCACGATGCCGGCAAGCTCGTGCTCGCTGCCCGCCTGCCGGATGTCTTCGCCCGCGCGCTGCGGAAAGCGAAGGCGGAAAACCGGCCGCTGTACGCTCTCGAACAAGAGATCATCGGCAGCACCCATGCCGAGGTGGGCGCCTACCTGCTGAGCTTGTGGGGGCTTCCGCAGCCGATCGTCGAAGCCGTCTGGAGTCATCACCGGCCGAGCGCCTGCCGGCGCGCCGGCCAGCTGGACGTGATCGCCGTTACCCATATTGCCAATGCGCTGGCGGTGGAGGCGGCCGAGGGCGTCGCCGGGGATGCTCCGCCTTCCGGCTCGCTTTGGGATCTGGATTATCTGCGGAATCTGGGCCTGGCCGGCTGCATCCCGGGCTGGCGTCGCATGGCTTGGGAAAATCCGGTGCCGGTGGGAGCCTGAATCGCGCCATGAAGCGGATCTTGTTCGTTGACGATGAACCGAAAGTGCTGGAGGCCCTGGAGCGGTTGCTGCGCCCGCAGCGGCGCGAGTGGGAGATGGCGTTCGCCGCCAGCGGACCCGAAGCGCTGCAGTTGCTCGCAAGCCGTCCCTTCGACGTGATTGTCACCGACATGCGGATGCCCGAAATGGATGGCGCCCAACTGCTCGAGGAGGTGCAAAAACGCTATCCGGAAGTTGTGCGGCTGGTCCTGTCCGGTTATTTCGAAATGGAGATGGCCATTCGCGCGGTTCCCGTCGCTCACCAGTATCTGGCCAAGCCGTGCGATCCCGAGAAATTAAGGCTGGCGATCGAGCGCGCCTGCGGTTTGACCTCGATCCTCGGCGACCAGGCGGCGCGCAAGGTGGTGGGCGCGATCGGCACGCTCCCGTCCGTCCCGAAGACGTGCGCGGCCCTGCTCGACGCGCTCCGCGATCCGGACATTCCCATCGAAGAGGTCAGCCGCATCATCGAACAGGATGTCGCGATGTCGGCCAAGGTGCTGCACCTGGTCAATTCCGCCTTTTTCGGATTGCTCCAGCAAATCACCACCGTGCGCGCGGCGGTGAGCTATCTGGGACTGGATGTTCTCAAACACCTGGTGCTTTCGGCGGAGATCTTTCGCACCTTTCAGCCGCGGCAGCGCGTCGCTGGGTTCTCCATCGATCACTTCCAGGAGCATTGTCGGCGGGCGGCGGCGATCGCCGCGCGGCTGCCCAGCTCAAAAAAAACCGTTTCGGCGGCGATGGTGGCCGCCCTTCTGCACGACACCGGCAAACTGGTCCTGGCCGTCCGCCTGCCTCAACGGTTCGAACTGGCGCTGCAGACCGCGCGCCAGCGAGGCTGCCCCTTGTGGGACGTCGAACACGAGATTACAGGGACCGGCCACGCCGAAGTCGGCGCGTATCTGCTGGCCCTCTGGGGCCTGCCGCTTCCGGTCGTGGACGCCGTCTGCCGGCACCACCATCCCGCGATGGCCGGCGACGCTCCGCCCGGCCTGGACGTGCTCGCGATCACGCACATTGCCAATGCGCTGGCACTCGAAGTGGAGTCCGAACAGGCAGGCGACGACGCGGGAGCCGCCGGGGCGCTCGACCAGGAGTATCTCGCCTGTCTCGGAATGGCGGACGCCTTGCCCGAGTGGCGCGAACTCGCCCGGCAAGTCGTTCTCGCCGCGGATGTCTAGCGCATGCAGAAAAATCCCAAGCCCCGGATCTTGTTCGTGGATGATGACCCGGATCTGCTGGCCGCCATTGTCCGCAATCTGCGCTCGGAACACTTCGAGGTCGCTACCGCCTCCAGCGGCGCCGACGCGATCGAGATGCTGCGCGCGCAAGGCCCGTTCGCCGTCATCGTTTCGGACCTCCGCATGCCGTACATGGATGGCGTCGAGCTCCTGCGCGCCGCCCGCACGCTGTCGCCCGATACCGTGCGGGTCTTGTTCACCGGCCAGCCCGACATGGAGCGCGCCATCGCCGCCGTCAATCAAGGCGAGATCTTTCGCTTTCTCACCAAGCCGTGTCCCCGCGTTCCCATGGCGCTGATGCTCAAAGGCGCGGTCCAGCAGCACGAGCTGATTACCGCCGAGCGCATTTTGCTCGAACAGACGCTTCGCGGCAGCATTCAGGCGCTCACCGACATGCTGGCGCTCACCAACCCGCTGGCGTTCGGCCGCGCCTCCCGCCTCCGCCAGTCCATGAGCGCGCTGGTAGCCGCGCTGGGGATTCCGGTGAACTGGCATCTGGAAGTGGCGGCGATGCTCTCTCAGATCGGCTACGTTCTGCTCCCTCCCGCCACTCTCGAAAAGGTCTATGCGCGCGAGGAGTTGAGCGATGCCGAAGAACAGATGATGCGCCGCCTGCCCGATCTGGTGGAGGAGATCCTCGGCAATATCCCGCGTCTGGAGCCGGTCCGCGAAATCCTGAAGTATCAGGATAAGCACTTCGACGGCAGCGGCTTTCCCGCCGATGCCCTCCTCGGCGAGCGGATCCCCTGGGGCGCGCGCGCCCTGAAGGTGATGCTCGATCTCGATACGCTGGAAAACGAAGGCAATCCCGAGTCGCTGGCGTTCGATATCCTGCGCGGCCGAAAGGGCTGGTACGATCCCGAAATTCTCGAAACCCTCGCCGAGCTTCGAAGAAGCGGCCCGCAGTCGGAAGTGCGCGACCTGCCTGTCAGCCGCCTGACGGTCGGGATGATCCTCGCGCAGGACGTGCGGACTTCCAAAGGCATCCTGTTTATCGCCAGGGGGCAGGAGGTCACCCCCAGCCTGCTCGCCCGCCTGCAGAATCTCTCGCACGGCACGCTGGGCGACGACTTGATTCGCGTCATCGTCTCCGGTGCCAGACAAAGTACACCGGCAGCCCCAGCATTACAATGATCAGCCCCGGCCAGGTATAGTTCGGCTTATACAGCAGCAGCAAGACTTCGATGGCCGCGGCGGCCAGAATATACAACGCGGGAAGAATCGGATACCCCAACGCCCGGTAGGGACGCTCCAGTTGCGGCTGGGTCCGCCGCAGCACGAACAGCGCCGAGATCGTCAGGATGTAAAACAACAAGGCGGCGAAGATCACATAATCGAGCAGATCGCTGTAGCTGCCGCTGAGGATCAGCAGCACCGTCCAGACGCATTGCACCAGCAGCGCGAACCGCGGCGTATGGTGGACCGGATCCACCTCCGCCGCGCGCTGGAAGAACAGCCCGTCCTTCGCCATGGCGTAGGAGACGCGCGCTCCCGCCAGAATCAGCCCGTTGTTGCAGCCGAACGTCGAAATCATGATCGCCGCCGCCATCAGCTGCACCGCCACCGGCCCGAGGATTCCCGCGGCGGCCGCGGTGGCCACCCGGTCTTCCGGCGCATGCTGGATCGCGGTCCACGGCAGCACGTTCAGGTATACAAAGTTGCAGGCGATGTATAACGCCGACACCATCCCCACCCCCAGCGCCAGTGAGAGCGGCAGATTGCGCTTCGGGTTCCGCACTTCGGCCGCCGTGAACGTCACGTTGTTCCAGGCGTCGGAGGAAAATAACGCGCCCACCATGGCCACGCCCACCAGCCGCACCGTGTTGAAATTCCAGCCGCTATGGCGCCAGAAATCCGTAAAGTTGCTTTGCACCGCGGCAGCGTTGCGCCCCAGGAGAAACCCGAAGCCGATCAGCCCCAGCAACGCCGCCGTCTTGGCGAACGTGAACACGTTCTGCACCACCGCGCCGGTCCGGATGCCGCGCGTGTTGCTCCAGGAAAGCAGCAGCACCACCGCGATGGCGAGCAGTTCCTGCGTCGTCAGCCCCAGCCGTCCTTGGCCGAACAGGTAATGGTCCGCCGAAATCCACGGCGCGAAGATCCCGGTATATTTCGCGAACGCCACCGCTACCGCCGCGATGGTTCCGGTCTGGATGACCAGGAACAACGTCCAGCCGTACAAAAATCCCCACAGCGGCCCGAACGCCTCCCGCAGGTACACGTACTGTCCTCCCGCGTGCGGCATGGCCGCCGCCAGTTCTCCGTAGCTGAGCGCCGCGATGAGCGTCATCGCCGCGGTCACGAACCACGTCATCATGAGCATTCCGGGAGAATTCACCTGCCGGGCGATGTCGGCCGCGACGATGAAGATGCCCGACCCGATCATCGAGCCCATCACCAGCGTGGTGGAATCGATCAGCCCCAGGCCTTTGATCAGGCCGTTTTCGCGATTCTGTTCCATTCTTCCATCCGTTCGCGCATGGATTTCGCGGTGGCGCGCTCCGGCACCAGGTCCGAAATGACCGCTACCGAATCCGCGCCCGCCCGCAGCACCTCCGGCGCGTTCTCGCGCGTGATGCCTCCGATCGCTACCAGCGGCTTCTCCAGCAGCGCGCGGCACCGCCGCACCTCGGCCACCCCCACCACCGGATCGGGATTGTGCTTGGAGGCGGTGGCGAACACGGGCCCGAGCGCCACGTAGTCCACCGGCTCTCCGCCGGCCGCGCAGAGCTGCTGCGCGTTGTGGCTGGAAAACCCGAGCAGCGCTTCGGATCCGATCAATCTGCGCGCGTCCCGCGGCGTCAGATCGTCCTGCCCCACGTGCAGCCCGGCTTCGAGCAGCATCGCGCAGTCGGCCCGATCATTGATCACCAGCATCGCGCCCGCTTCCCGGCAAAGCCGCGCCACCTCGCCCGCGTCGCGGTGGAACTCGCGATTCCAGTGGCCTTTATGCCGGATCTGCAGAATCCCGGCCCCTCCTTCTAAAAAGGCCCGGGCCGCGACCATCAGGCTGGCATCCCGGCGCGCCAGCGTCCCCGTATCGAGAATCGGATAGACCCGCGGAAGGCGCATCAACTGGCTGCCAGAACTTCCGATGGTTTCGGCATGCCGCGCCGCGCGAACCGGATCACGCCGTCGGCGTCGATCAGGTACACGGTCCGCTTCACGATCAGGCCGTTGGCGTGGTACAGCGCCGCGACTTTCTGCCCTTTGTCGACCAGCAGCGGAAAGGGAAAATGGAATTTCTGGCGGAACCTGCCGTGGCTCGCCGGGCTTTGCGGATTCACGCCGAACACGGATACGCCCCGCTGTTTCACCGCGTCCCATTGATCACGGAACTCACACAGCTGTTTCGTGCAACCCGGCGTGTCGTCTCCCGGATAAAACACGAGCACGACCGGATGGCCGCGCAGCGCCGCCAGCGTGACGGTCTTGCCGGAATCGTCGGGCAGCGTGAAATCCGGCGCCGGCGTGCCGGCGGGCAGCGGATCGGAAAACAGCCAGGAAAACATGCGGCAGTCCTATTCTGCCATGAGCCATGCGGTAAAATCCGGCCTTATGGCGTTTTGTACCAACTGCGGGAACCAGATGGCCGAGGGCGCCCGGTTCTGTAATCAGTGCGGCCGCCCGTTGGCTGCCACAGGTTCGGCGGCCGCTCCGTCTCCGGCCCCCGAACCGCTCGATTACACCATCCAAGGCGATAACCTCCAGATCGCGCGCATCCGTCTCAAGCCCGGCCAGGAACTCTACGCCGAAGCCGGCAAGATGATTTATAAGACCGCCAACGTGCAATGGGAAACCCGCATGAGCGGCGCCACCCTGGGCGAGAAGTTGCTGGGCGCGCTGCGCCGCACCGTCACCGGCGAGTCGCTGTTCGTGACGTATTTCCGCAGCGACAGCCCCGGCGAGGTCGGCTTCGCCGGCAGCTATCCGGGACGCATCCAGGTTTTCGAACTGAAACCCGGCCAGACCATTCTGGCGCAGCGCGACGCCTTCCTGTTTGCCCAGAGCTCGGTCGGCTTCAATGTCGCTTTCGTGAAGCGCCTCGGCGCGGGTCTTTTCGGCGGGGAAGGATTCATCCTGGAAAAATTTACCGGTCCCGGCGCAGTCTTCATTCACGCCGGCGGCGACTTCGTCGAATTCGATCTCGCTGCCGGCCAGGTCTTGCAGATCGACACCGGCAGCATCGTGGCGTTCGATGAATCGGTCGACTACGACATCCAGTTTGTCGGCGGCATCAAGACAGCGCTGTTCGGCGGCGAAGGCCTGTTTCTCGCCACCCTGACCGGGCCCGGTCACGTCATCGTGCAAAGCATGACGCTGGAAAAGATGCGGCGCGAACTGGCTCCCTTCCGCAGCGGCGGCGACGAGCACAACCCGCTTCGCTCCCTGGGCGGCCTGGGAGGCATTCTCGGATCCGAAGACTGATTCCGCGCGCCACGCGCGCCCTCGCGTGTTTTTCTCGGCTCCGTGTCACTGCGGAATCGCATCCGCCCCGCCCGCTTCGGATATCATGATTAGGTTCGTTCGACAGGAGACCTCGGCATGATCCTCGATATCCACGCCCACGTTTGCGCTTCGCCGGAACTTTATCAATGGAAATCCGTCCAGATGTCCGCGCGCGGCGCGCATGGCTTCGCCCCCAAGCGCTTCAGCGACGATTACGTGCGCGATCACGCCGACACCAGGCGCAATCTGAAGATCATGGACTCGGTCGGCACCGACATGCAGTTCCTTTCGCCGCGTCCCTTCCAGTTGATGCATGCCGAGAAGCCGTTGAAGATGGTCGAATCCTGGGCGGTGGCCAATCATGACTACATCGCGCAGCAGGTGAAGGCGTATCCGCATCGGTTTCAGGGCGTGTGCGCCCCTCCGCAAGCGCCCGGGCAGCCCGTCTCGTTCGGTTTTCCCGAACTCGACCGTTGCGTCAAAGAGCTCGGTTTTGTCGGGCTCCTCATCGACACGGACCCCGGCGAAGGCGACAACAGCACCCCGACTCTCGCCGACGAATATTGGTATCCGCTGTGGGAAAAGATGGTCGAGCTCGATGTTCCCGGCCTGATCCACTCCACCGGCTGCAAGCACGGGCGCGAAAGCTACAGCCAGCACTTCATCACCGAGGAAAGCCTGGCGGTGCTGTCTCTCATCAACTCGCGCGTCTATGAAGACTTCCCGAAACTGAAGATCATCGTCGCGCACGGCGGCGGCTCCATTCCCTATCAGATCGGCCGCTGGCAGGCGGACTATGTCATGAAGCAGGGAGGCACGGTGGACGAGTTCAACCGTCGTTTGCGTCTCCTCTACTACGACACCTGCCTGCACGCGAAAAAATCGATCGAAATGTTGCTCAGCCTGGTTGGCAGCAGCAACGTCTTGTTCGGCACCGAAAACCCAGGCTCCGGATCGGCTTTGAATCCGGCCACCGGCAAGAGCTTCGATGACATCAAGCCGCTGATCGATTCCATCGAATTCCTCTCCGACCAGGACCGCCGCAACATCTTTGAGGAAAACGCCCGGCGGCTCTTCACTCGCGCCCGCATCCCCGTCGCGCAAGCCACCACCGGGAGATAATTTCGTGGCCCAAATCACGTTTGGACTGGGCACTTCGCACGGCCCGATGCTCTCGATCCCCTGGGAGTATTGGGCCGACCGCGTGGATGCCGATCGCGCCAATCCCCGGCACTTTTTCCAGGGCAAGAGCTACACGTTCGACCAGATGATTGAACTGCAGCGCGGGCAGCGCCTCGCCGGGCAGATCACGCCCGAAGTTTGCGCCCAACGCCACGCCCGCTGCCAGAACGCCATCCGCGCCCTGGCGGACTACTTCGACCGGCACCGCCCCGATGCCGCGGTCGTCGTGGGCAACGACCAGATGGAAGTCTTTACCAGCGACCACGTCCCCGCGTTCGCGGTCTTCTGGGGCGACTACGTCGAAGGCCATCCGCGCACCCCGGAGTTCCTTGCCAAACTCAACCGCGCGGTGGCGCGCGCCGAAGCCGATCGCACTCCGCCCGTCTACACCCAGTACCCGTGTTCGCCCGAATTAGGCCGCCACATCATCGAGAACGTGATCGCGCAAGGCTTCGACGTCAGCCAGATGAAGAAGCTGGCGGTCGGAGAAATCGGCGTGAATTCGGCGCCGCATGCCTACGGCTTCGTCTACCGCCGCCTCATGCGCGACCAGGTTGTGCCGCACGTCCCGATTTTTGTGAACACCTTTTATCCGCCCAACCAGCCCCCCGCCGGCCGGTGCTTCGACTTTGGACGCGCGCTGGCCCGCGCTATCGCTTCCTGGCCGGAGGATTGGAAAGTCGCGGTCATCGCGTCGGGCGGTCTGTCGCATTTTGTCATTGACGAATCGTTCGATCGTTGCGTGCTCGAAGCGCTGCAAACTTCGGATGCCGCCAGGCTCGCCGCGCTGCCGGAGCCGATGTTTCAATCCGGCACCTCCGAAATCAAAAACTGGATCGCGGTCGCCGGGGCGATGGCCGAAGCCGGCTTGAAGATGGAGTTGGTCGATTACGTGCCGTGTTACCGATCGGAAGCGGGAACCGGCAGCGCCATGGGGTTTGCGAAATGGTCCTGATCATGCGCCGAACGCTTCTCTTGCTCGCCGTGTCCGCGCTGGCTGCTTCGCCGCAGCCCCTTCGAAAGCTCAACATCAACTATCCGACGCGCACCGGCCAGGTGTGGCCGCTCTATCTGGCCAAAGAGGGCGGCTATTACCAGAAATACGGTTACGATGTGAATCTTGTGTTCGGCGTGCATCCGGCCGGAATCGCCATGGTGGTGAGCGGCGAAGCGGTGATGACCGCCTACACGCTGGAGCAATCGATGATCGCCGCCTCCAAGGACGGCTCGCTCATCGCGGTCGGCACGCCCTTCAAGAAAAGCCTGTTTGCCCTGATGGCGCAGAAGAATATCTCCGCCATCCGCGATCTCAAAGGCAAGCGCGTCGGCGTCAGCCAGATCGGCGATGCTCCCTACAATTACACCAACGGTCTGATTTCCAAAGCCGGTTTGACCCCGCGGGATGTCGATTGGGTTCCGATCGGCGGGGATGTCAGCGCGCGCGCGGCGGCCCTGGTCAGCGGCCGCGTCGATGCCACCATGATCACCGCGCCCGTATACTTCCGGCTGGAGCCGCAAGGCTATAAGAATCTCGGCAACATCAGCGATTACGACGACATCTACGCGCCCTCGGTTTATCTGTTCAAGAAGGCGACCGTGCAATCGAATCCCAAGCTGGTGGAGAACTTGATCAAGGCCCACGCGGAAGCGATCAAGCGCTTCTACGACGACAAAGCGTTCGCGCTGAAAGCCTATCTAACCTGGGACAAGCAGGACCCGGCCGAGCAGGAACGCGTGTACGATCATTACGCCCAGGTGAACACCTACGAGCGCGTTCCGTATATTCCAGCAGCCGCGGTGAAATACGTGCTCGACCACCCCGCCGACGCGCGCGTGGAGGCGCAAATGAAATCGTTCGATTTCCGGAAAGTGATCGACAACAGTTTCGTCGACCGCCTGGTCAAACAAGGCTTCTTCGAGCAGCTGTTCGGGCCCGGCATTAAAGCCGAAGAAGAAAGCAAAGCCCGGCTGGCGTTCCGCTGATCCTTACGCGCGAGCCGCCATCGCCGCTTTCACCCGCTCCGCGGTAAACGGAATCTGCCGCAAGCGCGCGCCGGTGGCATCGAAGACCGCATTGGCGAGCGCCGCCGCGACCACCGTAATCGAAGTCTCGCCCGCGCCGGTTGCCTCCTCTTCCGGCCGGTTCAGCAGCACCGTTTCGATTTTCGGAACATCGAAACCGAGCGGCAGCGTGCGATAGGTACGCCAGTCCACTGCCGTCACCTTCTGATCGTCCCAGGTGACTTCTTCGAGCAGCGCCCGGCTGGTGCCTTGCAAAGCGCCGCCCTCGATCTGGTTCCGCAATCCGTCCGGGTTCGAAACCGGACCGACGTCGTTACACACCACCAGGCGCTTCGGCGTAATCTTCCCCGTATCCTGGTTGACCTCGACCTCGGCCACCATTGCCGAATATCCGTTGTCCCCTTCATAGAGGACGCAGGCCATGCCGCGCCCGGTCACCACGCCGGTTTTCGGGTTGCCTGGTTTGGGCGAGGGCCGCTCGTCCCAGTTCGCGGCCTTGGCCGCTTCTCGAACGACGGCGATCAGCCGCGGATCGCGCAGGTGCCGCAGCCGGTAAGCGACCGGATCCGCCTTCACCCGCGCAGCCAGCTCATCCAGGAACGATTCGTGCGCGAACGTGTTCTGGAGGCGGTTGGGAGACCGCAATGGCCCCGTCCAGAACGGCGATTCGACGTTGTGTACCAGCACCCGCTCGCTTTTGACCGTTCCCGTGCCGTGATCGCGCCCCCCCACGTTGCCCGCCACGTACGACGGCACCGCGTTGGCATTGTTGTTGTAGTTGCGGGGCGCGGGCGCCGGAGAACGCGGCGTGAACGGCTGCGGCTGGAATCCGGCCAGGTACCCAGTCACGATGTTGCCGGGCGTTCCCGGACCGGGCCGGTTGCCGCGATTGGGAGACCACGCCTCGTGATCCCACGCGACGATGTTGCCCTGCGGGTCGAGCGCGGCGCGCTCGTCCAGCACGTAGGCATTGCCGTAGTTCTCCCACGCCATCTCGTCTTTGCGGGAAAGCTGCACGCGCACGGGCTTGCCCACTGCCTGCGAAAGAATCGCGGCGTCGTAGGTGACAGTATCGGCGCCGTTGAGCCCATAGCAGCCGGAGCCGCGCCGGAAAATCACCCGGATATTCTCCGGCTTCAAACCGAGCAGCATCCCGAGCGTCGTCTTTTGATACCAGACGCCCTGCGTCGGCGACCATACCGTCGCTTTCTCGCCTTCCACATGGGCCACCGCGCACGAACTCCCCATCGAACCGTGCATCTGGTAGGGATGCAGATAGGTTGCTTTCACCACGGTGGCGGCGCCGGCGATCTTCTGCTCGACGTCTTTGGAATCCACCATCAGGGTGTCGCGGGCCGGCAGGGTCCGCATCTGCTGGTAGAAGTTCGCGTGGCTGGGCAGGCCGCTGCCGGCAGACCACGTCACCTTCAGTTGATTGGCGATCTGAATGGCTTGCCAGGGCTTCTGGGCGACCACCCCCACGAAATCCTTCTTGACCACCACCTTCACGAAGCCGGGCAGATTCTTCACCGAGTTCTCGTCGACCCTCATTACGCGCGCGCCCACCACCGGCGGCCGGACCACTTTGCCGTGCAGCATCCCCGGCACCCGCACGTTGTGGACGAACTCGAACTGCCCGGTCACCAGCTCCGGAATGTCGGGCCGGTGAACCGGCTTGCCGAGCACCGTCCACTCGCTCGCCGGTTTTCGCTTGGCGTTCTGGTCCAGCGGGAGATTGAATTTCTTCCCGCCGACCAGTTCGCCATAACTCACGCTCCGCGCCGGGTCGCTCTTCACTCGAATCGTGCCATCGACGGCGGTGAGTTGGTCCACCGGCGCGCCCAGCCGCTCCGATCCCAGGCGCAGCAGCGCTTCGCGCGCCGTAGCTCCGGCCTGGGCGAGATTACTATGGTTGAAATTCGCCGGATGCGACTGGCTGCCCGCCGTGTACGCCTGGTCGGGTGTCAGCCCCGTATCGCAGTAGATCAGATGCACCCGTTCAAAGGGCACCGAAAGCTCTTCGGCCACCAGCTGCGCCTGCGCGGTCGCGATGCCCTGGCCGAGCTCTTCTTTGCCGCTGTAGGCGGTCACGGTTCCGTCGGCCGCGATCGCGATCCACGAATCGAGCTGGCCCATCGGCGGCGCGCCCGGCATCGGCCCCCCAAACTGGGCCTCGGCGGTGTGCAGCGCGCCCGCGCTGAAACTCACGATCAGCGCGCCCGCGCCCTTCAGAAAATCGCGGCGGCCGAGCGCCGCCCGGGCATCCGGGGTGAGGTGATTCATCGCGCCATCTCCTGGGCCGCGCGGTGAATCGCGCGCAGCATTCGGACATTGACGAAGCAGCGGCAGAGCACTCCGGAGAGGGCTTGCTCGATCTGTTCCTCGGTCGCTCTGGGGTTCTTATCGAGAAATGCCTTGGCCGTCATGATTACGCCGCTCACGCAAAAGCCGCACTGCGCGGCCTGTTCTTCGATGAACGCTTTCTGGATCGGATGCGGCTTCTCCGCGGTGCCGATGCCTTCGATCGTGGTAATTTCCGCGCCCGCCACCGTCCGCACCGGCGTGATGCAGGAGCGGATGGCCTGCCCTTTCACAATCACCGTGCACGCGCCGCACTGGCCGAGCCCGCAGCCGAACTTCGGCCCGCGCAGTTCCAGGTCATCGCTCAAGGCGTAGAGCAGGGGAGTGGACGGGTCGAGGTCCAGGTTGTGAGTCCGGCCGTTGACCTTCAGGGTAATCGCGCTCATGAGTTCGCTTCCTCACTTCAGGCTGTTGACGATTTTCGATTCGGCGGCGTCCTGGCGAGTCGCGCCGATCGTGATGACGCGCCAGGGGCCGGTCATCGGGGTTGTGCCTTCCCACGCCAATCCGGATTCGTCCGCGCGGGACGGCAGCCGCGAAACCAGGATGGTGCCTTCCTGCCGGGTGAGCGACATCCGCGGGTAGCTGCCGCTCGGAATTTCATCGATCGCCACCCAACCGATTCCCGGCTGCTCGGTGACGAAGGGCAGGGAAACGCGGCTGCCCGGCGCAATGCCGCTGATTTTTTCCGTGTTGGCGGCCAGTTCGAATTCCGTTTCTTCGTCGTCGAGCAGCATGGGAATCAGCGGCGTCGAAGCCGGAAGCACGTACCGGAACGCCACGCCGTCGTTGTACGCGCGCGCTTCCACGTTGATCCGGCGGCCCAGCGATCCGTTCTGCAGGTATTCCGCAACCAGCGTGTTGTACTGTCCCGAACGGACGGTTTTCGAGGAAGTGAGCCCGACATTTTCGCCGAGCGCCGGTTCCTGATTGTGGATCAATAGGCCGAGGAACGAAGTCCGGATCAGCGGCTTCTGCTGCACCGACACCTGGTACGCGAGGCGAAACAACGAGGCCGCGTCCGGTTTATCGATGAAGATCCGGAACTCGATCCGACCATCCGGCGACGTGACGCGCTGCTGATCCTGCGCCAGCAAGGCGCTCGCCGCCGCGAGCGCCACGAGCCCGATCAAACCGATGCGGCGCGTCATTAGTCTTCACAATACCAAACGGGCGTGGAGCGGTAAAAATGGCTCCGATCGTGGCCATTTTTACCCCCAAGTCAATGATTCTGCACGGAACGCGCGGCTACACTGTAGCCATTTCAATCCGCCAGGGGGTGCGGGCGCATCTGGAAATGCACCACCTTCGGCAGCGTGCCTTTGCCGGTTTCGCTGTGGAACGGCGTGCGCGTCCCCCACGTCGTCCACACGCCTTTGCCTTTCCAGCCGGCGTTCGGATCGTCGATGCGGCCATCCATGCCTTTCGCGAAAAAGCCGAGCGGGTAGGGAACCCGGAGCACGACGAACTTGCCGTTGACCAGCGCCAGCAGCGAATCGGAACTGTTGCCGGTCGCGATCGGCGTATTCTTGCCGAGCCCGAGCGTGTCGAACTCGTCGACCCAATCGTAGTAGTGCGAATCCGCGCTTCCGTTCTCCTTCACGTTTTCGAAATTGGGGCCCGGCGTGGCGTACAGATTCCAGCCTTCGGGGCAATGCTGCCCGATGGCCTTCGGCCCGTTGAGCGGACCTTTGCACTTGCGGCGGTCGAAGCTGGCGAGATGGCCGCTTCCCAACACCACCCACACCACGCCGTTGCCATCGACATCCATGCCGCGCGGCGAGTAGCCCCACACCTTGGCTTTCGGATTGTTCCACGGCACCTCGTAATACTCCGCCAGCGCCGTCTGAGGCGGGTTCGCGCCCGGATTCAGCCGCACCAGGCCGCCCGGAAAACCGAGCACGGTTCCCCAGATCATCCCGTCCGGGCCGATGCCGAGGCCGTAAAACGCGGCGTTCAGGCGCGTATCTTTGGTGGGGTCGGGCACGCCGCTGATGGCGGCGGAAGTGCCGAGGCTTTCGCCGCTCGGCGCGGTCACCACGCCCTGCTTGGCTTCCACGTAATCGTCGCGCTTGCCGTTGCCGTTGGTGTCGAGCACCAGCGCCGTCCAGCCCTGCGATTTTTTCTCATCGTGCGTCTGGTCCCACATTTTGGTATTGAGCCAGCCCACCACGCCGCCGCCGCCGCCGGTGCTGGTCCACAGGGTGTTGTTGGCGTCTTTCGCAAACAGCAGGTGGTGCGTGCTGAAGCAGGTGTCGATCAAGGAAACCTTTTTCGCCGCGGGATCGTACATCGCCAGCTGGCGGCCGGACCGCTCCAGCGGCACGGCTTTGGAAGATTCATTCGACCCGTCCTTGCAATACGCCGGATCGTCGGCGGGGCGAATCCGCGCCGTAAACCAGAGGCGCCCGCGCTCATCGAACATCGGGTTGTGGACGGTGGTGTGGCTGTCCCAGATGGCCTCTTCGCCCCAGACCGGAGACGCTTGCAGCGGCTTCGGCTGGCCGGGCGTGTTGGGGTCGCGATACGGAACCTTCACCTGGCTGGTGGTGTTGTGCACCGGGTCAAGCACCGGCAGGTAGTCGCGGCTCTCTTCCGGCGAACCGTAGATCAGCCCGTTGGCGTTGACCCGCGGGTTGCGTTTGTCGGTGGAGATCTCGTCGTGGAGATAGGCCTTTTCGTCGGCCCAATCCCATTGCGTGATGACCACGTTGCGCTCGATCCCCTGCGGCCGCGGCGGCGGTTCCTTGGGCAGTTCGCCGTGGGCGATGCGGGTGGTCCAATCGCCGAATAACTGGGTGGCGCGCGCCGGACCGAGTTGGTTCAACCCGCCCATCATGGCGCCGCCGGCCTGGCCCGATTGCACGCGCCGCAGCCACTGCTGCGCCGGCGAATCCAGGTTGCTGAACAGCGAAGGAATCGTGCGGGTGTAGCGATTGCCGAGCTGGTGGCACGATTCGCAGCTATCGGTCTTGATGAGATGCAGCCACTGATCCTGGTTCTTCACATTCGGCGAAATGCCGTTGCCATTGGGGCCGGTGCCGGGGAACTCCGATTTTTCGGGCACTTTCAGCAGCGCGTACCAATAATTGGCGGGATAGAGCTGCGCCGCGGTTTGGGCGTCCGGCGCCGGCGAAGGCTTCAGGTTGACCATCTTGCCGGGCTCGCTCTCGACCTTGGGCGAATCGACCAGCCCATAGCCGCGCGCCCAGACGGTGTACTTCGCTTTAGGTAGATCGGGGATGAGGTAGCGCCCGCGGTCGTCGGTGACGACTTCCTTAATATAGCGGGTGGGCAGCCCGGTGGTTTCGGCGATGACCCACACTCCGGCTTCGGGCCCTTTGGAGCTGGCGACCACGCCGCCGATATCGTTCGCGGCAATGTGGAGGTCGTTGCCCGATTGCGCCTGAACGGTGGTGGTATTTCGGGAAGCGGCCCACCAGCCGACGCAGCCGGCGGCCAAAAAACCAGTGAGAAAAAGCGCTCTCGATGTCCTCATGGATTGACTCCTCGATCCAGCGCAAGCCCTGGAGGAAGCCAGTATATACCCGGCGGGGGTTGGGGTCTATGCGGGAAGGGGAATGGATTGACCTGCCCTCGATAATCTCCTCCAGTCCGGCGACGCTGGCGGCCGATACCGGGGCGCGGGCGGCGGAGGCTTCGGCGCGCGTCATCGAACGGCCCGGGTCCGATTTCATGGTCGATGTTTTCAAGACTCTGAATCGCGAATATGTCGGCTCCAACCCGGGGTCTACGTTTGAATCGCTGCACGAATCGCTGATCAACTGCGGGCAGAATCGGATGCCGGAATTCCTCACCTGCTGTCATGAGGAATCCGCCGTCGGGATGGCGCAGGGGTACGCCAAGATCGAAGGGCGGCCGATGATGGCGCTGATTCATGGCACGGTCGGGCTGCAGCATGCGTCGATGGGCGATCTATAATGCGTTCGCCGATCGCGTGCCGGTGTACCTGGTGGTCGGCAACCATGCGGATTCGGCGGTGCGCAACGGGATCGAGGCGTATCATAGCGCGCAGATATCGCCGGGCTGGTGCGCCTGACGCGCCGGTTTCGCTCGAAGGGTTCGCCGGCTCGGCGGTGCGGGCCTATCAGTTCGCCACTACGCCGCCAATGGGGCCGGTGCTGCTGATGGCCAACCACGAGCTGCAATCGGCTCCCGCGCCGGCGCGCGAGCCGCGCATTCCAAAATTGACGATGGCGGCGCCGCCGCAACGGGATGTCTCGGCGGGGCGGCCGGCTATTGTTTGCGAACGCGGGGTCCGCACCGAACAGGTCTGCAGCGGCTGGTCGAGGTGGCCGAGGCGCTGCAGGCGCTGCTCGAAGCCATCCGCCGCGAGACTACGGGCGATCGCCAACGCGCGATGGCGGACTGCGGCCGGAAGATTGTGGAGGCGCACAAGCAGCAGCGCAACCAGCTGGTTGATGCGGCCGCTTATGGCTGGGACGCGAGCCGCGGTGAGCGACGCAGGGCGGGCTGGCAGCCTGCCTTACTATGCGGGCGTGGGCTGGGCCGCGCGTTCCCGGGGCGGACGTCTTGCGAGTTTTACTTGCTCAATCGGGCCGATGCCGAAGACGAAGATGGCGGCGCCGGTGAGGACGATGGCGGCCGCGACGACAAACGCGAGATAGAACTGGCCGTTGCGATCGACCACCCATCCGGTGAGCCAGGGGCCGGCCACGCCCGCCAGGTTGCCGACGCCGTTTTGCACGCCGGTCCACTTGCCGGCCGCGCGGGGGCCGGCGAGGGTTTGGGTGATGGCCCAGAGATTCGGGCTGAACAATCCATAGGCGACGCAGCTCAGCAGGAGCAGCGCGATGGCGACCGCCGGGGCGCGCACCAGAGAAACCGGCAGGATCACGGTGCACAGCGCGAGGCCGACGCCGGCGAACAGTTTGCGGACGCGCGTGGGGGTGCCGCCGGCGGCGATCCAGCGGTCGGCGAGCCAGCCGGAAGCCGTACTCGACAGCGCCACCGTCAGAAAGGCGAGCGACGCCCAGACGGCCATCTCGGTTTTCGGGAAATGCCGCTCGGTTTCCAGATAAGCGGGAAGCCAGGTCACGAGGAAATACCAGAAATAATTCGAGCAGAAGAGGCCAAGGGCGCTGAAGAGGGCGCTGCGATGGCGGAAGATGTCGACGACGCGGGGCGACTCTTCGGGACGGGCGCGGCTCGCGACTTCGGGGCCGCGCGGCATCCACGCGATCCACGGCACCAGCCACAGCAACGCGCCGGCGCCCAAAACCACGAAGAACGGCCGCCATCCGTAGCGCGCCATGAAGAGGCCGCCGAGCAGGGCGCCGCAGGCCGGCCCGAGTTTGGTGCCGGCGTCCACCAGGGCATTGGCGAGGCCGCGCCGGTGTTCGGCATAGCGCGCGGCCAGAAGGCGCGCGTACGAGGGATAGGCGATCGATTCGCCGAGGCCGAGCAGCAGCCGCATTCCGAACAGGACAGCGAAGGAACGCGCCATTCCGGTGAGCGCGGTCGCGCCGGACCAGAGCAAAAAGCCGCCGGCCAGGATCCAGCAGACGTGGAAGCGGTCGGCGATCCAACCCGCGAGCGCGCAGATTTGCGCCAAGGCATACGTCCAGAAGAACGCCGAGAGCAGCAGGCCGAGCTGGTAGGGGGACAGATGCAGTTCGCGCTGGATATCGACGGCTCCCACCGAAAGGTTCGCGCGGTCGATGTAGTTGAGCAGCCCGGAGAGGAACAGCAAGACCAGGATTCGCCACTCGCGCCAAGCCATGGAAGCCTGGGACCGATTGTACCGAACCGGGAGCGTCTGCCGGACGGCGCCGGAGCGCGGCCGCTACTCGACGAATTCTTCGAGGCCGGCGGTGAGGCTGATTTCTCCGGCTTCGGCCATCTGGCGGGCGGTCGCGATGAGGGACTGCTGGGCGTTTTGCACGTCCTTGATGCGGACGGGCCCGAGGGCCTGCATATCTTCGGCGAGCATTTCGGCGGCGCGCTGCGACATGGCGGCGGCGAAATGTTTGCGAATTTGCGGGCTGCTGCCCTTGAGCGCGAGGGTGAGCACCTTGCGATCGACTTTGCCGAGGAGCTTGCGCAGCGCGTCCTGGCTGATGTTTAACAGATCCTCGAACACGAACATGATCTGCCGGATTTCATGGCCGAGAGTGGGATCTTCGTTGGTGATTTCCTTGAGAATCTCTTCGCTGGTGGTGGGGTCGACGCGGTTCAGCAACTCGGCGACGGTGCGGACGCCGCCGAAGGATTCGAGGCTCGATTCGCCGACAATGCGCAGCTTGGAGCCGATGATTTTGGCGAGCCGGTTGGTGACGTCGGGCGAGACCTGGTCGAGCGCGGCCATGCGGCGGGCCACCTGCGCGCGGAGTTTCTCCGGCAATTCGGCAAGCACGCGCGCGGCCTTGCTGGTATCGAGGTTGCAGAGGATCAGGGCCAAGGTCTGCGGGTGCTCGCGCTGGACGATTTTCGCGAGCTGCTGGGCGTCGGCCTTGCGGAGCATGTCGATATTGGAGGAATCGGTGCCGACCGAGCGCAGGAGGCGTTCCGCCATGCGCTTGCCGGTTTCCGGCCCGAAGGCGGCCAACAACACCGAAGTGGCGTATTCGACGCCGCCGGAAGCGGCGGCCGCGGGATTCTCGGCGGTGGCCAGAAACTCTTTCATCACGGCCTGGCGTTCGCCGTGCGTCAGTTTTCCCAGGGTGCTGATTTCTCGCGTGAGGTCGTGCACCTGCTCTTCGGTCAGCTGCCGTAAAATTGCGGCGCTGGCTTCGTCGCCGAGGGTAGTCATGAAAATCGCGGCTTTGCGCTTGCCGGGGACGAGGATATCGGCCTCGAAGTCATGAGAGGCAGTCCGGGGAGTCAATGCGGCGGTCGCGGTTGACATGCGAAGCTGATTCTAAGCAAGTTGAGTTCCTTCCGGCAATCCTGTATTTTCCCGTGTAACTTCAGGCTGGGACGGCGGTAACCAGCCGTCAAACTTTTGACGTGTCAACCAGGGGGACAGTAAATCGGGGAGAAAAGCCGGGCTGGGAATGGATTCTCCAGGCGCCGTGGAACGCCGATGCCTGTTCGATTCGCAATCGGCGCACCCCGGCGTTTACCAGCGGCTGGTTTGGCTGGGAACGTGCTTAGTTGCGGCGGAGCATTCTGGATGAGTCCCTCGGGTGGATTGCTGCAAATCGACTCGCTCGCCGATGTGCCGGTCACGCTGGAAGTGCGGCTCGGCTGCCGTCCGATCACGCTGGAAGCGATCGCCAGGCTGGAGCCCGGCAGCATTGTGCCGCTCGACCGGGCGGCCGGCGAAACCTTCGACGTGTACATCGGAGAAATGCTGCTGGCGACGGCCGAGGTCGTGATTGTGGAGGGCGTGCTCGCGATTCGGATCACCGACCTGTTCCTGACCGGGTCTTCGGCGGAGGCGGGCAACACGTTCTGAGGAGTTATGGAGACTGATCCAATGAACCATCCGGCCGCGGAGCGCGCGCCGAAGAAACTGCCGGAGTCGGTGGCGGACATGCCGCTGAACGTGCATGTGAGGCTCGGCAGGACGAGTTTGCTCCTGAAGGACGTCTTCAAAATGACGGTGGGTTCGGTGATTGAACTCGGGCAGCCTGCGGACGAACTGGCCGCGCTGGTGGCGAACGGGAAAGTCACCGCGCGGGGGCGTCTGGTGATTACGAAGGGGCTGTACGGTTTAAAGGTGGTCACCAAAGTCGCGAATGACAAATCTGGACGATAATCCGCGCAAGGGGCCGCTGCCAGCGGCCGAGGAAGATCCTTCGATCCCCGAACGGGGAGAGGCATCGGGCTCCGACAGCGGAGTGACGCCTTTTGATTTCCGTCATTCCAACCGCCTTCCGAATTCGCAGCTCAGCCTGATCCACGTTCTGCACGAGTCGTTCATCCGGACTCTGACGTCGAGCCTGTCGCTGACCTTGCGGTCGTTCGTGTCGGGCAACGTAGTCAGTGTCGATCAGATGTCGTATGGCGAATTCTCGGCGCGAATGCAATCGCCCACCTGCATTGTGTACCTCAGCATGCTGCCGTACGAAGGCTACGCCGCGGTGGAAGTGAATAACGCGCTGGTGGCGCCGATTCTGGATCACGTGCTGGGCGGCAACGGAAAGATCGACTCCGAGCTGGACCGCGAAATCACGGATATCGAGAAGGGAATGCTCGAGGGCTTTTTTCGCATCATTCCCCACGATCTGACGGAAGCCTGGAGACCGATCGCCTCGATCGGATTTGCGTTCGACTGCGTGGAAACCGAGCCGCTGCTGTCGAATCGAATCTCCCGGAACGAGGCGGTGGTGGTGATCGCCATGGAGTTGCGGATCGGCGACAAGATGGGGCACGTGAACCTGGCGATTCCATCGATCACGCTGAAGATGCTGCGCCACAAATTCGACCAGCAATCGACCACCAAGCGGACGGTTTCCCCCGAGACGGAGGCCGCGATCAAGCAGAAAGTTTCCGAAGGCCTGAACGTCGACGTCGATTGCGCCCTGGTGGGGCCGAGGATCCGGCTGAGCGACTTGCTGAACCTCCAGGTCGGCGATCTGGTGGATCTCGGCGTGGAGTTCGACCGGAAGGCATCCCTGCTGGTCAATGGAGTGGCCAAGTTCCGGGGCGAAGTGATCGTCGAAGGGTCGAAGCAGGCGCTAGTGATCGAGTCGTTGTAATTCCCGTCGATAACTTTTGATAACTTCCAGTAACTTGCTATCTTCAGTTATCAGAGTTCTAGGAATTCTGAGTAATCTAGTTGTTTGTTAGTGCAAGCTGCCTTATACTGATAGCTTGCGAATATGATAGTCGGCCAAGGGAATGCCGTTGTCGAATTATATGAACTGATACTCAAAAACCCCTCATTATTCGGTCGCCTGATCTATATTGCGGGGTTATGGAATCCGGAAACTTCCCGATATGAGAAGGGTCTGCCCGACCGGTTCCGGAGTTCCGAAACGGACAAGGCGCTGGCCCGCTGGCATCACGCGTTTTTTATCGAGTGGCTTTCTCTGTCGCTGACGGAGAAGGAGCGGGACGTGGCAATGTGCTGGCGGAGCCTGGGCGAGAAAGGGGTTCAGGGGAAGACGCTGCGAGAGATGGGAGAAGGGGCGATCCCCCCGCTGGTCCGCTCGGAGGAGCGGAAATTCTTTTTGCAGGATCTGACGTTCCTGCAGGCTCTGCTGTAAAGCAAAATCGTCATCGGCATGGATTGCCGGTGAACCCTCACTTCAGCCTGGATTGCGTTTTTCGCGGACCCGCAGGCGGTATTCGTCTACGAGGCGGGTGGTGAGGGTCTCCATGTTCCAATCGGTTTCCACTTCCGCGCGGGCACGGCGGGCCATGGCCGCGGCAGCGTCCGGATTGGCGAACAAGTCCAGGATGCGGGCGGCAAAGGCGGCCGGATCGTCGGCCAAGGCGCAGAATTCGCCGTCTTTTTGCGCGAGCCCCTCGGCGCCGATCCGGGTCGAGACCACCGGGATGCCGGCGGCGAATGCTTCGAGAAGCTTGACGCGAACGCCGGAACCACTGAGGATCGGGCATACGAAGATGGAATAGCGGGCAAGCGGCTCGCGGATGTCCTCGACGTAGCCGAGCGTTTCGATGGCGCCGGCGGGTCCCGCGTAGACATGGGACGGGGGCGGATCGGACCCGGCGACCACCAGCCGCGCTCGCGGCTCGCGCTTCAAAACCAAAGGCAGAACGGAGTTGACGAACCAATCGACCGCGACGCGATTGGGGCCGTGACGGAAGCTGCCGATAAATAAGAGCGTGAACGGTTCGCGGCCGCACGGCCGGTACGGATAGCGGGCGACATCGATGCCGGCGCGCAGGCCCGACCGCACCCGCGGCGCCAGTTCAGGAAGGAACGAAAGCAGGTAATCACGGTTGGCGGGCGTGCACACCTGGACCTGATCGAATTGCGGCAGGATCCGCAACTCATAGCGCAGGGCGCGCAGATATTCGAGGCGCGCTTTGATTTCGTCGAGAAGGCCGGGCCAATGTCCCAGACCGCGGGCAATCGATTGGAAATAGATATCGTGCTCGAACAGCGCGGTGGCGATGCGGCGGAACCGGGGCGCGTACTGTGCCATGGCGGTGTACTCGATCTGGAGCACATCGATCTTGCGGCAGTAAATCTGGCGATGGATGAGCCACTCGACATCCTCGTTGGCGAACTCGCGGACCGCGTGGGGCAGCAGGGAACCGGCGCCGGCGACCTTCCCGCTGGGGCGCACGATCCACTCCGCCGAGGCGCAGAAGCGGCGGAGCTCGAGGTTGTCGACCTCCTGCTCGGGAGCTTCCAGCAACTCGATCACGTGGACTTCCGCGTGTTTGACCAGTTCGCGCAGGGTCTGGTACATGAAGACGCCGCCGCCGTGCACGGGCGGACAGATCGGGTACGGAGAAACGAACAGGACGCGAAGGGACTGGGGCGCGGCATCCATGGGTTCGAAGCGGTCGCGAAAATAGCCGCCCAGGGGACGCCGGAAGGCTTCGGTATCGGAGATGCGGGCGAGGCTTCGCGCTTTGCGGCGGGAGCTCAGGGCGCGCGGAAGCTGGCGGAAGGCGCGCCACAAGGCGGCCAGATTCGGCCGTCCCGGAGCGTCGCCGAAGATTACGCTGAGGATGGCGCCTGCCCAGGCGAACAGGAAATGAGAAAGCAGACGCCCCGGCTCGTGGATATTTTTCCACGCGAACAGCAGATAATTCTTCTTCAGGACCGCCTGAATCCGGTCTTCGCGAAAGTTCTTGCCGATGGTGCCGCGGTGCTCGTGGTAGACGATGCTGCGCGGCTGGTAGAGCACCTTCCAGCCGCATTTCCAGGCCTGGTATCCCAGGTCGGTGTCTTCCAGGTAAAAGGGCGCCAGCAAGGCGTCGAAACCGCCTAACTCGAGGAACTTTGCGCGGTCGAACGCGCAGGAGCCGCCGCCGCCGTAGAAGCAGGGGAACAGATCGGCCACTTGAGAATCGGCGCGGTGCCGCACTTTGAGGCCGCCATCCTGCCACCAGCCTTGTGTCAGCCCGGTTTCTTCGCGGACCTTACGCGGATCGCTGAAAAAGATCTGGCACGAAACCGCGAAAACATCGGGATCGTGAAACCCTTCGAGCAGGGGCGGCAGGAAATCGGGAGCCACCCGCATGTCGCTGTTCAGCAGCACGACGATGTCATTGCGGGCCTGGCGGAAGCCTTCGTTCGAGCCGCCGCCAAAGCCGCGGTTTTCCGGGAGCGCAATCAGCCTGACCGAAGGGAACGCGGCGCGAACGAAATCGGCGCTGCCATCCGAGGAGCCGTTGTCGACGACGATCACCTCGTTGTCGGGATGGCCGGCGGCAGCGTCCACGACCGAGCCGAGGTACTTCTCCAACAAATCCTTCCCGTTCCAGTTGGGGATGACGATGGAGGCCGACGAGGCGCGCGGCGCCGGCGAGCTGGAAGGACCTTTCCGGCGGTGGAACAGGTCGGACAGCAGCAATGCAAGAGCCGGAAGCAGGACCAGGACCGGTGAAAGCAGCAGCAGCGGGAGCGCGCGGAGCAGGCGCTTGAGGAAGGCCATATCAGCGGGCGGGTTGATCCGGCCCGAGGCCGATGGCGCGGCCGAGCTTGACCCAGCGGGACGCGCGATAGCCGTTCAACTCCGATACCATTGCCTTGGCGGCCTCCTGTTGGTTTAGCATCTCCGCCTCGAGCGCCTGAATTCGATTCTCCAGGTTGCGCGCCCATTGAGCTCGGGTCAGCAGCTCGGCTTCCAGTTCGGCGACCTTGGCGGCGTAGCCGTCGGCGACCTGGCGGGTGTGCGCCTGCTCGCGCTCCAACTCGGCCCGGGCGTGGGCTTGTTCGCGCACCAGCTCGTCCTGCAACTGCACGATTCGGGCGCGCCGTTCATTCAGCTCCCGATCGAGAGACTGGGCCCAGTCGTTGCTGCGAGCCAACTCGCCGGCGAGGGCGCGGTGGCGGTCGAGAAGGTCTTGGTGTTCCCGCTGAGCTTGAGCGAGCCATTGATTCTTGGTCGCGAGTTCCTGCTCGAGCAGGGCGATGTGGCGTTCGCGCTCGCGGAGGACATTCGCGGCCCGCGGGACGTATACGAATGTCGGATTGCCGACCTGCGGCCGATGGGCGCAGACGGCGACGAAGAAATGCGAATCGGCGGCATGGGCTTCACCCGCATCGACGCGGACTTCGGAGGTGTAGCCTGCCGGGCAAGGCTGAAACACGACGCCTTCGACGTGATTTTGCAGGAAGAGCGCCACATGCGGAAAGACCGCGGAGAGTTCGGCGCGGAACTCTTCAAAATCGAATTCGTGAACGTGAAAAGGGTTGGCGCCTTCGGCGCCGCGAGACTCGGTGTAGTAGAGGCGGTTGGGAGTGGAGACTACGAACTGGCCTCCTGGGGCGAGCAGGCGGCGGGCTTCGAGAAGCAGGCCGCGCCAGTCCGCCAGATGCTCGATGACTTCGAAGGCCACTACGAGATCGAAGCTGGCGTCCGGGTGCGGCAGAGCGGTGCAGGAAGCCTGTACAAAATGGACGTTGGGCTGTTCATAGCGCGCGCGCGCGAACTGGACGGCGTCCGCGGCGACATCCGCCCCGGTCACCCGGAGCGCGAGGCGGGCCAACTCGGCCGACCCGTAGCCGGCGCCGCAGCCGGCATCCAGCACGCGTTTGCCCACGGCGAGCCGCGCCGCAAACGCATAACGGGCCATGTGCTCGTTGAACAGGTCGATATCCACCTGCCCGGGAATCAGGCGCTCGCCGGTGAACTCAGCCATGGCGGTTCTCGACGAGCGGAGCAGCATCGGCGGGGATGCCGCGCAACCGGGCGTTCATTTCGATCCGGCACGGGAGATGGAGATAGCCGTACACAATATTCTGAGACCTCTCCATCTGCAATGCGACGGCGTTGTCGATCCAGTCGCAGACAACGGAACTCGACAGGATGCCATCGGCGACCGAAGGAGAAAAAGAGAAGGCGGCAGGGTAGAGCTCTGGCAAGTCGATGTAGAAGTCAACCGTCACGATGCTGCCGGCGCGCAGCGGGGGCAGGTGGTGACCTTCGCGGGCGGTACTGGTTCCGGAGAAATCGATGCCGAGTTGATTGCGCACGACAAAGCCGACAATGGGCGCGGCGAGATCCTGGTTGGCGCGGGCGCTGATGCGGACCAGGATGCGAGTGCCGGGTTCGAGAAGGCGCAGGGGCTGGCCATGCTCGTTCAGGACGGCGATGCCGAGGATTTCGGCGCGCCCGTCGCCATAGCGGTGGTCGATATTCGGAATCGTAGTGACGGTTTCCGGGGAGCCGGCGGTTTCGGCGTGAAAGCCGGGTTCGGCTCCGGCATGGCGAAGCTGATAGGTGGAATCCTTTTCGGCCATGGCGGCCATATACGCGGCGACGACCTGGCCGGGATCGCCGATGCCGGCTACCCGGCCGTGATCCAGCCACAGGACGCGATCGGCGATCGCCTTCACATCGGCAACCGCGTGGCTGACGAACAGGATGGTCACGCCGCGGGCGCGGAGTTCATGAACCTTGCGCATGGAGCGCTGCCGAAAGCCGAGGTCCCCGACAGCCAGGGCTTCGTCGACGAGGAGCACCTCGGGATCGACGTGGATCGCCACCGCGAAGGCGAGCCGCACCACCATTCCGCTGGAGTAGGTCTTCACCGGCTGGTTGATGAAGTCGCCGATATCGGCAAAGGATTCGATCTCCTGGTAGCGCTCGTCGATCTGGCGGGTGGTGAGGCCGAGGATCGCGCCATTCAGGTAGACGTTGGCGCGGCCCGAGAATTCCGGGTTGAAGCCGGCGCCGAGTTCCAGCAGGGCCGCGACGCGTCCGGAAACCCCGATGACGCCGGCGGTGGGCTGGAGGATGCCGGCCACGAGCTGCAGCAGGGTGCTCTTACCGGAGCCGTTCTCGCCGATGATGCAAAACGTCTCGCCGCGTTGCACGGCGAAGCTGACGTCCCGGAGGGCCCAGAAGTCCCGGTGACATTTCCGGCGTCCGAAGGTCAAGAGCTCCTTGAGGCGGTCTCCGGGCGCGTCATAGATGGAGTAGCACTTGGAGACATTGTGGAACTCTACACTATTCACGTGGAAGAGAAAGACCAGTGTATCGGAAGTGGAGGGAGAAGGGAAAACCGTGGCAGGGAAAAGGAGGCGGCCGCCCGCCCCTGCTGTCATTGCCGGTGTCGCGAGCCGGACCGACTAGCGGTATGAAACCGCGGCGCCACTAAACCTGCTTAAGACGGCGCGTCAGGACTCGCGGCCGGTCAGCCGAGGAAGCTGGTAGCCGCCCCTTGTAGTGGACTGGTTCTATGCACTTCCTCCTTGTAAGCGACCTCCCATTTGAGAAGCCACCAACACCCTTTTCTGAGAAAAGGGTCCGGAGAACGGAAAGAACCCGTTCCCAGATTCACTATGGCGCTGAAGCCAGGAAATGTCAAGGAACGAAGGGAACGGAATGCCCGAATGTATCGCTGGCGACCGGTGGGTCGGATTTGGCAGGCGCTTCCGCTTGGAGTTTCTGTAGCGCGGCCAGCGTTTTCTGCCAGGTTTTGCGGTTCTTCTTAGTGGTGAACGGGGCTTCCAGGTCGCGATAGTAGGCCAGCACGTTGTTGCGAACTTCAGCATCGATTGTCTGGGGAGATCTCTCTGCCAGCTTGATCGCCAATTCCGAGTAAGTCTTGTCCGCCAGGCGATACTCGGCGGGGCGGGTGGGGCGGCCTGTATCCAGATCGCGGTTCACCAGCCTCAAAGTTCCGTGATCGACTTGAGCCAGCAGCTGCCGGTAGAGGCTCAGAGTTCGGTCAAAGCTCTGCTCGAACAGGCTCTCGGTTTGCCCGTTCGGCGGTTTGAATTCGAGCGCCCGGAGGGGGCCGACTTTGGGAATGATGCGGATCAGGAACGCAACAACGGCGGCACCGGGGCCGGGCTGGCGAAAATCGCTGTCCCATTCTTTCCGGTAGCTCGCTTTGGAGAGGTTGTACAGGAAGGCCCGCCGCGTCAGGCCGGGATGGGATTTGAGGAGATCGTTCTTCTTGAGCCGCCAAGCGACGCGGGTCATTTTGGGAATCGTCGAACTCACCAGATGCCGGTAGGTTCCCAGCGCCAGATCCAGGTCGCTAAAGATATCCGGCAAGGGGAGGGAATAGGTATCCTGGAATCCCCGGGCCAAGACTTGTTTGGGCACGTGGAAGCCGATGAAGTCATGGTAGGCCTGCGGCGCATAGTTGCCCCGGGCCACTTGCAGTACATCGAAGCCGAATTCGACTTTCAGGTGCGCGGCGGGGTCATCCCCATAAGTGACCTCGCGGCCAAATTTGCGCGCGAGTTTCGGATAGTCGATGGGGACGGCGCGGTTGACGGCGATTTGATGGCCTTCCGTGTCGGCGGCGTAGTGAGCGAGGGCCCCCAAGGCAAACGCATACTCATCCAGCGTCTGCGCGTCGCGGATAAGGTTGACGACGAAATCGCCGCTGCGGAGATAGTGCACGAGATCACTAAAGAACTTGTTGCCGAACGGGTAGTACCCCATGTCCTGGATGATGCAGCCCGCATAGGCATTCGAGTGCGCCTGTTGGAGCTCCTCGGCGGTGGCAGTGGGAAATTTTTTCAGCAGGACCGGTTTGATGTTCTGGTCCCACGCGGTGTCGATGATGGCTTCATGGGTCAAGACCGAGTATGCCCGCGCGGGCGGCGCGGACGCGCTGAAAAGAATCAGGAGGGGCCCCCATGCAAGTGGCACGCGCATTGCGCGCCTCTGATCGCAACTTGGCGGCCATCGGCGGGGAGGGTGACGGGCGTCAGTGCCATTTCTTACCATTGGGCGGGATGGTTCGGCCCGGTTCGTGCTGAATGTAAACAGGGGCTTGCATGGACGACCGGGCCGCGCAGATTCTCGAACCGGGCGGCACCGAACTGCACACGCCCGCCGGAGGAGCGCGGCGCTACCGCAAACCGCTTCGCCTGTTTCGCTGGACGGACATCAAAGTCCTGCTCAGCGAGAGCTTCGGCGAGTGGAGCCGTCAAAAAGGTTCACGGTTGGGGGCTTCGCTCGCTTTCTATACGCTGCTCTCCGTGACACCGCTGCTGCTGATTGCCGTCTCCATCGGAGGGCTGGTCTTCGGGCGCCAGATCGCGGAGAGCCAGATCGTCCAGCAGATCCAGCAGTTGATCGGCCCGCAGGGGGCGCGCGGCATCCAGGCGCTGTTGAATGGCGCGCAGGACAAAACACATGGAATTCTGGCGACCAGCGCCGGCCTGGTGACGCTTCTGTTCGGCGCCTCCGGGGTGCTCTTGGAGCTGCGGGATGCGCTGAACACGATTTGGGAGGTGCCGCAGGAGCAAACCCCGGTGCTGCGCAGCCTGATTCAGGTGGTGAAGGAGCGGCTGTTCTCGTTCGCCCTGGTGCTGGCAATCGGGTTTCTGCTGCTGGTGTCGCTGGTCGTGAACGCCTGGATCGCCGCCGCCGGGAGCTATTTTTCCGGTGTATTGCCGATGCCGGAAGCAGTTCTGTACGTGTTGAACGTGGCGATTTCGTTCGCGATTATTACGGGCCTGTTCGCCGCCATTTACAAAATTCTTCCGGAAATGCGCTTAGAGTGGCGCGACGTACTGCTCGGAGCGGCCGTGACATCGTTTTTGTTCACGGTGGGGAAATTTCTCATCGGGCTATATCTGGGTAAGGCGAGTTTCGGATCGACTTACGGCGCCGCAGCATCGGTGGTGATCCTGGTGGTATGGGTTTACTATTCCGGCCAGATATTCTTCCTCGGGGCGGAGTTCACGAAAGTCTTCACGAGACGCTACGGTTCGGGGCCTCACGCAAGACAGGCGCTGCAGCCGCCAGCTGAACCGAAGCTCATTGTGCAGCAGAAGTGAGGGCCGCCGAGACCGGCCCGGACGGAGCCTCAAGCAACAGAGTTACGGGGTCGCTGGCGGCACTTCCGATGGTCACAACGACCGGCTGCGGGCCGGGCGCAAGATCCGCGGGCACGGTGAAATTGATCTGGATCGCCCCGACCAGCCCGCTGGCATTGCCGGCGAAAGCGACCGCCGCCGCTTCGCCGCCTACCGTTACCGTAACGGGTAGACGGGGCGCGGGAAGGCCGGGGACGGGAGTGAAGGCGGGTGGAGTCGCGCCGGTGGCAAGCGACGGCGCCAGGTCGCCGGCGCCGCTGGCGAAGATCGTCATGATATGGCCCGGCGCTCCCGAATTTCGCAGCCCGGCGGTATTGTCAATGAAGAAGTTGAAGATTCCCGGAGCCGCCACGCTCACCGGAAACGAGAACGCCGCCACCTGACCGTTGTTGTTGACGGCGAGAACGGCCGGGCCGGAGCCGGTTTCATAGGGGATCTGGAGATTGATCTGGCCCGGCGATACGAAGTAAACCGGGGCGCTGATGCCGTTGATGGTGGCGGAAACGCCCGCCAGGCTGAATGGCAGCGGAATCCGGCCGGCCTGCTGCGTGAAGGGGGCGAGGCCGGATCCGTAGACCGCGATCTGCATTCCTGGCGCGAACGCAAGCGTCCCGGAGGCATTGTTCCGGATGCCTGAAATGGTGATGCCGGCAGACGCGCCGACGATCATCGTGACGGGAACCGTGATGACGGCCGGCACGGCCCCCGGCGCTTCGATCGAAACCAGGGCGCGGTAAACGCCGTTGGCCAATCCGGCGGTCGACGCGAGGAGCGTCACCTGTCCATTGGATGGCGAGAGCTTCAGCCAGCTCGTGGTGCGATTCGCGGGCTGAATGGCGGCCGTCCACCCAGGCGCGCTGCCGTTGACATTGACATGGATCGAGACCGGCACGGCTTGTCCCGAAGAATCCAGCGGGATCTGCACCACTTGGGGAGAGACGGAGAGCGCGGATGGAACAGCGGCGGGCGCGGCCAAGGTGACCGGCAGGTCCGCGGTCACGGTCATGCCCATTTCGCTGAGGCCGGCCAGTTGGAACGGTTTTGTTCCCGGCTGAGTCGAGGCGTCCCAGCAGAGGTTCGCGTGCAGCATGCCGTACGGAGCGAGACGCGTGGTTCCGAAAAGCTGCTGGATTTGACCGCTGAGGTCCGTGGAACCGAAACGGAGGGCCGTCAGCTGGACGAGGAATCCTCCGGTCTCCTGAATCGTAAGCTGGTGGGACCATTGACAAGTGGGATCCGCTTGCGGGTTCTGCTGCACGACGCCGGGACTGCTGGAGAGCGTGATCGACGGCGCCAGGGTGGGACCAGGGCCGGGAAGGAACGGCACGGTAATCTGCCGGGTCCAGGCGGTGCCGTCGGGATCCTGTCCCGAGAAGACGAAGACCCGGTTCACCGGCGCGTTCAGATTCGAAGAGGCCAAGCTGGCGGAAATGGCGCCATTGGCAGGAATGTTCGTGCTGGTCCAGAGTCCGAGGCTCTGGCGGACGCCATCGACGGCAAAGCTGGTGAGCGTCGTGGCGACACCCGCCTTCTCGATCAGCGTGACTCGATACGGCCAGAACGGCCCGGCTTGAGGCACGGGATTGGGCGTGATGAAAGGAACGACGAGCGAGCCCGAGGCGGGCAGGTTCAGAGTGATTGCCGCGCTCCCGCTCGAACCATCAAAGACGGCATCACCGGAATAGGCCGCGGTGATGGTTCCGTTTCGGCCAACGAGGTTGATCGCCAGCAGAGTCAGGGTGGCGACGCCCGAGCTGTTCACCGGCGCGGTGCCGACGTTCGAGTCACTGACGAGGAAGGCAACCGTTCCCGTCGGCGTGCCAGAACCGCCGGTTACCGTGGCGGTGAGGGTAACGGTATCGGTGAGGGAGACGGCGGAAGGCGACGCGACTACCGTGGTGACGGTAGTGAGGGCGCTTTTCCACTCGGCCACCAGATGACCGGCGTCCACTGAGCCGAGTCCGGTTGCCAGATCATAGCCGGGCCCGGCGGCGAATCCCATGCCGCTGGCCGAGCAAGCGGGACTACTCTGTTCGCAGGGAACAAAGTTATCGCCGTTCCGGATATCGTGAAATACGTCCGTGGTTGCCTGAGCGAGACGGTAGAGCTCGGGATTGATGTTGCCCAGGCCCGGTTGAGCAAGCGTTCCGTTCGCAACCAGGTAATGGTTCAACAAAGCGACGATACCGGCGAAAGCGGGGCTGGAAACGGACGTGCCGCCCACGTGGAGGGTCGACCCTCCGCTATACATGATGTAGGGGTAATGCTGCGGCGACGCCGCGAGCGAGACATCGGGAATGTCGCGGGCGTTGTCATTGGGAACGCCGGGACCGGACTGCCAGAGGGGCTTGTTGAAGAGCAGGCTGGGACCGCCGCCGGTCGAGGAGAGATCGTTACGAACCAGCGCGGTATTCCACGCCCGCTCCGGGATATAAGAAAGAGCGGAAGCGCCGTTCGCGGTGTTTGTGGCGGCCCAATAGGCAGCGCCGTTTCCGTCATTGAATTCAGTGCCGCCGACAGCGGTGATTTCCGGGATGCTCGCGGGAAAGGTGGCGCTCGGCCCTTTGCTCGCCTGGGGAATGGGCGACGAAAGATCGCACGTGGCAGCGCCCCAGTCTCCCGAGGCCGCCAGCCACGTAATTCCCTGCGCGTTGGCCTGCTGCGCGATGGAGCGGAGCGCGATGGAGTTATACGCCTCGCAGCCGCCGTAGCTGAAAGTGATGACGGGCGCCAGATTCTGATCGACCGCGTACTGCACGGCGGTATCGAGGTTATTCGAATAGACGTAGATGATGGCGGCCTGGCGGGCCACCGCTCCGGCCCACTCGATATCCAGGTTCGATTCCACGACGCTGCTGGTAATGCCTGGATTGGGTCCGTACAAAACCAGCTGCGGATCATTGGGCGGCAGGTTGAATGACTGGCGGAACTGACGGACGTCGGCGAGGTTGACGGCCGAGCGGCCGATCACCGCGATCTTCTGCCCGGAGCCATCGATGCCGGAATTATAGAGAGGCGTCAGGTCGTAGATGGTAGCGAAGTCATCGGGGGCGAGATAGCGCGAGGAGCCGGCGGTGAACTGAGGCACGGCCGAGGCGCCCGGAGACTGTTCGAGTTCCAATAACGGCTGGAGCCCGAAGTCGTCGAGGCCGTCGATCCCACTGACGACGTCCGCGAACGCTTCCGGGATCGAAGGATCCAAGGAATTCGCGATGTGGAGCTCGCCGTTCACGAGGTACCGATGGATTTGAGCGCGGAAGGCGCGGTTCAGCTGGTCCACGGTGCCGCTGAACGTGATCCAGTGGCGTCCGCGCGCCACATCGTGCACGTGCAGGCCTTCGGAGCGAAGCCAGGCGGTCAGTTTGGCCATGTCGGCGGTGCTCAAGCCGAAACGGTCGCCGAACTCGTCGGGCGTGAGCCAGCGATGGTAGTCCGGCGAAGCGGGGGTGCGCTGCCGGATGAGCAGTTCCTCGAGACCAGCGGCCGGCTTCAGCCGCAGGGTGAGGTACGGGACAGAGGTAGAGGCGGCGGCTGGTCCGCGGTCATATCGCGGTTGAGCCCATTGAGATGTGTGACGGCGCAGCGTGATCCGGCGCCCTGGATCGACCGGACGCGAGATGCGGTTTTCGGCCGCGAAGAGTCCGTGAGCGAAGGCTGCAAACAGGAGAAGTCGCAAAACCTGGCGCGCGGAGGGCATCACTGTAGCATCGTATATGGTATCAGCGCCGCGAAACCTGGCGAAGGGGCAAACTCCTGAGAACGGTCGTGCCCGATTTTGGCTCAGCAGCCCTCCCTGATCAGGAGACGGGGCGAAACGTGCCGTCGCGGAGGAGATGGTATTTGCGGCCGCGCCAGAGGATGGTATTCCCGAAAAATGCGGCCAGCCACAGGATGAAACTGAGCGCGTCTTGCAGCGGCACCAGCCACCAGTGCTGGCGGGTGAGGCTGTCATTCAGGATGCGGCTTGCCGTGGAGCGGGCGGCCAGCGCGCGAAAGACGCCGGTGACGAGGAGAACGGGCCACCAGTCGGGCACCGCGACGCAAAACAGGACAGCGAGCGGTAGCGGATTCGTGAATATCTGGCCGATGTAACCGAGAGGACGGGAGCGCCGTGTACTTCGATTCCAGCGCAGCCGGTGGGCGAGATTCGGCCCGAACGGCTGGGTTCCGATGTGATGTTCGATTACGCAGGAAGATAAGATGACGCGCCAGCCCAGTTCGGCCGCGAACTTGCCCATGACAAAATCCTCCGCGAGGTAGTCCTTGAGGGCGTGAAAACCGCCGATATCGGAGAGTGTCTGGCGGCGGGCGGCAATGGCGGGGCCGAGCGCGAAATGCATGCCATCGAGCAGGCGCGCGACCAGCACGCCGGCGAGGAACTCGGTATTGAGCCCGATCGCTTCGAGCCGCGACCAGAAGCTGGGGCCGGGAACGGCCCGGTAAGGACAGGTGAGGAGGCCGGCCTTGGGGTCCTGGAATTCGGCGGCAAAGGTGGCAAGCAGATCGGGTGCGGCCCGCACGTCGCTGTCCGCCATGACGATGAGGTCGTAGCGCGCCGCGGCAAACATGCGCTCCAGGCTGAACACTTTTGCATTCGGATAAGGCGGCTCCCCGGTGACAATCAGGCGGGACGGCGTGGCTGGAAAGGATGCGCACAGTTTCTCGACGACTGGGATCGCGGGGTCTTCCGGGCTGCGCACGGCGAAGAGGATTTCATAGCGCGGGTATTTCTGCTCGAAGAAGGAGCGCAGATGTTCCTCGAGGCCGAGGTCCAGGCCGGAGAGCGGCTTCAAAACGCTGATCGGAGGGAAATCCTGAACTTCGGGTAGACGGGCGGCGCAGTAGTGCTCGGCAGCGATGACGGTGAGGACGCAGTAGATCAGCGACCCCGCCACCAGCCCCAGCAGCAACAGCCCGAACATCCTCTCACTGTATCGCGTGTGGCGAACGAAGCGGCGGGAGCGACTCACTGGACGGCGTAATAGCCGGCGCGGGCGCGGATCCGGGCGCGGGGGTGCCGGCGGCGCGCCTCGGGGGTCAGCTGGACCGAGATGCGGCGGAAGCTTCCGGGGGCGGCGGCGGGCGCCTGGTATTGCAGGCGGTAACGCGAACGGATGCGCTCGATCATGAGCTGAAACGACTCGGCCGCCTGGCGTGCCTCAACCGCTTCCCCGCCGGTTTGTTCCGCGAGCTTGAAGATGTCGGAGGGCGTGAAGTCGGGATTCAGCTGTACGCCGGGTTTCGGCGGGTCCGGACGGCGCTGTTTGCCGATGAGGATGCCATCGAGCGTGGCGTCGGCCGCGTAGAGGGCGCGGACCACTTCTTCATCGGGCAGCCGGTAGTTGAGGCTCAGGTTATCGGTGACAATCAACACGGCACGTCGGCCGGCAGCGGGATCGCCGGCCAGGTACTGAGCCGCCGCGCGGACGGCTGCATTGATGGCGGTGCCGCTGCCGAGATCCTGCGCCGTCACTGCATCGGCGATCTCGGCTTCGACGCGGGGGAAATCGCTCGTGAACGGCTGCCGGACAGCGGACTCCCGCGCGAACAGCATGACCGCGACACGATCTTTGGGCCCGAGCGGCCGGAGGGCGGAGCGAGCCGCGGCGGCGAGTTCCATGAGCGAGCGGTGCATGCTGCCGCTCACGTCCAATAGAAGAAGCAGATCGAGCGGCTCGGATTCATGCTCGAAATAGGCGATCGGCTGTGGAACGCCTTCGTCCAGCACTTCGAAATCGCGCGAGCCGAGGCCGTCAACCGCGCGGCCTTTGGAATCCGTAACGCTCACATCCACCTTGACCAGAGTGACCCCGGCCTGGAAAGTCGGAGTTTGGGCGGGTAGTAGGATAGGAGCGAGAGCGATGAAGAACATCATTGTAGGCACGGCGGGGCATATCGACCACGGCAAGACTGCCCTGGTGAAGGCTCTGACGGGCATCGACGCGGACCGGCTGGAAGAAGAGAAGCGTCGGGGCATCACCATCGATCTCGGTTTCGCTCATCTGCAATTGACGCCGGGGCTGCGTCTGGGTTTCATCGATGTGCCGGGACATGAACGGTTTGTGAAAAACATGCTGGCCGGAGTCGGCGGCATCGACCTGGTGCTGTTCGTGATTGCCGCCGATGAATCGATCAAACCGCAGACGCGCGAGCATTTCGACATTTGCCGGCTGTTGGGAATCAAGCGCGGCCTCATTGCGCTCACCAAGTGCGATCTGGCGGAACCGGAAATTCTGGAGCTGGCACGGCTGGAGGCCGAGGAACTGGTGCGGGGCTCGTTTCTGGAGCGCGCTCCGATTGTGCCGGTCAGCTCGGTAACGGGGGCCGGACTGGAGGAGTTGCGGCGGGAACTGGCGCGCGTGGCCGGAGAAGTCCCGGAGAAAGACGCGTCGGGGTATTTCCGGCTGCCGATCGATCGGGTGTTTTCGGTAAAGGGTTTCGGCACGGTGGTCACCGGAACCCTGGTCTCGGGTTCAGTGGCCAGAGACCAGGAAGTGGGATTGTATCCCGCCGGCCGGCGGTTGCGTGTGCGCGGAGTGGAAGTGCATGGCGCGGCTGCGGAGCGCGCGCTGGCCGGACAGCGCACGGCACTGAACCTGCCGGATATCGAGCCCGCCGAAGTGGCGCGCGGCGACGTGCTCTCGGAGCCGGGGCGGTTTCGGGCGGTCCGCCGCGTGGATTGCCGGTTGGATCTGCTGGCGTCGGCGAAGCCGGTGAAGAATCGCGCGCCGGTACATTTTCATTGCGGGACGGCCGAGATTGAGGCGGAGGTGCGGCTGCCGGCGGGGACCACGGCCCTGAAGCCGGGCGACACGTCGTATGCGCAGCTGATTTTGCGAGACCCGGCGCTGCTGTGGCCCGGCGACCGGTTCATCATCCGGATGTTCTCGCCGGTGATGACGATCGGGGGCGGCGTGGTCTTGGATACTGGCGAACGCCGGTACCGGGCCGGCGACGATATGGCGGCGCGGCTCGGGTTGCTGGAGCGGGGGGATGCGCGGACCCGGGTGGCTTTGCTGGCACGCGAATCAGCGTTCGGAGCGGCCATGGCGGAGTTGGTGGCCCGCACCGGGCTTCGCGAATCGGAGATTGCCGCGGCGGCGGAATCGGCGGAATTGGTGGATGCCGGCCAGCCGCATGGATGGTATCTGGACCGGGGGTGGTTTGAGCAGGCGCGCGAGCGGCTCGCGCGGGCCGTGCGCGCGTTCCATCGCGAAAACCCGCTGCTGCCGGGCATCGCGAAGCAGGATCTGCGCAGCCGCGAACTTCCGGCCGCGCCGCTGTTCGTGATGGATGCGCTTTTGGCCGGTGCCAAGGATCTGGCGGTGGACGGGGAAACGGTGCGGCTGCGCACGCACCGCGTCGTGCTTCAGGAAGACGAATCCGCCGCGCGAAATGCGATCGAGCGAGCCTTCGAGCGGGCGGGTCTGGCGACGCCGGCGGTGCCCGAAGTGCTGGCCCAATCGGGCGTCGAGCCGGCGCGCGCGCGATCGCTGCTCCAGATTCTGCTGCGCGAGCGGCAACTGGTCCGCGTCAGCGATGATCTCGTGTTTCACCGTTCCGCTATCGAGAATCTCCGGCAGATGATGGCGTCGCGCCGCTCCGCGCGGTTCAACGTCGCGGTTTTCAAAGAGTGGACCGGAATTTCGCGAAAATACGCCATTCCGCTATTGGAGTATCTGGATCGGGAACATGTGACTAGGCGGGAAGGGGACGAGCGCCTGGTCCTGTAATAAATCGGTCAGCCTGATCTGCGCGATTTTCCGCCGCCAGGAAGCTGAAAACAGGCCCGGAAGAGAAAAAACCGCGCAGATCAGGCTGACCGATTTATTCGAGCCGGCGCGCGCGCGATCGGCCCGGGAGAGAAAAAACCGCGCAGATCAGGCTGACCGATTTATTTATAGGTCCGCGGCGCCGCGGCGTACGCATTCGAAGGCGAACAGGTACAGGCCGGCGGACCAGGCCTGGCACTTGACTCCCATCGGCTCGCCGGTTTCGCCGTGATGCCATTCGTTGAACTCGCCGCGCAGGTTCAGTTCTGCCAGATTTTGCAAGCTGCGGGCGGCGGCTTCGTGCCGGCCGGCCTTCACCAGCGCGGCCACGTAAAAGCCACCGATGAAGGGCCAAATTCCGCCGTTATGGTAAAGATGCGGCTGGTTGAGCGAACCGTAATAGTCGCGCCAGTCCGGGTCGCCGGGACGGACCACCGGGGTCAAACTGCGGAGCGGGAGCGAATCGAGGCCGTGGCGGGAAATGAAATCCAGAATGACCCGCGTCTGTTCCTCGCCGGCGACGCCGGCGAGAATCGCGAGCAGGTTGCCCAGCGAATCGAACCATTCGCCCACCGCCCGGAAGGCCAGGTAGGGCAGATAGTATCGCTCGGAGATCAACTGCTGCTTCTGTGGAATCCAGCGCGGGCGCCCGAGCGAATCCCGACGCGGATCGCTCAAAGTGCTGAAGGTGTGGGCAACGTGGGGCAGCAGGTCCCCGTCGCCGCGGTACCAGAAGATCTCGTTCAACCGCCGGGCAACCAGGGCGGCGCGGTTCCGGCAGCATTCGGCCTGGGCGGGTTCGGAGGCGTCGAACAGTTTTGCCGCCGCGCCGAGCGCCAGGATGTACAGGCAGTTGAGATACAACCCCTTGCCGCGGGTGCAGAACAAATCTTGCCAATCGGAAGCTTCCTGCATGCTGAGCAGGCCGCTGTGATCGACATCCTGATGCTCGCACCAGACAAGAATCTTGCGGGCCGCATCGGGGTCGGGCGCCAAGGTGACGCTTCCGATCAGCCACCACAGAGATCCGTCCGCGTAGGCGCGGAAATTCGGCTGACCGCTCGCGTCGTCGATGTAGTTGGGAATCGCGCCCGCGGGGGATTGGCATCGCTGGAGTTGAGCAACACTGGCGCGAAGCGCTGCCTGAATCGCGGGGTCCGGCACGTAACGCGCGCCCAGCGCGGCCATCATGCTGTCGCGGGCCCAGATCTGATGGTGACCGACTCTTTGGCCGGACGCCTTCAGGCCCAACGGGCCGCAACATTGCCGGAGAACGTCAATGGCCCTGCAGTAGGCCGCCTGGGTGTGATCCAATTCACAATTTTAACTTTGCTTGCGCGCGCAAGCTAGAGGTGTCCGACGGGTTCGTGCGTACTGGGCGCGCTGGTGCGGCTGGCTTCGCGCTCCAGCGAACGGGTCACCAGGTCTTTGGAGCCGAGCCCGACCGCGAGGGCCAAGGCCAGGACGATGCCGCCGAAGAGAATGCCGAAAGCCAGCCGGATAATGCCGCGGCCGATGGCGAGATGTTCGAGCGCCATGGCGACCGCGAGCACCATCACCAGCCACCGCACGCCCGCGCTCAGCAGTTGGGCATACTGCAAGTTCATATTGACCGCCCCGATCAAAACGCTGCGCGACAGGAAGCGCGCGATGATCGAGCCGACCACGAGCACGATCAAAGCGGCGACGACGTTGGGCAAATAGTCGAAAAAGCGCACCACGAGCTGAGAAGTCAGGCTGAGGTCGAGGGCGGAAATCCCGATCAGGAATCCAATGATGACTACGATCAGGGCGATCAAGCGGGTGATCAGCAGGGTGGGGCTGTTCCCGGGCGACCATTCCGCCACCGAGGGGAATCCCCAGCGGTGCAGCCGCTGGTCGAATTCGATACTGGCCAGGAACCGGCGCAGAATCGCTGCAATGATCCAGGCCACCGCGGCGGAAAGCACCAGTGCCACCACCAGCGCGAGAATTCCCGGCAGCAGGCTGGCGAATTGGCTCAGCACGCGAACCATTGATGTATTTAGCGCATTTCCCACTTGATCCCACATAAATCCTCCTCCGGCGCACCTAGGGGTTGAACCGGTCCGGCCAGCGCCAGCGCGACAACAGGTAGGGCTTTCTGGCCTCAAAAGCCGCGGACAGACGTTCCAGTCGCGAATCCACCTCCGCCGCCTCAGCGTTTTCCATCTCGAGGGCGTAGGAAGCGATCCAGCCGAGGTAAAGCGGAGTCATGGAGCGAAGGAGGTGATCGCGGCTGATCGTTCGAAGACGGTATCCGAGCACGAAATCGTAGATGATCGACGCCCACAGAGTATCCGGCATACGAAATTGGGCCGGCTGCAGGCGCGCCAGTTTCTTCAACTCAAACAATGTGGTGGGAGGCAGGATGCCGCCCCACACTTCCTGCAGATTCTGAGTTCCCAATTGAAACGATTCGATCATGCGCTGCACATCCACCGGGCCGGTTTCGCCGGGCAGGGGCTCCGGGCTGCCAAACCAGGGGACCGGTTTCGATCCTCGGATGCGCTGCCAGAAGGGGGCGTTTCGCTCGACATCGGCGAAGACGGGAGCCAGGACAATCGTGAGGAGCGTGCTGAGGTCGGCCCAATTCGTGGCGGGCTGGACCCGCATGCCGAGGTAGGATTCGCAAACCTGGAAGCCGCCGCAAATGGCGGTGGAGGCGATCGAGGCCAGAGGGTGGATTTGAGAGCCGCGCCGTTCTTCCTGTTCGACGATCCGCCGCAGCAGTTTTCCGGAGACGGCGAAGTCCGGGCCCATCGGATTCTGAATGCGCTCTCCGTAGAGGGCGCGAGTAAGCGGCGAAAGGATGCTGCGGTTGAGCAGACCCTCCATCTTTTGCCGGCTGTAGCGCGGCATGACAAGATCGAATCCCAATTCAAGCAGCGGCTGAACCAGACGGTAGACGAGCGGCTGCTGGCCGGCGGTCCGAGGCTCGGAACCGATCACGCCACAGGCGGTGGCGCCGAGTTTCCCGCCGATGCGCAGCACCGCCTGGTAGGACTCGATCAGGTTCTCCAGGGGCCCGGCGGGTTCCGGCGCGGGCAGGCTGAAGTATACGACGTCGGGAGCTTCCGAAACAGGGGCCGGTTTGGTCCCCGACGGCGGGACTTCTTCACACTGCCGGCACACCACGACCGCTCGTACTGCCTTGGACAGCCGGCCGACGGCATCGCGAACGATTCCAGCGGCGTTTTCCGGGCTGAGGTTGTGATCGGCGCCGAGGATCCCGACCACCAGGTCGGCGCCGCCGATTCGCTCCAGTTCCTCTAGCTTCGGCTGCGGGACGGTGTCGAGTGCCACTCGCGTCCTCCGGCTTCCAGCGGAAGCGACAAAATTCCCAGCAGCGGGATCCGCACCCACGCCGGACGATTATTCAGCTCGTACGAGAGCTCGTACAATGCCTTATCCAATAGAAAGGTGGCCAGCAGCTTGCGAAACAACCGCGGATCCTGAGGCAGAAATGCGGCGTGTTGCGCGGAGTTGCGGTAGGCACGAAGAAACTCGGCGGCGGTCGATCGTTCCCACAAACGCGCCCACGGCTCGAGGCTCTGCATATCCTCCGGCCGGCGGGCCGTATAATTCATCAACGCGGCGTAAGCCGCGTAGCTGAGGGATCGCAACATGCCGGCCACGTCCTTGAGCGGGGACTGCTTGGCGCGGCGGTCGGCAAGCGGGCGGGCCGGTTCGCCTTCAAAGTCGAGGATGACGTAGTCGGTCTTGACTCGCAGAACCTGACCCAAATGGAAGTCTCCATGGATCCGGATGCGCTGCAGATTCTCCTGATCGAACGAAAAGAACTGGAAGCAGTTCAAAATCTGACGGCGTTTTCCGAGCACCAGGCCGGCCACTTCGATCACCTCATCAGGAAGCCCGGCGACACTGTCCTTGAGGAGATCAAAGACGCGCGTTGCCTCCTGGCGCAGGCCGGTAATGGTGTTTTGCAGATCCGCGGAGGTCAGCGGCTCGGGTTGGAACGCTTCTCCGCCGCACCCGGACGCCAGCGCGAGATGCAATTGGGCGGTTCGCGCGCCCAGCCGGGCTGCGGCATCGAGCGAGATGCCGACGAAATCCAGCGCCGGTTTGGGCGCGGGCTGCTCCGACAGTTCGAACAGATCGGAGGCAGTAGCGGCTGCCTCTTCGGGAAAGGGCGTGGTGGCGCAGTTTTCGAAGTAGCGATAGAGCTCTTCGAGTGTCAGGGTCCAGCCGTCGCCCTGGTTGGGCACCGCGGCCTGCAGCATCGCGACGGAGGCGGGCGCGGCGTCCGGTGTGGCGTATTCGATTTCGCCGGCAAAGGGCGGGACGCCCTCGAAATGCACCTGCTCCGTCAGGACCCTTCCGATTTCGCAGTCCGGATTCGGTCCCTGCTGCTGGCGGCGGAACAGTTTGAGGATCAGGCGCTCGTCGTAAAACACCGAGGTATTGCTCTGCTCGGCGGAGGCGCGCCGCACGGCGGGCGCTGCGCCGGGCTCGCGAAAGGCGCCGAGCATCATGCCGGGGCGCCCTCGGATCAAGCCGCGCCGGCCGCGAATTTCCAGCCCTTTCTCGATGACGGAGAGCAGCGCGGCGCAGGCGGAATCGTCCAGCATTCCATCGTAAAGATAGCCGGAGCCGCGCCGGGAGGCAGCCGGCGACAGAATGGAATTCGGAGCGGTTTCCGGCACCTTGCCGGCATCGGCACCGAAACTTAAGCCCAGCGGCAGAAAGTAACACTCCGGGTCGCCGCGTTCGTAGCGCACCTCGATGACGGCGAGGACGGCATTGGAATCGGGAAGAGCCGCCCAGTCCGCGATGCGGGTGGTCCGAATGCGCCGGGCCTTGCCGCCAAACCAACGCTGTTTCGGGAGGAATTCGGGAAGAGCGGCCGTTTCCAGCCAAAATCGACCGGCGCCTTCCAACACCGCCTCCCAATTGTCCGCTTCGAGCGGGGCCATTTCGGTGCGGTCTTGGGCGGGTTCGGGCTGGCCATGAAGTTCCAGCCACAAAAAACCGTACGGGCCGAGAGTCAGCCGATAAGGCTGCCGCCCGATCGGGGGAAACTCCACGTACCCGAGCATCTCGATCGGGGTGAGCCCTTCCAGTTCCTGCAGATCGAGGTCCACCGGCTGGGCGAAGCGCGACAGGTTGGCCACGCAGAGGATCTGTTCATCGCTGTCGCGGCGCAGATAGGCAAGCACCTTGCGGTTGGCCGGGTTGAGGAACTGGAGCGTGCCGCGGCCGAAGACGCGGAACAGTTTACGCAGCGCGATCATGTTGCGCATCCAGCTGAGCAGGGAGGACGGGTCGCTCTGCTGGGCCTCGACATTCACGGCTTCATAGCCCCAGACGGGATCCATGATGACGGGGCTGTAGAGCTTGGCGGGCGTGGCGCGCGAAAAACCGGCGTTGCGGTCGCTGTTCCACTGCATGGGCGTGCGGACGCCATTGCGATCGCCGAGATAGATGTTATCGCCCATGCCGATCTCATCGCCGTAGTAGAGGATCGGGGTGCCGGGGAAGGAGAAGAGCAGGCTGTACAGGAGTTCGATGCGGCGGCGGTTGTTGTCCATCAGGGGCGCGAGGCGGCGGCGGATGCCCAGATTGATCCGCATCCGCGAATCGGCGCTGTAGGCCAGGTACATGTAATCGCGTTCATCGTTGGTGACCATTTCCAGCGTCAGTTCGTCGTGGTTGCGCAGGAACAGGCCCCACTGGCAGGTGTCGGGGATTTCCGGAGTCTGCGCCATGATGTCGGTAATGGGCAGCCGATCCTCCTGCCGAAGCGCCATATAGATGCGAGGCATCAACGGAAAATGGAAGGCCATGTGGCACTCGTCGCCGTCTCCGAAATAAGGACGCACATCGGTGGGCCACTGGTTGGCTTCCGCCAGAATCATGCGGTTGGCATATCCCGCATCGACCTCGCGCCGCAATCGCTTCACGACGGCGTGCGTCTCGGGAAGGTTTTCGCAGTTGGTGCCCTCGCGCTCCACCAGGTAGGGGATAGCGTCCACACGCAGCGCGTCCACCCCCAGATCGAGCCAATACCGCACCACGTTGAGCATCTCTTCGACGACTTTCGGGTTGTCGTAATTCAAATCGGGCTGATGGGAAAAAAAACGGTGCCAGAAGTATGCCTGAGCGACCGGGTCCCAGGTCCAGTTCGATTTTTCGGTGTCGGTGAAGATGATTCGGGCTTCGCGATATTTCTGATCGGTGTCACTCCACACGTAAAAGTCGCGTTCGGGCGACCCCGGCGGCGCGTGGCGCGCCCGCTGAAACCAGGGGTGCTGGTCGGAGGTGTGGTTCATCACCAGCTCGATCATCACCTGCAAGCCGCGGTCGTGAGCGGCGGCCAGAAACTCCTTGAAGTCATCGATGGTGCCGTACGACGGGTGGATGTTCAAGTAATCGGAGATGTCGTAGCCGTCATCCTTCAGAGGGGAAGGGAAGAAGGGGAGCAGCCAGAGGCACGTCACGCCGAGGTCGCGGACGTAATCGAGCTTCTGGATGAGGCCGGCGAAATCCCCGATTCCATCGCCGTTGCTGTCAAAGAAAGCCCGCACATGCATCTCGTAGATGATGGCGTCCTTGTACCAGAGCGGATCAGCGGCGCTGCCAGGCAGTTTCATGCATGCGTTCCGGAGCGGGTGTCGGCCATGTCAGGGCTCGGGCTGAAAAACCACGACGGCCAGAGGCGGCAAAGTCAAGTTCAGTGAATACGGCCGTCCCTGAGCGGGCAGCGGCGCCGGCGTCAAACCACCCAGATTTCCCTGTCCGCTGCCTCCGTAAAGGGGCGCGTCGCTGTTGAGCATCTCTTTCCAATTGCAGCCCATCGGCACCCCAACGCGGTAGTTGTGCCGGGGGACGGGTGTGAAGTTGCACACAAACAGCAGCACGTCGCTCGAGTGTTTCCCTCTTCGTAGGAATGACAGCACGCTTCGCTCGAAATCGTTGGCGTCCACCCACTCAAACCCGGGCTCCTCGAAGTCGATTTCATAAAAAGCCGGCTGGCCCCGGTAGAACGTGTTCAAGTCGCGAACCCAGCGCTGCAACCCGGCGTGCATCGGGTATCGCAGAAGATGCCAGTCGAGGCTCGCATCGTGATTCCACTCGTTCCATTGCCCGAACTCGTCGCCCATGAACAAGAGCTTCTTGCCGGGATGGCCGAACATGAACCCATAAAGAAGCCGGAGATTGGCAAATTTCCGCCACTCGTCTCCCGGCATCCTGGCGAGCATCGAACCTTTTCCGTGGACCACTTCATCGTGAGAGAAGGGCAGGATGAAATTTTCCGTGAAGGCGTACATCAGGCTGAACGTGATTTTGTTGTGCTGATATCCCCGGGAAACCGGGTCGTGGGCCATGTAGTCGAGCATGTCGTGCATCCAGCCCATGTTCCACTTGAAACCGAAGCCCACACCGCCCAGATAGACGGGCCGAGAGATCATCGGGAACGCCGTAGATTCTTCGGCGATCATCATGACACCGGGGTACGACCCATATACCTGTTCGTTCAGCCGCTTCAGGAAGTCGAGGGCTTCGAGGTTCTCGTTCCCGCCCCGCTGGTTGGGGATCCACTCGCCTTCCCGCCTTCCGTAATCGCGGTAGAGCATCGAGGCGACCGCGTCGACGCGCAGGCCGTCCGCATGATACTTCTCAAACCAAAATAACGCGTTGCTCTCCAGGAAGCCCCGGACTTCCGGCCGGCCGAAGTTGAAAACATAAGTGCCCCAGCCCGGCTGCTCTCCCTGGCGGGGGTCCGGATACTCATACAAAGGGGTTCCGTCGAAGTAGCCGAGCCCGGCTTCATCTTTAGGAAAATGAGCCGGGACCCAATCGAGAATTACCCCGATTCCGTGCTGGTGAAGATAATCCACCAGCCACATGAAGTCGCTGGGCTGTCCGAAGCGGCTGGTGGGCGCGAAATAGCCGATGGTTTCGTATCCCCAGGAACCGTCGAACGGGTGTTCGGTGACCGGCAGGAATTCGACATGCGTGAACCCCGCGTGGTGAACGTAGTCGGCCAGCTGCACCGCCAGTTCGCGATAGGTCAGCCAGCGGTTGCCTTCCTCCGGGACGCGCCGCCACGAACCGAGGTGGACTTCATAAATCGAAATCGGCGCGTGGAGCCCATTTTTGCTGGCGCGGCCGGCCATCCATTCCGCGTCTCCCCAGGAATAGCTAAGGTCACAAACCCGGGAGGCCGTACGAGGACGGATTTCCGCGGCGAACCCGTACGGGTCCGCCTTGTCGGCCGCGTAATTTCCTGAGCGGGACACGATGTGATACTTGTACACCGCGCCCGCTCCGATCCCGGCGACGAAGCCTTCCCAGATTCCGCTTTGCGGATGCAGCGACAGAGGAGCCGCGTCCGGGTTCCAGGAATTGAAATCGCCAACGACACTCGCGCTGCTTGCATTCGGGGCCCACACGGCGAAGTGGACGCCATGCCGGCCCTCGACCTGGGCGACGTGAGCGCCGAGCTTTTCATACGCCCGGCGGTACGTGCCTTCGGCGAACAGATACAGCTCGTAATCGGTGAGCCACTGGGTTTGTGTCGATGCCTCCATGACGCCGCCTAGAAGTAGTAATCGAAATCTTTCTCAGTCCGGACCCACTTCCGGACCCGCAGAATGTGCGCCGGGAGGCTCTCCGGAGTGAGCTCGACGTAATTGCGCGCGCCGTGCCAGAGATAGCGGCCGTCGCTGAGCAGGTCATGCGCCTGAAACGAGGCGGCCGCGTCCAATCCGAGCGCGCTGTTGTCGAGATGCACCCACCCTGCTTGCTTGTGAGCCGCGTCCAGATTAACGATCACGATGATCACGTTGGAACAGTCCTCGTTTGTCTTGCTGTAGCAGAGCAAAGCCGGGTTGTCGGTCTCATGAAACCGCAGGGTGCGGTCGCTCTGCAAGGCCGGATTGTCGCGCCGGATGCGGTTCACGCGGGCAATCAGTGGCCTTAACGTCCACGGTGTCTCCAGATTGCGGTGCTTGATCTCGTACTTCTCCGAATCCAGGTACTCCTCGCTGCCCGGTTCGCGCGGCGTGTTCTCGCAAAGCTCGAAGGCGGGCCCGTAGATGCCGTAACTCGCCGCCAGTGTCGCCGCCAGAATGAAGCGAACCATGAAGGCCGCCCGGCCGCCGAGTTGCAGATACTCGGAAAGGATGTCCGGCGTATTGGGCCAGACGTTCGGGCGAAGATACTCGCGCACTTCGGTTTGCGCCAGCTCGCGGAAATAGGTGGTGAGGTCGTGCTTGGTGTTTCGCCAGGTGAAATAGGTATAGGACTGCGAGAAGCCGAGCTTCGCCAGCCGGCACATCACCTTCGGACGTGTAAACGCCTCGGCGAGGAAGAGAACGTCGGGATGCCTCCGTTTCACGCCGTCAATGAGCCATTCCCAAAAGGAGAACGCTTTGGTGTGCGGGTTGTCCACTCGGAAGATTCGCACGCCGCGGCCGATCCAGAACAGGACGACGCGCTCGAGTTCCGCCCACAATTGCCGCCAGTCGGCGCTTTCGAAATCGAGCGGCAGAATGTCCTGATATTTTTTCGGCGGGTTCTCGGCGTATTGAATGGTGCCGTCCGGGCGTTTGCGAAACCACCCGGGATGTTCCCGCACGTAGGGGTGATCGGGCGAGCATTGGAACGCCAGGTCGAGCGCGAGCTCCAGACCGTGCTGCCTGGCCGCCGCGAGCAGATGGTCGAAGTCGTCGAGGGTTCCGAGTTCCGGATGAATGGCGGTATGGCCGCCGGCTTGTGAGCCAATTGCCCACGGGCTTCCGACATCATCGGGCTCCGGGGTCACCGAGTTGTTTTTTCCTTTTCGATGGCTGACGCCGATGGGATGAATCGGCGGTAAATAGAGGACATCGAAGCCCATCGAAGCCACGTACGGCAGCCAGGCTTCGCAGTCGCGAAGCGTGCCGTGCCGTCCCGGTTCCGGCGCGCATGAACGCGGGAAGATCTCGTACCAGGTGGAATAGCGCGCCCGTTCCCGGTCGACGACGACGGCCAATTCCTTTTCATACCGGGTCGCAAAGTGCCGGGCCGGGTATTGCCCGGCAACGCGGGCGAGTTCCGGGTCGAGTGCCGCGCCGGCCAAGTCCCCCTTCCTCTCGCGGAGCATCCGCGCCCACGCGAGGAGCCGGTCCCGGTCGGCCGGGGGCGCGAGTTCCGCGCACTCCTCGAGCAACGCAGCCCCGATGAGGCACTCGACGGCAATGTCCTGTCCCGCCTGGACCCGTTTCGCCAAGTCGCGCCGCCACGTCGCGAAGCGGTCGATCCAGGCTTCCACCGTGTAGTGATATCGGCCCAACTCTGAAACCCGGAAAGTCCCGCGCCAACGGTCATTGCCGAGCCGCGTCATCCGCGCGCGCTGCCAATCCGGTCCGGCGCAGCGGCGGTACAACACCTGACAGCAAAGTTCGTCGTGCCCATCGGCGAAAATGTCGGCTTCGACCGCCACTTCTTCACCAGCGACTCTCTTGATGGGAAATCGGCCGCAATCGATCTGCGGGCGTACCCGTTCGATCACGGCGCGGCTGCGGCCATCCACTGGAAGTTCTTGCGCGGGTTGCACTCCGTCGTCGATCTTTCGGTAAGCGGATCGCGCAAATTACAGGCCAAACTCCGGAACGGTTTCGCCAGGCCGGTAAAAAAAAGTACGTCCCGCGCCGGGACAGGCCCCGGTGTATACTGGCGGGGAAACGTGAACCGGAACGTCATTCCTCTCTTGGGGGTTGTGCTTGCGGCCGCGGCGGGCGGGGCCGGAGCGCAACCGAATCGCGGCGGCGCCCCGCAGAATTTAGACAATGTCGAACTTCATCTGATTCCTGTGCAGGGCAACGTCTACATGTTGATGGGAGCGGGCGGCAACGTCACGATCCAGGCCGGCAGCGACGGGGTGCTGCTGGTTGACACGATGTTCGCGCCGCTCGCTCCCCGAATCGCGGCGGAGATCAAAAAGATCTCGCCGTTGCCGATCCGGTACATCATCGACACGCACGTGCACGGCGATCACATCGGCGGCAATGAAGCCTTAGCGAAGATGGGCGCGCCGGGCGCATCACCGACCGACACCGGCGGCGCCACCATCATCGCGCATGAGAACGTAGTGAACCGCATGACCAAGCCGGCGGAGAAAGGCCAGACCCCGGCCGCTACCCCCGGGCTCCCCAACGACGAATACTTCACACGTACCAAAGATTTTTATTTCAACGGGGAGCCGATTTTCGTCATCCACGAACCGAATGCTCACACCGACGGCGATAGTATTGTTTTGTTTCGCCGCTCCGATACCATCAGCGCGGGCGACATCTTCACGCCGGAGCGTTATCCGATTATCGACCTCGAACGCGGCGGAAGCGTGCAGGGCGAGCTCGACGCCCTCAACCATATTCTTCACCTCACGGTGCCCGCGCGTCTGCAGGAAGGCGGCACACGCGTCATCCCCGGCCACGGGCGCCTGTGCGATGAAGCCGAGGTGGTGGAATACCGCAACATGATCACGATCGTTCGCGACCGCATCCAGGCCATGATCAAGCAGGGGATGACGCTGGAACAAGTTCAGGCGGCCCGGCCGACGCTCGATTATGATCCGCAGTACGGCTCCGGAGAGCGCTTCGTGGAAGCGGTGTATAAGAGCCTGAGCAAGCCGCCGTCGCGATCTTCCAATTGAGCGGCCAAGAGGGAATCCACGAAATGAAGAAGCAAGGAGCACGATTCGTCTCCGCGGCCGTTTTGGCGAGCGCTCTGTCGCTCGTGGCCCAGGGACCTTCCGGACCGCCGCGAGCGCCGCAAACGGCCAAAGCTGGCGCTCCGGTCGATTTCACCGGCTACTGGGTTTCGCCCGTGATGGAAGACTGGCGTTGGCGGATGGTGACGCCCCTCAAGGGAGACTTTGCCGGTATTCCGATCAATCGCGCGGCTTACGACGCTGGCGAGGCGTGGGACCCGGCAAAGGACGAAGCTGCGGGCCTGCAATGCAAGGCGTACGGCGCGCCGGCGTTGATGCGGATTCCCGGCCGCCTGCACATCACCTGGCAGGACGAAAACACGCTCAAAATAGAAACCGATGCCGGCATGCAGACACGCCTGTTCCACTTCAATACCAGGGCGCCGGCGAACGAAGCGCCCAGTTGGCAGGGGTATTCCGAAGCGAACTGGGAACGCCCGGTGCGCGGAGAAGGCGATCCGCGCAACGACGTCCCGCCCATCTTTTCGACCCGCACCGGCACGCGAGGCAAGTCGCTCGAGGTGGTGACGACGCACCTCCGGTCCGGCTATCTGCGTAAGAACGGCATCCCCTATAGCGAGAGCACCATGCTCGAGGAGTTTTACGACTACCGGACAGCGCCGGATGGCACTCCATGGTTCACGGTCACCACGGTGGTGCACGACCCGAAGTACCTAAACGTGCCGTTCATTACCAGCACCGATTTCAAAAAGCAGGCCGGTGCCAGCGGCTGGCATCCTACTCCGTGTTCGGCGCGATGAGGAGAATGCAATGAGGCTCACGAATCTGGGATTCCTGCTGGTCTTGGCCGGGCCGCTGTTCGCGCAGATCGACTTCACCGGAGAATGGGCGCCGGCATACCATGAGGACGCTCCCGAGCGTCTCCCCGGCCCGGAGCTCGGCGATTACATGGGGATGCCGATCAACGACGCCGCCCGCCTGCGGGCGGATAGCTACGATGCCGACCGGATCTCGGTGGTAACGGAGTACGAGTGCCGCCCCCATTCGGCGGATTACGGGATGCGCGGCCTGGGCGATCTGCGCGTCACGCGGGAAATCAATCCGATTACCCAGGAACTGGTCGCATTCCACACGTATATGCCGGCCTGGGGCAGCGTCCGCACGATCTGGATGGACGGCCGCCCGCATCCACCCGACTATGCCGAGCACACCTGGCAAGGGTTTTCGACCGGAGTATGGGACGGCAATACCCTCATCATCACCACGACGCATTTGAAGGCGAACTACCTGCGGCGTAACGGTATCGACAGCAGCGATCAGCGGACGGTGACCGAATACTGGACGCGGCACCGGAATTATCTCACGGTGGTCACGCACGTGGTGGACCCCGTAATGCTGACCGAACCGTTGGTCCGGAGCCAGAATTGGACACTCGACCCTGGCCAGAAGACGCAGCGCATGTTCTGCGAGTATCAGCCGGAGGTGCCAGGCGCCCCAGGGGCCGTGCCGAATCACCTCCCGGGAACCAACCCATTCCTGCATGAAGTCGCCAACTGGTACGGCTTGCCGTATGAGGCGACACGCGGGGGCGCCAAGACCCTTTACCCGGAGTACAAGCTGACGATGCCCAAGCCGGACGAGCAGCCGCCGGCAAAATGCGAGCGTTTTTGCGTGTGCACGGTGCTGCAGGACTGCCAGTTGCACGGCGCTCCCCCGTTGCGCTGATCCCGAACTGGTCCGTAACGGTACAGTTCACGCCGGCCGGCGCAACACGGCGGGGCTGATTGTCGTCGAATAACTGAACCACGTCATGGCCACCGGACAGAATCACCGTACGGATGCCCGAACAGGACAGATCTCAGTTGCCTGGATCGCCGCCGTAGCGGCTCTTTGCGGTCTGTTGTTCGGATACGACACCGGCGTAATTTCGGGCGCCCTGCTTTTTATCCGCAAGGATTTCGTGCTTTCGCCGTTCCTGCAGGGGGCCGTTACCAGCGCGGTCCTGGCCGGCGCCACGGCCGGCGCCGGGTTTAGTGGCCGGCTCGCGGACCGCTTCGGACGGCGGCGAATGATCCTGGCAGTGGCGGTCCTCTTCTTCTTGTCGAGCTTGTTGACGAGCCTGGCGCCGGACGTGAGCTGGCTGGCGGTAGGGCGGATTCTGGTCGGGCTCGCCATCGGCGTGTGTTCCTACACCGGCCCGCTGTACATCTCGGAGATCGCCCCCGCACAAAACCGGGGGGCGCTCGTCTCCCTGAATCAACTTCTGATCACGATCGGCATTCTGGTTTCGTATCTCACCGACTATTTGTTCGCCGGGGGCGAGCATTGGCGTTGGATGTTCGGGGTTGCGGCGGTTCCGGCGGTTATTCTCGGCATCGGCATGGCGTTCCTGCCGGAGAGTCCCCGGTGGCTCGTAAGCCAGGGGAGGCGCGAGCAGGCGCGCACGGTCCTCGAGCGCGTGCGGAGCGCAAGCGAAGCCGAAGAAGAACTGAACGCCATCGAAACGCACGATGAAGGGCAGGAGGCCGGCTGGACCGAACTGGCTGACCGCCGCTACCGGCCGGCCCTGATTGTCGGGATCGGGCTCGCCATTTTTCAACAGATCACCGGCATCAACACGATCATCTACTATGCCCCGACCATCTTCCAGATGGCCGGCTTCAGTTCGGCTGCGCAATCGATTCTGGCGACCGCCGGAGTCGGCCTGGTAAACGTGCTGCTTACCATTGTGTCCCTCCGTCTTCTGGATCGAGTCGGCCGCCGCCCGCTGCTGCTGTTCGGGATCGCCGGCATGATTGTCTGCCTGGCGGCCCTCGGGCTGGTCTTCCAATTCGGGTCTGCCTCCCCGCTGGTTGGATGGCTGGCGGTAGCCAGCGTAATGGCATATGTCGGCTGCTTTGCCATCAGTCTTGGCCCGATCTTCTGGCTGATCATTTCCGAGATCTACCCCTTGCGCGTGCGCGGCCTCGCGATGGGGGTAGCCACCATGGCGAACTGGGGCTTCAACCTCGTCGTGGCGCTGACTTTCCTGTTGATGGTCCAGGCGCTCGGTGCGGCTCACACATTCTGGGTGTACGCGGTGGTGAGCATCGGCGCTCTGCTTTTCTCGCACCGCTTCGTCCCGGAGACCAAGGGGCGCACGCTGGAGCAGATCACTGAACACTGGTATAGCTTCCGATAGCGGGAGCGCTCGTATCCTCCAGGATGTATACTTGAACTGAGCGGATTTACAGATCTGAAACTAGTATAGGTCGCCATTCGGGCGTCTGTTGGCTTCGAACGTCCGGCACCACATGGATACCGAGTTCCTGAGCGAGAGAGTTGTCGGGTACGCGGTAGCAGTTCTCAGTATCGCCGCGGTGACCGCCGTTTGCGCTCCTCTGCACCAACGATTTACCGACACAACGGTTGCCCTCGCCATGATCCTGGTGGTGCGGTTCGTGGCAACGAGTTTTGGCAGCGCGCCGGCTCTGGTCGCATCCGTGTTTGGGATGCTGTGTTTCAACTATTTTTTCCTGCCGCCGACAGGCACTTTGACCATTGCGGATCCCGAAAACTGGATCGCGCTGGCGGCCTTTTTTACAATTTCGGTCACCGCAGGCCAACTGGCCGCGCGCGCCAAGCAGCGCGAAGTCGCGCTCGCCGCGGAACGGAAGAGGTTTGTCGACGTACTCGACGTCCTGCCGGCCTATATGGTGCTGCTGACGCCGGATTATCGAGTACCGTTTGCCAACCGGTTCTTTCGGGAACGGTTCGGCGAGGCTCACGGCAGGCGTTGTTACGAGTATCTGTTCGGGCGGGACACGCCGTGCGAAGTTTGCGACACCTACAAGGTTCTGAAAGACATGAAGCCGGGACAGTGGGAGTGGACGGGGCCGGACGGGCGCCAGTATGAGATCTTCGACTTCCCCTTCACCGATAGCGATGGTTCAACCCTAATCCTCGAAATGGGCCGGGACGTTACCGAACGGAAGCGCTCGGATGCGGAGATCCGCCGGATCAGCCGCGCCAATCGCGCGTTGAGCCGCTGTAACGAAGCGGTGATTCGGGCGACCGAAGAAGCCGCTCTTCTCCAGGAGATCTGCGAAGTGGCGGTGGAAGAAGCGGGCTACCGGCTCTGCTGGGTCGGCCGGGTAGCGCATGACACGGACAAGTCGGTGGTGCCTGTCGCTCAGGCTGGATTCGAAAACGGCTATTTGAAAACCCTGCGTCTCACCTGGGCCGATAGCGAGCGCGGCCGCGGGCCGACCGGGACCTGTATTCGCACGCGGCAGACCGTGGTGGCGAAACAGATCGCCACCGATCCCGGGATGGCGTTGTGGCGCACGGAAGCGCTGAAACGCGGCTACGCCTCCAGCATCGCGATCCCGCTGTTAATCGATGACGAAGTATTCGGCGCCCTGATGATCTACGCCTCGGAGCCGGATGCCTTCGGCGATCAGGAAGTCAAACTCCTTACCGAGCTGGCCAACGATCTCGCATTCGGGATCAAAACGCTTCGCACGAGAGCCGAACACGCCCAGGCCGAAGCCGAAGTGCGCGCCCTCAACACGGGGCTGGAGGAGCGCGTCAACGAGCGCACCGCGCAACTGCAGGCCGCCAACGCGGCGCTCGAACGAGCGCGGGAGCGCGAATTCGAGATCGGGTTTCGGATTCAACAGACGCTGCTGCTGGACCTGCCGCCGATCGACATCCCCGGACTCCAGGTGGCCGCGATCAGTCTCCCGTCGCAACGGATCGATGGCGACTTCTATGCTTTCTTCGAGCACCGCGAAGAGTGTCTCGACGTGATCGTCGGAGACGTCATGGGCAAAGGCATCCCGGCCGCGCTGCTGGGCGCCGCGACCAAGAGCCAGCTGGTGATGGCACTGAGCCATCTGCTCGCGCGCTCCCGCGATGGGAAACTTCCCGAACCCAATGAGATTGTCACGCTGGCGCACGCCGAAGTGGTCCGGCAGTTGATCGAATTGGACAGCTTCATCACTCTGTGCTACGCGCGGCTCGATTGGAAGCGGCGCACTCTCGATCTCGTGGACTGCGGCCACACCGGCACCATCCATTGGCGCGCGCGAACCGGCGCCTGCGAGATTCTGCAAGGCGCGAATCTGCCGCTGGGAATTCGAGAGGACGAAGAGTACACACAGATCACGGCTCCTTTCGAGGCCGGCGACCTGTTCTTTTTCTACTCGGATGGAATTACCGAAGCGCGGAATGGCGCGGGCGAACTGTTCGGGCTGGAACGCTTGCAGGAATGCGTGCGGAGCGGCGGCGAACTGGAGCCGGAAGTGCTCGTGGAAAGCGTTCGCAGGGCGGTAGCCGCGTTTTCCGGCACTTCCCGGCTGGCCGATGACATGACCGGCGTAGCCGTCCGCGTCGCCGCGCACGCCACTCTGGAAATCCGCAGCGATTTGCGCGAGCTCCGCCGCGCCAGGCAGTTCGTCCGCGAGTTCTGCCGTGACGCTCCCGGCGTTCCGTTAGGGCCAGAAAGCGTCAGCGCGCTGGAACTGGCCGTCCATGAAGCCGCCGTGAACATCATGAAACACGCCTATCATGGGCGCGACGACCAGTGGATTCAATTGGAAGGAGAAGCTTTCCCTGGGCATGTCTCCATCCAGCTGCACCACGGCGGTGATTCGTTCGATCCGTCCGCGGTTCCGCCGCCCGCGTTCGACGGTTCGCGCGAGTCCGGCTTCGGCACCTACATCATTTCCCGGAGCGTCGACGAGGTGCGGTATTACCGGGATGATCTCGGCAGAAGCTGCGTGGCGTTGATTAAAAACCAGGAGAACGCGGGAGGTTCGCATGGATCTGGCGATTGAACAGTTCGGAGAGGTGGCCGTTGCGCTCGTGCCGGTGGAGGAACTCGATGCCAGCAATGTAACTGAATTCAAGCGCGATCTGGCTCCCGTTCTGCAAGCGCACTCGGAGCTGGTGCTCGACCTGGCCCGGTTGCGTTTTGTGGACAGTTCCGGAATCGGCGCCATTTTGTCCTGCCTGCGCCAGTTGACCGCGAGAGGCGGGGATCTGAAGCTCTGCGGCATGAGCCCGCAGGTGCGGACTGTCTTCGAATTGGTCCGCATGCACCGTGTCTTCGAGATTTACAGTACTCAAAAAGAAGCAGTGCGCGCATTTGCTCGCGCAGAACCGAGGTAACGCAACATGAGCTCCCAGACGGTTGTTGCGCCGGATTCCATTTGCACGATTAAGGAGTCTTTGCGCCGCCACGCGAGATACTCGCTCGGCAAGCCGTGGCCTCAGCTTTCGACGAGGGAGTTGTTTACCGCGGTGGCCTTGTCGGTCCGCGACCGGCTGGTGGACCGCATGCTGGAAACTGACGAGCGCCACGGGAAAGCGGACGCCAAACGCCTCTACTACATCTCCATCGAATTTCTCATCGGGCGCATGCTGCGCAGCAATCTCCAGAACCTTGGCGTCGAGCAGCTCTATGGCCGGGCGCTGCGGGAGATGGGCGTCGATCTTCAAGAGCTGGAAAGTATCGAGGAAGATGCCGCGTTGGGCAACGGCGGGCTGGGGCGGCTCGCGGCCTGCTTCCTCGACTCATTGGCTACTCTGGGAATGCCCGGCTGTGGCTACGGCATCAATTACGAGTATGGTCTGTTCAAGCAGGAAATCGACGACGGGTATCAGCGCGAGAAGCCGGACAACTGGCTGGCTCAGAGCACGCCGTGGGAGCTGGCGCGTTCCGAGGAGGCCTGCATCGTTCCGGTTTACGGACACATCGAGCATGCCTTGGATCGCAAGGGCGCCTACAATCCGATGTGGCTCGGGTGGAGAGTGCTGGTGGGCGCTCCATACGACATTCCGGTCGCCGGTTACGGCGCGGAGACGGTCAACTTTATCCGCCTCTACTCCGCCCGGTCCTCGCGCGACTTCGATATGCAGATATTTAATGACGGCGACTACTTCAAAGCCGTCGAGCAGAAGATCGCATCCGAGAACGTTTCCAAGGTGCTCTATCCGGCCGATGCGCTCATCGCCGGGCGCGAGCTCCGGCTGGTGCAGGAGTATTTCCTGGTCGCCTGCGCGATTCGCGACATCACCCGGCGCTTCCAGCAGACCCACGGCGATTTTCGCGAATTTCCGGCCAAGGCCGCGATCCAGCTCAACGACACGCATCCGGCCCTCGCGGTGGCCGAGTTGATGCGTCTGCTGGTGGACGAGAAGGATTTCGAATGGGAAGAAGCCTGGAAGGTCACTCAGGCGACTCTGGCCTACACCAATCACACGCTCGTTCCGGAAGCGCTGGAGAAATGGCCGGTGCCGCTGCTCGAAACGGTTCTGCCGCGGCACATGCAGATCATTTACGAGATCAACCATCGCTTCCTCCGTCAGGTCTCGGCCGTCTACCCGGATGATCCCGATCGCCAGAACCGCATGTCCCTGATCGAAGAATCCGCTCCCCAGCAGGTCCGGATGACGCATCTGGCGATTGTGGGAAGCCACTCGATCAACGGAGTCTCGGCGATTCACACTTCTCTGATCAAAGCCTCGCTGGTGCCTGACTTCTGGCAGCTCTGGCCGGAACGTTTCAACAACAAGACGAACGGCATGTCGCCCCGCCGCTGGCTGCTGCAAGCCAACCCGGCGCTGGCCGGGTTGATTCGCGCCGCAATCGGGGACGGCTGGATCACCGATCTTTCACAGCTCCGCGGTTTGGAGAAGTGGGCGGACGATTCAGGCTGGCAGGCGGATTTTCTGAGAGTGAAACAGGAAAATAAGCAGAGGCTCGCGCACTGGATCCGGCAGACCTTGCGCATTTCCGTGGATCCCGCTTCCATCTTCGATGTCCAGGTAAAACGCATCCACGCCTACAAACGCCAGCTGCTGAACGTGATGCATATCATTCACGAGTACCTGACTCTCGTCGAGGACGGGCGCGAGCCCGTGGCGCCCCGCGCCTATATTTTTGCCGGCAAGGCCGCTCCCGGATATTGGGCCGCCAAGCAGATCATCAAACTGATTCACAACGTCGCCCGAGTCATTAACGGCGATTCGCGCGCAACCCCCTGGATCAAGGTTGTCTTCCTCCCGGATTATCGCGTTTCGCTGGCCGAGGCGATCATCCCGGCCGCCGATTTGAGCGAGCAGATTTCCACCGCCGGGATGGAGGCCTCCGGCACCAGCAATATGAAGCTGGCGCTGAACGGCGCGGTTACGATTGGGACTCTGGACGGAGCCAACATCGAGATTCTCGAGGAGGTAGGACGCGAGAATATTTTCATCTTCGGACTCGAGGCCGCCGATATCCAGCGCATGCGCCGCGACCGATCGTACCGGCCCCGCGATTACTATGACCAGGACTCCCGCGTGCGGCGGGTCGCGGACGCGCTCGCTTCGCGCCGGTTTTGTCCCAGCGAGCCGGAGCTATTCACCTGGATTTTTCAAGCCATCCTCGGGCCCGGCGACGATCACTTTCACCTTGCCGACCTGCCGGCGTATCTGGCGGCCCATGAACGGGCCGCGGCGGCATACCGCGATCGCCGCCGCTGGGCCAGGATGTCCATTTCCAACGTAGCTCGTATCGGCAAGTTTTCCAGCGACCGGACGATTCTGGAGTACGCGCGCGATATTTGGGGAATTGAGGCGGGCCGGGCGTCGTAAAGGCGGGCGATTATTTCTCCACCCGCGCGAAAATTCGGGACAGATTATATAATCGGTTGCTCAAGCTAGTGACCACAGGCCCGCCCCTACGGGGGGGGCGCAGGAGTCCGCCAATGTCCGGCCAAACTCGGTTGTGCCGCAGGGATCTGTTTTGCTGTGTTGGGCTGAGCGTCGTTCTCGTGACCGCATGGATGTCGATCGGCGGCCGGAAGGCCGCGGCGGCTCCGGAGGACCAACCGAGGGTCACGATCGCCCCGCGCGCTCCGCATAGCCCGGCGCGGGAACGCAGCGCGGGTACCATCCGGCTGGACGTCAAAACCGTCCTGGTGCCGGTGACGGTTACGGATTCCTCCGATCGCCCCATCGAAGGTCTTCGCAAGGAAGATTTCGAGTTATTCGAAGACAACGTCAGGCAGGAAATTGTGTCGTTCACGGCCGAAGATGCGCCGGCCTCGATCGGCCTGGTTTTCGATTCCAGCGGCAGCATGAGCAACAAGATCCGGGCATCCGCCGACGCCGCGGATCAGTTTTTCAAGACTACCGTGCCGGGAGACGAATTCCTGCTGGTCCGCTTCAGCGACAGGCCTCAGTTCATCGGCGGTTTCACTCCCAACACCGACGAAGTCTCGGCCTGGCTTCACGCCATGCATCCGTCCGGCTGGACGGCGCTGAACGACGCCCTTTGCCTTGGCATCCAGAAAATGAAGGCCGCTAAAAATCCACGGAAAGTCCTGCTGGTTCTTTCCGATGGCGGCGACAACAACAGCCGGTACTCCACGCGCGAAATTCGGGAACTCGTGCGGGAAGCCGGCGTCAGCATCTACTCGATCACCTTCTTTCAGGGCTCCCGCCTTCTCGAGGGGATCTCCGAGGAGAGCGGCGGGCGGCTGATTCACGTCCGGCATGTGGGCGATCTTCCCGAGGCCATGGAGAAACTCAGCCGCGCGATTCGCAGCCAGTATGTGCTGAGCTATTATTCCAGCAATCCCCGGAACGACGGCAAGTACCGGCGGGTGCGGGTCGCGCTCGCCAACCCGGACCTGCGGGTTTCGTGGCGGCACGGCTATTATGCGCCGCTCGACTAGGCCCAGCCTCGCTTGCCGGGTCAGTTGATCTGGACGACGGTGAGGCGATCGCCATTTTCCATCCCGGTGACCGAGGCGCGAATCGGTTTGCCGGCAGCCGCATTGTCCGACCACTTCTTGCGGGAACTGATTGCCTGCTTGGCTCTCTCGCTGCCGACTGTGTCGAAGCGGAGCACCTGTCCATCGCGCATGCGCAGCCCGAAGTCGGTCGTGCTGGTGGTCGCGTCGCAACTCTGCCCGCTCCCCGCCACGCGGTTCGCTTCCCCGGTTTGGCCGGCTTTGGTTTGCGACGATTCGCTCGTCGAAGAGGAACGCGCTGCCGATTGGGTCTGAGAGGGCTCGGCCGAGGTCGACGGGCCGGCCCCGCTGGCACACGCCGCATCTACCAGTGTTCCCTTATATGTTTTCGTCTTCACTTCACTCGGATTCGTTGTCGAACGGCTGGACGAAGGGCTCCCGGGGGTGACAGCAGTATTGGAGCCGCTGTTGTTGGACTGATTTCCCGGTTCTTTCTGCGCGAGTGCAAGCCCGACCGGCAGGATCAACGTGATGGCGACTAGCGAAGCTTTCATATTCCACCTCTGGATGTATTGTGACGGCGCTGCTCAACCATCGCAGTTCGAATGGGCACCTTTTTCCCCGCAGCCGCGAAGTTTGTTACTGCAAGGCACTGCCCGCGGATCGCTGCTGGTCTGAAACCGCACGCAGCCGGCGGGCGCTCACCGGCGGTACAGTTGGTACAGTAAAGAGTTGCCGACCATACCGAAGGAAATGCCCGGCCTCGTGGCGCCCGCGCTGGCCGCTCTGGTTGGGATCTCCGGCGCTGCCCTGGGCCTGTGGCTCACGGCGGTGCAGCGCCGGGCCCGTGTCGTGGTGCCGTTCAGCGCGGGAGTGTTGCTGGGCGTGGCTGCCTTCGGGCTGCTCCCGGAACTGGCGCTCGCTGCCGGCTGGTCCAGCACTCTCATCCTGGCGGTGGCGGGATACGCGGCGCTGATTGGAATCGACCGGTACGTCTATCCCATTTGTCCTACCTGTGCCCATGACCACGACCACGGAGCCTGCCTCGCGGAATTGCACGGGTTGGCCGTGCCGCTGATCGGCGCGGCCGCGGTCCACAGTTTCCTGGATGGCTGGAGCATCGCCACCGCCGAGTGGGTGGCGCCCCTCGGATTGCGCGTGGCTGTTCCGCTCGCTATCGCCCTCCATAAGATACCGGAAGGGATTGCGCTGGGCGGTATCCTACGTGCCGCCTTGCCGTCCCGGCCCGCGGCGTTCGCCTGGTGCGCCGCGGCCGAGGGCGCCACGCTGGCGGGCGGCATGGCCGGTCTGATCATGGCGCCACACCTGGGCACCACCTGGACCCTCTACCCACTCGGCCTGACGGCCGGCTGGATTATCTACCTCGGCTACCACGCGGTCCACAGCGAGTGGAAATTACGCGGCCCCGCGCCCGCATTCTTCCCCGCTTTGACCGGAGTGGCCGGCGCCGCCATGATTCAGCGCGGCGCCGAAGCGCTGTTTCGCTAGACTCTCGCAGGCGGCCGGCTCCGCGTTCGAACAAAACGCGCGGCCCTCGTTTTATTCACAACTTTGCCACATCGCCTCGGCGCTAACCTCAAGCAGACGTTCGCGAAAAAATTGTTGAAAAGCGCACCTCGCGGATAAAATCGTTCTGGCTTCCGCGTGACAGACGCGCTACAAAGAGAGAGTCCATTAGGCGGCTGCGCGGCGCGGATGGCAAATCTCGGGGGAGGTGGTCATCCGGTCGCGCAGACGTCATGGCGCCGCCGGCAGGGCTTTACCTGACCGTGGCGGGTTGTCCGGCATGCACCGGAGAGAGCCAGCCATGCTGGTCCGGTTTGCTGCCGTTGATGATGGCAAAAAACTCCTTCTGCAGTTTCTCCGCAACCGGCCCGCGCCGTCCCTTGCCGATTTGAATCCGGTCGATGCTCCGGATCGGCGTAATCTCCGCCGCCGTTCCGGAAAAGAAGACTTCATCCGCGATGTACAGCATCTCGCGCGGCACGATGGTCTCCACCACCGGAATTCCCAGCTCGCGCGCCAGCGTGAGCACGCTGTCCCTGGTAATGCCGGGAAGCACCGACGCGCCCAGCGGCGGGGTGTGAATGCGCCCGTCGCGCACGACGAAGATGTTTTCGCCGGAACCCTCGCTCACGTACCCGTTGGCGTCCAGCCCGATTCCTTCCGAGTATCCGTTGGCGAGCGCTTCCATCTTGATGAGCTGCGAATTCATGTAATTCGCGCCGGCCTTCGCCAGTGCCGGCAGCGTGTTCGGCGCAATCCGGTTCCAGCTGGAAACGCACACGTCTACCCCTTCGGCCAATGCCTCTTCGCCCAGGTATTTACCCCACGACCAGCAGGCGATGTAGACGTCGATCGGATTCTTGAGCGGATTTACTCCCATCTCTCCGTATCCGCGCAGCACGATCGGCCGGATGTAGCAGGAATCCATCTTGTTGACGCGCACCAATTCGAGCATGGCGTCGGCCAGTTGCCCGGCGGAAAATCCCAGGTTTTCCATCCGGTAGATCTTGGCAGAATCCGCCAGCCGGCGTACGTGCTCCCGCAGCCGGAACACCGCCGGTCCCGATGGCGTCGCATAGCAACGAATTCCTTCGAATACCGACGTCCCGTAGCTCACCACGTGCGAGAGCACGTGAATGGTCGCCTCTTCCCATCGGATAAAGCGGCCGTTGTGCCAAATCTTCTCGGTGGGCGTCAACATAACGAGTCAATTATAACGTAGCATAATGATCTTATTAGCTTCGCTTACGGTAAAGTGCCGGTATGCGGTTCCTGCGCGTAATATGCCTGGCGAGCATCGGGTTGACGGCCTGCTGGGCGCGCCGGCCCGGCGATCCGATCAAACCTGGGTTTAATATTTTCTCGAAGTTCCAGGACATTCAGATTGGACAGGCGGCCGCGCATCAGGTGCAACAGCACTACCGGATGGTAAACGATGCGTTCCTGCAGGATTACGCGAAGCGAGTAGGCGACCGGCTGGCCGCTGCCGCCGAAGCCCGCCGGAGCGGGTTCCCGTTCACCTTCACGGTGTTAAGCGTGCCGCAGGTGAACGCGTTTGCGCTGCCCGGCGGACCCATGTTCATCTTCAGCGGCATCTTCAACGCCGCTGAAAACGAAGCGCAGCTGGCCAGCGTGATGGCGCATGAGATGTCGCACGTGATTCTGCGCCACGGCACGCACGAAGCCAGCAAAGCGAAGCTGGTCAATCTCTCGGCGCTGCTCGCCGGCGCCGCTGCCGGGCGGGACGCGGCTTTGGGCCAATTGACTCAAATGGGACTCGGATTCGGCGCCAACTCTCTGATCCTGAAATTTTCGCGCGAAGCCGAGACCGAGGCAGACCTGCTCGGTTCGCACCTGATGGCGGAAGCTGGATATAACCCGATCGAGATGGCGCGGTTCTTCGAAAAGCTCGCTGCCGGAGGAAATCAGGGTCTTCAGTTCTTCTCCGATCATCCCAAGCCGGATAACCGGGAGCGCGCCATTGAAACCGAAATTCGGGGATTGCCGCGGCGCGAATACGGATACCAGGCGGGTGACTTTTTCCGGGCCAGGAACGCGGCACTGCTGGCGCCGACGGCTGGCCCCAACGGGCGTTCCGCCGCGCCGCTTCCCCGGCCTGCCGAACTCAGCGGTTCCTGGGCATTCTACCGGGGGCCGAAGTTCGCAGTCTCCTATCCGGCGAGTTGGAAAGTCGATTTCGATGCGGACGCTTCGGGCTTGCGGATTTCGGCCCCGGGCGGGCCAGGCGCCAGCGCCACCTTCGGCCATTTTCAACCCGCTCCCGGCCGTAACAGCCTGGCGACCGCCACTCTGGAACTCGTCGGCTTGCTGCACAACCAGAGACCCGCTTTGCGGTTAGGCGATGGGCCGCAGCGCGCCTTGAAGATGGAAGGCGCTGAAGGTCTCATCACACCGCTGGTGAACACCGCGCCGTCCGGCGGGCCGGAAAACGATGCTCTGATCACCGTGCTGCGTCCGGACGGAGTATTCTATGTTCTGTTAGCCGCCCCACCGGCGGAGTTTGCGCGGTTACAGGGCGTCTTCCAGCAGATGCTCGCTTCGCTACACTTTGTCGGCTGATACCGGCATGGCCGGTGCGGGGGCGCACGCTCGGGACCCGAATGATGATGAAATTGGTGCGTGGTTTGCATTCCCGCACGCAAGGAGCGCTTGTGAAACGACTGCGAGGAAGCGTCCCGCTGCTGGTTTTTCTTCTCGCGACCGGCGTCGCGGTAGCCCGGCGCGCCGGAGATCCGCTGCGGCCCGGCTTCAACTTTTTCTCCAAGGAACAGGATGTCCAGTTAGGCCAGGAGCAGGCCCAACAGGTCCGGCAGCAGTTCGAGGTCGTCCGCGATCAGTCCCTGCAGGACTACGTCCGGCGTGTCGGTGACCGCCTGGCCTCCGCTCCCGAAGCCCGCGACAGCGGTTTTCAGTTCACTTTCACGCTGTTGAATGTCCCGGAAGTGAATGCGTTCGCGCTTCCCGGCGGGCCGATGTTCATTTTCACCGGAATCTTCAAGATGACCGACAACGAAGCGCAGCTGGCCGGCGTGATGGCCCATGAGATGTCGCACGTCATCCTCCGCCATGGCACGCATGAGGCCAGCAAGGCCAACCTGGTGAAGCTGCCGCTTGCTCTGGCGAGCGCGGCAACCGGCGGTTCATTGTTGGGCCAGGTGGCCGATCTGGGGCTCGGGTTAGCCGCGCATTCCTTCATTCTCAGGTTTTCTCGTGATGCTGAAAGTGAGGCGGACGCCTTGGGTTCGCACCTCATGGCCGAGGCTGGTTATAACCCCATCGAAATGGCGCGTTTTTTCGAGAAGCTCGCCGCCAACAGCAAGCAGGGGCCGCAATTTCTCTCGGACCATCCGAATCCCGGCAACCGGGAGCGCGCCATTGAAGCCGAAATCCGGACGTTGCCCCGGCACGACTATGGATACGAAACCGGCGACTTCGCCCGCGTGAAAGCGGCCATCCTTAAGCTTCCGCCGCCCACCAAGCTGCCGCAGAATCAGTAAAGGCCAGTTTGCTTCCAGATTGACTGCGCGGAAACGTTTGCCTGCGGTGGAGACGCGTCATCCATCGTCCCGAAGCACCGCCTGATTCTTCAAGTCTTCGGCGGCACGGGCAACGCTTTCCGGTTTGCCAAGGTCGCGCCAGAAATCATGATCCGCGCGATAGGCCACAAGCCTCTCACCTGCGCCGGCCAACCGCAGATAAGTCTCGATGATCGAGAACACCCCTTCTTCGCTCATCATCGCGAGGAGGCGGGGTGAGATCACGTGGATTCCACAGAAGGCCAGCTCCTGCGGTTGTGGCGGCGACGGTCTCACGATTTCCGTTTTCTGTTCTTTAACGAGGCGCCGCCCGCAAAGCTGCATGCGCTCATCGAATAAAAGATATCGGGACGTCGGGCGCTGCTGCACGGCCAAGGTCGCGAGCGCCCGGTTTGACAAATGGAAGTCGAGCATGCGCCGCAGATCGATCGTACTGATCACGTCCACGTTGTGGAGGAGAAAGGGCGCCGCCGGGCCCTCTTCCTGAAAGAACCACGCCGCCTTTTTCAAGCCACCGCCGGTATCGAGCAAGACGTCTTCCTCGGAAATTTCAATCCGCATCCCGAAGTGGTTCTTCTCGCGCAGATACGCGGTGATCATTCCGGCAAAGTGGTGCACATTGACGATCAGTTCACGCACCCCAAATTCCCGAAGGCGCGCGATGGTGATCTCCAGCAGCGTGCGCCCGCCCACCTCTACCAAAGCTTTGGGCCGATCCTGGGTGAGGGGACGCAAGCGGGTGCCGAGCCCGGCCGCCAGAATCATGGCCTTCATTTGCCGTGTTTTTCCATTTCTATGTGCCGCAGCACCACCTCCACGCCGGGGCGGCCCCGGAAACACCGGGCCAGCGCCTCGGCCAGGTACACCGAGCGGTGTTGGCCTCCCGTGCAGCCGAATGCCACCATCAAGCTGGTGAACCCGCGCTGCTGATAAGCTCTGACGCTGCTTTCGACCATTGACGTCGCACTGGCAAGAAATTCGCGCACGCTGGCCTCGGCGGTCAGGTATTCGATGACGGCCGCATCCTTGCCGGTCAGAGACTTGAACCGCTCTTCGCGCCCCGGGTTGGGCAGCGCTCGCGCGTCGAAAACGAATCCACCGCCGTGTCCGCTCTCGTCTTTCGGCGGGCCGCCCTGGTGGAAAGAAAAGCTGAAAATCCGCAACGCCAGGCTGGGCTTGCTCGAAATACACGCCGGAACCGATTTCGCGCTCTGCGAGCCCGCGGTCGTTTCCGCCGGCGGGATCAACTCCCGCAGCTTTTCTGACGCGATCATGTTCTCAAAGGCGCCCAGCAGCGTGGGGAGCGCGATGGGCAGCGTCACGTTGTCGACCAGCCAGCTCAGGTTTTTCAATGCGAACGGGACGCTCTGTAGGAAGTGCGGCTTTCGCTCATAAAAGCCGCGGAACCCATAGGCGCCGAATGCCTGCATCATGCGCACATAGACAAAAGCATAGTAATGCCGCATGAATTCTTCCTGCGTCAGGGTGACAAACGGCGCCAGAGCGGCCAGGTAGTGCTCCAGCAGGTGCTGCCGCAGCGCGGGAGGCAGGTCGGCCTTGGCGTCATAGAGCAGCGAAGCAACATCGTAGTGCAGCGCGCCTTTGCGCCCCCCCTGATAGTCCAAAAAGAATGGCTCTCCACCGCGCAGCATGACGTTGCGCGACTGGAAGTCGCGATAAAGAAAAAAATCACGGCTGGCGGTCAGCAAAAACCGGGTCAGGCGGCTGAAATCATGCTCCAGGTCCTGCTCATTGAAGGGTATTCCGGCCAGCTTGAGAAAGTAATACTTGAAGTAATTCAGGTCCCATGAAATCGACTGGCTGTCAAAGCTGGGACGGGGATAGCACACTTTGTAATTCAGATCTTGCGAAGCTTCGACTTGAAAACGCGGTAGCTGCGCCACCACCCGGCGGTACGCCTCCACAACCTCGGGCGCGATGTCCCCTCCCGCCCTGTTTTGCGAGAGAAATTGAAAAAGCGTCACATCGCCCAGATCTTCTTCCAGGTATGCGCCGGCATCCAGATCCGACGCGTAGATCTCCGGCACGGACAGGCCCCGGCTACGGAAATGCCGCGAGAACTGCAGGAACGCGACGTTCTCTTCGCGCACGTGGTAGAGGATGCCCACCGCGGTGACATCCCCGCAGGCGAGCCGAAGGATCTTGCGCCCCGAACCTCCCAGTTCGCCCTGCAGAGGCTGGACCCGTTCCACGGGACGGCCAAAATGCCGTTCAAAAAGCTGTTTCAGAACATCAATGGATTCTGTTTGCAACCGTCAGCGCCTTATTGTCTTGATCATAACGAACCCGCGCCACAGTCCGAAACGCAATGGCGCTCGCGGGAACCCTGGTTTCTTTCTCAGATCTCGCGGCGAGACGGTGTTCGGATCCGCCCCGGAATAATTACTAAGGTAGGGGGCGGCTGTGAGTTCTGCCGGAGGTTGCGTCCAAAATTAACCAACGGTAACGTTGCGCGCGGCGCCCGCTTCCTCCAATTTCATAAGAAGCGGGGAAATCCCCTACAGTGCCGGGGGTTCCGACCGACGCGAGCACTCTCATGCTGACTGGATTGGATCTGACTTGCCTTACCGCTGTGGGAGTGAGCGGGTTAGGCTGGCTGCGCACGTATCTCCGGCTGTCGCAACGCAGGCGGGAACAAAAGACCCAGGAGCAGTATTCGCAGTTCATCGAACAGGAACGCCACGTGCTCGAACTGGTCGCCAAGGGCGTGTCGCTGCACGAGGTGCTGGACGCCCTGACCGCCGGCATCGAGAGCATGGCGCCGGGCTGCTTGTGCTCGATTCTGCTCCTGGATGACACGGGCCGGCTCCGTATCGGCGCCAGCGGCAGCCTGCCTGCGCAATACATGCAGCAAGTGGACGGGCTCCCGATCGGGCCGGACGTGGGCTCCTGCGGCTCAGCGGCGTTCCGGAACGAAACGATTATTGTCGAGGACATTGCGACTGATTACCGCTGGGCGGCGGCCAAAGAGCTTCCGCTGGGGTTTGGCTTGCGGGCGTGCTGGAGCGTGCCCATCCGGGATCCGAATCACCGCGTGCTCGGCACTTTCGCGATGTATCACCGCAAGCCGGGTTCGCCCAAACCGGGAGAACTGTCCGTGGTGGAAGCCGGCGCCCATCTGGCCGGCAACGCGATCGTCCGGCTCACCGCCGAACGCCGGCTGAAGGAGACGGTGGAGCGTCTCCGGCTGGCCGAGGAAGCGGCGGGTTTTGGCGTATGGGAAATGGACGTCGACAGCGGCGAAGTGACGCTGTCGGAGGGCGCGGCGAAGGTCAGCGGAATTCCCGCAGGCGCCAGCAAGGCCCAGCGCAGCGATCTGGAGGCGCGCATTCATCCGGACGATCGCGTAGTGGTGAAGACCGTCATTGATCATGCCATCCAGAACGGGCACGATCACGAAGTCGAGTTTCGCGTGCCGATGCCGGACGGCACGCTGCGCTGGTGCCGTTCCCGAGGCAGTTTCCAGCCCACCGATGGAGGACGAAGGCGGGTAGTCGGGTCGATTGTGGACATCACCAGGGAAAAGGTGATGATCCAGCAGCTTCGGGACAGCGCCGAACGCATGAAACTGGCCGAACAGGCGGCCCATTTCGGAATTTGGGAAGACGATCTGACCACCGATACGATCACGATTTCCGGAGGCCTGGTCTCCTTGTTCGGCGGCAGGACGCGGAGTTCGCGGCGTTTTCCAGCCAAAAAATTCGCTTCCCTGCTGCGACCCGATCACCTGTCCGCCTTAAATGCGGCGATTGCGCGCGCCGTCTCCGACCGGCAACCGTTTCACGTGGAAATCGAAACCCCGCTCCGGGACGGATCCACACGCTGGCACCGCATCCAGGGGCGCGCCGAATTTGCGGGCGAGCACCCGAAACGGATCATCGGCGCGGCCATCGACATCACGCGGGAAAAGCGGATGCAGCACTCGCTGGAGCAGGCGCGGCTCAAAGCCGAGGCTGCCGTACAGGCCAGGCGGGAAATCGAAAAGGCCAACGCCGAGCTGGCCGCCATCGTCGAATGCGCGGGGAATGCCATTATCAGCCAGGACCTCGCGGGCAATGTGCTCACCTGGAATCGCGGCGCCGAGCGCATCTACGGCTTCTCCTCCGCCGAGATGATCGGGAACTCGATGGCGATGCTGATCCCGTCGGGCCGCGTCGAAGAGGACCTCGCGCTCATGGAACGAGTCCGGAACGGGGAAGGGACCGAGCATCTGGAGACCACCCGTCTGACTAAATCCAACGGCCTGATACACATTCTGCTGACGGTTTCCCCAATCCGCGATCAGCAAGGAAACGTCATCGGCGCGGCCCACGTCGCTTGGGACGTTACGCATCTGAAGCAGCTCGAGCGGCAGATCGCGCATGTCCAGAAGCTGGAATCGATCGGACAGCTGGCCGCGGGAATCGCGCACGAAATCAACACTCCGATCCAGTACATCGGGGATAACGGCAAGTTTCTCGAAGAGGCGTTCCGCGATCTGCTGCTGTACGCCGAGGCGTGCGGGCGCCGGCAGGCGCAATTGCCTGTCTCCTCAGAGCGCGATGACCCCGCGCGCGACCCGCTCGAGGAAGATCTCGATTACTTCCGCGAGGAGATTCCGAAGGCAATTGAACATCTGCTCCACGGGGTCGAGCAGGTGGCCCGCATTGTCGGGGCCATGAAGGAATTCTCGCATCCCGGACCGCTGGAGAAGATTCCGGTCGACATCAATCGGGGGATTGAAAGCACCATTCTGGTGTCTCGAAACGAATGGAAGTACATCGCGGATGTGACGACTGATTTCGATCCGGAGCTGCCGCCGGTGCCTTGTCTGGCGGGAGATTTCAACCAGGTCATCCTCAACCTGATCGTGAATGCCGCGCACGCGATTGCCGAGGTGCGAAAGGACTCCGACCCCAAAGGCTCCATCCATATCACGACCCGCAAATACGACGGATACGCGGAGATTCGTGTGAGCGACACCGGCTGTGGAATTCCACAGGCGATCCAGTCCAAGGTCTTCGACCCGTTCTTCACCACCAAGCCGGTCGGGAAGGGAACCGGCCAGGGGCTCGCGCTTGCCCACTCGGTGATCGTGCAGAAGCACAAAGGCAGGATCCGGCTGGAGTCGCAGCCGGGGCGCGGCACGACCTTCATCATCCAGCTCCCGCTCGAACACGATCCGGCTGAAGCAAGCACCGTAACCTCTCTTTAGGCGGCTGGAGCCGCGGCCAGGCATCCGCGTCCCTACACTCCCGCCCTAAACCGCGCTCATCGTGCCCGAGCAAGCAGATTGAGTTTAGGAGAAAAACGCCCTATATTGCTAAATGGAGGTGGGACCGCGTTTCAGGGTCTCAGGGGTTATGAAGACTGGATCGGTATTGATAGTGGCTGCGGGTTCCTTGCTCATGGCCGCGTGTTCCAGCGGGCCTCCACCGATTAAGCCGGGGAGTCCCGCCTTCTTTTGGGCGGTGGCCCGAGAGAGTTATCGCACCGGGGATCTGTTGAAAACGCAGGCGACCCTTCTCGAACTCAGCAAGGGCGACAGTGAATTCACGGAACGAGCCCGGATCTGGCACCTGGTGGTATCGGGCGGCGTCATGAAAGGCCTCGGCGATCTGGCCGATGCGTACCAGGCCGGCAGCGAGATCACGCCCGCTCGTTTCCGGAAAGAGGCCTCCGCCTTGCGGGGAATGGCGGCCAGCGCGGCGCTCGAATTCACGCAGGCCGTATACGAGGAACAAAGCGACCGGGTTCCTGCGATGAAGTTCGCGTTCGAGTTTCCTTCCGGCAGTGCGGCGCTGCCGCCGGCGCTCGCCACCGTCTCCCGCGGCACCTGGCTTGCGGACGAGGATCGGGAACTGTTACAACGCGCCGTGCTGCAGCGTGGCGTGATCCTGGCGGCCGCTACAGCCGTGGGGCGGCCTGGGGATCCGTCCAAGGCGCTCAGCGTGTTTTCGGCTCCGGAGTTTCAGGTGCCCAGGGAAACGTTTCTCTTTGGCCTGGCGAAACTGCTGTATGACGGTTCCGGCGTATTCGGCCCGCAGCGGCTCGACCGCCCCGAACGCCAGATGGTGATGTGCCGGGGCGCTCTCGAAACCCTGCGGCTTCTGCCGGAAACCGACCAGAGCCGGGCTCTGGGCTCCGAGATCCAGGCCGCCATCAAGAAAATCCCGGGTGTGTAAGAGGATTGTCTTCAGATCCGCTGATAGCGGAGGGCGAACGTCAGGCTGCGCGCAATTCTTTCTTTCGGGCGCTGTCGCTGCCACCGGCGGTAGCGGCGCAGGGCGATCAGCACTCCGATATCCACAATCGCGGCGAAAGCGAAGATCAAGGCGTCGGCGAGATCCATGGTTCCTTTCCATCGAATCATGGAACTGCCATTTGAGAAATTCCCAGCGGTCCCAGGAACGTAATGGGACTTTCACCGCCGTTGGGACCGGAACCCGTTACGAATGTTAGACTTTTGTCTGAATGCCCAAAGCGACCTATCTCGAGTGCAGCCTCTGCCAGACACGCTTTGACCCGGGCCAGGTAAATGGCCTCTGCACTTGTGGCGGACCGCTTTTGGTGCGCTATGACCTGGATCACCTGCGCGTCCGGTGGCTGCGGCGCGTGGTGCCGGACGGCCCGGCGAACATGTGGAGGTACGCTCCCATCCTGCCGCCCGCCGATGAACACATTGTTTCTCTCGGCGAGGGCTGGACTCCGCTCCTGCGGACCCGCCGGCTGGGCTCGCGCATCGGGGCGGACAATCTCTGGGTCAAAGACGAAGGGTTGAATCCGACCGGATCATTTAAGGCGCGCGGGCTTTCCTGCGCGATTTCCATGTGCGTCGAGCTCGGCATCCGCAAAGTCGCGATTCCTTCGGCCGGGAATGCGGCCAGCGCGCTGGCGGCCTATGCCGCGGCGGCCGGAATCGAAGCGTACATTTTCATGCCTTGTGACGTGCCGCAGGCCAATTACCTGGAGTGCATGGCGTACGGCGCCAAAGTGACGCTGGTCAACGGGTTGATCAGCGATTGCGGCCGGATTGTGGCGGAACGCGCGCCCGTTGAAGGGTGGTTCGACATCAGCACGCTCAAGGAGCCGTACCGCATTGAAGGCAAGAAGACCATGGGATACGAAGTGGCCGACCAGATGGATTGGGAACTGCCCGATGCCATCTTTTACCCCACCGGCGGCGGCGTCGGGATGATCGGGATGTGGAAGGCCTTCGAAGAAATGGAGCGGCTGGGCTGGATCGGGAGCCGCCGCCCGAAAATGATTGCGGTGCAGGCCGAAGGCTGCCAGCCGGTGGTTCGCGCCTTCGAAGAAAACGAGCCGCGCAGCCGGTTTTGGGAAGGGGCGCAGACGGTAGCGGCCGGCTTGCGGGTACCCAAGCCGCTCGGGGATTTCCTGGTGCTGGAAGCGGTCCGCAAGAGCGGCGGCACCGCCATTGCGGTCAGCGACGCCGAAATGCTCGATGCCGGCGCCCGGCTGGCTTCCGAAGAGGGAGTTTTCGCGGCGCCGGAGGGAGCCGCGTGCGTCGCTGCCTGCGAGAAACTGCTGGCTTCCGGGTTTTTGAAACCGTCGGATCGCATTGTGCTGTACAACACCGGCTCGGGCCTGAAGTACAGTGAAGCCTACGCGACCCGGTTCCCGCGGACCGCTTCCGGAGAGCAGGACAAACTCGGGGGCCTGATCACACCGCGATGAAAGACGAAGCACTCCGGGCTCTGGACGCAGTCGCGCACCGCGGTGTTTCCTATGCCGATGTCCGCGCCATCGAGATCCGCGACCGCGAACTCTCGACCAAGAACGGCAAGGTGGGCCACGTTTCCGGTTCTGAATCGGTGGGCCTCGGCATACGGGTATTGGCCTCCGGCTGTTGGGGTTTCGCCGCAACCGACGATCTGACCCGCGAAGGCATCGACACGGCCGCCGAACTCGCTTACCAGATTGCGCGGGCGAGCGTCGCCGCCCGCAAGCACGATGTCGTGCTGGCCTCGGAAGCGAAATACGAGGCTACCTGGGTTTCGCCGTTTCAGGTGGATCCATTCACGATCCCGATCGACCGCCAACTGGCCGTGCTGCTGGCCGTGGACGCGGAACTGCGCCGCCAGCCGGGCATCAGCCTGGCCGAGGCCTCGATGCACTTCGAACGGCGGCGCCAGGTCTTCGCTTCGACCATTGGCAGCCTCATCGACCAGACCCGCTACACGGCCGGCGCCGGATTTTCGGCCTTGAGTTACAAGGACGGTGAAATTCAGAAGCGGTCTTACCCCAATTCCTTCGGCGGGCAATACCAGCTGAAGGGATACGAACTGGTAGACGAATTGCGCCTCCTGGAAAACGCGCCGCGGATCGCCGAAGAGGCCGTCGCGCTCCATTCGGCCGATCAATGTCCCGAAGGCGTCTTCGACCTGATTCTCGACAGCTCCCAGATCGGCCTGCAGATTCACGAGTCGATCGGCCATCCGATAGAGCTCGATCGCGTCCTGGGAAGCGAAGCCAACTACGCCGGAATGAGCTTTCTCACGCTCGATCAACTGCGGAAACTGCGGTATGGATCGGAAATCGTCAACGTCGTCTGCGATGCGCGCCTGGAACACGGGCCGGGGCTCGGCACGTTTGCCTTCGATGACGAAGGCGTGCCGGCGCAATCCACCGACATCATCCGGAACGGCGAATTTGTGGGGTACATGACCTCGCGCGAAACCGCCGCCCAGGTGGGCGACGCGCGTTCCAACGGCTGCATGCGCGCGGATGGATGGGCGCGGATTCCGCTGATTCGCATGACCAACGTCAGCCTCGAGCCGGGGCGGCAGTCGCTCGAAGAAGTGTTCAATGCCGATCATGCCATCTACATGGAGACGAACCGCAGCTGGTCCATCGACGACAAACGGTACAACTTCCAATTCGGGTGCGAGATCGGCTGGGAGATCCGCGGCGGCAAACGCGTCCGCATGCTGAAGAATCCGAGCTACAGCGGAATCTCGACGGAATTCTGGAATTCGTGCGCCGCCATTGCCGGACGCGAGCACTGGACGCTGTGGGGAGTTCCGAACTGCGGCAAAGGACAGCCGGAGCAGGTGATGGGGACCGGGCACGGCGCCAGCCCCGCGCGTTTTCGCGGAATCCGCATCGGGAGCGCCTATGCCGGATGAAGGCCGCCTCGCCACCGAGGTCTTTGAACAAGTCGCCAAGGCGGCACGTTCGCACGGCGTGCAGGACGTGGAGGCGATCGTAGCCGGCCATTCGGACGCCCTCACCCGGTTCGCCAACAACACCATTCATCAAAATGTGGCGGAGCGGAGCGTTCACCTCTCCGTTCGGGCGTTGATCGACGGGCGCACCGCGCGGGCATCCACCAACCGGCTGGACGCGGCCGGGATTCGCGCCGTCGTGGAAGACGCGGTCACGCTCACCCGATTGACCGAGCCCGATCCGGAACTGCTGCCGCTGGCGGAGCCATCCGAGGCCGGTCTGGTGGATCGGTTCGACGAGAACACGGCTTTTGTCACCCCGGAGGACCGCGCCAAGGCGGTCACGCAAGCGATCCGCCACGTGGAAGCGCTGGGGCAAACCGCCGCGGGAATCTATTCCACCGGCGTGAGCACGTTTTCCTTGCTGAATTCGCGCGGGATTTTCTCTTCCTACACCGAAACCATGGCCCGGTTCTCGATCACCGCGATGGCGCCCGACAGTTCCGGCTGGGCTAAGGCAAGCGCGTGCCGCTGGCAGGATCTTGACCCGCAGGCGCTCGCCAGAGACGCCGCTCACAAGGCCGCGGCTTCGCGCGCGCCGCGCGAACTGCCGCCGGGACGCTACACGGTGATTTTGGAACCGGCCGCCGTTCTCGACCTGGCCGGCCAGATGTTCGGCGACTTCAGCGCCACCGCGATCCGCGACGGCCGCAGTTTTCTGAACGATCGAATCGGCAAAAAACTGTTCGGCAGCAACATCACGATCTACGACGACGTACGGCACCCGCTGCAGGCCGGCGCCGCTTTTGATGGCGAGGGTGTGCCGCGGAAACGGCTGACCCTGGTCGATCGCGGCGTGGTTCGCGAAATCGCTTACAGCCGCCAGGCGGCGGCTCACGCGGGCGTGGCGCCGACCGGCCACGGCTTTCCGCTGCCCAACGAAATCGGCGAGGCGCCCATGAACATCGTGTTCGCCGGCGGGGAAACCACGGTGGACCAGATGATCGCCTCCACCGAGCGCGGCATTCTGGTGACGCGGCTCTGGTACATCCGGGAAGTCGACCCGTATGAAAAGATCTTCACCGGAATGACGCGCGACGGCACGTTTCTGATCGAAGGCGGGGCGGTGGCCGGCGGCGTCCGCAATTTCCGCTTCAATCAGAGCCTGATCGAGCTGCTGTCGAACGTGGAAGCGCTCTCGGCTCCCGTGCGGGCGTCCGGCGAGGAAGCGTTCGACATGGTGGTCCCGGCCCTCAAAGCCCGCGACTTCAACTTCACCGAAGTGACGCGTTTCTGACTTCGGCCGTTTTACGGTCTACCCGCAGGGAAAGAAAAAGCCGGCGGCCCGGATGCAACCGGACCGCCGGCTCAGAAGACTTCGAGGCTACTTGCTCCGATGCGCCAACCGGCTGCACGCCGTTTCGGCGCCGCTCGGATCAATCGCGCTGTTGCCTTCCTCGATGGACGCGATCTTTCCGTCCTCGTCGATGATGAACGTTGCGCGGTTCGCCACGCCTGCCTGCGGAACCAGGACTCCATAATCCTTGGAAACGGCGCGATCGGCGAAATCGCTCAGCAGCGGTATGGTCAGGTTGAGCTTGGTTGCAAACTCTTTTTGCGAAAACGTGTTATCGGTGCTGATCCCAAAAACTTTGACTTGCTGACCTTCGAATTTAGCGATACCAGCCTGGTACGCCAGAAATTCCTTCGTTCAACCAGGCGAGAAGGCCGCCGGGAAAAATGCCAGCACCACGGCATTCTTTCCACGGAAACTCGAAAGTTTCACGGGTTGGCCCGTGGTGGAACGTAGGGTGAAATCGGGAGCCATATCGCCCACCTTCAGGTGCGTGTGCGGGGGCTGGATGTTCTGCTGGGCAAACAGGCCAACCGAGAGCAGGCCGCCCAGCACGGCCAACGACAGCTTCATTTCCACCTCCTAGGTTTCGAGAGTACCATTCGCCGATGTATCGCGCAAGTAAACACAGGGTGGCTCCGGCGGCTGTAAGCTAGATGAAAATGAAATACTTACCGGTGCTACTCGCGTTCTCCGCGGCGGCCTTCGCCCAAAGCGCGGACACGATTCTGATCAACGGCAAGATTCTGACCGTCGATCCCCAGTTCTCGATGCGGCAAGCCGTCGCCATTCGCGAAGGCCGCATAGCCGCCGTGGGCAGCACGGCGGAGATCCGCAAGCTGGCCGATGCGCGTACGCGAGTGATCGATCTCCAGGGCCGCACGGTCATCCCCGGGCTGATTGATTCCCATCTGCATGCGATCCGGGCGGCGCTGAGTTTCAGCACCGAGGTCAACTGGATCGGCGCGCGTTCGTTGTCCGAAGCGCTCGAGCGCATTCACCAGGCGGCGCGGCAAAAGGGTCCGGGCGCCTGGCTGATCGTGGCCGGCGGCTGGAACGTCGATCAGTTCCGCGAAAGACGCCGGCCGACCCAGGCAGACCTCGTGGCCGCGGCTCCCGAAAACCCTGTGTACGTCCAGCTGGGATATGGCTGGGCCATGCTGACGCCCGCGGCTCTGCGGGCTCTGAACATCACCGGCGACGCCGACCTGCCGGCGCGCGGCCGTTTCGAGCGGGATTCCAACGGAAAGCCCACCGGGGCTGTTACTGGCGGGCAGGACGCCATCATTGCCCTGTTCGATCGGCTTCCGAAGCCAACGTTCTCGCAGCAAGTCGACGGCACACGCCAGTTTTTCCGCGAGCTGAACCGGCTGGCCCTCACGGGCGTGGTGGATCCGGGCGGTAATAACCTGACTCCCGACGACTACCGGGCCCTCTTTCAAGTCTGGCGGCAGCGGCAATTGACCGTGCGGGTGGCCTATGCCCTCTGCGGACTGACCCCGGGCGCCGAACTGGACGATTACAAAAACTGGACGCGTCTGCTTCCCATGGGTTTCGGCGACGACCTGCTGCGGTTCAACGGCATCGGCGAGCGCATCACCGCCGCGATGAACAACAACGATCACCCGACCGACACCGACAAGGAGAAGTTTTACCAGATCGCCAAATGGGCCGCCGACCGCGGCATGACCCTCACGATGCACTGGCCGCGCGACGCCTCGGTGGGGCAGTTGCTGGAAATATTCGAGCGCGTCAACCGCGAGACGCCGATTGCTCCTCTGCGCTGGTCGATCGCTCACCTCAATGACGCCTCCCCACAGAATCTGGAACGGATGAAAGCGCTGGCTGTCGGCTGGACCGTGCAAGACGCCATGTATTTTGGAGGCGCGCAATTCGTGCAGCAAAACGGCGCCGCCGCGGCCCGCCGGGTGCCGCCCGTGGAGACGGCTACGCGGATCGGTGTGGTAGTAGGCGCGGGCACGGATGCCCACCGGGTGGCTTCCTACAACCCGTTCACCGCTCTGCAATGGTTTCTGGACGGCAAGACGGTTGCCGGTGTCGCCATCCGCGGACCCGAAGAGACGCCGAGCCGCGCCGACGCGCTGCGCTTCTATACGTTGGGCAGCGCCTGGTTCTCTCACGATGAGGACAAGCGCGGCTCTCTCGAACCCGGCAAGCTCGCCGACCTGGCGGTTTTGTCCCAGGACTATCTCACGGCGCCGGTCGATCAGATTGGCGCTACCGAATCCGTGTTGACGATGGTGGGCGGGCGGATCGTCTATGGCGCCGGCCCGTACGCCGCCCTGGAAGAGAAAAGATAGCGGCTATTCGTCCGCGGCCGGCTCCGGCGGCTCGAAGGAATCCAACAGCTCGGGATTCCTGGCAAACCGCTTCAAAACCCGCACAATGTCGCCGGTCCGGAAACCCGCATGCAGAAGCCGGCGGTACGCCGATGCCAGATCTTTATCCTCCTGGAACAGGTGCTCGCGCGGCGCCAGGCGGTATTTGCGGCGGATCCAGGCTTCAATCAGGGCGTGTTCATCGACGTCTTCGTACACCTGCCGCGCCGCCCGCTCCGCCACCGCCGGCGCCACCCGCCGCTGGCGCAAATCCTGAATGACGCGGGTGCGCCCGAATTTGTCATTCGCCAGCCGGGACGCCGCATAGCTTTCGGCAAACTTCTGATCGTTGAGGTAGCCGTGGTCCTTCAGGCGCGCCAGAACCTCCTCCACCTCGCCTGGACGTCCCGCCCGGCGGCGTAATTTCTCCCTCATTTCGCCGGTCGAATGGGCCCGCCCTCCGAGAACTTTGAGCGCATACAACCACAATGCCTCGCCCTCCAGCGGTTTTTTCGTACGCTGCTCCACTATCTTCAATTCTCTCGCGGAGTATACTGGAAACGGAAGTTTCTCAACGGGTTTCCTTTCCGGGATTGCGCAGACATTAGGAGGAAAAATGGACAAGAACGGGCTTTCAGCGTTCCTGCTGGGTTTAGGTGTGGGCGTCGGAATCGGTATGTTGTTCGCGCCGAAGTCGGGCCAGGAAACACGCGACATGCTGCGGAACAAGGCCGGTGAAGGCACGGACTACATCCGGCAGCGCGGCACGGAATTCAAGCAGACCGCATCTGAATGGATGGATAAGGGCCGGGACGCTTTGAACCGGCAGAAGGAAACGCTGGCCGATGCCGTCCAGGCGGGGCGGCAGGCCTACCGCGAGGCGGTGAATCCGCCATCGGAAGGCATGGCTCAATAACGATCGAAGGAGCGGCCTCTCCGCATGCCTGAAGATGCTTTTCGAATCGTGATCACGGTGGCGGTCTGTCTGGCCTGCATCGCGTTTGTGGTGCAGGCCGGCGTCGTCATTGCGCTCTATCGCGTGGCCAGCCGGATGCAGAAGAAGATCGCCCCCGTGGTGGATCGCGCCGACGCCGTCGTGAAACAGGCCGCGCCAGTGGTGGCCAAAGTGGGGCCGCTGGTCGATCGGACCGGTCCGATCCTGGATGCGACACGCGGCATTTTGACCAGGGCTCAAAAGATTGTCGAAGAGGCCCATCCCCGAATCACCGAAATCTCCACCGAGGCGGTGGCGATTTCCAAATCCGTCCGCGAGCAGGTGGACCATATCGGAGACCTGCTCGGAGACGCGAGCACCAAGGCCAAGGACCGGCTCGATCAGATCGACCGCTCCGTCGACAACACGGTCGAACATCTGGAGCACGCCGGGGATGCCATGAAGCGCGCGGTCTTGCGTCCCGTGCGCGAGGTGAACGGTCTGGCGCACGGCATTTCGGCGGCCGTTTCCACCCTGGTCCACGGTTCGCGCCGGTCCTCCGTCGATGCCGCGACGCAGGACGAAGAGATGTTCATCTGAGCTGCCGGCGGCCTTGTCACGGCCGCCCGGCGGCGTGCCGCAGTTCCCTCGCCAAACACGGGCGGCGGAGTTCCGCTTGCTAGAATACCTGCATGGCGGAGAACCCATCGGAGGCGGCGTCGGGCCCCTCGTTTGAAACCTGCCTGGAGGAGCTCGAACGAGTCGTCAAACAACTCGAAGCGGGCGATCTGCCGCTGGAGAAATCGCTGGAGTTGTTCGAGCGCGGCGTGAGCCTCAGCGACGCCTGCCGCAAACAGCTGGAAGAAGCCGAGACTCGCGTCGAGATTCTCCTGCGCAAGGAAGGCAAAATCCAGCCGGAGCCGTTTCGCCCGGAAAACTCCAACAAATGATCAACCTGCGCGCATACCAGCAACAGGTCGATGCGGAACTCGACCGCCTCGTGCCTGCCGAAACGGCGCCGCCCGAGACTATCCATCGCGCCATGCGCTACAGCCTGTTCGCGGGCGGAAAACGCATCCGGCCGATTCTGTGCCTGGAAGCGGCGCGGGCCGTTGGCGATCCGCCGCCTTGTGTGGTGGCCGCCGCCTGTTCGCTGGAGCTGATTCACACCTATTCGCTGATTCATGACGACCTCCCGGCTCTCGACAACGACGACTACCGCCGCGGCAAGCTGACTAATCACAAAGTGTTTGGCGATGCCATGGCGATCCTGGCGGGAGACGCGCTGCTGACCCTGGCGTTTCAGGTGCTGGCCGGGCTGGATCTGGATCCGGCGCGCAAGGTCCGGCTGGTGGCCGAACTGGCGGCCGCCTCCGGAACCGTCGGCGGCATGATCGGCGGGCAGGTGGCGGATATCGAAGGCGAAGGCAAGCCGCCCGATGCCATGCTGCTCGAAACCATTCACCGCGCCAAGACCGGAGCGCTGCTGCGCGCCAGCCTGCGGCTGGGCGCTATTTGCGCGGGCGCCGATGCCGCCCGGTACGAAGCGCTCTCCTGCTATGGCGAGCACATCGGGCTGGCGTTTCAGATCGTCGACGACATTCTGGACGTGGAGGAATCGTCGGAAGCCTTGGGCAAGACCGCCGGCAAAGATGCGCAGCAGCACAAGATCACGTTTCCCGCGGTGTATGGGTTGGAAGCCTCGCGCCGCATGGCGGAAGAGGAATGCGCGCGCGCCCACGAGGTGCTGGCGCCGTTTGGCGCGCGCGCGGCCGGGCTCCGGGAGTTGGCCGATTTGATCGTCCGACGGAAATCATGAAAGTACGGCTCGACCGGCTGCTGGTCGATCGGGGGCTGGCGGAGTCGCGGGAGAAGGCGCAGGCGCTGATCATGGCCGGGGAGGTGCTGCTGAACGGACAGAAGGCGGCCAAGCCCGGCCAGGCAGTGCGGGACGACGCGGCGCTGGAAGTGCTGGCGCGTCCGCCCTATGTGAGCCGGGGCGGCTTCAAACTGGCGGCGGCCTTGCGCGAGTTTTCGATCGACGTCCGCGGACGGGTCTGCCTGGACATCGGCGCTTCGACGGGCGGCTTCACCGATGTCCTGCTGCAAGCCGGGGCGGCCCGCGTCCACGCCGTGGATGTGGGGACCGGGCAGCTGGCGTGGGCCCTGCGGACGGACCTGCGCGTGGCGGTCCATGAAGGTCTGAACGCGCGAGAACTACAGTTTTCCGACATCGGCGAGTTGGTGTGGCTGGTTGCCTGCGACGTCAGCTTTATTTCCGTCACCCTGATTCTTCCCCCGGCGGCGCGGCTGCTCCAGCCGGACGGGCGAATGGTTATACTGATCAAGCCGCAATTCGAGGTCGGCAAGGGGCAAGTCGGCAAGGGCGGTATCGTGCGCGAGCCGTCGCTGCATCAATCCGCCTGCCAGCGCGTGGAGAGCGCGGCGCGCGAGCTCGGGTTCTCCACCAAGATCATGGAAAGCCCGATTCTGGGCGGGGAAGGGAACAAAGAATTCCTCTTGTATGCCCACCATTAAGACCGTCGGGATTATCTCGAAACCGGGCGCCGAGGCGGCGAACCGCCTCGTGCCGGAACTGGTTGCCTGGCTCCGCCAGCGGGGAATCGAAATCCGCTGTGACGAAGAGACGGCCGCCTACGATCCGGGACTAGGCTGCACCGCCCGCGAACTCGTGCCCGAAGGCTGCGACCTGATCATCGTGCTGGGCGGCGATGGCACCTTGCTGAGCGCCGCGCGAGCGATCGGACAGCGCGAGATCCCGCTGTTTCCGGTGAATCTGGGCGGTCTCGGATTTCTCACTGCGATTACGATTGACGAAGTTTTTCCCGAACTCGAACGCGCCTTGCGCGGCGAGCACCGCGTGGGCAAGCGGAAGCTGCTCAATACCGAGCTCGTGCGCGACGGGCAGGTGCTGGCCTCCTGGGACGCCTTGAACGACGCGGTCCTGACCAAAGCATCGATTGCGCGGATGATTGATTTGCAGGCGTACGTCGACGACCAGTTCGTGGCGAACTACAAGGCCGACGGCCTGATCCTTTGCACGCCCACCGGCTCCACCGCGTATTCTCTCGCCGCCGGAGGCCCGATCATCTTTCCTTCCGTCCCGGCCATCTGCATGACGCCGATTTGTCCTCACATGCTGACCAACCGGCCGGTCCTGGTGCCGGAAACCAGCGTCATCCGCGTGATCTCGCGAGGTCCGGACGAGAGCGTATTTTTGACCATTGACGGGCAGACCGGCACGCCGGTGCGGGAAGGGGACACCATCGTCTGCCGGAGTTCGCAATTCGCCTTGCGGCTGATCCGGCCGCCGCGGATGATGTTCTTCGACGTCCTCCGGCAAAAGCTGAAGTGGGGCGAGAGGTGAAACGGCCCTCGCTCACCGCCTGGACGATGATCGGCTTGTTCGCCGGAATCGTTCTGGGCGTTTGGGCGCCGGGTTTTGCGAAGCAACTAGGGCCGGTTGCCAACGTCTTCCTGCGGTTGATTCGCACGATTGTCGCGCCTCTGATCTTCGGAACCCTGGTGGCCGGAATTGCGGGCGGCGGCGACCTGAAGCGGATGGGGCGCGTTGCGCTCAAAGCCTTCATCTATTTCGAGGTCATCACCACCATTGCGCTGTTTCTCGGCCTCGGCGCGGTGGACCTGGCGCGTCCGGGAGACGGGGTTCCAATCGCCCGGACTGCGGACCAGGCCGCGCCTCCCCGGAGCGCGGCCACGTTGCAGAGCGTCCTCGAACACATCGTTCCCGCCAGCATCATCGACGCGATGGCGCGCAACGACGTGCTCCAGATCGTAGTCTTTTCGTTCCTGTTCGGCGCTGCCTGCGCATCCATCGGGGCCAAGGCGGTCCCCGTCGTTTCCTTCGCGGCTTCGCTGGCCGAAGTGATGTTCCGCTACACGGCGTTCGTGATGTATCTGGCGCCGTTCGGCGTTGCCGCCGCCATCGCGGTGACCGTCGGAAACGAAGGCCCGGGCGTGCTCGTCGGCCTCGGCCGGCTGGTCGCTACCATGTACGCCTCGATGGCGCTGTTTATCGTCGTGGTACTCGGAGCCGTGATTGCCGTATTTCGCATTCCGGTCCGGGCGTTTTACCGCGCCGCGCGGGAGCCGTTCCTGATCGCATTCTCCACGTCCACCAGCGAAGCCGCGCTGCCGCTCGCTCTCGAAAATATGGAGCGGATGGGGGTTCCCCGGCACATCGCCGGATTTGTCATCCCCGCCGGCTACAGCTTTAACATGGACGGCTCGACGTTATATTTGTCGATTGCTTGTCTTTTCGTGGCTCAAGCTTCGGGCGTGCGGCTTTCCTTCGCCGATCAGATGTTGATGATTCTCACCCTGATGCTCACGACCAAGGGCGTCGCGGGCGTGCCGCGCGCCGCGATCGTGATCCTCTCCGGCGCGCTCGCTACGTTCCACCTTCCGCTGGAAGGCGTCGCCGTTCTGCTGGGCGTCGATGCGTTGCTCGACATGGGCCGGACCTCCATCAACGTGCTGGGAAACTGCCTCGCCAGCGCGGTGGTCGCGCGGTGGGAAGGAATTGCGCTGCGGGAAGAAGCGGTCAAAAGTGACAAGTGATCAGGAGGGCGGCTGCGCCCGCCGCGTTTGAAATTCTTCGCCGTCTGTCTTGCTACAGTTTCAGCTCGCTCTCGCTCAGTTCCTTGCCGGCATCCTTGGCGCCCTGCTTCGGAGCGGCCTGCACTTCGCTCGGAGCTCCTTCTTTGCGCACCGAGACCGAGCCGCGGTCGGCCGTGATGCGGATCATCGGTCCGCTTCCGACGCTGCCTCGCAAGGTGGTGGTTCGCCCTTCCACTTCCTTGCGCAGCGCGGGACCGAAATCGTTGGTGGCGTCGCCGCGTTCGGCCGTCGCCTGCAGCTGGAAGCCGGCCTTGTCGGGAAGGATCAGATCGATGCGCCCCACCGCGGAGTGCACCTCAATCGACGGAAGCGGAACTTTCCCGGGTTGCAGTTCGATGTCGCCGCGGTCCGTGTCCAGGTTGAGGGAGTTCGTAAATCCCTGCAGCCGGATGTCGCGCGATCTTGTGACCAGCCGCACCGGGCCGACGATGTCGCGCGCGGTAAAGCCGCCCAGATCCATGTTGATGCTGCCCGGAACGGCTTCCACCCGCAATTCCGTATTGCGCGCGCCATCGAATTGCAGCGGCTTGGCCAGGTTTTTGAAATCCAGGCTGCCCACGAAGGCTCCGTGAATAGTCACTTGCCCGCTGACGTTCTGCATCTCGATATCCGACCCCCGGCCGTCGAGCTCGATGTTGCCCTTCATATCGACCGCGCGAATCACTTCGCTGCGCCCGATCTCCAGCCGCGCCGTGCCGCCGATCCCGCTGAGCCGCACATCCGCGCGTCCGCTTTGCAGATCGAGATCTCCCGCGATATTCGAGATTTCGTAATCGCCGCTCTGCCCGCGCGCTTCGATCGACACGCCGCGGGGCGCCGTGATTTCCAGATCGTCGGACATGCGCTGCCGGTCGGGCACGCGGTCCTGATTGGAGCGGATCAGCAGCCGGTCGCCCTGCGGCACCAGTTCGAGGGGCGTGTTGGCGTTGGTCCGGTCGGCCTCGTCCCTGGAATACGAGCGGATCAGCTTATGCCCGCTGACCGTGATTTCCTGGGCGTCTCCGCCCGTCACCCGGATGTTGCCGCGCGGGTTCTCAAAAACAATGCGCTTGATCCCGGCCGCCGGCGCTTGCGCCGACACCGGGTAGTCGTATTGTTCGCCAAAGATTTCCGGCGTGAACCGGACGCCGCGCTGGTGCGCTTCAAACAGACCCACGCCGAACAGGCAGATGAACACGATCAGGACCACTTCGCCGCCCGTTAATCCGAAAGGCCGTTCCTCGCCCGGGATCAACACTTCCAACAGGCGAATCAAGCCCCACGCGATCAGCAGAAAAGGCCAGTATTGGGCCACCACGTCGAAGACCTGCGTTTCCGGATGCAGGTTGCGCCACAAAAACAGGCCGCCGAGGATCACCAGGATCAGCGGGCCCGCGATGGAACGTCTCCTCATTGCCTCTCTCCCGGGGGCGGCTGCACGGAGGGATCGTTCGGACGCGGCGGCGGAGGCGGATAGCCGTACGGCGGTGGGGGCGGCACGGCCCCGCTTCCGCGTCCCAGCAAGCTGAGGAGGCCGAACACGATCAGCAGCACCGGCCACGTTTGCGAAAAATGGTACGGCGTAAAGTTGTTCAATGCGAACAGCCCGCCCAGCGTGATGAGCGTGATCGGGCCGCGAATCGCATGCAGCGTGCTTCCGTTACCGCTCATGGCCCATCTCCTTTTCGCTGCTGCCGGTGAACCGCGAGTACAGCAGATAAACTCCGGCCGCAATCAGCAACACCGGCCAGTAGCGAGTCAGGTATTCCAGGTCGAACAGGTGCAACGTCTGGGTGAGAAGCAGGCCGCCGAGCACCACCAGCACTACGCCGGCCACCGGCGCATTGCTCGGATGCCCGCGCAGGTTGATGATGCTCGAATACTCGTCCACTGGTTCTCCCAGCATTCGCTTGCGCGCCGTGTGATACGCCTCGAACGCCATATAGAAAATCCAGACCGGCAGCAGGATTCCGAACACGGGCTCGAGTCCGCCCGGGCTCGAATTGAGAATGCTGATGAGGACTCCGAAGATCACCGCGTGCACCAGGCCTTTGGCATATTGGCCGTTATAGATGGCGCCCACGCCGGGAATGAACCCCAGAAACAAAGCGAGCCCGGGATTGACTGCCCCCTGCGAATAGCCGGCCGGCATGGGTCCGGGCGCGGGCGGCGGGGGAGGCGTGCCGGCCGGCGCCGGCGCGTGCTCGGCGCAATACACGGTTCCGTACGCGTCCCGCCGGCATGCGTCGCACAACGGCCTGCCGCATGACCGGCAAAACGCCGTGGCCGAAACATCCGGATGATTCTGGCAGTTCATAGAGAGTCCCTCACTCTGGTCTCCCGGCGGGATTGGCGTCCGGCGTGCCCGGAGTCCGGACCGGCAGTTTGTGCTCGTCCGGCTCATTCGGCGCCGGGCCGGCGGAGGCCGGTTGTTGCGCCTCCTGGTCCTGCTGCCATTCCCGCAGGGTCGTCTGAATCTGATACACGAATTTCAAGTTGTCGTAAAACTTCAAAGTGCGCGCCCAGGCCCGGTACGCGCGGTCTTCGATGCCGGCCCACACCTTGGCGGGCTCCAGGTCCGCCGGCCGCAGTTGGCGGAATTGTCCGAACAGCATCGAAAACGAAAGAATCGTCATCGCCATCGAAAGCGCGAACTTCGGTTGCAGCACCGAATTGAAAATCTTCGGAATCCAGCCCGACCGGGTCTTGTGCCACGGCGGGTTGAACAGCATGCGGGTGATGAGCTCGGGCGGCGGCTCCACTTCGGCTGCCCTCTCCATGAAGGCCACAGCCGCCGCCGAATCGCGCGCCAGCGCATCGCACGCCGGGCATTCGGCAAAGTGCCGCTCCAGTTCGGCCCGTTGCGCGGGCGCGAGCGTGCCGTCCACGTAATCGCAGATTAGAATTTCGCTCTCTGCGCAGTTCATACCGCCAGCTTCTGCTTCCGCAGCAGCCGCGCCAGTTCGGCCCGGCCGCGATTGATACGCGATTTCACCGTCCCTTCCGGGATGTCGAGCACCTGCGCGATCTCCCGGTATTCCATCTCCTGCAGGTCGCGCAGGATGACTGCCTCCCGCAAATCCGGCGACAGCTTCTGCAACGCGGCCTGCAGGATCGCGCTGGTCTCCTGGCCGGCGAGCGCCTGGTCCGGCCGCGGCATCGAACCTTCCTGCTCCAGCACCGGAAGCTGATCTTCAATCGAGTCGGTGACGCGTTCCTGCTTCGTCCGCCGGTAGTGGTCGATCAGCAGATTGCGCGTCACTCGCGCCAGCCACGTAGCGAACGAGCCTTCCGTCGAGCGGAAACTCTTGAGCGTCCGGAAGACTCGTACAAAGACTTCCTGGGTCAGGTCCTGCGATTCCGCCGCGCTCCCGGTGAACCGGTAGCAGAGCGCATACACGTGGCGCGTGTGCTGCCGGACCAACTGCTCCCAGGCAGTTTCATCTCCGCTCAGGCACTGCGCGATGAGGCTATACTCCGGATCCAAAGCTCGTTCTACCAAGTTTCGGCGCCCCGAAGCACTCCAGGCGCAGTGCGCGGCGTCCTGGGCGGGCCGGTATGCCCCGTTTGGTTCTATGGTCAGGATCGCGGTCGCCATCGCGGTTTTGCTCTTTCATCCTGAGAAACGAGGCTTTATCATGATAGGTTCAATTTTTCCCGTATGCTAGTGCTGGGACGGCATTTGTCCCGAAATGGCGGCTTTTTCCGGCCTGAGGAGGTCCAATTCGCCATCACAGTTGGAAATGGGTTGTCGCTGCGGTCCTTGTGGCTGCGGCCGTCATCTGGTGGGTCCGGCACGAATTCGCGTCCCGCAGTTTTGACTGGCATCTGGCGGCGGCCAGCTTTGCGCGCCTCCGCTGGTCCTGGCTGTTGCTGTCGCTGCTGCCGATTTTCGGAACCTACTACTGGCGGGCCCTCCGCTGGGCGGTGATGCTGAAGCCGGTCAAGCCCCGGCCGTCTTTGCGCAACCTGCTGTCGGCGACCGTCATTGGATTTACCGCGATCACCTTATTTGGCCGCCCCGGCGAGCTGGTGCGCCCCTATTTGATCGCCCGCAAGGAAAGCGTGCCGCTCTCTTCCCAGCTCGCCATGTTGTTGTTGGAGCGGCTCTTCGATCTCCTGATGGCCCTGCTGCTGTTCGGCTTCGCGCTGGCCCGCATCAACGCCTCGGGGATGGCGGTCGGACCGAAGCTGACTACCGTGCTGGCCATCGGCGGCAAGCTTCTGGGGTTGGTTGGCGTGGCATTGATGATCGTCTTAGTCGCCTTCCGGCATTTCGCCGAACCGGCCCGCCGGCGCATCCTGGACGCCCTCCGGTTTCTCCCGGATCACCAGCACCAGCGCGCCGAAAAACTCGTCGGAGCCTTCGTGCAAGGAGTAGAATCGACGCGCAGCGATGCCGCCCTCCTGCTCGTCTTGTTCTACTCCGTGATCGAGTGGGTGTTTATCGTCGCCTGTTACTGGTGTGTGGTACAGGCGTTCATTGGTGTCAACCTCACGTTGGTGGATATTCTGATTTTTATAGGGTTTATCGCTTTTGGCGCGGTGGTCCAGTTACCCGGTATCGGCGGCGGAATCCAAGTGGCCTCGGTTTTGGTGCTCACGGAATTATTTGGCGCCCGTCTGGAAACGGCGACGGCGTTTGCGTTTGTCATCTGGATTATGACATTTGTCGTAATTGTTCCGGCCGGCCTGTTACTGGCGCTGAAAGAAGGGTTGCGATGGAGCAGCCTGCGCCAGGTCGGGCGTGAGCTTTCCGTATGAAGTGCCCATTTTGCAATCACTTGCAAGACAAAGTCGTAGACTCCCGGGAAAGCAAGGAAGGCGATGCGATTCGCCGCCGGAGGGAGTGTCTGGCCTGTGAGCGCCGCTATACGACCTACGAGCGGATTGATGAAGTTCCCTACATGGTCATCAAAAAAGATGGGCGCCGGGAGAAGTTCGACCGTCAAAAAGTATTGGCCGGTCTGCTGAAGGCCTGCGAGAAGCGCCCGGTCAGCATGGGACGTCTGTCCGAGATGGTGAACCAGGTCGAATCGAAGGTCAGCGACTCGCCCGACCGGGAGATTTCTACGACAGAAATAGGGGAATTTCTGATGGAGCGGCTGCGGGAGTTGGACAAGATCGCGTATGTCCGGTTTGCGTCGGTGTACCGGGATTTCCAGGATGAGCAGGCATTCTTCGATGAGCTCAAAGACCTGATCCGGCAAAAGCGCTCGTGATCACACTCAACCCCTGTGACAAATGCCCAAAACCGTGTAACCTATACAGTGCGCAGACATCTCTTTAAATAGAACTTAACTTTGTTACGGAATGATGCTATCATCAGTCGAAAGTCAAATCCCGGATGAACATCGTTCCAGCAGTTCGGGCCGGATCATCAGGCCGCAGTCTGTTCAGATAAACCCCGTTTCCAGACAGTTACCGGAGTGGACGTTGTCCAGGTGGGGAGGTAAGCCTTAGTGGACCAATTCGAAGACCAGTTCTTGCCGGAGGGCTCGGATGCCCTGGGTCTCGGTTTTGAAGATGAAGCCAAATTCTTCGATGCCGATGTCGCGCATGATGCCGACTTTTTACACCCTCAGCCGGTGGAAGAGTCGATTTATACGGATGACCCGGTTCGAGTGTATCTGCGCGAGATGGGCGCCGTTCCGCTGCTGACACGAGAAGGCGAAGTGGATCTCGCGCGGCGGATGGAACGCGGCAAGCTCCGGATGCAGAAGGCCATCAGCCGGTCTGCGCTGGTCCAACGGGTCGTAGTGGATCTGGCCGAGCAGGTCAAGAAGTCCGCTGTCGAATTGGAAACGGTAGTCGACCTCGGAGACGTGGAAGAAGGGTCTCCAGCCGATTTGAAAGTTCGCGCGGAGGCGCAGAAGCAGTTCGCCGACATCATTGCGCTCCATCGCAAGCAAGTCCAGTTGCAGGAAAAAGTTGCGGCGACTCCGCTGGCCAACAAGCGGCCCCGCAAGCGGCTCTGCGGCCGGTTGAACCGGGCCAAAGTAGAGACCTCGCTCGCGATCCGCCGTGTGCCGTTCCGGACCAACAAATGGAAGGAGTTCTCCCGCGAAATCGAACGCGCGGTGGACGAACTCAGCCACCTCGATAGCGAGGTGAAGAAAGTTGAAGTTCGCAACAACGTCGCCCAGCAGGCCCGCCTGCGGGAGTTGAAGCGCGAAATCAAGAAGCGCGAAGCAGCGGCCGGCGCTACGCTGCCGGAGCTCAAGCATAGCCTGACCGTCATCCGGCATGGCGAGGCGGAAGCCGAGCGCGCCAAGAAAGATCTGGTGGAAGCCAACCTCCGGTTGGTGGTGTCGGTCGCCAAAAAGTATGTCAATCGCGGCCTGCACCTTCTGGATTTGATCCAGGAAGGCAACATCGGCCTGATGCGGGCCGCCGACAAGTTCGAGTACCGCCGCGGTTACAAATTTTCCACCTATGCGACGTGGTGGATTCGCCAGGCGATCACCCGCGCAATTGCCGATCAATCGCGCACGATTCGCATTCCGGTCCACATGAACGAGAGCATGAATAAGTTCCTTCGTGCGACTCGGGAACTGGAAAAGGAACTGGGCCGCACTCCGACCAATGACGAAATCGGCCGGCGGATGGATATTCCGGTCGAAAAAGTGCAAAAGCTGAAGACCATTTCGCGCGATCCGGTTTCCCTGGAAACGCCGGTCGGCCGCGATGGCGAGTCCGCGCTCGGGGATCTCATCGAGGACCGTTGGGTCGGGTCTCCGGTCGATGCCGTGATCGAAACCAATGTTCGCGACGAGACTGCCGGTATCCTGAAGACCCTTTCTCCCAAGGAGGAGAAGGTGATCCGGATGCGGTTCGGAATCGGTTGTGAGCGTGAGCACACTCTTGAGGAAATCGGCCAGGAATTCGATGTCACGCGGGAACGCATCCGCCAAATCGAGGCGAAGGCGCTCCGGCAATTGCGCGCCCCCGAGCGGGCGCGGCGTCTCCGGGCCTTGATGGCGGCCCGGTAGGGCGGTCAAATCTCCACAGCCTGTGCGTCGGAGGGACATTCGTTCCTTCCGCGACCCTTTCTTTTCAGGCGTGTTCCCTTTGGTAGGCTAATTGCACGCGCAACTGCCGGAGGACGCCGCCATGACCATCGCCCGGATCACGACTCCCGGCCTGACCGCGATGGGGTTGTCGGTGGCGGCGTTGTGGGGCTGCCTGATCGGCGAACGCCTCACGATCCAGCGCGCAACGCGCGAACAAGTCCAGGTTCTGCGCGAGATGCACTTGTTACGGCAGCGGCAGCGCTCGCAGCCGGCCGACGTCACGGTTCCCCACCACCCTCGTCCGGTGCGCCCTGCCGAAAGTTAGGCCGCCCGCGAGATGTACAATTGCAGGGATGTGGCGATACGCTGCTGCGGTTGGCGCGGTCCTCTTGCTGATTTCCGGATGTAGCCATCAATCTTCGGCGCCGTTCGGCGCCCTTGCCGACGAGTTCGTCTACACGACACTCTCGTTTTCGCCCGTAACTGCGACAGGCACCGGACTGCACCAGTACAAGGGGCAGAATCTCGACGAGTTGCTGGACGATTTCGGCCCCGCCAGCCTCGAACGCCAGCGACAGTTCTACCAGGACTTTCGAAAGCGGATGGCAGCGGTGCCGGACGGCGGTTTGACCGCGGAAGATCGCGCGGACCGGACGATTCTCGAAGACCAGGTCGGCCTCGCCTTGCTCGACCTCGACGAAATCCACAGCCCGCTGCACAGCCCCACGTTATACGTCGAGACACTGGGGAACGCCTTTTTTAATCCGTACGTGCTCGAGTTTGCGCCGAAGCCGCAGCGGATGCGGGACATCATCGCGCGGCTGCAGAAGGTCCCGGCATTCCTCGAACAGGCCCGCAAGAACCTGGTGTCCTCGCCCGAGATCTGGACCAGCGTGGCGATTCAGGAGAACGAAGGCAACCTGGCGCTGGTGGACCGGACGATCCGGGCCGAAATGCCCGCCGATTTACGCGGCGCCTTCGAGGCGGCGGCCACCCCAGCGCTCGCGGCGATGCGGAGTTTCCAGGATTACCTGAAGAACGATCTGGCACACCGCGCGGGCGCCGACTGGCGGCTGGGGCGCGACCGCTACGCGCGTAAGTTCCGCTACGCCCTCGAGGCCGGCGCCGAACCGGCCGCCACCCTGATGCAAGCGGAGCAGCGACTGGCCGAAGTACGGGCGCGCATGCTCGAGATCGCCCTTCCCCTGCACAAAACGATGTACCCCTCGCACCGGGATCACGCGGAATTGCCGGCCGAGGAGCGTGAAAACAAGGTGATCGGCGAGGTGCTCGGCAAGATCGCCGACCGGCATTCCACGCCGGAATCGTACATGGACGACGCCCGCAAGGATCTGGACGAGGCGCGGGCCTTTGTCCAGCAAAAGCACCTGTTGACGTTGCCGGCGCGCTCCAATCTGCAGGTCATTCCGACTCCGGAATTCATGCGCGGCATTTACTCGGTAGGCGGGTTTTCCCCCGCGCCGCCGCTCGAACCCCAACTCGGCGCATTCTATTGGGTGACCCCGATTCCGAAGGATTGGCCGAAGGCTCGCGTCGAATCCAAACTGCGCGAATACAACTTTTACAAGCTCAAGCTGCTGACCATCCACGAGGCGATCCCCGGCCATTACGTGCAGGCGGAGATCGCCAACGACGTGCAGCCGCAGAGCCGCCGCGTGCTGCGGTCGGTCTACGGCAACGGCCCGTACGTGGAAGGATGGGCGCAGTATGCAACCCAGACGATGCTGGATGAAGGGTTCCTCAACCACTCTCCGGAGATGGCCCTGACGTTCGCGAAGGAAGAGTTGCGGGTGCTGGCGAACGCGATCCTGGATATTCGTCTGCACACGATGGAGATGACGGACCAGGAGGCGCTCGACCTGATGGAGAAGCAGACTTTTCAGGAGAAGGAAGAAGCCGAAGGCAAGTTGCAGCGGGCCAAGCTTTCGTCCTGCCAGTTGCCGATGTATTTCCTGGGTTGGCGGGCGTGGAACCAGGTGCGCGATCAGTACAAACAGGAAAAGGGCTCTTCTTTCCGGCTTTCGGATTTTAACGACCGCGCGCTGCAGCAAGGGGCCGTGCCGCTGACCGTGCTTCCCGGATTGCTGGAATAGTGTTTCGTTCGAGCCGCGCGCGGGGAATCCACCGAACACGAGAAGCAGGGTCGCGGAAACGCGACGCGCACGCGAGCGTCTATAATAACCAAGTAGTTGGATGCTGGAGAACGAAAACTTCCAGACGGAGCCTGCCGCGCCCGCAGCGCCGCATCCCGACGCGCAACCGGCCAAGGCCGCGTTTTGGGGAGCGCTTTCCTGGGCCCGGGATCTGGCGTTCTCGATCCTGATCGCCGTCATCCTGATCGTTTTCATCTACCAGCCGGTGAAAGTGGAAGGCACGAGCATGATGCCGACTCTCACCGACCAGGAGCGGATTTTTATTAACAAGTTCACGTATCACTACGGTCTCGGCGAAATCCAGCGCGGGGACATGGTGGTGTTCTGGTATCCGCTGGACAACACCAAGTCGTACATTAAGCGGATCATCGGACTTCCGGGCGACGAGATCCGGATTGACGAAGGCGATGTCTACGTCAACGGCAAGCTGCTGAAGGAAGATTACGTACCGGAGGCGGAGCGGGATCGGATCTCGTGGGGGCCCAAGCGGGTGCCGCCGGACAGCTATTTCGTGCTGGGCGACCATCGGAATTCTTCGAACGATAGCCGCACCTGGGGATGGGTGCCGCGCAAGGACATCTACGGCAAGGCCGTGTTTGTCTATTGGCCGCTGGACAAGATGGGCCGCTTGAGATAGCTCAGCGCCGGAAAATCCAAAGCAAAAACGAAAACAGCAGGCTCAGCAGAATACAGGTGGTCAGCGGGAAATAGAACGTCGTGTTCTTGCCGTGGATGTAGATATCCCCCGGCAGCCGGCCGAGCTTGAACGGCAGCCGGCCGGCGAAGCTGACCAGCAGGCCGAGCGCAACCAGCGCGACCCCGGAGATCACGAGGACACGGCCGAGACCCACAATTCGAGTATAGAGAATCGATGAGAACGCGGGCCGGGTGCCGCGCCGGTTGCAGCTTCGGCATTCCGATCACCACAGAGTTGCATCTCCCAAACGCCTGCTCGAAGAACCGGCACGCGCGGCCCTGGACAAATGAAGCCTTCGCGTAATTCCATGGACGAAAGACCCGTGAATCCGAGTACCGGGAGACGGTTTCGGCCTTTGGGGGCATTTGGTTGAGCGATGGAACCGGATGTGCTCTGCAGGAATCCAAACGGAGGTTACGTCATGGCTTCATTCCGCGGTTTTGCGGCCGCCGCGCTCTGGGTCGCGGCCGGGGTTTCACTGCTGCCGGCGCAGGTGCTCACTCTTCCCGACGGAACACCGGTGCGGCTGCGGTTGATGCAGACTGTCTCGTCCGCCAACACGCACGAGGGAGAAACCGTCGATTTCGAAGTGACCGAGCCGGTTGTGGTCAGGAATCTGGTAGTCATACCGGAAGGCAGCGTGGCGCTCGGAAAGGTCACGAAAGTCGAGCCGAGGCGGAGGTTTGGGCGGTCCGGAGCGCTGGAAATCAGCATCGATTCGGTGCGGCTGGCCGACGGCTCGCGGGCGCCGCTTCGCGCCGAACAAGAGAAGGGAGCGGGCCCGATCGGGGGAGGCCGGCTGGCCGCCACCATCGCCGTTTCGCCCGTGCTGGTTTGGGTGAAAGGCAAAGATGTCACGTTTCCGAAGGGAACCGAGACGACGGCTTACATCAACGGCGACGCTCATCTGGATGAAGCGCAGTTACGGCGGCAGTTGGCTACGCCATCGACGGAAGCGGCCGCGGCCGGGCCGGCGCAGGCTTCCGCCGACCGGCTGGCCGGACGCAGCGACGTGCTGACCAACAGCGACATCATTCAGATGCAAAAAGCCGGGATTGCGCAGGACGTGATTCTGGCCAAAATCCGGACCAGCAGCAGCGAATTCCGGACCAATCCGCAGGATTTGATTCAGCTGAAGCAGGCCGGCGTCAGCGACGAAGTGATTGCCGCGATGGTGGACAAGTCCGGCCGCGGCGCGACGCCCGTGAGATGAAGGGGCGGCCTGGCAGCGCGGCTCACGCGGCGGGGCGGTTCTCGACCCAAGGCAAATAGGCGGCGCCGTACAGGCCGGCCTCGTTGCCGAGCGTGGCCTGCTCGATGCGGGTGGTTCCTTTGGTGAGCCGGTACGTCGCGGAGTGCCGTTCCACCGCGTCCATCATCGGACCGCTGAAGAACTCCCAGGCCGGAAGCATCCCTCCGCTCAACAGGTACAACGGAAAGTTGAAGGTGTTGATGAGCATGGCCAGCGTCACTCCCAGCGATTCGCCCATCACGCGCCAGATCTCTCGCGCCTTTTGGCCCGCCGCGTCGCCGCGGAGCGCCAGGTCATAGACATCTTTCGAGGTGAGATTTTCGCCGAGCTGCATCAGGCGGGCCATGGCGCTGACGGCGGTGGCCGATGCATGTTTCTCGACGCAGCCCTGGCTGCCGCAGCCGCACGGATTCCCATTCGGCACGGCGGCAATATGGCCGAGTTCGCCGGCCATGCCGGTCACGCCGCGGATGACGCGCCCGCACGAGATGATTCCTCCGCCGATGCCGGTACCCAAGGTGAGCAGGACCAGATCGTCCACTTCGCGGCCCGCGCCCATCCACTTTTCGCCGAGCGCCGCCGCATTGGCATCGTTTTCCAGGATCACGAAACTGCCCAGGCGGCGTTCGATTTCGTCGCGGATCCGGAAATTTTCCAGGAAGGGAAGATTGTTGCTGTTGCGAATGACGCCTTCCTGGAAGGCGATGAATCCGGGGACGCCGATGCCGATGCCGGCCAATGTGGAGACGCCGTGCTTATCGCGGAGCAGGGAAATGGCCCGGACCATGTCGGCCATCACGGCTTCGCGGCCGGCGGAGAAATGGGTGGATCCGGAGATCTTGTCGAGAACGGTACCCGACCGGTCGATGGCGGCTGCCCGGAGATTGGTGCCGCCGAGGTCGAGCCCGATTGAATATTCATTCACGAGCGGCATCATAGCATGCAAGCACGAATCGGACCCAAGCCGGCTGGCAGCCGGGCTGCGCGAGTGCTAACAGCCGGATAACCAAAGGAAATTTGCTTCATAGAACATTTTCCGTTGAAATTGATACGTGCTTTGGTACACGATGAAACAAAAGATGCAGTGACATACGTCGATACGGTTAGGGGTAGGGAGTGATGAGCGGCCAAAGGTACATAGAGATTCCGGGAAGCAAGACGCACGAGCTGCCGCCCTTGCTGGTGCATGCCGCCGAGCATGTGGGCGCCGAAGAAGTGGCGGAGCTGGATTCGGTGATGCTGGAAGCCGAGGAGATGCTGGCCACCACCGATGCCGACCGGGCAGTGGTGGAGCAGCGGAAATTCGACCTGGCGGTGCAGCTGGCGACGCAGTATCACTCGCTGCTCTCACAGTGGCAGTGGGGCGACTCCGTGTTGGAGTGGATTCGCCAATGCGAGATCACCTTCGAATCCGAAGAGACGCTGCGGAACCTGCTGCATCCGGATGTGTGGCCGCACGCCAGCCGCGCCAGCTTCGTCACCCTCTTGCAGAAGAAGGACGTGCCCACCCACGGCGTGGCGCTCGATCGTGCCGTCGGCCTGAGGCTCACGTTCCGCCAGCCGCCGCCGATCGACTGCTTCTCGAACCAGTTCCTGCTGTACCTCAACTCCTCGGTGGCCGATACGGCCTATCAGACCTGGGCGCATCTCGGGTCGGACGGGTTCCTGCTTCTGCCGCCCGAGCGGTTCCACTTCGAAGTGGTCGATATCAGCAACTGAGGGCGCTCCCGCGCCCCGGCCGACGGGCGACGGCAGTGTCAGACGATTGCCGCTGAAGCGCGGTGCGTGAGCGGCCGTGCCGGCTTGTCTTCCTCTTCCTGCACGAAACAGCTTTCAAAAGCCCGCTCGAGGAGGTCGTCCGTCAGCTCGTAGGGCAGCTTTTCAAAGTGGATCAGGTTGAGCGCGTGGGTGAGCAGGTCGCGCGGGTGGCAGCGCCGGAATTCCTTGCCCGTGGGCCGGTAGTGCTTGCCGACAAACCGATCGATCATTTCGCGCGTGTACGGAAGCTTTTTTGACTCGCAGAAGCGCTCGAAGATCTCGCGGAACTCGCTCTCGGACGGGCCGCGCAAGAGCATTTTGTATTGGATGCGGCGCAGGAACGCTTCATCGCCGAGTTCGGCGGGGTTCAGGTTGGTGGAAAATACCAGAAACGCTTCGAACGGCACCGTCATTTTTCCACCGGTGAGGAAGCTGAGATAGTCCACGCGCCGCTCCATGGGCACGATCCAGCGGTTCAGCACTTCGGCGGGGCTGGCTTTCTGGCGGCCAAAGTCGTCGATGAGGTAGACCCCGTTATTAGCCTTGAGCTGGAAGGGCGCTTCGTACACGCGCGAGGTGGTATTGAATCGCAGGTCGAGCATGTCGAGCGACAGTTCGCCGCCGCTGACGATGAACGGCCGTTTGCATCGGCACCAGCGGCGGTCCCAGGCGGGCGCGAAGCTGGTCAACTCCGACGATTCCTCTTCGTCGATGCGATGGTGGTAGATGGGATCGTACAACTGGACGATATTGCCCTGGCACTCGATCGCAAACGGCAGGTAGATCGGTTCCGTGTGCAGGTTCGCGAGAGCTTCGATGAGGTACGTCTTGCCGTTGCCGGGTTTGCCATAGATCAGCAGCGAGTTCAGCGAGCTTACGGCGGGACCGATCTGGGAAAGGATGTTCGGGGTGAGCACCATTCCCTGGTACGCGCGGGCCAGCGCCTCGCGGGTCAGCCACCCATCGCGCGGTTTCTGGCTGCGCACCATCGCGGCGTATTGCGCCATGGGGACGGGAGCCGGCCCGTAGTATTGGTTATCTTCCAGGCAATCGCGGGCCCGGGAGCGGCCCATCTCGGTCAGCATCAGGACCGCGCCGATGTTGCCGACCGAGAGCGCGCGCTTGACTTGAACGATATGGCGGAGCTTGAGCGATTCCACGATGGGCTCGATGACACTGAACCGCACCCCGAGCGAATCCGACAGATCCTTTCCGTACATCTCGCCGCGGAAATAGAGAAATTTCAGGATCAGGTGTTCAAACAGAGTCTCGGAAAGCCCGGTTTCTTCAATGGAAGTGGGCTCGGCCGGAGCGTGGGAGAGAGCCGGTTGGGTCATGCAGGTCCTCTGGGGGAAAAGGCAGAGATTTCGGCGCGAGTATCGGGCACACCGCTACCCTGCCGCCGTGGAGAAAAACGAAATCGGGGGCGCGATCAGCGCAAGAGCTTGCGTTTGCGGCGCCGCGCCAGGTAAATCACCAAGATTAATGCAGCGGCTACCCAGATGATGGTTCCCAACGTGGTACTGTCCATTTTTTTTGATATCTCCTAGGGTATTCATATCACGGTTTACAGTGCTGTGTTCATCAGCGGCAACAGATATTTCACGATCTGCAAAATTCCAGGCCCGGCGGTGACGATCAGCATCGCGGGCAGGATGCAAAAGAAGATCGGAAATACCAGCTTTACGCCTACTTTGGCGGCGCGTTCCTCAGCCTGCTGCCGCCGCCGGAGGCGCAGAAAATCGGCGTGGGTCCGAAGAGACTCGGCGATGCTGGTGCCGAACCGGTCGGCTTGAATGAGAATCGAGACCAGCTTGTGCAATTCATCTTCCCCGGTGCGTTCGGCCAGGTTATGGAGAGCTTCCGCGCGGCGCTTGCCTGCGCGCATCTCGAGATTCACGAGCCCGAATTCTTCGCTGATTTCCTTGTGCGTCGCCTGCAGCTCGCGCGTGACGCTGACAAATGCCTGGTCCAGCCCAAGACCCGCTTCCACGCAGACCACCATGAGGTCCAGGGCATCCGGCATCGAAAGTCGCAGCCGCTCCTGGCGCCTCTTGATCAGTTTCTCGAGCGCCATTCGGGGAATTTGCCACCCGATGTAAGCGGCGAAAAGCAGCGTGAGGACGCGCAGCATGGGATTGCTGGCGAACAAGTGCAGGAGCAGGAAGCCGGTCAGCATCAGGGCGCAGACGATGACTTTGCAGCCATACAGGATCGTCACCGCCTGCTCGGACCGGAACCCGGCGGCAATGAGATAGCGGCGCGATTCGCTGACATCCGCGGGCGAAACCGGCACCGCGGCTCCGACTTGCTGAATGATCCGCACCAGCATCTCGCCATCGGACGCCGGCTCGGGCTCGCCGCTTAAGGTCACAACGGCGCCTTCTTCGGCCAGCCGCTCCTGTACACGCGCCGGGCGGGAGTACACGCGGTACCCAAAATAAGTGATAGCCGAAGTCAGCAGCAGGAAGAAGACCAGCAAAAGTACGATTGCCATGGCGTCCCCCTCAAACCTTGATGTTGATGATTTTTCTCATCGCCAGATATCCGATGATCTGGGCGACCGCCGACGCAATCATCAGGTGACGGCCATCGGGATCTTTCGCCATTGCCGGCAAGTAACCCGGCGCGATGAGGCTCAGGATCAAGACGGTGACGATCGGCAGAACGGTCAGCACCGTGGCCGTGATGCGTCCATGGGCGCTCGCCGCTTTGACTTGTCCCTTCAGGCGGAACCGGTCGCGAATGACCGAAGCCAGCTTGGTGAGGATCTCGCCCAGGTTGCCGCCCGTTTCCCGCTGCATCAGCACCGCCGCGACGAAAAATTTCACGTCCAGCAGCGGCACCCGCTCGGACAGGTGGCGCAGCACGACCGGCAGCGATTCTCCCAGGTTCTGCTCGTTATAAACTTTGAGAAACTCGCCGCGCAGCGGCTCGGGCGACTCCTGGGAGAGCATCGACAGACTCACCTGGAAGGCATGCCCGGCGCGCAAGGCGCGAGCGACGAAATCGAGCGCTTCCGGAAACTGCTCTTCGAACTTCGCCAGGCGTTTGGTCCGTTTGTGGCGGAGAAACAAGAACGGCAAAGAAGAAAACAAGGCGCCGAGCGCGATTCCGCTCAATACCGGATCGAACAGCAGATGAAATTTCAGGCCGAGGAGAATGCCCACCAGGGCGAGAACGCCCATCGAGAGCACCATCTGGGCGGGCGTCCAGGTCAATCCCGCCTGCTGTATCATGGACGTCCATTTTTTGGAGAAATCGAAGCTGGAAAGCAGGCGCGCCAGGGCATCGTCTTCGGAGCCGGCCGGCTCGATCAGCACGGTGGACTGTTCGCCGGCGAGTTCCGGTTTTTGGTCTTCGAGCATGCGGGCGAGTTGCGCCTTGCGTTTGCCCTCGTCGACCCTCGATCCCAGCCCTACGGCGAACAGGATCACCGATACGATCAGCAGGAAAATTCCAATCAGGAGAAAAATCATAATGCCGCCTCAGCCGATTTCCGTTGTGGTGTCGAACAAGCCGCGAGGCAGCTCGATGCCCGACGCCCGCAGGCGTTCCATAAATTTGGGGTGCACCCCCGTGGCGCGAAACCGCCCGCGGACTTTCCCGTTGGTGGTCAGGCCGGTCTTCTCGAAGACGAAGATGTCCTGCAAGGTGACCTGCTCGCCTTCCATCCCCACGCACTCGGTCACGTAAGTGACGCGGCGGCTGCCGTCGCTCATTCGCGAGATCTGCAGGAACAGGTCCACGGCGGAAGCCACCTGCTGGCGAATCGACCGCACCCCGATATTCGCGTTGGCCATCGCCACCATCACCTCCATGCGGCTGATGGCGTCCCGCGGGCTATTGGCGTGAATGGTGGTCAGCGAGCCGTCGTGGCCGGTGTTCATCGCCTGCAACATATCCAGGGCTTCTTCGCCGCGCACCTCGCCGACGATAATGCGGTCGGGGCGCATACGGAGAGCATTGATGACCAGCTGCCGCTGCTTGATCGAGCCATGGCCTTCAATGTTCGGCGGCCGGGTTTCCATACGGGCCACATGGACCTGCCGGAGCTGCAGTTCGGCCGCGTCTTCCACCGTCACGATGCGCTCGTCTTCAGGGATGAATTCGGAGAGCATGTTGAGCATGGTGGTTTTGCCGGCGCCGGTGCCGCCCGACACGATGATGTTCAGCCGCGCTTTGACGCAGGCCTTCAGCAGTTCCAGCATCCCGGGCGTCAAGGTCAGGTTCTTGACCAGTTCGGCGTGCGAGAGCCGGTCGCGGCGGAAGCGGCGGATCGACAGCAGCGGCCCATCGACGGCCACCGGCGGGATCACCGCGTTGACGCGGGAGCCGTCCGGCAGGCGCGCGTCCACCATGGGCGACGATTCGTCGACGCGGCGGCCGACGTTGGAGACGATCTTCTCGATGATGCGCAGCAGGTGGGCGTCGTCCTTGAACTCGACGCGCGTGCGCTGCAGCTTGCCGTCCCGCTCGATGAATACCAGCCGCGGCGTGCTCACCAGGATATCGCTGATGGTTGGATCCTGCAGGAGAGGCTCGAGCGGACCCAGCCCGAACACTTCGTTCAGGATCTCCTCGATGATCCGCTCCTTTTCAACCAGCGTGAGCGGCGTCTTTTCCTCGTCCACCAGCCGCGCCACGGCGCCGCGGATTTCGGAACGCACGCGGTCGCCCGCCATCAGCGAGAGGGTTTCGAGGTTGATCCGGTCGAGCAGCTTGCGGTGGAGCGTGAACTTGAGCTCCTGGTAGTCCGACAGCGTGACCTGCTTCTGGTTGAGCGGAACCATCCGCGGCGATGCCATGAGTCTCTCCTCTTATCAGCCGAAAAATGCCAGCCGGCGCTTCGCGGGCTTCTCTTCCGGAACCCCGGTGATGACCCGGGCAATGTCGCTCATCCGCCGCATCAGACTGTGATTCGGCGGCAGCAGGTTGCCGGACGAATAGGCTTCGTAGAGCGCGAACTGCTCGTCGGGAAGCTGGAATTGCACCGGCACACCCAGCATCTGTTCGATTTCATCCTTGGTCATCTCGGTGCTTCGCGGGATCCGGTTCATCACCAGGTGCAGCCGCTCGCGGCTGTACCCCGCGTCCAGCAGGCTGCGCACCACGTGCTTGGACTTGTAGAGCGCCGGCACATCCATGCTGCTGACGACGAAACAGTGCTCCACTTCTTCCAGCGCGCTCAAGGTCACCGGGCTGAGGCCGCGGCCCAGATCCACCACCACCCAGTCATATTGGGAGCGCGCGAAGTGCAGCACGAACCGGAGGTTCTCCAGATCGGTGGGCTGCCGCAAGGCGATCCCCGCCGGCGCGGAAAGAATCTCCATGCCCGGCCGGCCATTGGAGATCAGCGCTTTCCAGTAGCTGGGATCCAACCGCTCGATGTTGCTGAGGGCGTCGACCAGCGTGTACTGCGAGCGGGACTTCATGATGAAGCCCACGATGCCGCTATCGAGGTCGAAATCGGCCAGCAGAACGTGCCCGCCGCACTGCCGCTGCACTTCGACCGCGACATGGCAGGCGATGGTGGTGGCCCCGCAGCCGCCCTTGGCCGAAAGAAAAGCCACCGCGCCGCCGGTTTTGCTTTCCACCGCCTCCTGGGCCCGCTCCTGGGAAACGCGCCGCAGCGCCTTTTCCAGATTGGGCTCGAGCGGCGGATATAAATATTCGGCCGCCCCCGCGCGGATCGCATTCAGAATGCTTTCCGGATCGGTTGCCGTGTGGACCGCGATGACCACCGGCGATGAGGCGGTGCGCTTGATTTTTCCTATCACCTCGTCCAGAGGATCCCGGACGTTTTCCAGTTCCAGCAGCACCACGTCGGGCCGGATCCGCTCCAGCTTTTCGATCAAGGCCTCGCAGTCAGTGATCTTGGGCTCTTCCAGCACCACGCGCACGGGCAGACTTCGGACGCAGGAACGAATCTCGTTCGCCATCCCGGCTTCGGCAATGATCATCCCGAGCGAAAGCGGCCGCATCGAAGCACCCCTCTAATTAGCCGGCGGGCCTCCTGCTCCCGGCGTGGCCGGGGCCGGGGTTGTGGGGGTGGCCGGAGCTGCCGGGCCGGCCGGCGCCGACTGCATCGGCATGACCGGAATCGGCAGGAACTGCGTGGCGGGCTGCGCCTGCGGCTGCGTGCCGGTCGGCAGCGGCTTCTGGCTTTCGATCAACTGCTCGATCGGAATCGCGGCCTGCGCCGCGCGTGCCGGCACGGGGCCCGTGGTCTCGATCCCCGGCGTTTGCGGCGGCGTCGCGGGCGCGCCCGACAAGAACGGCGCCGGCATTGGAATATCCGGCCGCGGAGCCCCCGCCGGAATCGGCCGAACCACTTCCGGGGTCACCAGGACGAGCAGTTCGGAACGGCTCTTCGTCATATTCCGGCTCTGGAATAGTTTTCCGAGGAGCGGAATATCGCCCAGTCCCGGGATCTTGCTGAGCGCGTCGGTGGTCCGCTGATCCAGAAGTCCGGCGATCGCAAAACTCTGCCCTTCTTCCAGCTCGATTTCCGTGTGGATGCGCCGCGTGTTCAGGCCCGGAATCGTGAATCCCTGGAAGATCAGACCGTTGGCGAAATCGAGCGAGCTCACCTCGGGTTGCACATCCAGCCGGATGGTTCCGCGCGGCGTGATGCGCGGCGTGAAGTTGATCCGGACGCCGAACTCGCGGAACGCAATCGTGACCGCGCCCAGTCCGGCGCCGCCGCCTTGCAGCGTGGGATACGGAAACTCCCCGCCGGCGAGGAAACTGGCCGGATTACCGTCCATCGTCAGGACATTCGGCTCCGCCAGGATCTGCAGTTCGTTTTTGGCCTGCAGGGCTTCGATGGTGGCGGCCAGGTTCAGGTCTCTCCGGAACAGGAAGACGTTCAAAGCGTTGGTCAAGGTGAGCGTGGCCGAACCGGTAGAGGGAGCCGTCACGCTAGGGGGTGAGAACTGCCCGGTGGTGACTCCGCCGATGGTGTTGGTTGCCCCCAGGCTCGCGATGTTGGCGCCCAGTTGGATGCTGGCCGACCGGTCCACGTCGGCGAACCGGACCTTCAACAGAATCTGCGGGCTGGTCGGCGGCACCACGACGTTCAGCAAGTTCACCACCTTGCCCAAAACGCTGGCGATCGCCACCGCGCGATCGGCATCGAGCAGGCTTTTCGCCGTGCCGGTCAGAAACACGGTGTTGTTCTGAAGATCGACGCGGATGTTCTGGTCGGGCAGCTGGTCCTGAATCTCGCGCCGCACGGTGTCGAGACCCGCTGTGCTGGGACGGACCTGCAGATCGTAGGAAGTGCGCATTCCGCCTTGCTGCCAGATGATCAGGCTCGTGTCGCCGGGCGCTTTTCCGTTCACCATCACTTCGCGCGGATTGATGACCACCGCTTCGGCCATGTCGCCGTTCGCCACCGAGACGCGCTCGATGTTGGACGGGCTGTCCAGCACCAGGGATTTGCTCACGGTCACCATGAGGCTGGCCGTGGCGGGCGGGGCGGGCACGGGCTGGGCCCAGGCTTGGATCGCCCCACACAGAGGAATTAGCCCAAATACCATTGCCCTCAAAACAGCAGGGCGGCCCCAAGGGTTCACTGACTGACCTCCGATTGCTTCGTAAATGTGGCTTTTTCTCGCTTGCCACTATGTAGAACTTCCACGATGGTCACCGCGGGAGGCGCCGGGCGCGGCGGCGGCGGGGCCACTTCGGTCACGACCCGGGGCTTCGGCGGGCCGGCGCGGCGCACGGGGGGACGAACCGGCTCCGGAGTCGCCGAGAAATACGTCTTCGAGAACAGGTTCGCCATGTACGTTCCCGGTGTTTTGGCCTGATCGGTATCCAGCGGATTGCGAAGAACCAGCTGGATCCGGGCGTCGTTACTGGCCAGGCTGAGTGTCTCGGCTTCTTCCGGCGTCACCAGCAGGTTGACTACCTGCACCGAAATCGGCTTGTTCTCGTTGTCTTTCTGGATGCTTTGGCCCGCGGACAGGACCTCGATGTTTTGCAAAATGGTCTTGGTTTCGGTGCCCAGCGTCTGCGGCTGATTGGGCGGATTGCCGCTCACCAGCACGTCCACGCGCATTCCCGGCACCACGAAACCGGCTACGCCGACCACTTCATTCACGCGGACCGCGACTGCCCGCTTCCCTAGCGGAATCATCGCCGCCAGCCCCGCGCCGCTTCCCTTGGGCGCCAGCCGCGTTTCCATGATCGGCTCGCCGGCATAGATGTTTGCGATTACGCCGCGGCCGAGGACGTCTTCCTGCTTGGTGATGGCCTGCTGAGCAATGGGGCCGGTCCAAGGCGCCAGCTTCAGATCGCCTTCCTTGATCAGGGCGCCGACTCCCAGATCGCGCGCGGCCACCAGCAGCCTGGTGCTGGGCTCGGATTTGTTGGCGGAAAACCGGCCCTGAATCACCCGCGCAATGAGAAATGTCGCCACGCCGGAAACGCCAAGCGCGAATACCAGCACTGTAAGGAAGCGCTTATTCATAGTTCACCTTCGTTCCTGTTTCCCCACGGCGAATCGCTTCGCCGGCTTTACGGCCCGTTTGCGTTAGCGAGCCGCGAATTCACCGAATTCCAGATGCCGGACGAGGTGCTGCCCATGCTCATAATGGCTGCCGCTCCCGCCAGCGCGATCGCCATCAGCAGGAGCGTGTACTCAACCAGATCCTGGCCTTCGTCTCTCCGCCAGAATTTCGCGATCCATTTGCCCACGCCCAGGTACCGAACTTCCTCTCGATCCGTCCGCGATTGCCCGAGTTGCTGAGCTGCTCGCGGCGCCTCATACGGCGGTTCGCCTTACTCCAGACGGCTGCGAGGCCATTTGCGCCCTGTCCCACCACGCCGGCCGCGGCCGGCGTGACGAACGCACCATCGCCTTCTCTCGCCTGGCTTACTGTGCCGCACTGGCGGCAGCCGCCATGTGATTGTTCGCCTTGCTCCAGATGTTGCTGACGCTGGTCCCGACCTGCACAAACACGCCGGCCGCGACTAGAGTGACAAACGCCAACAGCAGTGTATACTCGACCAGATCTTGTCCTTCTTCTGACTTCCAAAGTTGCTTCAGTTGCGATAACATTCGTGCTCCTACCTTTCTCTTTTGGTTACTGCGCCGCACTCGCCGCGGCGGTCATATGGCTGTTTGCCTTCGTCCAGATATTGCTAATGCTGGTCCCGACCTGCACAAACACGCCGGCCGCGACCAGCGTGACGAACGCCAACAGGAGAGTGTACTCGACCAGATCCTGACCCTCTTCGGCGCTCCAAAAATTCTTGATCATCACTCCGCCGCCTCACTGCGCCGCGCTGGCCGCGGCGGCCATATGGCTGTTCGCCTTGATCCAGATATTGCTTACGCTGTTTCCGACCTGCACGAAAATACCGGCGGCGACCAGCGTGATGAAGGCGAGCAGCAGCGTGTATTCCACGAGATCCTGGCCTTCTTCGCCTTTCCAGATCTGTTTCAGCAATTTCAGCGTCATTTTCTAACTCCTCGTCCTCGCGTTTTGGACCGCAGCCGGCCGGAAGACAATCGCCTTGCCGTCGTCGTAAACCGGCCGCCACTTGTGAGATTCCTTTAAAGCCCCGGTGAGCGCCTCGTCGACTGAAAGCAGGATCGTATCCACCGAGTAGCGGTTCAGGTTCTGCTCCCAGCCATATTTGACCTGCATGATATCCATATACTTCTCGTCAAACGCGGGGCCGTAAAAATCCGAGCGTCCGTCGATGAACACTTTTTGGGAGGGATACAGATTGTATATCAGATAGTCCCCCCATTCGTCGTTGGTGAAGATGTGGTGTACCTCGGGGCTTCGCAGCACGGACAGGGCTTTTGCCGGGTACCGCGACGGATCGTATTCGGCGCGGAGCAGCTGGGGCGGCGCCGGCGCGTACGACGCGGCGATCAGCACAGCCACGGCGCCGGCCGAAACCACGTGCAGCCGCGGCAGCCGGTCCAGCGAACCGAACTCCGCGGCCACTTCATCGAAGCAGGAAATGGTCCGCGAAACCCAGTTCCGCACCCGGGCCTGTTTGACCGCTGCCATCAACTCGGCCAGCGTTTCGGCCACCGCCGGCGCGGCGATCACGAGAAACAGCGGGAGATTTCGGACCGAATACACCGCCAGGTGCGCCCATCCAAACAACAGGAAGGCGTGCGCGAAGCGCCTCCGGTAAACGTTCCATGCGGCCGCCAGAATGGCCCCCACGAACATGGGTTCGGTGAACGCTCCGAGCGCGCCGCGGAACTGCAGCGGCTGGAATTCCGAAATATGCTGCCACAGGGCGGGGTCGCGCAGGTATTGGTAAATGTGGACGTGTAGATGGTACGTATACGGGTTCAGGAACGTGGCGCCGGCGCAGGCCAGCCAGGTCCAGCTCAGCCGCCGCGCGCGCCGCAAGGCGAGTTGCCGCCGCGCCGTATCGGCGTCGAACAGCCAGGTCGCCACTTCGCCGGCTGCATAGGCGCCCACCAGCAGCAAGCCGGCCAGAAACCCTCCGTGCAGGTTGGTCCAGAGGGCCGTCAGCGGCGGCAGCGTCCAGAGGAGCCGGGTCCGCCCTGCATCAACCAGCTCCAGGATCCAGGCGGATACGACCACGAACAGCAGAGTGACTAAGTGAGGGCGCGCCAGCCAGTGCACCGAGGAGCCGGCGGCCGCCAGCGCAGTGACGCCGAGCGCCAGGAATGGGTTGCCGCAGCAGCGGCGCGCCAGCCGGAACAGCAGGGCGAATGTCAAGCAGAGCACCAGGATACTGGCCAGCACCACCGCGGACATACCCCACTGCCGGTGCAGCCACCCGAAGCTCAGCTCCCAGAGCCACTCCCAGGCGTACCAGGGCTGTCCTGGCATCGTGTACGAGAAGAAGTCGGCGCGGGGGACGCGATGATTTTGCAGCATCCATTCTCCCGCGCGCACGTGCCAGCCGGTGTCGCCATCGCCCAACAAACTGCGGGCGCCTTCCATGCGGGCGAACAGGAATACGACCGGCAGCAAGAACGCCACGTCGGTCAGCGACGGCAATAGCCGGACCGCTGGATTGGGCTTCGCCGCGGAGATCGGCAAGCGTTCCCGCGTGCAGGCTTCGCCGCCCGCACCACGAGTGATGTCCGGGGAGAGAGCCGAAACTGAACTGCCTGCCGTCATGCCAAACGTTCACCGTACCGGTTCACGGGCCTCCCTGGTTCGCCAGGGAGATACCTCACCCGCATCCGCGCAGAGATCCTGCGGGCGACACCGGCGTTGTGTTTTCAATATCAATATGAACAGTACGCCACTTCTGAATGGCGATCAATGCTACGAGGCTTCAAAATGAACTAGGAGTACCAAGACTTCACGGGGGTTCGTGCTATGATTCGACCTCCGGAAGAGACTTCCACCAGCCGGAGTCCTACGATTTCTAGGACAAATCCGAGCAGGCAGGGCAATAGGCTCGGTCATAGGATTAGCTGGTTGGCGGAAATGGCCTAGGGAATATCAAGGTTTCTGGCGCGGCTCGGGAAGCCGATTTACAGGGGAGCATTGGCTCGCAAGAGCGTGGCGCGACGCGGCCGTGAGTCGATCAATCCACCAATGCCACGACGCGCATCTTCAGGGCCGGCACCGTCAACGCCCAATTACTCGTGCTGTCAGTGCCGGGGTCTTTCAGGTAGAAGAAGGCGCCGCTGCCCAGGTCAAGCGCGCCGGAGATCAATTGCAGCGGTCCTTGCAGCAGAGTATTGGGAAGCGCCTGCATCCACGCTCCCCGCGGCTGGTAGATGATGCCGTGCAGGTTCGAGGCAAAAGAATTGGAGCTCATTCCCACGACTAGTTTGGGGTCGACGCTTGGCGAGCTTGGACAAGACGAACTTCCGCAGGAGGTGTCAATGTTTCCGTTACTGGTGTAACTGACCTTAGAGAATCGTTGGTCCTGCCAAATGAGAACGGGTCCGAAATCGCTCAGAGCCGCCCCCTGAGAGTTCGTGGTGTTCGCACTCGCTGGTATGTTGTTTGCGTTGAGACCGTAAAGCACGGCGCTGGTCGTTCCGTTGCCCAGATTGGACTCTCCAAAACTCAGAGTCTGAAGGAGCCCGTTCGGATCGTAGGCCTGGAGTGCACTCTGGGTGATCGCGCTCAATCCCGGATAGGACGGATTGGTCAGGATGAAGAGTTGTCCCGCATCGCTTCCCGTGCTGCCCGCGATCGGCGCCGACGTATTGATATTGAGTGTGTACCCTCCGGTCGTAGTGCTGGGATTGCTTGGGTGCAGCACCCCGGCCAGGATATAACGTCCCGGGCCGAAACTCGCAGCCGCGTTGACGTTCAGACCGCCATAGAATACAAAGTCGCCGAAGGTGTTATTCGAAAAACCGATGCTTGAGTTAATGAAGAGCGGTCCTCCGGTCGCCTGCAGCGTATTCGGATCCGCGGCAAAATAAATTCCTTGACCGCAGGACGGATACCCGGGACAGCGGCTCCAATCCGTTCCATTCGGAACCGGGTAGGCGTTCAGCGCTGTTCTTCCGACCGGAGGCTGACCCAGGTCCCGCATCGGATCCGAGAAGATCTGATTGTCGGCTCGATTTGGATCGGCATTGGGCCAGGCGCTGCCTGTGCTCGTCAACCCGCCGCGTGACATCGTGAAGGCGGATTGAGAAACTGCCGAACTGACGCTGGTGCCTGAACCGGAAAAGTTCGAAGAAAGGACAATCCCTTTGCCGTTCCGATAGTCGGTCTGAATGTGTGCCCCGCTCGCGAGGTAAATATCGGCTCCCGCCGGAAAGGATGCATCCGTCGGGCTCCCGTCATTTTCGCGGTTCAATCCCAGGGCCGCGCCTTGCACCGACACCAGCGCGATCGCCGCGGTCGCTCGAGCCGCGATAGTCGCAGTTGAGTTTCCGAGGACGGCGGAATACAACTGCGGAATCGTATTCGTGATCCGGACTGTGACCCAGCAGGCAACATTCACCCCGCTGGCCGTGGGCGGCGGTGAGGTCGTATCCGAACTGACGGTCACTGTCTGCCGGCCGTTGTCGCCTCCCGACGAGAAGCCGTTCTGGCCCGCGTAGTCACAGGCTTTCTTCAGGGGAGAACTGTTGGAAATACTGGCGCAATCGGTGGGTCTGGCATTGCCGGAAAATGCGGACACCGCGCTGGTCAAAGTCGTGTTTCCCACGTGCACACTGTCCATGGCAGCGTTTATGGCAGCCAGCGCAGCGGCGTCCGCGGCCGACTGGGCGGAGCGCCGCATGAAATAAGACCACCCGAAGTCCACCGCCATGCCGATCACTCCGGACATTGCCAGCAGAGCAACCGTCACCATCAGCAGGGCCTGCCCGTTCGTCGAAGATCTTCGCGTTGGCCTCATAGCTGCCGGCTAAAACTGGATCCTTTCTCTCGACGTTGCGGGCAGTTGAAACGTGGGGAACACCATTCCGGATGCTGCGCCCGGCCAGAACATCGCAACTGCCGAACTGAAGGGGTACTTTGCTGAAATGACAAGATCCATGCCAGGCAGGTTGGCATTCGCGGGGGGCCATGCCGACGTCGTGTAGCTGGTTATGCAGTTCTGCAGCGTGCAGGTTGTCGAGGCGCCGGAATTCGTGGTGAACGTCAGGGTCAGCTGGTCGGGAGCCAAACCGGCTGCCGTGTACTTAATAACTGCGGCGATATCGGCGATTGTTTTTGTGCATGAATTGCCCGCGGCAGGGGTGCAATCGATGCCGTGGAAGCTGGCGAAGCGCGTCCCTTCCGTGACCGAGTAAGCCAGCGTGTGGTATATCCACATTCCCCGAGCAATTTCGAAGATCGAGATCAAGACGAAGATCAGGGGTATTCCAACCAGCGTGAATTCAATGATTGAGTTGCCGCCTTGGCGCTTCCGTCGTGTGCGCATAGCCAATCAGGATTGAGGGGTCCTCATCTTTGCCGACCGAGTAATGGTTATTTGCCCCATTAACCCGGGAATCGGGAACAGAGGCACGGTCTGGTAGGTTACTGAGACGGTCGAGGCTGCGCCATCCGGGCCGCCATTGGAACTCACGGTCACCGCCACCGGCTGTGTCGCTGTAACTGCAGAAGCTTGCGTGGCACAGGCCGTAATTCCAGACATGTTTGGCATATCTTTCAGGGATTGCAACGCGTAATAGCAGGCAGTGGTGGCATCGGCAGCAGTGGACGGGCTGCTGGATGTGTAGAGCGCCGCCACGCGCGCCGCTTGCGTCGTTGAAATTGCCGCATACGCGTAAAATCCGAAGTCCAATACGCCAAGGAAAAGCAAAAAGATCCACGGCGCCATTAAGGCCGTTTCCACGACCGCGTTACCAGCTCTTGGCGACCTGGATAGTTTCACATGTTGCATGGCCACGACCCTGCACGCCGAAGCTCCGGCTCGAGAGAACAGGGGTATGCGTTATCAATATGAACAGTACGCTAGTTCGATGTTGCGATCAATCTCCGTGGCATTCGAATTGAACTAGGAGTACCAGAGCCGGAGACGGCCGGCCATCCTCAAAGTCGCGGCAGTTCGCTGCTCGGCGCGGGGCGTTGAACCTGAGGAAGCCCTTTTGTACCAGTACAATCGTTGGGATCGATAGACCAAGATCCTGGGCACAAACGCAACTGAAGCGGTGTACACTCAGCACGAAGGCAGCACATACGGAGGTTGGGCCTGCGAGCTGATCGTGCCCGCCTTGAGGAGAGAAGTCTCATGATGATGAACTACAAGCTGGGGATTGCGGCCGCAGCGCTACTGCTAGTAGCCGGCCCGACTTATGCGGACCCAGTTACATTTTTCGGCGAGGATCTCAATGGAAATCCTAATGCCGTTCTTGCTTCGCATCCGAATAGCGACACGGCTCGAACCAGCTTCTTCAGCAACTTGATTGGCGTGGACACCGAGACATTCGAGTCGTTCTCTGCGAACCAGGCGCCTCCCTTGAACATCGCCTTTACAGGGGCTGGCAACGCGCAAATTCTCAACACAGACCCGAACCCGCAGGACTTCATCGATGTCGAGAACTGGGGAGGCGGGACGAACGGGGCAGGCCGCTTCGCCATCTCGGGACAGCAGTACCTCGAAGTGGACAGCTCTGGATTCGTCATCAATTTCGATAATCCGAACGGAATTGCGGCATTCGGATTCTATGGCACGGACATCGGCGACTTCGGCGGCGCCCTGAGCCTCACCTTGACCGCAATGGACGGAACTACTGTCACGCTCCCGGTGCCGGACTCGATTGGGAGTGGGACCGGCACGCCGCAGGACGGTTCCGTCATCTACTTTGGCTTCTTCGACACGGCGAAGACCTACAAGAGTATCGCGTTCAACAACGACCAGGGTGGAGTTGACAATTTCGGCTTTGACGACTTCTCGGTGGGATCGCTGGCACAAGTGCAACCCGGCCCCACGGTCCCCGAGCCCTCTTCGCTGATCACCTTAGCTGGCGCCGGGCTCCTCGCGGTCGTCGCACTGCGGCGTCGCCAGGCCCGCTAGCTTCACCTCTCTCCTTTGCGATGGCGCGGCCCCGCCAAGGTCTGGCGGGGCCGCGCCTTTTCTGTGCTCCTCCTTTCTCCCCAGCCGCTTCATCATCCAGGCTCCATCGGGGGTTTCGTGCCAGAGGCGAAGAAAACCTTGCTCTGGATTGCCAGGCTGGCTATTCTTGTCGTGACGCTGGCTTCAGAGGACCGGGCGTGGAAGAGAGTTACACAGTGGTGAGAGGTTTGTCCGAGCTCCGGACGGATCGTGGGGAAGCATCCGGCAGAGCGGAGCAGCATCGCTGGATCTTGCTGGCCGCCGTTGGAATTGCCCTGAATGTCGCCATCATTGTCGCGATGCGCCCATCCTGGAACGTCGACTTCAACCAGTTTTATTCCGCGGGAAAGTTGGTTGGGACGGGAAATTTATACAACTGGAACGTGATGCGGGCGCTCCAGTTGGAGAGGCTCAGCGAGGCAGTCCCCTTCGTACGGTTCCCGTTTTTTGCCCTCGCCCTTCACCCTCTCGCGCTTCTGCCCTATTCCGCGGCGCGGATCGTCTGGCTGATCGCGGAGATCGCGGCTTTGAGCGCGTTCGTTTGTCTATGGCCCTTCCCCCGCCGCGGATGGGCCGCCGCGGCCGTTTGCTGGTCGGCTCCGGCGGCCGTGTGCCTGGCGCTCGGGCAGGATACGGTGTTCCTCCTGTTTGTAGTCGCGCTCGGCATTCGGCTGTTTCTTGGCGGAAACCGGTTCTGGGCGGGCATAGTGCTGTCTCTCTGTTGCGACAAGCCTCATTTGGCGCTACTGCTGCCCGTCTTGTTTGCGGCGCGCGCCCAGTGGCGGGTTCTGCTGGGGGGCTTGTCGGGCAGCCTGGCGATCGTAGGACTCTCCTTCGCCGCGGAGGGCAAAGAGTGGATGGCGCGGTTGGCCGCGCTCTCCCGGATCCCTGAGTTCGATCCCGCTGGGCCTCGGATGCCCAATTTTCGAGGGCTCGTCTCCTTCCTGGAAAACGGGCTGTGGCTGGAGCTGTTGCTGACCGGTGTCGTCGTGCTGTTGATGTTTCGTCTGAGCCGCCGTCTGCCCGTGCCTGCGGGCTGCGCCCTGGCTCTGGCCGGCGGGCTCCAAATCGGGCATCACGGCTACGTCTACGATGCCGTCTTACTGATTCCGGCACTCTTGCTGGCGTTCGAGGCGGACCTCCCGGAGTGGATGCGGAATTGGTCGCTCATCCTCCTGACGCCGCTGCCCCATCTGTTCCTTGTGGCGAACCTGTTATGGGTAGGCCATGTCGTGGCGTCCGGCTACGTTTTGATGTTGTTCGTCGAACTGGCCCGCCGCGGTCTGGCGCCGGGTGAACGGCGGAAGGCGCATTCAGCAGGCTAGTGATCCGGCGCGCCCGGATCGCCGCCCGCGGAAGGGAAAATCGTACCAAATCCCCGGCGCCCCCCTTGCTTCGCCGTCGCGGCATTAGGGATAATACCCCTCAGATCCAAAAGTTCTGGTTACGTTCGTCAACTGACTGGAGACTCAGCTTGCGAAGTGTCCTGGTTGCCGCGTTGGCATCGTGTATGGACCGGCCTCTGAAACCGGAGGCGCGCCGCTTCCTGGCCGGACTTTCGTGTGACGAACTGCAGTTCATCGCCGAGTTTGTGGGCGCTTCCATTCTGGAGTCGGCCGAACCGTGTAGCGGTTCGCGGCTGGAAATCGCCCGGCGCGTCGCGGCCTTCCAGCAGGCCCGGGTGGGAAGCGCGCCCGGTTCGTCGCCCGATCAGGATCACAAAACCATTCTGCTGCTGGAATTCCTCTGCCGCGCCGGACTCGATCGCCAACCGGCGCCGATTCGCGCCGCGCGCGTCTGACGCCGGCCGCCCCCTATTTCGGCCAAAGCCCTAAGAGCCGCCGCACCAGAACCAGCTGCCCGATATGGTAGGCGTTGTGGTCGGCGATGAGAAGAGCTTCGCGCAACAGCGTCTGGCCGTCTCCCCAGGGAAACTTGCGGTAGAGGTCCTGCTTCGGGTCGCGGAGCAGCGCCTGGAACTCCGCCAGGTCCTTGCGGATCGCGCGCACGGAGCGCGCCCAGTCACTCTCTTTCTCCGGTCCCGGCTTCGGCGGCCAGTATCCCTCCGGCCATTTCGGCGACTCATATTCGGCCGAAATACTGAACCGCAGAATGTCGTTCTGGGCGATGCGCATGTGCTCCAGCAACTCCCAGGCGGAGTACGGAAGGCCCTTCGGCCGCTTCCCGGCCTGGTCTACCGGGAATCCGCGGACCGCGCCGTCAAACGTGGCGTGCGCGTGGCCGCCGTCCAGAAGCGCAATCAACTGTTCGCGGAGCGCTGTATCGTTTGCCATCGGTCGCTCCCTACTGGACGATTCCGGCGCCCGATTGCGGCTCCAGCCGGATCTCGCCGAAGGCCGTCTCATATTGCGTCACGTTCTGCTGCAGCACGTTCAGCAGCGCCTTGGCCTGCTGGGGACTCACGTAAATGCCCTGAAAGTTGTGGATCGCAACGTTATCCGGCGTCGTCTGATTGACACGCCCGAACAGCAGCAGAAAATCCCAGAGATTCACGCGGACCTGAACGCTGTTGGCATAATTCTCACGGTAATCGGCCGTGTTGAGGAGCTGGATCTTGGGAGCGGAGGGCTGCGTCATCACTCCAGCGTATCACCCGCGGTCCGCGCAGCCCCGCGGTTCGCAAAGCTTCCCAGGAATCAAGAAACTTTACGAATTTGGTACAACCGTTGCTCTCGATTCGGCGTCCGATCAAGTGAGGCACTCATCATGACGGGATCGATCACGAATCATACAATGGGCCAGGTACACTGTCCGATGTGCACCCACACGGTGCCCGCCGACATCGAATTGAAGGGGAAGCGGCCGCGGGTGGCTCCCGGTCAACGTTGCCCCCGCTGCGGGGCCTCCCTCGATGTGGCCGTCGTAGTACAGGTCCCCGAGGCGGCGTAGTACAACCTGCACGGGGTGGGGTTGTCGGACCGAAAGCTTTCTGTCATAGTGTGTAAGGAATCCAAGCTCGAATGCGACGAAAGACGCACAGCAAACATGAACCGGTAGTTCCGCCCGAGATTTTGGAACATGCCAAACGGTCCATCTCGCCGGATCGCCTCAAAAAGGTGTCAAAGTGTACGGTTTGCGGGGCCGACACCCAGGTGGCCGGCGACGACGAGGTGTTGTGCTGGGTGTGCCGCCGCCTGAAGGTCAGCGCCTGGCGCGATATCGAGCAACAGATGCCGGCTCAGGAATAGCCGGCTGCGGCGGAGCGCCGCGGTCGACCCCTATTCCAGAGCCTGAGCCACTTGTTCCCACTCGGCGAGCAGTTTCCCCAATTCGGACCGGCGGGCTTCCAGCAATTGCGCCACGCGCCGGGTTTCCTCCGCGCTGACAAAATTGGCAAGCGCCGATTCATGACCGGCAATTTCGGCTTCCAGCCGCGCCACATTTTGCTCGATGGCATCGCGGCGTTCTTCCATCTGCCGGATCTTGAGCGGGTTTACCCGCTTATCAGTCGCTTTGGGCGCGGGACGCCCGTTCGCTTCCACCGGAACTTCGCTTACGTTCCCAGGCTGCGGGCCTCCGCCCTGCTTCCGCCAGAGATAATCCTCGTAATTTCCGGGGAACACGGTGACTTGCCCGTTTTCAATTTCGAACACCCGCGTGGCGAGGCGATCGATGAAGTAGCGGTCATGCGACACGAACACGACCGTGCCGGTGTACTCCTGTAATGCGGTGAGCAGCACGTCTTTGGCGCGCATGTCCAGGTGGTTGGTGGGCTCGTCCAGCAGGAGGAAATTCGAGGGCTGCAGCAGCATGCGGGCCAGCGCATAGCGGTTGCGCTCTCCGCCCGAGAGCACCCCGATCGGCTTGAATACATCATCCTCGGAGAAGAGAAAGCAGCCCAGGATGTTGCGCAGCTCGGTGTTGGTGGCCCGGGGAGCGACCGTGCCGATGTCGTCCAGCAGGCGGGCGGCTGGATCGAGCTCCTTATATTGGTCCTGGGCGAAGTAGTCCGGTTGGGCGTTGTGGCCCAAGGTGTAAGCGCCCGAGGTCACGGGTTCGGCGCCGGCCAGGATTTTGATGAGCGTCGATTTGCCGGCCCCGTTGACTCCTACCAAGGCCACCCGGTCGCCGCGCTCGATGATGAAGTTGGCGCCGGAAAAAACCCGGTGATCGCCATAGCTCTTGGCGACATCCTTGAACTCGGCGACCACGCGCCCGCTCGGCTTGGGCTGCGGGAATTTGAAGTGAATGGCCTTTTCTTCAGGCGGAATTTCGATCCGCTCGATGCGCTCCAGTTCTTTGATCCGGCTCTGCACCTGCTTCGCTTTGGTCGCCTGGTAGCGGAAGCGGTTGATGAACGCTTCCAACTGCTGGATGCGATCCTGCTGGTTTTCGTAGGCGGCCATCAGCTGCGCGCGGCGTTCGTTTTTCTGCTGTTCGTATTTGGTGTACCCGCCGGTGTAGAAGTGCAGGGTTTTGTTCCACAACTCGACGATTTTGCGGACCGTCACATCCAGGAAGTAGCGGTCGTGGGAAACGAGCACGATGGCGTGCGGGTACGATTCCAGGTAGCCCTCGAGCCAGTTGCGGGCTTCGAGGTCAAGGTGGTTGGTCGGCTCGTCGAGCAGCAGCAGGTTCGGTTTTTCAAGAAGCAGCTTGGCCAGCGCGATGCGCATCTGCCAGCCGCCCGAAAATTCTTCGGTGCGGCGCTGCCAGTCGCGCTGTGAGAACCCGAGGCCGGAAAGCACCGCTCCCACTTGCGCTTCCAGAGTGTATCCGTCGTGCGCGCGGAACTCGCTTTCGGCGCGGTGGAAGCGCTCGGCCACCTGGGCGTATTCGTCGCTCGCCGGGTCGAGCTCGGCCATGCGGTGCGTAAGCTGTTCCTGCTCGTCCTCGAGCGCGCGGATGTCGGCGAACACCGTCATGCACTCGGCAAAGACGCTGCGGCCCGAAAGCGACAGCCCTTCCTGCGGCAGGTAGCCGATGGTGAGGCCCTTTTGCACGCTGAGCGTGCCGGAATCGAGCCCGTCCAGGCCGGCGAGCACTTTGAGCAGCGACGACTTTCCGGTGCCGTTGGCGCCGACGATGCCGGTGCGCTCGTTGGGCGTCACCAGCCAATCGGCATTTTCAAAAAGGATCTTGGGGCCGTAGCGTTTTCCCGCCCCGCTGAGTTGGATCATGGAATCTATCTGTTATTTTAACGGGCGGCCGGCAGAACGGCCCCGGGCTGCGGGGCCCGACGCGACCGCAGGCCCGGAGCAATGACAGGGGGAGAAGGTCTCTGGACACCTGTCATTTATATAGACGCGCCGAATGGGCATCGGGTCACAACCAGTATTGCCACTGGCCGGCAGATATCACGTAAATCCCCAATATCGCGTTGGTGACCGCGTGCGCCAGAATGCAGTCCGCGAGGGATCTGGTCCGGACCATCCACCAGTTGTAAACGATTCCCGCAAGTAACCCGACTTCCCAATAGGGGCCGTGCTCGGAAGCAAACAGAACCGCCACCAGCCAAAACGCCAGCGGCTGATACGTGCCGGGCGGCACTTTCTGGAAATCCCTGCTATCGATCAGCCATCGCATCAGCCAGCCGCGCCAGAACAACTCCTCGACGACCGGGACGACCGCCGCCGTGGCCAGCATCCGAATCGTGAGGAACAAGGGATCGCGTTCAAGCCCGGGTGTCAGGCGGCTGGCCGCCTGCCCCAGAAGAGAATTTTCGAACAGCCAATGGTGGCGGTAGCCGAACAACACGTCCGGGGCCACCCAGATCGCGAACACCGCCACCCCGATGCCGAAGCTTGCCAGCGGCAACGAGGGACGCAGCCGCAGGACCGGGCGGGACAGCCATGCAATCGCCGCCAGGGTGACCAGCAGCCGGACGGCGGCCGAGAGAAAAGGCGGCAGCGGGATCGCAAGTAAGGCAACGTAGATTACAAACGGGGCGACATAGCCGATCGCGGGGTTGCGGCCCACGGACGCTTAGCGGCTCCGCCGGGAAGCGGCATTCGAAGCCGGCGCGGGCGGGCGGGCGTTGATCACCGGGATCAGCGTGTTGCGCGAGGGCTGCGGCGGCGGGCTGGAGTGCGCCGCCAATTCGCGATTCAGTGTGGCGACGAACTCCTGGATCTGCGCCTGCATCTCGCCCATCTTCTCTCGCATGTTCAGGATGATCTCCACCCCCGCCAGGTTCACGCCCAGATCGCGAGTCAGGTGCAGGATCACTTCGAGGCGTTCGAGGTCCTCGTCCGTGTAGAGCCGCGTGTTGCCTTCGCTGCGCGACGGCTTCAACAGTCCCTCGCGCTCATACAGCCGCAGGGTCTGCGGGTGGATCTCATATTGCTCCGCCACCGAGGAGATCATGTAGGCTGCTTTCGATTTGGACTTGGGCATGTTCAAACCTTCGACCACATGTCGCTACGCGGATCTTCCGGATGCAGCTTGGCCATCTTCCGCAGCAGTTCCCGGGTCTCTTCATCGCGCGGCTCGGGGGCTTCGATCGCCACTTCCACAATCTGGTCGCCGCGCTGGCCGGTGCGCTGGTTCATCACGCCTTTTTCGCGCAGGCGGAACTTCTGTCCGTTTTTGGTCCCTTGCGGGATCTTCAGCAGGGTCCGGCCGTCAATCGTGGGGACCTCGATTTTCGAGCCCAATGCCGCTTCCCAGACCGTAACCGGCACCCTGATCTCGATATTGTCGCCTTCGCGATGGAAGAACGGGTGTTCTTCGACCTTGGTGGTGATGTAGAGATCGCCGGGAGGGGCGCCCTGCGTGCCGGCGTTGCCCTTGCCGGGCACCCGCAGGCGGGAGCCGTTGCGCGCGCCGGGCGGGATGCGCACTTCGACGGTTTCGGTCCGGGTGACGCGGCCGTCTCCGCCGCACGTCGGGCAGGCGTTGCGCAGTTTTCCCGAGCCGCCGCAGCGCGGGCAGGTCAGGTTGAAGCGCATGGCTCCCGCCATCTGCGAAACATTGCCGGTGCCTTTGCACTGCGGGCAGGTGACTTCCCCGGCGCCGGTCGAGCCGGAGCCGTGGCAGGTCTGGCAGACGTCATAGCGCGTGATATTCAGACGCGCCTGGGTGCCGCGGATGGCCTGCCAGAAATCGATGTCCATCACATATTCGAGATCTCCGCCCTTTTCCGGCGCGGGCTGGGCCGCGCCGCCGCGGCCGCCGAAGAATTGAGAAAAGATGTCGCGGAAGCCGGAGCCCGCCCCGGTCTCGGTGCGGTGCCGGGCGCCGGCGCCCCCGGCGCCCGACATGAAGTCGGAGAAATCAAAACCGCCGAAATCCATCGTAGGGCCGGCGCCGCCGGGCGGAGGGCCGCCCGGGCCCGCGCCGGAGAACCCGTTCTCCGAGTAAACGCCGAACTGGTCATACATCTGGCGCTTCTTCGAATCGCTCAGGACATCGTACGCCTCCTGAACGTTTTTGAAGCGCTCCTCGGCCGCTTTATCCCCCGGATTGAGGTCGGGGTGATACTTGCGCGCGAGTTTCCGGTAGGCCTTGCGGATTTCCTCCGTCGAGGCTTTGCGCGGAACCCCGAGCGTTTCGTAGTAGTCGTGTTTGGGTGGCGCTGGCATAGGACACAAAGCGGGCAGCGCGTGGTCCGGCTGCCCGCTGACCTACTGGCTTACTTTTTGTCGTCGACGTCGACGAACTCGGCGTCCACCACGTTGTCTTTGTCTTTCTTGCCCTGGTCGCCGCCGGGCTGCCCTCCATCGGTGGACGGGCCCTGCGCTCCGGGCTGGGAGGCGGATTTGTACATCGCTTCGGCCAGCTTGTGGCTGGCGGCGGTCAGCCGGTCCACGGCCGCGTTGATGCGGTCCGGATCGTTTTCGTTGATGGCCTTCTTGGTCTCTTCGAGGGCCGTTTCGATGTCCTTGGCCTCGGCCTCGCTCACCTTGCTGCGATGCTCTTTCAACGTCTTTTCGACGTTGTAGACCATCGCGTCGGCCTTGTTCTTGGCCTCGATGGTGTCGCGCTGCTTGCGGTCTTCGGCCGCGTGGGCCTCGGCGTCCTTGGCCATCTTCTCGACTTCGTCCTTCGAAAGGCCCGAAGACGAAGTGATGGTGATCTTCTGCTCGTTGTTGGTGGCCTTATCCTTCGCGGTCACGTTGAGGATGCCGTTGGCGTCGATGTCGAACGTGACTTCAATCTGCGGCACCCCGCGCGGGGCCGGCGGAATATTACTGAGTTGGAACACGCCGAGCAGCCGGTTGTCCCGAGCCATGGCGCGCTCGCCCTGGTAGATCTTAATTTCGACCGAAGGCTGGTTGTCGGCCGCGGTCGAGAAGACTTCGCTCTTGCGGGTGGGAATCGTGGTGTTGCGCTCGATCAACTTCGTGAACACGCCGCCCAGAGTCTCGATGCCGAGCGAGAGCGGAGTGACGTCGAGCAGCAGCACGTCCTTGACTTCGCCGCCGAGCACGCCGCCCTGCACCGCGGCGCCGACCGCCACGACTTCATCGGGGTTCACGCCTTTGTGCGGCTCCTTGCCGAACAGGTCGCGCACGAGCTGCTGGATGCGCGGCATACGGGTCTGGCCGCCGACCAGAACCACTTCGTCGATCTGTGCCGGGGTCACGCCGGCGTCGGCCAGCGCCTGTTTGCAGGGGCCGACCGAGCGCTGGATGATGTCTTCCACCATCTGCTCGAAGCGGGCCCGGGTGAGCTTCATCTGCAAGTGCTTGGGGCCGCTGGCGTCGGCCGTGATGAACGGCAGGTTGATTTCGGCCTCGAGTAGCGTCGAAAGCTCCATTTTGGCCTTTTCGGCGGCTTCCTTGAGGCGCTGCAGCGCCATCTGGTCTTTCGACAGATCGATGCCGTTTTCCTTTTTGAATTCGGAGACGATCCAGTCGATGATGCGCTGGTCGATGTTGTCGCCGCCCAGGTGAGTGTCCCCGTTGGTGGATTTCACTTCTACGACGCCATCGCCGACTTCGAGGATCGAGATATCGAACGTGCCGCCGCCGAAGTCATAGACCGCGATGGTTTCGTTCTTCTTCTTGTCCAGCCCGTAGGCCAGCGCGGCCGCCGTGGGCTCGTTGATGATGCGCATCACTTCGAGGCCCGCGATCTTGCCGGCGTCCTTGGTGGCCTGGCGCTGGGCGTCGTTGAAGTAGGCCGGAACCGTGATCACGGCCTGGGTGATCTTGCCGCCCGTGTAGGCTTCGGCGGCTTCCTTCAGCTTGGTGAGGATCATCGCCGAAATTTCGGGCGGGGAATACTTTTTCCCGTTGATGTCGACGCGGGCGTCGCCGTTATCGCCGCGGACCACTTTGTAGGGGACCATTTTCATCTCTTCCGTCACTTCGTCATAGCGGCGGCCCATGAACCGCTTGATCGAGAAAACCGTGTTTTCGGGGTTGGTGATCGCCTGGCGCTTCGCCACTTGGCCAACCAGACGCTCTCCGCTTTTGGTGAAGGCGACGACCGAGGGGGTCGTGCGGGCGCCTTCCTGGTTTGCGATGACGGTGGGTTGGCCACCCTCCATGACGGCGACCACGGAGTTGGTGGTGCCCAGGTCGATGCCGATGATTTTTGCCATTGTTGAAAATCCTCTCGCGTTCGAGATTTACGATTGCAGGCCGGCGGGGAGGGCCCGGTCGGCTTAGTCCAAAACCATTATCAAATTTTAGTCGATTATTGTCAAGTATAAATAAGCCATTTAATGTCAACAGATCAGCGCGGCTGGAAGGCCCTGCTCGGTGCTTGGATGGTGAGCCGCGTCCCTCCCCGACTTATCCGGCAGGTGGCGTTCCAAGCCGGAAAGCGGCCGCGGATAGGGGGGCCGGGGAACGAACCCAACTCCGGCGGAGGCCGGGAGGCGGGCGAAACGGACCCATTTTGGCCATCCCGACGCCGGGGGTAATCGCCCGGATCGCGCTAACCGGACGTAAGAAAACGCGGTGCCGGCAAGAGGTGAACGTCTGGCCAGCGACTCCGATGATCGGGCAGAGCGGTCTAGCTCGGAGTTCGCACCAAAGCGCGCGACGGGGGAGGTCGGGGATCGCAATCGCCGGGGTCTGGGGCGGCCGAGTTGGACGAAGGCCGGTCCGGCTCCGCGGGTCGTGCTTGCGGACGATCGCGCCGTAATGTAAGTGTAAACAGTGTTCAAGACCTGTAACGCCCAAATTCTCTAACGGGCACGAGTGCGAAAGGAGAGGACGGATATGATCCGGGATTTTCGCGTCGGCGTCGCGCTTCTCGTTCTACTTATCGCGGCATCCGCGCATGCGCAGCTCACGAGAGGTTTCATCTCGGGAACAGTAGAAGATCAGAGCGCCGCGCTGGTAGAGGGGGTCGCAGTAACGATCACCAACACGCAAACGGGAATCAAGCGGGACGGCGCCACTAATGAAGTGGGCGTCTACCGGTTTGTTGGGGTCGAGCCAGGCGACTACATAGTGGAATTTGTGAAGTCCGGCTTCGAAACGGTCAAAGTCGGCCCGTTGGAACTCAGCAGTGCGCAAGAGATCGTTCTGAACCAGACGCTCAAGATTTCTGGCGTATCTACGGCGGTAGAAGTACAAGCGACGCCACCCGGAGTGGAACTGCAGAAATCGACGCCCACGATCGATAGCACGCTGTCCGGGACAATGGTGCGCGACTTGCCAACTACCGCGTTTGCGCGGGATGTAACGCGCTTGACGCTGCTTTCTCCCACGGCGGTCCGGGTTACGGGATCGGGCGGTGAGATCGCAGTAAACGGTCAGCGCGCTCGAAACAACAACTGGACCATCGATGGTGTGGACAACAACGACGTGAGCATCACCAACGTGGCGACTCGCGTCATTCCTGAGCTTGTGAACGAATTTAAGGTTCAGACGAACGCGTACTCGGCGGAATTCGGACGCAGCAGCGGGGCGCAAGTAGCGGTGACCACCCGGTCCGGCACGAACGAGTACCACGGTGAGGTGTTCGACTATTACGCCGCCAATTGGATGCAGCCGCTGTCGCTGCCGCAAAAGCGAATCCCAATCACCAGCACACCGCGTTTTAATCAAAACCAGGCTGGAGGCGACGTGGGAGGACCCATCAAACACAATCGCACTTTCTTTTTCGCGTTGTTGGAGACAAATCGCGAGCGTCAGGCGGCAGATCCGAACAATGCGACCAACATCACGATTCCAACTCCGCAAGGTTATGCGGCGCTCTCGTCGGTGCCGCTGGGCGCCAATCAGACACCGCAAAGCCGGCAGAGCGCCCTCGGGGCGCTCAATTTTTTGCCCGAGATTCAGAACCAGATTACGTCCTATCAAAATCTGCGTAATGTCACGATTAACGGTGTCCCTGTTCAGGTAGGCACGGCGCGAATTCCTTTGGCGCAACCCAACGACTACTGGTATATCGCCGGACGCGTGGACCACCAACTGACCGCGCGAGATATGCTCAGTTATCGCAATACTTTCGACAAGCGGCTGGACTATAACGTGATCAGCAACCGCGGATTCGGCACCCGGTGGGATGGAAACCAGACGATAATGGCCCAGAGCCACGCCCTATCGGAAACCCACACCTTCGGTCCGGCACTGATCAACGAATTTCGTTTCTCTTACAGCCGCCGCAATTTAAATTTCCCGGAGAACGACCCCGTCACCGCGACGACGACGATTACCGGGTACTTCACAATCGGGGGGACCAACACGTTTCCGCAAGGCCGCATTCAGAACCTTTTCCAATACCAGGATGTCTTAACGTGGACGCGCGGCCGCCACTCGTTAAAGTACGGGGCGGACTTTCGGCGCCTGCGCTTTTACAACATCCAGGGGTTTAACACCAAGGGAACGTGGACGTTCGATACACTGGCGGATTTCGTCAACAGCAACCCGAGCAACTTTCAAGTCGCCGTGACTACGTCAACCATCGACATGCGCCAGAATTTGATGGCGTACTTCTTCCAGGACGATTTCAAGATCTCCAAGGATCTTACGCTAAATCTCGGGCTCCGCTATGAATACAACTCCTATCCGTTCGATTTATTAGGCGCCACGCAACCGGAGGCGCTAGCGGTCGGCGTGCCGGGTCCGGCCGTGCCGGATCGAAATAATTGGGCGCCGCGAGGGGGCATTGCCTATAGCCCGACGGTGAAGGACGGTTTGCTGCACAAGCTTCTAGGTGACGGACAGACTGTATTCCGCGGCGGCTACGGGATCGGTTACGACGTTTATTATCTGAACCTGGAAACCAACATGGCATCCAACTACCCTCGGGTCGCGACAGCCAACGTGTTCCTGCCGGACACCGCAAACCTGTATCCGAATCAGCCGCGTCCTTCGAACGTGGCCGCGGTGCTGAACCCGCTCGCGCAGTTCATCAACGCCGATCCGCATACGGAACTCCCGACCACGCACTTCTACAGCTTTACCATTCAGCGCGAATTCGGACGCGGAAATGTTTTTGAGATCGGCTACAGCGGGAACCGCTCGTACCATCAGATTCGCCAAAACGAGCTGAATTACGGCGTGCTGACGCCCGCTCAAGCGGCCATCAACATTGCCGCCGGCAGCACGTCTCGGGACCCCGGCGTGCAGGCCCGCCGCCTGAACCCCGCATGGGGATCACGCCTGATGATTCCAACCGATAGCAACTCTCTCTACAATGCGCTAATTGTGCGCTTCGACAAAAGGTTGTCTCGCGGGTTGACGATGGGGGCGAACTATACCTGGAGCAAGTTCATGGCCGATAACGATGAACCGCTGGCGGTCACAGATCTTTCCGACAGCAGCCCGCCGGTGCCGCAGGACTACCGCAACAAGAGAGCCGAATGGGCGCCTTCCGCCTTTGACCGCACCAACCGCTTGGTGGCCTACTATGACTACAGTACAGCCTGGTTCCAGAGAGGCCCGCTGAACAACGCGGTCTTGCGGACCGCATTCAAAGACTGGAATCTGGCAGGATTTACCGAGTTCCAGTCCGGCCAACCGTTTACGATTCGAACGGGCGTGGATAGCCTCGGGAACGGGCGGACCGACGCATCGCGCCCGGACCTGAATCCCAATGGCATCCTGACACCCGATCCCGTCTACGGGAACTTCCGAACCTTTACAACGCCGCTTGACGGCCGCGGGCGCTTCGTTACGCCGCTGACTACGAACGGAACGCCCCTGGCGTTCTCGGAGCCGGTGGGAGGAAATCTTGGCCGAAACACGTTCCGGGGACCGTATTTCACTCACTGGAACCTCAATTTCGGCAAGACCTTCGCGATCGGCGACCGCTTTAGAGTGCGGTTCCGAAACGATATCATCAACCTGTTCAACCATCGAAATTTCGGTCCTCCCGACAATCGCATGAGCGCGCCGACGTTTGGGCAGAACATTCGAAACCAGGTAGGCGACCTCGGCCGCACCATGCTGATGAGCGTAAAAGTGGTGTTCTGACAGGGCGGCATCGAGCGCGTGTGCCCCGCGCAATCGCGGCGCGGGCGCCCGGGATTCGCGCCGCGAGCCGGCGGGCGCAGAGCCAGCCGCCCCACCGGGGTGGAGCGCAAAATGTCTGCGCGGCTATTCAGCCTCGAACTTGTCGTGCTGGGGATGCTTCTGTGCCCGCCGGCTCTGCTGTCGACGACACAAGTGACGGCCGCACCGACGGATCCGGAGTTCTCGCCGAGTCCGCACGAAGCGAGCACTTGTCCGACAACGGGGAGCCTCGGCATCGATAACCCACGAGGCGTGCCCGGGGAGAATAGAGTGTCCGTATGTCTGGAGGGAGGTCTCGGCTTCCGTGCGATCGGAGTGGCTACGACGATTGCGTCGAACATGTTCGCCGCGATTGGGGTGACCCTTGAATGGCAGACCCATCCCAGGGGCTGTTCCGCCCAAGGCATTCACATCAGTGTCACGGAAGGGGCTCCCGAAGCATTCACGCCCAATGCGCTGGCAAGCACTCTGCCGTTTGAACCAAACCACATCCGTGTGTTCTACGACCGGGTTCACGAGCGCGACCCCAGCCCGGTTTCGCGCTTGTTAGCCCACGTGTTGGTTCATGAAATCGCCCATGTTCTTCAAGAGGGCAAGCCCCATACGGATCGCGGAGTCATGAAAGCCAAGTGGGGCCCTAAAGATTTCGAGGAGATGAGGCGTCGGCCTCTCGAATTCACACAGGAAGACATCATTGAGATTCACCGTAGGCTCGCCGTTCGCGGCGGCCGTGATTGCGGCATGAATGCGGCGCGGCGGAATCCGTGATTCGCGGCGGGCCGGCTGCCGCAATTAAAGGCGCTACGGACAAGTAGAAGAGGAGAACGGCCGGGCAGCGACTGCCCTTATCGGCCGGAGCGGTTTAGCTCGGAGTTGGCACGATCCAGCAGCGCAGCGACCAGGGCCGGATGTCCTTCGAGCGGCGGGGTGACCCGAACGTCCACACCGGGATGCGCCTGCTGAACTTCCGCTACGAGCCGCGGCAAGTCCCGTTCGAGGTGAAGGCCCAGGGTCAGGAAGTATGGCAGCACGACGATTTGGCGGACGCCCCGGCCGGCCAGGGCGGCGACGGCTCCGGCCAAATCCGGCTGGCCGAGTTCCAGGAACGCCGGCTCGACCTGAGAAAACGAACCCAATCGAGCCAACTCGCGCGCCACCGTGCGCACGCCTTCGTTGGCGGCTTCCACGCGGGAGCCGTGGGCGAACAGGATCAGACCTGGCGGCATCGCTTTGGCCTTAGTGTACCGCCGGCGCGGAGCGATACCAGCCCTTGCGCTTCTACAGGAGATCGAGTATATCTGGGAGACCACCGTATGAGCTCCGCCCAATTGAACCCGCCGCAGGGCATGCCGGACTTGCGGATTCCGAGCGACGAGAAGCTGATCCAGCGGGCGGGTGAAGCAAAGTGAGCGACGTTCGCCTGGCGTTGCGCAATCTGCGGCAGTCCCCCGGTTTCACACTGGTGGCGATCACGATGCTGGCGGTGGGAATCGGGGTCAACGCCACCGTATTCACCGTCACCAGCGCGGTGCTGTTCAAGGGCTTCCCGCTCGTCGAGAGAAACGACCGGCTGCTGTACATCAGCAACGGCGGATGTTGCATCTCCTATCCGGATTTCGAAGACATTCGGGCGCAGGCGACATCGTTTCAGGGCATGGGTGTGGTTCACGGTATCTCGATCACGCTGACGGACGCGAACGGTTACGGGGAAAGCCTCAACGCGACGGAAGTCAGCGCGGACACGTTCCGGGTGGTGGGCCGAAGGCCCATCATGGGGCGGGATTTCACGCCGGCTGATGAAGTGCCGGGAGCCCCTCCCGTCGCCGTTCTGAACTACGGATTCTGGGAACGGCGGTATGGCCAAGACGGGGGGATCGTCGGCCGAACCGTACGGATGAACGGAATCCCGACCACCGTCATTGGAGTGATGCCGCGCGGCTTTTCGTTCCCGCAGACGGTGGATGTGTGGGTGCCGCTGATCAAAACAGCCCGGGTGCTCACGCGGGAAAGCCACGACACGTGGTTCGCCTTTGGGCGGCTGAAGGAAGGTGTCGCTTTCCGAAGCGCCCGAACCGAGGTGGAAGGCATCATCAAGAGGCTGGAGATTGCGTACCCGCTGGCGGATTCGCGCGAGCACCTGGTGGTGCAGAACTTCGCGCAGTTCTTCATCGGAGACAATGCGGCGCTGCTGTATGGCTCGATGTGGGCCGCGGTCGGGTTCGTGCTACTGATTGCCTGCGCGAATCTGGCGAATCTCCAACTGGCTCGCGCGATCGGCCGGTCGCGCGAAATTTCGGTGCGGATCGCACTCGGCGCCGCGCGCTGGCGCATCATCCGGCAACTGCTCGTGGAAAGCCTGCTGCTCGCGGGTGTGGGCGGATTTTTTGGCTGGTGGCTGGCGAATTGGGGGGTGCGCGCGTATGAACTGGCGATGGCGGATAAATCCTCCTGGCTGATCCTCGACTACACCATGGACCAGAGGGTCCTCTGGTATCTGATCGGGATTTCGATCGCGAGCGGGATTCTGTTCGGGCTGGCGCCGGCGCTGCGCCTGTCGAAGCTCGATATCAACAGCTCTCTGAAGGATGGTTCGCGGGGTGCGACCGGGGCGGGGAAGGGAAAGCGTTTGTCGAGCCTGCTGGTGGCCGCGGAAACGGCGCTGGCGCTTGTGCTGCTGGCCGGCGCCGGGGTGTTGATCCGCAGCTTTCTCAAGATTCACACCGCGGACATGGGGGTTCGCCCGCAGAACCTGCTGGTAGCGACCCTCAGCCTGCCGGACGATCAGTATCCGGACGGGACGGCGCAGAGCGCGTTCTTCGACCGCCTCAAAACGAGGTTGGAAGCAATCCCGGGAGTGGAGTCGGTGGCGATGGCGGGCTCGCTCCCTTCGTGGAACACGAGGCAATACGGGTATGAACTCGCCGGCGCTCCGCCCGTGGACGAGAGGCGCCGCCCCAAGTTGGCGGGTTTACCGGTCAGCCCGGGATACTTCCGGACTCTCGGCGCGGCTGTGCTCTCCGGACGCGAGTTCACCGACGCCGACGGCATTTCGGGCATGCCGGCGGCGATCGTGAACGAGCGGCTGGCGAGCCGCTTCTGGCCGGGCCAGGACGCACTCGGCAAACGTCTCCGGCTGTTTCAAGCGGACACACCGGGCCCCTGGCTGACGGTGGTGGGGGTTGTGTCCAACATCATTCAAGATGACCAGACTCGCCAAAAGTTCGAGCCCGTGGTTTATCTGCCGTACGGGAACCGTTCCGGCGCCCGCTGGATTTTCGCGCGAACCCGTGTTCCACCCGGCAGTCTCGCGGCGGCGTTCCGGCGCGAGTTGCGTACGCTCGACCGCGATTTGCCGGTTTATGGCCCCTTCGAACTGGAACACCGGCTGGAGCGGTACTGGGACAACCGGTTTTACGGAGGCGTGTTCGTGATCTTCGCCGCGGTCGCGTTACTGCTGGCATCCACCGGCTTATACACCGTGGTGGCGCACGCGGTGAGCCGCCGCATCCAGGAGATCGGGATTCGGATGGCGATCGGGGCCACCTCGCGGGATATCGCAGGGCTGGTCCTTGCGCAAGGAATGGTTCCGTTGGCAGCCGGGCTCGCGGCGGGGCTGGCGGCATCATTGCCGCTCAATCGGGTGATGCAATCGATGCTGGTAGCGGTCTCACCGCACGACCCGATCACGCTGTTTGGGGCCGCCGCCGTTTTGGTCTGTTCCGCCGCGCTCGGGTGCCTGATTCCCGCCTGCCGCGCCATGCGGGTGGATCCGGCAGTGGCACTGAGAAACGAGTGAAGGGGGCGGCCGGATTGGCGACGCATTGTCGTCCGAGTGGACCGCCGCATATGCTTTTGACTTCCGCGGCCGGGTTTTTCAGAATGAATTATGACGTTGAGCCGACGCCGCTTTCTGGCTGCCGCGGCGGTTGCGAGCCGTCTTGCCGCGCAGCCCAAGGTGCGGACCGGGCCGCTGATCTGCCTCTATTCCCGGCTGCTCTCCGGCATTGATTACTCCGATATGGCGCCCATCCTGAGCGGGATGGGGTTTGACGGGTGCGATCTCTCGGTCCAGCAGGGGGGCACGGTCGAACCGTTCCAGATCTCGGTGGACCTGGTTCGCGCGATCGAAAGCATGCAAGGCCGCGGACTGGAAGTCCCGCTGATTACGACGAACTTTGTCAGCCCGACGGATCCTTGGGCCCGCAATGTCATCTACATTACGGGCGGGAGCGGGGTGCCGTTTTTCCGGCCAGGATACTGGCGGTTCCCGGGGCAGCGGCTGGTCGAGATGAAGCCCCAGATTGCGGCTTTGGCGGGAATGGCGCGTTCCTACAAGATGGGGATGGGGGTGCCGAACACGGCGGGCGAGACGGTGATCGCCGATCTCGATCCCGCGTGGGTGGGCTACGATTTCGACCCGTCGCAGGCGACGCCGGATCTTCCGCTCGAGAAGGCCATGCCGCGCGTGAAGATGTTTATTCTGCGCGACGTGAAGCGACAGAATGGGCAGTTGGCGCCGTGCCCGCTTGGTGAAGGCGTGGTCGATTGGGGAAAGTTCTTCGAGACCGTGGCGCGCGCGAAGTTCTCGGGACCGCTGACGCTGCAATCGGATTATCCCGCGACCGACCGGCTGGAAGCCATTCGACGGGACCTCGATTTTGCGCGCCAGCATCTGAACCAGGCGTACCAGAAGGTGATCGCGCCGCCGGCTGCGTCGCCGAGTTCCAACGGCCGCGCGGCCTGACGTGCCGCGTTGCGCTATTTCACGCCGGCCATCAGGCGAACGGTCGGCTTGATGAGGAGGGCGAGCGCGACGGCCGCTCCGATACTAATGGCGGCCACGATGCCGAACAGGTGCGGGAGCGCTACCGATTCATAGAGCGACCCGGCCTTGCCCGCCGCCCAGTCGCCGATGCTGATGGAGAGAAACCAGACGCCCATCATAAAGCCGGCGACGCGCTGGGGCGCGAGCTTGGTCATGGCGCTCAGCCCGACGGGGCTGAGGCAGAGTTCTCCGAGGGTTTGGAGCAAGTAGGTGCCGGTGAGCCACCAGGGAGAGACCATCCCGCCGCCGGCCGCTGGAATGAGCAGGGCGAACGCCAGCCCGCCGAGCAGCAGCCCCATGGAGAATTTGGCGGGAATGGAAGGCTCATAATGTCTCAAAGCGACCCACAGCCAGGCGAACACCGGCGCCAGTAGAATGACGAACAACGCCGGCACGAATTGAAACCAACTGGCGGGGAATTCCCAACCGAGGATGTGGCGGTTCGTGTTGCGCTCGGCGAACAGGTTGAGCGAGGATCCCGCCTGTTCGTAAGCGGCCCAGAAGATGGCCGACGAAATGAAGATGACCAGGGTGGCGACGGCGCGCTTCCGCTCCGCTACTGAAAAGCCGCGGCTGAAAATGAGCCAGCCGAAGACCGCGGTGGAGATCGCCAGCAGAACCCAACCGAGGGCGTCGGAAATGACCTCCGCGGTGAGTTGGATAACGCCGGCGCGGCCCAGCCCCACCACGATTGCGAGCGCAACCAGCACGCCGAGGCTCGCCAGGACCGCGTTGCGCTTTTGCGCCGCGGTTGCCGCGATGCTGGGCCGAAGGCCGGCCGAACCGAGATAGCGTCCGGTCATCACATACTGAGCGAGCCCGGCGAGCATGCCGACGCCCGCTACGCCAAAGCCCAGACGCCAACTGACGCGCTCGCCCACGTATCCGCAGATGAGGGGCGAAATCAGGGCGCCGACGTTGATCCCCATGTAGAAGATCGAAAAGCCGGAGTCGCGGCGCACGTCATGGGCGGCGTACAGCTGCCCGACGATGGTGCTGACGTTCGGCTTGAGCAACCCGGTCCCTAGCATCAGCAGGACCAGCCCGAGGTAGAACATGACCAGGCCCGGAGCAACGAGACAGAGCTCTCCGGCCGAGATCAAGATGCCTCCGTACAGGACGGCCTTTTGCTGTCCGATCAAGCGGTCGGCGACCCAGCCTCCGGGCAGATTCATCACATAAACCAGCGCCGTATAAAAACCGTAGATGGCGCCGCCCTCGGCGACCGAAAAGCCAAGCCCCCCGCTGCGCACCGGCGCCACCATGTACAGGATCAGGATGGCGCGCATGCCGTAGTAGCTGAACCGCTCCCACATCTCGGTGAAAAAGAGGGTTGCCAGGCCGCGGGGATGGCCGAAGAAGCTGGTGTCCTGCTGCGGTTTGATTTCGGTCTGGCTCGGCATGCTCCGTCAGTGTACCATCGCGGCTCCGCGGCCAACCGAAATGGCGAAACAGCCTACTTCACGACGCCTTTGGGCGGCGCGAAAAACGAAAGCGGTTCCAAGAACGTAATCCGCCACTTTTTCTGCTGCTTGCTAAGGCGGCAGCGGACGATTTCGCGCCTGCGCGTTACGGCCGCGGTATCCTGCTTCTCCACGATCTCCAGGAACCAGTCGAGCTCGACGCTGCGCGACAGGTTGTCTCCCTCTTCGTTCAACACTTCGATCGAGGTCTGGATTTCGTAGGCCAGCAGCAGGTCGAAAATGTTGGCGCGCAGATCCTGATAGCCCGGCATTTCGCGATGGAAGGCGTTCATGAACTCGTCGGGTTTATTGTCGCTGAGCGCCGAGGCCATGACGGTCAGCAGGTTCCAGACGTCGGCCGCGTCGTCCGCCTGGAGCGCGGAAACGACGCCGGCGAGGAGAAGGGCGCGGCGGGTCATCTCAGGTCCGGTAGCTGGCGTTGATCCGGATGTAGCCTTCGGTGAGGTCGCAGGTCCAGAAGCGGGCCGCGCCTTTGCCTTTGCCGCGGATGGTGAGGCGAATCTGGCATTCGGCGGCATCCAGCTTCTTCTTCAGATCCGCTTCCGAAAACGGCGCGGCGAGGCCGCCGCGGCACACCGTGACGCCCTGCATCACGACGTCGGTTTTGGCGGGATCGAAGGGCACGCCCGCATTGCCGGCGGCGGAAAGAATGCGGCCCCAATTGGGGTCGGAGCCGGCGATGGCGGTCTTGACCAGAGGGGAATTGGCGATGGCTCGGGCCAGGCGAGCGGCGGCCTCAGCGCTGGATGCGCCCGAGATGTCGATGGTCACGAGTTTCCGGGCGCCTTCGCCATCGCGCGCGATCTGCTGGGCCAGCGATTCCATCACGCGCGCGACGGCCTCCTCGACCCTGGCGAATTCCTTGGCGTCGGGCCGCACGCCGGAAGCTCCGTTGGCGAGCAGCACAACGGTGTCGTTTGTGGAGGTGTCGCCATCCACCGAGAGCCGGTTATAGCTGCGCTCGACGGAGCGCCGCAGCATGGTGCGCAGGGTGGCGGACGGGATGGCGGCATCGGTGAGCACGAACCCGAGCGTCGTCGCCATCCGCGGATGGATCATTCCGGACCCTTTGGTCATGCCGGCGATCCGCACCGCGCCGCGCCGCAGGCGAACCTCGCCGAAAGCGGTTTTCGGGACCAGGTCGGTGGTCATGATCGCGGAAGCCGCGTCATCAAAGCGGGCGGGCGTCAAGCCGCTTACCAAACGGGGCAGGGAATCGATAATCTTTTCCGGCTCCAGTTCCACGCCGATGACGCCGGTGGAGGCGGGAAGCACCTGCGCGACCGGCAGCATGAGGATTTTCGCGAGCGCCTTACACGTCGCCAGCGCGACGGCATCGCCGGTGCGCGTCGCGCAATTGGCGTTGCCGGCGTTGATGAGAATGGCGCCGACGGCGCCGCCGGAGAGCTTCAAATGCCGGCGGCTCAGCTTGACGGGCGCGGCCTGCACGCGATTCTGCGTAAACAGGGCGGCGGCAGCGGCCGGGAGGCCGCTCACGATCAATGCCAGATCATCCTTTTTCACCTGGCGGATGCCGGCGTAGGTGGAGGCGTATGCGTATCCGTGCGGCAGCTTCAACTGGAGGTTTCTCCTAACCTGTCATTGTCCGTCAACCGCTGGCCGTTGACGAAGTCGGCGGCCGGCATGCGTTTGCGCCCTTCCATCTGCACTTCCACCAATTCCAGCGAGCCCGTGCCGCAGCCGACGAGCGGCGGCTTCAATCCGGCGAAGCGGCCGGGTTCCGCGCCGGGGTCCGGATGCGGACGCGAGCGCCAGATGTGCAGTCTCTGCCCGCGGAAAGAGGTGGATGCTCCCGGCCAGGGCTGCAGGCCGCGCACGCGGTTGTGAATCGCGGCGGCGGGCTGGCGCCAATCAATGATGCCATCTTCTTTCTTCAGCAAGGGCGCGTAAGTGGCTTCGGCGGAATTTTGCGGCTCCGGGCGGACGGTCCCTCGAGCGAGGCCGTCGAGCGTCTTGACGAGCAGCGCGGCGCCCAGGACGGCCAGGCGCTGGCCGAGTTCCACGGCGGTTTCTTCAGGGCCGATTTCGGTTTCGGCTTTCAGCAGCATGTCCCCGGTATCGAGGCCGGCATCGATCCGCATGGTAGTCACGCCAGTGCGTGTTTCGCCGTTGAGGATGGCCCACTGGATCGGCCCCGCGCCGCGGTACTTCGGCAGCAGCGAGGCATGGACGTTGATGATGCCCCGCGGCGCAATGTCGATGATGCTTTGCGGGATGATCTGGCCGTAGCCGACTACCACCATCGCCTCCGGCTCCAGCGCACGCAGATGCTCCACGGCTTCGGGCCGGCGGATGCGTTCGGGCTGGGAAACGGGCAGGCCGAGGCGGAGCGCGGCTTCCTTTACGGGCGGCGGCGCGGGATGCTGGCCGCGCCCGCGCGGCCGGTCCGGCTGCGTGACCACCGCGAGCACCTGGTGCCCGGCTTCGACGATGTGCTCCAACGTCGGCACCGCGAAGGCCGGGGTCCCGAGAAAGACCAGGCGCATCCCCGGAGCCTCAGTCCCATTCCCCGGCGCGCTGGAGCTTTTTGATTTTGCGCTTCATCAGGTCGCGCTTGAGCGCGCTGATGTGCGTGATGTAGAGGCGGCCGTACAGATGATCGGTTTCATGCTGGAAGGCGCGCGCCAGCAGATCTTCGCCGGTCTTTTCGTACTCCTCGCCCCTGGCGTTTTTCGCGCGCACGGTGACGCGCTTGGCGCGCCGCACCTGCTCGCGGAAGGTGGGAATGCTCAGGCAGCCCTCTTCTCCGACCTGCTTGCCTTCGGTCTTGACGATTTTCGGATTGATCAGAACGAGCTTGTCGTCCGGATTCTCGCCGTTGGAGACGTCGATGACCGCGATCTTCCGGCCGACGCCGATCTGCGGCGCGGCGAGCCCCACGCCCTTGGCGGCGTACATGGACTCGAACATGTCTTCAATGAACTTGTGCAATTCGGGCGTATCGAACTCGAGGACGTCGTCGGCCTCGCGCTCCAGCACCGGATTTCCGAATTTAACGATCGGATAAACCATATCTCAGAAATTTCTTACCTGGGCCATGTAGCCCTCGTAATTGCGGCGCGTTTCCGCGAGCGAATCACCGCCGAATTTTTCCAGAAACGCCTGCGCGAGCACGAACGCGACCATGGCTTCGCCGATGACGCCGGCGGCGGGAACCACTGCGACGTCGCTGCGTTCGTACGCCGCGAGGGCCGGCTCGCGGGTTTCGAGATCGACCGATTCGAGCGGCCGCCGCAGCGTGGAAATCGGCTTCAGCAGGCCGCGCACCACGACGTCCTGGCCGTTGGTCATGCCGCCTTCGAGGCCGCCGGCGCGATTGGCGCCGCGGGTAAAACGGCGGCCTTCGCGATCGTAGTGGATGGTGTCCTGCACCTTTGAACCGAAACTTGCCGAGCCTTCGGCCGCGAACCCGACTTCCACGCCTTTGACGGCCTGCATGGAAACGATCGCCTGCGCGAGACGGCCGTCGAGCCGCGAATCCCACGTGGCATGCGACCCCAACCCGACCGGAACGCCATGCGCCACCACCTCGAAGACGCCGCCGACGGTGTCGCCGGTGCGATAAGCTTCATCGACGACTTCCTTCATGCGGGCTTCGGCTTCGGGGTCGACGCAGCCGAGCAAAACCTCGTCTTTCCGGCTGAGCGCGACGATCTCCTCCCATTTCACCGCGCGTTCCAAATGCGCGCTGCCGACCGCGATGACATGACTTAATACCTGGATGCCGAACTCGCAGAGCAGCGCTTTGGCGACGGCTCCGACGGCAACCCGCGCGGTGGTTTCGCGCGCGCTGGCCCGCTCCAGGATATAGCGGGCATCAGGCAAGTTGTATTTGATGGCGCCTGCCAGGTCGGCGTGGCCGGGGCGCGGCCGTGTGACCGGCTTCCGCTTCTCGTCCGCGCCGCCTTCCACCGGAAGCGCTTCCGTCCAGTTCTGCCAGTCCTTGTTGCGGATGATGAACGCGACCGGCGCGCCGATGGTGCGGGAATGGCGCACGCCGGCAACGATTTCGGCGCGGTCGGTTTCGATTTTCATTCGCCCGCCGCGGCCGTATCCCTGCTGCCGGCGCCACAACTCGCGGTTGACGGCGTCGACCGATATAGGTATGCCTGCCGGGAGGCCGGTCAGAGTCGCGACGAGACATTCGCCGTGCGACTCGCCGGCGGTTTCAAAACGCAACATGAGACGAGAATGTTTATCGTAGCAAACTCGAACATTTTCCTGCTCTTGTGCGTATCCTCAGGCAGAACGGAAATGGCGATGGTCAAGTTCCTGTTGTGGTGCATCCTGCTGATCCTGTGCTGGCCGCTGGCGCTGCTGGCTTTGGTGCTGTACCCGTTGATCTGGCTTTTGCTGCTGCCTTTCCGCGTCGTCGGAATCGCCGTCGGCGGAGTGCTGGCGCTGGTCTGGGCGCTGGTGACTTTGCCCGCTCGCGTACTGCGCGCAATTTGAGCCGACGTTACACTGGGAGTGCTATGGCACTCCACGCGCTCGCCGGCAAGCCCGCCCCCAGTTCACTACTAGTTAATGTGCCGCGCCTCATCACGGCCTATTACACCGAAAAGCCGGATGCGGCGATTGGTTCGCAGCGTGTGAGTTTCGGCACTTCGGGACACCGCGGCTCCTCCTTCCACTGCTCGTTCAACGAGAATCACATCCTGGCGATCACGCAGGCGATTTGCGACTACCGCAGCCAGCAGGGCATCGACGGACCGTTGTTTCTCGCCAAGGACACGCATGCCCTGTCGGAGCCGGCGTTCGCCAGCGCGCTGGAAGTGCTGGCCGCGAACGATGTCGAGGTCCGAATCGATCAGGATCTGGGCTATACCCCGACTCCGGTCCTGTCGCACGCGATCCTGGTATACAACCGCGGACGCCGGCAGGGACTGGCCGATGGAATCGTGATCACGCCGTCGCACAACCCGCCGGAGGACGGAGGGTTCAAGTACAATCCGCCGCACGGAGGACCGGCCGACACGCACGCCACGAAATGGATCCAGGACCGGGCCAATGCGCTGATGGGGGGCGCGGATCTCGACGTCCGGCGCGAGCCCATCGGCCGCGCCCTTGCCGCCGCGAAGCGTCACGACTACGTCAGCGCGTATGTCAATGACCTGGCATCGGTGCTGGACATGGACGCGATTCGCGGCGCGAAGCTTTCGCTCGGCGCCGATCCGCTGGGCGGCGCCGGAATTGTGTATTGGGGCAGGATTACGGAGAAATACGGGCTCAATTTGTCAGTGGCGCACGATCAGGCCGATCCGACGTTCCGGTTTATGTCGGTAGATTGGGACGGCAAAATCCGCATGGACTGCTCGTCGCCGTACGCCATGGCCGGGCTCATCGCGCTCAAGGATAAATATGACGTCGCATTCGCGTGCGATACAGATCACGACCGGCACGGCATTGTGACGCGCAGCGCCGGCTTGCTCAACCCGAACCACTACCTGGCCGCGGCGATTTCGTATCTCTATCGGAACCGGCCGGGATGGCGCGCGGATGCGGGGGTGGGCAAGACGATGGTGTCGAGCAGCATCATCGACCGGGTGGCCGTGGACCTGGGCCGCAAACTGGTGGAAGTGCCGGTCGGGTTCAAGTGGTTCGTCGACGGTCTGCTCGATGGCGGCCTCGGATTCGGGGGCGAGGAGAGCGCGGGCGCGTCCTTCCTGCGGCGGGACGGCACGGTCTGGACCACGGACAAGGACGGAATGATTCTGGCGCTGCTCGCCGCCGAGATGCTGGCCCGGACCGGTAAAGACCCGGGCGAACTGTACCGCGACATCACGGAACGGTTCGGCGCGCCGGTCTACGAGCGCATCGACGCGCCCGCGACGCCCGAGCAGAAGGCGATCCTGCAGAGCCTCTCGCCCGACCGCGTGAAGACGCGCGAATTGGCGGGCGATCCGATCGAGCAGATGCTGACAAAGGCGCCCGGCAACGACGCGCCGCTCGGCGGGCTGAAAGTGGTTACCTCGCGCGGCTGGTTCGCGGCGCGGCCTTCGGGCACGGAAAACGTTTACAAGATTTATGCCGAAAGTTTCGCCGGCGAAGCGCACCTGCGCAGCATCCAGAAAGAGGCGCAGGAGCTGATTTCGCGGACTTTCGCCATGACGGCGTAATTCAGCCCACCAGCTCCAAAAACGCTTTCGCCGCGTGGCTGAGGGCGCGGCGCGTCGGGTAGACCAACCGAATTTTGCGCTCCAAATGGATCTCCTTCACGCGGACTTCGCACAGCGTCTTGTGATCGATTTCCTGCTCCACGCACATGCGCGGCAGGAAGGCGACGCCGAGATTGTTTTGCACCATCTTGCGGATGGTGTCGATGGTCGGCATCTCCACCTCGATGACCAGCGGCACCTTATGTTCCTGGAAGGTGCGGATCAGGCTTTCGCGGTAAGGTGAGACGACATTGTGCGCGATAAATGTTTCCGAGCGCAGGTCTTCGATGGAGACGGCTTTGCGGTGCGCGAGCCGGTGCTTGGGGGAAACTACGAATGCCAGGGAGTCGGAGTAGATGACCTTCGATTTGAGGCGCTCGTCGGCGGGATCGTAGCTGATCACGCCGAGTTCGAGATTGCCGTCGAGCAATTCATTGGGGATGCGGCTGGAGAGGCTGCGGCGCACGGTCACCTTGACCTTGGGGTACAGCGCGCGATAACGCTGGATGTCCTTGAGCAGGTACAGCGTGGCGGATTCATTCGCCCCGATGACGAGACGGCCGGCGGAGTTGTCGCGGAGTTCGGCGAGCGAGTTGTCGAGCTCCTGCTGCAGGCTTTGGAAGCGGCGCGCGTATTCCAGGACGGTGCGGCCGGCGTCAGTGAGGATCAGCTCCTTGCCGGAGCGGTTGATTAATTTGTCGCCGATTTCCTGCTCGAGGCGCTGGAGGGCCAGCGAGACCGCCGGCTGCGTCCGAAGCAGTTTTTCGGCGGCGCGGGAAAAGCTCTTCTCGGTGGCAACGGTGAGGAAAACTTGCAGAGAGTAGAGTTCCATCGCGAATGCAGAGGCCGGCTTTCAGAGGGCCGCCGGCTGGCAGCCCGTCCTAGATATAATAACAGTTAATATCGACCGCGAAAATTATAAATTTGCCAAATCGCGAGGCGCGCCCCGATAATGGCTGCTATCGGTGACAACCATGAGCGACCGCGTATACATCTTCGATACGACGCTGCGCGACGGCGAGCAGTCGCCGGGGTGCAGCATGACGGTTCCCGAAAAACTGCGCATGGCCCGCAAGCTCGTGGAACTCGGGGTGGACATCCTCGAAGCGGGATTCCCGATCGCGTCGGAGGGCGACTTCGAAGCGGTCGAAGCGGTCAGCCGCGAGTTTCCGTGGGTGAACGTGGCGGCGCTGGCGCGCTGCTGCACGCTGGACGTCGAGCGGGCGGCGCAGGCATTGAAGCATGCGCGGCGGCCGAGGATCCATACCTTCATCGCGACCAGCGAAATCCACCTCAAGTACAAGCTGAAAAAATCGCAGCAGCAGGTGCTCGAGGAGGCCGTCGCGGCGGTCGAACTGGCGCGGCGTCACGTGGATGATGTCGAATTCTCGGCCGAAGACGGCTCGCGCACCGATCCCGATTTTCTGGAGATGATTTCGCGCGCGGTCGTGGCGGCCGGCGCCCGGACGGTGAATATTCCCGATACGGTCGGCTTCTCGGTGCCGGCCGAATACGGCCGGATCATCGGTCGCGTGGTGAAGGCGCTGGGCGATTGCGCGGTGGTGAGCGTGCATTGCCACGACGATCTCGGGCTCGCGGTGCCGAATTCCCTGGCGGCCATCGAGGCAGGCGCGCGGCAGATCGAGTGCACGATCAATGGAATCGGGGAGCGGGCCGGGAACACGTCGCTCGAAGAGATCGTCATGATTCTGAAGACGCGGCCGGACTGCTATCCGTATCACACCGGGATCCACACCGAGCATCTGTTCGCGGCCAGCCAGATGCTGAGCTCGATCATCACGTTCGGCCCGCAACCGAACAAGGCGATTGTCGGGCGCAACGCGTTCGCGCACGAGGCCGGTATTCATCAGGACGGATATCTGAAGGAGAAATCGACTTACGAGATCATCGATCCGAAGTCGGTGGGAGTGCCGGAAGGCAAGCTGGTGCTGGGCAAGCACAGCGGCCGGCACGCGCTGCTGAAGCGGTGCCAGGACCTGGGCTTTGATCTGAACCGCGAGGAACTGGATGATCTGTACCAGCGGTTCACCGCGGTGGCCGATCAACGCAAGAAAGGCCTCATGGACGAGGAAATCATCGAGCTGATCCACCAGGGCCAGAAGGCCGCGCAGGTGGCGGCGGACTAACGAATGAACTTAAACATCCTGGTACTTCCCGGCGACGGGATCGGCACCGAAGTCACGCGCGAAGCGGTGCGCGTGCTGCGCCACGTCGCAAACAAATGGAATCACGCGGTCAACCTGACCGAAGGACTGCTGGGCGGGGTTGCCATTCACAAATGCGGCACGCCGCTGCCGCCCGAAACGGAGAAGCTGGCGGCCGAGGCCGATGCCACTTTGATGGGCGCCGTCGGCTTGCCGGAGTTTGATCATGTCGCCCCGGACAAGCGGCCGGAACGAGGGCTGCTCGGAATTCGCAAGCTGCTGGGCGTATATGCCAACCTGCGGCCCGTGCGCGCGTATGCGTCGCAGCTGGATTCATCGCCGTTAAAGAATCAACTGGTCGAAGGAACCGATATGATCATCGTCCGCGAACTGACGGGCGGGATCTATTACGGAACTCCGCGCGGCATTACCGAAAGCGGCGCGGAAACGCGGGCTGTCAATACCATGACCTACACGCGCTCGGAAATCGAGCGCGTGGCCCGCATGGCGTTCCGGCTGGCGCGGGCGCGGCGGAAGAAAGTCACGTCGGTGGATAAATCAAACGTGCTGGAGAATTCGCAGCTCTGGCGGCGCGTGGTGAGTGAAGTCGCAAAAGAATTTTCCGATGTCGCGCTCGATCACATGCTGGTGGACAACTGCGCGATGCAGCTGATCCTGAATCCGCGGCACTTCGACATTCTCCTGACGGAGAACATGTTCGGCGACATTTTGAGCGATGAAGGCGCGGTGCTGGCCGGATCGATCGGGATGCTGCCGTCGGCCTCCATCGGCGATCAGAAGCCGTCCGGAGCATGGGTCGGGCTCTACGAGCCGGTGCACGGGTCGGCGCCGGACATAGCCGGGCAGAACAAGGCGAATCCGCTGGGCGCGATCGGCTCGGTGGCGGCGATGCTGGCCTACAGTTTCGGTTTGAAGCAGGAGGCCGCCGCGGTGGAAGCGGCCATCGAGGCGGTTTTGAAGAGCGGGAAGGTGACCGCGGACCTGCGTCCGGCGGGTCCGCCCGCGACCACCGAGCAAGTCGGCGCCGCTGTTTGCGCGGCGATTTGAGTAGGGCCGGCTGCCAGCCCCCCTACCGTCCGTCCAGTTAAACTAAAACGTTATGCCCCGCACCATCATCGAAAAACTCTGGGATTCGCACGTCGTCTACGAGCAGCCGGGCGCGCCCGCGCTGATCTACATCGACCTGCACCTGATTCATGAAGTCACTTCGGCGCAGGCCTTCCAGGGGTTGCGCGAGCGCGGCCTCAAGGTGCGCCGCCCGGACCTGACGCTGGCCACCGTCGACCACAGCATTCCGTCGACGGACCGGTCGCTGCCGATCGTCGATGAACTGGGCCGCAAACAGATCGAGCAGCTCGAAAAAAACTGTCAGGAATTCGGAATCCGGTACTACGGCATCCACAGCGAGCGGCAGGGGATTGTGCACGTCATTGGGCCGGAACTCGGGTTGACGCAGCCCGGCATGACGGTGGTTTGCGGGGACAGTCACACCGCGACACACGGCGCATTCGGCGCGCTGGCCTTCGGCATCGGCACCAGCCAGGTGGAGCACGTGCTCGCCACCCAGTGCCTGCTGCAGATGAAATCGAAAACCTATCAGGTGGAAGTGACGGGCACGCTGAAGAAAGGCGTTTCGGCCAAGGATATCATCCTCGCGCTGATCGCGAAGATCGGAATTGGCGGCGGCACCGGCTGCGTTTTCGAATACACGGGCCGCGCGATCCGCGCGCTTTCGATGGAAGAGCGGATGACGGTGTGCAACATGTCGATCGAAGGCGGGGCGCGCGCCGGCCTGGTGGCGCCCGACGACACCACCTTCCAATACCTCAATGGCCGCCCCCACGCGCCGAAGGGCGCCGCTTGGGATGCGGCGGTGGCGCGCTGGAAACAGCTTCCGACCGATGAAGGCGCGACGTACGACCGCACGGTGACGATCGACGGCGATGCGCTCGAGCCGATGATCACCTTCGGCACCAATCCGGGAATGGGCGTGCCGATTAGCGCCCCGATTCCCGCGCCCTCTCAGATTGCGGACCCCGCCGCGCGCGCCGATCTCGAAAAGGCCCTCCGGTACATGAACCTGGAAGGCGGCAAGCCGCTGCTCGGCCACCCGGTGGACGTGGTGTTTATCGGAAGCTGCACCAATTCGCGCATTTCCGATTTGCGGACGGCCGCCAGCGTGTTGAAGGGCCGCAAGGTGAACCCGAAAGTCCGGGTGCTGGTGGTGCCCGGCTCGCAGGAAGTGAAACGGCAGGCCGCGGCCGAAGGACTGCCGGAAATTTTCCGCGCGGCCGGCGCCGATTACCGCGAGCCCGGCTGCTCGATGTGCCTGGCCATGAACGGCGACATGGTCGAGCCCGGCAAGTACAGCGTCTCGACGAGCAACCGCAACTTCGAAGGCCGGCAAGGGCCCGGGGCGAGGACCTTCCTGGCAAGCCCGCTGACGGCCGCGGCCAGCGCGATCACCGGTGTGGTGACCGACGTGAGGACCCTGCTATGAAATTCCAGAAGATCGAAAGCCGCATGGTGCCGCTGCCGGCGACCAACATCGATACCGACCAGATTATTCCGGCGCGGTTTCTGAAGACAACGACTAAAGAAGGCCTCGGCGCGAACCTGTTCTGCGACTGGCGGTATGACAAGCAAGGCAACCCGAAGCCCGATTTCATCCTCAACCAGCCGCGGGCGCAGGGCGCGCAGGTTCTGCTCGCCGGCGATAATTTCGGCTGCGGCAGTTCGCGCGAGCACGCGCCGTGGGCGCTGACGCAGTTCGGCTTTCGCGCGGTAATCAGCACCTCCTTCGCTGATATCTTTCGCGGCAATTCGCTCAAGAACGGGCTGCTGCCGGTGATCGTGCCGGCCGATGTTCATGCGGAGCTGTTCCGGGCCGTGGAGAAAGATCCGGACGCGAAGGTGACGATCGACCTGGCCCGGCAGACTCTGACCACGCCCTCGGGCCGCGAAGTGGAGTTCCCGGTTGACAGCTTCTCCAAGCACTGCCTGCTCGAAGGCGTCGACGAGCTCGGTTACATGCTGCAGCACGAATCTAAGATCGCCGCGTTCGAAGCCGGGCGGGCTTCGTCCATCAATACTCTGCAGTCCTGAGTTGCCTCGTTTGTGAAAGTTTGCTCTGAGTTGCATTACAAGTACCGGTAAGTTCGCCGGGCGGCCCGGTATTTCATTAGCCGGACTTCCATGTGACAACTACCTGTAAGCCTGCGGACCCTTATCATGCCGCAGCGCGAGACGGTGATTTCCAGAGGAGGTTTGGCGGATGAAACTGAGCAGTGTAATGCTCTCCCTGTCTGTGTGCGGTGTTTTCGCAGCGGCGGGGATGGCTGACGATTTTTCGTTCACGGGCACATTCACCCAGGATGACAACGTGCAACAGTTCAACTTTGCCGTGGGTGCGCCCTCAACCGTGACGCTTCGCACGTATTCCTACGCGGGCGGCACCAATGCAGCGGGGCAGGTGATCCCCAGAGGCGGATTTGATCCGATTCTGGCGCTGTTCGACGGCGCAGGCAATTTACTAAACCAGAACGATGATGGCGGCTGCGGAAAAGTGCCGGCAGATTCGGGAACCGGCATGTGCTGGGATACCTATCTACAATCCGGATTAGCACCGGGAAACTACAGCGTTACAGTGATGGAGTACGACAACTTCGCCAATGGTCCGAACCTGGCGAACGGCTTTACCGAACAGGGAAACGGCAACTTCACTCCACAGATCGCGTCCAACTGCCAGGCGGCGCAATTCTGTGACGTGAGCGGCGTTTCCCCGTGGAATCAGCGCGATTCGCATTGGGCATTCGATATTCTGAACGTCGCGTCGGCGACCGAGGTAGTGCCAAGCGGACCGCCGGCGAACAGCGTGCCGGAACCCGGCACGCTCACCGCACTAGCTCTAGCGGGGCTGAGCGTCGTTTTGCATAAGAGGCGGCGGGCGAGGGCGTAGGCCTGGGCTCGCGCACGCGGCAGGTCAGGGGACTGCTTCCGGCCTGCCGCCGCTTTGATTTCCGCTCGCCAACACCGTCCGAAACGCGTCCAGGCACTTCCGATTATCCTCGTCGGTCCCGGTGGAAATGCGCAGGCACTGCGGCAGACCGAAGGCACCGAGCGGCCTCACGATCACGCCTTGCGCCAGCAGTGTCTCAAAGGCATGGCGGGCATCCTGCTCCGAGGGCATCACGGCCATGACGAAGTTGGCTTCCGATGGCACGATCGTGAGACCAGCACTCCGCAAGCCTTCCGTCAAATCGCGCACGCCGCGCGCGTTCAGCTCGAGCGACCGATGGAGGAATTCCTTATCGGACAGCGCGGCAATTCCCGCCGCCTGCGCCGGCGTGGAAGGCTCAAACGGGAGCTTGACCTTGAGGAGATTGCGGATAAGCTCCTCGTGAGCGAATCCATAACCGATGCGCGCGCCCGCCAGCCCATACACCTTGGAGAACGTGCGCAGCGTGATGACGTTGTCATAGCGGTACTGCATGGAATCCGGGTAGCGCGGGTTATCCTTGGCGTATTCGAAATAGGCCTCGTCAAGGATGATGAGCACGCGCTCCGGCACGTGCCGGTAAAACTCGACGAACTGCTGGCGCGTGAAGATGGTGCCGGTCGGATTGTTCGGGTTGGCGAGATAGATGATCTTGGTGTTCGGATTGATCGCGGCGGCGAGCGCGTTGAGGTCGTAGTGCCAGTCGCGATAGGGCACCGTCCGGTACTTCACGCCTCGGGAACGGGCCAACACCTGAAAGCCGATGAACGCGCCTTCCGTGGTGAGCACTTCGTCCTCGTCGCCCAGGAAGGTGCGGATGATGTTGGACATGATGCCTTCCGAGCCGCTGCCCGCAATGACGTTTTCCACTTTGAGCTCGAATTCGCGCGCCAGCACCTCGCGCAGCTCCAGCCCTCCACTGGGATAAAGATTCAGCCCGTTGAGGCAACGCGCGATGGCTTCGACGGCTTTGGGCGAGGCGCCGAGCGGATTTTCATTTGACGCCAGCTTGGCGATGTGGCTCAGGCCGTACTGTTTGCGCACCGATTCGATGCTGCGGCCCGCCTCATACGGGCGGAGCGCTTCGATGTAAGGCGGAACCAGAGCCAATCGCTTTTCATTGTGCACTGTTTTAGCGGATCAGATCCAGGCCGAAATCGGGATGATCCCGGGTCCCGGTGATTTGAAACGGAATCGCCGCGCCCGCATGCTTCTGGTGGAAGAACGGGTCGACCGCTTTCAGAAGGATGGATTTGATACCGGTCGTGGTCTCGGAGAGATTGGCGGCGAGTTCGGCGGTCCCGTGGAAATTCAGACGGCGGTCGAGGAGCCCGTAGGTGCCCCGGAGCTTTACGGCGACTCCGGGCACAGAAAAGGAAATTCTGCGAAAGCGAATCCGGCCATCGTCCAGCGCGAACTGGCCGTCAAAGTCCGCAACCACGGTGTCGGTTCGCGGCTCCTTCGGCTTGCCTTCGCCCCGATGGCTGAGATCGTTGATTCGCTGCTGGAGGTTCAGTTTCGAGAAGCTCGCGCCATCGATGTGAAAGCCGCCCTGGAGTTGAAGCTTGCGTGCGATGTCGAGGTCGCCGGGCGGGACCACCAGTTTGGTATGAAACCGGATGGCGCCGCTCATGGGCGGCGGCCCCTTGGCGCCGAGAAGCAGTAAATCTTCCAGCCGGCCCGTGCTATCGACATCCAGCGAGACGGTCTTGCCTTTGATCCCCTCCATGCCTTCCACCGATCCTTTTGCGAGAATACGCGAAGCGTTGAAGCGGGCGTCGACCGGCTGCAAATAAGTGTCTCCGTCGGTTCCATCCACGACCGCATGAAATTGCGATGTAAGGTGCACGGGGTGGCCGCTGATCGCCACCGTGAACTTGGGGATGTCCGTGTTCCCATCGACTTCGATGTGATCGAGCGCGCCGCGGTATTCACCGTCGGAGGCCAGGGTGCCCGCGATTCCGCGGAACACCGACAGATCGGCGTCCCGGAAGCTGTATTGGCCGCTCACGGCCGTCTTGCCGGGATCATCGCGGTTCCAAGGGCCGAATTTGCCCGTGGTCTGAATGTCGCCAGGCGGTTTCGCATTCCGCAGGGTGGCTCGGAAAGACATCGGATCGGAGGGGCCCGCGCCCGCGAGGCGCAGCCGCCGGATGTCAAATTCCAGCGGCGGCTTGCCCGGTTTTCGGGGAATGACGGTGAGTTTGGTTCCGTCGGCGACCACCGAATCGATGATGAAATCGGGAGGCTTGCCTGCCTCCTGCTTTTCGCTGCCGCCGTTTTCCACGCGCCGCGACACCTGAATGCGAAGGCCGTCGAACCGCACTTCGCGGATGTGCGGCGGCGTGCGCAGGGCTTCCAGGAGAGTGGAGGACGCCGAAAGTCTGGCGATGCGGATGAGCGGCGGGGCATCCGGCGCGCCGGGCTGGCGGAACGTCAGGTCTGTGGCTTCCATCCGAGCCTCCGGAAAGAGCCTGACGTGCAGGCTTTTGAACTGCAAGTCGGCGCCGTAGTGCTGCTTGAGCAATTGAACGACACGATTGCGGGCCCATCGCCCGAATGTATCGGTGAGGCTGAGGGTCGCGAACGCGGCTGAGAGCAGAGCCCCGGCGGCGGCGGCGGTCCATAGCCAGCGCCGCCGCCCGAAAGAGCCCATGGGATCGGGCGGAGCAATTGCCGGGCCAAGTGCGGTTGTGTACGTTGCGGGCCGGCTACCCCGCGCTAAACCAGCTTGGTCTTCCGGATCGGCAACTCGCGGATGCGCTTGCCGGTGGCGGCGAAGATCGCATTGCAGATTGCCGGCGCCATCGGCGGCACGCCAGGTTCGCCTACGCCGGCCGGCGGGGCGCCATTCTGCACGAGCGTGACATGCACCTCGCGCGGCGCCTCGTTGATCCGGGCAACCGGGTAGTTGTGATAGTTCGATTGCTGAATGCGGCCGTTTTGGGCGGTGATCTCGCCCATCAGCGCGATGCTGGTGCCGAACACCGCCGCCCCTTCAAACTGCGAACGGACACGGTCGGGGTGGACGACCAGACCTGTATCCACCACGTAATCGACGCGCGGGATGTGGACCGCGCCTTTGGAGTCGATCTCCACTTCCACCACGGTTCCGACATAGGTCTGGAAACTGCGGTGAACCGCGAGACCGAAGCCGTGCCCGGCTCCGGACTTCTTCTTGGCCCAGCCGGATTGCTCCGCCACTCTTTCCACCACGTTCCGCAGGCGGCCCGTTTCGAGCGCGTATCCCGGCGTGTTCGGCGGAATCGACATCACATCGAGTGTGCGGGCCTTGCCGATCAGGTCCAGCATATACTCCACCCGGTCGCGGTTGGCCGCGGCGGCCAGTTCATCCGCGAACGACTGCACGGCGAACGCGTGATAGATATTGGCGACCGAGCGCAGCCAGCCGATGCGCACGTGCGCTTCGGCCGGACCGTTTTCAGCCCGGAGGTGCGGGATGTCGAACGGAATGTCGCTCCATCCCATGCCCTGCTCGAAACCGCCATAGCGCGCGTTGACGTCGTTCTGCGATTCGATCGGCGGGAAGGCGCAACGCTGCAGCCAGGCGGTGGGCCGGCCTTTCGCATCGACCGAAGCCTTCATATACATGGCGGCGACGGCATGGTAGAAATCGAACTGCATGTCGTCTTCGCGCGTCCACGTGACTTTCACGGGCCTGCCGACCTGTTTCGAGAGAAGCGCCGCTTCGGCTACGTAATCCGGTTTGGATTTGCGGCCGAACGCGCCGCCCAGCAGGGTCACGTGGCAGACGACGTCCTGCGGCTTGATGCCGAGCGCCTTGGCCACCGTATCCTGCACGGCCTGCGGATTCTGTGTCGGCGCCCACGCCGTGACTTTGCCGTCCTTGTATTCGGCGACCGCGTTGACGGGTTCCATGGGGGCGTGCGCCAGCATGGGTGCGTAGTATTCGGCCTCGTGGATCTTGCCGCCCTTGGCGAATTCGGCGTCGACGTCGCCGGCGTTGCGCGCCACCTTCTGCGGCTTGCGCACGGTTTCGAACAGTGTCTTCTTGTAAGACTCGGAATTGTACGAGGCGTGCGGGCTCGAGTCCCAGGTGACCTTCAATTTCTTGCGGCCCTGAATCGCGGCCCAGGTGTTATCGGCGATCACCGCTACCCCGCCGAGAGGCTGGAAGCCGTAGGGCGGCGCAAACGGCGGAATCTGTAGGGTTTTCTGGACGCCGCGGACTTTGCGTGTTTCGGCATCATCGACCGATTTCAGCTTTCCGCCGAACACGGGCGGATGCTCGATGGAAGCGTAGACCATGCCGGGCCGCCGCACGTCCATGCCGAACTGCGCGGCGCCGGAAACGATACCCGGCTGATCGGTGATGGGCACGCCTTTGCCGATGTACTTGAACTCGGCCGGCGATTTGAACTTCAGTTCCTCTTTCTTGGGGACCGGCTGCTTGGCCGCCAGCGTAGCCAGTTCGCCATAGCTCGCTTTGTGACCCGGGGCGGTCACCTGGCCGTCGCGTGCCTTGCACTGATCGGCCGGCACGTTCCACTTGGCGGCCGCGGCGCGCTCCAGCATCAGGCGCGCCGTGGCGCCGGATTGCCGCATGGCGTCGTAGAAGCTGCGAATGGACGTCGAGCCGTCGGTGTTCTGATCGCCATACTTTTTGTCGCCGATCGCCTGCGCGATCGTGACGTGCTTCCAATCGACGTCAAGTTCATCGGCGAGCACCATGGGGAGAGCCGTGCGGATGCCGGTCCCCATTTCGGAGCGGTGCGCGGTGATAATCACCCGGCCGTCCGGCTCGATGCCGAGGTAGACGGTAGGCTGCCACGCCGCGTCCCCGGACGTGCCCTCGGCCAAGGCGTTGTCGGGCAGGATCTGCGCGCCGAGCACCAGCGCGCCCGCGGAGAAGACGGTTTCGAGGAATCCGCGCCTGCTGACTAGATCGATGCGGTTCATGCTTTCACCCCCGCGGCCATGCGGATGGCCTGCCGGATGCGCTGGTAGGTGCCGCAGCGGCAGATGTTGCCTTGCATGGCTTCGTCAATATCGTGGTCCGTCGGCTTGGGCTTTTCGGCCAGCAGCGCGGCGGCCTGCATGATCTGCCCGGCCTGGCAATACCCGCACTGCGCGACGTTCACCTTCTCCCACGCAACCTGCACCGGATGCGCGTGATTCTTGTCGAGACCTTCGATGGTGGTGATGTTCTTGCCGGCGGCGTCCTTCATCGAGGTGACACAACTGCGCTGGGCCGCGCCGTTGATATGGACCGTGCAGGAGCCGCACAGCCCCATGCCGCACCCGTATTTGGTGCCGGTGAGTGCCAGTTCATCGCGGAGATACCACAATAGGGGCATCTCCGGATCGCCGTCGAACTTCCGGCTGACTCCGTTCACTTTGAGTTCGATCATTGGATTGCCTCAGACGTCCTCAGGGGATTTTAGCGTATGGCGCCGGAGTGTGGAGCAACGCGGATGCGGGCGGTTGCAGGGTTGCGGCTGCTTGGATAGCATTCAGGAATGCGCCTGAGCCGAGCCATGCTTTTCGTGAAAGACCTGGACCGGATGGTGGCGTTTTACGCCGGCACATTGGGCCTGAAGCCGATCGAAGAAACTCGGCTGGATAACTGGGTGGAATTCGATTCCGGCGGCGCCCGCTTCTCGCTGCACGCGATTCCCGCGGAGATCGCGAACCAGATCGAGATATCCTCGCCGCCCAAGCCGCGCGAAACGGGCGCGGTGAAGCTGAGCTTTGAAACGGGCGACGCCGCGTCGGAGCGCCGGCGGCTCGCAGCGCTGGGTGTGACGTTCATCAAACGGCCCTGGGGCGCTTACGAAGGGGTCGATCCGGAGGGCAACATTTTCGGACTCTACTCGGCCCCGGAAGGATAACGGCTTCTCGGGACCGCCAGCTTTGCGTTGGGGAGCAACGTCCTGCAAGCACGGCCGCAGCTTCGCGGCCGGGACTATAATAGCGGGTTGACTTCGCATCCAGACCGGGAAGGAAAACAACAATGATGAAGTTTCGCGCGCAAAGTGTCGTGCTCGGCGCGATGGGGCTGCTGGCGGCCGTTGGGCTCGGCGCCAGATCGGCGGCTGCTCAGCCGTCTGCGACCGATAAGCCGCTTCTGGCGGAACAGGCTTTCAAAAACGTTCAGGTGCTTCGCGGCATTCCGGTCGACGACTTCATGGAGACCATGGGGATCATGACCGCCGCGCTGCAGTTCGACTGCTCGGATTGCCACACCAACGCCGGCACCGACAAGGTCGACTGGGCCGCCGATACGCCGCGCAAGCGGACCGCGCGCCGCATGGTCACTATGGTCGCCACGATCAATAAAGACAATTTCGGCGGCCGCCAGCTGGTCACCTGCTGGACGTGCCATCGCAACCGCGACCGCCCGCTGACTACGCCGCTGATGGAAGTGATCTACGGGATGCCTAGCCTCGAGCAGGACGATGTGATTGCTCCGGCTCCCGGCCTGCCGTCGCCGCAGTCGATTCTGGACAAGTTCATTGCGGCCTCCGGCGGCGCGCAGCGGCTGGCAGCTCTGACGAGTTTCGAAGGCCATGGCACGAGCGTGGGCTTCGGCGGATTCGGCGGCGGCGGCGATGTCACGCTGCTCGCGAAGGCCCCCGATAAGCGGGCGACCATCATTCTGTTCAAGCAAGAGACCGGGCGCGGCGATCAGATTCGCACTTATGACGGCCGCACCGGGTGGATTCGTACTCCGCTGAACGTGCTTGGCGAGTATCAACTGAGCGGCGGAGACCTGGACGGCGCCCGCTTCGACGCGCAGTTGTCTTTTCCCGGGCAGATCAAACAGATTCTTACAAACCTGCGGACCGGGCCGCCGACTGCGATCACCGATCTTCCCGGCCCTTCCAGCCAAACCTCCCTGCAGAAGGAGCAGCCCACCAACCAGACCCACAGCGTCGACGTGGTGCAGGGGACCGGGCCGCGGGGCCTCCTGGTGACTTTGTACTTCGACCGCGATACCGGGCTGCTGCGGCGCGAACTCCGCTACGGCAGTTCGCCGATCGGCCGGGTGCCTACTCAGATCGATTACGAAGATTATCGCGAAGTGAATGGGATCAAGTTCCCGTTCCATATCACGTACGCGTGGCTGGATGGGCGCGATTCGATCGTGCTGAACGAGATTAAGACGAACGTCGCGATCGATGACGCCAGGTTCGGCCGGCCGGCTCCCCTCAAGAAGCCGTAAGCCGGCGACGGCCGCAGAGCGCGCGGCAGGAGCAGGAGCGAAGGCCATGTCTTCCATGCCGGCCGCGGGCGTTGCGGCGGCGCAAACACAGCGCATCACCGGGTGGCGCATGTGGGTGCCCAGCGTCGTGATGATGCTGTGTTCGTGGTTGTCGTATGTCGACCGCCAGATCCTGGCGGTGCTTTCTCCGATGATTCTGCGCGACACCGGCCTGACCGCGCAGAGTTACGGTGAAGTGGTTTCGGCGTTCTCCATCGCGTACATGATCGCGAACCCGCTCTGGGGATCCATCCTCGACTATGTCGGGATGCGGATCGGGATGCTTGCCGCGGTGACCGTCTGGACGATCGCGAGCGCGTCGCACGCCTGGATGGCTGGTTTTCTCGGGTTCGCGGCGGCGCGTGCCCTGCTGGGGCTCGGCGAAGGCGCGACATTTCCGGGCGGGCTGCGCGCCTCCATGGATTCTCTGTCGCCGGACCGGCACTCGCGCGGCATCGCCATCTCGTACAGCGGCGGATCCCTCGGCGCGATCCTGGCGCCGCTGGTCGTGGTGCCGATCGCCTTGCGGTTCGGCTGGCGGGCGGCCTTTCTTGTTTCGGGTGCGCTCGGTCTAGGGTGGCTCCTGCTCTGGAGCAGTGTGGCTCGGCCGCCATACCTGGCTCCGCCCGAGCGCAAAACGCGCCGCCTGGCGCTCCCGAACCCGTTAGAGCGCCGCTTCTGGGCGCTGGTGACGAGCTACGCGCTCGGCGCGATCGCGATCGGCCCGGTGCTGTACTTCAGCCCCCTCTACCTCAATCGCGTGCTGCATTTCTCGGAAGCCGATCTCGGAAAGGTGCTCTGGATTCCTCCGTTCGGCTGGGAACTCGGCTACTTCTTCTGGGGCTGGGCGGCCGATCGCTTTGCGCCCAACCATCGGCGGCCAGTCGGGATGTTTTTCCTGCTGGCGATCGGCTGTGTGCCAATCGCGGCCGTGCCCTGGTCGGATTCGCCGGTACTGGTTCTCCTGCTGTTCTTCTGGTCGATGTTCGTGACCGGCGGCTTCCAGATGGTGGCGCTGCGCGCGGGCGCGCGGGCGTATCCGAGGGAAAAGACCGCCCTGGCCGGAGGAACTGCGTCGGGCGCCTGGTCGGCCGTGGCCGCCGTGCTGCTTCCCGTGCTGGGACACTGGTTCGACCAGCAGCGGTTTGGCGCAATCTTCTGGCTGGTCGGACTGATGCCGCTCGCCGGCACCGCCATGTGGCTGTGGTTGAGCCGCGAAGACCCAACTGTCCGCGCATAGGAAATTCAGCGGAGCGCAGATCGCGATTGCCGCGGCGGCCGAAGCGAACGCGGGGGCGTGAAGCCAGTCGACCAGCGCATGGCTCAGCGCCGTGTTTCCGGCCATCGAGAGGAAACCGTTGGACGCGTGGAAACGCCCGAGGCGCGCGAGTTCCCATCGCCAACCCGCCTGATGCCGTTCCCGCCACGTGAACCGTTCGTGCCAGCAAAAGTTGTGCAGCACCGCTACTTCCACCGCGACGGCGGCCGCGGACGCAGCGGAGAGCCGGAAAATTCGGAGGAGCAGTTCGAACGCCAGCAACTGTACCGCGGCGCCAAGCAGTCCAACCAAGCCAAATCGGCTGAACCGCCGCATCACCGGGTCTCCTCCCGATGAAGCGCCGTGGTGTGGCGGAAAGCCGCGGTAAGGAACATCGCGGCCATTCCCGCAATGGCGATCACGCCGCCCACATCAAAGAGCAGGAATTGCCGGCCGGCGAAGTGGGCGAACGGCTGGACGTAGGCCGCGGTGTTCCCAATCACAAGAAGGATTCGGATTTCTGTCGGCCCGAAGAACCCATGAGAAAGATGGAAGCGCCCCAAGGTATAAGTCGCGAGGTAGCTTTCGATGGAAAGAGCATAGAAGCCGAGCAGCATGCCGGCGGCAACGGCCTCATGCACGTATCCGGAGCAGGCGAGCCCCGCCATCAACGCCAGCGCGCCGACCGTGTCGCATACGTGATCGACGTAAAAGCCATAGCGAGGCCGCTGCTGGTTGCGGACGCGCGCCAGCGTGCCGTCGAGGCTGTCCCCGGCCCAGTTGAACAGCAGGAACAGGTTCACTAGCCCCAGCCACTTCGGGTCCCATGCCGCGATCGCATAAGCCAGACCCGCGCAGATCTGCGATCCGAGACCGAAGGCCGTAAGGTGGTCCGGTGTAATCGCCGCAGGTGTTCGCCGCGCCATCCAGATCAACAGCCGCTTCTCGAGACGGGCCGTGACCGCGGTGTGGACCCGGGAAGCGTCGGCGAAACCGCGTACTTCAGTTGGCATGATCATCGGTTGTTTCCTTTCTGGCGTAGGCGCTCAGTGCGTTCTTGGTTGCGTTCAACGTGAACTCCAGCGACTCTCGCGGCAGGCTCTGGATGACCGGGGTGATCAGCCAGCCAAGGCCGGGCGGGATGCCGCGGGTCAGCGAAACCGCCTCGCATTCAATGAGCAGCCCGTCGCTCGTCTGCAGGAAGCTCCAGTACGAATTGAGCCGCCAGAGATAGCCGTCGTCGTCGCCCTCGGGCCGCCGCCGTTCGCGCGGGGTTCCCGCGTCATCCACTTGCCAGATGTGCAGGCTCCGCGACACGCTGTAGCCGCGGCCGCCTCCGTTGAGCTCGCTTCGGCCTTCGAACTCCGCGTCCAGGATAACGGTGACGATCTTCTGTTTCCGGAAACGAATCAGACTGGTGGGGCTTTCGCCGCCGCGAACGGCCCGCGACGAGACTACTTGCGGGGCGTAATGCCGGGCAAGGTGATTGGGATCCCGGAGCAGAGCCAGCATCTCACCTGCTTCCGCGCCGGGAACGAAGGCGGCGGCCCGCCAGTGATGCATCAGGCCGCCGGATATCGGCCAAGTTCCCCCATTCACCGGTTCTACGCGCACCGGCATGGCTCGCAGTCGTTCCTCCACGCCGGCCGCGGAGTTGCCCTGGAGCGCCGACAGGTAAGTCTCCGGACTGGAATGCTGGCGCGCGAGACGGCTTTCCAGCGCCGTCACGTAGCCCTCGAACGCGTGGGCGGCCGGTGGAGTCAGGCGGGCGGCGGAAACGTGTGCAAGCGTACTCAAGAGCGCCGCTGCCGTTCGAATTTTCGCTTGTGCGTTCATCTCGGAACGATTCTGGGACGGCGCGGCCGAAGCGGCAATGGAATGCGCCTCAAACGTCGGCTCATTTGTGCCTCATCGTGCAAGTCATAGAACCGGTGCGGCTTATCGGAAATCCTCAACGCGTAAGCTACACTGGGAAATCGCCATGTCCGGCAGTCCGGCGTACCGCCTGTTCGGGTTTGGGGTCTTCGAAGCAGACGAGGCCCGGGGAGAGCTGCGCAAGCGGGGCATCCGGATCAAGCTGCACTCCCAACCCTTCCAAGTGCTTCTTCTGCTTCTCGAGCGGCCCTCGGAGGTGGTGACGCGGGACGAGCTGCGGCGGCGCCTCTGGGGCGAGGATACGTTCGTCGATTTCGATCACGGCCTGAACAGCGCGGTGAACAAGCTCCGGGAAGCGCTCGATGATTCGGCTTCCCAGCCGCGCTACATCGAGACCGTGCCCGGCCGGGGTTACCGGTTCATTGCGCCGGTGACATTAAGTACCCCAGCGCGGTCAGCCCCGGATGTCCAGGCGGCCGTTGAGCCAGAACGGCCGCGCGCCGTTCTCTCCACCCCGGAAGAATTGCCGGCTGCTCCTCGCCGCTCGGTTCGAGTTTTGCTTCTGCTGATCGAAACTCTGTATCTCGCGGTTTATCTGGTGGCGCTCGGTAATCTGCGGGAGGTCGATGACCTTTTTCTGGAAGCCCGCCTGCTCCCGCCGCCCTTGCTGATGGCGGCTCTGGTGACGACGGCCGCGGCCCTCATCCCGGTGCGGCTTTTCTTACTGGCGGCGGTAGCCTTCGAGCTGAAGAGCCTCCCGGCGAAATTCAGCAGAATGTTTCCGGTTCTCCTGGTTCTGGACCTGGCATGGGCGCTGTCGCCGTTTCTGTTGGCGCATTATGTGAACACGGGGCTGGCGTTGGGCATGAGCGCCGCCTTGGTTTACCTGCCGTTCGCGCAGCGCTCGCTGGTTCTGATGTACGCGCGCGGGCACGCCTAGCGCACGGCGGAATTCGCAGCTTCGGGATTGACCGGGTTCTTCACGGGTTGATCAGTAAGCGCGCGCAGCACTTCTTCGGCGGCCTTCGTCTGCAAGTCGACCAGCGATTCCTCGGAATAGAAGCTGGTGTGCGGCGTGAGGATGACGTTGTCGCGGCCGAACAGCGGCGAACCGGCGGGCGGCTCCTGTTCCATGACGTCGAGCGCGGCGCCGGCGAGTTGCTTCCGGTCCAGGGCACGGGCGAGCGCGGCTTCGTCGACGATCGGGCCGCGGGCCGTGTTGACGAGGTATGCCGCCGGCTTCATCCGCGCGAACACATCGTCGCTGAACAGATGATGAGTCGCGGCGACCAGCGGCGTGTGGATGGAAATATAATCCGAGATCCGCAGCAGCGTATCGAAATCGACGCGTTCCACGCCGGCCCGGGCCAGCACTTCATCGGAAATATACGGATCGTAAGCCACCACCCGGAGGCCGAACGCCTGGGCCTTGGGGGCGAGCAGCTGCGGAATCTGCCCGAATGCGACCAGCCCGAGCACGGTCCCGCGCAGCCGGTGAATCGGCGTGACGGCCTTCATCTCCCAGCGGCCGCCGTGGGTGCGCGTGTTGGACGAAGGAATCTTGCGCACCAGCGCCAGCAGCAGCGCCATCGCATGGTCTGAGACTTCGTCGAGGCAGTAATCGGGCACGCGCGTGACCACGATCCCGCGAGCCGTGGCTGCCGGGATGTCCACGTTGTCCACCCCGATGCCGAAACGCGCGATGATGCGGCATCGCGTCAACTCGGCGATCACCTGAGCCGGCATCTTGGCGTAGGTGGTGAGCACGGCATCGGCATCGCGCGCGACGGCCAGAATACCTTCCGCCGTGGGCTGCGCGGCAAGCCGCAACTGCGCGCCGATCTGCGAGAGGACTCTGTGGGCCGGGTCGAGATTCGGAAACACCGAATCCGTAACAGCAACCAGGGGGGGCATGAGTTCAACCAGGGTATCACGGCCGGGGGGAAACGAGGCTATGCGCGAAGGAGTTGGGGAATCTTTTCGAAATGCTGGTCCCGGGTGATCAGCGTCAGATCGTGTTCGAGCACGAGAGCCGCGATCCAAAGATCGTTGTCGGGGACCGGCGTGCCGGCGCGCTGGAGCTGCACAAAAACGCGGGCGTAGTGCTCCGCAGTTTCGCGGCTCGGAATCAAGACGGCGACCGTGTCCTTCGCCAGGAATTTCCGGAGGAGCAGTTCGTTGCGGTGCTGCTGCGAACCGCCATGAAAGCCGGCTTTTATTTCGGCAAGCACGACCAGTGGAATGCAAACTTGGTCGCAGGCGGCGAGGCGTTCGGCGAGAGCGGAGTCGCCCCGAAACAAATCCATAAGCCGGTTCGTGTCGAGGGCGACTTTCATTTCCACTTGTTCCAATCGATTTGCCGTTGGGCGGCGAGGATCTCGTCGAAGGCGGGATCGGGCGTCCAGCGGCCCACCAGGTCGGAGAAATCGGCTCGCGGCCGCGCGCCCACGGTGCATTCCGTGAGCTCATCGAGGATGAGTTGATTGAGGCTTTGCTTGCGGCTCGCGGCGCGCGCTCGAAGGGCGCGATCGACCTCCCTGGGCACGCCGCGGATCGTATATTGGATCTCTGCCTGCTTACTCATGCCTGCATGATAGCATGATGTGCAGGCGTCTGGTCAGCTCATCCATCGCACTACGCCCGCTACCCCGTCCACCGCTACGGTTGACCCGTCGGGAATGCGCTCGGTGGCGTTGAGAACTCCGAGCACCATGGGGATGCCGCGCTCGCGGGCGAGCGAGGCCATGTGCGAAGTGCTGCCGCCACGCTCGGTAACCACGCCCGCGACGCGCGTCAGAATATGACTGAGCGCGGGGCCGGCCACCCGCGTGACCAGGACATCGCCTGGGGCTACGCGTGACATCTCGCATTCGCAATTCACGACACACGCGCGGCCGGTGCCCCAGCCGATGCCGGCGGCGTGTCCGTTCAGGCGCGGGCGATTCTGCCAGATGGCGTCGGGGACCACGGCGGGTTGCACGTGCAGCGGTCGCGCCTGCAGCAGCTGGAAGCCGGCATCATCGAGCGCCCATTCGATTTCCACCGGCATCTGCATGAGTTGTTCGACGCGGAGCAGCAAGCCGGCAAGTTCCTCGGCTTGCGATTCGGAAAGGCAGGGCTCGGTCATCTGCGGGCGCGGAACGGCGCGCGCTTCCGGTTCCTGCCGGTGGATGCAGCCGACCTGGTGATCCTTGCGGCCCGCCGTAACGTTCAGCAGCTTGCCGTCGTGCGAGAGTTCGTAACGATCGGGCGTGACTTCCCCTTGCGCGATCGAAGAGCCGAGCCCCCAGGTGGCGCTCAGAATGAGCGTGCCCTCCGCGGATTCACTCAGCCCGCCGCCGGCCACGCGAGCCGCCACCAGCGGCTGAATCAGGACCGCCATCGCGGTGTCCGCCGGATCGATGTCATGGGTGGCCATATAACGGAGAGCGCGGGTGGCCCAGAGCGCGCCCCAGCAGGAACGGACCGCGGTGATGAAATCGGCTTCGCTCTCAATGCCCAGGAAGCTTTCGAACTGGCCGGCGAAACTGGATCCAAAACGGTCTTCCACCAGCGCCGAGGAGCGGACCACCGTCAGAGCGCCGGTGCGCGCGGTGAGATCGCGCCAGCTGGAGAGCAACGGGTCGAGCACTTCCGGCGTGATGGGTTGATCGAGCAGGCCGAGCTTCATCGCCAACGCGTGGCGTCGCGCTTGCGGGCTCGATTCCGCGCCGAATACGCCGCGGGCGTCCGCTTCCAGGTTCAGCGCGCGAATTTGTGTGCGGTAGGCCTCGGCATCGAGACAGAAACCGGGCGGCACCGGCAGGCCGGCCTGAGCAAGACGCGCCAGGTTCGCCGCCTTCGGGCCGAAACGCGAGGCGTCAGCGGCTTCTGGCGCGGTGAGCGCGGCAATCACGCTACCGCCCCGGCAACTTGCCGTAATCGGAGTAACCCGGCATCGGGTCCACCACCGTGATCTGCTCGACCGGGAAGTTGGAGACGATCTCCACGCTGTCCTTGTGCACGATCAGCATCTCTTCGATGCGCACGCCCCACTGGTGCGGTTTGCCGTGCTGCGTTTCGAGCGCGAAAACCATCCCTTCCTTAATCTCGATCGGGTGGTCGAGCGACCAGATGCGCGAAATCACCGGCTGATCGTACTGCGCCAGTCCCAGCCCGTGGCCCCAGAGGTTGGCCGCCGCCTGGTCTTCTTCTTCATAGCCCCAGGCTTCTTTCGCCGACGGCCACTTCGACGCGATATCGCGCGTCGTGGCGCCGACCTTCACCGCCTTGATCGAATCGTAGAGCCACTTCAACGCGATCGCGTAATAATCCTTCTGCTCCTGGCTGGGCTCGCGGCCGACCATGTAGGTTCTGTAGTAGCACGACTTATAACCGTTCCAGGTGAGCGCCGCCAGGTCCATGAACACCATATCGCCGGGCTTGATGATGCGGTCGGAAAAATTGCGCCAGTTGGGCCACGTGTTGAGCCCCGAAGAAACGATGACGTCTTCCACATCCTCCATCCCGGGGATGTTGTACAGGAACTCCATAATGTGGGCGGTGAGCTGATTTTCCGTGAGCCCCGGCTTGAGGAATTTCATGAACTCCCAGTGCGCGGCGTCGCCGATCGCGCCGACGATCCGCATGCACTCGTGCTCGTCTTCATTCTTGACGGCCCGCGCTTCCATCATGGGGGTCATGCCGTCGCCCCACTCGATTTTGTTCTCCTGGAAGATGCGGATCATGTTGATGTCGATGAAATCGCACCCGAGTTTCATGCCATCGACGCCGCGCTTCTTCATTTCCTGCTTGATGGCGTTGGTGAACTTGGTGACCTGCATGGTGGATGCCGGCCCCGCCGCGCCTTTGATCCAGGCGTATGAGTAGCGGATGTTGTCTTTCGGGATCCACGGCGAGTGCTTCTCGATGTGAAGCCCGATGTCGCCCTGCTCGAAAAGCACCGGCGCATCGTCGCCGCACAACAGCGCGTATCGCAAGCCGGGCTTCAGCCGGTTCCAGCCGGGCGTCAGGGTGCTGGTCACGTAGCGGACATTTTCGTCGTACATCAGCAGCATCGCGCCGAGCCCGTGGGCCTTCATGCGTTCCCGCGCGCGCTCCAGGCGATACTTCCGCAGCCTGTCCCAGTTGACGCGCTGCTGCCAATCCAGTCCGACCGCACCGACGTTAGCCATCCGAAATCCCCCGTTCGTTTGTTGAGAGCGAAAGCGAAACGGTCGATTATATCGAATCTTTCGCGAACCGCGCGCCGCGCTGATATATACTGGCGGGGATTCAAGCCCAGGAGGGGACAACATGCGTCGACGAGTAACACTGTTCTGCGGCGGGCTGATTCTGGCCTGCGCCATCGCTTCGGCCCAGAACCTGGAAAAATTCGTGGTCACCGGCGAGGCGGCCAAGCATATCCTCACGAAAACCGAAATCTCCGCCGATACAGCGGCCAAAATCGTGCAAGCGTGCGTCGATTTCGCCAAGGCGCACAATGTGGCGGTGAGCGTGTTCGTCATCAGCCCGCAAGGCCAGATCGTGCACGCGCATCGCATGGACGGACAGACTCCGATCAATACCGAGACCGGCCTGATGAAAGCGCAGAGCGTGCTCTATACGCGCACGTCGTCGCACGATTATGCCAACCGGATTACCAATAATCTGTCGCTCCAGGTGCGCTGGGACAAACTGCCGGTCTACCCGGTATCGGGAGGCTTGCCGATCATTGTCGACGATCAGATGATCGGCGCGATCGGCGTCGGCGGGTCGAACATGGACGAGGAGTGCGCGTACGAAGCGATCACGAAAGTAGTGGGGCCGCAACCGCCATTGGTCCAGTCGCCCGCGCCGGGCGGACGGGGACCGGCGCGGTAAACCGTCAGCGGCACAAGCCGGGCAAACCGGCGGGTGCACCGGTACGGACCTGCGCGATGACCCGATCGCAGCGGTCTTCCGGCAGCATCCCGCCGGCGAGCGCCCGGAACTTCGTCGCCGTCTCGTCCCAGGTGAGCGGATTTTCCGGATCGCCTTTCGGATAGCGGACGAAGTGTTCGTAGCGCTCGCCCGAATCCAGTTCGATGGTGACCCGGGCCGGCCATTCTCTCGGAAAACTTTCCTCCAGACGCGCATCTGTCACGAGCGCCACCTTGGACATCATCTGGCGAACGCGCGGGGAGTGAATCTGATCAAGCGTGAACTGGTCAAGACCGGCGGCCGCGTGGACCACCGCAACGGCGGCCCCGAACGGCATCGAGAACTGGGCATCGACAATCGATTCCGGACTATATTTCTTTTCGCGCGGATCGCAAACCAGCCCCCATCCGGCTTCCAGCACCGCGATTTCAATCCTTCGGATGCCGGCCGCATCGATCGCGTGGCGGCGCATCAATTCCAAAATCGCATCGATCGGCCCCTGCATGTAGCGGCAGCACGCGTGCGGCTTGACCGCGGTTTGCAGGATCTCGAACGATTCCCCCAGCCCGGCGGTAAGCCGCTCGGGAAGAGCATGCCGCGAATAACCGCGCAGGAAACCGTCGCGGCCTTCCAGAATCCGGTGCGGCCCGCGGTAGCCTTCGGCTGCGAGCAGCGCCGCTTGAATCCCGTTCTGAGCCGCCAGTCCCGGATGGATGCGCTTGGTCCAGGCGCCCTCGGCGAGAAACTCCATGCTGCCGGCCGCCATACTTCCGGCGATCCCGAACGCGTCCAGCGTCTGCTCCGCTGTCAGTTTCAGCAGCTTGGCGGATGTGATGGCGGCGCCGAAAACCCCGCACGTCGCGGTCGGATGGAAGCCGAGCGCGTAGTGCTCTTTCGGTTGGACCGCCATGGCGATGCGGGCGGCGGCCTCGAAGCCGGCCACCACGGCGGCGAAGAACTGCCCGGCGGGCGTTTCCGGGCGCGTTTCCGCGAGCGCCAGCGCGGCCGAGTACATCGTCGCGCCCAGATGAATGGAGCCGCCGCTGTGTGTATCGTCCATCTCGATGCCGTGCGCCGCCGTGCCATTGGCGAACGCGGCGAAGCCCGGCAGCGCGCGGATCGGCGTTCCCAGCACGGTGCAAGGGCCCTGGCCGCCGTTCTTCTCCACCATGCGCTGCGCGGCGCGGGCCGATTCTTCCCGCGAGCCGCGGATCGCGACGCCGAGATAGTCGAGAAGAAAATAGCGGGCCCGGTCGAGAACGGCATCCGGGAGCGTATCCGCGCTCAACCCGTGAAGAAACGCGACCAGTTCGCGCGTGTGTTCCGCCCGGAACGTTTGGGAAGCGACTGCGTTCATGGATACCTCAGCCGACATCTTTATATTTCTTCAGAAGATTGCGCGCGATGATCAGGCGCTGCAGTTCGTTGGTTCCGCCCCCGATCACCACCAGCGGCGCATCACGATAGTAGCGCTCCACCGGAAAGTCCTTGGAATACCCGTTGCCGCCCAGGATGCGCATGGCTTCGAAGGAAACCTCCGCCGCTGTTTCAGTGGCGAACAGCTTGGCCATCCCGGCTTCGAGGTCGCAGCGCTCGCCCCGGTCGCGCTTTTCCGCCGCCGAATAGATGAGCAGACGCGACGCTTCAATGCGGGTCGCCATATCCGCGAGCTTGTTCTGGATGGTCTGATACTCGGCGATGGGATGGCCGAAGGTCACGCGCCGCTGCGCGTACTTGATCGCCTCTTCGAAGGCGGCGCGGGCCACGCCTAATCCGCGCGCGGCCACGTTGAGCCGTTCGGCTTCGAGGCCGGTCATCACCTGCTTGAATCCCTGGCCTTCCACCCCGCCGACCAGGTTTTCTGCGGGCACCGGAAAATTATCGAAGTGCAGCTCGCAGGTTTCGACGCCCTTGTAGCCGAGCTTGTCGATGTCGCGCCCGACCGTCATTCCGTGCGCGCCCTTCTCGATGAGGAAAGCGCTCATTCCGCGGTGCGGCGGGCGCGCCGCGGGATCGGTCTTGGCAAGCAGCAGAAACGTGTTGCCATGCCGCGCGTTGGTGATCCACATCTTGGAGCCGTTCACCCGATACACGGCGCCATCGCGACTGGCCGTCGTGCTGATGTTCTGAAGGTCGGTGCCGGCGTTCGATTCGCTCAGACAAATGCCGCCCCGCTTGGCTCCGGAGGCCATCGCGGGCAGAAACTGGCGCTTTTGTTCTTCGGTCCCGAACCGCGCCACCACATCGCACATCACCGAGTGAGTTCCCAGGACGCCCGCCAGTCCCAGCCACCCGCGCGAAATCTCTTCGAAGATCATCGCGAACGTGGTGTGATCGATTCCCGCTCCGCCGTACTCTTCGGGAATGTTCAGCCCGAACAGCCCCATCTCCTGCATCTGGCGGACCAGCTCGTGCGGGTATTCGTTGCGATGATCCAGTTCCGAGGCGACCGGTATCACTTCTTTGGCCACGAACTGCCGCACCGTGCTCAGAATGAGTTCCTGCTCGGCATTCAAGCCTGGCACGGGCTGACCCCCTTCCGGCCGCAGATGCCCGCGCTCACGAGTTCTTCAATCTCTGCCTCCGTGAAACCGGCTTCGCGCAGGACCGCCTCGGTGTGCTCGCCCACTTCGGGCGGCGGCCCCTGGATCGCGGGCGGGGTCAAAGAAAATCCCAGCGGCAGCCGCGGCAGAAGGGCCGCTTCGGTTCCGGCCAGCGGGACGCGTTCGAGCTGTCCGAGCGCCTGCACCTGGCGATCGCTCATTAATTGCTCGGCATTCTGCACCGGGTCATTGGCGACGTCATACCGATCAAGAACCGCGGTCCAATGCGCCATCGTATTGGACCGCAGGATGGCGGAAATGCATTCGTCAAGCGCCGGCGTGTTGTGCACTCGGTCGGGGTTGGTGCGGAAACGCGGATCCTCCAGCCACTCCGGTCTTCCCAAGGCCTCGGCCAGCCGGCGGAATGCCTTGTCGCTGGAAATGCCGATCATGATCGCGCCGTCTGAAGTCGGATAGGCGCCGTACGGAGCGAATGCCGTATGGCGCGAACCCTGCGGCTTGGGATTGACGCCGGCGAACTGCCGGTACAGCAGGTGATAACACATGAACATCACCCCGGTCTGCAGCAGCGAGGCGTCCACGCGCTGTCCTTTCCCCGAGCGCTGCCGTTCGAGCAACGCCGCCAGAATCCCCACCGTCATCCACATCCCGGTGCCGAGATCGAGAATGGACACCCCGGCGCGCAGCGGCGTTTCCGACTCGGAACCGCTCATTCCCGTGACGCTCATGATGCCGCTGCGGGCCTGCAGGACGGCGTCGTAGCCCGGCCGCGTGTAATCGGGACCGCCCGGTCCATACGCGGAAATCGAAGCATACACAATGTCCGGTTTGCGCTCGCGAACCGAGGCTTCATCCAGACCGAGCGCCGCCGCCTTGCCGCCGCGAAAATTTTCAAGCAGCACATCGCACGTCGAAGCGATGCGAAGCACGGCTTCGCGGCCCGCCGGCGTGGTAATGTCGATGGCGGCGGAACGCTTGCCGCGATTCAGCGGCGTGAAGTAGGCCCCCCAGGAACCGCGATGCGGCCCCATGGCGCGCGCATCTTCCCCGGTGCCCGGCCGCTCGACCTTGATGACATCGGCGCCAAAGTCCGCCAGCACCATGCTTGCCGCCGGCCCCGCCACGATCGTGCTCAGGTCCAGCACGCGGACGCCCGCGAGCAGCTGAGGAAGGTCTGACGGCCGGCCATCGATCATTTTTCTATGCTCTCAAATCCGAAGAAACACCGCAGAGGGACAGACACGCGGAGAAAACCGAAAAGGCGGAGTCTGCGCGTCCCCCGTGTTCCTCCGCGTCTTCGCGTTACCGCATGTGGGATAATTAGAAGAACCTCCGCAACAAATGGATCCCCAATTTATTCGCAATTTCTCTATCATTGCGCACATCGACCACGGCAAGTCGACGCTGGCGGATCGTCTGCTGGAGGTGACCGGCGCGCTTTCCCAACGCGAAATGATGGAGCAGGTGCTCGATTCCATGGACCTGGAACGCGAGCGCGGCATCACCATCAAGGCCCACGCCGTGCGGCTGAACTACCGCGCCGACGACGGCCGCGATTACCAGCTCAACCTGATCGACACGCCCGGCCACGTGGATTTTTCGTACGAAGTTTCGCGCAGCCTGCAAGCCTGCGAAGGCGCTTTGTTGGTGATCGACGCCTCGCAAGGGGTCGAGGCGCAAACACTCGCCAACACATACCTGGCCCTGCACCACAACCTGGAAATCATTCCGGTCATCAATAAAATCGATTTGCCCTCGGCCGAACCGGAGCGCATTCGCGAACAGATCGAAACCACCATCGGGCTGGACGCGAAAGATGCCGTGCTGGCGAGCGCCAAACAAGGCACGGGCGTTCACGACATCCTGGAAGCCATCGTGCACCTGGTGCCGCCGCCCAAAGGCTCGCCCGACGCGCCGCTGCGCGCGCTGATCTTCGACTCCTGGTTTGACGCTTATCGCGGTGTCATCATCCTCGCCCGTATCGTCGACGGCACGCTGCGCAAGGGGCAGAAGATCCGGCTGTGGTCCAACCAGCAGGCCTACGACGTGGAGGGCCTCGGTTACCAGGCGCCCAAGGCCACCGCCTCGGACGAACTCTCGGCCGGCGAGGTCGGTTTCCTGTTCGCGAATATCAAGACGGTCTCCGACGCCAAGATCGGCGACACCATCATCGACCACGAAAATCCCGCAGCCGAGCCGCTGCCCGGTTTCGAAGAGATCAAGCCCATGGTCTTCGCCGGGCTGTACCCGGTGGAATCCCACGAGCACGGCTTGCTGCGCGACGCGCTCGAAAAATTGCGGCTCAACGACAGCGCCTTCAGCTTCGAGCCGGAAAACTCGGTCGCGCTCGGCTTCGGCTTCCGTTGCGGCTTCCTGGGCCTGCTGCACCTGGAGATCGTGCAGGAGCGCCTGGAGCGCGAATTCGATATCGACTTGATCACCACCGCGCCCGGCGTGCGCTACCGCATCACCACCACCGACGGCACTGTGATCGAGGTCGACAACCCGACCAAGTTCCCGGATCCGTCGTCCATCAAGCAGATCGAAGAGCCGATCATCGACGCCACCGTCATCACGCGCGAGGAATACCTCGGCGGCATTTTGAAGCTGCTGGAGGACAAGCGCGGCGTGCAGAAAAAGTTCGAATACATCGGCGGCGGCCGCGTCATGCTCACCTACGAGCTGCCGCTCAACGAAATCGTGCTCGATTTCTACGACCGTCTGAAATCCTGCTCGCGCGGCTATGCCTCGCTCGACTATCACCTGGCCGGTTACCGCGTTTCCCCGATGGTCAAGCTCGATGTGCTGGTGGCGGGCGAACCCGTCGATGCCCTCACCATCATCGTTCACAAAGACTTCGCCTACGAGCGCGGCAAAGAACTGATCGCGCGCCTCCGCAAGCTGATCCCCCGCCAGATGTTCGAAGTCGCGCTGCAAGCCGCCATCGGCAACAAGATCGTCGCGCGCGAAACCATCAGCGCCCTTCGCAAAAACGTGCTGGCCAAATGCTACGGCGGCGACATCAGCCGCAAGCGCAAGCTCCTCGAAAAGCAGAAGGAAGGCAAGAAGCGCATGAAGCGCGTCGGCCGCGTGGAGATCCCGCAGGAGGCCTTCCTGGCGGTCCTGAAAGTAGGCCAGACGGAAGAAGCGGAGTGAATTCCGGCCGAACTCTCCAGCAAGCCGCCCCCATCTGTAATTAGCGGGCTACTGTGAGCCGAAATGCTCGGCGCTGCTGATTTTCGGTAGCGCTAACCAATCGAACCCGAACCCGCGATGCTCTTGTTATTCCGTCGCGCGGCGGCTCAATCAGCGGGTCTGCGACGATGCGCTCATGTGGATTGCTTCGGGTGTTCCGTGGCTGTGAATCTAGCGAACGGAAATCGTGGCATTGAGTTGAGTCCAGACTCCACCGACGGACACCCCGAGCATGTGAGTCCCAATTACCGATGGTGTATCGGGTAACCGCATGTTGATTTGAGTGACCCCTGCCACGATCCCCGGTGCCGGACCGGCGTAAAGAATTTCCAATGGCTGGGTTGGGCCCCAGAAATCCAGGCCGGCGACGACTGGCAGCGCCAATTTTCCGGCGGCTGTGGCAATCGCTCCGTCTATCGACGGAGGATCCGTCTGCCCCGCTCCGGTGATGTATGTCACGATCACGCCACCACGCGGCGCGGGGTTCTGCGGCGTATTCACGCTGACGGCTCCCGTCGTGGCATCGACATTGAGAACAGCCGCTTGTCCGGCCGCGCTGGCGTCCGCCGTGAACAGGCCCGGCGCGCTGCTGCCGACGAAAACGGAGACAGGCGGTGAAAGATTGCCTTGATACTCAACGGCCACATCCGCCTGTGTCCCCGGACGGGCGCTGAACGGAACAATCGTGGTCACTGCTCCTGCATAAGCGTAGATGAGTGGCGCAGGGATGCCGTTGAATAGGACGCGGGTCCCCGAGAGCGCGGTTGGGAACGATCCTTGATCGGCAGAAGCAACCGCGAGCGTGTCCGGTCCAAGATTTCGTCCGAAGATGGTTGCGAGTTGACCGGGTGCGAGTGGGTCGGCAGAGAAATCGGCGGCGTTGAGAACGCTGCCACGGAAGAAGAACGGACCTGAAGGTACAGGCGGAATCAGATCTGGCGTGAGGGTGAACTTGCGAGAAGGGATCCAGGATTCCAGCCCGAAATTAGTCCATGCGGCGATGTCTGGGGAGCCATCGCCGTTGAAATCAGCGATACCGAAAGCGGTCTGCACTTGTGAAAGAGCGGGCAGGAGCTCTCGACAGGAAGGTGTGCCGCCGCAGTCGCATCTTCAAGGCGCCCGTCGAAAGTCTGTAGAAGCAGTGCGCTCTGGCCGCCCCCGAATCCGCAGAACGGCAGGCACTCGCCGGTATTCGCGATGAACACATCAGCGCGGCCATCCCCATTGAAATCCGCCACCGCGTAGTCGCGCGCGGTCTCAAAGCTGGGTGGGTTCGGGCCCAGGACTCGCGTCGTGACGTCGCTGAAATTCCCCTTGCCGTCGTTGTGAAAAGCCGCGCAGGGATTTCATAGTGGAAGGCGGGTTCAATCGCTGAACCTGAAAGCACGGGCCGCCATTAAGAATCGCGGTTCTCATCCACGCAGTAGACCGCGCCACCGGATCGGCCGCCAGACGCAGCGAAAGATGGTTCGGGCCGACATCATGCAAGGTATCGTTCCTGCCGTCGTCAAACGGCCAGTCGGCAATCAACCCGGGCTCGCTTCCCGAGAGCAGCCTGGTCGCCGTCGAGCTAACCTCCGCGGGTTCGAGCGCGCGACTCCAAATGCGGAATTGGCGCAGACTCCCTGGGAATCCGCAACAGTACTGTGTCCCGTCTCCATACGCCTGACCCGCGAGTATAAGAGGAGAGGAGTTGACCGGAGGCGGACCGGCGGCCGTGAACCGGTCTTGCGGTTGTCCGTTCAGATACAGCGTGACCTGCAAATTGTCGCTAACCATCGCAACGTGATACCAAAGTCCTTGCTGAAGGGGCGTGGCAATTCGGCCAAAATGTGTGGACAGAGAGTACGTTACTTGGTGCGTTCCCGGCTCGAGGTCCATCTCGTAGTCGCCGGCCTTGCTAAAGACACGCATGTACTGCCCGTCGGGCACGTCGCGATTGAGCAGCATCCAGAACTCAATCGAAAAGCTGGCGCCAAGATTCAGAACCGGCGCTGCTGGAACCGGCGCGTACGCGGAAGCATTGAAGTTGTAGATCCAAGTTTGAGGCGGAGGCGCCAGGCTTGGCAAGGATTGCCCGTGCGCCACGGCTCTGAGGACCATCAGGCCAATAAGTACTTGAATGCCACTCCGATTGTGCACGAATCCGCTCCCTCGGTCTTTCGATGATAGCCTTGCAGGCTAGGCTAGGACCAATGCAATGTCGCGGTTCCGTAAAGATCGAGGCGGGTTGTGGGCCTGGCCGTTCCCTGGCTCGCCGGTTTCGCGAGTTGAGGTCGATTTCCTCGGGTGGAGGAAGGAGCCCAGCAGAAGTTAGCAGCAGCAGGTCTCGGCCCCGTCGGGTGACGATCCCTTGCGCGCCAAGGCGATAGGACAGTTTTCTTGACGGGCAGCAGATTTCGAAATATCTGTCTCGGCGCTGACTGGTGTATCACCTTGGGCAATCAGAGCCCTGCGGTTCTCTCCCAGTTCAGCGTTTTTCTTTACGCATGGACTGTGATCACCGGCTCTTGAATGTGGTCAAGGCGTGATCGGCGCGTTGCCGGATCAGCTCTGATACCTTTGCCGCAACCGCATCGGTGACGGGCACCTCTGGCAGGGCCTCCCTGATGCGCTCCGTCACTTCCGTCAGCCGCTCCCGCACCAGCGGCTTGCCGAGTTTGGCGTCATCGGCCAGTTTCTCGAAATCCCGCAGAGTCACTCTCTCCGAGGAATACTGTTCGCCGATCCGCATCGCCATGTCGCGGCTCAGTTCCGGGTAATAGATCGTGCTGACCACGTCGTAGAGCGGCGACAGGCGGATATCGGGTTCGCCGGGGCCGCCCGGCCGGTAGAGCAGCGAGAAGTTCTTGCCGTGGGCGTCGTTGTTGCCGACGATGTAGTTGAACACAACGGCGTCGAGCAGCCGGGCCACGTCGATGGCGGGGACGCTGGATACATCTCTTAAGAGAGCGAAGCACTGTTTCAGCGAAGGTCCGCCTTCCTTCTGGTATTTCTGCTCGGAGACGATCCCGAGCGCCTGGCAGAAATCCTCCTGGTGCAGCCGCTCCACGATTTGCGCGCCGTCCGGCGCCGGCCGGTGGTGGCGGTCGTAGCGTTGGACCAGCAGATAGCTGATGCCGTTGGTCTCGCGCGTCTCCACGGCGGCGGCGGGCAGGCCGGCGGCGGCGGCGAGGCGCATGCAGAAGGCTTCATTGAACACGACGCCGTCGAAGCGTTCGACATTCGGCTTGAGGATATGCGTGCTGGGTGCGCCGCCGAGCGGGATGCTGATCGCGCCGCCCTCGACCCGCACGGCGAGCTTGTCCTGCGCGCCGGCGAGCGAGAGCCGGATGCCTTCCTCGCCGGCCAGTAGCGGGCGGCGCGGCAGCTCTCTCAGGATGGCTGTGAGTTCTTCGTCGGACAGCGGGCGGTAATCGTAGTGCCGGTCGCGCAGCGGTGCGCCCTCGGGCAGGAAGGTCACAGCCCCCGCGCATTCGCCGCCGATGCGTTCCAGCATGGCGTAATCGTTGCGCGCGCTGATGCCGAGATTCCGCGCGATCATCTCGCGCTTGCCTTCTTCCGGCAGGATGCCCGCGAAAAAGCCGCGGCATTCCTTGCGGCGAAACCGCTCCGGGCGCAGCGGCAGCGACTGGGACAGCGGCGTGGCGCCCGGCTGGTCCAGCCAGCTTTGTGTGTACTGAAAGCTCATGTCGCCGTCATCGTCCTGCATCAGATGGCCGGCGAGGTTGGTATGCAGGTAGACGTCAAGCGTGCGGGGCATTGCCTGATCCTTCCTGCGCTGCGGTCGCGGGCGGCGTCAGCGTCATCTTGATGCCGAGCGTCTGGAGAACCGTGAGCACCTTGCCGATCTCGCAGGTTTCTTTTCCCTTCTCCAGCTCGATGATGAACCGCAGGCCGGTGCCGGAGGTCAGCGCGAGCGCTTTCTGGGTCACGCCAAGGTTTTTGCGCGTCTCCCGTATCAGCTTGCCGATATTGGCTGTTGTGTACTTCAAGCGCCGGGCTCCTAGATAAAGTTACCGTACGGGAATATTATAGCAGTTTCCGGCTTGGAAGGCCAGGAAAATTCCCGAGCGGGAATATCGTGGTGGAAAGGCAGGTCGGCGAGCCGACTTGTTCCCGAACGGGAATATTATTCCAGGAAGGCAGAAAAATCAGTCAGTTGTTCCCGAGCGCGAATACGGTAGGTGAGAGAGCGGCTAATCTCCGCACATTTTGCGGAGATTAGAGGGTTCATTCTCCGCAAGGGGGCTTCTCAGGCATCCGGCGAGGCGAATGCCGACTGTCTGGCTAAGAACTGTGCACGCTGTTACGATCAGAAGATTCTCGTTCGGCGATGTCGCCGGCGAAAAATGATTGCTTGCGATGCCCGAGGTCAAACGTAACCGATTTACAAAATATTTTCCGTTGGTCTTGGACGCCCTTCGCTCCAAGGACCCTGTTCCAATGCGCCCGGCGGAAGTGTGCGCCTGGGTGCAGAGCCGGGCCGACGTATCGCCGGATGATTTGATACGCCACATAGAAAACGGACGGCAGACAATCTTTCAAAATGATGTTCACTGGGCTCGATTTTACTTGGCCAAAGCTAACCTCATCGGAGCGCCGAAACGCGGGTTATGGGGATTGACCCCAGAAGGCCGCCACACTCACCTCAGCCCCGAGGAAACCTGGGCACTCTACGTCCGCATTCGCGACGCAAACCGGCCTGCAGCTACAACAGACGAAGAAGAGAAAACCCCCGCACCGGATACCCCGGATGATGACGACGATGTGATCTCCTACTGGTTCGCGGGTTCGGTCTGGGGGGATGTAGATCAGATGCCACGCTTTCTGTCCGAGGGGATATGGGAGAACGGGTATGAGCACGAGTTTTCTGATGTCGTCCGCCGGATGAAGCCAGGCGACCGCATCGCGATAAAGGCCAGCTTCGTTCAAAAACGTGGTCTACCTTTCGATGTCGGTGGAAAAAGCGTATCGGTCATGCGCATAAAGGCGACCGGCACAATTCTCGAAAACCTCAACGATGGAAAAAGAGTGAAGGTCGCGTGGGACCCGGCCTTCGAACCGCGCGACTGGTACTTTTACACTTACCGGATAACTCTCGTGGAAGCGGACGCCGACGATGAGAACGGCCGGCGTTTGATTGCCTTCGCTTTCCGCCGCGAACCCCAGGATTACCGATGGTTCTTGGAACAACCTTATTGGGCGGAGAAGTATGGCCTAAAAGCCGCATCAACGGCCGCAGTCAATCAACCGGGTGTCGAGGCAGACGCGACGGTCGAAGTCGAGGAGCCGGCGGCACCCCTTTTCACCGTCGACGATATCATCTCTGAAGGCTGTTTCTTTTCGGCGGGGGAGCTCAACGATATGCTCGCCAAGTGGAGATCCAAGAAAAATCTGGTTCTCCAAGGTCCCCCCGGTACTGGCAAAACCTGGCTCGCAAAGCGCCTTGGCTTCGCCCTCGTCGGATCAAATGATCGAGAGACAACCCGATCTAGATTGCGTGTAGTCCAGTTTCATCCGTCGCTTGCCTACGAGGACTTCGTACGCGGGTGGCGGCCGGCCGGCGATGGCAGACTCGCGTTGGTTGATGGGATCATGATGCAGGCGATTGAGGCTGCGTCGAGCGAGCCAGACAGACCTTTCGTTCTCGTTATTGAGGAAATCAATCGCGGCAACCCGGCTCAGATCTTCGGAGAGATGCTCACGCTGCTGGAAGATTCGAAGCGGCGTTCCACTGAAGCCATCGAACTCGCATACCGAAAAGCGCCCGGCGAGCGTGTCCACGTGCCCAAGAACCTTTACGTCATCGGCACCATGAACGTCGCCGACCGATCTCTCGCAATTGTAGATCTCGCGCTCCGTCGCCGTTTCGCGTTTGTCGATCTCGAACCCAAATTGGGTGAAGCATGGCGGGCATGGTGCGCAAAGCGGGGCATAGAGGAAGCATTGTGTACGGAAATCGAAACCAGGATTGGTGCGTTGAACGCCGAAATTACTGCATCTCCTTCGCTTGGCCCTCAATTCAGGATTGGCCATTCATATGTAACCCCAGAGGCCGACGAGACAATTGGTGACGGACGTTCTTGGTTCCGAGCAAGGGTCGAGACCGAAATTGGTCCTCTTCTTGACGAATACTGGTATGACAACCAGACGAAGGCCAAGGAGGCACGGGCCAAGCTGCTCGCGGGACTCGTCTGACGACAATGGACCACAATCCCGGCGAACGCCGGATCGGTCGCATTCCCGTTCGAAACTTATGGCTACTGATGTTGTATGCCTCTGCCCTGTCGCGGACGAGGGAACTCAGCAATGTCCTTACTGACGATGCAATTGACGATGTGCCGGACCTGATAGCGCGACTGCTGGCCACTTCAGTCGAGCGACGTTTTCGCAGAAACCTTACCCGCGGATATCTTCATCGGCAAGAGATTACGACAAGAGTCCGCGGGCGCATCGACATCTTGGCGACTGAGGCGCAGCTACTTCTTTCCAGAGGGGAAGTCTTCTGTCGCTTCGAGGAGTTGGCCATCGATACGCCGAGGAATAGGCTGGTCCGTGCGGCTCTTGAACGAGTTGCGCGCCTGGTCAGGGACAGCGAAGTCGCCCAACAATGCCGGTCTTTAGCTGCCACCCTGGCGCGTGCCGGCGTGAGCGGCATTAGGCCTTCACGTGCGGACCTCGCCCGCGAACAAATCGGGCGCAACGACGCGGCGGACCGTAATATGATTGCGCTCGCCGAGCTCGCGTTCGACCTGGCCCTCCCTACCGAGGATTCGGGATTAACAGCGCTTGCTGCACCGGACCGGGAAGAAGCATGGGTGCGGCTCCTATTCGAAAAAGCAGTACTCGGCTTCTCTCAGTTCGAGCTTGAATCGCTAGGCTGGTACGTTCGGGGCGGGGTTTCACTGCACTGGCAGGTTGCTTCATCTTCCGAGGGACTTGGCGACATCCTTCCACGCATGGTCACCGATATTATTCTCGATGAACCTATTAACGGCGAACGGATCGTGATCGATACGAAATTTACATCGATCTTCACGACCGGGCGTTTCGGTGACGCCACCCTTAAGAGTGGCTATCTGTACCAGATGTATGCGTACCTTCGATCACAGGAGGGCATTGCCCCTTGGGACAACGCTTCTGGTCTCTTTCTTCATCCCGCCATCGGACGGTCGGTTCGCGAACAGGCCGTCGTTCAGAACCATCTGATCAAGTTTGTAACGGTTGATCTCAGTCGCTCACCATCGGCCATCCGATGTGAGCTAAAGGAAATACTTCTCGGCGTGCAGCGAACCATCGAGCAATTGCGTGAGGGAAACTTGAATTTGTGTGAGCAAGTGTGAGCAGAAACGCTCGGCTCTTGATCAATTGCGGGGGCAGGCCCTAAATCCCAAGGTGGTAAAACATTCTTGGGAGAATACGTTTGACCGACTCTGAGATCTACTTGGGCCTGCCCCAATTCGAGATTAGCAGCATCGAGCG